>ERZ791884.1-NODE-1-length-541857-cov-37.659473_pt1 | contig 541857 bp, 482 predicted proteins | sample MGYA00509941_ERZ791884 | MGnify/ENA primary metagenome ERZ791884 (study PRJEB30046, sample SAMN00792095) | human gut metagenome | study: EMG produced TPA metagenomics assembly of the A metagenome-wide association study of gut microbiota in type 2... | reverse complement strand
AAAAATGCTTCCAATTGTTAATTCACTTGCTGACTTTGGTAACTACTATAAATCACTTATTGAACAGAATTAAGTACGTTAGTGTTTGAAAAGCTCGAACAATCGGAAGTTGCAAGGATTATTATATTTCTGTGTAATTAATAAGGAAGGTGATACTTTGAGTAATCAAAATAAGATAAAGTATGATTCCGCATATATCAGTTATGTTGCAAATGGAGACTCAGCGGCTGTTTTTATTGTAAGGGATGTTGTTAGGTCTATTGATACATCTGGAATGTGGATTGATGTAATTAGTACTTCTGGACATAAAAATAAATTTGATCAATGGGATTTTTCAAGCATAACAATAGAACTTTTTCCACGAAAAACAGAACCTATATATCCCCCAAATGCTAGTACCGAAGATAAGAAATATATTACATGGAAAGCGGCAAATGAGGATATAGCCAAACAAAGATCGCAAGGATACAGAGGTAAAAAGTTTACAGTTTGTCCTAAACTTGTAAATAAAAATCAAGGCAAGACTAAAACAATAGAAAAGATATGGAACAAAAAATTTGGTAGATATGTTCCTAAACACTGGGCAAGAACATCCGATTGTGAGGTACACATAAAGAAGGTTCCAATACAACCAGCGTGGGAATATCATATAATATCAATTAAAAGATTGTAGTTACATAGCTTTTTCTGTTAAGAGAAACGCGCAATTTCAAGTTTGATGAATTAAATTAGATGGCAATTGATGGAGTAACAGGTTGTATGAAAATTCGAGAAGTTAACAAAAATAAAAAGCAGTTTATATCATTATTGTTATTAGCTGATGAACAGGAGAGCATGGTTGATCGTTATCTTGAAAAAGGAACTATGTATGTGCTTGAAGATAATGATGTAAAAGCTGAATGTGTTGTCACCGATGAAGGTAACGGAATACTTGAAATCAAGAATATCGCAGTCAATTCGGAAAACCAGGGAAAGGGCTATGGCAAAGCACTAATTGATTTTCTTGCCAGTAAATATGCAGATGAATATTCTGTTTTGCAGGTTGGAACAGGTGACAGTCCATTGACGATACCATTTTATGAAAAATGTGGATTTGTTCGTTCTCACAAGATTCCCAATTTCTTTACTGACAATTATGACCACCCAATTTATGAGGGCGGTGTACAGCTAATAGATATGGTATATTTGCAAAGACATATATAATTTCCAGTTGATATTTCACATACTTTAGGAAATTTAATAACTGTTATATTTGATTATCAAATTCTTCGCAAACCCTTGAAAATACTAAGTTTGTAGCAAGTGTACTTTCCCTTACTCTTTCCCTTGTGTTACATTCTCCCATTAGCTTTCATGAACCTTAATATGGGAAAAATTAAGGGAAAGAAAATTTCATAACACAGTATAACATATAACAATAACGACATGGTGAACTGATTGAAATGTTTTCGATATTTAACTCTATTACTGATTATCAAAAGAAAATGGAGATAAGATACGATGAGAACAATTTATGCAGAATACAACATAAATCACGATAGTATTGATGTTTACACAAGTGCTGGATATATGCTTCGCATTGACTGCTGGGAAGCTGAAAAAGATTTAAAAACCACATATGGATCAGAATGTGCACTTACTTCATTAGCTGTGGATGAGCCTTTGGAATATGCAAGATTATATCTTGAGGGCAATTTACAGATGTGGGTGGATGCAGAAGATTCATTAGAATTTTATTAAGTGAAAGAGGGATAGTGTTCATTAAGAGTGCTATCCCTCTTTAAAGAATGTGCGAAATGCAATAATTACATATTTTCTATGGATTAACAGAATGCCTAAAAATAATCCATGTACTTATGAAATAACAAATCAATAAAATTGCCAAAATGCCCATTGTTGCCCCTATTTGTAACATCAATGCACCAAACCCGATATAGGCTGAAATTTCTGCTGATATGGTTTGGATAAAGTAAGCTATTACAACAGCAGCTACAATGATTGCTGTGATAATTGGAAGCCCAAACCAAACACTTAATTGTTGCAAGATAAGTTTTCCGATATGCTTTTCTTCCACCCCCAATTTTCGGAGTACAGAGAAGCGATATTTATATTGTCCTGCGTCTAAGAGTTGTTGCAAGGAAAGTACGGTAAGACATATAATCATCAATACAACAGCACCATAAAGCATTGCAGCCTGTAAAACAAAATTATTTGCTATTGTACTGTTCCTCTGTAATGTACTGAACCGTATTCCATACATAACACCGCTTTCTGCTTGCTCTGGGTATTCCTCTGTAAAAAATTTTTCCAGTTCCCTTGCATTTTCATAGGAGATGTTTTCTTCTGTTGTGATATAGCGGTTTTTTATTACCGGCAACAGCTTTTCACAAATACTGTCTGGAAGTACATAGAGTATATCTGTATAGGAATTGTACGCTGTTTCTCCGATTGCTTCCTCATAATAGGACTGCTCGGAAAGAGTCAATTCTCCTGCGTCTGTCAAAATACTGGTATGCTCTTTCAAAAAGCTATCCCGTTCTTCCTCGGTGGCGATTGCCGCCCATTGTGTCGTAAATTCATCTTCCCCCAGAGAAATCTGTTCATAACCCAACATTTTCCTTATGGTGTTATAATCACTTAAAGAAATTGCCACAATCGGAAAATCATATTTCTGTCTGTTGTGAAAATCGTCTTTCTCTGGCAGATATAGATTGAAAGTGCAATCATAGTCTGTATCTATTTTATGTTCTGCCAGAAAATCAGTAATGATTTCATAACTGTCCTGTGGCAGATTTTCTTCTTCATAAACATCATTGTATCTCGAATATACCTGCACATCATACATAGAGCGTATATCCAAATAACCAGACGACCAGCCCGTCAAAATAGGGGCTGCAACGAACATGAAAATTGCTAATACCAAAGTGATACAAATGACTGCCATAGTCTTGCTGGTCGTATTCAGCTTTGAGGTAATCTGTCCGAAAAAGAAAAGTGCTTCCTCATGGTATCGGTGTTCTGGCGATTTTTCTTTCCATGCTACAATCAAACCACTGGTAAGATAAATGAAGGCACAAATGAAGAAAAGTAAGTCAATCACAACAAAAAGCAGATATTGATTGAGCGTTCCACCACCTAAAGGCAGATAATATTTATTTGTTAATGCTGCAACGCTGGCTGCTGTAAAAGCATTCAATACAGAACATATCAGCAAACCAGCAATGAAACATTCTCTTTTTTTCTTTCTGATTATGCAAAATATCGACCACAGCAAAGTAAGCAGCGGAAAAAGAATATTTCCCCAAAACATAAGCTGCACCGGAAACGCAAAGCGGGTGTCATAATAAAACCAGACCTTTTGTATTCCTGCAATCAATCCCCATACGGTAAATACTTCAAAGAGGACTACTACAACAGAAATGAAGCGGCTCTTTTTTAGCTCTGGTTCGTTCTCTTTCTCTGCGAAAAGCATATCAATAATTTTTGTTTTCTGAATGGTACGGGTATTGAAAATTCCTACCACAAAAAAACTTGCCACAAAAAATACCACTGTCAACAAAACGGTATCCGGGAATAATGTCCATGAGATTTCATAAGGCTTTCCATAAGCAGTAAGGAGCATTGCGGTAATGAATTGAGAACAAAATACACCGCAAAAAATACCAATCAAAATGGAAAACATACCCATAATCAGTGTTTCTGCAAAGAAAATCCTGCCAATAGTTTTTTGTTCCATTCCCATAATGGACTGGACAGCAAACTCTTTTTGCTTCCGTCTTAGCATATAATGATTGACGAACCGTATCAAAAATAACAACAGCAATGTTATCATGCAGATTGCAATTTTCATTCCGTCACTTAACAGAGTAAAATCATACTCGCTGCCTATATCCGGGCTATAATAACTACTGGAAATAGACAAGAACGCATAAAACAAGGTAACACAGATTGTCATTGTGACAATGTAGACCAGATAGTCTTTTACAGACCGTTTTGCATTTCTGAAAACAAGTTTAGCATACATGGCTCTGTCCCCCTCCAATCATGGTAAGGACATTCAGAATTTTATCAAAAAAAGCACTTCTGCTGTCGTTGCCCTTGCGCAGTTCCATAAAGATTTCTCCGTCTTTCAAAAAAAGAATACGGTTGGCATAGCTGGCGGTAAAAGCGTCATGAGTTACCATAAGAATTGTCGCCCTAAGCTGTTCATTGATACTTTGAATGGTAGACAGCAGCATTTGTGAGGAATGGCTGTCTAATGCTCCTGTCGGTTCATCTGCCAATAAGAGTTTCGGATTGTTGATAATTGCTCTTGCACAGGCACAACGCTGTTTTTGACCGCCCGATACCTGATAAGGATATTTGTTTAGAATATCGCTGATATTCAGCTTTCCGGCTATATCCAAAATGCGGGGTTCTACAATCCCTGCAGGGACTTTATTGATTGCTAATGCCAGTGCAATGTTTTCTGAAATTGTCAATGTATCCAGCAAATTGAAGTCTTGAAATACAAAACCTAAATTCTCTCTGCGAAAGCGGGCAAGGGATTTTGGTTTGATTTCCGTTATATCTGTTCCCTCTAAAAAAATATGCCCTGCACTTACGGTATCAATCGTAGAAATACAGTTTAGCAGCGTTGTCTTTCCAGAACCGGACGCACCCATAATTCCGAGAAATTCTCCGGCTTCCACAGAAAAACTAATATCTTTAATGGCTTTGGTAATATTCCCCTCATTGCCATAATATTTCTGGATATGCTCCAGCTTCAAAATTGTATTCATCGGATAAACCTCCTTAACTGTTCCATACCCATATTGTAAATGGAGTATCTCATTTTTTGTATCAAGTTTTCTTACACAGTTCTTACAAAAATGTAAGAAGTGCAGAACCTGTCAGCCCTGCACTCCGATAATAAAATCATTCATTTGAAAGATAAGTGAAATCGTTGTTCCTCTGTTTTCGGAATAAGCAGTAAGTCCTATTCCCAGTTTATCACATAGACGCTTGCAAAGATATAAGCCAATTCCAGTAGAATTTTTCCCGGTTCGCCCATTCTGACCTGTAAATCCTTTTTCAAAAATACGGGGTAAATCACTTTTAGGAATACCTATCCCATTATCGCTGATAGATAGCACAATCTTGTCATTCGTTTTTGTTGCCCCAAAGTGCAAAATAGGCTGCTCTGCATGGTATTTGATTGCATTACCGATAATCTGATTTAAGATGAACCGCACCCATTTTTCATCAGTGTAAACCATTGTTTCTATATCGTCTATCTGAATTGACATATTACTTTGACGCAAAAGATACTTATTATCTGCGATTGCACTATTCACAACATCGCATAAATTGACTTCACGGACAGAATAGTCTTTTTCAGCGTGTTCACTTCTGGCATAGTAAAGTGCCTGTTCTGTATATTGATTGATATTCTCTAACTCTGCCAATACCTCTCTGGAAAAGGGAGAACGGTTATTCTCACACAGCAGCTTCATAGCTGTAATTGGTGTTTTTACTTCGTGTATCCATTGTTCAATGTATTCTTTATATTCCCTGCGTTCCCTCTGTACTTCGCCAATCCGTTCCAACATGGATTTTTCAGCCATTTTCATAATCTGGTAAAAAACCTGTTCATCAGCCCTTTCCGGCACTTGCATGATTTCCGGCAATAAATATCGTTCTTCTAATTGCTCCGTCATATTGAGCAATTTATTCAGATACTTTTTTCGTGAGAAATAAAAAGTCAGCAAAGATAAAACAAGGACAATCGACCAGACCGCAAGAATAAACAGGACTGTTTGGATAGGATTATCGCTTGCAATCAGGAACAAGGCAAAGGCAAGCATACCCAGCAGATTGATTAAAATAACGGGGAGTTGATTTTTCAAATATTGTTTTCCATTCATAATGTATATCCTTGCCTGTGTTTTGTTTTAATGAAATCTACAAGTCCGATTGTTGCCAGTTTGTCACGAATACGGGTAATATTGACACTTAGGGCATTATCATCAACATAAAGCTGATTATCCCAAAGAAAATCCACAATATCATTTCTGGAACAGATTTTTCCAGCGTTCTTAAAAAGGTAGTAGAGGATTTTCAATTCATTCTTTGTCAATTCTGCTTTCTGTCCTTTGTACTCTATCATGCTACTCTCCAAATGCAGGGTAGCTTCTTTCCACATATAAATTTCTGTTTGAGGGGAACGGTAGGCTTTCTTTAACAATGCAGCAATTTTAGCAAGAAGAATAGCAGGATTATAAGGCTTTGTGATAAACGCATCTCCACCCAGCATAATGCTGTTCAGTTCGTCCATATCTGTATTGCTGCTTGTTACAAATACAATCGGAATATCTGAAAAGGTGCGAATTTGAGAGCATATTTCAAAACCGTTATTCCCCGGAAGTTTTATATCCAGAATAACCAGATGTGGTGCAGCTTCTTTTAACTGCTCTATTGTTTGGGAAAAATCCGTAACTGCAAATACTTCATATCCATTCCCATACAAAAGAGTTTTAAGCTGTGTTTGTATCGTAAAATCATCTTCAATGATTAGTATTTTTTCCTTCATAGAGATACCTCCCTAACACTTTATTATACTGTATCAGAGAGGTTTTCTCAATCGTATTATTGAATGGGAATTTTAGAATGATTTTGTACATAGCTTTGTAAAAAATGCTTAATAGTTTCTTTTCTCAAGGTACGATTCTAAATAACACCTAAGTCCAACATATGCGCCCTGCAAAAGTACAAAAAGCAATAGAAGATTTACTGACAGTGCTTTTTTGATTGCTTCTCCAAAATAAATGATGACAGCAGCACTTGTCAGTATCATCAGTAGAGTAATGACATCCCAACACTTTTCCCTATATAATTCTATAACCTTTATTTCTATCAGTATCGCCAGTATCCCTGTTCCTGCCACACATATTCCTACAATCAATATTAGCAATATCCAATATACCATTCCGGCTATAAAAGGATTTGGAATTTTTGTGCTAATCTGTGCCACAGATTGCCCGACCTCAATCGTCCAACCGATAAAAGTTTGTATGAATGACGCTGCATCATGGAAGAATGATTTGCAATCGGAAAGAAACACATCTGACTGTACTGCCTGAAAAAGAGTGGTTGTCAGCGAATACCATGCAAGAAGGAACAAGGTTGTTTGGAACATTACCGTTTTTGCTTTATACTGTCCTGCAAGTCGCTCTTTTTGTGTTTCGTATTTCGCTTTTTCATTCTGATAGGCTGTCCGGTCACAGGCTTCACATTTTTCATAGGGTACCGGCTTTTCTACCGGTATCTCTACGATTTTCTGATGTGTCCGGGCATAATCCCGTTGTTGTGTTAAGCATCGTATTTTATCTTGACATTCCCCTATCGTGACGTTTGCGCTTCGCAGCTTCTCTTTCTCGTTCCGCAATGCTCTGTCTGCTAGCTTCAAGTCGTTCTTTAATGCTTGAATATTCCCGGCTCTGTTCTCTTTGTTTAATTTCTCGTTCAAGGTCAGAGATTCGTTGAGCTGCGTCTTTAGTTCCACGATAAGCTGGTCTTTCTGTTCCAGTTCTTCTTGTATCTCCTCGGTCAAGAGGAGAAGTTCTTCCAACTGTTCGGCGTTCTTTGATTCTCTGGATTCGTTCATCTATATCACGTCCTTTCTCTATCTGCTGTTCCAGTTCAGCAATTCGGTGTTCTGTTTCAGTAATAAACTGTTTTCGCTGTTCAGCTTCTGTACCAATTTCTGCCATTGCTGATTTTCGTTTTCCAAAAGTTCTATCTTCGTTTTCTGTTCTTCCATCTTGGAAAGCAGTTCCTCGGTATTTGGCAAAATGTTGAGCAGCTCGGATAACTCGCTGTTTAATTTTTGCAATTTCTGATTCTGTTCCTGCATAAGAGAGAGTTGGGTGTCCCGATTCTGCATTTCCAGAATCATTTCTGCCATTAAGGTCTGCTGTTCTTCGATTTGCCCAATCATGGATTCCATTAAGGGTATAATTTCCCGGCTTTCTTCTAATGTCATTTAATCGCTCCTTCCATAATGATAATGCACCCGATACTTTTCCAAAGGTGTCCAGTATCTTTTGCAATAACGTGTTTTGTTGTTTTATGATTTGATTTTCCGCTACTTTCCACGAACCTTTTATTTCCTGCCCGGCAAGAAACTTTTGTTCAATCTTTCTTGCGTCAGCGCCTTCATGGATGGTAGGAATCTGGAGTTTTCCCTGTTTTTCATAAGAACGGTGATCGACCTGATTATGCAAAGGAAGATGTTCATTACACACCTTTGCCCACTCACTCCGCCACAGTTCACAATTTTTTGGATTGTTCCATCCGGTAGCATCGGTCAGCACCCGTTTCCATTGCAGGCGGTTTCTTGCACCAATCTTCTGAATTCCGTTTTCGTCTAATACAGGGATACGGATTCCATGACGGTCAGGGTTTTTCTTATCCTGCCACCAGTTCGGATGGGATTCATCAATCACGATATTTCCGTTTTTATCTCTGACAAAATCCCAATCCTTGACTTCTTTCTTTCCCCAAGAATGATCCGGGTTAAAAGGACGCATAGTCAGAAGAAGATGAACATGGGGGTTGCCATCCCCTTTATCGTGGATACTCCAATCAGCACACATTCCTCTATCTACAAAAGTTTTTTGAATATAGTCAGTTGTATATTGAATTTGTTCCTGTCTGTTCCATTCTTTGGGAAGGGCAAATTCAAATGACCTGCCAAGTTGGGCATCTGCATTTTTTTCAATCTTCAATACCTCATTCCATAACCTTTGTTTCTGAAATGTGATTTTAAATTTTTCTAAAGTAGCTTCTTTATCTTCTGATCTTTTGTATCGGACAGATTTTTGAAAGCGTTTTATATTTTCTTCTAATACTATCTGCCATTCAGGAGGTACGTTTTCACACATCATAAGACTGGTGTAGACCACTTCTTTTTTAGAAGTGTAATAACTGATTCTCCCGGTTTCCTCGTTTTTCATCACATCCCCATTGAGATATGCGGAAGCGGAGATAACAGATTTCCCTTTACTTCGTCCGACTATTTTGATTGTGTAATGAAAAATCGCCATGTCTGGATTCCTCCTTTCTGACGTATCCGGCATAGATTTCCGGCAACATTGCTTTCAGTTTTAGAAAAAGCAGCATTGCCGGAACGCCCTCTGCGTAAGAGTGCCCTGCGCATAGCAGCCTGCATGGAATGCGCCTCTCTGGCGAAGAGTGCCTCCTGCGGCATGAGCAGGTCTGGCTGAAAGCCCCGCCGACGGAACGAGCCCGGCAAGCGTAAGCGCAGACCGGTTGCCACCTGTGGCAAACTTATACGGACGACCTCTGGTTGTCCATAAGTGCGCCCTTCATGAAAAAGCAATGAAGGGAATGAAAAACTCATCCCCTCCGTCATTACACTTCCTCCATATCAGTATTTGTTTCTTTCTGCATTGCCTTTGAGAAAAATTTCCCATTGGCTTCCTGCTTTTTAAGAAAACCAATCAGCTTTGGGATGTCTTCCTCCTCAATAGGCGCACCAAGAACGGATTCCACCGCACCGCCAACCTGACAGAGCCTATGGGTTCGTTTTTTACTTTCTTCGGCTTTCTTTCGTTTTAGAAGTTCTTTCTTCTGTGCTGCATATCGTTTTGCTTTTTCAAGGCTTTCCTGTTCCTTCTTTTCCATTTCAAGCATTCGTTCTTCATAACTTTTTGTTGATTTTGCCATTATTACATTCCCCTTTCTTTTGCAAACATAAGTTCTCGGTTGCGTATCAGAAGAAGCACATGGTATAATCTTCTTGCGTGTAGGTATATCATGGCTTCGGTCTGATAGAACCTTTGGCGGTTTCTTTGGAAGCCGCCTTTTTAATTTGCCGCAGTTCTTGTTACGGCTTTTACATTTCCTCTATCCCTCAAATCACGACCTTCATTCGCTTCCATAAACATTTCCAGAATATCGGTTTTAATCAGGACTTTACGACCAACCTTTAATACCGGAAGTTTCTTCCATTCTACAAGCTGTCTTAAGGTGTTTCTGCCGATTCCCGTATAGTCGGCAGCTTCTTCGATGGATAATGCAATTTTTCTTTGCGTCATATAATCACCTCCCTGTAAATTGCATTATGCAATTCTTGTGATGTAAGTATATCCCTTCCAAATCTTTTTGTCAAGCGTTACGAAATATTAAAAACAATTTTTATATTGCATATTGCAATTTTAGAGAAACAATGCTATAATTCATACATACCGAAAAAGGAGGCAGTCAGCATGAAAGATAAAGAACTACGCAAGCTGATAGGCAGCAGAATAAAACAGCGCCGTCTGGAATTGAATCTGACACAGCCTTATGTCGCAGAAAAGATGGGAGTTACCGCTTCTACAATCCTGCGTTATGAGAATGGTTCGATTGACAATACGAAAAAAATGGTGCTGGAAGGTCTTTCGGAAGCACTCCATGTATCTGTGGAATGGCTCAAAGGGGAAACAGACGAATATGAAACCGACATTACGGATAAGAGAGAGTTACAGATTCGTGATGCGATGGGAGATATTCTGGAACAGTTACCGCTTGCCCTTACCAAAGAAGAAGATGCTTTTTCAAAAGATTTATTACTGCTGATGTTAAAACAATATGGTCTGTTTTTGGATTCCTTCCAGTTCGCCTGCAAAAACTTCAAGGGGAATGATGGTCAGACGGATATTGCCAAAACAATAGGGTTTGAATCGAATGAGGAATATAATGAGATTATGTTCTTAAGGGAAATCACTCCTACCATCAATGCTCTTAATGAGATGGCAGACGTTGTAAGGCTCTATTCCAAGAAACCAAAAACAGCAGAACAAAGGCTTGCAAATCTTTTATCAGAAGTCTTATACGAAGATTCCGAATCGGTATAGTAAGACAACCGGAGTTATGATATACTTACACGCACGAAGCATTTCATCAGTTCCGATTGTCTAATATCGAAAGGAGACATACGATTATGGCAAAAGGATCTGTAAGAAAAAAAGGAAAGAAATGGTACTACCGCTTCTATGTAGAGGACGCAAGCGGCAATCTTGTTCAGAAAGAATGCGTTGGAACAGAAAGCAAAAGTGAAACTGAAAAACTGCTCCGTCAGGCAATGGATGATTATGAGAAAAAGAAATTTGTTGCCAAAGCGGAAAATCTCACAGTCGGACAACTTCTGGATGTGTGGGCAGAGGAGGAATTAAAAACAGGTACGCTCAGCAATGGTACGGTGGAGAATTACCTCGGAACAATCCGAAATATTAAGAAACATCCGCTGGCAGAACGGAAATTAAAAAATGTAACCTCTGAGCATTTGCAATCCTTCTTTGATTTGCTTTCCTTCGGGGGAGTTCATCCCGATGGAAAAGAGAAAAAGGGTTACAGCAAAGACTACATCCATTCTTTTTCCGCAGTCATGCAGCAATCATTCCGCTTTGCAGTATTTCCAAAACAGTATATTACGTTCAATCCTATGCAGTATATTAAACTGCGGTATCAGACGGACGAAGTTGATTTGTTTTCGGATGAGGACATGGACGGAAATATCCAACCAATTTCACGAAAAGATTATGAAAGACTGCTTGCGTATCTTCAAAAAAAGAACCCAGCCGCAATACTTCCAATCCAGATAGCCTATTATGCCGGGCTTCGTATTGGAGAAGCCTGCGGTTTGGCGTGGCAGGACGTAAATCTGGAAGAACAATGCCTTACCATAAGACGCAGCATCCGATATGATGGCTCAAAGCGCAAATATATCATCGGACCAACCAAGCGGAAAAAAGTGAGGATTGTTGATTTTGGAGATACGCTGGTAGAGATTTTCCGTAATGCCCGGAAAGAGCAGTTAAAGAATCGAATGCAGTACGGAGAACTTTATCACACGAACTACTACAAAGAGGTCAAAGAGAAAAACAGAGTGTACTACGAGTATTATTGCTTAGACAGAACAGAGGAAGTCCCGGCAGATTATAAAGAAATTTCTTTCGTCTGCTTAAGACCTGATGGCTGTCTGGAACTTCCGACTACTTTGGGAACGGTATGCAGAAAGGTAGCAAAAACATTAGAGGGATTTGAAGGCTTTCATTTCCACCAGTTACGTCACACCTATACAAGCAACCTTTTAGCAAATGGAGCTGCCCCAAAAGATGTGCAGGAATTGTTAGGACACTCAGATGTCAGTACCACAATGAACGTCTATGCTCACTCCACAAGAGATGCGAAACGAAAATCGGTTCGGCTTCTTGATAAAGTGGTAGGCAATGACTAAAAAATTTCCCTTATTTCCCTTGTGATTATCTCATAAGGGCAAAAATAAGGGAAACTACATATCATTTCACTAATGAACAGGCGGGAAAGCCTGTAAAATAGGGAAAGTTAGAGGAATAATTATATAAATTCCAGTTTGCCGAATAAAGGAGCAATACTTATGAAAAAATTCTTTTTGCCAGTATACACTATAGTAGTATTTTCAATCGTTATTTGGTTTGCTTTATATGGAGAACATCGTGATCCGAGGTTTTATGTCTCTATTTTGATACTTGCAATCATTGGGAAATTTATTGCTTCACACATAGATAAAGAAAAATAGTAATAGATGTAGAATTGCCAGAGAGTTTGGCATAGGTGATTAATAATAATGAGGCGGCATATGTATCTTATATCAGCATATTTTGATGAACATGTAACAAAGGGATTGCAGATGTTAATTGATAATATTGCAAAAGAAACAGGTAATACTTATATGATTGAGAATAATGTTCCTCCGCATCTGACAATTTCAAGCTTCGAAACAAGAAAACCTGATAATCTTAAGGAAGAATTCATGAAGCTTAATAAAATAGGTGCAGGAGAGATAAATATATTTTCAATCGGGCAGTTTCTGCCGTATGTTATGTATGCTACACCTGTTCTGGACGAATATTTAATGCATCTTTCCAATGAGGTGTATGATATATTTTCTGCAAGAGAAGATGTAACAATTAATCGTTGTTACAAACCATATAACTGGTTTCCACACATAACATTGGGAAAGAAACTTGAAAAAGAACAGATGATAATGGCAATGAGAGTATTACAGACACATTTTGTTCCAATAAAAGGGAAAATAGTAAGGGTTGGATTGTCACAGACTAATCCACATAAGGATATTATACAATTTAATATATGATAGTGTAACCGGGGGAGGGAGAATGGATTTTAGTTGATACTGAAGATGAGATGGTGGCTATTTTTTTACAACAGAGGATATATTTTATGCAACAACAGAAATTATTAAGCCTTATAAGACAGGCAATAGAAGATTACAACATGATAGAGGAAGGCGATAAGATTGCCGTTGGAGTATCAGGTGGCAAGGATTCGCTTGCATTGCTGCACGCAATGAAGATACTTAACAGATTTTATCCGAAGAAGTTTGAACTGTATGCAATTACCTGTAATGTTGGATTTGAGGGAATGGATTTTACAGGAGTGAGGAAGTTCTGTGAGAGTATAAATGTGCCATATGAACAGGTTGATACAGAGATTGCGAAGATTGTCTTTGAGGATAATAAAGACGAAAGACCATGTTCACTGTGTGCGAAGCTTAGAAAAGGCGCAATGTATAAGAGGCTTGGAGAGCTTGGAATCAATAAGATTGCATATGCACATAATAAGGACGATTTTATAGAAACAGCATTAATGTCTCTTATATATGAAGGGCGGTTTTACGCATTTCCACCAGTTACATATCTGCCGGAGGCAGGGGTTACGGTTATACGGCCAATGATGTATGTGCCGGAAAAGGGTGTGGCTAATTTTGTGATTAATCATGGAATCAAGGTTGTTAAGAACACCTGTCCGGTTGATGGTTCGACTAAGAGGGAATATGCCAAGCAGCTTATGGAGCAGATTAATAGAGATAATCCGGGAACTAAGGACAGAATTATGCATGCAGTTGTGAACGGAAGATTTGAGGACTGGCCAGAAGTGTATAGAAATTAAAAATAATTGTTGATACAACACCAATGAGATAATAGAATAATATTAAATCTATTTATAAGGAGATACGAACATGAGAAGATTTTATGAAGGCAATGATAACAAGGGTTATCAGGAAGTTGTAGATAAAGAAGCTGGCTTGGAATTAATAGGTTTTGATTTGATAAGACTTGAGCCGGGTGAAAATGCGGTTTATGAATCAGAGGAATATGAAATAGGACTTGTTATTTTACAGGGAACATGCAGTGTTAAGGTTGATGATGTCACATTTGACAAGCTTGGCTCAAGAAGAAGCGTGTTTGACGGCAAGCCAACAACTGTTTATGTTCCAAGAGATTCTAAGTATGAAGTTACAGCAACCGGAAGCATGATGCTTGAAATCGGTGTGTGCAAGGTTAAAGCAAGAAAGAAGTATGAAGCTTTTGTAATAGATGCAGGTGATGTTACAACTGAACACAGAGGCAAGCTTAACTGGCAGAGAGATGTTAATGATATTATCACTTCAAAATATGAGGGAAAGGTTGACAGAATCGTGCTTGGCGAGACTTACAGCATGCCGGGACAGTGGTCAAGTTATCCATCACATAAGCATGATACAGATAATCTTCCATTTGAGGTAAATATGGAGGAAATCTATCATTTCAAGGTGAATCCAGGTCAGGGCTTTGGTATTCAGGTAATGTATAGTGACGATATGTCATTAAGAGAGAGTTACATAATAAAGAATGGTGACAGCGTAGCGATTAAGAATGGCTATCATCCGGTAGCAGCAGCACCGGGATATCAGGTATATTATCTCTGGGTAATGGCAGGTGTTGATACAAGACAGCTTACACCTTGTGATGACCCTGACCACGCATGGGTAAAGGCTGTTGAGAAGATGGTGTAATGTATTTTGAACAAGGCATATGTGGAATCAGATATGAATTAAAAGCTGAACATTAAAGGCTGAATATTAAGAAAAATATTGAAACTTTTTATCGATAATGATATATTTAGTGTATAAAATTTTAACAGATTCGAGGTAAAATAATAATGATTTACGCATCACTTAATGCAAAAAAAGGTAACTACCAGTACCCAGCAGCTATTAATACTGCACTTGAATTTCTTGCAAAGCCAGAGACAGCTGAGCTTCCAGTAGGAAGATATGAACTTGATGGAGATAACATTTTTGTTCTTATTCAGGATCAGACAACAGCTCCAGTTGAGAATAAGCGTGCAGAAAGTCACAGAAATTATATTGATATCCAGTATCTTTTCACAGGAAAAGAAGTTCAGGGATATGCACCACTTCTTCCAGGAGTTACAGGTGAAGAGCCAGCTGGTAAAGACAATATCTTTTATGAGACAGTAGAGAATGAGCAGTTCGTTACATTACATCCTGGTGAATTTACAGTATACTTTACTAATGATATCCACCGCCCTAATTGTACAATGGATGAGCCTGTTAATATCCATAAGGCAGTTGTTAAGATTAAGGAATGTCTTATTAAGTAATTGGAATAGTTGACTTGTTGATACAATATAATATTTAAAACAGAAGCACCATAAGAAGCGAATGCAACGTATTCTTCTGGTGCTTTTTTTGCCTCAAATCCTTAGTAGGAAAAGGACAGAATAAATGGAAAAATGTTGCTATTAGTTATATATGCTTGTATAATACAGTTAAAAGCTTGTTATTAATTTAACATGTGATGGGGGTTATTTAATATGTTAGCAGAGCAGGTATTGGCATTAATTATTTTCATTTCTATGTTTATATTGATAGTTCTTGATAAGATAGAGAGGCATTATGTGACGCTTGGATGTGGGGCATTGACGCTGATTGGGGTATTTGGAATTATCATGAGGTCGCCGGAGGCGGTTATTAGTACTCTTAATTTAAGAAGCATTTTTACATCAGGTTTCTGGTATCAGTCTGGAGCTGCTGAAGAGGCAGTAACAGGGATTAACTGGTCGACCATTATATTTATTGCGGGTATGATGATTATGGTTGAGGTTATGGCTGCCGCCGGATTTTTCAGATGGCTGTGTATGCTTCTGGCTAAGGCTGTACACTATCGTACAAGAGCATTGTTTATTACATTTATGATAATGTCTTTTGGACTGGCTATGTTTATAGACAGTATAACGGTTATATTGTTCCTTGCGGCTGTATCTATTGAGCTTGCAAAGCTCTTAAAGTTTAATCCGGTGCCAATGATTTTATCAGAGATATTCTGTGCTAATCTGGGCGGCTCGGCAACAATGTGCGGGGATCCGCCTAATATAATTATTGGTACGTCACTTAACTTTTCATTTTCAACATTTATTACGCATACAGGACTGATTGCAGTAATCAGTCTGGTATTTATTGTGGTATATTTTCTTATAGCATATAGAAAAGAACTGGAATCATCACCAGATATTGATAAACTGGCTGAATCTATGCCAAGTCCGGCAGAGACTATTACTAACAGAAGGGATTTTGCATTAAGCTGTGTTATATTCATGTGTGCAGTTGTAATGCTTGTAACGCATGCGCTGACAGGACTTACGGTTGCATTTATAGGACTTGTTATAGCAATATTTTCACTTATTGTATCAGGCAGGAAGGCTTTACATATGTTGAAGTCTATTGATTATAAAACACTTTTGTTCTTTTTAGGACTGTTTATCGTTGTAGGTGGGCTTGAACAGACGGGAATATTAGAGATTATTGCTGCATTTATAGGCCGTGTGAGCAAAGGTAATCTTAAACTTATGGTTGCAATTATTATTATTATTTCAGCATTTGCAAGTGCACTTATTGATAATATTCCTTTTGCAGCAACTATGGTACCGGTTATTAAGAGTTTGGCTGCGACACAGGGGGTTGACCTTTCTGTTCTTGCGTGGGCACTTTCTATGGGAACTGATGTAGGTGGAAGTGCAACACCTATAGGTGCATCTGCTAATGTTGTCGGAACATCAGTTGCAGCTAAGAATGGTTATATGATTGGTTGGGGTAAGTATTGCCGCACAGCTGTTCCGGCAACTATAATAGTTGTGCTTATATCTATGGTGTGCATATTTGTAAGGTATTGTTAATTCTTCGTGCACAAAATGTGTACAGAAATGGGGGTTTTATGGGAGAACAGTTGATTATTTCTATAAGTCGTGAATATGGAAGTGGAGGACATGAGATAGCAAGGAAGCTGGCTGACAGATTAGAACTTGCATTTTATGACAGATGCATGTTGGACGAGATTGCAGAACAGATGAATGCTGATGTGTCAGATTTTCACAAATATGATGAAAAGCCGGGAAACCGTCTCCTGTCGAGGCGTGTAGGTAATCACACCAATTCTTATGAGGAGATTATTGCCCAGTTTCAGTTTGATTATATCCGTAAGAAAGCTGAGAGCGGAGAATCATTTGTAGTAGTCGGCAGATGTTCAGAGAATGTACTTAAGGATTATGACTGCCTTATATCCGTATTTGTAACAGGTGATAAGGAGCATAAGATACAGAGAGTTATGGAGCATTTTGACTTATCCGAATCAGAGGCATATACTAAAATGCGTAGACACGACAGAACAAGAAAACAGTATCATAACAGATACTCAGAAGGTAAATGGGGAGATGCAACATATTATGATATGTGTATCAACAGCAGTCCTCTGGGAATAGAGAAAACTGTTAATGTTCTGGAGAATTATGTGAAAGAAAGAACAGGTAATCAGGAGCTTTAATTATGAAATACACAATAGACACACATACTCATACACTTGTAAGCGGTCATGCATATAACACAATTGATGAGATGGCAGCTTACGCAGCAGGTATAGGAGTTACGCACCTTGCGATAACTGACCATGCACCCAAGATGCCGGGAAGCGCAGGTATATTATATTTTTCTAATATGAAGATAATTCCAAGAGAAAAATGTGGTGTCAGGATATATATGGGTTGTGAAGCTAATATTATGGACTATGATGGAAATATTGATCTTAAAGAATATGGACTTAAGGGCTGTGATGTTGTAATAGCAAGCCTTCATATTCCATGTATCAAGCCCGGAAGTATAGAGCAGAATACGAATGCATTAATTAAAGCAATGGATAATCCATATGTTAATATTATAGGACACCCTGATGATTCAAGGTATCCTGTCGATTATGAAAAGCTTGTAAAGGCCGCTAAGGAAAAGCATGTGCTTCTTGAACTTAATAATACATCATTGAATCCGGATGGTCCAAGACAAGGAGCTTTTGAGAATGATGTTAAGATGCTTAACATATGTAAGGAATTAGGAGTCTGCATATCTATAGGAAGTGATGCACATATAAAAGAGGGAATATGTGAATTTGACAGAGCCTATAAGGTTATAGAAGATACACAGTTCCCAGAAGAACTTATTGTTAATAGTGATTACAGTTTATATGAATCATATATTGGAAAGAAGAATTAAAATCCATTTCATTTCTATTATGAATTATTAGAATCTTATAAGTTCAACAAGAAATACTGCTACACATGACGCTATAGCAACAGTTGTAAGACCTTTGCCTTTCAAAGCAAATATTACGGCTGTCAAAAGTCCTGCAGCTGCACCAATCCACCAGCTGGTTGCATAGAATATTGCAGGAATTGTCATTGCTGTAAGAACTGCATAAGGTATGTAATAAAGAAAAGAACGGACAAAGCGGTTGTTAATCTTTTCTTTAATTGCAGTGAAAGGTATAACTCTTATAAGGTAGGTTGTGCCTGCAAGTATAAGCAGATATATAAAGAAAATACTGTTTTTCATAAGTTCCTCCAATAAGATTAGTTATTGCTGTTATCAGCTTCGTCAGATACCGGGAAGAATATTGAACCGATAATGGCAGCTGTGATAGCAACAATTGTTATTGTTATACCGCTGGAAATCTTAGAAAGAAGCGGTATGTAGTAGAATATGCAGCTAAGTATAACTGCAATGATTACAACAATCAGGACGGGGCGTGCTTTCTTCATCTCTGGAACAACCACGGCAACGAACATTCCGTAGATTGCAACACTTAAAGCACTCATAAGGCGGTCTGGAAGGATATTTCCAAGAATAGCACCAATAAATGTGCCTAATGCCCAGCCCAGATAAGGCAGGGTAGCAAGTCCTGCAAAGTAGCTGCGCTTGATTTCGTCTTCTTTAGTTGCTACTGCAAATATTTCATCAGTTATAAAGAAACCGAGAAGCCAGCGGTATATGCCACTGAAACGGCTGTCTGCTTTCTGTCCGATTGATATAGACATGAAAGAGTACCTTATATTAATAGTAATCTGTGATATAAGCATCTGAATATACTGTCCTGGATGAATCATAATGCCGATTCCTGCAAACTGTCCGGCAGAGGTTACTGTTGTCATAGATATGAGAACGGCCTGCCACCAGCTAAGACCAAAGGATACAGCCATAATTCCAAAGGTAAAAGAAACTGACAGATATCCAAGTGCAATAGGTATACCGGTTATTAGACCGCGTTTATAATTATTCATTTTATTTATCTCCATGTATACAATGTCTAGGTTAATATAGTAAAGTCATTTTTATATTCTATCATACATTTGCCATAAAATCACTTGAGAAATATTAATAAATTGATGAATACATAATATTAAAAAGGGCAGAGAAAGCGGCTATCTGCCAGCTTTCTCTGCCTGTTTGTTATTGTACATATTTTTATCTGCTTTATCAAAGAGTGTCCTTAATGTGCAATTCTCATAATCAGAAGAGAATGCACAACCATGAGCATAACTTATCTTAAAAGCTTTTCCAAGCTCATTGAATTCGGATATTTCTTTGTCAAGCTGTCTGAGAATATCAGTAACTTCATCCTTAGTAGTGTTATATATTACGGAAATAAATTCATCACCACCATATCGTCCAACGAAATCGTTAGAAGGAACAGCATTTCTTAAAAGTCTTGCAAAATTAAGAATCAACTGGTCACCAACGGAATGACCAAGTGTATCATTAGCCTTCTTAAGATTATTGAGGTCAAACATAATACATGCAGTAGAATCAGTAATAAATTGCGAGGTTCTGAATATCTCTTCACATTTACTCTTGTTAGGAAGACCTGTGTGCAGGTCAAGAAATGCCTGCTTTTCAAGCTGTTTATTCTTTTTGGTAATTATGATTGCATGAATGGAATGATTAATTATAAATATTATTATAATGATCATATCTATTGCTGTAAAAGTTTCAAATAATCTTATATTGCAGGCAATTCTTTCAGAATACTTTTCAGCAGCAGAAACAGTCTGGTCAGCAAGCTGGAAGTATTCCTCACTGAGATTTACAATATCAGTATTTTCATAACCATATTCACGGACTTTATATATTTCGTTCTTAAGTAGAATCCAGAAAGCAATCTGTGTATCAAGCTTTTTTTCATAATCATTGTCATCAAGCTTGACAAGATTATAATCGCCATCTTCATATTTAAGATCTTCAAGAATTCCATCAAGATAATCAATGAGTTCATCATTAGGATTACCAGTGATTTCAAGCTTGACTTCTCTTTGAGTAGCACCTCTGACAAGACCGGTATAGTTAATAACTCTGGCAGTTCCCTGTAATTTTCCTATAAGAACCATCATTATTGCAACAAGAACAATAAGAATAATGAGAAGACAGCTTTCAATAACAGTATTGATTGTTTTTATATGTTTTCTGTGTTTGTGTTTTTTCATATCTCACCTTATAAAATAATTGTTATATAAGTACCATAAAATAGGTACTTTAGTACTATATCAATATGCTGTTTAAATGTCAATACAATAAATATAAATTATGAATGAATTTGATTGAAAATGAATGAAAGTGGTGATGACATTTATCAGTATGTAAGTATACATATGATGTGCATTGACACATAAGTATTGCAATATTAAAATTAATTCGTTTGGATTTTCTAACCGGACAGATAATAAATTATACAGGTTAAATATTGGAGGAATCATATATGTCAAATATAAAGCTTGGAAGTCATGTGGGAATGGCAGGTAAGGAAATGTTTCTTGCATCTGCGAAGGAAGCAGTTTCTTATGGTGCTAATGTATTTATGTTATATACAGGTGCACCACAGAATACAAGAAGAAAAGAAATAAGTGAGCTTAATATAGAAGCTGGCTGGAAGTATGCTAAGGAACATGGGATAGAGGAGATTATTGTACATGCACCTTATATAATCAATCTTGCAAATACAATTAAGCCGGAGACTTATGAGCTTGCTGTTGAATTTCTAGAAAAAGAAATTATAAGGACTGCTGCCATGGGAAGCCATATAATGGTGCTTCATCCGGGAAGCCATGTCAATGCCGGAGTTGAAGCCGGAACCGCACAGATTATCAAAGGACTTAATACAGTGCTTAACCAGAACAACGATGATGTATATATAGCACTTGAGACAATGGCTGGCAAGGGAAGCGAGATAGGCAGGACATTTGAAGAACTTAAGGCAATCTATGACGGCGTCGACAAGAAGGACAGATTGAGAGTGTGCTTTGATACATGCCATGTTAATGATGCTGGTTATGATTTAGTTAATCATTATGATGAAGTATTTGCAGAATTTGACAGAGTGATTGGTCTTGACCAGATAGCAGTATTTCATATCAATGACAGCATGAATCCGCTTGGAGCACATAAGGACAGACATGCCAACATTGATAAAGGAAATATAGGATATGAGACTCTTCACAGACTTGTCCATGATGAAAGATTCTTAGATGTTCCTAAGATTCTTGAGACCCCATGGGTAGCAGTTGAGGGAACTGATAAGAAAGAGCCTCCTTATAAGGAGGAGATAGCGTGGCTGCTTAAAGATTAATAAACTGTAGGAAAGTATGTTGTGAAAGGCGGAATAATAATATGTCAATACCAGCACATGAAGCAAAGTCAAGATTAATAGAGGGTAATAAAAGATTTATTAATGCTACAAGCAATCCAGGAGATGTTTCGCTGGAAAGGCGCGTGGATACATTAAAGAATGGTCAGCATCCATATGCGATTGTTCTGTGCTGTTCGGATTCCAGACAGATACCGGAAGCAATATTCTCAGCGGGAATAGGGGAACTTTTTGTTATCCGCGTGGCAGGAAATGTAGTGGATTCGCATCAGCTTGGAAGTATTGAATATGCAGCAGACCATCTTGACTGTAAGCTGGTGGTTGTACTTGGACATAATCATTGCGGTGCAGTTGAGGCGGCAATAAAGCATGACCCTGACGGACATATCAAGTATATAACTGACGATATCAGGGAAGCTATTAAGGAAGAGAAAGATGAGTATATTGCAACATGTCTTAATGTAAAGCATAGTGTTAAGGTGATAGAGGATAATACAGATATGAAGCTGCTTGAGGAAAAGGGGCTTGAGGTTATCGGGGCTGTGTACCATCTTGAGGACGGGCATGTGGAGTTTTTGGAGTAAAGAATGGATGAATGTAACATTATCAGACTAAATAATTTAATATCGTATATATCCCCAACAGAGAATCCACTATCTGCAAATGTGGTGATGATACAGGGGAAGGAAGCACTGTGGCTGTATGATGTCGGCAACCACCCTGATATTCCACAGGTAATAGAACAATTCCGTGATGGAAGAAATGTTAATGTTATATTGTCACATTTTCACGAAGACCATACAGGCGGCCTGCCGGATATAGCCTGCAATGAAATATATCAGGGAAAGTACACTTATAGACATACGGAAAAAGGTGTGATTGTACAGGAGGACATATATATTCAGGACGGAGATGTGTCACTTCACATATTTCCACTGCCTTCAAGCCATGCAAAGGGCTGTGTTGCGTTGGAAGTAAACGAAGAGTGGTGCTTCCTTGGAGATGCATTATATGCAATGCAGAAATGCGGACATAACTTGTACAATGCAGGCATATTAAAAGAAGAAATAAATGTATTACAGAACATTAAAGCGGAGAAATTCATGCTGAGTCACAGGACACCTTTTGAAAAGCCAAAGGGGATTATTATGAGGTGGCTTGATGAGATATATGACAGAAGGGTTAAGGGAGAGGTGTATATTGAAGTATAAGACATTTGCAATGATGTTGATAATATAATAATTGAAGCGTGGTGAAAAAGGATTCCGAAAGGGATTCTTTTTTTTTTAGAAAAATTTAGAAATGCGTTTTATTGACCTCTGAGGGAAATATGAAATTGTATGATTATGACAAAAGAAACCAAGGATACAGCAGATACGAAAATCACACGGACAGTGTTTGACTATGAGTATTTGAAAATGTTGGTAATTTAGAAATGATTATATAATAACTTGGTACATGATGATAGGGAAAAACAGGAATGAGGACAGATAGGATAGGTATTAATATTTCAAAGTTAAGAATTGAGCGTGGAATTACGCAGGAACAGCTTGGCAGGGATATTGGGCTGACAGCTTCTGCCATTTCAAATATAGAATGTGGCAGGAGTGTGCCATCAGTGGATACTTTGTGCAGATTTTCTGAGTTGTTTGGGGTTAAGGTAGACACCATATTGTCTGACGAATCAGATTCAGACCTGAACAAGCTTGAAATGGAAGAAAAACTTGTTACTGTTGACAGATATTTATCGGAAATAAAAGAAATGTCGGCTAATTACAGTATAGGTCATAGAAATTATGAGATTAGCAGGAAAGGGGGAGAAATAGTTTATAAAGCGTCATCAAAGGAATAGATAAAATGTTTAATACGAGGAGGAAAATAGAATGCACAGACTGAAAAGATGGATAAATGAAGCAGTCAGTTCTTATGAAGAACAATTAAAGGAGAATCCGATTGAAACAATAGCGATATCTCTTTCGTGGGTATTTGTAATTATTATTGGATTAATGGCAGTATTTGCATATATAAAATTTATTATTGATGGAGGATATTCGCTGAGTGTTGCCAGAATTAAAGAAAATGGAGCTTTTGCCAGTGCTAATTTTACAACTGGAACAATACATATAATATCTAATAATGTAGTTTGGATTATATTAGGAATAATTATTGGTGTACAGACCATAGTTTCAATTATTTTATTGTTTGCAGAAAAAGAAATATGGAAATGCATACTGTTTGTTATAGATTTAATTGCAATTGTATTTTGCTTTGTAAAAATGGTAACGGGTCAAAATAATTCAATGAGTGAGGAAATGAGATTAATATATAGTGTTGTTACGCTTATTGCAATTATAGTTTTCTTTAAGCTTCTTATAGATAGTGATGGCAGTTATGTATTTCTTGCAGAAGGATTAGGATTAGCAGCATATCTTATTATACTGGCATTAATTTTATTATTGGAAAATATATTGGCGATTGGTGCATTAGCAGGAGCAATTATAATCATAGGAATATTGGTTATCGTAGGAATATCTGGTAGTAGTTCAAAGGAGAGTGCAGGAAGTACATCTTCTGGCGGTGGAGGTTCGACCTCACATACAAGCGTATCAGGTAATGGTGGTGTGAAAAGCAGAAAGTCAGATAAAAATACAGCTAATACACCAGCCTATCAAAAAGATAGTAACCCTAACCATCATTATATTGCAGATTATAATGAAATATTGGGCAATAAGCTATATAAAGTTCATGGTGAAATGGGAGATTATGTTGAACTGCATAACGGAATGACAGAGAGAAAGATATGTAGTCTTGCAGAAGCAGAAAGTGGAAAACATAAGTTTTATAGAGAAAAAACAGGAAAAGAAATAAGAGTTCAGGAAATTCCGTGGAAATAAGATAAAACATAAGGGGATACATTGTGAAGAAGAAAATTATAATTGGAGTATCAGCGGCGGTAATAGTTATTGCGGCAATAGCTGCAGGCGTTATAACGGGTGTTTCATCAAAGAAGAAAAGCAGTAATGATATAAATGTTTCGTGTAAGGCAGTGGTGACTAAAAATGATGATATAACATGCTATGACTGGCTTAAGAAGTTATGCAACAAGACGGGCATTGAAGCAGAGGATTACAGAAAAGCGGCTAAGGAAAATGGTTATATTACAGATAGCGATGAATTTAGTAATGATGACATAGCTTCTGGTGGATTTATGGCACTTACTTCAATGCGCGCAATGGGCGAAGGTAAAATGCAGATATATCTTGGAACTGATGATGAAATATCAGACAATACCAACATAGAACTTGCAATTGATAAAGACCTGATAGCAGAAGATTCACTTGATAAAGGGTTTTCAGACGAAGAGGCTGATGCTATTCTTGATAAATTTGATGATTTGTATTATGGAGAATTCTGGCCTGATAATATTGAAAATGTTTCTTATAAGGGAAATGTATCACAGCTCGAATATTTCGACATTAAAGATTATAATGAAGATGATAATATTATAACTTTAGATGACAGTGCAGCTAAAAATCTGAAAAAGGGTGACACATTTGTATTTGATTATAAGGGCGACAAGATTTCAAAGAAAATCGGTGAGGATATGGGTAATGGCACATTTTCACTGGAAGAACCTGAGATGGATGAGGTCTTTGATACACTGATAGTTTCAGATTCGGCAAGCATAGGAATTGACGATATTATTAGTTATTATGGAATTGATAATGTGGAGATGTCGGCGGGAAATCCAGTAACTACGCTGGCAGCAGATGTGTCTGGTAATATTCATTCCAAGGGATTTGCAATAGAGGCAGCGGTAAATGATGATAACGAACTTGAAGTTACATTGACAGATAATGATACGGAGGCAGAATACAAGCTCCCTATTAAACAGAAGCTTAATAAAAAATGTGAGAATTTCTCCATAAAATGGGATGTTAATAATATAAATGTAGGCGCACAGGTTAAATATACTCTTAAGAGTGGGTTAAAATATGCATCTGTAGGTGTTGATATTGATTCAGAGATTTCAGGCGAAATCGGAGTTGAAGGTGATTTTTCAGACGGAATCTTTTTATGTCAGACACCTGCACCGATTGGTAATCATCTTGTTGCAGTAAATGTGGCATTATATATTGTTCCAACAATAGACGGTTCAATTACGCTTAAAGTAGAAGTACCGTTTCATGCCGGAGTGTCATATGAAAAAGGCAAAGGCGTGAATGGAACAATGGGGCTTCGCTCGCCTATGCAGACATCAATTGAGGCAGAAGGGAAAATGGGATTATATTTTAGGACAGCACCAATGCTTGTGACAATGAAATCCATTCCACTGTTAGACGCAGAACTTGATATGGGTGCAGAAGCGGATGCAAAACGAACAGGCAGACCAAATGGACAGATATGTTCAGATGTTAATGTCAAGTGTCCTGTTTTTAAGCTTGGAGTTGGTGATGAAAGTGTTAAATATAAGAATAAGAAATCACTTCTTTGTACAATGAATATAAGTAAGGATTGTGAATTTGCATCATTTGCAAAAAGTAAATCACTTCATTATGAAAGGCTTTCTGACGGCACAAAGCAGTTTGTGAAGGAATGTACATACAATGAGCAGTCAGAAAATGACAAGCCAAAGGAAAGTGAGGCAGGTACACAAGCACCAACACAGGAGCAGACGACGCAGGGAACTGATGCAAAAGAATCAGGATCACTTCATACTTATAAGACGAGAATGGCTGAATATTTTCCAGAGCAGACAACGTTTTATTTTGACTATCCGGATAATTGGACTGTGGTATCAGAGTCAGTTAATGAGGATACAGAAAGGGTTACAATTCAAAATGATAATGGGGTTCAGATTCAATATATTGCACGAGATGATAAATTTGGAACAGATTTTATAGGTAATATTATAGTAGAAGCTAAAAATGATGTTGTATCAAAGCCAAGGTACAATTCTGGTGGAGAATTGGTGATAGTTAAGACAAAGGATTATAAAGAATATTCAAGAACTTCACCTGATGTAAGGGAATATGATGATGGCGCAGAAAGATATGCATTAATGACATCCTCTACACATTTTTCAGTGTGTAGCACGGGAAATTCTAGAGGCTGTTATTTTGAAACACCTAAAGAAACAATGTTCTATTCAATACCAAGTAAAAAATTAACAGATAAAGACAGAGAGGAAATAATAGCAATATTAGAGTCATTTAGAGATACTCCTTAAACGGAGTAAAATAAAATAGTTCAGTTATCAATAAGAAGGCAATCGAATAACTGAACTGTTTTATTTTTAGCTATTTGTATTGTTATGATTTTCGGCAAATTGTTTAATATTAGCATGTGATCTTTCGTATAAAAATTCTATATATGATTTAATAATACTTTCAAACATATAATATATTCTATGCTGTGATAGGAGCATAACATTAGTACTTATCAGGTATTGATATGAAATGTCACTAATAGTTTTGGCAATAATATTTAATTGATCTGTGTTGTTAACTGTTTCAAAATTATAATAGATATTATCAATGTAATTTTTACCATCAGGCATTAGGTATTTGTTGTACAATTTTTCAGCAGTAAATTTGTTTTTAAACTTCTTTGTAACTAATTTCTCTTTTATAAAAGTACAGAATGATTCTTCACACAAATCCATAGGAAAGCAAGAGTAGTAGTATTCATCAAACCAGCTTTTTATGTATTTAATAAGTTCAGGATCAAAACAGGATTTTAGAACCCCTTCCATGTTGTTTGATCGTGCAAGTGTTTCACAATGGGACAAAATATCCGATAAAATATCTTTGTTGTCAGTATTATCGGACGGATTATTATAGTTTAATAAGAAATTAATGAAATCAGCTTTCTCAGGGTTAATATCTAATTGTTGTAAAGCATTTTCGTTTAGATGAGTTACTTCTTTAAGGGTTTGATAGTCTTTCGATATTACGTTTGAACGCCCAACAATAGCATCAAGGTCAACTTCTAAGATGTTGCATATTGCTAACATTTCCTGGATTCCAGGGAGGTTAGTCATATTTTCATTTTCCCAGTTAAATAAGGTGGAACGGGAAGGCTTTTCTGCACATTTTTCATTATGTATTATTTCGTATAACTCAGCCATAAAGGGTCCTTTTGCATGAGAAACACCTTGTGGATTGTTACCCTCACGCATTTGTTTCAGATTATTTTTAATAAGTTTTCGATTAAAGTGATATTTTCTAAACATATAATGACCTCTCTTTCTGTGTGCGTAAATATAGACACAACGACACTTTTAACAGCTGTATAATAACATGAAAATGTACAATTGCGCAAGCATATTTTGAATGTTATACTATCTAACAGAAAGACTAATTGAGATATGGAGGTAATAAATATGAGATTATTAAATACTAATATTAATTGTTTTGGAGGAACTGGTAACCATAGGGAAGAATATAAGAAATTGTATGGAAACAGAAAATATCTAAATATATGGGATCAGATTGATAAATCTCAAAATGTAGCCGGATTGTTGGAGGATATTTTAAAAATATCTCCTGACATAGTTATATTACAGGAATATGATATAAATTCAAAAGAAGCAAAAGACTTTAATAAAAAAATGAATGAGCATGGATATATTATGTATTCAGAAACTATAGAGTATAGGCGTGCATCAATGACAGTGTTTTATGTAAAAAAGGGTCTGGAGGTTTCATATGTTTCTACAGGACATACAAAAAACGGCCGAGCTTATGCTGTTAAAATTGATGAAACTATTATATACGGAACACATGTTCCGCCAGTATATGATAGTCAGTATTGGAATGAATTAAAAAGGTTTGTTCGATCTTATTGTAATCAAAAGATAATTGCAGTTGGAAATTATAACATTATAAACTATAAAAATAAAAATGAATATAGTGAACTATTAGAATCTGCTGTTGATATATGGAAAGCACAAGGAAATAAAGAAGATATATCTGTAATGGGAGATTGTGTCATTGCATCAAAAACTATGAATTCACTAAAAGTAAGTAGGCATAATAACACATATACGGATCACCCAATTATTATTGTTGATGTGAATTAAATAAATGGATAATTTGTATTTTAGATAGACGGTTTGTGCAATAATAAAATTGGAGGTTGGAGAATGACTATTAAATTCAAAGAAATCAAAAAGTTGATTCAGAGAAATGTACGGCTGTCTATCTGCTTTGAAGATGGGAGTTATCATAATCATCTGTTGATATCCGATATTCCAACTTTGAAATATGATAATTTGTATATTTATGGCATAGGAATGACTGATGTGGAGTTTTCGATGGATATCTATTCAGAACCAGAAGAACCAAACGGTGAGGTAAGTATATCTATGAGCAATCTTACAATGCAGCCGGCGATAGAGATAGTATTATCTGATAAGCCACGGGATATTGAGAGAAACATTTGTGAAAATCTGACATTTAAAGATTTAAAGCCTTATTTACAGATTGGCGGATGGTTCAATATTGTTAATAAGCTGGACTGGTCAGGTGAATCATATGAGTATAGAGAAAACATTTCAGAAAAATATGACAACATGTATGTGTATGGCATTGGAATGGAAGATAACACTGATTTAGAAGAAACATATACAGAATTAAAACATGACACTCACCTTAAGAAAAGAATGGTGCTGGTGCTTTCGGACAACCCAAGACGGAACTAAATGAAAAAATGGGCGGATAAATTGAAGTGTAAAAATTGTAAATACAAAACCAATATAGCAAATATGAGTGAAACAGGTTCGGCAATATGCTCATATCCAAGCTCGTGGTTTCCTGTAAATGTCGAAGATAACTGTCATTTTATTCCAGAAAAAAAGGAAATTACTTGTAGTGATTGTTCCAGATTGCATGAAGATATGGCGTGTTTTAGCTGCTCTGAAGATGACAGTGCAATATTTAATGGGCAGTTATGCAGGGGATTTATAGATAAAAGAAAAGAAGAATTGAAGATAGCAGATAAATGTGAAAAAGAGGCAGACATAACTTTATCAGACATAGAAAAGATGAATATGTATGATATAAAAGTTGCACATATCAAAGAAGACAAACAGAGAATTATTGAAATTGAAGGAAAGTTCAGCGGGATTGATACACTGAAGAATTTATTAAAAATGTAAGGAGAGGCACATATTTATGGATATTACAATAGATGATAATAGAAATGTATATGTGGTTTCGGATATTCATAATTATGCAGATGGATTTAAAAGGCTGTTAAAGAAGATACGGTTTAATGAAAATGATTTGCTGATTATTGATGGAGATATATTTGACCGTGGAGATAAGCCAGTTGAGCTGTATTTTGAAATATTAAAATATCCCAATATACAGGTGATACAGGGCAATCATGATGTCTGGGTTGCAAGGCAGATTATTGAACAATTCGGACATAGAAAAACTGGAGAATATATTTCTTATAATACAGTGGCTATTATGGAGAAGCGGCTGACACCTGTTGATATGTTAAGACTTGCTGAATGGATACAGGAAAAGCCATATTATATTAATCTGACCATTAATGGCAGGAAATATCAGATAGCACATGCACAGACATTTTTGACGCCTGAACGTATGTTGGATAAAAGAAAGATATATATGGGAGACTGGCATTATGAGCATTTTATCAGAGGTATGGAGGAACATGAGCAGTTTATATCGGTTGTAGGGCATACTGTAACTGATAACAGGAGAATATGGGTGTCTCCTTCAGGACGGACTATACGCATAGATTGTGGCGCTGGTTATAAATGTTATGGTAAAGAGGGAACACTGGGAGCAATAAGGTTAAATGACATGAAAGAATTTTATATTAATTAATTTTTGATAAATGGAGGAAAAACTATCTGTTGGCGGCCAAAGAGTATGAAGGTTATAAGCCCAATATGTCTATATGGCGGATTGACCTTATGACGGGTATAGAGATTCCGGGAAGGAATGACAGGCTTCATATTAAGGGGATACCGCGTATCCCAAAGAAAAATGTTTCAAATCTTCCAGAAAAATGGTCAGAAGATTTTCAGTTGAAACATCTTAATATGTCGTTTGATAAGCCGGTTCCGGTAACACTAAGAATTAAGAGTGAAAAATGTGAAGGCAATCCGAAAAAGAGAGTCCGTCCCGGATATACATTTTTGCATGACTGGTTCGGAGATTCATTCACATACATAAGAACAGAAACGAAGCCGCCTTATGATGATATCGTCAGGGTGGAGTGTTCACCTTATGGCATGGTACACTGGGCATTGCAATACAGTGAACTTGTGGAAGTTTTTGAGCCGGAAAGTCTGCGGGAAGATATTAAAAGTAAGATAAAGGCGTTGAATGAAAAGTATTCATTGTGAAAAGAAGTTAGATTAATAGGAGGGAAGTGGAGTTTATGTCAAAAGTATCTTTTGTGATTGGAGCAATGGCTTCTGGTAAAACACATTTCATAAAACAATTTTTTGCTGATAAGGATGTTGATGTTTTAAATATTTTTGACTATCAACAAAATACATATAAAGAATCTGGATTTGGAGAAATGATGCCTATAGGAGTTCAATTCAGATGTTTGATGAAAGCTAATGATATGCTTCTTAACGATATCATAGAAAAACTGAAATGTGGAAGAGATGTTGTCGTAGAACAGACATTTTTTAAAGCAAAGCGTCGAATTGTTTATGTTGATGCGATACGTGAATCTGTTGATGCAGAAATGGAAATATATGTTATGTGTCCAAGTGATGAGAGATGGCAGAAAAATATTAGAATAAGAAATTTGGAAGAGGGGTGTGGCTCTTTTAAGATGAATACTTCAGATATAGAATTTCCGAATCCGATTGAAGGATTTGATTCCATTTATGAGGTGTCAGAAGACGGCATCAAATTAAGAATAGATCCGCCTTTGGATGAGCAGTTCCTGATAGATGCAAGAAAACAGATTACAGATGAAAAAGAGAGGATAGAAAAAGAAGATGATAAATCAAGGAAACGTAAAGCTTTATTGGAGAGTATGAAAACACGACCGTTTTGGCACTATTGTGAAGTGTGTGGAAAGAAGGAGTTTTTGACTGACGAAGATGCATTCAATAGGGGATGGGATTACCCGCCTAAAATGGGTTCCTTTGGGCTGCTTGGACCTCGGACATGTGGGAATTGCCAAATGAGGGATACTTTGTATTGGAAGATACAGACATCTGGGAAGCTTCCGATAGTCATAGAAGGAGATTTGAACGATAAAGATCTTATTACTTGGAGACGTATAAAAGGAGAACCGGAGAGCCTCATTAACGAAGAAAATCAGTAATGGGAGAACTTTACATTAATCAATGGAGGAATGTAAATGATTGATATAACTATGTCAGATGACTACAGGGCTTTTTTAGAAGAACTTAATTATAAATTCACAGATTCCCAGACAGCAACTCTTGTCTGGAATGACCCAATGAAAAGCAGACAGCAGAAGCTGGAGGCATTGGCTTTATTAAGAGACACTACTAAAGATATTGTACTTAAGAAGCAGATCATCGAAAGAATAGAGTATGAAAATAAATTGTCAAAAGGTGAAGTAGACATAGTAAATCCGTTCAGACCGGAAAGATTTGAAGATGCATTTTTTGAAATCCCATTTTGTTATAAGTCAGCAGGTACTCCAGTGAAGGATATAGTAGATGGAACATATGGAATACTTTCATTTGGAGAAGATGACTGGAATGATTATCTTCAAGAGATTAAAGACAGAAAATGGGAAGTTGATTATTCAGATATTCAGGCTGTGGTTTTATATCCAATAAAGTCGGAGTACTGGGATCATATGCATTGTAATCCATTGCATCTTCAGATGGAACTGCCGCCACATATGGAGAACAAAGAGGAAGATGCAGCTTATAGGAGAGCCATGGAAGCGCTTAGTGATTATTGTTTTTACAAAGGAGAGCGCAATACAGAGGAAACAGCTAAACGGTGTATGAAGGAATATGCCAAGACTTGAGCAGGATAATATTTGGAGGTGCCTGATGATAGAAAATTTTATAGACAGATTTGTACCATCTAAAGATGAAAGAGAGTTTCTTAAAGACAAGAGTGTTACATTTTCGGATGTGGAACAGGCAGAAATAATAATTAATCATGAGTGCTTAAAAAATTCAGAGAAAAAACAGGCAGTGCAAGAGTTGAAAGAAACCATATCAGATAAAGAATTGATAGCGGATTTAAATAAGGCGATTGATGAAATACCGGATTCGGAGAATTGCTGGCACGAATCGGGTATGAAATGCTTTTATAGAAAATTTGATATTCCACATAATTTCAGACATGGGGATATAGTAAGAGTTGTTGATGGGAAACATGAAGGGAATATCGGAGTAATACTTGGGCTTACAGATGAAGAGTATGAGAAACTTAAAGTCAAAAAGGGTGATTACAGTGATATACAGATATGTGTTGATGTTATATTCAGAGGATATGATTATCTTGGGGAATTTTCACACTCGCATGTTAATCCAATATATATTGAGAGAATCCAGCTTCCAGAAAGTGATGCAAGGAAACATTACATTGACTATCTTGTGGAAACATACGATAAACAGTATTTATCAGATTATAATACAGCTACACATAAAGAAAAAATAAAACAACGAATCCACATTTTGTCTGCCGTTATGTGGGCGCAGGAACATCATAACCAGATTATGTATCTGGTGGATAGTTCAAAGGATAAAGCCTGTTTTCAGGAGATGCTGATGGAACATTATAATTTTGACAGAGAACAGGCATGTGCTATTTCGGATATGAGAATGAGTGTGTATACAGCATTAGAAAAAGATAGAACAAAAAAGGAAATACAGGAATTATTAATGAAAATGTAATTATAAGAAAGAATAATTAAAGGTGAAGTATGAGTATTGAGTATAATGTGCTTAATATATTAAAGGAACACAGTTCCAAAGAGGCTGCAATAACGCTGAAGATTACTGATATCGTTACTTATATGCATAAGGATTATGATAAAAGCATTACAGATAAGCAGGTCAGGAAGGCATTAAAGGATTTGACGGACTCAGAGCTTAATCTGCCTGATGAACAGAAGGTAATCAGATACAGGACATATGACAATGAACGCCGCAAGACAGATTATTATTATAACAACATTATAACCGATGTAGAGTTTAAATTCCTTATTGATTCTGTATTGTACAGTAACATTTTTAATAATGAAAGAGCAATGGATTTAGCCGGGCGGATTCAGACTTTATCAGGGAAGAATCTGAAAAATATAACACCTTATGCAAATGCTTCTTTCGGACAGACCAGATATGCACAGAATACAGATGTTCTGGCAAACTGCCAGCTTATAATTGACGCCATTAAAAATGACAATTACATAGAATTTGACTGGAATGTGTATGATGTTAAGAATAAAAATGTTTATCTTCATTTTCAGGGAAGAAGAACAGTGATTCCTATAAGACTTATGCTCAATAATGGAAGATATTTCTGTCTGGTAAGATACAGGGACAGCAGGAAAGTGTATACATACAGTGTTGACCTTATGACCAGATTAAGAGTAAAGGAACAGAGAAAAAGTGATGGAATAGGCTTTGATAACCTTGATATACCATTGGAGAGAGCAGTATATATTCTGAATCATCCTTATATGATGGGCGGTGAATTAAGGTCTTATATTGTCAGGATAGACAGGGAGTATTTTTCAAGACTGATAGATGATTTTTCGTATGAGATAAATGTTTTGAAAGAAACGGATACAACAGTTGATATCCGTGTAAATGCGTCATGCAAAGGAATGGCATACTGGCTGTGTCATCATTATGATATAGCTTCAATTGTTGATAATAAGGATAAGGAACTGAATAAAGAATTAAAGAAGGCAGCAGAGTCTATATTAAGACAGGTACAGGATTGATAAAAAAGGAGGAACACGGATGAACTACTATATTAGTGATATGCATTTCTTCCATAAAAATGTGACAAAGGAAGGCAATAATTTTGATAACCGTCCATTTAATTCCTTGGCTGAAATGCACGAGTATATGAAGGAAAAATGGAACAGTAAGATTACAAATGGTGATACAGTTTATATTCTTGGAGATATTGCCATGCGGGGTACAAACGAGGAGCTGATAGCCTTAGTTGCACAGTTAAAGGGCAGAAAAATTCTTGTGAAGGGTAATCATGACGATGTTTCCGATTTGAGGTATAAGAATCTGTTTGAGGAAATATGCGCTTACAAGGAGGTTACAGACCATATAGGTCAGGAAGCGTACAAGCTGGTATTGAGCCATTATCCTATTCTTATGTGGAATGGGCAGCACAGGGGAACAATACATTTGTATGGACATACGCATAACACGCCAGAAGATACATTTTTTCAGGAATGTTTACGACAGTTTAATCTTAATAATATCCAGAATTCTGTGAAATGTCCTGAACTTGCAAGGGCTTACAATGTAGGCTGTATGATGCCTTATATGAATTATGAGCCACGTACACTGAAGGAAATACTTAATAAATAGCATACGGAGGGAATATATGGCGACATATGTGATATCGGATATTCATGGTGAATATGGGAAGTTTATGGAACTGCTGGATATGATACATTTTTCGGATGAAGATATATTGTATGTGCTGGGAGATGTTGTTGACAGAGGAAAGAACCCGGTAAAGACGCTCCTTAAGATGATGGAAATGCCAAATGTTATACCTATAGCAGGCAACCATGAACAGATGATGCTGGAATGTATGTCGGTTCTTATTAAGGAAGTAAAAGATGAGAATTCTGTCAAAGAATTTGCAGAAAAGTTTAGTGACGATATGTTCCAGAAGCTTTATGCATGGCAGAGAAATGGCGGGATTGCAACCACTGATGAGCTGAGTAAGCTGGATAATGAGACAAGAAAAGATGTGCTTGATTATGTGGCAGATTTTTCATGGTACGAGAAGGTGGATGTTAATGGACAGAGGTATCTTCTTGTGCATGGAGGACTTGGCAATTTCGATATTAAGAGGGATATTGATGATTATTCGCTTGATGAACTTGTATGGTCAAGGGTGGATTATGATGTCAGATATTTTGATGATGTAATAACTGTCACAGGGCATACACCAACAAGATATATTGAGGACAATCCCAGACCAGGCTATGTGTACAGAAAGAATAATCATATGGATATTGACTGTGGCGCATATCTGCCGGGTGGAAGGCTTGCAGCAATATGTCTGGACACAGGAAAAGAATTTTATACCAGTGTTAATGGTTGACACTGATACAGATAGCTATTATCGTATTACTGATGGAGGCTGCTGGCCTCTGATGGAATATGGGGAATAGATATAACAAATGGGAGGCACACATGGCAAAATATCATTTTATTATAATCGGTTCAGGCTGGCGGGCCTTATATTATGTACGTGTAGCAAAGGCACTGCCAGAGATATTCAGTCTTGACGCGATGTATTGCAGGACGCAGGAGAAAGCGGACTTAATTGCCGGTCAGTATCAGATACATACAACTACATCTATAGAAGAATGCGTGGCATATAAACCGGATTTTGCAGTTGTGGCTGTTAAGAAGGATGCAATATGTGATGTTTCAATGGAATGGCTTGACCGTGGAATAACTGTTTTATCAGAGACTCCGGCGGCACTTGATACGGATTCGCTCAATAAACTGTATTCTTATTACAAATGTGGTAAAAAACAGGTGGTTGCTGAACAGTACAGGGAGTATCCTAATATTAAAGCATCATTAAAGCTTATTAATGAAGGAATTATTGGTGATGTCAGCTGTGTAAATGTGTCACTGGCGCATGAATATCATGGAATAAGTCTTATAAGAGCATTTCTTGGAGTTAATCCGGGAGAGAAGTATACAGTTTCAGCTAAGACATATGAGTTTCCTACAACACAGACTCTTACAAGATATGATAAGTTCACTGATGGCAGGATTGCAGGAAAGAAAAGATGCGTCGCCACATTTGAATTCGAAAGCGGGAAAGTGGCATGGTATGATTTTGATTCGGAGCAGTACAGGTCACCAATCAGGAAGAATACGCTTAAAGTTCAGGGTGTAAGAGGTGAGCTTGTTGATGACTGTGTATATTATCTTGATGAGAATAATGAAGGTCAGACTGGCAGAATCATAACGGATTCCCATGTGATTAATACAGGAAATTCTAATCCTAATTTTGAGAAGATTCGTGAAATTAAGAAAATTTCATTTGATAATAAGATTATATATGAGCCGGAATTTGGATTGTGTGGTCTGTCAGAAGATGAAACAGCAATCGCAGTAATGATGAAGAAAACGGCAGAGTATAGCAGAGGAAATGCGTCTGCACCATACAGTATGGAAGACGCCATAGCAGATGCGTATGCCGCCATCTTACTGAAGAAGGCTGTGGAAACAGGAGAAGTGGTGCATAGTTAATATAATGAAACGGGGTACATGGTATGCAGAAAGAATTGTTAAAGGTGGCACTTATAGGTGTAGGAAGTGTTGGAAAGAAATATGCCAGAATGATAACAGCGGGAGAAGTTCCGCATATGAAATTATCAGCTGTGGTTATAAGAAGAGATGAACTTATTGAATGGGGCGAATCACTTGTCAATACTGATGGTGATAATGCAAGGATATTCAGGAGTGCAGAAGAACTATTTGAGGCTGGTGATTCCTGTTTTGATGCGGTTATTATAGCAACTCCTCATAAAACTCATAAAGAACTGGCTTTGAAAGCATTTGCAAAGGGAAAAGCAGTGTTATGTGATAAGCCGGCAGCGGCAGATATAGGTGAAGCACTTGCAATGCAGAAGGCTGCCAGTGAAAGTGGCAGAATATATGGATTGATATTTCATCAGAGGCTTTACCCTAAATACATCAGGATTAAGCAGATGATAGATAATGGTAAATTAGGAGATATAAAGAGAGTATGTCTTATTAATTCACGATATTTAAGAACCTCATACTATCATAAATCTGGCTCATGGAGAAGCAGCTTTGCGGGTGAAGGCGGTGGAGCACTTATCAATCAGGGACAGCATATTCTTGATATGTATCAGTACCTGTTTGGAATGCCACAGAAGCTTTTTGCAGCGATTCCATTTGGGAAATACAACGACTTTATAGTAGATGATGAGGCTACTATCGTTATGGAATACGACAATGGAAAGACAGGCACATTTATACTATCCACAGGCGAAGCCTGTCACGAAGAGCGACTTGAGATTATAGGAACGAAGGCAAGAATTCTTCTGGAAGACGACACGCTCACCATTACAAGACACAGAGATGTATGTGAGTATATCAAGAACGAAGAAGTCAACTCAAGGCAGAATATGACATTTACAGAGGAAACTATACAGTTCGAGAAGGCATCTGAGCCATATGCACAGTTATTTGAAAACTTTGCAAATGCGGTGCTTAAAGGTGATGAGTCTTATCTGACCGTTAAGGGTAGTGAGGGAATTAATTCACTCATGTTGTGTGCCAGTGCCTATTATTCAGCATGCAAAGGCATAAAAGTAGAACTTCCGCTTGAAGCCTCAGATTATAAAGAGCTTATGGATGAATTGATTAAGAAAGAAGAGGGAGAATAGATTCAGTCTATTCTTCCTCTTCTTCGTTGTTAAAGCCGTGGAGCAGAAAATCGTTCCACCTGGCATTAGTTTCTTCAAGCTCTTTTTTCTGCATGATACGGTTTCTGTCGCTTAGAATGGAAATCATTTCATCAGCTATCTCCTCAACAGGAGGGTGGTCGTAATGATAGAGATAACCAATCATGCGGCTGGCAGTGAAATCAGTATTGAGATTCTTAGTGACAATATCACAGAAATTTTTCTCATAACCTCTTTGCAGCATTAATTCATATAATTGTCTGCTTAAATCTGATTTGGGTTTCATAAAATGTGACTCCTTGTTTGTGGTGCGTAATATGTCTGTTTATTATAGCATAAATATTTGAAAAACATAATGTATTGTGATATATTACATTTGTAATGATGTAGCATTAAAATAGTGTGCTATATGAATATGGAGGTATTTTTTATGTCAAGTACAATTCAAGTAAGAGTGGATGACGATTTGAAGATTAAATCAGATAATTTATTTAAAGAATTAGGAACAGATACTACAACGGCTATAAGAATGTTTTTAACACAGGCAGTTGCTAATAATGGATTTCCATTTGAGATAAAGAAAGTGGCAGCTAATCCTTACATTGCTATTTCGGAAAAGGAAGTTCTTGACAGATTAGCAAAGTCAAGAGATCAGTCAAAGAATGGAGAATATTCAGAAGCAGGTGATTTTGTTGCAGATATGAGGACAAAGTATGGCATATAAAGTGGTTGTTACTAATGATGCTAAAGAAAATATGCAAGAGTATATTGAATACATATTATATGAAAAAAAGAATCAGCAGGCAGCAGGAAGTCTCCTTGATGATTTTGAATATACTAAAGATATATTAGCAGAGGTCGCAGGAAGTTTAAAATTATGTGATAACGAAAAATTGAGAAGTTTAGGATATAGAAGGATATCCTTTAAATTCCATAGATATTTTATGTTGTATAGAGTGGAAGATACAACCGTTTATATAGATGGGATTTTTCATGAGTTACAGGATTTTGAGAATAAGATTAACTGAGGGATAATAAATATAGCAAGATATAATTTTAGTAAAACAATTGTACATAGTGGGTTGAATAAAACAAAAACAATATATGGAACCAGATGTTATTATGTAAAGAAGGGGAATAATAACTTAATCTGACCATATAAATTTAACTCAAAATGACAATGTACACATGTCACTTTATCTGTTATTCTTATGTGCAATTAAAGTATGTTGATATAGGAGGCAGATAAAATGGAAGCACAACAGACACAGTTAGTACAGCAGGGGATTAAGAAAGAAGGATTTCATATTACTGTAACACAGATGTGTATAACAGCAGTATTTATGGCACTTACATGTGTTGCAACAATGGTGGTACAGATTCCTATTCCTTTGGGATATGCACATTTGGGAGACAGCGTAATACTTATATGTGCATTTTTCTTCGGACCAGTTGTTGGCGCACTCGCAGGAGGAATTGGTTCTGCGATGGCAGATATATTAACTGGATTTGCAGTATGGGCAGTTCCAACACTTATTATAAAGACAATCATGCCAATAATAGCATGTTCAATATTTGGCAATATGAAAAGTAAGTTTGACAGATGTAAGGTTATTTCAGTAAAAGGAATTGTTGGTGCAGTTGTTACATTACTTTTCATGACATTAGGATATGTTGTATTTGGTGCAATAATAGCAGGCAGCTTTGCAGCAGGATTAGCTTCGGCACCAGGACTTCTTCTTAAATCAGTAGTTAATATGGTTGTATATCTTTTTGTGGCAACAGGAATGTCTAAGATTCTTGGCAGAAATAATAATTGATTACAAGTAGAGGAGAATAGATATATAGTCTGTAGGGTGGTACTTTTGGGTATCACCCTTTTTCGTGGTTGATACACGAGGAAGTTTTACTTCCTCTAGAAGATATTTATCGTGGAGGTAACTCAAAGTCAAGGAATCCTCATATGCAGATAATGTTAAGATTAGTAGGATTTGGAGATAATGCTGGTTCTGGCTTCCCAACAATTCTTGAGGTATGGAAATCAGAAGGGTGGATTGAACCTCTATTAATAGAGGATACAAATCTTAATCAAGTGACATTTGTGATGAAGATGGAAAAGGAATCTGATGAAGAATTAGCAGAAAACCACATGATACCTATCAGTAGTCGCAAATCCAAAACCTTTATAGGTCAAAAATCACATCAACTACTATATTAGTTGCAAATTACACCTATAAAGTAACTATAATCATGAACCTTATAGGAAATTTAACTTCAAAACCACATTTTAGACAGCGTAAGAGGGAAAATCAGCCTATAAGATGCAATATATTTATTTTCTTATAGGAAGCCCTGACTCAAAAAGCCAAGATTTACCACCACATCCCCCAAAAAATGAGAAAAAAGCCGCCAGCAGTTAAGCTGGCGGCTTAAATTAACACTTACATGAGGTATAGCCACAATCACCGACGGTGGAAGAGCTGTTTGTCAGCGTACATTGCTGAGTCAGCATTTTTTACTATTTCAATAATATCGCTTCCGTTGCCGGATGCAACACCGACAGCACTTTTAAAAATAATCCGTTAAATATACGAATGAACGCACAATTTATATCTTAACATTTAGTTATATCGTTTTCCAGCTTTTTTAATTCTTTTAATTCTCTTATAGTAAAGTATCCGCATACGATAGCAGCGGCAGCGTCTGCTATAGGTCCGGCATACATAACACCGTCAATTCCCATGAATATAGGAAATATAATGATAAGTGGCAGCAGGAAAATAATCTGCCTTGTAAGCGACATAAATACACCAAGCTGTGATTTGCCAATTGAGTTAAAGAAATTGGAAGTTACAGGCTGGATGCCATTAACAATTGTCAGAAACATATATATTCTGAAATATCTTTCAGAGAATTTAAAGTACAGGTCACTTCCGTTACCAAATATGCTGATAATCTGTCTTGGGAATATCTGGAAGCATGCAAATGCGATTAAAGACAGGGCAGAAGCTGCACCAAGTGCAAGAAGATAAGTTTTTCCTACACGGGCGTACTTCTTTGCACCATAGTTAAAACCTATAACTGGCTGAGTTCCCTGAGATATTCCAATAACAAATGACATGAAAATCATATTAACCTTAGTTATAATTCCGGCGCAGGCAAGAGGAATGTCTCCACCGTATATTGACTGTGCGCCGTAGTGTGACAGCGTATTGTTCATAACAATCTGTACAACAGTCATTGCAATCTGGTTAAAGCAGGCACTTGCTCCAAGAATAAATATTTTCTTACAGTGGTCAAATGATACAACAAAGCTTTCTCTGTCAAGTTTGATTGTCTTAAAATGAAACATATAACGCAGGCTGATTGAAAATGAAATTATCTGGCCTGTAATTGTTGCAAGTGCCGCACCTGTCATTCCCATGTTGAAAACAAATATAAATAATGGGTCAAGAATAGTGTTCACAATAGCACCGACAAGCATTGAAGTCATTGAATATCGCGGGCTTCCGTCTGCAAGAATAAGCTTGCTCATACCAGTGTTGGCAATTAAGAAGGGAAAGCCAAACGCAGTGATTCTTGTATATGCCTTTGCATATGGAAGTACATCTTTAGTTGCACCAAAGAATTTAAGCATTGGTGTTAAGAATATAGTGGTTACAAGGAACAGAAATATTCCAAACAATGCCATAAGTACAATACCGTTACCGGCATATTTTTCAGATTCGTGTTTTTCACCGGCGCCAAGATGCAGTGAGAAATTAGTCGCACTTCCTATACCAAGAAGAAGCGAAATAGCCGTACATGTTGTTGACAGTGGAAATGCAATGTTAGTAGCAGCATTTCCAAGCATACCGATTCCCTGGCCGATAAATATCTGATCGACAATATTGTAAAGTGCTGTCACAAGCATCGAAATAATGCATGGGATTGCAAAACCGACAAGCAGAGTGGATTCCTTCTTGTAACCGAGCGGATTATCTTTTGTGTTCATAGTCGCTGACTGATTATTCATAATAAAACCTCATAATATTATTAAAAACTGATAATAGCATAATTGATATCATAACACATTATGTTAATAAATGTGTAGCCTGATTTTGTAGCCTGATTATTAAAATGTGCTGTTATATGCTTTGCGTTTGTGATATAATTCATGTCATGTAAACATATAAAGCCGGAGGGAAATATGGATAATTATTCAATTAACACAAAATGCGTCCAGGCAGGCTATACTCCTGGAAATGGTGAACCAAGACAGATTCCTATAATCCAGTCTACTACATTTAAGTATGATACAAGTGAGGATATGGGAAAACTTTTTGACCTTGAAGCAAGTGGATATTTCTACACAAGACTTCAGAATCCAACTAATGATTATGTGGCAGCTAAGATTGCAGCCCTTGAAGGTGGAAGTGCAGCAATGCTTACTTCATCAGGACAGGCAGCTAATTTCTTCGCTTTATTTAATATTTGCGAAGCTGGAAGCCATATAGTAGCATCATCTTCTATATATGGAGGAACATTTAACCTTATTGATGTTACTTTGAAGAAGATGGGAATTGAAGCAACATTTGTTGACCCTGACTGCACAGAGGAAGAACTTAATGCAGCGTTCAAGGACAACACAAGAGCAGTATTTGGTGAGACAATTGCCAATCCTGCACTTACAGTATTAGATATTGAGAAGTTTGCAAATGCAGCACATGCACACGGTGTACCACTTATCGTCGATAATACATTCCCAACACCAGTTAATTGCAGACCAATTGAATGGGGAGCAGATATTGTAACACATTCAACAACTAAATATATGGACGGACATGGAGCAGCAGTCGGTGGAGCTATTGTAGACAGCGGAAAGTTTGACTGGATGGCACATGCAGACAAGTTCCCTGGACTCTGCACACCTGATGAATCATATCATGGAATTACATATGCCGAGAAGTTCGGTAAAGAAGGCGCATTTATAACAAAATGTACTTCACAGCTTATGAGAGATTTAGGCTGCATACAGTCTCCACAGAATGCATTTATCTTAAATCTCGGTCTTGAATCACTTCATGTGCGTATGCCAAGACATGTTGAAAACGGACAGGCTGTTGCAGAATTTCTTGAGAAGCAGGATAAGGTTGAATTTGTTAATTATCCGGGACTTCCTTCTAACAAGTACTATGAGACAGCTAAGAAGTACATGCCAGATGGCGGCTGCGGAGTAGTTTCATTCGAGTTAAAGGGTGGAAGAGAGGTTGCAGAGAAGTTTATGAAGAATCTGAAGCTTGCAGCTATCGAAACTCATGTAGCAGATGCGAGAACATGCTGCCTTAACCCTGCAACATCAACACACAGACAGATGAATGATGAGCAGCTTAAAGCCGCTGGAATTCCAGCAGGACTTATACGTATCTCATGTGGTCTTGAGGATAAGAAGGATCTGATTGCGGATATTGCACAGGCTTTGGAAGCTATTTGATTTAAGTAAGAAATATTTTTATATGAATAAAGTCGTTAAAATGATGAAATTTTTATGGATAAAAGTCATCATTTTGACGACTTTTTATTTACAATGAGGGGATAAAGTAATAAATTATTTATAAATGTTAATTTAAGGAGCAATTATTATGGTAAAGCATGTTATTTTATGGAAATTAAAGGACGAGCTTGCAGGAGAAGAAAAAGAGCAGGTTAAGGCAGGTATTAAGGAAGGACTTGAAGGTCTTGCAGGACAGATTCCGGGGCTTATAGAGGTAAAAGTAAGAACAGAGTGTCTTCCAAGTTCTACAGCAGATGTAATGTTAGACACAACATTTGACAGCGTGGAAAGTTTAAAGGGTTATGCCGTACATCCTAAGCATGTGGCAGTTGCAGACAGCAAGGTAAGACCTTACACAGCAATCAGATCATGCATGGATTACAAAATTTAAAGATTTATCATATACAGCAATAGTGGAGGACATAATGATGGAATACATTTCAAGAAACGATGCATTTGAATTACTTAAGAAGTACAATAAAGACCCATTTCACATTCAGCATGCATTAACAGTTGAGGCTGTTATGAAGTGGTATGCCAACGAATTAGGCTACGGTGATGATGCAGAATATTGGGGAATCGTAGGACTTCTTCATGATATTGATTTTGAACTTTATCCAGAGCAGCATTGTATCAAAGCACCAGAACTTTTAAGAGAGGGCGGCGTATCAGAGGATATAATTCATGGAGTAGTTTCTCATGGCTATGGAATTACAGTTGATGTTGCACCTGAGCATGAGATGGAAAAAGTGCTTTTTGCAGCGGACGAGCTTACAGGACTTATATGGGCAGCAGCACTTATGCGTCCATCAAAGAGTACTAAGGACATGGAGCTTAAGTCATTAAAGAAGAAATATAAGAGCAAGGGCTTTGCTGCGGGATGTTCAAGAGAGGTAATTGAGCGTGGAGCAGAGCAGCTTGGCTGGGGACTTGATGAACTTCTGACGAAGACTCTTGCAGCAATGGCAGCCTCAGAAGACACTATTAATGAAGAGATGGAGAAGGAAAATGTTTAATACTCCAACAGATTGTTACAATTATATAATTGAGAATGACCTTGAAATGTCAGTGCTTGGTGCAATGATGAATCATGTTGGCGGATATTCAATAGCAGAGATTGCAGATGGAAGATTCCATAACAGAGACGGAGCAGTCTCATTTTCATCACCAGGTTATAAGATAAACATTCCTGTTACTGATGATGAAATAGTTACGGCAGTGCTTAATGGGCTGTATGTAAGTGCATTTATATCAAGAAATCAGGATAAGTACCAGATACATTTTCTTGTATCGGGATATCCTGTCAATATGAAATGCCGCTACGAGGAGCATATTGCAAAAGGTGTGGTAAAATACATGATAATGTCTACTATTGTTGCGTGCAGATTAGATAGTGAGAAAAAACTGAAAGAATATATAGCAGATTAAATAAGAGAGCCAGGATATACGGACTGACAATGGGGTTGAAGTTCGTATATCCCGGCTCTCTTTATGAGGGGGAAAAATGTTTTTCAAACATCCGATGACTGCTGTATTGGGAGATTAGACAGCCATCTTTTTTATGAAAAAGTTTGTCTGTTGTCTTTCGACATTGTTAATATTAAATGGGAAATGTGAAAATGAGTTGGAAAGTTTGTGAGAATTTTGTGAACAGTGATATTATTTGATAAAAATAATAAAAATTGTAAAAAACAAGTTGATAATTTTCCAAACTCTGAGTATAATAATAGTACCAAGAGAGAAATCTCTTCCTGATGACAGGACATGAAGCATAAGGTGTTTGCTTCCGTTGCACTGGCAACGTAAAAACTTTGCATTTACTCTTAAGCATAGAGGATAATCAAGCCAGACGGGTGAGAAGCCTGTGATTTTGGTGGCAAAGCACCATAATGAAACCAGTTTTTAAAGATTTGAGTTAATGAGGAACCTTCGATGGGAAGGTTCCTCTTTTACATTAAGGAGAATTATGAAGTATAAAATACAGAATACAAGAATGCTGAGTCCAACAGAATTATTAACGATATTGTGTAAAAGTGCAAAATTGTATTCAGAGTATGCAGATACTACTTTATTATTTATATTTAGAGAAAAAAAGTCAGATGTATATGATTATTATGAAGTAAGATATGGAAAAAATAATTTTATGCATCTGGCAGGAATTAAAAGCGAAACATTGAGTGCGACAGCATTTTATGAGGCTTGTGAAAAGCAAATAATAAAAAGAGAAGATTGTAAACCAAGAAGAGATTCAAATACTATGTATGCAAAAGCAGCTGTTATGGAACAGATGTTGAATTTGCGAAACAGCAAGTGTTATAAGATAGGCGCAAAAGATTTGGTGACGCGGGATAATGATTTTGAAATGGCTACAGGTAATGAATGTGGAGTAATCGGGTATGATTCAAGGATAAAGAAAAAAGGAACGCAGATTGTGGACAATACCAAGGCCCCGATTCCAACTACATTATTGAATAATCCTATTACAGATTATTGTACAAGACCACAGAAAATAATGTTTATTCTGCAGAAATATGAGGGAGAGAGTACATATAATAAATTATTTTATGAAATAAAGAAAGAATTGTTTCAAACAGAGAAAGAGTTCTTTTCAGATGAATTAAAAAAATTAATAACAATGTAGTATCAACTACAATTAAAATATCGTATAGAATAAGGAGGACACATTTACATGAAAGAGTTAAGTAACAGATCAGCAAATTTTACAGACTCTGTCATCAGAAGAATGACAAGAGTTGCTAATAAATATGGTGCAGTTAATTTATCGCAGGGATTTCCTGATTTTGACCCACCAAAGGCTATAACAGACAGGCTTGCAAGAGTTGCAGGCGAAGGACCTCATCAGTATGCATTGACATGGGGAGCTAAGAATTTCAGAGATGCAGTTGCTAAGAAATATGAACATTTTTCAGGTGTTAAGATTGACCCTGAGACAGAGATTGTTGTCACATGCGGAAGTACTGAGGCAATGATGGCTACAATGCTCAGTATTACTAATCCGGGAGAGAAAGTCGTAATATTCTCGCCTTTCTATGAGAATTATGGCGCAGATACAATTCTTTCAGGTGCAGAGCCGATATATGTTCCATTAGTTCCACCGGAATTTCATTTTGATAAGGAAAAGTTAGAAGATGCATTCAGACAGGGCGCTAAGGCATTAATTCTGTGCAATCCTTCCAACCCATGCGGTAAGGTGTTCACAATGGAGGAAATGCAGACAATTGCTGAACTTGCAAAGAAATATGACGCATATGTTGTTACAGATGAAGTGTATGAGCATATTGTATATGCACCTAATAAGCATATTTATATGCAGGCGCTTGAGGGCATGAGAGAAAGAACAATTGTGTGCAATTCACTGTCTAAGACATACTCAATAACAGGATGGAGATTAGGTTATGTTATTGCTAACCCACAGATAATCGACAGAGTTAAAAAGGTACATGATTTCCTTACAGTTGGTGCAGCCGCACCATTGATGGAGGCAGCAGTTGTGGGATTAGAGTTTGGTGATGGATATTATGATGAACTTGCCGCACATTATGCACATATGAAAGAGGTATTTGTAGGCGGTCTTAAGAAGCTGCGATTAAAATACACAGACCCACAGGGGGCATATTATGTGCTTGTTGATGTGAGTGAATTCGGAGTTAAAGATGATGTGAAATTTTGCGAATGGATGACACAGTTCGTTGGTGTGGCGGCAGTTCCGGGGTCAAGCTTTTTCAGGGAAGATGTGCATAATCTTGTGAGATTTCATTTCGCAAAGCAGGACGATACACTTAATGAAGCAATAAAGAGACTGGCAACACTTAAAGAAAAAGCGATGAATGCCAAGAATGTGGACTGGAGATAATTCATGGAAATATACTTAAAACCGATAATTTCAGCGTGTTATGTGTTCCCGGTTCTTGCCGTGCTTTTCACACTGCCGTACATAATATATGAATATCATAAATATGGCTCGATACTTGTAATAAGAACAGGGGTTGTGTACACATTTATATTCTACATGATTACCTCATATTTTATGACAGTGCTGCCGCTGCCTCCGATTGATTCAGTGACACCGGATTCAGCATGTATGCTGTTAGTGCCATTTGATGCGGTAAGAAGAGTCATTGCTACTGCGAATGTTACTTTATCGAATCCGGCAACATATATTAATCTGTTCAAATGTGGTGACTTCTGGCAGATTGCTTTCAATATTCTGCTGTTAGTGCCATTTGGTGTGTATCTGAGATACTATTTTAAGAGAAAATGGTGGCAGGTGCTTATAATGTCATTCTGCTACAGCCTGTTTTTTGAGCTTACGCAGTTGTCAGGCTTGTATGGAATATATCCTTATCCATACAGATTCTTTGAAGTGGACGACCTGATATGTAACACACTTGGAGGAATGGTGGGCTTCTGGGTTATGCCGGCGGTTGTTTTCATGCTTCCAAAGCGTGACAGAATGGATGAAGTTGCTTACAACAGAGGACAGATTGTGTCGGAATTCAGAAGAATAATAGCATGGGCGTTGGATATGCTTGTGATAATGGCTCCGGTTGCCATATTTTTTGCAATAGATAAAGAAAAGTTTATGAATGCTGTGTACGATGTAAGATATCTGGTTGCCATAGCGGTATATATAGTTACAGCATTTACAATAGTTACAGTAATTACCAAGGGAAGAACTATAGGCAAGGCACTTGTTAATATAAGACTAGTGAGGGCAGAGAGTAAGAAAGCTGATAACAAGACTGCTGATTACGAAGCTGAGAATATTAAGGCTGATACTCACAGAAGAGTGAATGTTTTTAGGCTTATGGGAAGATATTTTATTCTGTATGTTTTAAGCCTGCCTTCTCCTGTATATGCATATAATCTTTATCATGTGGCACTTAAGGCTGATGGTTGGAGATTCTCTGTCAGTATAGCAGTATGTCTATTGTGCCTTATGGTTACGGCATATTTTGCGATAGATTTCATATTATGTCTGTTCAGCAGTACACGGCAGATGTTTTATGACAGGGTGATGGGAATTACGCATGTCAATATGGTGAAGCAGAAGGAAAAGATATCAAAATAAATTGAAAAACATAACAAAATAAACTCAAAAAATACATTGACATGTTAGAACTGACATGTTAGTATACACATAGCAAATAATTATGCAAATATGGTACAGAATAATAATGTTGTTATGTAAAAGGAGGATTTTTGTTATGGATATGACATTGAGATGGTATGGACCAGGATACGACAGCGTAACACTTAAGCAGATCAGACAGATTCCAGGCGTAAAGAATGTTATTACAACGCTTTTTGGTAAGCAGGCTGGGGAGCGGTGGCTTCCAGAGGAAATAGCGGAGCTTAAAAGGATTGTTGAAGATGCCGGGTTGGGAATCGCTGGTATTGAATCTGTTAATGTGTCAGATGATATTAAGATTGGCACAGCTAAGGCAGATGAGCACATTGACAATTATATAAAGACTCTGCAGGCTCTTGGAGAAGCGGATATTCATGTGGTATGTTACAATTTTATGCCTGTATTTGACTGGACACGATCAGAACTTGCAAGAGAAAGAGCTGATGGTTCAACGGTGCTTGCATATAATCAGGATACAGTTGATATGATTGATCCGGAGCATATGAAGGAATCAGTTGCAAAGATGTCTAATGGATTCGTAATGCCAGGATGGGAACCAGAGCGTCTTGACAGATTAAAAGAACTTTTTGAAATGTATAAAGATGTTGACGCAGAAAAGCTGTTTAATAATCTGGTATATTTTCTGGAAGCAATTGGTCCGGTATGTGAGAAGTATGATATAAAGATGGGGATTCATCCGGATGATCCTGCGTGGCCTATATTTGGACTTCCAAGAATTATGACAGGTAAGGATTCTGTTACAAAACTTCTTGATGCTGTAAATAAACCATATAACGGAATAACACTTTGTACGGGTTCATTTGGCTCTAACCAGAATAATGATATTTGTGAGATTATCAAGGCGTGCAGAGGAAGAATACCATTTGCACATGTGAGAAACCTTAAATATAATTCACCTAGGGATTTTGAAGAAGCAGCACATTTATCATCTGATGGTTCTATGGATATGTATAAGATTATGAAAACATTATATGATACAGGTTTTGACGGCATTATAAGACCAGACCATGGAAGAATGATATGGGATGAGGTGGCTATGCCAGGTTATGGTTTATATGACAGGGCTTTAGGTGCAACATACCTTAATGGCTTATGGGAAGCTATTGATAAATCATCAAAGTAATTATTAACATTGGGTTTTTATGACATAATGGAGGATATTATGAAACTTTCAATAAATGGTATTAAGAATACGACAGATTGGGAAAAGGCTGGCATAAAGCTGCCTTCATATGATGTTGAAAAGGTTGCAGAGGATACAAAAAAGTCACCTGTATGGGTACATTTTGGTATTGGCAATATTTTCAGGATATTCATTGGTGGAATTGCAGATTCATTATTAGAACAAGGAGTTTCAGATAAAGGCATTACATGTGTTGAAACATTTGACTTCGATGTAGTAGATAAAATATATAAGCCATTTGATAATCTTGTTATGGCTGTTACATTGAAGGAGGATGGAAATACAGAAAAAAAGGTACTTGGTTCACTTACAGAAGCTATTAAGACACAATCATATTCGCAGAAGGAATGGGAAAGATTAAAGGAGATATTTGCTGACCCTGGGCTTCAGATGGTGTCATTTACTATTACAGAAAAAGGTTATGCGTTGAAGGATTCTAAAGGAGAGTTTTTCTCTTTTATCAGGGAAGACATTGATAATGGACCAGAAAAAGCAACATCGGCAATGGCAGTAACAGCAGCACTTTTGTATGAACGTTTTAAAGCCTGTAAGGCACCGATTGCAGTTGTATCAATGGATAACTGCTCACATAACGGAGAGAAACTTAGAAATTCGATAACCGAGATGGTAACTGAGTGGAATAAAAAAGGATTTGTTGGTAATGATTTTGTTGATTATGTGAATAATGAAGAGCTTGTATCATTTCCATGGTCTATGATTGATAAAATTACACCAAGACCAGCAGATAGTGTTGCTAAAGCATTAGAGGAAGCAGGTGTTGAGGATATGAGTCCGGTGATAACATCTAAGAAGACATATATTGCTCCATTTGTAAATGCTGAAGGACCACAGTATCTTGTAATAGAAGACAGGTTCCCTAATGGCAGACCTCAGCTTGAAAAAGCAGGTGTGTTTATGACTGACAGACAGACAGTTAATAAGGTTGAGCGAATGAAAGTAACAACCTGCCTTAATCCGTTACACACAGCCTTAGCAGTATATGGCTGCTTATTAGGATATAATCTGATTGCTGATGAAATGAAAGACAAGGAACTTTCAGAGCTTGTGAGACGAATTGGGTTATCTGAGGGAATGCCTGTGGTAATTAATCCGGAGATTATTTCACCACAGAAGTTTGTGGATGAAGTTCTTAATGTAAGAATACCTAATCCTTTTATGCCTGATACACCGCAAAGAATAGCGACAGATACTTCACAGAAGGTAGGAATACGATATGGTGAAACAATTAAGTCATATGTCGCAAAGGACGGAAGTGCCAAAGAATTAATAGCGATTCCATTGGCAATTGCAGGATGGTGCAGATATCTTCTTGGAATTGATGATAATGGCGAAAGCTTCGAATTGTCTCCAGATCCGATGGCAGATGAATTAAAGAAGCATTTATCAGGTATAAAAATAGGTGACATATCATCTTATACAGGACAGCTTAAGAATTTATTGTCAAATGCCAATATATTTGGTATAAATTTATATGAAGCAGGAATTGGCGATAAAATAGAAGAGATGTTTGTTGAAGAGATAGCAGGAAAGGGTGCTGTAAGAAATACACTTAAAAAATACCTTTAATATATATAACAAGCAGGCTCATAGTATAAGAAAGGCCGCAGGGTTATGGAAAAATCATTAAACGAAGACACATACGAAAAATTAAAATACGATATCATGAATTTCAAGCTTGTACCTGGGGATTCAATAAGTGCACAGAAGATAGCTGTAAGGTATAATGTTTCAAGAACACCGGCAAGAGAGGCAATTGTTAATCTTGAAAAGGAGGGACTTCTTAAAATAATACCTCAGTCAGGCACGTATGTTGCAAGTATTAATTGCAGACGTTTTGAACAGGAATGGTTTGTCAGAAAAAGTCTTGAAGTGGGGATGGTAGACCCGGTTTTTGAGCATGTCAGCAATGATATGCTTGATAAGATGGAAGAATTAAACAGCCGTCTCATTAATTATGATAAATGTAACGAAAAAGTTCCAAGGATTGAAATCGATAATGCTTTTCATGAACTTATATATGAAAGCTCAGGAGAACAGCTTGCTGCTAATATAATTAAAATGCAGATGAGTCATTATAACAGAATACGTTTCTTAGCAGAACTTAATAGTTCTATTAGTGCTAAAACTAATGAGGAACATGAGATGCTTATAGATGCAATAAGGAAAAAAGATAAAAGAATGTATCTTCGTGTTATTAAAGGACATATTAACAGAATTTTTAATGAGATTGATAAGTTAAGAATAATTTATCCTGATTATTTCGAAAACAATTAAAAACAACCATCTGGATACCGGAAATCAATAAGTATCCAGATGGTTGTTTTTATTTATTGAATCATTTCTCTATATTGAGAAGGAGTCATGTTTTTGATTTTTTTGAAAAGCTTGGTGAAATAATTAACATCTGTAATTCCACATTGTACAGCAATGTCCTGTATAGGAAGCTTGGTTGTATTGAGCAGGTAGATAGCGTGTTCAATACGTTTATTATTAACAAAATTAGTGAGCGTTGAGCCGGTTTCACGTTTAAACAGAGAAGATACATAACTGCTGTTTAAAGCAAATTCAGCAGAAATAGTATTAAGGCTGAGATCATCAGTAAGGTTAAACGAGATATAATTAATAATATTTTGGACAGGTTTGCTATATTTTCTTAAAGAATAAGATTGAACAAGCAGACAATATTTACGCGTGATTTCATTTTCCAGGGTTTCAAGCTGGGCAATTGTGGTACAGGATTCTATCCTGATAGCAAATTTGCGTGATATCTCATCAAGATGAATAGGATGAACATATGCTGATTGGGCAGCTTTCCTGCAAAGGGTATTAAGAATTATCATGAAATTCTTTCTATCGCGGATTGAATCTGACAGGCGGGGCTTAATTCCAGATGAATTAAGATGAGCAAGCTTGTCAATTGATTCAAAATCACCATGAGCAACATATTCCATCAGAAGAGATTCATCATTATAGCGTTGTTCTAGAACCTCAATGGATTGCTTTGTCGGTTCGGGGGTATAATCATTGTACATGTATTCAGAAGCATTTTTATTAAGGAAATGTTTTTTCTCAAGTGTGTAACTGCTCCATAATTTACTACATAAACAGTTTATAATTGCTTCTATACATCGTTCATCTGCAAATACCGGGAGTGCGGCATAATAAAGCTGCATAAAATCAGTGAATTTTGGTGGTATTGAATTGTATGAACATAAATCATCAATTCTTTGATTGGTAAACTTTTCAAATGAAAAAGGTCCGGCAAAGAAAGCTTTTTTTGAGTCGGGCAATTTAATATATATATAATCACAGGCGAAACTGTCATGAATCAGAAGAATTGTATTATTTTTGCCAGAACAGTTAATAAAGTTCTGAAATGTTTCTTTATGATTAATTAAAAAAGCATCACTGAGGATAGTTTTTCTTAATTCACCATCATATCTGTCATCCCAGAGAAATGGTGTGTCAATTATATAAGATGGTATTTTTATCTTAGATAATAGTTCCATGGTGTAGTCCAGATATACTTTATAGTCCATATAAACCTCCAATCTCTATCAGTTTTTATTACTATATTATAATAACAGAAGAAAACAAAAATTCAAAGCATAAAAATAAACTGACATGTCACACTGACTAATACTAACATGTTACTAAACTGATGCTGACATGTTAGTATTGATTTGGCTTTTTATAGTACAATTTTTGCCATAAAAAATGTATGGGTAAAAATAATACTAGATATACTAAAATCTGTAATAACGGGTATGTTATTTATAGGTTAATATAAAGACATAGAAAAGAGAGCACACAATAGTGCACATAATATTTAAGGACGGTCTTTAAAGAAAAAATATCTATAATATTTAATAAAGTGATGGAGGTTTTATTATGACAGATAACAATGGAAAGGTGAGGCCATTTGGTATAAAAGACAAGCTTGGTTATATGTTTGGTGACTTCGGTAACGATTTTACTTTTTTGTTATCAGCTATGTTTTTGTTGAAGTTTTATACTGATGTTATGGGGGTTTCAGCAGCACTGGTCGGTCTTATGATGATGGCGGCAAGATTTGTTGATGCTATAACTGATGTAACAATGGGACAGATAGTTGACAGGAGCAGGCCGGGAAAGAAAGGCAAATTTGCACCATGGCTCAGACGAATGTGTGGTCCTGTTGCATTAGCATCATTTCTGATGTATGCGACATGGTTTAAAGATATGCCGATGGGATTTAAGATTTTCTGGATGTTTTTCACTTACCTTCTTTGGGGAAGTATATGCTACACAGGAATTAATATTCCTTATGGTTCAATGGCATCAGCGATTTCAGACAATCCGACAGACAGAACTTCTCTTTCTAACTGGAGAACGATAGGAGCTACACTTGCTCAGACAGCGATAGGTGTTGTATTACCACTTGTAGTATATTATACAGACGAAGCAGGAAATTCAGTATTATCCGGTCAGAAAATGATGCTTGGTGCTTTGGTATGTTCAATAGGAGCCGTAATCTGCTATATGCTTTGCTACAAAATGACAACGGAAAGAGTTAAGGTTGGACAGAACACACAGAAATTCTCGTTTGGAGAGCTTATAAAGGAACTTGCCCATAACAGATCTTTAATAGGCATTATAGTATGTGCATTGGTATTTTTACTTGCACAGTTATCATTAAGTAACATGAACGCATATATTTATCCAAATTATTTTGGCAATATAAAAGCAATGTCGATTGCAAGTCTTTCAGGAACAATAGTAATACTTTTACTTTCAACATTTATTACAAAGCTTGCGTCAAAAATTGGAAAGAAAGAATTGTCAGTTATAGGATGTATTATCAGTGCAGCTTCATTTATAACATTATTTATAATTCACACTCATAATGTATGGATCTGGATAGCTTTAATAATTATAGCAACAATCGGTACTTCAATGTTTAACATGGTTATATGGGCTATGATTACGGATGTTATCGATGAATCAGAAGTTCAGAATGGTGTACGTCAGGATGGTACAATTTACTCAGTATATTCATTTGCAAGAAAGTTAGGACAGGCATGTTCATCAGGTTTAGCGGGCGTACTTCTTTCGATTGTTGGTTATACAACAGCTACAGCATTTGATCCTAAGGTTATTGACGGAATCTACAATGTGACATGTCTTATGCCGGCAGCCGGAATGACATTATTATTGCTTGCATTAATATTCTTATATCCTTTGAATAAAAAGAGAGTAGAAGCAAATGCAGCTAAGTTAAAAGAAATAAGAGCAGCTAAGGAACAGCAGTAAAAATATTATAAATATAAATCAGGAGGAATTAATTATGTTATATCCAGTTTTAACACAGTCAAGATTATTAAGCGATTTAAGCGGGGTTTGGAATTTTAAGTTAGATAACGGAAAAGGTTTTGAAGAAAAATGGTATGAGAAACCTTTGAAAGATGCAGATACAATGCCTGTGCCAGCTTCTTATAATGATCTTAAGGAGGGGACAGATTTCAGAGATCATTATGGATGGGTATTTTATCAGAGAAATATATCAGTTCCGGAATATGTAAAGAGCCAGAGAATTGTACTGCGTTGTGCAGCAGTTACACATTATGCCATGATATATCTTAATGGCAAACTGATATGTGAGCATAAAGGAGGATTTCTTCCATTTGAAGTAGAATTAAATGATCATTTACAGGATGGTGATAATCTCCTTACCATTGCGGTTAATAATGTTATTGATTACACAACTCTGCCAGTTGGTGGTAAGGCTAACATGATGAGTGGAATGATGGGGGGCATGGGTGCAGGTGCATCTGACAAACCACAGAACAATCCTAACTTTGACTTCTTTAATTATTGTGGAATTACAAGACCTGTAAAAATCTACACAACACCTGAGACATATATCAATGATATTACAGTTACAGCTGACATTGATTTCACAAAAGAAGAACCATCGGCAGTACTTAATTATAATGTTGAAATTAAAGGAAAAGATTACAACAACATAACATGTAAAGTTGAATTATTTGATGAAGAAGGCACAAAGCTTTCAGAAACAGAAGGGTCAGAAGGCACATTTGAGATAAATAATGTAAGATTATGGCAGCCATTAAATGCTTATCTTTATAAGATAAAGGTAACAGCAGGACAGGATGTGTATACACTTCCATATGGTGTAAGAAGTGTAAGAGTAGATGGCACAAAGTTTTTAATTAATGAAAAGCCATTTTACTTTAAAGGTTACGGAAAGCACGAAGATACATTTCCTAATGGACGTGGAATAAATCTTCCTATGAATACAAAGGATATATCAATTATGAAGTGGCAGCATGCTAACAGCTTCAGAACAAGTCATTATCCTTATAGCGAGGAGATGATGAGACTTTGTGATGAAGAAGGTATTGTTGTTATTGATGAAACAACAGCAGTAGGAGTCAATCTTCAGTTCGGCGGAGGAGCTAATTTTGGTGGAGAGAGAATAGGAACATTTGATAAGGAGCATGGAGTGCAGACACAGGAACATCATAAGGATGTTATCCGTGATTTGATATCAAGAGATAAGAATCATGCATGTGTTGTTATGTGGAGCATAGCTAACGAACCTGATTCAGCAGCAGAAGGTGCATATGACTACTTTAAGCCTTTATATGATCTTGCAAGAGAATTAGATCCTCAGAAACGACCATGTACATTAGTAAGTGTTCAGGGAACAACTGCTGATACAGACTGCTCATCTCAATTAAGTGATGTAATCTGTCTTAACAGATATTATGGATGGTATTTTGGTGGTCCTGATCTTGAGGTGTCAGAGACTGGACTTCGTAAAGAACTCTCAGACTGGGGCAAACTTGGAAAGCCTGTTATGTTCACAGAATATGGAGCTGATACAGTGAGCGGACTCCATGATACAACATCTGTTATGTATACAGAAGAATATCAGGTAGAATATTATGAGATGAATAATAAAGTATTTGATGAATTCGACTTTGTTGTAGGTGAACAGGCATGGAACTTCGCAGACTTTGCAACAAGCCAGAGCCTGTTAAGAGTACAAGGTAATAAGAAGGGACTGTTTACAAGAGACAGAAAACCAAAGATGGTTGCTCATTACTTCCGTAACAGATGGAGTGCAATTCCTGAATTTGGTTATAAGACAAAATAAATTGTTATAATAAAAATGTCATATAAAAGCTGCCACTTTATAGCAAATGAGTGGCAGCTTTTATAATGTGGGCATTTATGAAAATTTCGTAAACAGATAAAAATCTATATACTATATAAATAATTAATGATATTATAGTTAAATAAATTAATGGTCAGATATGTGAGAAAGATATCAGGCAATTAAACAGAGCTAAGAGGTTTAATATGAAGAATAATAATATGACGAGAAATCTGGGAGAGGGAAATATAACAAAGCTTCTTGCTTCGCTTGCAATTCCCGCAGTTGTAGCACAGGTTGTTAATCTGTTGTATAACATAGTTGACCGTGTATATATAGGACATATTCCGGGTATTGGGGCTAATGCTCTTACAGGGGTCGGACTTTTCACTCCCATACTTATGCTTATTAATGCATTCGCAATGCTTGCCGGTTCAGGAGGAGCACCAAGGGCAGCAATATTTATGGGAAAGAAGGACAATGATACAGCTGAGAGAATTATAGGAAATTGTTTTACATTTATAATGATATGTGCGGTTGTATTGACGGCGGTGTTTTATGTATCAGCACCACAGCTTTTAAGATGGTTTGGCGCAAGTGATGCAACGCTTCCGTATGCTCTGTCATATGCAAGAATATATATTCTCGGAAGCGTATTTGTCCTGATTGTTATGGCAATGAACATGTTTATCACAACACAGGGGTTTGCTAAGATCAGCATGCTGACTACAGTAATTGGTGCAGTGATTAATATTGTTCTGGATCCTATATTTATATTTGTATTTAATATGGGAGTAAGAGGAGCGGCACTGGCAACAGTGCTTAGTCAGGCTGTCGGAGCTGTGTGGATTCTGCATTTCCTGACTGGTAACAAGACAATCCTTCGTCTTAAGAAAGCTAATCTAAGACTTGATGCGAAGATAATCGGACCGTGTCTTGCACTCGGAATATCAACATTTGTAATGTTATCTACAGAGAGTATTTTGTCAATCAGCTTTACATCAAGTCTTTCCAGATACGGCGGAGACCTTGCGGTAGGAGCAATGACAATTATAACAAGCACTAATCAGCTTATTGTTATGCCGTTACAGGGAATATGTCAGGGTGGACAGCCGGTTATCAGTTACAACTATGGAGCAAAGAATAATGACAGGGTTAAGAAAGCATTTTTTACGCAGTTTAAAGCATGTGTAATATTTACATGTATAAGCTGGGCAATTATGATGCTTACACCACAGCTGTTTGCCGGCATATTTACAAGTGACAAAATACTTGTGAATTATACAGCATGGGCATTGAGAATATATATGGCAGGAATATTTGCCATGGGATTTCAGGTAAGCTGCCAGCAGAGTTTTATGGCGTTGGGGCAGGCAAAAGTCAGTCTTATACTGGCATGTTTAAGGAAGCTTATATTGTTGATACCGCTTATATTCATATTACCATTGATTTTTCCAAATAAAGTATTTGCTGTATTTCTTGCAGAGCCGGTAAGTGATATTATTGCGGCTATTGTAACAACGATGGTATTTATGTTTAAGTTTAATAATATATTATCTGAAAATGAATAATATAAAATCTTCTAATGAGTAGCAGGAAAGGGGTAATGGGAATGAACAATATGGATAATTACATGGAGCAGATGGCGGTTCTTTGTGAAAACAATGATAGTATTAACAAGAACCTGTATTCGGAGTATGGCGTAAAGCGTGGATTACGAGATGAAAATGGTCAGGGAGTATTGACAGGGCTTACTAATATATCTGACATAAAGGCTTTTGAATACCGTGATGGTCAAAAGCGTCCATGTGATGGAGAATTGTCATACAGAGGATACAATATAAGAGATTTTGTTGCAGGAAGCAAGGGGAAAAAATATGTTTTTGAAGAAGGTGCATATCTGCTCTTGTTTGGAGAACTTCCTGACAATGACCAGTTAAAGGAATTCCGTGACGAGTTGTCAGAGTGTATGAAGCTGCCAACTAATTTTACAAGAGATGTTATAATGAAGGCTCCTACAGCGGATATAATGGGCTCAATGACCAGGAGCATTCTGACTCTTGGTTCATATGATAAGAAAAAAGATAACTTGGATATACCTAATGTGTTAAGACAGAGTATGCAGCTTATTGCAACATTCCCGATGATTGCAGCATATGCATATCATGCTTATAATCATTATGAGAAGGATCAGAGCATGTATATTCACAGACCAGAAAAGGAATTATCTATAGCTGAGAATTTCCTCAGAATGCTTAGACCAGATACATGTTTTACGGATTTGGAAGCAAGGGTTCTTGATATCGCATTACTGTTGCATATGGAACATGGTGGTGGTAATAACTCTACATTTACTACTAGAGTTGTAACATCCTCTGGTTCTGATACATATTCTGTTATTGCTGCAGCTATGTCATCATTAAAAGGAAAGAAACATGGTGGCGCTAATCTTATGGTTATGAATATGATGGATGATATTAAGGAGCATGTTAAAGATTATGCAGATGAAGAAGAAATAGCTGCATATCTGGATAAATTGCTTAACAAGCAGGCATTTGATAAAAAAGGTCTTATATATGGTATGGGACATGCAGTATATTCTATCTCAGACCCAAGAGAGAAAGTGTTTAAGGGATTCGTGGAGCAGCTTGCAACAGATAAGGGACGCAATGAAGATATGCTTTTATATAATAATATTGAAAAAATTGCACCAAGGCTTATTGCAGAACAGCGAAAAATATATAAGGGAGTAAGTCCTAATATAGATTTCTATAGTGGATTTGTATATGATATGCTTGATATACCAAGAGAGTTATATACACCTTTATTTGCTTTAGCCCGAATAGTTGGCTGGAGTGCACACAGACTGGAAGAATTAATAACTACAGATAAGATAATACGTCCTGCATATAAGAGTCTTGTAACTAAAAAAGAATATATTGACAGAGAAAAAAGATAATTTTAACACCATATTCTGATTATAATGCAGGATATGGTGTATTTTTGTATATTTTGCTATAATAAAAAAATGGGGGTGGAAAAACATATGATGAATAAAAAGAAATTATGTATAATAATAGTTATAGCTATAATTGTAACAGGATTAGCTGTTACATTTGCAGTATTATCAAAATCAGGTAAACATAAAGAAAATGTTAATGAAGAAACTACAGTGAATAACGAGAAACAGACAGATTCTGTGACAGAGGCAGCTAAGGCAGATGAGAGAAAACAGGTACAGACATCTGTAACAATGCAGTTTAAGCAGTCTAATTCATGGGAGGGCAATGGCAGATTTTATGCACAGTACGACCTTATTATTGATAATAAGGAGGATGTAAAGATATCAGACTGGACATTTAAGATTAATACTACCAATGGCACTACATTGGAGCAGAGCTGGAATTGTACAGTTGATACTTCGGATTTACAATGGAGTGTCGTGCCGGTTGATTATAATAAGATAATTGAGAGTCAGGCGCAGATGAATAATGTGGGCTTTATTATCAGTTTCGCGTCTAAGGAGGAGCTTAAGAAATATACACTTGATTTCAAGCTGGAATCGGGAATGGAGATAGTGCTTGCTGATGATGGAAAGGCATATAAAGCGGGAGAAGAAATTGCAGATTCAAGTGAAGAATCAACAGTGGTGGAAAATACAGCATCAGGAGATGATACAGCACAGCTTGGTGGAAGTGATTCTGGAAATGATTCAGGAAATAACTCTGATACGGGAAGCAATGCAGGTATAGTCACAACAGTTCCTACAGGAAGACTTCAGGTATCCGGCACGAAATTAACTGACGAATCAGGTAACATTATCCAGCTAAGAGGGGTAAGTACACACGGAATATCATGGTTTCCAGACTATGTTAATTATGATGCATTTGCAACCTTAAGGGACGACTGGGGTGCAAATGTAGTGAGAATTGCTATGTATCCTGAAGAATATAATGGATATCTTTCAGGTGGAGACAAAGCAGCATTAAAACAGATAATTGATAATGGAGTTAATTATGCAACAGATCTTGGAATGTATGTAATTATAGACTGGCATGTGCTTAATTATGCACCATCAAGACACACTCAGGAGGCGTGTGATTTCTTTGCAGAAATGGCATCTAAGTATTCAGGTCATGATAATGTAATATATGAAATATGTAATGAACCTGTTGGTGCTGACTGGAATTCAGACATTAAGCCATATGCAGAGACTGTAATAGGCACAATAAGACAATTCGACGACCATGCACTTATACTTGTAGGAACTAACACATGGTCACAGGATGTTGACAGCGTTGTTGGCAATACGCTTGATGATGGAAATGTTATGTATGTGGCACATTTTTATGCAGGAACACATAAGGAAAATATAAGAAATAAGATAAGCACAGCACTTAATGCCGGAGTTCCAGTGTTTATCAGTGAATGTAGTATATGTGACGCATCAGGCAACGGCGGAATAGATTATGCATCTGCCAACGAGTGGCTTGAATTCATGAACAGCAATCAGCTGAGTTTTATTGCATGGAGTCTTAGCAATAAGGCAGAGACATCAGCACTTATATCATCTGGCTGCAGTGCCAAGAGCGGCTGGAGTGATGGTGATTTGTCTGAGACGGGAAGATGGTTTAAGAGTGCGATATCGGGAAGGTAGTTTAAATATGCTTCTTATTAGTGCAATATAGAAAAGAAAGGTATGTCTGAATGAGCGAAAAAATACAAATAAGAAATAGTACAGTGGATTTTCTGGTATTTACCCGAGATGCAGGAGATGATGGAATTGAAGTAAGAGTGCAGAATAATGATGTATGGCTTACTCAGAAGGCGATAGCACAACTTTTTGATGTTGATAGAAGTGTCGTTTCAAAGCATTTAAGTAACATATTTAAAGATGGAGAGCTTGATGAAAATTCAGTTTGTGCAAAATTTGCACAAACTGCAGATGATGGAAAAGAATACAAGTATAAGTTTTATTCATTGGCTGCAATCATAGCTGTGGGATATCGAACTAATTCTGAAAGGGCGACACAGTTTAGAGTTTGGGCGACAAAGGTTTTGGAAGCATTTACAAAACAGGGATATGTGTTAGACAAAAGCAGGCTGATTAATGGTCAGATTTTTGATGAAGATTATTTTGAACATTTAATAGCTGAAATTCAAGAAATCAGAGCAAGTGAACGGAGGTTTTATCAAAAGATTACAGATATATATGCAACTGCTGTTGATTATGATAAAAATTCTGTAGTAACAAAGGAGTTTTATGCGACAGTTCAGAATAAGATGCACTATGCTGTACATGGAAATACGGCAGCAGAAGTGATAGCTGCAAGGGCTGATCATAATAAAGAACATATGGGGCTTACATCTTGGAAGACTGGAAGACTAAGCTGGATGCATTTCTTAGATTTAATGATGCCGATGTGTTGCAAGATAAAGGAAAGGTGACAGCCGCGATAGCAAAAGAATTTGCAGAGAGTGAATTTGAGAAATACAGGGTTATTCAGGATTCTTTATATCAGAGTGATTTTGATCGTTTACTAAATAGTGTAGATGATGAAATATAAGATAGACATTTTAAAGAAAGAAGGCTGACCATGAAAAACCGTATTTTAACATACAGAAAATACATAGATTCATTGTTACAGTCAGAAGAAGACTGCGACTGGAAATACATCAAGCAGGAGCATCTTACACAGGTGGCATTCTTTCAGCATGAAAGGCTTGTGCATTTGATTGTAACCATAACATTTGCAATATTGGAACTGCTTACAGTGTGTGCATATGTGATAGTAGGGGCGATAGACTCTGCATTAAGCATGCCTCTGCTTGTCCTTGCAATTGCAATACTTATCCTTCTTGTTCCATACATCAAGCATTACTATCTGCTTGAAAACGAGGTGCAGAAAATGTATAAGCAGTATGACAGGATATGTGAAAAGGAACGGAAATTATGATAGCTGTTGTTGAAGATGAGAAGGAATTATGTGAAAGCCTTAAAATGCTGCTGACTGAGAAGGGGTATGAGATAGTTACTGCCAGAAGCTGCGATGAAGCGGATAAATATATTGGCAATCCACAGATTGATATGTTTCTGTTAGATGTCAAGCTGCCTGATGGAAGTGGATTTGACATATGCAGGAAGATAAGAAAATCAAGCGAAGTGCCGGTTATATTCTTAACCTCATGTGATAATGAGGAAGAGATAGTTACAGGGCTTGATATAGGCGCAGATGATTATATAACAAAGCCGTTTTATACTAAGGAACTGCTTTCAAGAATAAGTGCCAACTTAAGAAGAAGCAAGTTCAATGCAGGAAATATCTATAAGAAGGGTGATATTGTTGTTGATTTTGACAGATATAAGATAAGTCGTCAGGGTGATGGACTAAATATATCAACGAATGAATTCGATATTGTAAGAATACTTATAGAGAATAAAGGCAGAGTCGTAAGGCGTGATGCTATATATGAGAAAATATGGGATATTCACGGTAATTTTGTGGAATATAACACGCTTACTGTTGCAATGAGCAGAATAAAAGCAAAGCTTGGAACATATGGAGAGAAACATCAGCAATACATAGAGACTATCAGAAATGTGGGCTACAGGTGGATTGACTAATAACTTTCAGGGGGATTTATGGATAACACGGTTAAGAAGAAACTGTCTGTATTCAGAAAAAGGCAGACTGTTTTCGTTATTATATATGGATTGATTAACGTGGCTGTTATAGCTGGAATTATAGCTTATTACCGGCTTAAAGAACAGGCACTGGCAGGTGCATTGTATTTACAGGATAATGCATACGGTGAAGCATTTGTACGAAAAATGTTTTCATCAGGGATAACAGATAACAATATCAGAGCGGGTAGGACAGCCATGGAAAGTGCCGGATACGGCAGCCATGGCTTTTCGTATATGAGCAGACTTAATGGGGAAATGTATGCTTTAATTGCAATAATAGTGGTTCTTTTAATTGCACTCGGTTCAGGATTATATAACTGTTACAGACTTGGACATAAGGGCTTTGTAAAGAAAGTGTGCGATGTATATGCAGATAACGAGAGGCTTTCTAAGCAGTTAGATAACGAACACATTTACAATAAAGAGCAGCATCAGAAGATGCAGGATTTTATTGAAAATATAGCACATCAGATTAAGACGCCGCTGGCAATTATAACTATGAAACTGGAAATGCTTGAGGAAAAATGTGATGACAGTCCGCGGCGTAAGGAGATAGCTGATTGCACAGGTAATGCGTTCAGAATCAAAACATTTATAAAGAAGCTGCTTGATATAAGCCGATTTGAGGCAGGAAAGGTTGTCATGACAAGTGATGAGGTTGATGTTGCGGCAATACTTCAGGAAAGTATTAACAGCAGTGTTGTAGACAGAAATAGAATTACCACAGATTATGGTGACGAAAAATTGTGTATGTATGCAGATGAAGGCTGGATTGTCGAGTGTTTCATTAATTTTCTCGACAATTGTGCAGAATATTTAGAAGATGACAATACTAAGGTATATGTTGATGTAACAAGAAAGAATGATGACTGCGTAGTTACGATTGCTGATAATGGCAAAGGATTAAGTACGGAGCAGTTTAACAGCATATTCAATAGATTTGAGACTAATGGCAGTGCGGCGGATTTTAAGGCAGGTATCGGACTTAACCTGTCAAAGCTTATTATTGAGGCACATCATGGAAGCATAAAGGCAGGAAACAGTGAAAAGTATGGCGGAGCTGAGTTTGTTGTGACGCTTCCGATGTACAGATTAAAGACGAAATATCAGTCCATGTAAGCTGGGTGTAAGTTTTGTAAGATATAATTATCCCAGATAGAAATCGGGGATGAGAGGGGGAGACGTATGGACATAATATTAAGCGCAAAAGGTATATCTAAAACTTACACAGCAGGACAGGTAAAGATTAATGCGCTGAACCAGTGTGATATTGAAGTAAGAAAGGGCGAATTTACTGCAATTGTCGGAAAGAGTGGTTCAGGCAAGTCAACACTGTTAAGAATTCTTGGAACTATAGACAAGCCAGATGAGGGAAAGGTGTACATAGCAGGAAAAGACATAAGTAATCTTAAGAATTCAGAACTGGCAAAATTCAGACGCACGCATATTGGGTTCATATATCAGGATTATAAGCTGATTCCTGAATATACAGCATATGAAAATATAATTCTTCCGTTAATTCTTGACAGTGAGGAAGATGATGAGGAGGAAGTTACTGAATTAATGGAATCACTTGGCATAGATTATTGTAAGGATAAATTCCCTGCACAGATGTCAGGTGGTGAGCAGCAGAGAGTCGCAATTGCAAGGGCATTAATTACCCATCCTTCAGTTATATTCGCTGATGAGCCGACCGGAAATCTTGACGCGGCAAGTGCAGAAACAGTTGCTAAAATGCTTACACTTGCGGCATCCAAGTACCAGCAGACTATTGTTATGGTTACACATGACAGGCAGATGGCAGAATATGCAGACCGCATACTCACAATCACAGATGGCAATGTGACAGGGGGTGTTGGTGTATGAACAGCGAACTTATTGCATTGACATTTAAGGGACTTTGCAGACGCTGGAGAGAAGTAGTACGAGTTGTTGCGGTGGTAATGATATCATTTATGTTTGTTACAGGAGTTCTGTTATATTCGGGAAATATGAAGAAGTGGCAGACAGCTATTAATAAACAGCATTTTGGCAACTGGTTTGTTATGTTTTATAATAGCACCAATAAGAGTGAGAATGATGTGATTAAGAATCACCCATATCTTGAACAGGCAGTGACAGCAGTAACTGTCAGAAGTATAGAACCGCTTTCTGTAGATTCCGACAACACAATAGAAGCTATTTCTGCAACTGATAAGATTATGGTTGGTACAATGTCAGATGAATTCATAAAAATGGGAAGCATTACAATGGAACAGGGACATATGCCTGAGATGGACAATGAAGTGGCTGCTGACAGGAATACGTTGATAGAGCTTGGACAGGGGATGAATATAGGGGATATTCTGACTATTGATGATACGACATATACAATTTGCGGGATAATTAATAGTTATACTAATGTATGGCAGAGCGGAAACCGTCTGCCAGGCGTGATAGTCACAGATACGCAGGCTGATGTAATAGCAGACGAGATAACATATATATATGCATACAGGCTGCGTGATTTCATTAGTGAGACTGACTATAATACAATGTATCAGTGTATTGCCAGTGAAAGTGGCATAAGGAACAACATAGCTTATAACAGCGGTGTATATGATTATCAGTCATGGGATAATGAACGAGTAAACAGATACATGTATATGCTCATTATGATTATTGGAATTGTAGCAGTCACATATCAGATTATTATATATAACAGGTCTAGAAACAATGTCCGATTTATTCAAAAAACTCTTGGAGCAACAAGTGCACAGACGATAATTATTACTTTTCTTGAAAATGTAGTGATTCTTGGAATATCAGCAATAGCGGGAAGCTGCATTGCGCTGGGAGCAGGAAAAGTAATATGTCTTGTACTTGAACATACAAAAGGAGTTACATTTTTCAGAATAGATAAAGATATATACATAAAAGTAATAATAATGATGGTTATCTCAGTTGTGGTAAGTATAATCAGCATATTGCTGTCTGGCTGTCATAAGAAAAAACAAGGAAGTAACCGTACAGTTAAGATTACTGGTAATCTTATGAAAAAGAATTTTATAATCAACACAGCGACAAGATTAATGAGAACTAATGGTATTATTGTTAATATTCTGGTAAGGGTATTTTCATTTGTCATGGCAGTTATAACAGTATTGTGCGGTATAGGAATAGTTACATCATATGGTAATTATAAAGAGCAATGCAGTACACCAGATTGTATCAATTACATGGTTGATAATGTGTCAACTGTTCCATGTATATATTATGATTCTTTACATGAATTAATAAAGATAGAGAATGGAATAAGATATACTGAGAACAGTAGAGTAATTCCCGGTTGTAATGAATTTAATATAGCAGATGGTCACAGTGCACGGGCTTATTATTTTTCAGGATTTAAATCAGGAAAAAGCGGGATATATAATTCTGCTAATGATGATATTATTAATAATTTAAAGCAGATTGAAGGAATAGATGATATCTTTTATGGGTATTACGAAACTACAAGATCATTTACATGGGATAATATGAATATTAATATTACTACGAATGGTGTAGGAAGTGAGACTGAAGGCGGCTCCAGTGAAAACAGAAAATATATGTTTGCAGGCGAGTATGTAGATATAGATAAAGAAATATTCGATATACTTAATGAGTGTGCTGGTGGTAAGCTGGATTACAATGCATTAAAAGAAGGAACACAGAGTGTTGTCTTTCTTGATGCAGATAATAATGGTGAATATGATGATACTATGAAAGATGGTGTTACACTTAACCTTAATAACTATTATATGGGAAATCCATTTTATAATATAAAATCATTCTACATGGATAAATATACTGTAGCATGTAATAAATTTTTCACGGATCTTATATCAGAATATAGATATACAATAGACAGTAAAGATATGTATGAATACATAAGTGATAATATTTCAAGGGAGCAGATTATAGAAATAGTTGATGAATATCTTCGACACACATATGATGATCCAACAGATTATTATAATATGTATTTAAATACAGATGACTTTGATCAGGATTATTATGAATACAGAAAAGCCAACTATGATTTATATATGGCATATAAAAGAGGTGAAGTATCAAAAGAAGAATTATTTGAGAATCTTTCATGTAAAGGTGAAGTACTGGGTTCATGGTATAGCAAGTATACATATTATTCATTATTGGAACCGGCAGCCAGTACTAATGTTGCTAAGGTTATAATATTAACTGATGAGATAAGGGACAAGCTTAAGTATTATGTGCCTGAGTTTGGACAGTATACGATAATAGGTTCTACACAGCTTTTACAGAAAGCATTGGATAATCAGAATAATGTTATGAAAAAGTATCTGTTTCTTGATGAACTTCCAGATTATGTTACCTTGAAGTTAAGACCGAACCAGTTTAACATAAGATATAATCTTAAGTCATCATTTGCAGCAACAGACAATGTGGTCCGTTCATATCTGAAAACAGCGGGCTTTGATACCATATCATATTCAGAAGAAAAGAATCTGTTAAGACAGCGTACAATAGAAAGTCTTATGTCATATGGCGTAACAGCATTTGCAGCAATTATAATATATATGATAGTCAGCATGATAATTGTAAAGAACCGCCTTGAAAAGTACAGAAGCAGGCTGAAACTGCTTTCTGACACAGGTGCAGAGAAAGAGCAGCTTGTAAAGATATGCATGTATGAATGTATTAGGGAATCATTGTGGTTTATAGTGTTGATGCCATTAGAGCTTCTGATATGTCTGGTGATTGTAAAAAAATTTGTTAATAGAATTTGATTTTTTGCTTTGATTAAGGTCGCTTTATCATCTTACAATTAAAGATAAGTACTGAAGTCAGGCATAAAGAACGATTGAGTTGGCATAAACCTACAAATGCATTACTTTTATTCAATTGTGTAGGTTTATTCCAATGGTTGTAGAATTGCAAATTGAGAAATAACCCACTAAAACAGCAAGTCAATGCGTTTTAGTGGGTTTTTAATCTTAGTTAGGATACTCACTGGTAATTCCAAAGTACTCTTCAAGTGATAACCAGTCGCCATTGTTATATAACTTAGTGGCAAGGTCTACGCCTACATAACGAAGGTGCCATGATTCATACTGATATCCGGTAGCTGAATCTTTTCCTTTAGGGAAGCGGATACAGAAACCGTATTTGTAGCAGTTATCATTAACCCACTTGCCTTCGTTAGTGTACTGGAAGCTGTCTTCAATAGTGTTAAGGTCAAAGCATAAACCAGTCTGATGTTCAGAGTTGCCAGGTCTTGATGAATATGTGTCTGCTACAGCAGCACCATCACTTTTAACATATCTGTTATATACATTAACCTGATAATTATATGAACGGTATCCACTGGCAATATATATATTAAGACCTTTAGCAGTTGCATCCTTTAACATAGTGTTCCATGCGCTCATAAGAGTTTTGTCAAGACATGTTGAACTTCTGTCTGCATTAACAGGCTGGTCAGGATTAGTGGGAATGAAATCCTGAGGAAGAGCATATGTCTTATTGGCAATAAGTACTCCGTCAATATAAGTTGCTCCATTAATTTCCTGAATCTGGAAGCCTTTAGAAGTAGTACCTTTGGAAACTGTATTACCAGATGGAACTACAGGTGGTGCAAATTCAGAACTGTCAGATGAAGCAGAGACTGATGTTGCATCTGACATAATTGAAGATGAAGTATCAGTTGATGAAACTTCTTCACTTGTATTTTCATTCTCTTTTGTCTGTGTTGATTCTTCAACCTTGGCAGTTGTAGATTCCCCATTCTTATCTGTTTTCTTAGACTTAGAACAGCCTTTCATGGAAACAGATATTATTACAATAATAATGATAAGTAAAGCAGCAGCTGCACAGGCGAGAATAATACGGTTTCTTCTTACCTGATGCTGTCTGCGTGTCAATCGTCTTTTAGTCATGATGAATTAATTCCTTTCAATTAAATTATTCAAAAGTAATTATTGCATTGTTTGCTGGATATTTCAAGGATAAATGTGCTAATATGGTTACTATATTGATATGTGAAAAGCGAGGACTAATATGTATACAAAAGAACAGTTAAAGAAGCAGGTAGAGAATATGGGCTTAACAGGCGAGGAAACAATTCTTATTCATTCATCAATGAAATCTATCGGAGAAGTTGAAGGCGGGGCAGATACAGTGCTTGATGCATGGATTGAATATTTCGGACATGGACTTTTACTACTTCCAACACATACATGGAAGAATATAAATGCGGACTCACCAGTATATAATCCTAAAGAAACACCATCATGTGTTGGACTGCTTACTAATATGTTTCTTAAAAGAGATGGAGTAATAAGGTCACTACATCCTACACACAGCATGGCAGGAATTGGAAAGAAAGCGGCAGAATATCTGGCGGGTGAGGAGAATAACAATACACCGTGTACACCAGGCGGATGTTATGACAGGTTAAGAAGCTGTGGAGGAAAAGTTTTGCTTGTTGGAGTAGGACATGAGCGCAATACATTTATTCATAGTGTTGAAGAGGTACTTAATGTACCACACAGATTATCAGATAAGCCGATGAAATTACAGATTGTAATGCCTGATGGCAGCATTAAGGATTCATATATGAGAAAGCATTACAACGCAGACCAGCCTCACATATCAGAGGATTTCGTTAAGCTCAATCAGGCATTTCTTGACTGTAAGGCTGTGCGTGAAGTGACATTTGGTGACGCAAAGAGCCTGCTGTGTGATGCACAGGCGGTGTTTGAAGTTGTAAGGCATGTCATTGCACCAGACCCTGAATGTATTGTGACGAGCAGCTCAATTCCAAAGGAGCGCTGGGAAGCACTTGTTAAGTAAATATACATAAAAACAGGGGCGGCAGACCAATCGGTCTGTCGCCCCAATTCCGTTATATGGAATATTATTTTATACCAAAGATAAGGTAAAGTAGATTGTAGTTGTAGAACATTACTGCTGCAACGAGTGAAACAGTAGACATAATCTTGATAAGGATATCAAGAGATGGTCCTACAGTATCCTTTAATGGATCACCTACAGTATCACCAACAACGGCTGCATCATGTGCTGGAGAGCCTTTGCCCTGTCCTTCAATAGCACCTGATTCGATGTACTTTTTACCGTTATCCCACGCACCACCAGCGTTACCTGTAAAGATGGCAAGCATGATAGCTGAAAGAGTAGCACCGATAAGAAGACCACCTACGAAGTAAGGTCCGAAAAGGAATCCGGCAATTACAGGGAAGATGATTGAGATGATAGCTGGCATACGCATTTCCTTTAATGCACCCTGAGATGATATCTCAATACATGTCTTATAGTCTGGTTTAGCCTTTCCTTCAAGGATACCAGGAATGTCTCTGAACTGTCTTCTTACTTCTTCAACCATTTTACGGGCAGCATTGGCAACGGCTTCAATAAGCATACCTGAGAACAGATATGGAAGAGCACCACCAACTAAAGCACCGGCAAGAATAAGTGGGTTAGTGAAGTTAAGGTCGAGGTTGCTTCCCTCTGGCTGGAATGCATAAAGGAAACTAACCATAAGTGAAAGTGCTGCAAGTGAAGCTGAACCGATAGCAAAGCCTTTACCGATGGCAGCTGTTGTATTACCAACGGAATCAAGCTTATCAGTAATTTCTCTTACTTCAGGTTCGAGCTCTGACATCTCTGCAATACCACCGGCATTATCAGAGATTGGTCCATAAGTATCAACAGAAACAGTTGCTGATACGAATGAAAGCATACCTACGGCCGCCATAGCAATACCGAACATGCCTGAAACTGCGTATGAAACATAAGTTGTAATACCTAAAACAATAAGTGGGTACATACAAGACTTCATACCAACTGAAAGACCCTGTGTAATAGTTAAAGCTGCACCTTCCTTAGAAGCCTGTGCAATTGTCTGTGTTGGCTTGTAATCATAACTTGTATAGTATTCTGCGATACCACCGATGATAACACCACTCACTACGCCAAGTGAAGCAGCAATCCAAGGTGATATGAAACCAATGTTAAATCCTGCAACCTTAAGAATATCTGCATTCTCGCCATTGAATAACAGATATGTAGCAACGAATCCGCCGATAATTGTAATTCCGGCAGCACTCCATGTTGAGATATTAAGATCTCTGTGAGGATTATCAGAACCCTTCTTTAAGAGAACATAAGCGATACCAAGAATAGATGCGATAAGTCCGATTGCAGCGAATACAAGTGGAAAATACATCATCTTAGAGAGCATTTCGTCTGAAACTTCAAGGTTATTAGCTACATTTGAAAGGTAAAGACTTACTGCAAGAATAATTGCTGAAGATATAGCTCCAACAAATGATTCAAGAAGGTCAGAACCAAGTCCGGCAACATCACCTACATTATCACCAACGTTATCTGCGATAGTGGCAGGATTTCTTGGATCATCTTCAGGAATGTGTGCTTCTGTCTTACCAACAAGGTCAGCTCCCATATCAGCTGCCTTAGTATATATACCGCCACCAACACGGTTAAACATAGCAACAATAGAGCAGCCAAGTGCGTAGCATGAAAGACACTGTGTGAACACATGAGCACCACGGAGCGCCTCAATGTCAAGCATGTTAAGACCAAATCCAAATATGATGTATACAAGGAAAAGTCCTAAAAGTGCGAAACCGCCAACGCAGAGACCCATAACTGAGCCACCTTTTAAAGCTACCTTAAGTGTTGAACCAATGTTCTTAGTGTTGCGGGCTGTATTAGAAACTCTTACATTAGCGTAAGTAGCAATCTTCATACCTACCCAGCCTGCTGATGCACTCATGATAACACCAATCATGAAACATACAGATGGCTCCCAGCTGAATTCTCCATACTGGACAGTGAATATAGCTGCAAATGCGATTGCAATAATAACAACTACTACTGCAATAATCTTATACTCGTATGTAATAAATGCGTTAGCACCAACTCTTATGGCTGCTGCGATTTCTTTCATACGGTCTGTTCCTTCATCAAGTTTCTTAACACCGATGAAGTTGAATGCTGCATAGCCGAGCGCAAGCAGGGCTGCAACGATGACTAGAATTAATAAAGCTTCCATGTTTTTCTCCTCGTTAAAAAATTATGTCCGTTACGCGTGCCTGTAGAGATAATAAATGTGGCGTCATTTATTATCATACTTCAAAACACCAACTTGTTAAAGTTTACTAAAAAACATTATGAAAGTCAAATGAAATTATGCACATTCACTATATAATTATGTTAAATTATTTAATGAAAGCGATAGGGGCACAATTGCTTAATTATTAAGAATAAGATATAATTAATGCTTAAATAAGGCACTATATATAAAATTAATTGAAAGGATAGTTTACCCTATGAAAATGAAATTAAGAAAATTAATGCAGCAGGCTGCCTCATATGTTGAGATTGTATTATCTGCATTTTTACTGATAGTTATAATGTTTCTTGCAGGGAAATTTATTGTGGAAAGCGTGCTGGGAATAGGCTGTGATAATGCCACGCTTGAGTATTTCCTTGAGAATGTTATGACATTTGCAATTGGAGTTGAGTTTGTAAAGATGCTTTGCACTCATACTCCGGGTACGGTCATTGAAGTTCTGCTTTTTGCCATCTCAAGACAGATGATAGTAGGACATGTATCTGGATTCGAGGTACTGGCCGGGGTGGCTGCAATTGCAGGCCTTTTTGCAACACATAAGTATTTGTATTGCAAGAGTCTGGGGGATTCAGATGAAAAAGAAACAGTGAAAGATAATACATCAGAGGGAAAAGAATGTAAGTAAGAAGGGAGGATATCTAGGTTATGATATCATTTTCTAAGCATTTCAGGCAGATTAAACCTTATGATGATTATAATGTTACAGATGTGCCGTGGCACGAAGCTATGGCAGCAGGTAATGGAAGGCTTGGGGGGCTTGAATCGTGTGCGCCTGTAGAGGACAGCATTATATATCAGAATGTTGAATTTGTTATGCCATCGGAAGAACCGAGACATGTGCCATATGAGGTTACATCACAGTTAGAGGAAGCAAGACAGTCGGTTATTAATTTTGATGACACATGGAATATCCATGACAGAAAAAGAACTAATATGTACTGTTATCATCCGGGGCATATGGTAAGAATTGTTCTTGATGGACAGCTAGATATTGAAAAACAGCCAGATATTAAAGGGCAGCCGGATATCTCTGATTACAGAAGATGGACTGACTATAAGACAGGTACGATAAATACTACATTTAAAGCTGATAAAACCTCTGTTTCCAGAAGTACATTTGTATCCAGAAAACAGAATGTAATTATAACTAAGATAATATCTGATAAGGCAATTGATATGTCTGTATCAATAGACGATTTTGAGTCTATGCCTAAATTCGGAGTCCAGAAGAACAATGTTCCTGCACCGGAACGCAATATGTTGTACTCAAGATTTGTGAGTGGTGACATAATAGGCACGGTTGTGCATTATCCTGAATATGAGGGAAGTGAGCTTGCAAAGGGAGGATTTGCAGGGGTTACAAGAATACTGACTGATGGTGATATGAGTGTTTCATCAAAGCCCAAGGACAGCCGTGCATACACATGTATTGATGAGACTGCGCCAGTTATTAACATTTTACATGCGCAAAGCATTACGCTTGTGGCTTATATTGACTGGACAGATGATATGGGAGAATATTGCGAGTTCAGGGACAGAGTGAAGAATAAAGATACATTTGCATTATTAGACAAATGTATTAACAGAGTCAAATGTGCAGATATTACAGAAGAACCCGTAAGCTTAGGACATGATAACATAGAACTTAAGCTGGGTGGCGGTTATTCTGGAGAGTTTGCTAATGAAGAACTGCTTGATTTACAGAAAAATGAACATGATATTATACCTCAGCTGCTGGAGAGATTATATTATAACGGTCTGTACGGAATGCAGGCATGTGCAGGAGTTACAGCGCCTAGACTCAGTGGATTGTGGGTTGGCGAGTGGAATCTGTTGTGGAGAAGTGCGTACACAATGGATGCAAATGTTAATATTCAGGTTTCAGGAATGAACAGTTCGGGACTGTATGAAGCAGGGGTTGGTTATATGTGGTTTATTCTGCGCCAGATACCTGACTGGGTTAACAATGCGGCAATGGTGTATGGAATGAAGGATGCAGTGCTGATTCCGGTTAATACTGACGGTCACAGGGCAATGATGGTAGAGTACGATATTAATTATCCATTCCAGTACTGGAATGCCGGTGCTGGCTGGATGCTTATTCCTATATATGAATTCTTACAGACTTACGGCGACGCTGTGATAACAACTGATGATGTGGCGCTGATTAAGATGTACGGCAAAGATACATTTGATGTAAGAAAAGATGTATATGAGCCACTACTTAAAAAGACTTATAATTTCTGGAAACAGATTGGAAATCCTGAGTATTACACAGATACAGACGGTAATGCAAGGTATGAGAAGGGCAAATGCAGCCTTAATGAGAGTGAGCATTATCTTATTATTCCATCATTTTCACCGGAGAATAAGCCTTTTGGATATCATAGTGCGATTACTGCCAATGCAGCAATGGATATCTCTGCGGCTAAAGATGTAATTAATATGTACACGGAGATGCTTAATTATACGAAGGTTGATGGATATGAGCAGGCTGTATCAGAGGCGGAAGCACTCTTAAGAATGTTACCTGATTTTATGTATGATGAATCAGGCGCAGTTAAGGAATGGTCTATGAAGGAGTATGGCGAGAATAATGCTCACAGGCATATAAGCCATCTTTATCCGGCATGGCCGGCTTTGCAGACTCAGCATGACAGTAAGTTAGCATCTGCGTGTCGTCAGGCAATCATTAACAGAAACCATGAGAATAAAGGAAAAGATGATACCGCTTCACATGGCTGGATACATAAGGCGTTAGTAGAGGCTCGTCTTAAAAATGCAGATGCTGTATATGATACGCTTAATCTGCTTGTACACAGTGACATATTTTACACAACTTTATTTACAGACCACAATACTGACAGGAGCAAAGGTGTATATTGTACAGATACTGCATTTGGACTGGTTGGAATTATTAATGAAATGCTTGTATATTCGGACGAACACACAATTGAACTGCTTCCGGCATGGTCAGACAAGCTTGGAAGCGGCATGGTTAAGGGACTTCGTACAAGATGCGGAATAACTATTGATGAACTTAAGTGGGATGTTAATAAGAAGAAAGTGTATGTAAGTCTTGACTGGGATAAGACTGAAGGTATTAATGTTGTATGCAGAAATTATGAAATTGAAAAAATCGGACATGAAAGGTAGAATTGATGATAACTACAACTTTATGTTATATAGAGAAGGACGGGAAGTATCTTATGCTTCACAGAGTGAAAAAGCATAATGATATTAATGAAGGTAAATGGATTGGAGTAGGCGGTCATGCTGAGAATCAGGAGACTCCTGAGGAATGTCTTGTGCGTGAGGTAAAGGAAGAAACAGGTCTTACGCTTACTTCATACAGATTCCGCGGACTTGTAACATTTATAAGTAATGAATGTGAGCCAGAGCTTATGTGTGTATTTACGGCAGATGGCTTTACAGGTGAGCTTATTGAATGTGATGAAGGAGAACTGGCTTGGGTTGATAAAGAAGAAGTTCCCGAGCTTCCGACATGGGAGGGCGACAGGGTATTTCTTAACCTTCTTCTTTCGGGGGAGGAGAGATTTTTCTCGATAAAGCTTAAGTATGAAGGCAGCAGACTTGTGGAAAAACAGGTCAATCTGTATTAAAATACAGGTTTGAATATATTTACAGATGGAGTAATTTAGCAGCAATGCTTGACAAGTTCAAGAATATGGGGTGGAAGAAATTCTATCTCATATATGCAATGTGTACTATTGAAACTATGGCAACGCGTTTTCTTCCGTTTATGATATTTAATGAAAAGAGGACAACACCAAAGTACATAACTTATCTTGGAAAGGTGCTTCCGGGAGCTATATTCTCAATGCTTATTGTGTACTGCCTTAAAAATGTTAATGTGACAAGCTACAGCTATGGCCTGCCAGAGCTGATTGCAATTATTGTGACAGTTTTTCTTCACAAATGGAAAAAGCAGATGCTTGTTTCTATCGCAGGCGGAACGATATGTTATATGCTGCTTGTGCAGTTGGTGTTCATATGATTGAAATGAATTGAAGATTAGATTTGAAAACTGTTTTCAAATTATATTGACAAATTATAATTTCTTGATAAAATGAAAATTGTTTTCAAATTGAGAAAGGAAACAACATGGCGAAAGCACAATATAAAACAAAGCAGATGGCTGAATTGATAAGCTATTTGAAAAAAGAAGAGGGCAGACATGTTACAGTAAGTGAGATAAGTGATTATTTTACAGAGAAAGGCATATCTGTAGGAACAACAACCATATACCGCAATCTTGAAAAAATGGTTGAAGAAGGTATTGTTGCAAAATATACTGTTGATGGAACAAGCAGTGCATGCTTTGAGTATCTTGGTGATGAAGAGCATGTACATGCTGGTGCCTGTTATCATTGTAAATGCGAAAAGTGCGGAAAGCTTATACATTTGCAGTGCGATGAGGTTGAAAATTTAAGGAAGCATATGATGGAACATCATAGCTTTGAAATGAATCCGGTAAGGACTGTTTTTTATGGAATATGCAGTGACTGCCGGAAATAATAAGGTCAGGAAGGAGAGAATGATATGAAAAAGCAAAGAATAGCTGCAATAATAGCCTGTTTCATATTAATGGCGGTAACATCCCTCTCTCTTTTCTATATTGAAAAAGAATTAAACCATGACTGTACAGGTGAAGACTGTGCTGTGTGTGTATGCATACACCAGGCAGAGGCTGTATTAAAAAATATCGGTAATGGTGTTTCTTTATCTGTTCATGCAATAAACATGATGTTATTCACAGTTTATATGGGAATATCAGTATGTTTTATTCTTGTATTTAAGACTTCTCTTATAAGTAAAAAAGTCCAGCTTAATGATTGAGTAATCCTTTTATGATTGAAGGGTATAGGTGTACCCTTTTATTTTTGCACCCTTTTTACATATTTTTAGGAGGATTTATTCATGAAAGGAAAATACTTATCTATATTATTAATTGCTGTTATGGCAATTCTTGGTCTGGCTGCGTGCGGTCAGAATTTATCAAATAATTCATCAGAAAACGGAAAAATTAAAGTTGTTACTACTATATTCCCAGAATACGACTGGGTGAAACAGATTGCGGGAGAACAGGCATCTGATATGGATATTACAATGCTTCTGGATAATGGCGTAGACCTTCATAGCTATCAGCCGACAGCAGCTGATATTATGAAAATATCTGACTGTGATCTTTTTATATATGTTGGTGGAGAGTCTGATACATGGGTTGATGACGCGCTTAAGGAAGCTGTAAACAAGAATATGAAGGTTATTAATCTGCTTGATGTACTTGGAGACAGCGTAAAAGAGGAAGAGGTTGTGGAAGGAATGCAGGCAGAGGAAGAAGAGGAATCTGGTGAAGAAGAGGAAGAACCAGAATATGATGAGCATGTGTGGCTTTCTTTAAAGAATGCCAAAGTGCTGTGCAAAGCAATAGCTGATAATTTATCTGAAATAGATTCAGAACATAAAGCTGTGTATGATGCAAATGTGTCTTCGTATATTGGGAAATTAGATGAGCTTGATGCCCAGTATAAGAGCGCAGTAGAGAGTTCTTCAAAAAAGACAATTCTTTTTGGCGACAGATTTCCTTTCAGATATCTTGTTGATGATTATGGATTAAATTATTATGCAGCATTTGTCGGTTGTTCTGCTGAGAGTGAAGCAAGCTTTGAGACAATATCTTTTCTTAGTAAAAAGACTGATGAGCTTGGACTTAAAAGCATACTGACAATAGAAAAATCTGATAAGAAAATTGCTAAAACTATCATAAGTAATACCAGGAATAAGAATCAGAAAATACTTGAAATGGATTCGCTGCAGTCAACAACATCAAAGGATGCAGCTAATGGAACAACTTATTTATCAGTAATGCAGAATAACCTTAATGTGCTTAAGGAAGCATTACAGTAACAGGAGAATTTATAATGCAGATATTATGTGAGAATTTATCAATAGGTTATGGCAACATGGTGCTTCATCACAACATTAATTTTTCGGTAAACAAAGGTGACTACCTGTGTATCATAGGAGAGAATGGGTGTGGAAAGTCAACACTTATGCGGACATTGCTGGGATTGCAGCCACCATTGGAAGGGAAAATTGTTTTTGGAGATGGACTTGAACAGAATGAAATTGGTTATCTGCCGCAGCAGACTGCTGTTCAGAAAGATTTCCCGGCATCAGTCAGAGAAATTATTCTCTCAGGCTGCCAGAATAAATGCGGGCTAAGACCATTTTATAGCAGAAAAGAAAAGCAGGTTGCCAGTGAAATGATGGAAAAATTGCAGATAACACACATTTCTAATAAATGCTTCAGGGAACTTTCAGGTGGGCAGCAGCAAAGAGTGTTACTTGCGAGGGCTTTGTGTGCAACAAGTAAAATTCTTCTGCTTGATGAGCCTGTTACAGGTCTTGATCCAAAAGCGTCAGAAGAAATGTATCAATTTATCAGCAGGATAAACAGGGAAGAAGATATTACTATTATTATGATTTCACATGATGTCGACAATGCTATTAATGATGCAACACGCGTTATGAAGATAGGAAAAGATATAAGTATAAGGAGTGCAGAAGATGATAGATAAGCTTGTTTTTTATTTTCAGTATCCGTTTGTGAGATACGCATTAATAGTTGGAGTGCTTATTGCACTGTGTTCCTCACTGCTAGGTGTTACACTTGTGTTGAAACGTTTTTCTTTTATCGGGGATGGACTTTCACATGTCGCATTTGGAGCAATGGCAGTGGCCTCTGTACTTAATCTTACCAACAATATGCTGTTTATTCTTCCTGTTACGGTTCTTTGCGCAATACTTCTTCTTAGAACAGGCCAGAATACAAAGATTAAAGGTGATGCAGCAATTGCCATGATTTCTGTTGGAGCACTAGCTATAGGATATCTCCTGATGAATATATTTTCCACAGGACCTAACCTTTCGGGTGATGTGTGCAGTACGTTATTTGGCTCTACTTCTATACTGACACTTACTTCGGAACAGGTAAAATTATGCGGCATATTATCAGTAATTATAGTAGTGCTTTTCATAATGTTTTATAACAAGATATTCTGCGTAACATTTGATGAAACATTTGCTAAAGCCACAGGAATGAAAACGCAGATATATAACCTTATTATCGCGGTGATTACTGCAATTATTATAGTGCTTGCTATGAATCTTGTTGGTTCTTTACTGATATCTGCATTAATAATATTCCCGGCATTATCTGCTATGAGAATATTCAAAACATTTTTAAGCGTTACCGTCTGCTCTGTAATAATATCAGTTATATGTGCAATGGCAGGAATTGTGATGTCAATTCTTGCCGGAACACCGGTTGGTTCCACTATTGTTGCAACAGATATAGCAGCATTTTTTATCAGCAGTATTATTGGAAAAGCAGCAGGGAGAATATGATTATGAGAAAACTAAAAATATTGATTGCATGTGCCGGAATACTTCTTGTTACAGGTTGTTCAAAAAATGTACATACAGGAAAATCTACAGCAGGCAATTCGGTTAATAATATAATTAACAGTCAGATTGCTGAATCGTCTGAGGCTCAAAGCATCAAGGCATTCAGCACAGATTTGGTTAAGTCTAAGAATAGTTATGATTCAGCGGATTATGACCTGACAACAATGAGTGGCGATATGGTCTATGCAACTGTTTATCAGATGATGACTAATCCAGATAAATATGTTGGTAAGGTTTTTAAAATGGATGGAACATTTTATTCATCATATTATAATAGTACAGACAAATATTATCATTACTGCATTATACAGGATGCAACAGCATGCTGTGCACAGGGAATGGAATTTGTATGGGATGATGATTCCCATGTATACCCAGATGATTATCCGGCCGAAAACAGTAATATAGTAGTTACAGGTGTATTTGAAACATACAGGGAAGATGGTGATAAAAATCTCTACTGCAGGCTGTCTGATGCGTCATTGGAACTTGATAATTAATGCATATATAGTGCAAAAAAACTGCCATATCTGTATAATAGTATGAAAAATGACAGGAGGCAGGATATGAACAAGAAATTATTAGTAGTTATTGACATGCAGAATGATTTTATTACAGGAGTATTAGGCAATAAAGAGTGTCAGGCAGTTGTGCCTGCAGTGACAGCAAAGGTTAAGAGTGCGGAAGGAAATGCGGATATTGTATACACATTTGATACCCACACGGAAGATTACATGAATACACAGGAGGGAAGAAATCTTCCTGTGAAGCATTGCATAAAGCCTGATAATGGCTGGAAGCTGATACCTGAGCTTGAGGGAATCAAGGCAGTAAGAAGCTTTGAAAAGCCGACATTTGGCTCAATTGAGCTTGCAGAATGGATTAAAGAGAATGGTTATACAGAGGTTGAACTTATCGGCGTATGCACGGATATCTGTGTTATCAGTAATGCCATGACAATCAGGGCTGTTAATCCCGAAGTGTTAATATCAGTTGATGCAAACTGCTGCGCTGGAGTTACCCCTGAGTCGCATGCCAATGCACTGGCGGTAATGAAAGTTTGCCAGATACATGTGGAAGAGTAAAGCTGGCTTGTGGGGGGTGAGCAAGCTGGTGCGGGAAATTTTGTGAATTGAGCTTCAGAGCGGTGAGAAGTTATCATGATGAGCAACAGCAAAATATATAGGCTTTTGAAAAGACCTACCAAATTATTATAAATGTTTGTGATAGTAGGTTGGGTTGAGAGAATGCAAACGTTCCTTGTATAGGCAAAACCTACTCAATGACATATGTTGTAGTATTTGGTAGGTTTTTTTATAATAATTTGAAGTATCTTACTAAATGTGATTACATTTTAAAAGAAAAAGACCTACTTGATGTATGAATTTTGTTAGTTGAGTAGGTCTTTGAGACAGATGTGTAATATTTGACTGTTTAAAAGACCTACCAGTGTGTGTGCACCGGCAGGTCTTTAGTAGGTTTTTATAGGTTTATATGATAATAAGCAAGCATTATATTGAATTACTTAGGTCTTACAGTAAGTCTTTTGATAAGCCCATCTTCTGTTACTTCACGGACTGTAGCGATGGCCATGATGTTGTAACCGCCGAAGTTGGCGATGAATTCTGCCTGGGTAGAATTTACAACTTCGCCATCTAAGATAGAGTATTTGCGGAATCCGAACTTGTTACGGAAGAACATGTTGATAGCTTCCCTACCATATATATGATATTCGTTCTGGGCTGCTGAGTTAGTACAATAATCGTTGATTATTCCGTCTGGAGAAAAGAGATTGGCAAGTCCTGCGTAATCTTTGTTTTCCATTGCTTCTACATATTTTTCAATTGCTGTCATGTTTAATGCCCTCCTTAATTAATATACTTTCTCTGTGTTTAATAATGCGTCTGTTCCACCATCAACGAACATGATATTTCCATTGACGCCTCTTGCTGAATCTGAAGCAAGGAATACCATAACCTCAGCAATTTCCTCTGGAGCCATGAGGCACTCCTGACCGTACTTGGTTGGGATAGGAAGGGCATTAAGAGCCATCTTTGCTGTAGTGCTCATTGTTGCAGTCATGGCTGTGTGTACATTACCAGGAGCAACAGCATTTATACGGACACCATTGGCAGCCCATGTTGCAGATACACGGCGTACCCATCTTGCAAGTGCGTATTTAGTAGAAACATAAAGACTGTTTCCTACTGAAAGGTTAGTGCTGTCCATAGAAGAAATAAGGCTTAATACACGCTTTTCATCACCGATGTTATTAAGAAGATCAACGATATCCTTACGGCCTGCACCCTGTGAAATTGTGTTAGAAACAGTTACAACACAGCTTCCGTGCTTCTTCTTTAAAAGGTCATATACACCATTTGCAACGGCTACTGTTCCGAAGTAGTTAAGAGAGATAATGAGTCCGAGATTACCGCATGCACCTGAAACACCAGCGTTGCATATCATTCCGTCAAGTCCGTCAGGGCACATAGTATGTAACTGATCAACAGCAGACTGTCTGCCTTCCTGCGATGCAAGGTTTACGCAGATGTCACCGTCTTTAAGATCAATATTAATTACCTTATGTCCCTGCTGTATTAACAATTCTTTAGTTTTCGCACCGATACCGCTTGAAGCACCAGTAATAGCATAGATTCCCATAGTATTTCTATTCCTCCTTGTTTTTCGAAGAAAAATCCGAACCCTTCAGGTGAGGAGAGGGATTTTCCTCCTTGTTTTTTGCTTATGAGCTTATTATAATTAGAACTGATATCTTTTAAATATCCAAAACACATATATAATAGGAGACCAGATTTGCTTACATATGATTTAGATAAACGCGGAAACAAAACAATGTACGAATATCTGTATGAACTGATTAAGGAAGATATAGCTGACGGGAAGCTTAAGGCTGATGAGAAGCTGCCATCAAAGCGAGGGCTTTCACAGCATTTGCAGATAAGTGTCAAGACGGTGGAGAACGCATATGAGCAGCTTCTTCTGGAAGGTTATATCCGATCTGAGGAAAAAAGAGGGTATTATGTTAATAAGATTGCCGTGGTTATAGGTGGTGCACCAGGGTATGCTGCTCCTGTGAAAAGATTCCAGGAGGAGACTTATCTTGCTGATTTGACGGCAAATAATATCCGGTATGATAGATTTCCATTTGCTACATGGGCAAAGGTTATGAGGGAAACCCTGACCGATTATAACACTTCTCTTCTTAAGACTGTACCTTTTAACGGTGTGCTGCAGCTTCGTGAAGCAATTGCAGACCATCTTAACAGATACCGTGGAATGCAGGTTTCAGCAGACCATATTATTATAGGGGCCGGAACGGAATATCTGTATAACAGGCTGTTACAGCTCTTAGGTCCAGATGTGAAGTTTGGTGTTGAGAATCCCGGATACCGTAAGATTACCAAGATATATGATGAAAATGGTGTAGACTGGGATTATGTTAATATTGATGATAAGGGTATGAAAGTCGATGAACTTAGAATGAAAGACATAAATGTAGCACATGTAAGTCCTGAACATCATTTTCCAATTGGCCTTGTTATGCCGGTTGCAAGAAGACAGGAACTGCTTAATTGGGCGGCGGAGGAGCCAGGCAGATATATAATAGAGGATGATTTTGACTGTGAATTCCGTATGCAGGGCAAACCAATTCCGTCCATTCAGTCGAGAGACAGAAGTCACAGGGTAATATACATGAATACATTTTCAAAGACAATGGTTCCTTCGCTTAGAATAGGATATATGGTGCTGCCAGAAAAGCTGATGGAAAAATACATCTCAACAATGAATTTTTATTCGTGTACGGTGTCGGGCTTTGAACAGTATGCGATGGCGGCATTTATTGAGAAGGGATACTTTGAGCGCCACATTAAGAGGCTTGTTAATGATTACAGGGGACGCCGTGAAAAGATTTGCAGGATGTTTCGTGAATCAAGGCTTAATGAAATCAGTACGATATATCAGGACGATGCGGGAACACATTTCCTGCTGCATGTGAAGACTTCCTTAAGTGATGTTGAGATTAAATGGGCAGTCAGGCAGAAGGGGATTCTGATTAACTGCCTTTCAGAGTATTGTTTCGCTGATGCGGATAAGTACCACGGAATACTTGTAATTCATTATTCGGATATGGACGAAGCAACTCTTAAGCTTGTAATTGCTGCTTTTGAGGAAATATTCCTGTAAAAAATGTGATGCAAAGCATGAATAGCATAATTAAATATATGAAAAAAGGAATCCCATAAGCAGAAAGGCAATACCTCCCTGCTCACAGGATTCCTTTTATTATAATATCTTAATCAGCCGATTCCGCCAAGAACAATTCCAAGTATAAGAACAAGGAAACATATAGGGCAGAAAATATATTTGCATATAGGATAGAATTTATCAGTGAATTTCTTATCGCGACCGGTATTAACCTGAGTTTCAACATATTTCTTACCACATACCCAGAAGAACATAATTCCGGCAAGACCTGCACCAAGTGGGCAGATGTAGATAGAAAGTATATCCATCCATCCAGAGACAATTCCCTGAATACATATTGAAACTACAAGTGCTATTGCAGCGATTATGGCACAAGATGCCTTTCTTCCAAGATGAAGCTTTTCCTGAATAGTTGCAATAGGTGCTTCATACAGGTTGATTAAAGAAGAAAGTCCTGCCATAAATACAGCAACGAAGAATATAATTGCGACTATGTATCCGCCAGGCATTGATTTAAAAAGTGCCGGGAGGAAGATAAACATAAGTCCGGGACCACCCTGATTAAGCTGGGCACCGGTTGTTGCCATTGCAGGAATGATAACAAGTGCTGCAAGCATGGCTGCTATAGTATCGAACAGCGCAACGCGTCCGGCAGCAGCAGGAATATCTTCATTATCTGAAAGGTAAGAACCATATATAAGAGTACCATTACCAGCAACAGAAAGAGAGAAGAATGCCTGGCCAAGAGCGAATATCCATGTCTTAGGGTCAGCAAATGCCTTAGGGTCAACTCTGAAAATGTATTTGTAGCCTTCTATTGCACCAGGCTGGAAAGCAACATATATTCCAAGTACAGCAAAAAGAATAAAGAAAACAGGCATCATGATTTTATTGGCCTTTTCAATTCCGCGTCCGACACCGAACATAAGGATAATAATACCAATAACAAGAGCTACAATCTGCCATACATTATTACCAAATGCGCTTGCCATACTTCCAAATGAAGCAGCAAAGCCTTCTGTGTCAGCAGATGCAAGTGTCTTTCCTGTAAAAGCTCCAATCATGTACTTAAGAATCCAGCCCATTACAACAGTGTAACCAATTGCCATTGCAAGTGCGCCAAGTACTGGAATAAAGCCGATAGCCTCACCAAGCTTTCTCTTATTCTTAGTTTCGCATGCATATCCAAATGCATCAACAGGTCCTGACTTAGTAGCACGACCAAAACTCATTTCTCCGATAACACCAGTGAAACCAATAAGTGCAACGAATATGAAATATGGTATCAGGTATGATCCACCGCCATACATTGATACTCTTGTCGGGAACATCCAGATATTACCCATACCAACGGCAGAGCCAATACAGGCAAGGATGAATCCCCATTTGTTGTTAAAAGAATCTCGTTTGTTCATGAAACAAATCTCCCACATATATTTTGCCAGACAGCAATATATTTAATATACAGTATATTTGTGGATATGTAAAATAATTATCTGAAATTATATTTTATTATTAAATCATTCTTTGACAATACTATATTAATCGTGATATCATTTATCATTATATGCATAGTTATAATTTAACAATATATAGGCAGGTAGGCACATGACAATTAAAGAATGCTATGATGCGATGGGAGCAGATTATCAGAATACTTTGAATAGATTTCCAAATGAGGCTTTTATTAAAAAATTTGTATTGAAATTTTTAGATGACAACAGCTACGCCAATCTGAAAGAGGCTATAGCTGCTGGAAATGTAGAAGAAGCATTCAGGGCAGCACATACACTTAAGGGAGTATGCTTAAATCTTGGGTTTGATAATCTTTATAAGGCGAGTTCAGCTATTACAGAGATTTTTCGTGCAGGAGAACTTGCAGGAGCTAAGGAAGCATTTGAAGAAGTTGAGAAACAGTACAATATAACAGTGAATGCAATTAAGGCTATGTAGAGAATTATTAGCGGCGAATGCGGTTTGTTTAATATCAGGACGCACTTTTTTCACAGTTTTTACATGTGAAAAGGGTGCGTTTTTTGTCGATATATGTTACTATGTTGCTAGTTATAAATGTATTGAATTGGAGATGCATATGAAGACGAAAAAGTACGAATCAATTATGAATAAAGCAATGAAGGCAGCAATGAATTATGAAAATCCAGATGATCAGATTAATGAATTTATCAGATTTTTTGGAGAACATATCGGGTCTGAAAGAATATACATATTTGAAGATAATATTAGAAAAAAGGTTACTAATAATACTTATGAGTGGTGTGCGGATGGGATTGAGCCTCAGATAGAGTTTCTTCAGAATGTAGATATGTCAATTATAGACTGGTGGTATACATCATTTAATGATGGAAGAAATATTAGTACTAAAGATATTGAGGAGATTAAGGATGAATATCCTGCAGCATATGAACTGCTCAAAGTTCAGAATGTAAAGAGCCTGGCAGTAAGTCCATTCAGATATAAGGACGAGATATATGGCTTCTTTGGTGTTGACAATCCACCAGAAAGTGAGATGGACGAGATTTCGCGCTTTCTTGATATGATAGGCACATTTTTAGTACTGCTATTAAAACAGAGAAATGTATTTAAAAAATCCAAGCGTGAGGCTATGTTCAGCGCATATTCAGCACTTGCCGGAATATATCTGTCAATGCATATTATCAATTTAAAGACAGGAAAATTTCATGAAATAAAGTCAACAGATTTCATAAGGGATAATATGATAAAAGGTGAGCATACTTTTGCAGAACAGATAAATAGTGTAATGAAGAGTCTTCCTTCCAGGAAGTATGTAGAAAGTGTACTTGAATTTGTTGATATATCAACACTCCCGGAGAGAATGAAGAACAAGACTACGATTGTTCATGAATTCCTTGGAAATTACTCTGGATGGTGTCGTGAAAGATTCATAAGGGTAGATGAGGATAGCAACGGAGAACTGTGGCATGTTGTATATGCCGTTGAAGTTATCGATGCAGAGAAACGTAAGGAGAACAGGCTTTTATATCTTTCAGAAACAGACCTTATGACGGGAATAAGAAATAGAGGAAGCGGAGAGAAAGCAATTACAGACCTTATTAAGGAAGGAACTAAGGGGCTTATGTGCCTTCTTGATTGTGATAAGTTCAAGAATGTTAACGATACATATGGACATGTTGTCGGGGATGCAGTAATTATAGCGGTTGCAAGAAGTCTTCAGAGTGTATGCAGGGAACATGATATATGCATGCGCCTGGGAGGTGATGAATTTGCAATGTTCATCCCGGGAATAACAGAAACTAAAGATGCTGAAAGCTTCACGATGAGAGTATTTGCAAAGCTTAAGGACATAAGAATTCCAGAGATGGGAGATGAGAAGATATATGTAAGCATGGGTGAAGCGTTTTATAAAGGGGAAAAGGATATTGATTTTGATGAACTGTACAGACGTGCCGACAGTGCCATGTATAAGAGCAAGAATAATACAGGCTACTGTGCGACACTTGAATGCGTAACTAAGACATTTTAATCAGTTGTATGCTTTAAGAAATTAATAAGTTTTTTGGCTGCAATGCTTTCGGTATGTCTTGATTCACGTATAAGAACAATATCTCTGTCAGGTGCGGATTCGTATAGATTTACAGGAAATATTTCACCACGCATTATATATTCAGAGGCAAGTTCCTCCGGATAGAAGCCAAGCCCTAAGTTTGCCTGAACCATTGCAAGAACCTGATCTGTAGTTGAAGCCTCCAGGTCAAGGTTAAGGTGAAGATTGTTGTCATAGAAGAATTTGGTGTAGTGGTCATGTGTACCGGTACCTTCTGCCAGACTTATGAAAGGATAATCCTGCAATTCTTCCAGATGAATTATTTTGTTATCCGGCTGACTGTATTTTGGACCTGCAATAAGTATATCATGGAATGAGCATAGGCTTTCAGATTTCATATCGCCAGTTAAATTAACAGGTGTGGTTACGACAGCAAAGTCTACCAGACCGGCTTTTAGAGCATTAACAGCCTGATTAGTAGAGTGGTTGGTAAGCTTTATCTTGACATCAGGAAAAAGTTCTGTGAATTTCTCAAGTTTTTTAAGAAGGAATATTCTAAGAGCAATCTCGCTTACTCCTATGCATATTGTACCACCGGACAGACTTTTGCTTTTGATAATGGCATTCTCAGCGTCTTCAAGCTGTTTCATTGCGATTGATACATGAGAATACAATGTATTTCCTTCAGGTGTAAGAGTGATGCCTTTGTGAGAACGGTTAAGCAGTTTGCAGTCAAGTTCACTTTCTAATATATTCATGCAGCGGGTTATGTTAGGCTGGTTATTGTCGAGCATGCGGGCTGCTTTTGAAAAACTCTTATATTTTGCAACATAGTAAAATATTCTGTAATAATCTAAGGTCATAGTAATTCTCCAATATATAATTATGATATAAGTGACATATTAAATATACATTTTACATATCGAAAATGCAATACTATAATATAGAAAAAGATGAAAGAAGGCATCGGTATGTTATTTAAGAAAAAGACATTAGATGAAAAAATGGAGAAACATGTAAAGCACCATGACTGGTATGCTATACAGGAAGTAATTACAGGAAGTAAAGAAGAAAAGATTGCAGCAGCTAAGGCTCTTGGTGCAAGTGATGATCAGACCAGTGTGGACTTGCTGTTAAGATTTATTGATGATACAGATGATGATGTTGTATTTGCAGCATGTGAGTCGTTAAGAAAAGTTGGTTCTGAGCATGATACAGCGGATTTACTTGAGCGTATGGGAAAGATTCCAGAAGAGAGAAAAGCTATAAGAGAGGAATTAAGCAAGACAGTCCAGGAACTTCATCACAGACCATAAAACTCATATTTTATCGTTTTTTACATAATGAAAAAGCATTGAAAAAATAATGGGTACAAATCAAGAAATCACTTGATTTGTACCCGTTTTTGATATTAAATAGGAAGTGGTTGCATAGTTGTTAGACGGTGTAATGAAGGATGTTAATTGCGGAGGTTGGATATGTCTGGTAAATCAGAAAACATAATAGAGCTTAAACATATCAGTAAGGTATATAGTGATAATGGATTTAAGGCGGTTGATGACTTTAATCTTGAAGTAAAGCGTGGGGAATTCGTAACATTTTTAGGACCATCAGGATGTGGAAAGACAACCACACTAAGAATGATAGCAGGATTCGAACTTCCGACAGACGGACAGATACTTCTTAACGGAGAGGATATATCACAGCTTCCAGCTAACAAAAGACCGATTAATACAGTGTTTCAGCGTTATGCGCTGTTTCCACATATGAATATATATGAAAATATTGCATTTGGACTTAAGTTAAAGAAGCTTCCTAAAGAAGAAATAAGAAAAAAAGTTAAGCATGTTCTTGATATGGTTGACCTTGAAGGATTTGAGGACAGAAAGATATCTACGTTATCAGGCGGACAGCAGCAAAGAATTGCAATTGCAAGAGCACTTGTCAATGAGCCAGAAATTCTTATGCTTGATGAACCTCTGGGGGCACTTGATTTAAAGATGCGTAAGGAGATGCAGATTGAGCTTAAGAATATGCATGATCAGCTTGGAATTACATTTATATATGTAACACATGACCAGGAAGAGGCGCTTACAATGTCTGATAAGATTGTTGTCTTATCAGAGGGTAAGATTCAGCAGATAGGAACTCCTGAGGATATATATAATGAGCCTAAGAATGCTTTTGTTGCTGACTTTATTGGAGAGAGCAATATTTTCAAAGGTATTATGACAGGACACATGAAAGTAAGATTCTGTGGCGGAGAGTTTGTCGGAATGGATGATGTTCCAGAGGGAACTTTAGTTGACGTTGTTATAAGACCGGAAGATGTAATTATTACAAAGCCGGAGGATGGAACTGTTGTTGGTGAGGTTACTTCAGTTATATTCAAGGGAATGCATTACGAGGTTGCTGTTGAATCCGGAAAGTATGAGATGATAATAAGAACTACCAGGTGTTATCATGTCGGTGATACAGTAGGAATGCAGCTTGAGCCTGATGGAATTCATGTAATGATTGCAGAGGACCATACCACAAGTTTTGTTACAACAATTAATGGAGATTATACGCTCGACTTTAATGGCAAGATAATAAGCTGTGATTTAACACAGGTTATTCCTAAGACTAAGATGTCAGATGGAGTGCTTGTTGATGAAAATGGTGAAAATGTAGATGTTTCAAAGTTCAGGGTTGTTGTTTCAATCCAGCCTGATGATATTGAAATGAGCGATGATGTAACAGCAGGTCTTGTATCAGGTAAGATTATTAACCTTATCTATAAGGGTGACCATTACAGTTATGTAATAAGAACTGAGTATGGTCATGACCTTATTGTAGATGATGAATATCTCTGGAATATGGATGATCATGTTGGTCTTATCATGCCTGAAGAGAAGATGAAATTCCAGTTGAAGAAGTAGGGGGGATAGAAATATGTCTTTTTCACGCAAATATCTAGGAATCCCTTATGGGTTGTTTCTTATATTATTTGTTGCAGCACCACTGCTTGTCCTTGTATATTATGCATTTACTAACGGACAGGGACAATTCAGCATGGTTAATCTGCAGAATTTTTTTACAGACCCTAATACACTTGGAACTCTGTGTTACAGTCTTGTACTTGCATTTGTTGCAACTGCAGTCTGTCTTATAATTGCTTATCCTGTAGCGTATATACTTTCACAGAGTAAGTTAAAGAGAAAAGCGGTAATACTTCTGCTTTTTGTTATGCCTATGTGGATTAATTTCACATTAAGAATTACCGCACTTAAAGAGATATTATCAATGATTGAGGGAAATCTTGCGTATTATCCGTTTATCAATACGATAATAGGAATGACATACGATTTTCTTCCATTCATGATACTTCCGTTATATACAACGCTTTCAAAGCTTGATAAGAGTGTTATTGAAGCAGCATCGGATCTTGGTGCGGATAATTTCCAGACATTTATCAAGGTTATACTGCCATTGTCTGTTCCGGGAATTGTCAGTGGTGTGTCAATGGTATTCCTTCCGGCAATGACTAACTATGTAGTTCTTGATATGCTTTATAACAGCACATATATTATGGGTAGTCTGATTGGAAGTTATTTCAGTGCATATGACTGGCACAATGGCTCAATGATAGCACTGATACTTCTTGTTATTATATGTATTGTCACTCTGGTTTCGGGTGATAAAGAGTCAGAAAATGCTGGAAGAGGAGGACTTGTATAATGAAGAAATTTCTGAAATATATGATTATATGCATTGTCCTTTTGTTCATGTATATTCCAATTCTTGTGCTTGCAGTATACAGTTTTACGGATGCCGCTAATATAGGAGCAATACATGCATTTTCAATGCATAATTATGTAACACTTTTTACGACTCCGGAGCTTATTAATATGATAATCGGTTCTGTGCTGCTTGCTGTTGGAAGTGCTGTACTTGCAACAATACTTGGAACAACAGGTGCTATAGGTGCATTTTATTCAAAGGGAAAAGTAAAAGGAGCAATGTCAGTTCTTAATCAGGTTCCTGTTGTCAATGCAGATGTAGTTACAGGTTTTTCTATCTGTATTCTTCTTGTAGTTGTATTAGGTGTCAGTAAGGATACGTATATTCCTCTTGTTGTGGGACATGTTATACTGAGTGCACCGTTCGTATATCTGGCTGTTGTTCCTAAATTAAAACAGATGGATCCAAGTCTGTATGAAGCTGCACTTGACCTTGGGGCAACACCTGTGTATGCACTTTTTAAGATAATAATACCTCAGATTGCTTCCGGCATAGCATCAGGATTTGTTATGGCAGTTACATTATCACTGGATGATTATTTCGTTGCAACATACACTAAGCCTGCAACATTTGACACAATAAGTACTTATGTTGTTAATGCAACCAAGGGTTCACAGACTGATATCAAGACTGCTTTGTGGGCTTTATCTACAATAATATTCCTTATTGTTATTGTAGTTGAGATAGCAATTAATCTTGCACCAGCAAGAAAAGCTGTACGAGAGGAGGCTGGAGCTGATGAATAAGATTATTGGAAAGATAAATGCGTTAATACTTTCAGCTTTAATGATAGTAAGCGGTACAGCAGCAGTAACAGGAGTGTTTAATACAAACCGTCTTACAGCGGTGGCAGCAGACGATACAATCATACTCCGTGTGTGCAACTGGGAAGAATATATTGATACCGGAGACTGGAGTGATGATGATATAATTGACCTTGAAAGCGGAAGCATAAAGGGTGAGAATTCGATAATTACAGATTTCGAGAACTGGTATTATGAGAATTACGGCAAGAAAATTAAGGTACAGTACAGTTGCCTTGGAACTAACGAGGAACTGTACAATATGCTTACTCTGGGTGATGATTACGATGTAATCTGTCCTTCAGAATATATGATAATGAAGCTTATGGCAGAGGACTGGCTTGAGCCATTTTCAGATGATTTCTATGATACATCGATTGCTAATAATTACTATGCTAAGGGTGTATCTCCATTTATCAAGAAAACATTTGACGAGAATAAGATTAATGGTGAGTCATGGAGCCGCTATGCTGCAGGATATATGTGGGGTATAACAGGAATCGTGTACAATCCTGATAAAGTGACAGAAAAAGAAGCATCTACATGGACGATAATTGATAACAGCAAATTCAGACGTCAGATAACGATTAAGGATAATGTAAGAGATTCCATGTTTGCAGCTGTTGGTGCAATTAAGTCAGACAAGTTAAAGTCAGCGTCATTTATAAACAGTCCTGATTATCGTGAAAAACTTGCCGAGGAGATGAATGATACTTCTGAGGCAAATGTGGACAGGATTCAGGAGTATCTTCAGTCAGTTAAGAATAATGCCTATTCATTCGAGACTGACAGTGCCAAAACTGATATGATAACAGGAAAGGTAGTCGCAGGTTATCAGTGGTCTGGAGATGCTGTATATACTATGGACCAGGCTGACGAGGATGATTTTCAGCTTAATTTTGCAGTACCTGAAGAATGTACTAACCTTTATTTTGACGGCTGGGTAATGTTAAAGTCTGGAATTAATGGCAATTCAGAGAAAAAGCAGGCAGCACAGAGCTTTATTAACTTTCTGTCAAAACCTGAAAATGCTGTAAGAAACATGAGCTATATTGGATATACATCAGTTATATCAGGTGGTGACAGTGATGTTGTATTCGACTATGTAAAGTGGAACTATGGAGCAGATGAAAGTGATACAGATGTTGTAGATTATCCTCTGGGATATTTCTTTTCAGGTGATTCTGATGATGAAAGATATATACTTAAAGTTCCAGAAGAACAGACATACAGACAGTTATCAGCACAGTATCCTACGCAGGAGGTTATGGATAGAAGTGCCATTATGCAGTATTTTGATGCTGAAGAGACAACAAGAATTAATCAGATGTGGATTAATGTAAGATGTTATAACATTAAGAATGTTCCTGTGTGGGTATGGGTTCTTGCAGGTATTATTGTCGTGGCTTTAATAGCATTATCTGTAAAACTTAAGATAAATAAGAAATATGATTAATAAGCATTTGATTATAAATTGACAAATAACCAAATGTTGCTATTATATATGTCAGACAGAATGAATCTGTATGACAGTGCAAAGGAGCACAGAATTTCTGAGAAATCAGAGGTTCTGTGCTTTTTCTTTTTGCAGAATGGAGGAAATTATGGCAACAGAATCAAGTATTATGGACTCTAACAGTTTTAAGGAAGAATATGCATCTATGTTAAGTCCTAAAACAAGGGAAATGATTAGTAAGAGAGAAAAATACCTTGGAGGTGCTTACAGACTTTTTTATAGAAAGCCACTTAACATTGTCCGTGGAGAAGGAGATTATCTGTGGGATGATGAAGGTAACAAATATCTTGATATGTATAACAATGTAGCTGGTGTAGGACATTGTAACCCTGCTGTTGTAAATGCAGTTACAGAACAGATGAAAACGCTTAATACACATACAAGATATCTTCATGAAAAAATTCTTGATTACAGTGAAGAACTGCTTGCACTTATGCCTGATGAGATTAATAAGATAATGTATATGTGTACAGGTTCAGAAGCTAATGACCTTGCACTTCGTGTGGCAGAAGCCTATACGGGTGGTACCGGTATAATTATCACACAGGAAGCCTACCACGGAACAAGTGCATTAACATCAGGCTGTTCACCTTCACTTGGAGCCGGTCAGCCATTACTTCCTAATGTAAGGCTTATAACAGCACCAGATTATTACCGTCATGGTGGAACACCAGAAGAATTCACAGCATGGTATGCGTCAGAGATGCAAAAGACTATAGATGAATTAAATGAGGCAGGATATAAGTTTTCTTGTTTCCTTGCTGATTCAATATTCTCATCAGATGGTATATATCCTGACCCTGTAGGATTCTTAAAAGCAACAGTAGATGTTGTACATAAGAATGGCGGAGTATTTATAGCAGATGAGGTTCAGCCGGGATTTGCAAGAACCGGACAGGCATTCTTTGGATTTGCGAGACACGGAATTGTCCCTGATATGATAACAATGGGTAAGCCTATGGGTAACGGAATTCCAATCTCAGGACTTGCTGCAAAGGAGGATGTGCTTGCAGCCTTCAGCGACAAGCTTCCTTACTTTAACACATTTGGCGGTAATCCTGTATCAATAGCCGCCGCTCAGGCTGTTCTTAAATATATTAAGGATGAAAATCTTCAGGAACACTGTAAGAAAGCAGGTGCGGCACTTCTTAAGGCACTTAAAGAGGTACAGGAGAGACACCCTGAATCAGTAGGTGATGTAAGAGGTGCAGGTTTGTTCTTAGGATTTGAATTCGTAAAGAATGATGGTAATAAGACACCTGATAAGGATATGGCGTTGAATGTAATAGAGATGTTAAGAGATGAGCATATTCTTACATCAGTTATAGGCCATTACGGAAATATCTTAAAGCTTCGTCCACCAATGGTATTTTCAGAGAACGATATTGACTGGTTTGCAACATCTCTGGATAAATGTATTACAAAGCTTGAAAATAAATAAATTGAAAAAATCGGACACAGACATTAAACATCTGTGTCTTATTTTTTGCTTACAACAAGAATTTTACATAAGATTTACAGTACAATTATTGTAAGTTTACCACATAGGGATATAGTAATGACAATTCGTTGTACAACAGTATACGAATAAATATATCTCATTATGTGGAGGAAAAAATGAAGAGAAGTAAGAATTTATTAAGAAAAAGTGCAGCACTTGCTGCAATGTCAACAGTTCTTGTAAGTCAGGCACCACTTATTAATGCATTTGCATATGGTGAGGCAGATGTAAGTCAGAGTACATTCAAGCAGGATACAGATAATTCAGCTGATTTCCAGAACTGGCTTTCTAATGTATGGCAGGGAGGAGAAAAAGCTTATGCACAGACTGAAAATATAGCTTTAACTCCAGGTTCAGATGCGGCAGATCTTAATTTTTCATGGTATTCAGCTGGAAAAGGAACACCGGCAGTAAAGGTATGGAAGGATGGTTCAAAGTCATCAGCCAAGGTTGTAACAGGTAATGCAGAGGCTATCAGTGCTGAGAACTGGCAGGGAAAGTCATACAGTGCAGCCAATAAGGTAAACATAGCAGATTACTTTGAAGAGAACACACAGTATCATTACCAGTACACAGACAATTACACAGGAGATGACAGTGTATGGTCTGCTGAATATGATTACACAACTAAGGCAACGGATAAGTTTTCGGTTATTCTTACCGGTGACCCTCAGGTTGGTGCTTCAGGAAGCAGTTCAGATAAATCAGCTAATGATGCCAGTGTTGCAAGAGATGCATACAACTGGAATAAGACAATGCAGCAGGCATTAAAGACATGTCCTGATGCATCATTCCTCTTATCAGCAGGTGACCAGATTAACCAGTCAGGAGCAGCTAAAGCAGAGGATAAGAAGACAAGAGAGAGTGAGTATGCAGGATATCTTTATCCATCAGTATTCAGAAGCCTTCCAATCGCTGCCACAATTGGTAACCACGATATGGCTGGTGCAGATTACTCAGCACATTTTAACAACCCTAATTCAGAGGATAAGTTAGGAAGTACAGCAGCAGGAAGCGATTTCTATTTTAATTATGGAGATGTGTTATTCATATCATTAAACAGCAACAACCGTAATCAGGAGGAACACAGAACATTTATGAAAAAAGCTGTTGCAAGCAACCCTGATGCAAAGTGGAAGGTTGTAATATTCCATAGTGATATCTATGGTTCAGGACAGCCACATGCAGATACAGATGCTGCTACTAACAGAATTGTATTTGCACCATTAATGGATGAATTTAACATTGATATATGTCTTACAGGACATGACCACACATTTTCAAGAAGTTATCAGATTCTCGATGGAAATGTAGTTGACTATGATATAAGCAGCGGTTCGGTTACTAATCCAGATGGAACTCTTTATATAACAACAGGTTCAGGCTCAGGTTCTAAGTACTATAACTTACTTAACTATACACCATATTACATAGCTGAGAGAACGAATGCATGCCTCCCATCATTCTCAACAATTGATTTCTCAAGCGGCTCACTTACAATCAAGACATATGACTACAATGGTAATAAGTATGCTGATGATTTTACAATCAATAAGACTAATACAGATATGTCTGTGGATGAGGTTATTAATAATGCAGAGGCTTTAATTAACGGCACAGAGGTTAATTATACAGAAGCCAGCATGAATTCCCTTAAGGATGCTCTCTCAGCATTAAAGAAGATTAAGGCAGCATATACAACAGACAAAGACCCAATGCTTGCAGATATCGTAAATAATTATGGTAAAGATACTGACAGGGTGTCAGGATATGGTTCTGTAAAGAATGCAGCAGACAAGTCAACGTCTGAGAGCGGAAAGAGTGTTAACAGATTTAAGAAGGGCGTATCAACACTTCTGGACAAGACAATATACATTCAGGCACAGGAAGGAGCACAGGCACAGCTTGCAGATTATAAGTCAGATAATGCACCTAAGATTGATGCCAGGGCATTAGAGGATGCAAAAACTGCAGTTGTTAATGCAATTAATGCACTTACTGTACAGGAAGATAACAATACTGTAACAGAACCATCTGCACCGGCAGAAGGTTCATCAGCAGATAACTCATCAACCAATAATTCTTCGACAGATAATGGCAAAGCTCCACAGACAGGAGATAACATGCTTGCAAGAGTATATGCCTGTATGGCTGCCGCAGCAGCAGGCATCGGCGCTGTTATAGTTGGAATCAGAAAGAAGGAAGACATTTGCAAAAGATAATAGACACATGTGGTAAATACCTTGTTGTGGCACTTATTATGATTGCAATGTTTCTATTCTACACCAGTGTAGAAAGAAAACCACTGCTTGCCAAAGATAACACTAAGTTTGTTAAGGCAGTAGTTATACAGAATGATAATGAAGACCTTCAGGCTGCCGCTGACTTAGAAAGCGGCGACAGCCAGGAGGTTGTTTTACGTATTAAATCAGGAAGCCACAAGGGAGAAGAAGTAAAAGCGTACAGTCTTAACGGATATCTGTACGGAGCCAACTGTAAGGTTGGAACAAGGGTAATAGCTAATATAAGTGAATATAATGGAAATCTCTCAGCCAATGTATATAATTATGACCGTGAACCAGAGATAATTGCGTTATTAGCAGCATTTTTCGGACTTATGTGGCTGGTTGGAGGAAAGAAAGGTTTCAATTCAGTACTCGCACTTATATTCACATTTGCAGTTGTAGTAATGATGTATATTCCGATGATGTATATAGGTGTTTCACCATTTATTGCAGCTACATTATCAGTTGCCATAATTACGCTGATAACATTTATCCTGCTGGCAGATTTTCAGAAGAAATCAATTGGAGCTATGCTTGGTACAATAGCCGGAGTAGTTGTATCAGGTCTTATAGCACTTGTTTTCGGACATTTTGGACATGTAACAGGATACAATGTTGATGATATAGAGAATCTTATATATGTAGGCCAGAATTCCAAGCTTGACATAGGCGGTATGCTGTTTTCAGGAATACTGATTGCATCGTTAGGAGCAGTAATGGATGTTGCAATGTCAGTTTCATCATCATTACATGAGATTAAAGAAAACAGACCTGACATATCAGCAAAGGAAATATTCCATGCAGGAATTAATATTGGACGTGATATGATAGGAACAATGTCTAACACACTTATTCTTGCTTATGCAGGAGGAAGTCTGGGACTTGTCATGATAATATACGCATATTCATACCAGATGCACCAGATTCTTAACATGTACTCGGTTGCAATTGAGATAATGCGTGGAATATCAGGAACAATGGGCATAATACTTACAGTGCCGATAACTTCATTGATAATGTCAGTTCTGCTGACACAGAAAGGGAAGAAGTAAGATATGAGCTTGCCGTGATGTGAGTTGGATTTCTGGGCTTTTGAGTCAGAAACATACTAGAATTGATTTGCGCGATATTGTAGTAGGTTTTTAGAAGGAAGCTTATAAGTTGAGAAGAGGCAGAAACCTACTAAGTGGGCAAATATATCAAGTTTAGTATGCTTTTTTCAGTTTAAATGCATCTCTTTTGGAGAATAATTGCTGGGAAAAGCCTACTAAAATGTATCTGGATAATGAATGAGTGGGTTTAATAATTGGAATTAACTTATTAAGTTGGAAAATATACCTACGAAATCGAGAATTCACAGGCGTTTAGTAGGTTTTCACCAATAGGTTTTCAATCCATTCATCACAAAAAAAGAATCTGGTTGAATAATTAAATATTATCGTGTATTATTAGAAAAAGAGCCACTCGATGGCTCTTTTTTTACGAAAAGGACAGGTAGTTAATATGAATCAGACATATATGAAGGAGCAGAAGATACTCCCATTGTTATTAAAAATGTCGCTTCCAATGGTAATATCTATGATGGTTAATTCATTGTACAATATTGTTGACAGCTTCTTTGTTGCTAAGATAAGTGAAAATGCAATGACAGCCTTGTCACTTGTCTTTCCAGTACAGAATCTTATAAGCTCGGTTATGATAGGATTTGCAATAGGAATTAATGCAGTTATATCATTTTTTATGGGCGCACAGAACCAGAAGCAGGCAGATAAAGCAGCCAGTCAGGGCATGCTCTTAAGTTGTATACACGCTGTTGTGCTTACCGTTATATGTATTGCGGGCATGCCGGTATTTTTAAAAATGTTTACAAAGGACGCAGAGATAGTTTCACTAGGACTTAAATATTCCAATATTGCATTTGCATTTTCAATAATGCTTGGAATTGAGCTTATGTTTGAAAAGGTGTTTCAGGCAGTTGGAAGAATGAATGCTTCTATGGTCTGCCTTATGACAGGCTGTATAGTTAATATTGTGCTTGACCCGATGATGATATTCGGAATAGGTCCATTTCCTGCAATGGGAATTGAAGGCGCTGCACTTGCGACAGGAATAGGTCAGACTTCGGCAGCTGTGCTATATATCATAATATATATTGTTAAGCCTATTCCGGTTAAATTCAGAAAATCGGAGATGAGAATAGAAGGTTCGATGGCAAAAAGACTTTATTCTATTGGTATGCCTGCAAGCTTAAGCCTTGCACTTCCATCTATTCTTATATCAGTGCTTAATGTAATACTTGCTGCGTACTCGGCTGTGTATGTATTCGTTCTTGGAGTATATTACAAGCTGCAGACATTTCTGTATCTGCCAGCCAACGGAGTAGTGCAGGGAATGAGACCACTTATGGGATATAATTACGGAGCAGGAGAGCATGAGAGAGTAAGAAAGATATATAAGACATCAATGGTACTTATATTTGCTATTATGGCAGCAGGTACAATTCTCTGTCTCGCAATACCGGGTTCACTTATCGGTCTGTTTACAAGTAATCCAGACACAATAAATGCAGGAGAGACAGCGTTAAGAATAATAAGTGCCGGATTTATTGTGTCAACTGTATCAGTGACTTCAGCGGGGGCACTTGAAGGACTTGGGAAAGGATTTCCGTCACTTATTATATCTGTATGCAGATATGTTGCTGTAATAATTCCGGTTGCATTCATAATGTCAAGGATAGCCGGAGCTGTTGGCGTATGGCATGCTTTCTGGATTACAGAGGTGATTACATCAGTAATTTCTTATATGGTTTATAAGAAAAATGTAAAATAATTATAAAAATGTCTTCTTGACATTGCTTGAACTTGAAAATACAATAGTTGTATATGCAACAATTGGAGGTGCAAGTAATGTTGAGAAGAATTTTTTCTTATATGAAAGAATATAAGAAATACGCATGGCTGGCGCTTATATGTATAGGTGTTGAAGTTGTGCTTGAGATTATGGTGCCTAAGCTGATGGCTGACCTGATTGATATAGGTGTGACCAATTCAGATGTTCCATATATAATAAACAAAGGTATCCAGATGGCTGTATGTGCAGTTGCTGCGCTTATATTAGGTGTGGGAAGTGCAAGATTTTCTGCGCTTGCAGGTCAGGGACTGGGTGCTAATATAAGAAAGGCTGAGTATGAGAAACTTCAGTCTTATTCATTTTCTAATATAGACCATTTCAGTGTTTCGTCATTGGTTACACGACTCACAAGTGATGTAACTAATATTCAGAATGCTGTATCGACAGGAATGCGTCCATTTGGACGAAGTCCGGTAATGCTGATATTTGCAACGACTCTGGCATTTCAGATTAATTCAACACTGGCACTGGTCTTTCTTGTGGCACTGCCAGTTCTGGCAGTCATGCTCATCATAATAATCATTAATGTTGGTCCACGATATGGAAGAATGCAGGGAGCAGTCGACCTTGTAAACAGGTGTATAGAGGAGAATCTTACAGCAGTAAGAGTTGTTAAATCATATGTGCGTGGCGACTATGAGATTGAAAAATTTAGGAATGTTAATGACAATCTTAAAAACGAATCAGAGAAAGCATTTGGAATAGCGGTACTTAACATGCCTGCTATGCAGTTTGTTATGTATGGAACGATTCTTGGAATACTCCTTATCGGAGGCAGGCTTATCAATTCAGGACAGATGATGATAGGACAGCTTACTTCTTTCTTGAGCTATGTTCTTCTGATTCTTAATTCACTTATGATGATGTCAAATGTGTTCCTTCTTATGACGAGGTCACTTGCTTCTGCAGAAAGAATCATGAAGGTAATTGATGAGCCGATTGATATAACTGACGAGAATGCTAGGAACATTGAAGTTAAGAAGGGTGAGATTGAATTTAACCATGTCTGGTTTAAATATAAGGATACTGCTAAAGAATATGTGCTGTCAGATGTTTCATTTCACATTAATGCAGGACAGACAGTCGGAATAATCGGCCAGACAGGTTCATCAAAGACGACGCTTATCCAGCTTATTCCAAGACTTTATGATGCAAGTAAGGGTGAAATTAAGATAGATGGAATTAGTATTAAGGAATACCCGGTAAGACATTTAAGAGATGCAATCTCAGTTGTATTGCAGAAGAATACGCTGTTTTCAGGCTCGCTTATTGATAATTTAAGATGGGGCGATGAAAATGCGACTCTGGATGAGATTAAAGAGGCATGCAGCATAGCGTGTGTTGATGAATTCATAGACAGGCTTCCTGGGGGATTTGATGCAGAGATGGGACAGAAAGGTGTTAATGTATCAGGCGGACAGAAGCAGAGAATATGTATTGCAAGGGCAATATTAAAGAAGCCGAAGGTTCTTATTCTTGATGATTCAACGAGTGCGGTTGATACTGCAACAGAAGGTAAGATTAGAAATGCACTGGCAAAAGAACTACCGGACATGACTAAGATTATAATTGCACAGAGGATATCATCAGTGCGTCATGCTGACCAGATAATTATTATGGATGGTGGATGTGTGAATGCGATTGGAACACACGAGAGTCTGTTAAAGACTAATAAGATATATCAGGAAATATATGAATCCCAGAAGGAAGGAGCTGATCTTTAATGGCTAAGTATGTTGGATATAAAAGACCAAAGGACACTAAGAAGACCGTTAAGCATCTTCTCTCATACCTTGGTCATTACAAATGGGCTTTCCTGCTTGTGGCAGTACTTGTATTTATAAGTGCAGGTGCAGGAATTATGGGAACATTTTTAATAAAGCCTGTTGTTAATAATTTTATCGTGCCGGGCAATATGAAGGGACTTATCATAGCTGTGTGCGGAATGGGTGTTATGTATGCGTGTGGTGCGCTCTCAACGCTTGGCTACAACAGGCTTATGGTGCATACTTCACAGAAGGTAGTAAGCGAGATTCGAATGGATCTTTTTAAACACACACAGAAGCTTCCGTTAAAATATTTTGATAATAATACACATGGTGAGATTATGAGTCATTTCACTAATGATGTTGACACGGTTCAGGAAGCAATGAACAATAGTTTTGCCATGGTAATACAGAGTTTTCTTACGCTTTTTGGAACTATAACTATGATGATGGTTTTGAGTGTGAGACTGACAATGATTGTTGTTGTCTTTCTCATTCTTATGTTCATATTTATCAAATACAATGGTAAACGCAGCAAGAAATATTATCACAGACAGCAGAAGGAGCTTGGCAATATCAACGGTTTTGTTCAGGAAATGATGGCAGGTCAGAAGGTTGAAAAGGTATTTAACCATGAGCAGAAGAATTTTGAAAAATTCTGTGAGATGAATGAGAATTTCAGAAAGGAATCGACTAACGCACTTGCATATTCGGGCATGCTTATCCCGGTAATTGTAAGTCTGTCATATTTCAATTATGCTCTTTCTGCCTGCGTTGGAGGTATATTTGTAATAAAAGGAATCATGGACCTTGGCAGCATATCTGCATATCTTGTGTATGTAAGACAGAGTGCCATGCCATTAAACCAGTTCACACAGCAGGTTAATTTTATACTTTCAGCGCTTTCGGGAGCTGAGAGAATATTTGATATGATGGATGAGGCAGAGGAGCCTGACGAAGGGAAAGTAACTTTGTGCAATGTCATTAAAAATGCGGATAATACCCTTACAGAAACTTCTGACAAGACAGGATTTTTTGCATGGAAGCTGCCGGCAGGGGAGCTTATTGAGCTTAAGGGTGATGTAAGATTTAATGATGTTGTGTTCGGATATGTGCCTGAAAAGAGGGTACTTAACAAGATTTCGTTGTTTGCAAAGCCAGGACAGAAGATAGCATTTGTTGGTTCGACAGGAGCGGGAAAGACTACTATTGTTAATCTTATAAACAGATTTTACGATATCCAGTCAGGTACGATTACTTATGACGGCATTGATGTAATGAATATTAAGAAAGACGACCTGAGGCGTTCACTTGCAATGGTAATTCAGGATACACATTTGTTCACAGGAACTATTGCAGATAATATAAGATATGGAAAGCTTGATGCAACTGACGAAGAAATCAGGGAAGCAGCTAAGATTGCCAATGCTGATTCATTTATAACAAGACTTCCGCGGGGGTATGACACGATGCTTACTGCTGATGGCAGCAATCTTTCACAGGGACAGAGACAGCTTCTTGCTATCGCGAGAGCAGCGATTGCCAAGCCGCCGGTGCTTATTCTAGATGAGGCGACAAGCTCGATTGATACACGAACCGAGCGGCTTATTGAGAATGGCATGGACGCAATAATGGAGGGAAGAACAGTATTTGTTATCGCTCACAGACTTTCGACAGTAAGAAATTCTAATGCCATAATGGTTCTTGAAAAGGGCGAGGTAATCGAGCGAGGCAGTCACGATGAACTGCTTGAGCAGAAAGGAAGATATTACCAGTTGTATACAGGACAGTTTGAGCTTGAGTAAGAGAGGAATGAAATATGGATAAGAAAACAAAGAATGTATTTTTTGATATAGAAATGTTAAGAAGAAGACTGATAAGACCATATTTTATAGAGCTTGGGCTTACAGTTGGACAGGGACAGCCAAGAATTCTTAAGGAATTAAGAGAACATGGGACTATGAACCAGAAAGAGCTGGCGGATGCTTGTCTTATGGATGTGACCACAATGTCAAGAACATTAGACAGAATGGAAAAGGATGGTCTGTTAAAGAGAGAAAATAATCCGGCAAGCAGAAGGTCGTGGAATGTGTTACTTACTGATTATGGCAGCCAGAAGGCTGATGAAGTTATCAGGATATTTAACAGAATTGATAATGTTATATATAATGGATTCAGTGAAGAAGAGGTGCAGACACTATCTGTTATGGCAGGCAAAGTTGAGAAAAACCTCTGGGAGGCAATTAAGAATGAAGAGCATAGATAAAATTAAGGATATATCTTGTTGGTAAGAGCCGGAAACCTACTAGATAGAGAGATATTAGGATATTAGTAGGTCCATTGGATGTGAGATGTATGGCATGTAAGGTCTGGAAACCTACTAAATAGAATGATATATGAAATTTAGTAGGTGTTTTGGAGATGAAATCTGTCTTTGAACAACAGAATAACTATAAAGAGACCTACTATATTCGATGAGAACATCAAGTTAGTAGGTCTTTTAAACAAAATTCATATGTAATTGTAAGAATTAAACCTACTAGATTAAATCCTATGAAGCTTTTAGTAGGTTTTGCCAACATCCCCGTCCACAAGAATACGAATTACAGACTTACCTTCTTATCAAGAAGCACAGCACTTCCAAATGTGCATGCAACCACCATTAATAACTGGAATATGGTAGCTGGAAGGCTTGACATTAATGCCTGGGATAAGCTGTCTGGATTCTTATAAAGTTCAGGCAACAAAGAAGAAATCTTAATTGTTGCATATGCAAGGACACAGAATAATACAACTGAGATAAATCCTTTAATCTTCTTGTTCTGCAAGGCAGTTGAAGATAGCGTTATGGCAAAGTATGCAAGTGATATAAGGAAGAAGAAAGCTATAAGGAATGATATTATTCCAGCTACAATATTAATAATTATATTGACAACATCAATACCCATAATCTTTAACATTTCTGAGAAATTCTTGAGTGCGTCAGCCAGGTCACCAAAGACACCAGCCATCATGAATATATCAAGAACTCCGAAGCCGATGAATATTGCTGAAATTCCTATTCCAATAATCAGTGTATAGAGCAGTTTTGATGTAATTATGCTAAGAGATGAATTAGGTGTCATAAATATCAGGTAACTGCTTTTGCTTGAAAGTTCTCTATAATATGTTACAACTCCAAATATAAATACAATAAAATAACTTACAGAGGCAGCTATTATTAAAAGTCCTCCGAAAAGGCTTGTATAGTTAAGATTTTCAGTCAGGCAGAAAAACATAAACAGAGCCTGAAGTACACAGATAATACCTGCCACGATTCCTATACCGAGAAGATTCTTTCTCAATTCGTATTTTGTTAATTTTAACATTGAAGATTCCCCCTTTTAATATGCATAAATGCGTTTGTACTGGTCAACGATTGACATGCCCGAAGCTGTTCGTAAATTTTCAGCATCTCCCTGTGAAACAATCACACCGTCTTTGATAAATACTGCGTAGTCAATAACAGCTTCAAGCTCATCAACAAGGTGGCTCGACATGATGATAATCTTATCAGGTGAAGCCTTGCTGATTACCGCATTGATAACCTGCTCTCTTGCAACAATATCAACACCGTTAAGTGGTTCATCAAGCATAATAACAGATGCATTTCTTGAAAGATTAACAGCAAGCTTAAGCTTAGCCATCATTCCTGATGACATCTTGCTGGCTTTCATGTCAGGCGTAAGCTTCATCTCATTAAGATAGTTGTAGTACTGGTCAAGTGAGAAATCCTCAAAAAAATCAGCATAATACTTTCCAATATCAGCACAGCTCATATAGTTATAAAAATAACTTTCAGTAGGCATATAAGCTATGTGTTTCTTAGTTTCTACTCCTATTGGAACACCTGAAAGAGTGATGTCCCCGGAAGTGGGTTTTACCAGACCTGCTATCATCTTCATTAAAGTTGTTTTACCGCTTCCGTTAGAGCCGAGCAGAGCGTATATTCTGCCAGGCATGAAGTCGATGGAAACACCATTAACGGCAGTCATCTTCATATACTTTTTAGTAACATTTTTACATTGCAGCATAATTAAATCCCTCCATATTTTATTCGTGATAATTCTTAATGAGATTAATAATCTCATCTTTAGAAAAACCAAGGCTTGTCATTCCGGAAATGAAAGTCTCAATCATTTCACTGGAAAGTTCTGCCTTTAATGTATCAATCAGATGCACATCCTCTGATACAAATGTGCCAAGACCTCTTTTGGTATAGCACAGACCACACTGTTCAAGTTCATTGTATATTCTTGCAGCAGTGTTAGGATTGACCGTGTACTGTACGGCAAGTTCCCTGGTTGATGGAAGCTTGTCGCCAAGCTTAATCTCACCGGTAAGAATTCTTTTTTTAATATCATCGATTACCTGAAGATAAATTGGTATATTAGCCTTATAGTCCATAATCCCTCCTCCTGTAATAGTAATGTACACATGACGCGTACCTGTGTACTAGCACAATAGTACACTATAACAATATAACTGTCAACAGGAATAATAAAAATAGTAAAATTTTTAAAAATGGTGTATGATAACTTAGAAAAAATGTAGAAGGAATACAGTATTTATGACGGTTCAGCAGGCATATAAAATATTTGATGTCAGATCAGATATTACTAAGATGGAATTGAAGAAGCGGTACAGACGGCTTATGCATATGGTGCATCCGGATGCTGTGCTAAACAGAGATAAATCAAACAAAGAAAATGTATATAGATACAGTGCATATGAAATTAATGAAGCATATACTGTTCTTTTCAATCAGACTGGACAGGAATCATTGAAGAGTAACTATAAATATGATTATAAATATTCCGAATATGATGAGAAATATTATGGCACTGATCAGGAAAATGAAGAATATGATTTTACAGCTCCAGAGAATGAACATGCCTTTTGCCAACGCAATGTGTATCATTATGCTGAAGATTACAATGGCAACAACATTGGAAGATTTAAGGTTGCACGAGGCAGATATATGTGGATGCCAGATGAGGATTTTAAGTTGTTTCTGCGCAGTATATATGAATGTAGTGAGGAACTTCTTAACAGAATTGATGAAGAAACAGGAAGAGTGCATGATTCAGAATACAAAATCATATATCAGGCAGAACTTGCATATCTGTTAGCACAGCAGTTTACTGCAACATCAGATACATTGGGAAATATTCTTACATCAATTGATGATGCTGCAAATGTATTTTATGTCGGAGCAATGCTTGAAATGTCACCTGAATCTGGATTTATCAAAGCTGGAATGAAGCTGTTTCCGGCAGGAATAAAAAAGCATAGACTGTATTTAATGACTCGTTCGGGAAAAGAAGCGGGATACATATCATTTAAAGATGACAGATTATATTATGTGCTTATTCCGATACTTGAGCAGAAGCGTGCAATGGTAAAGATAGAAGTATCTTCGAAGCAGGACAGACATAATACAATGGGAGAGAAGAAATATAAGAACATTGATTTGTGGGTTAAAATCGTAAATGATGCAACATTTCCTGAAAATATTAATATGAGAATTGAAGATTTGCTTAACAGCTACCATGAAAGCAAGTAAAAGTGGTAAGAAAAGCGGTCATATCAGAATAGAATCTGATGTGACCGCCTTTATCATTTAATTTTTAGACTGTGCGTCAGTGCTGTTGTCCTGACTGTCTGACTTGGCTCTGTCAAGCCACACACCAAGTCCACAGGCAGCAACAGCAAGAACAATGACGATACCGACTGTTATATTACCTAACATATTATTATTCATCCTTTCAAACTTAGTCAAACATAGATATTCCGAAACGAAGCTTTCTGTAAAATTTATATACAATGGTCCCGAAAATACCTACAGTTATTCCAACGGTGGATGCAACAGATACACCTCCACCCAGAATAATACCGATTATCATTAAAATATTCATATTTATTGCCTCTTCACATAGTTGTTTAATATTACTGATAATATATAAAAATAATGTATTACAAGAAAATGTTCTGATTTAATGATAATCTGCTATTTTTTGCCGTCAGTCTGATGGATATAATTAAGAGTGACAGTAGTGCTGCATGTGATAGAATCATGCATTACGCCTGTCGATTTGAAATAGATACTGATACCGATAGCTGCACACAGACCGCAAAGTAAGAATTGGAATATGCGTAATACATTGCGGGAACTGCTTCTGTCTGCTGTAAGATTGGTGATTGATGTTCTCACAAGTCCAAGCATTTCAGTTGTACATGGCATGGTATCACTGACAGAGGCTTTTGGTGTAGCGAATACCTTAGCTTCTGATACAGAAAAAGAGTCCACTTCAGGAATATTCACACGAGCCCTGTCGAGGCACATGCCAATAAGGAAAAATGTTATTACAAATATGCAGCTTAACAGTCTTTTAAAGCTTTTCTTCATAAGAACATCTCCTTTCTAAAGTGAATCCTATCTACTTTACTATATCATATTCAGCAGAGGGAATAAAGAAAAAAATATATGAAAATGTATATTTTACAATGTTTGACAATCCAATGTGAAATAGGTAAAATACATATAAATATATGCATTTTCAGACATGAAAATACATCGTGAATCAGGAGGAATTTAATATGGCATGTTTTATAGTACCAGGTACTGAAGCTATCGTTACAACAGCGATAACTAAGATTGTTGAAAAGAAAGAGAAGAAGGAAATATGTTCGTGCGAGACAGAAGGAGCTGTAGAAGCAGTTAAGGAAGAAAAGGTGCTTCCATTTTCAAGAAAGCTAAGATGGCTTAATAATATGCTTTGGGGAGGAACAGCTTTACTTGCATTCGAGCATGTATGGCATGGAGAAGTTACTCCTTTCTTTCCATTCTTAACAGCAGCAGGCAACGCTCAGGATGCTGTGCAGATGCTTAAAGAGATGGCAACTGCCGGTGTTGGCATGGCAGTGGTTGTTACAGCTGTGTGGGTCGGTATGGTAGCAATAGCTTCCGGAGTAGAAAAGAAAGCAGCTAAGGAAGCAGAAGTTAAAGGATTGGAGAGATAATTATGACATTACTTATAGCTGTATTTGCAGCGGTTATAACTACTATCATATGGTATACTAATGACAAGCGTTCGCGGTTAAAACTTGGAACACTTGCGCTTATGTACTGGGGTGCATCACTTATGTGGATGGTAGATGCAGTTGTGGAATATATTGAACTGGGGGCAGAGTATTTTACTCCGGCATCATCAGATATGCTTAATGACGCATTTTTGGGTTTATCAGTGGTAGCTTTTGGACTTATCATATGGATTGTTATACTTATGGTTAAAGATCCGCTTGGAGTAGTACGCAAGACTGTACTTAATAAGTAAAGAAGATTGTTGGAATATGGATTTTAAGAGAAAAGAACTTGCTAAAAATGCTAAGAAGAATTTAAAAAAACATTACTGGCTGTTAGTAGCAGTCTGCCTTTTTGCGGCTTTCATTGGCTCTGAATTTACAGAGACGATGGAAGCCTTTAAAAGTTTAGGAACAGTTAACAATGAAATTCAGGGTGCAGCATCGGTTGAAGCAAATGTTGATACTGTCGCTAACAGTTCGGTTGTAAGTTCTGTGGTTCAAGCAATGGGCGCAGTAATCACGGGTGACGATGATTTTGGAAGGACGCAGTCTGATGCGAAGGTTTCAGAGGCCAAAGACAATGCAACCAAGGTATTGGGAAGAACAAGAGGAGTATTTGCATCTTTAGTTAATGGTATAACATCAGGCGGAATTGTATTTACATTTGTGGATTCACTATCATCAGTCATAAGTTCAAGAAGAGCAGTAGTGCTTATACTTCTGATAGTGGCACTTATGGTATATGTGTTTATAACATTTTTTATCAAGAAAACTTATCTTGTTATATCAAGAAGAATAGTGCTTGAAACGCGCACATATGATACTGTTCCACCTGGAAAGTTCATGTTTCTTCTCCGCGTAAAAAGGTGGATGAAGGCATCGTGGGTGCTTATTGTCAATAATGTATATGAAATATTATGGTCACTTACAATTGTGGGTATATTTGTGAAGCATTTTTCATACATGCTGGTGCCATATATTATCGCGGAGAATCCTGATATGAAGGCAAATGAGGCTATAACCTTATCAAGAAAGATGATGAAAGGCTACAAATGGAGGGCGTTTCTCTATGGAGTATCATTCATTGGCTGGACAGTGATTGGAATGGCAACATTAGGTGTTGTGGGGGTTCTGTTTGTGAATCCTTACAAAGCTGCATTTTATGCAGAATTTTATGCAAATGTAAGAGCAGTATATCTTGAAAAAGAACCAGAGGCGGTTCAGTGGCTTAATGATTCATATCTGTATGAAAGACCATCAGAAGAGCAGCTTAAAAATGTATATGCAGATGTATTTAAACTTATAGACAGCCCACAGCCACAGATTGATTTTGATGATTACCACAATTCGAGAATAGGAAGATTGAAGAAATTAAGAGTATTTTTAGCCAACACATTTGGCATAATACTTATTAACAGCAAGGCTGAGCTGGAATTTGAAGAAAAAAAGAAGGAAATGCTTCGTATGAGTAAGAATAAAGCAGAAGCAGTTGGAAAAGCCTATCCTGCCCGTCTTTTCAATCTTAAGGAACACAGAGTTGACCTTGAAAATACAGTGTATATGCGTAATTATTCAATACCATCGCTTATACTGATATTCTTTTCATTATGTTTTGTGGGATGGATATGGGAGGTTACGTTTCATCTGATATCGTCACATACATTTGTAAACAGAGGTGTTCTTCATGGACCATGGCTTCCTATATATGGTTCAGGTGGGATACTCATACTGATATGTCTTAAAAAATTAAGAAATAAGCCTGTTGTGGAATTCTTTGCATCAGTAGTTTTATGCGGATTTGTTGAATATTTTACATCGCTGTATCTGGAAATCAGCTGCGGAAGAAGATGGTGGAATTATAACGGGTATTTTCTTAACCTTAATGGAAGAATATGTGCTGAAGGTCTTTTAGTATTTGGACTTGGAGGAGTTGCAATCGTATATATTATTGCACCGCTTCTTGATAATTTCTTCAGAAAGATTAAACTGAGGGTTGTTGGTGCAGTGTGTGCGGCATTGATAGTTGCATTCATTGTGGATATGGTATATTCCAAAAAGAATCCTAATACGGGTAAAGGAATATCAACATTTAATGATAATACACCAGAATATATGCTGGCAGAAATGTATCAGGGGGCAGAGGACAGGTATGAGGATAGAATATCTTTTAATCAGAAATTTTAAATCAATCAGAGAACTTGAGATTAATGATATTGAAGATGTACTGATTCTTGTTGGCAGAAATAATGCAGGAAAGAGTGTGGTTCTTGACGCAATAAGAGCGGTTACCGGGGATTATGAAGTTTCATTAAGAGATTTCAATGATAACGAAGGTAATATAAGCATTACAGTTCGCATCAGTATTGAAGATGAGGATCTGGCTGTATTGTATCAGAAGGGACAGGTCAGTTCTTTTAAGCATTATGACTTGTGGTATAAGGATTTTTGCAATAAACTTCCATCGTTAAAGGATGGTATTCTTGAATTTGAATATGTATATAGCCGTGATGGTAAGATTAAGTACAGGGACGGAATTAAGAAGAACAATATTTATATAAAAACAGTCCTTCCCAGAATATTCTATGTTGACCACGAAAGACGTAAGTCATCAATTCAGGAAGATCTTATCATGCTGCAGGGTGGAACTGAATATGCAGACCTTAAAGATAACGTGTGTATATTTGATAAGCATAAGATGTGTAATCAGTGCTTTAATTGCATAGGAATTATTAACCGCAAGAAACCGGAACAGTTATCTTTATTAGAAACAGCGAGACTTATGCAGTATAAGCTGTTTAATTTTAATCTTGCTAATTTTGAGAACAAACTTAATGAAAAATTTAAGAACAATGGTGGCATTGGAGAAAGAATTCATTATCAGATTACATTTGATGCAGAAAAACTCATGCATGTTGATACAATTGTTCACAATGAAATGCGTGACATTGATGGGGATGTCAATGACCTTTCTGATGGACTGAACAGTATCTACATTTTGTCACTGCTTGAAACCTATGCGGAATATGGAAGTACTGTGCCATACATTATTCTGATTGAAGATCCGGAAATATATCTTCATCCTCAGTTACAGAAGATAGCAAGTGAAATTCTGTACAAGCTTTCAAGAAAGAATCAGGTTATATTCTGCACGCATTCACCGCAAATGTTATTTAACTTTACTACAAGACAGATTCGTCAGGTGATTAACGATAAAGATAATAATACAGTTGCTACTCCGGAGGCGGATATAGATGATATATTAGATGATCTTGGGTATGCTGCCAATGACCTTATGAATGTGAGCTTTGTATTTATAGTGGAAGGAAAACAGGACAGAAGCCGTCTGCCGCTACTTCTGGAGAAATATTATTCAGAAGTTATAGATGAGAATGGCAATCTCAATCGTATAGCGATAATTGCAACTAACAGTTGTACAAACATCAAGACTTATGCCAATCTGAAATATATAAATACATTATATCTTAAGGATGAGTTCCTTATGATAAGAGATGGAGATGGTAAGGATGCTGACCGTTTAAGAGACCAGCTTACCAATTACTATAAGCAGCGTGCAAAGCAGGATTATGGCAATCTGCCAAGAGTAACAGACCGTAATGTGCTTATATTAAAATATTATTCATTTGAGAATTATTTTCTTGACCCTGAGATAATGACTAAAATAGGCGTCGTAAAAAGTGTAGACCAGTTCTATGATATATTATATGCCAAATATAAAGAATACCTGTACCGCCTTGTCAGCACTAAGAATATGTTAGAAAAACTGAACATAACAATTGAGACAAAACAGGACATCATAGACAACATGGAGAATATCAGAAAATATGTCAGAGGACATAACCTGTATGACATATTCTATGGACGTTACAAGGGCGAGAAAGAAAATGCAATATTAAGAGCGTACATAGACGCAGCTCCAAGGGAGAATTTCGAAGATATATTTACGGCTATTGATAATTTTGTATACTTTAATAATCGTAGGAATGAATAAATCGGGTTATGGGCATGAGGACATACAACCGCCGAGGTACTTCTATATAGTGCGTATCCTGATGAATTGCCGTATATGAAGTGAATAACAGCCGTGGCGTCTGTATATATGATATGTTCGATTTATTCCGAATCGTGTGTGAGTTAATGCCGCTATCTATAAAAGTTCAGTGCTGGAAATCTCGTTCAAGCGAAGCGCGTTTGATTTCCAGCACTGTAATAAACTCTATAGATGGCGGCATTTACTCACACTAGATGCAGGAATCCATGAGAACATGTCATATATACAGATGCCACGGCGTCATGCACACTTATGAATACCAATATTTAGTTGGATGACTTCTTAATTAAATTAGAATACCAGTACGCAGAATCTTTTGGAATTCTCTGCTGGGTTTCGTAATCGACATAGATTAAGCCAAATCTTGGGTCGTAGCCGCTGTGCCATTCGAAATTATCTGTGAATGACCAGTGGAAGTAGCCGAGTATTGGGACACCGGCTTTGTAGGCTTTCTCAAGGTCTGTGAGATATCTTGTCAGAAAGTCGATACGGTTGCTGTCGTGGACTTTGCCATCAAGACTTATGATATCGTTGCAGGCAAGTCCATCCTCAAATATATATATTGGAAGATTATACCGCTCATACATGTATCTTATACCATAATTCATAACTCCTGGGGTTACAGGCCAGCCAAGTGCTGTTCTTGGACTTCCAGGCTTTTTCTTTATATGTCCTGTGACACTTACCTCGTGACCGTTATATACATTGATTCCTAAGAAATCTATAGGCTGGTGCATCAGTTCTGAATCTCCGTCTTTAACGAATGGGAGTTCTTTATAATGTCCGATTTTTTCAAGACCTTTTTCAAGATGTAATCCTGTTCCTGCAATATCGGGGTACCTGCCAAGGCATGTCATATCGCAGAATATAGTGTGGTTAAATGTCATGTTTCCGGTAACAATCTTGAAACTTTCAGCTCTTGCAGCATCAATATCTTCATCACATTCACTTGCAGGAAAACACAAGTCGCCAGTGCTTGAAAAACCAGTCTTTATTGGCTGTTTTGCAACGGCACGCATTCTTGTGATAGCAAGACCGTGTGCAAGTGCAAGATGGTGTATGACTGACAGCACGCTGATGCAGTCCAGCTTCTTTCCGGGAGCATGAAGTCCATTCATATATCCAAGACCTGAGATTATCTGTGGTTCATTGATAGTTGCGATATTAACGACTCTGTCAGAAAAATGCTCACATATAAATTCTGCATAGTCAGCAAATATATAAGCTGTCTGTCTGTTCAGCCATCCACCATTATCTTCAAGTGCCTGTGGCAGATCCCAGTGATAGAGTGTTATAAAAGGCTCAATACCATTTTCAAGACAACAGTTTACAATATTATCGTAGAAGTCAAGTCCGGCTTTGTTGAAATGCACATTGCCGTCAGAGTCCTTTACAATGCCATCTGGAAAGATTCGTGTCCATGAAATTGAAAAGCGGTATGCCTGAATACTTAAGCTTTTCATAAGTGCAATATCTTCACGATAGCGGTGATAGTGGTCGCAGGCTTCGTTACCATTCTCGTTGTGTGCGATATTTCCTGGCTTATTAGAAAATGTATCCCAGATAGAAACGCCTTTGCCGTCTTCGGTAAAGGCTCCCTCTATCTGATATGAACTTGAGGCAGTTCCCCATAAAAAGTTCTTATCAAACATAATTATTCTCCTTAAATATCAGATATTAACAATTACATTGAATTCTTTAGTGTCAGCATTGAAAGGCACTGTGTTTCCTGTAATTTCATTACCATTGACAATAAGAGAAGAAACTCTTTCGTGCTTATTGTTATTGATGGTAATGTTATAGACAGCATCTCTGAATTTTCTTGTAATTGTCAGATTCTTAATAGAATCCGGCAGACAAGGGTCAATGGTGAGTCCTCCAAATGAAGCTCTTACACCAAGTATATATTGAGAAATGCTTGTAAATGTCCATGCAGCAGTGCCTGTAAGCCAGCTGTTTTTGGCTTCACCAAATCTTGCTGCATCTTTGCCGGCAATCATCTGTGAATATACATAAGGTTCAGTCCTGTGTATCTCACTTATTTCTTCAAGGTATGCCGGACATATTTTCTTGTATGTTTCGAATGCTCTGTTTTTATCATCAACAACGGTTTCAGCAATAGATACCCACGGATTATTATGACAGAATATTCCGGCATTTTCTTTGTATCCAGGCGGATAAGAAGATACCTCGCCAAGTTCAAGATGATATGACCTGTAAGCTGGTTGTAAAATCATGATTCCATACTTGGTATCAAGAATTTTTTCTACTGAATCCATAGCTTTCTGTGCGAGTCCTTCTTTGACACCTATACCTGCCATAACACAGAAGCCCTGTGGTTCAATGTATATCTGTCCTTCTTCACATTCATGTGAACCAACCTTACGGCTTTCGGCATCATATGCACGAAGGAACCATTCACCATCCCAGCCTGCATCAAGAACAGCTTTATACATGTCATCAACATGGGAACGTACAGCATTTTCTTCCTCTGTAAGACCTGCTATGTGGCATATGTCTGCATATTCATTGCCGTATTTTACATACATTCCAGCGATAAATACCGACTCAGCAACAGGTCCTTCTGATGGTCCGGTAGTCTGGAAAGATTCACCCGGAGTAGAAGAGAAACAGTTTAAGTTAAGACAGTCATTCCAGTCAGCCCTTCCGATAAGTGGCAGCTTGTGCGGTCCAAGATGAGTAGTTGTATAATTGAAGGATCTTCTTAAGTGTTCCATAAGCGGCTGTGCCTTACCTGCATCGCAGTCAAATGCTACATTTTCATCAAGAATACTGAAGTCGCCTGTTTCTTTAAGATATGCAGCTGTTCCTGCAATAAGCCATAAAGGATCATCATTAAAGCCAGAGCCAATATCAGAATTACCTTTCTTAGTTAATGGCTGATACTGGTGATAAGCGCTTCCGTCCTCAAACTGTGTAGCAGCAATATCAAGAATTCTCTGTCTTGCTGAATCAGGAATAAGATGTACGAAGCCAAGTAAATCCTGGCAGGAATCTCTAAATCCCATACCGCGTCCGGTTCCGGACTCATAATAGGAAGCTGATCTTGACATGTTAAATGTTACCATGCACTGATACTGGTTCCATATATTAACCATACGGCAGAGCTTCTTGTCTTCTGTGTCAACAATATAAGAAGAGAGGAGATGAGTCCAGTAGTCTTTTAAAGCAGCAAGAGCTGTATCAAATTTTGCCGGAGCGTTGTATTTTTCAAGAAGGGCATATGCAGGTTCTTTGTTAACAATTCCAAAAGATTCCCACTTCTTATCATCAGGGTTCTCGGCATATCCTATAATGAACACATATTCTTTTTCCTCGCCCGGCTTAAGGTCAATATCAATTCTGAAAGACCCAACAGGTGACCATCCGCTTGCAATAGAATTATAAGATGTACCTTCTTTAACAGCTTTAGGCATTGCAGGACTTCCGTATGTACCGATGAAGCTTTCTCTGCTTGTATCGAAACCGCTGGCAGCGGTGCTGACAGCATGAACAGCATAATGGTTACGCCGCTCACGGTATTCTGTCTTGTGATATATTGCTGACATGGCAGTGCCGCCAATATTAATCTCCGGCTGAACTTCAACTTCGCCTGTGCTGAAGTTACGCTGGAAGTTGTTGCAGTCATCAACTGCATTCCATAAACAGAATTCTATATAAGAATATACAGATAAATGTTTAGCAGCATTTCCTGTGTTCTTAATAGTAAGTTTATCAAGCTCGCAATTATCTCCGATAGGAACAAGAGCAGTCTGTGTAGCCTTGATGTCATTCTTAGATGAAGAAATAACTGTATATCCAAGTCCGTGACGACATGTATAATCCTCAACTGGTGTCTGGGATGGCTGCCATCCAGGATTCCATATGGTATCCTCATCTTTAATATAAATGTAGTGGCCGTTGTTATCTAAAGGAGAATTATTATAGCGATATCTTGTGAGTCGGAGCAGCTTGGCATCCTTATAGAAACAGTATCCTCCGCCAGTATTGCTCTTAAGACTGAAAAAATTCTCACAGCCTAAGTAATTAATCCATGGCAATGGAGTTTCTGGTGTGGTTATGACATATTCTTTATTGATGTCATCAAAAAAACCGAATTGCATATTATACCTCCTGTACACATATAATTTATAGAAAACGATTAAGTGCATTAAGGTACAAGTTCTAATATTGATTTTATAGTAATAAGTATATTTTAAGGCTTGGATTAAATCAATGATTATTTTGGATTTGAGCAAGAATTGGTAGAAATGCACAAAAAATACGATGATATATAGAAAAATAAGTAAAATTTATAAAAGTACTTGCATTTATATCTGATATGAGTTATAGTAAAGCTACGAAAACGATTAAGTAATGCATGAAAGGAATGAATCTATGGTATCTATGAAAGATGTTGCTGTAGAATGTGGTGTTTCAATTGCTACAGTAAGTAAAGCTCTCAATGACCATAGTGACATCAGTGAAGAGACACGCAGGAAAGTTAAAGAGGCAGCTAACAGACTTGGATATTATCCGAATTCAGCAGCCAGAGCACTTAAGACGAACCGTTCATATAACATAGGAGTTCTTCTTAATAATGGTCTTGCACATGAGTATTTCGCCGAGGTTCTTGAGAGTTTTAAGAATGAAGCAGAGAAGAAGGGGTATGATATTACATTTGTAAGCAATCACTCTAAGAAGATGACTTTCTACGAACACTGTTTATACAGAAATTTTGATGGCGTGCTTGTAGCTTGTGAGGATTTCAGCAATCCTGAAATCTATGAAATGGTTAACGGGAGATTACCAGTTGTGACCATCGACTACATTTTCAATGGCAGTACATCGGTCAATTCTAACAACGTGAAAGGGATGAGTGAATTAGTACGTTACGCGTACAGCAGGGGACACAGAAAGATAGCTTATATTTATGGAAATGTTGAATCAGAGGTTACGAAAGAGCGTCTGGCAGCCTTTTATAAGACAATGGATGAATTAGGGGTAGAAGTTCCAGATGAATACATTAAAGAATCAACCTATCTTGATTCAATAAAAGCTGAGAAGCTTACATATGAGCTGTTAAAATTAAAGGAACCGCCAACATGTATTTTTTATCCGGATGATTTATCTGTGGTTGGAGGAAAAAATGCTATTAAGAATATGAAATTGCATAGTCCGAAGGATGTGTCTGTTGCAGGTTACGATGGAACAAGATTCTCGCAGATGTTAAATCCTAAGATTACAACAATTTGTCAGAATACCAGGGAAATCGGCAGGATTGCCGCAGATGAGCTTATAAGTGCTATAGAGAATCCCAGGGCAACGATAGTAAAGAGGGTTGTTGTAGATGCGGAACTAATCGAAGGGGAAACAATAAGAAAGATAGGAAACTAAAGGTGTCGTCTAAGATTTATGGAGGGTTTTTTATGAAAAAGAGATTATTAAGTCTGGCACTTGGTACAATGATGGTGCTTTCCACATTAGCAGGTTGTGGATCAAAGGATGGTGGTTCGGCAGCAGTTAATACTAAGCCTGAGGAACAGGGTAAGGTACTTAACATTTACTGCTGGAACGAAGAGTTTAAGAGCAGATTTGAAGGATATTATAAGAATGTTCCTTCAGATGTTAAGGTAAACTGGGTAATTACTCCTAACGAAAACAACGCTTATCAGAATGCTCTTGATGCTGCATTATTAAAGCAGAAGGATGCAGCAGCAGATGATAAGATTGATATGTTCCTTATCGAAGCTGATTATGCTTTAAAGTATGTTAATAGTGATTACACACTTGATGTAAAAGATGTAGGCCTTACAGATGATGACCTTAAGGATATGTATCAGTACACAAAGGATATTGCAACTGACAGCAAAGGAAAACTTAAGGCTACAACATGGCAGGCTACTCCGGGACTCTTTGCTTACAGACGTTCTATTGCTAAGGATGTTCTTGGAACAGATGATCCGGATAAGGTTCAGGAAGCACTTTCAACCTGGGATAAGTTTGATAAGGTAGCTGAACAGGCTGCTGCTAAGGGTTACAAGATGCTTTCAGGTTATGATGATTCATACAGAGTATTCTCTAACAATGTATCAGCTCCTTGGGTTGATTCTAATAACAAGATTGTTATTGATGATAACATTATGAAGTGGGTTGATCAGACTAAGAAATATACAGATAAGGGCTATAATAATAAGTCATCTCTTTGGGATTCAACATGGGCAGCAGATCAGGGACCTTCTGGTAAGGTATTCGGATTCTTCTACTCAACATGGGGAATTAACTTTACACTTTTAGGTAATTCACTTGCTACTCCTGTTAAGGAAGGTGGTAAGGAAGAAGTTGGTAACGGTATCTACGGCGACTATGCAGTATGTGAAGGTCCACAGAGCTACTACTGGGGTGGTACATGGATTTGTGCAGCAGCAGGAACAGATAACGCTAACCTTGTAAAAGATGTTATGAAGACACTTTGCTGTGATAAGGCTACAATGAAGAAGATTACAGAAGATACTCAGGATTACACTAATACAACATCAGGTATGAATGAAATCGCTAGCAGTAACTTCAAGTCAGATTTCCTTGGTGGTCAGAATCATATCAAGTTATTTGCTAAGTCAGCTCCTAAGATCAGCATGAAGAACATTTCTTCTTATGACCAGGGTCTTAACGAAGAATTCCAGAAGGCTATGAAGGATTACTTCGATGGCAATGTAACTAAGGATAAGGCTCTTGATAACTTCTATAAAGCAGCTATTGAGAAATATCCAAACCTTTCAAAGTAATTAGTAATTGCTAGTCATTAAGGCACAGTCATTATAATAAGTATGTTATATGGCTGTGCCTTTTTATATGGCAGGAATGGAGATATGTATGAATAAAAAGAAGAAAAAGTTTGTAAGCTATGCAAAATGGGGATACATATTTCTTATACCGTTCTTTGCAGTATATATTGTGTTTTCATTAATACCACTGATATCTACATTTTATAATAGTTTTTTTGAGAACTATATGGTTGGACTTATGCAGGTCGGACCTAAGTTCGTTGGATTTGACAATTACAAGGCCATACTGTTTAACGGTGATACATTGCTCTATCTGAAGAATACAATGATAATGTGGCTGATGGGATTTATTCCCCAGATTCTTATATCATTGCTTCTGGCGTCATGGTTTACAGATCTTAGATTAAGATTAAAATGTACAGGATTTTTCAAAACTATAATCTATATGCCTAATTTGATTATGGCATCTGCATTTGCCATGTTATTCTACGCAATATTTGCAGATCAGGGACCAATCAATAACATGCTTAACAGTATGGGATTGCCTACATATAGATTCCTTGCGGAGGTAGCAGGAGCGAGAGGACTGATTGCTCTTATGAACTTCCTTATGTGGTTCGGTAATACAACTATAATTCTGATGGCTGCCATCATGGGTGTTGACCCTTGTCTTTTTGAAGCGGCAAGAATTGATGGTGCTAATTCCAGACAGATATTTGGAAAGATTACACTTCCGCTTATTAAGCCTATTCTGGCATACACACTTATCACATCGTTGATTGGTGGTATCCAGATGTTTGATGTTCCTCAGATTCTTACTAATGGTAATGGTAATCCGGATAGAACAAGTATGACGGTTATCATGTATCTTAATAAGCATCTTTATAGTAAGAATTATGGTATGGCAGGTGCGCTTTCAGTTATTCTGTTTATTGTAACAGCAGTACTTAGTATATTTGTATTTAATTATATAACAAAGGATATGGAAGCAGCAGGAATCAGAAAAGCTAAGAAGAAAAAAGCAAAGGAGGCGAAGTAATATGAGTAATTCAGGTAAAGCCTCTGCAAGTGCTGACATTAAAGGCACTAATGCTGGAGTGAAAGACAGGATAATACTTACAACAGAGAGAGTGCTATGTTATATCGTACTTATTCTTATAACATTTTTGTGCCTTTTCTCATTCTATGTACTTATTATTAATACAACAAGATCACACCCTGATATCCAGAAAGGATTCTCGTTCCTTCCGGGAAAGTCGTTTATAGTCAACATGAAGAATGTTCTTGCTAATGAGAATATTCCTGTTATAAAGGGTATGTTTAACAGTTTGTTTGTTGCGGCATGTTCAGCAGTTCTGTCAGTGTATTTCTCAGCACTTACAGCATTTGCTATTCATGCATATAACTTCAGATTAAAGAAGTTTGCATTTACATTCATTCTTCTTGTAATGATGGTACCAACACAGGTATCAGCACTTGGATTTGTTAAGATGATGGGAGACTGGAATCTTCTTAATTCTTACATACCGCTTATTGTACCTTCAGTTGCAGCACCTGTAGTATTCTTCTTTATTAAGCAGTATATGGACAGTGTGCTTCCAATGGAACTTATTGAGGCAGCGAGAATTGATGGCGCAAGAGAGTTCAGAATATTTAACCAGATTGTTCTGCCTCTTATGAAGCCGGCTCTGGCTGTTCAGATGATATTTACTTTCGTATCATCATGGAATAATTATTTTATACCTTCACTCCTTATTAACAAGGCAAGTAAGAAAACCCTTCCTCTGTTGATAGCACAGCTTCGTAGTGCGGATTTCCTGAAGTTTGATATGGGTCAGGTATATATGATGATAGCATTTGCTATTGTTCCGGTAATTATAGTATATATCTGTCTTTCAAAGTTCATTGTAAGAGGTGTTACACTTGGTGGTGTTAAAGGTTAGATATGCTTTTAGATTAAAAAAGAACCGTCCTGATTTCAGGGACGGTTCTTTTTGCGTCTTGTATCATGCACTTTAGCAATATAGATGCTATTTAGAAAATATATTCTATATATCTGTCAAGATGTTCTCCGGCTTTAAGAACTGGGGATGGAAAATTATTATGATGCATTGAGTCAGGAAAAAACTGAGGCTCAAAACATATGCCATGCTGATCGTTGTATGGCATATTGTATTTACCAGTACAGTTACCTATATAATTACCGTTATACAGCTGTAATCCTGGGAAACTGGTCTTTACAGACATGCTTATGCCTGCTTCGGGGTCAGTTACTTTAGCAGCGTATTCATATGTATCAGAGAGAACATAATTAATATCAATATAATCTGTTCCAACTTTTCTCGGACTACGGAAATCATACATTGTTCCTTCAACAGGCAGAATGTCACCTGTGGGGATATTGCTGCTGTCTACAGGGGTGTAGCAGTCTGCTCCTATAGATACTATATAATTACAGACATTCTTTACTCCGGAAAAATTAAAGTAACTATGATTGGTGAAGCTACATACTGTATCCATATCTGATACTGCGTCATAATGCACAAGTATTGAATTCCTGTCAGTAATAGTAATTGTCTGGGTAACTTTAAGATTTCCAGGGAATCCATTCTCCAGATGCGGGCTATTAAGTGTGAGAATGAGAGCCTCAGGATTAACATCATACTGCCACATACATTTGTTGAAGCCGTGTCCGCTGTGAAGAGTGTTATTACCTTCGTTGGCGGGAAGATGCCAGTCTTTGCCATTAAGAGTTATGCATGCCCCGCCAATCCTGTTGGCAAATCGGCCCATTGTTCCACCGAAGTTCTGCTGGTCATAATAATATTCTTCCGGGGTATCATAACCAAGGATTATGTCGTGTTGTGTGCCGGACGAATCAGTTACGAACATTGACTGGAATGTTGCACCATAATCTGAAACATAAAGCGATATGTCATTATATGAAAGCTGAATAATATGACATGTTGTACCATCGGGGAGAAGTCCCCATTTTTTGACATTATATTTCATAAATTCTCCTTTCTGGATATATGATTAATACGAACAATAAATATAAATTAAGTATACCATTTTATACAAAGAAGTTCTATGTTTTTATATAAAAATGTGATATATTTATTTATATGTCGGATTAATATATTTAATTTAGGAGTGCAGCAGATTATGCTATGGACAGTTTTATTTTACATGATTGTCATAACTACATTTACAGGTAGCGTACTTACTGTTGCATGGCTTATAACTTCATATTTACTTGATAAGACAGGATATCTTAATATGTCATACAGACTTGGAAAAGTTGTTGTATTGTTCTGGATAATTCCGGTAATGTATTACGCGATAAGAATGATTGACCGTTTAAGGTTTGTGTGGAATGGTTACGCATTTGATACATCACCGCTTATTATTAATGTGACAAGAGCTGTTGCTATTGTGTGGATAACAGGTCTGGCTGTTGCAATAATGATTTATGTGTTTAAGAGACTCAGAATTTTATCAATAAGGAAAGAATCGTTTGCCTGTAATAAGGAGATGAACAGGATTTTCTGTGAGATAAAAGAACAGATGGGACTTGGGAAATGTAAAATAATATTAAGGCAGTCATACAGGACAACTACTGCATATGTGACAGGAATACACAGACCGTGTGTTGTTGTTAATGCGGATTATTTTTCTGAGAAAGAGATGAGAGTTGTATTTGCACACGAACTTACACATGTGGTTCATAATGATATATGGTTCAGATATCTTCTTGCGGTGGCAAGTATACTTAATTTCTTTAATCCGGTTATATGGATTTTTTACAGAAGATTTATTAAATATGCTGAGTATGCATGTGACTATTCTGTATGTATGTCAGAGAATGGACTACATGAATATTATGAAACAATATTTAATCTTGCTGTGAGAAATAATAATCTTTATGACATGTTGTCTGCAAGTCTGTATGAGAATAGAAGCAGTTTAAGAGAAAGAATGGAGCATGTTATGAAAAGTTATAATGTTAAGAAAAGACCAATGGCTGTTGCAGCAGCTATACTGACTTTATTTGTTATTATGAGTTCTGTTATGGTGGCGGGGGCAGCTACAACCGTAACTGAAACATCAGTTAAGGTTGCGGAGGTAACTGCTGATGAAAAAAGAGAACTACAGGTATCAGGAACAGAATATTATGTGGCTGCTGATTATGAAGATTCAGCTGTTACAGACATGTATGAAGAAGATGTTAATCCTGATGAAATAATGCCATGCGCTTCAAATGGTACAATCTCATGGGATGTGTATGCCGGGGTAAGGAGGTCAACATCAAGCTTTCATGCATCTTCTGGACAGAGGATAGTTTTAAGTGTATTTTCGGTGGAACCATTTCATAGTGTCAGAGCAGGAATTATACAGCCTGATGGTTCGAAAAGATATATTATTGCCAATGGCAATGATTCACACGTATTTGAGCTGACAATGAGCGGATCATACAGAATATATATCCAGAATGAAACAACAGAGAGTGTTCATGTTGAAGGAGCGTATTCTACATATTAATTAGTATATATTTGTTGAGGTTGAGAAGATATGAAGATTTTGCATTGTGCAGATATTCATCTGGATTCAGCGATGACGGCTAATCTTGATAAAGATAAGGCAAGGGAACGCAGGAGTGAACTGTTAGCATCTTTTAAGGATATGGTTGGATATGCTGAGAAGGAGTGTATCGGGGTTATTATAATTGCGGGGGATTTGTTTGATACAAGGAACATATCAGTCGGAGCAAAGAAAGAAGTATATAATATAATAATTAATAATCCGAGTATTACATTTTATTATCTGCAGGGTAATCATGACAATGGAAGCTTTGTGTCGTATCTGGATGAGATTCCTGCTAATCTTCGTATGTTTGGAAAAGAATGGACAAGTTATAACGCCGGTATAATCAATAATGGCAGTATTACAAAGGATATTGTTATTACCGGCGTGGAACTTGACAGTGATAATGCGGGTAAGATATATGGAAGCCTTTCTCTCAATGCAGGCAATTATAATATTGTTGTACTGCATGGGCAGGAGGCTTCTCATGTTTCTAAGAATAACGCACAGATAATAAGTCTTAAGGATTTAAGAAACCGTGGAATTGATTATCTTGCACTTGGACATGTGCATGAATATTCAAGTGACAGGCTGGATGCCAGAGGAGTGTATTGTTATCCGGGATGTCTTGAGGGAAGGGGCTTTGATGAGGCTGGAGAGCATGGCTTTGTAGTGCTTGATATTGATGAAACTTCTGGAAGTTATGATACATATTTTGTTCCATTTGCAAGAAGAAATATTTATGTTGCACAGGTTGATGTTACAGGGTGTGAAAGCACATTTGAAATTGAACAGAAATTAAGCAGTTTTCTTAACAATGCAGGTTTTACGAAAGATAGTCTGGTTAAGCTTGAACTCACAGGTGAATTGGATGTTGAATGTGAGAAAGATACGGACTATTTGTGTAAGCAGTTTGAGAACAGGTTTTATGCATTTAAGATAAAGGACTGCACCGCTTATAGGGTTGATTATATGTCTTATGAGCATGATGTTTCACTTAAGGGAGAGTTTATTAGAAATGTTATGGGGAGAGACGATATCAATGAACAAGATAAAGCTGTAATTATACGATATGGATTACAGGCATTGCAGGGGGAGGAGATAGTCTGATGAAACTTATCAGTTGTACAATCGAAAATTTTGGAAAACTGAATAATGTTACATATGATTTCTCTGGTGAATGTAATACGATATGTGAGGATAATGGCTGGGGAAAGAGTACACTTGCATCCTTTATCCGTGTTATGTTTTATGGATTTAAGAATGAAAGCAAGAAGAAATTAGTCGATAAGGAAAGAAATCGTCTTATGCCGTGGCAGAAGGGTGTTTATGGTGGTGAGATAGTATTTGAAACTGGTGGAGTGGTTTATTCACTTAGAAGAACCTTTGGGAAAAAGCAGGCGGATGATGAATTCCTGCTTGTAAGAAAAGACACTAATGTTGAATGTGATGATTTTTCGTGTGATATTGGAGAAGAATTGTTCAAGATAGATGCACAGTCTTTTGAGAGAACTGTGTTTATAGGTCAGAGTGATTGTGTTACGGCAACTACTGACAGCATAAATGCTAAGATTGGAAATCTTGCAGATAATACAGATGATATTAATAATTTTGAAACTGCTGTGGGAAGACTGACCGCGGTGCTTAATAATATAACAAGTACGAGGTCTACAGGATCTATATCTAAGAGAAAATCAAGAATAACAGAGCTTGCTGCCAGAATTAACAATTATTCACAGACAGACAGAATTATTGAAGAGCAGACAGATATAAGAGATAATCTGTGTGCTAAGAGAGAAGAGCTTAAAGCTGACAGAAAGAAAATGCAGGAACAGCAGAAGCATTTAAGTGTGCAGAAGGATATACAGGCATTGAAAGAGAAGTATCAGCTGCTTGATAAGGAATGTAATGATAAGAAGAATGCATTTGAACAATATGAACATTACTTTAATGGGGAACTGCCTGAAAAGGAAGATGTGCATAAGCAGATTGAAATCTTTGATGAAGCAGGAAGATTAAGTGGAAAATTCACACACATTGATGATGATGACAGTGAAAGGCTTGAACAACTTAGAGGTATGTTTGAACAGGGGGTTCCTGATAGTGAAACTATTGATGAATGGCAGAATACTGCCGGACAATTAGATGAACTTAAAGAAACTGCTGCGAAGAACCGTTTGTCTGACGATGAACTGAAAAAGCTTGAATGGTATAAGAAAAGGTTTGCAAGAGGAATTCCCGATGAAAACAAAGTCGGGAAGATTCATGATATCTGGATTTCAGCACAGAACAAGCAGAATTCTATTGTTGGCAAGGAAATGAAGCTGGATCTTGCAAGAGAGAATGAACAAGCAAGACTTGAAAGAGCTAAGTTATATAAAAATTCATGTGTGCCTGGAATTATAGCAGGAATCGTAATGGCTGTAATAGGCGGTGTGCTTGTTGTGCCTGTAATGGAAGTTGGAATTGCCATGATTATTGTCGGCTTGTGTATGGCAGTAGTATTTTCAGTGATAGGAACTGTGAAGAAGAAACAGCATGATAGTGAATTTATGAATATAAGTGCTGAATCTGATAATAAGCTTAAGGCAATTGAAGCGGATATTAATGATGATAAGAATTTTATCAGCGGAACGGAGAATGTTGTAAGGCAGTTCTGTGAAGAATATGAGATTACATTTAGCAGAGATAATATTGCATGGGAGCTTTCGGGTTTATGTCATGATATAGAAGATTATCGTGAACTTGAGAAACGGGCGGCTGGTCAGGACAACGAATTATCTGAACAGATAAAACAGCTTGAGAACAGGCTGGATGAATTTCTGAAACAGTATAATTGTGCCACTAATGGTAATAATTATAGTCTGACAATTGAACGTATAAGAAATGACATAGCGGACTATAAAAGAATTAATCAAGAAATGTCTAAACAGGATATCTATAGAAATCAGTATGAGCAGAATATGTCAGGTATTAAATGCTTTCTGAGAAAATATATTAAAGGCTTTAAGAGTGAGGAAAGTATTGGAGAAACACTTAGAAACCTTGACAAAAAGCTTGATGGATATTATCGTGCTAAAAGTGAGTATGATAATGCAATGATGATTAAAGCTGATTTTGAGTCAGAGAATGATATCAGTATGTTCACTGCACAAAATGAAGTTGATAAGATTTCACTGGAAGATATAGCGTCAGATATGACACGGATTGACAACATGATTGAAGAATATGCACAACAGATATCCCAGTGCAATAAGCAGTTAGAGAATCTTCAGATTCAGGCTGATGAGTGTGAAAGCTGCAGGCAGGAACTTAACCAGCTTACAGATATTCAGGAAAGCGAAAAGAATAAAGAGAGATTGCTGAAGCTTACAAAACAGATTATGGAGGATTCAAAGCAGTCTTTTACTTCTGAATATATGGGACCTGTTATGTCGGGCTTTAGGAAGTATTATACTATACTTACCGGATGTGAGCCTGATGCATACAATCTTGATGCAGATACAAAGCTTACTGTCATGGAGCAGAATATGCCAAGAGATATTGGATATCTTAGTGCAGGAAAGCAGGATCTGGTTGGAGTATGCATGCGAATGGCGCTTGTCGAGGCAATGTATAAAGAAGAGAAACCATTTCTTATATTTGATGACCCATTTGTCAATCTTGATGATAATAATATTAAGGGGGCTATGAAGCTTCTCGACGAGATTGCAAAGAATTATCAGGTTATATATTTTACTTGCAGTGAAAGCAGAATACACAATTAGTGTAGGATATACATTTATTAAGGAGAGATACAATGGAAGAAGTTATTCAGTATGTACCTAATCTGTATGCAACCTTCTGGGCACTTATACCACCGCTGGTTGCTATCATATTAGCGTTAATTACCAAAGAGGTTTACAGTTCACTTTTTGTAGGAATTGTAATAGGAGGACTGTTCTATGGAAATATATTCCAGAGCGGGTTCAGTTTTGAAAAATCAGTTCTTCATATATTTGAAGATGGTCTTGTAGGAGTATTGTCAGATCCTTACAATGTAGGAATTCTGGTGTTCCTTGTTGTACTGGGAATCATGGTGTGCATGATGAATAAAGCAGGTGGTTCTGCAGCATTTGGAGAATGGGCTGGAAGACATATTAAGACAAGAGTTGGAGCACAGCTTGTTACGGTGCTTCTTGGAATTCTTATATTTATTGATGATTATTTTAACTGTCTTACTGTTGGAAGCGTTATGCGTCCAGTAACAGACAAGCATAATGTTTCGAGAGCAAAGCTTGCATATCTTATTGATGCAACAGCGGCACCAATCTGTATTATTGCGCCTATATCTTCATGGGCAGCAGCGGTAACAGGTTTTGTTGAGGGCGAAGATGGTTTTGGAATATTTATTAAGGCTATTCCTTACAATTATTATGCATTATTTACTATTGCAGCAATGATTCTTATTGTAGCGTTAAAGGTTGACTTTGGCTCGATGGCAGTTCATGAAGCAAATGCAGCTAAGGGAGACTTGTATACAACTCCTGACAGGCCATATGCTAACGCAACAGAAGATGTAATTAAGGGACGCGGAAGAGTGTTAGATCTGCTGTTTCCAATTATTACACTTATAGTTTGCTGCATAATTGGAATGCTATATTCAGGAGATTTTTTCAAGGGAGTAGGTTTTGTTGATGCATTTTCAGGAAGTGATGCTTCGGTAGGGCTTATGCTTGGAAGTTTCTTTGCACTTATAATAACAATTGTGTTCTATGCAGTAAGAAGGGTACTTTCATTCAATGAATCATGCTCATGCATACCGGAAGGATTCAAGGCAATGGTACCGGCAATCCTTATTCTTACATTTGCATGGACACTCAAAGCAATGACAGACAGTCTGGGCGCTAAGGAGTTTGTTGCCGGACTTGTAAAAGGAGTATCGGGCGGATGGTTAAGTATTCTGCCGGCAGTTATATTTCTGGTTGCGGTATTCCTTGCTTTTGCAACAGGAACATCGTGGGGAACATTTGGAATTCTTATTCCTATTGTTGTAAATACATTTTCAGGAACGAACCATACAATGATGATTATATCAATCTCAGCATGTATGGCTGGAGCTGTCTGTGGAGACCATTGTTCACCAATATCTGACACGACAATTATGGCTTCGGCAGGAGCACAGTGTAATCATATGAATCATGTGTCTACACAGCTTCCATATGTAATTGTAGTTGCAGTTATTTCTTGTGTGACATATGTTATTGCAGGATTTGTACAGAATCCTGTTGTTCCTCTTATTATAGGTTTAGTTATTCTTATAGGTGCATTTACAGGTATCAAATATATTAATAAGGGTAAGAGTAATGAATAATATAAAGGGAAGCCTGATACTGCTTCTTGCTGCATTTATCTGGGGGACGGCATTTGTTGCACAGACAAGTGGTGCAGGAGCAGTTGGGACATTTACATTTAATGCTGCAAGGTCTATAGTGGGTGCACTGTTTCTGGCAGTTGTAATTGTAATTAAAAATGTGTTGGATAAAAGAAATAATTCTGGAAAAGTGATTAATACAGAGAATAACAGTCGTTTACAGACATGGCCATTGGGTGCAGGCATAATATGCGGAATTGTTCTTTTTGCAGCAATGACATTCCAGCAGTATGGAATAAGTGTGTATCCACAAGGTGTTGCCTCATCAGGAAGGGCAGGATTCATCACAGCAACATATGTTGTTATGGTTTCAGTGGTTTCAGTTTTTATGGGCAAGAAAATGCACTGGATAATAGGAGTTTCTGTTACAGGATGTGTTGCCGGAATGTATCTTTTATGTATGTCTGGCGGTGTATCAGGAATATACCTTGGTGATGTCCTTGTGTTTATGGGAGCAATATGCTTTACAATACACATTCTTGTTATTGATAAATTTTCAAGTGCTGACAGTATGAAAATGTCCTGTATACAGTTTATGGTTATTGCAATTATTTCAACATTTGCTATGATATTTAAGGAAAATGTTACATTTGCAGGAATTAAAGCTGCGCTTGTTCCGATACTTTATGCAGGTGTATTCTCAAGCGGCATAGCATATACTCTTCAGATGGTTGGACAGAAATATGCACAGCCTTCGGTGGCATCTATTGTCATGAGCCTTGAATCAGTGTTTGCGGTGCTTGCCGGATGGATTGTACTTGGGGAATTGTTAAAACCAAAAGAGATAATGGGGTGTGTACTTGTGTTTACAGCGGTTATTCTGGCACAGATACCAGGAATGAAGAAGGGTGATACGAAATGAGAAAGAAAATAATTGGGATAATATTACTTGTATTGATTGTGTTTGGCGGATATAAACTTTTTGCAAATGTGTCTGCTAATAATGTTAATTCAAACAGTATACAGTTTTCCTATGAGGATATTCCGGCATATAATGGAGATAATCCATATGTTGTAGTTAATGATAATAAGCCATATTTTACAAGCTCTGAGATAGTTAAGGATTCATATATAAAATATGGACCGCTTGACAGTATCAAAAGGGTTACTTCTGCAATGGCATGTTTAGATTATGATTCAATGCCATCTGAAGATGATAAGAAAGGTGAATCAAAAAGTATCTGTCCTACAGGATGGAATAATATCAAGTATGACAGTATTGCGGGAGATGGATATTGCCAGAGCAGAGTGCAGAGCATTGCATGGTGCTTTGGAGGTTCTGATACTGATAAGAAGAATTATATAACAGCAACTCCATATATGAAGAACTATATGAATGCATATGTGGTAAAGATTGCAAGATATCTGGAGAAAACTTCTAATCACGTTATGTACAGGACTACTCCGGTATTTGTTGGTGAAGAACTTATGTGCCGGGGGGTTCTTATGGAGGCTTATTCTGTGGAGGACAATGGAGAAGGAATATGCTTTAATATATTTTTATATAATGTACAGCCGGGTATTAATTACATATATTCAACAGGAGAGTCTGAATATACAGGAGAATTCCTAGATATGGCTGCACAGATGAAGGATTCATCAATGGATTTCAATTATATTCTTAACAGTAAAACAATGACATTTCATAAACCGGAATGCGAAAAGGCATCAAGAATAGGGACTAAGAATAAGATATATTCTTATGCTGAAAGAGAAGAACTTATTGGAGCGGGATATACGGCAGCGGAATGCTGTAATCCATAGTTTATAACTTTTTAATAATTGTTCATGATTGTTATACAGACATATAAGGATTTTTCTGATAATATAAATCTATCGAATCATTATTTTAAAACAGAGAGGAGATAGGGGCATGAACAATAGTTTTGAAAGCTTCGAATTATCTACAGAACTTATATTTCAGAGGTTCCTGATGGATAAGGAGAGAAGAAAGAATTTTTACAATGGTCTTGAGTTGGCAGATTATATTGCGCTCAAGGTAATGGAGAAAGATTGTATTGATGGCAAGGATAAGACATATCTTAAGGATTTGTCTTCATTTATGAGAATATCAATTCCACAGACATCGGCAATCGCAAGCAGTCTTAAGGACATGGGCTATGCTTTATGGAAACATGATGGCAAAGGAACAGATGGTACATATCTCGTATTCACTGATGCCGGAAGGGATTTCTTGAAAAAAAGAGAGGACAATAACAGAGAATATTATGGTAATGTTATTGCTGAACTTGGTGAAGAAAGAACTACACAGATACTTAGTGATATGAGAACTCTTGTTGAAGCTATGGAGCATGCATCAAAAAAGATGCACTTTAAGGAGGCAGAATAATATTACAGAATATAAGGGAGAATAAAAGCAATGAGTAATGTTAATACTAAGAATAATGTGAGAACGATAGCGGTGACGGGTATGCTTTCAGCAGTAGCAGTAGTTCTTATGTATCTGGAGATACCGATTCCTATTATGCCAGGATTTATCAAGTTTGATTTTTCGGATCTTCCGGCGTTACTTGGTGCTTATGCACTCGGACCAGTTGCAGGCATTATAATATGTCTCATTAAGAATGTTGTGCATCTGGCAGCTTCACAGAGTATGCTTGTTGGCGAACTTTCTAACTTTATACTCGGTTCCGTATTCGTGTTTACAGCAGGAATTGTTTATAAGAAGAAAAAGTCTAAGACAGGAGCATTGCTTGGCGGTTTATGCGGTGCCATGGCAATGGGTGTATTCAGTGTGTTCTCGAATTATTTAATAGTGTATCCTGTGTATTATAAACTGGCAATGCCAGAGGTGGTAATATTAAGTTTGTATCAGGCTATAATTCCATCTATGAAATCAATCATGCAGTGTCTGATATGCTTTAATCTTCCTTTTACAATAGTTAAAGGTCTTATAGATGTAGGGATATCAATGCTTATATATAAGCCATTATCACCACTTCTTAAGGGAAAACATTAATATAATAATATATAATACTAATATGCTGGAACTTTGGCTGAGTCTGAAGTTCTGGCATATTTTTTGTTTTTGACCGATACTGAAAGTTATGAAGTTGATACACAATGCATATTTAGAGAAAGTATTTTGATGATAATTTGTGGAAAATGCACAAAAATAATCTAAAAGTTTGTGAATGAATGTGATTGATTTTGAATGAATGTGATTGTATTATAATTATAACAAAAAGGTCGTGAAGCCAGAAAGGAGAGACAATGGTATATACAGTAACATTTAATCCGTCACTGGATTATATAGTGGAAGTTAAGAGTTTTGAACTGGGGATGACGAACAGAACATCATATGAGCATATGCTTCCAGGGGGTAAAGGAATTAATGTTTCAATAGTTCTTAATAATCTTGAATTTGATACAACAGCATTTGGTTTTGTAGCCGGGTTTACCGGAAAACAGATATGTGACATGGTATCAGAGTATGGCATTAATACAGATTTTATTCAGGTTGATAATGGTTTTTCAAGAATAAACATGAAGATTAAGAACATAGATGGAACAGAGATTAACGGAATGGGACCTCAGATATCAGAAGATAATCTCCATTCTCTTGTAAGTAAGATTGACAGACTTTCAAGTGGAGATGTTCTTGTGCTTGCAGGAAGTATTCCTTCATGTATATCAGACGATATATACAGAAGAATAATGGAAAGACTACAGGGAAGAGATGTTAAGATTATAGTTGATGCGACAAGCAGGCTTTTACTTAATGTCCTTGAATATCACCCATTTCTTATCAAGCCTAATCAGCATGAACTTGGAGATATATTTGGTGTTAAGCTTGAATCTAAGGAAGAGGTTATTCCATATGCAAGGAAGCTGCAGGATATGGGAGCTGTCAATGTGCTTATATCGATGGGTGGAAAAGGCGCAGTTCTTATTGATGAACATGGAAACGTATATGAAGCAGATGCACCAAAGGGCGAGCTTAAGAATTCAGTAGGTGCAGGTGATTCAATGGTTGCAGGATTTATGGCGGGATATCTTCAGACATGTAATTATGAAGATGCATTCCGGATGGGCGTTGCAACAGGAAGTGCCAGTGCATTTTCAGAAAATCTTGCAACAAAAAGAGAGATTTCAGAGGTATTAAAGCGGGTAGAGGTTACCTGCAAGAGATAATGTAAAGGAGGTATTTTATGAGAATTACAGATTTACTTGATAAGAGAAGCATTAATCTTAATGCTGCTCCTAAGACAAAGAGTGAGGCTCTTGATATGGCTGTAGAACTTATGGCAAAGAGCGGAAAGATTGATGATATTGAAAGCTACAGGGCTAAAGTATATGCAAGAGAAGAAGAAAGTACAACAGGTGTAGGAGAAGGAATAGCAATTCCTCATGGCAAATGCAGTGCTGTTAATGCACCAGGACTTGCAGCAATGATTATTAAGGATGGAGTTGATTTTGAATCGCTTGATGATGAGCCGGTAAAGGTTCTTTTCCTTATTGCAGCGCCGGATACTAAGGATAACGTACATCTTGATGTATTAAGTAAGTTATCAGTGCTTCTTATGGATGAGAATTTCGTAGCAAAGCTTATGAAAGCTGGAAGCCCTGAGGAATTCATTGAAATCATAGATGGGGCCGACGAAGAAGCCAAGAGCATAGATGAAAGACTTGAAAAGGAAGACAATAAGCCGGCTAAAATTCTTGCAGTTACTTCCTGCCCTACAGGTATTGCACATACTTACATGGCAGCAGAAGGACTTGAGAAGGCAGCAGCTAAGGCTGGATGTGCAATTAAGATTGAGACAAGAGGATCTGGCGGAGCTAAGAATGTACTTACAGATGCAGATATTGAATCAGCAGAGTGTATTATTGTTGCGGCAGATGCACAGGTTCCAATGGAGAGATTTGATGGAAAGAAAGTAATTGAGTGTCAGGTTTCAGATGGAATTAATAAAGCAGATGAACTTATAAAGAAAGCTCTTGCAGGAGATGCACCTGTATATAAGGCAGGAACTTCTGAAAAGAAGGAAAGCACATCAGCAAAGAAAGGCGGCGGAATTGGACATAAGATATATACACAGCTTATGAATGGTGTATCACATATGTTACCTTTCGTTGTAGGCGGAGGTATTCTGATTGCAATTGCATTTCTTATTGATGGACTTAATGTTGATATGAATGCACTGTCAGAGGCAGAACGAAGCAACTTTGGTACGATAACACCTGTTGCGGCAATGTTTAAGACTATCGGAGGAGCAGCATTTGGCTTCATGCTCCCTGTTCTGGCAGGATTTATTGCAATGGCAATTGGTGACAGACCGGCACTTGCACTTGGTTTTGTTGGTGGTTATATCGCAGCTAATGGAAAGTCCGGATTCTTAGGCGCTCTGGTTGCAGGTTTTGCAGCAGGATATATTATAGTTCTTTTAAGGAAGATATGTGATAAGTTACCAGAGGCGTTGGAAAAGATAGCACCTGTACTTATATATCCGGTAGTGGGTATTCTGGTAATAGGACTTGGAATGACATTTATTGTAGAGCCTGTAATGGGTGGAATTAATACAGGACTTAACAGCTTCCTTGCAGGAATGGGAAGTACAAGCAGGGTTCTTCTTGGATTCATACTTGCAGCCATGATGGCAATTGATATGGGTGGTCCGTTCAATAAAGCAGCATATGTTTTTGGAACTGCTTCCATTGCAGCAGGTAATTATGATATAATGGCAGCAGTAATGATAGGTGGTATGGTTCCACCATGTGCGATTGCTCTTGCAACAATACTTTTTAAGAATAAGTTTACTAAGGAAGAAAGAGATGCTGGTCCAACTAACTTTATTATGGGACTTGCATTTATAACAGAAGGTGCAATACCCTATGCGGCAGCAGATCCTTTACATGTAATACCAGCATGTATCATAGGTTCAGGTGTAGCAGGTGCTGTCAGTATGTTTTTCAAATGTACTTTAATGGCACCACATGGCGGCATTTTCGTATTCCCTGTAGTAGGCAATGCAATATATTATGTGATTGCACTTGTGGCAGGAACTATCATCTCAACAATATGTTTAGGGCTCTTTAAGAAGAAAGCAGCCTAAGAAAGGTGGTTTTTAATTATGAAGGAATTTAAGTACGTTATTACAGATGCAGAAGGCATACATGCTCGTCCAGCAGGAGAGCTTGTAAAGGCTGCTAAGGAATTTAGCAGTAAGATTACAATTACTAAGGATGGCAAGTCAGGAGACTGCAAGAAAATCTTCGGTGTTATGGCACTTGCAGTAAAATGTGGAAATGAAGTTACAATTACTGTAGAAGGTGAAGATGAAGAGGCTGCAGCAGCTAAGATTGAAGAATTCATGAAGAGCAATATGTAGCAGTCAGGAGGTGCACATGAATAAATATACTGGAAAAAGTGTATTTGGAGGCATTGCTATAGGTAAGATAATGGTGTATGAGAAAGGTGAACATCAGGTTAAGCGTGTAAAGATTACTGATGCAGAAGCTGAGAAGAACCGTTATTATGAAGCTGTAGAAACAGCCTTTAAACAACTGGGGGAACTTCATGATAAAGCACTTCGCGAAGTTGGCGAGGCTAATGCGGCAATATTTGAGATTCATCAGATGATGCTAGAGGATGACGATTATAAGGAATCTGTTGAGCATATTATCGAGAGTCAGATGGTGAATGCAGAATATGCCATAGCCCAGACAGGGGATAATTTTTCACAGATGTTTGCAGCCATGGACGATGAATATATGCGTGGAAGAGCAGCAGATGTCAAAGATATTACAGAAAGACTGTTAGGAATACTTTCCGGCAATACAGGAAGCGGTGTAGATGTAGACGAGCCTGTTATTATGGTGGCAGAGGATCTGGCACCATCAGAGACAGTCCAGATGGATAAGAGCAAGATATTATCATTTGTTACACAGAAGGGTTCAGTTAATTCACATACTGCGATTCTTGCAAGAACAATGGGAATTCCGGCTTTAATTGGTTCAGATATTGTTATTGATGAATCTCTTAATGGCAAGCTTGGCGTTGTCGATGGAACTAACGGTGTCGTATATATTGAACCTGATGAGGCAACCCTGTCAGCAATGCAGGAGGAACAGCGCAAAGACAATGAGAAGAAAGCTCTTTTGCAGGAACTTAAAGGCAAGGAAGATGTGACTTTAGATGGCAAGAAGATTAAGCTTTATTCTAATATTGGTAATATTAAGGATCTCGCAAATGTTATTGCCAATGATGCAGCAGGAATCGGACTGTTTCGAAGTGAATTCATATATCTTGAATCTGATACATTTCCAACAGAAGAAGAACAGTTCAACATATATCGTACTGTAGCTGAAAGCATGGCTGGAAAACCGGTAATTATAAGAACTCTTGATATCGGTGCTGATAAGCAGTGTGATTATTTCGGACTGGATAAAGAGGATAATCCTGCTCTTGGTCTTCGTGCAATAAGAATATGTCTTACAAGACCTGAGATATTCAAAACACAGTTACGCGCCCTTTACAGAGCAAGTGCGTATGGAAACATATCTATCATGTATCCTATGATAATCAGTGAACAGGAAGTTGATAAGATTAAGGTTATTGAGAATGAAGTTAAGGCTGAGCTTACAGAGCAGGGAATTGAATTCGGTAATCCTAAGAGTGGAATTATGATTGAGACTCCGGCTGCTGTAATTATGAGTCGCCAGCTTGCTAAGAAGGTGGATTTCTTCAGTATCGGAACTAATGACCTGACACAGTACACGCTTGCGATTGACCGTCAGAATACAAAGCTTGATGATTTCTACGATGCTCATCATCCAGCCATTCTTGCCATGATAAGAATGGTTGTTGAGAATGCACATGCAGAGGGCATCTGGGCTGGTATATGTGGTGAACTCGGTGCAGACACAACACTCACAGAAGAATTTCTTAAGATGGGTGTCGATGAGCTTTCAGTTTCAGCAGGCAAAGTGCTGGCTGTGAGAAAGGTGATTCGTGAGACGAGAGTGTCTTAGGGGCTTGCTGGCTAGTTTGCTTGATTGCTGCGGCGTTGGTGATGGCAGCATCAATGCATCGGCGAGATCTGGCAGCTTTGGCGATTTCGCATGAGGAAATTCAGTCGCTAATGTATAAAATATAGTGTGGAATTGTCGTCTTCCTATAAGAAACATTTTTTATGTTGACTGATAGGTAGTTTTGGCAGGTAAATTGAATACTTAGAGTTGAAAAGCCTATAAGATTGTTTTGCTTGAACATCTTATAGGCTTTTTTGATGCAGTATTGGCTTGATATGATGATTTGATGGGAAAATTACCCATAAGAAGTTGTAAAATGCGACTATTGATAGGTATCAGGTGTTAGATTGTATTATATTTGTGTGACAGAATATAGATGATTAGTATATTGAGAACTGAGCATGGATAGAACTCTAAGGAGATATTGGCTTATTATATTGCTTATTCCCTTAAAAATAGGAGAGATTTTAGGGAATAGAATTGATATGTTATTTCATATAATAAAGCGTCTGAAAATATAAAAAATATTATAAAAGGATTTTTGTCGGGATATGAAGATTATACAATTATTTACATGTAATTGGGGGTTGAATATTAAGAGTAGCGCTCTAGTCAATTGACTAGGGCGCTTTTTTCTTACATTCACCTGCATCATAACAATCATTTTTCGCGAAATTTACATGGCCTTTTATGAAAATCAAATTTTTTGTAAAAACCATTTGACTGCTCCGTTGGAGCAGTCATAGGTTAAAGGAGGGCCTATGAGGAATGATTTAATGACACTTAAAGAAGTATGCAAGGAAACAGGAGTGACGAGAAAGATTGTGCAGACATATGAAAACTATGGCTTGGTTAAAGCAACTACAAAGAATAAGTATGGTTACCTGCTATATGATGATGCTGCAGTAAAAAAGATTAAAAAGATAAGATTGTATCAACGGTTTGGATACAGATTATCAGAAATTGCAAAGCTTGAATACATGACAGTAGATGAGCAGGTAATGATTCTTAAAGAAAAGATTAATAATATGTATGATAATCAGTCAGAAACGGCAGAACTTATTGAGATGGCAGAACAATTATTGGAAAATTTGAGGTCACATTAAGGAGGATATATAGTTATGAAAGAAAATGAAAAAGAAATTTTTATTGATGAGATGGCAGATTTAGGAGATGAATGGACTATTGAAGAACTTAAAGGTACATCTTATGAAAAAATGTCATTAGAGAGGGCTATAAGAGAAAGAAAATCAGCTCTTGGGAAAATGGATGGGATAATAGGCACCATTACTTTCTGATAAACATTAATTTCTAATCCGCCATGGACAATTTACAATTCCCCATAATATGCTATCATGATGAAAATTTACAAAAGTGATTTATTATGTTGGAAAAATTTTAGGCATTTCTGAAATGCAAGGATATTGAAGTTTCAGTTAAAAGGTATGGAATTGATGCACTGGGAGCGATGGCACAGGGATTGTTATGTTTGATGCTTTCGGATTTGCTATATTCAGTCTGTTTAATACCAGATTAATTAGAATTATAATGCTTTGAATAATAATGCTATAAAATTTTTCATATAATGATGGCTCTTGGAATAAAACAATTATGCTTCGGCTAAAATATAATAAAAATAGAAATTAGCCGAAAGGAAGCTGACGTGTGAGTTATATTAAAAGAAATTTGGATGATATAGGGTAAGTAAAAATTGCTATATTCACAATCCCCCTATAATATGCTATCATAATGAAAATTTACAAAGTGAGGTTTATTATGTGGGAGAAATTTAAGACATTTCTGAAACGCAAGGATATTGAAGTTTCAGTTAAAAGGTATGGAATTGATGCACTGGGTGCGATGGCGCAGGGATTGTTCTGCTCACTTCTTATAGGAACAATTCTTAATACATTGGGAACACAGCTGCATATTGGTTTTCTTACTAATACTGTGGCAACAGTGAGCGGTGTCAATTATACAGTTGGAGGGCTTGCGTCAGCAATGAGCGGACCGGCAATGGCAGTGGCAATCGGTTATGCACTGAAATGCCCTCCACTTGTACTGTTTTCACTTATAACTGTTGGATTTGCATCTAATGCGCTTGGCGGTGCAGGCGGTCCGCTTGCAGTATATTTTGTTGCCATTATTGCAGCAGAAGCAGGTAAGATGATTTCTAAAGAAACTAAGATAGATATTCTTGTTACACCGCTTGTTACTATAGGTGTTGGAACAGGAGTAGCGGCTCTTATTGCACCGGCTTTGGGAAAAGCGGCAATGAAGATTGGCGAACTTATTATGCTTGCAACTAATCTTCAGCCTTTCCTTATGGGAATTGCAGTATCAGTTCTTGTTGGAATTGCACTTACACTTCCTATATCATCAGCCGCGATATGTGCTGCATTTGGACTTACTGGGCTTGCAGGAGGAGCAGCAGTTGCAGGCTGCTGTGCGCAGATGGTTGGATTTGCAGTTATGTCATTTAAGGAGAACCGCTGGGGTGGACTTGTTTCTCAGGGAATTGGTACATCTATGCTTCAGATGGGAAATATAATTAAGAATCCGAAAATATGGATAGCACCGATAGTTACGTCTGCAATTACAGGTCCTATGGCAACATGCCTGTTTAAGCTGCAGATGAATGGCACTCCGGTATCATCTGGTATGGGAACTTGCGGATTTGTTGGACAGATTGGTGTATATTCTGGTTGGGTAGCTGATATTGCTAATGGAACAAAGACTGCAATTACAGGATTTGACTGGGCTGGATTGATACTTATATCATTCATTCTTCCGGCAGTGATATGTCCGCTTATTAATATGCTTCTTAAAAAGATTGGCTGGGTTAAAGATGGAGATATGAAGCTTTCTTGATTGGGGGAACTTAATTGGAGAAACTAGATTGGATAAAAAGATAGGTTTATGTTAAAAATAGTGGCAGGACTTCAGGTATTTCTAAAGACTGCCACTTTTTATATGCATATTAATTAAAATGTTCTTTCAATTCACCAGAAAGCTTTAAGACATGCTCGATGCCATCGTCAACATTCGAAACGGCTTCTTCCTGCTGGCGGATGCTCTCTGAAATATTAGATATCATTGCAGCGTTCTCTTCAGAGGTAGCAACAAGCGTCTGAATGTCTGAGTTAACGCTGTCAAAAGCTGTCCTGACAGATTCGATTACCTTATACTGTTCCCTTACAAGATCGTGTGCAACTTCTGTTGAATCATTGATTCCGGTGAGGACATTGACAAGAGTGTCCATCTTGGAAACAACATCATTAGCTGATTCAGCACCTGCATTCACGCGGTTAGAAACTTCATCTGTCATACCTGAAAGACCGTTAATGATTTTGTGGATATTGTCTGCAGCTTCTGAACTTTGTTCAGAAAGATGACGGATTTCATCTGCAACTACAGCAAATCCTTTACCATGTTCACCGGCTCTTGCGGCTTCAATTGAGGCATTAAGAGAAAGAAGATTAGTTTGGGTTGCAATTGCATTGATTTCTTCAAGAATAGAAGTAATCTTAGACATCTCGTTCATAAGCTCAGACATAGCTCCTCTGGCAGAGCCAACAGTTTCTGCCATCTCCGAAAGAGTGTTTTTAACAACATTTACTTCGTTATTACCGGCTCTGACTGATGTATCAACTTTTTCGAAGCCAGCATCAAGCTCTTTGGAAAGCTCATAATTCTTATTGATTTCATCGGTTGCATCCTGAATTTTCTCAGTAACAGATATAGTTGCATTGGTTGTATCGTCAATAACGGTATTCATCTGAGAAGCAGCTTCATTTACCTTAGTTGCCTGTTCAGATAAGTTATCAAGACCGTTTTTACAATTTTCGATAGCTGAATTAAGATTAATGGCTATGTCATTGGCTGCATGTGAGTTGTTGTTAATAGTAGATAGTGTTTCTTCGCTCTGAGAAAGGAGATCGCGTCCTCTGTCAACAGCTTTGTATAAAACAACAGCAACAAGGTCAAAAAGAAATACCTTTGTAAAGGCATCTACTCTGTCGTAATTAGCCCCATCAATAACGAATGGGAAAAATATGGCACATATAAGTGCAATATTAGCAACAGGAACAGAGTAATATATAATGTACTTCTTATCAAAATATAATGCCATCATTGATAGAAATACAAAATTGGCAAGAAATGCAACTGAGTTGCCGCCTAAAACAAAAGCATATACAAATGTAGCAATTGAAGGCGTAAGATTAATAAGCAAAGCTTTAATAAAATGATTCTGAATTAAGAACTTACCAATACCGGCAGCAATAAGACTGGCAAGCATTATGCCGATTCCGATAAATGCACGGATATTAATCCCTTCTGAAAAAAATGTCATAACTGATAATGCAATTGTTCCAACTAAAACAATAAGATAGTTGTGTGAATGTAATTTATCCATTAGTTCCTCCCTAAAAATAATATTAAATTGTTCGAAAATTAATATAGAAATAATAGCATTTTTAAATACAAAAATCAATGATTAACAGGTTGACATTATGTAAAATTTGAAATATACTTTTTACTAAAGCGTTGACGAGAAGAGTACTATGTTACGGTTCTACAGAGAGAAGCATATATGGTGGAAGTGCTTTAGAATACGGATATGGGAAAACCACCTCTGAGCGGCCCCAATACGGCACGGTGATTCCGTTATAATCATAATGAGATGTTCTCCTGATTGAGAGAATAATAAGGGTGGAACCGCGGATTGAATATTCGCCCCTTATACAGCAAGCTGGAAAGCCACTGTATAAGGGGCTTTTTTGCGCGAGTAGCGATGAGAATATACAGGGAAAGTCAACAGCTGTGCTTGCACAGGGCGTGGACTTTGCATGGATATTCGAGGAGCACCGCGACAGTGACAGAGCGAAGCTCTGGAACATGAGCTACGAGCACAAGCAGCGATGAGAATAAGAACAAAAATATTAACACAAAAGGAGATTTATCATGGTTAATTTTAAGGAAGACGAAAGACTGAATACTCTTAATCATTCATGTGCACATGTTATGGCACAGGCAGTAAAGCATTTATATCCACATGCTAAGTTCTGGGTTGGACCAGTAGTTAAAGAGGGATTCTATTATGATATAGACCTTGGAGATGATGTAATCAATGACGAAGCTATTGAAGCTATCGAAAAAGAGATGAAGAAAATCTGCAAGGAAGGCAAGAAGATATACAGAAGAGAAGTTTCTAAGGAAGAAGCACTTGAGATGTTCAAGGACGATATGTATAAGCTTGACCTTATAAGCGGTCTTGAAGATGGCAATATCACAGTTTATGACCAGGGCGATTTCACAGACCTCTGTCGCGGACCTCATGTTGATAATACTAAGCTCTGCAAGAATTTCAAGCTTGTTAAATATTCTGGTGTATACTGGAAGGGCGATGCTAACAATCATGTAATGCAGAGAATCTATGGTGTATGTTTCCCAACAGCTGAGGAGCTTGAAGAACATCTTAAGCTTCTTGAGGAAGCAAAGGAACGTGACCACAGAAAGATTGGCAAAGAAATGGAACTTTTCATGTCAGATGACTTAATCGGCCGTGGACTTCCAATGTTCTTACCAAAGGGATATACAGTATGGCAGGAGCTTGAGAATTACATTAAGGACAAGGAAAGAAAGCTTGGCTACCTTCATGTAATGACACCATGTGTTGGTACAGTTAATCTTTACAAGACATCAGGTCACTGGGATCACTACAAGGAAAACATGTTCCCGGCTATGGAAGTTGAAGGCGAATCATTTGTATTAAGACCAATGAACTGTCCTCACCACATGATGATATATGCTAACAAAATGCATTCTTACAAGGATCTTCCTATAAGAATCGGTGAGATTGCACATGACTTCAGATTTGAGGCAAGTGGAACATTAAAGGGTATTGAGAGAGGAAGACATTTCTGCCAGAATGATGCCCATCTTTTCGTAACACCAGAGCAGATTGAGTCAGAATTTGCCAAGGTTGTAGACCTTATATTTGAGACATACAAGGATTTCAATATTACAGATTACCGCTGTGTTCTCTCATTAAGAGATCCAGAGGATAAGGTAAAATATCATGATGATGATGAAATGTGGAACAATGCTGAGAACGCATTAAGAAAGGTTCTTAACGATATCGGAATTGAGTACACAGAGGAAATTGGAGAGGCTGCATTCTACGGACCTAAGCTTGATGTAAATGTTAAGCCTGCTATCGGTAATGAATATACATTATCAACATGCCAGCTTGATTTCTGTCTTCCATCTAAGTTCAACTTAACATACATTGATAAAGATGGACAGAGAAAGACACCTGTAGTTCTTCACAGAGCTATCCTTGGTTCTCTTGACAGATTCATGGCTTATATACTTGAGGAGACAAAGGGTAACCTTCCATTATGGCTTGCTCCTGTACAGGCTACAATTCTTCCGGTTAAGAATGAAGATGAAGAGTTAAATGCTTATGCTCATGGTCTCTATAATTATCTTGCAGATAATGGAATCAGAGTTGAGATTGATGAGAGAGCAGAAAAGCTTGGATACAGAGTAAGAGAAGCTCAGGTAAAGAAGATTCCTTACCTTATTGTACTTGGTAAGAATGAAGCAGCAGAAGGAACTGTAAGCTACAGACTCCATGGAGAGCAGAAGTCAACTACAGTATCTAAGGACGAATTTGTTGCAATGCTTAAAGATGAGATTGCTACTAAGAAGAATAATCCTGCAGCAGCTAAATAATCAGACTGACCTTACAGAAAGAAGCGTGACAATATGTAATGTTTTATGTATTGTCATGCTTCTTGTTTATATTTCATAAAACAATAGGAAAATAAATGGCTAGATATTACTATAAAAAGAAAAAGAAGAAATTCGTACCTAAAGATTTAGCAAGTCTTAAAGAACTTAAGATAAAGACTGCATTAATGGAGAGTATTCCTGAGGATATAACACAGCTGTATCCTGAAGCCAGAAATATAAAGAGACATTTTATACTTCATATAGGAGAGACTAATACAGGAAAGACACATGATGCACTAGAAGATTTTTATAATGCCGATTCAGGAATGTATCTCGCTCCCTTGAGACTTCTTGCACTTGAGATTCAGGAGATGAGTCTTGCAAGAGGAATTAACTGTTCGTTGACGACAGGCGAAGAGAAGGATATAAGAGATGGTGCAAAGCATTTATCCTGTACAGTTGAGAAAATGGATATGAGCAGACATTTTGATGTCTGTGTAATAGATGAGGCACAGATGGTAGCCGACTCAGACAGAGGCTGGGCGTGGACAGAGGCAATTCTTGGCGTCAATGCTGATGTTGTACATGTATGCATGTCACCGAATGCAATACATATCGTTAAAATGCTTATAAAAATGTGTGGAGATACATATACGGATATAAGACATAAAAGGAATTCAAGACTTATTGTTGAAGACCATGATTTCATATTTCCAGATGATATACGGGATGGAGATGCTTTAGTAGCATTTTCACGTAGAAAAGTTCTTATGCTTGCAACCCTTCTAAAGAAGGAAGGCTATAAAGTAAGTGTTATATACGGTTCACTTCCATACAGTGTGCGAAAAGCAGAGGTTGCCAGATTCTTAAATGGAGAGAGCAGAATTGTAGTATGTACAGATGCTATTGGAATGGGAGTAAATCTTCCTATAAGAAGAATAATATTTACTGAGTCGAAAAAATTCGATGGTAAATCCAAAAGACTTCTTAACATGAGTGAGGTTAAGCAGATTGCCGGAAGAGCAGGAAGAAAGGGCATGTATGACCAGGGGTATGTCAACTCAATAGAGGACAGGAATCAGATAGGTGAACTGCTTCATGGAAGATATGAGCAGATAACAAGCTGCGTTATACAGCCGCCAAGAAAAGTCCTGGATATGCCATACAGCCTTTCAGAGATATTTAAGATATGGTTAAAGACGATTGAAAAGAAATGCTTTTCAGTTGCTGACTTAAAGAACAGGATTAAACTTGCTGAATATATTGAGAAAAAGCATGGTGAGAAGATTAATAAAGATCTTGAATACAGTCTTATTAACATTCCATTTGACGAGAATAGCGAGAAACTTAAATATTTGTGGCAGGATCTTGTTGATATGACAGCTGACGGTGAACCGGTAAGCAGGATGTGGTATTATGTAGATACTGAATCTGAAGATATAGAAGCCATGAAGCTGGATGACCTTGAACAGTTGTATAAGAAGATGGATCTGCTTAATTCATACTGTAATGCTCTTAATATATCAGAATATGATGAGCGTATCAGAATGCTTAAAGAGGAGATATCAGAATGCATAGTAAGAGAACTTACTAATGGTGAATTCTTCAACAAATGTAAACGCTGTGGGAAGAGACTGGAATGGAATCATAGATTTGGCATGTGTGAAAAATGTTACGAGATAAATAAGCTGGAAAGAATGCGCTATAAAGCAGATAAATGGAGATAAAAAGGTCTACATTTTGCTTTTTTATGCGAACATAAGCAATTCGAACTGACAATATATAGGGGATATGTTATATTTAATGCACCAAATATATGTTTTTATAAAATGTAGACATTTTTGGAGTAAATTATCGTTATTAAGTGATAATACATTTATAAAGTAATAATTATTGGAAGAGGAAAATGCTATGAGTGAAAGTATTAAAGGTAGAATTCATCAGGTGGAAAGCTTTGGTTCAGTTGATGGACCAGGGGTAAGATATATTGTATTTCTTAAGGGCTGTCATATGAGATGCAGATATTGTCATAATCCTGAGACATGGAAAGAAGAAGGCGGAACATTAGAGACAGCGCAGGAAGTGTTCGATAAAGCTTACCGTTACAGAAATTACTGGAAGAATGGGGGCGGAATCACTGTAAGTGGTGGAGAGGCGCTTCTTCAGATGGAATTTGTGACAGAGCTTTTTGAAATTGCGAAAAAGAATGGTGTGCACACAACTCTTGATACATCAGGTAATCCTTTTAAGATGGAGCCAGAATATCTGGAAAAGTTTGACAGGCTGATGGCTGTTACAGACCTTTTTCTTCTTGATATTAAGGAGATTAATGATGAGAAGCACAAGGACCTTACAGGCTGGACTAATAAGAATATTCTTGACCTTGCAAAGTATCTTTCTGACCATGACAAGGATATGTGGATAAGACATGTTCTTGTTCCGGGAGTGACAGACGCACAGGAAGACCTTGAGCAGTTGGGGGATTTTGTTGCCGGTTTAAAGACTGTTAAGAGATTTGAAGTGCTTCCATATCATACACTTGGAGTATTTAAGTGGGAGGAATTAGGAATTCCGTATACACTTTCTGATGTAATGCCACCTGATAAGGAACAGATTGCAAGAGCTAATGATATATTAAGAACAGCAGAATACACAGGATATCTTGAAAAATAAGATATTGGAACAGAATAAATAAGCCCCCGGACAAGATTGTGTCTGGGGGCTTAATGTGCTTAATGAAATTATTTGCAGACTGACCTTAAACCGTCATTAAGACCTTCAATATATGAAAGAGCCTTTTCCTTTCCTGAAGCATTAAGCTTCTTATAGTAGCCTAATAATCTTGTCTCATTGTCGGATAAAGATTGAACCTGAATCATATTTCTGACATCAGATTTCATCATTATGTAATCCATGCTCGCATCTAATATACTGCTTAATTTCATAAGAGATGAGACACTTGGAAGATGCCTTCCTTGTTCGTATGCACTTATTGTTTCCTGGGCAACTCCAAGTTCAGTGCTTAATCTTACCTGTGTTATATGTTTTTCCTCACGTAATTCACGGATTCTGTTACGATATTCCTGCATCTGGTATTCCTCCATAGTTCATCTGATTGCAAATCCACTATAAGAAAAATAACATTTTATAAGCCTGATATTAGTGGCTAGAGTGGTAAAATGTGGTAATTATATAGGTTGACATGGTAATAAACGGTAAAAAAGATATATGGTAAAATATATGACATTGTGTTATCATTCTAAATAGCAGCGTTGCTGTTGTAGAGAGGAAACAGGGGTATACAATTATGAGAAGAAAAAATGCAGCTGTATTAATGACAGCAGTCATTATTGGAGGACTGCTTACAAGTTGTGGCAGTGCCTACAATAATACTAATGGGAAGAATTCTGACAATACTGTAGAGACACAGACTACAGCAAGAACCGTTGTCAATGGAGAAACCAAAACTGATGGTAATAATGTTAAGACAGCAGATAAAGAAACCAGGGATTTTACACAGGAAGTAACCAGTGAAGAGAATAACCTGACAGATAGTGATATTGCTGGTAATACAGAGGCATCAGAACAACAGGCTTTTGATGATTTGTCACAGGCAGATGGTTATGAGAATAATTCCGGACAGGAATCATGGGAAGACAGTGATTCGGGAGATGATTACCAGAATAGTGATGGGGAATCATATGGTGACGGAGATTCATCGGATAATAGCGAAGAAACAGATATTCCGTCTGCAAGTGAAGATGTTAATTCTGATTATAACCTGCTTGCGCGTGCACAGATTAACACAGTTACATATAGCACATATGCCAATGAAGTTTTAAGACTTGTTAATATTGAGAGAACTAATGTTGGTGTAGCTCCACTTGTATTAGACGAAGCATTGTGTAATGCAGCTAATATGAGAGCTATAGAGATGGATTGTACAGGTGTGTTTGAACATAAAAGACCGAACGGTAATAGCTGCTTTGAAGTGTATGATATATGTAATGTTGAATGGCAGAATGCATGTGGTGAGAATATTGCGGCAGGTCAGGCAACTCCTGAAGATGTTATGAAATCATGGCTTAGTTCATCAGGACACAAGGCTAATATATTAAGTCCGGAGTATACAAAAATGGGGCTGGGTTATAGTAATTCAGGCTGTGGTGCAGGAAAGTACAGTTATTACTGGGCACAGGAATTTGCTGGATAAAAAGAATATGTAAAATAGAAAGAGCCATGCCGGATAATCCGGTATGGCTCTTTCCGAGAAGGAAATTATATGAGAAAAATTAAGATATAGCTTTCTTAATAGCGTTGAATGATTCCTTGCTTATATCATGTTCGATACGGCAGGCATCTTCTTCAGCAACCTTAGGATCAACACCAAGTCTTATGAGCCATGATGTAAGGAGCTGGTGACGCTCATATATCATCTCAGCAATCTCTTTACCGGATTCTGTAAGATATATGTAACCTTCTTTAGTTACCGTTATATGATTAGATTCTCTCAAATTCTTCATTGCAATACTGACGCTTGATTTCTTGAAACCTAACTCATTGGCAACATCTATTGAACGAACCACAGGAAGCTTTTTGCTTAACATTAATATTGACTCAAGATAGTTTTCTGCTGATTCATGAATAACTGACATAATTATATCCCCCGATTACTTATAACGATATTGATATATGAATTATAACACGCATGTATATTTAATGCAAATGTGCTGAATATAAATTAATCATAAAATTTATCATAATACTTGGTAAAATATGGATGTAAAGCCTTATCACTGTTGCAAATAAACTGAATGCAGTTTAAAATGTAGAAAGTGTATGTAAGATATTATTATGTTAGAGGGTGTTTTTTTGAATATAAGCAATATAGAATGGATAGAAAAACTGAATTGCCTTACAGACTTGCATGTACATCTTGATGGTTCACTGTCGCTTGAATCTGTAAGACATCTTTGTGGTATGCAGAATATAGAAACAGGTGATGATGCAGAATTGTCAGCGAAGCTGAGTGTGTCATCAGATTGTAAGAATCTTAATGAATACCTTGAAAAGTTTGAATTTCCACTTCAGCTTTTGCAGACGCGAGAGGCTGTTAAATATAGTGTGTGTCAGCTTGTTAAGGAGCAGGAAGAACAGGGGGTAATATACAGCGAGATAAGATTTGCACCACAGCTTCATACAAGAAAAGGATTGTCACAGCAGGAAATTGTTGAAGCAGCGTGCGAGGGACTTGATGAATCAAGAAAGTACTGGAAGTCATATTCCTGTCACAATCTTATATTATGTTGTATGCGTTCGGATGATAATAAGGATGCTAATATGGAGACAGTAAGACTTGCTGCATTATATGCCGAAAGGGGAAGAGGTGTTGTGGCGGCAGACCTTGCAGGGGCAGAAGGACTTTATGCAACAGATACATTTGCAGATGTATTCAGAGATGCCGTTCAGAGAGGCGTTCCGTTTACTATTCACGCAGGTGAGGCGGCCGGAGCGGAGAGTGTTGAATGTGCGTTGAATTTTCAGGCTGTAAGAATAGGACATGGCGTAAGATGTACAGAGAATCCTTTAGTTATGCAGGAACTTGCAGACAGAGGTGTTGTGTTGGAATTATGTCCCACAAGCAATCTGAACACTAAAATATATGAGACAATAGGTAATTATCCGATACAGCAGCTTATGAATAAGGGGATAAGAGTTACTGTTAATACGGATAATATGATGGTTTCTAACACTACAGAGGCTAGGGAACTTGCATTGGTTGCAGATACATTCAATATGGAGAAGAAAGATGTTAAGCAACTGATAATGAATGGTGTTGAAGCTGCATTTACAACAGAGGGAATAAAAAACCGCTTAAGGGCAAGAGTGGAGACACAGTTTGCCAAAGTAGCTGGAATCAGAGGTTAGGGTATGAATGAAGTTAATGAATTATTTACTAAAGAAAATGTAGAAAAGATATATGTTCCGGATATTGTTAAGGATGATCTGCTAAGTATTATAGAAGAAAAGCTTAAGAAAGCAGGATTCTATTACAGGGTTGCATACAGGGTGAAAGCTCCTGATTCAATGCTTGATAAACTTATATTAAAGGATTACAGAAGACCGGGGACAGAGAATCAGGATAAAAAGATGCAGGATCTTATAGGAATAAGAATTATTCTGTATTATGCGGATGATGTTGAAATTGTTAAGAATTTTCTTGATACAATATTCTCTATGCCGGGCGTGTGGAATACAACAGAGGCTAATGAATATGAGTTCAGGGCAATGAAGATTAATGGTATATTCAAGCTGCCGGGATATCTTAGCAAGACCATTGTTAATCCGGAGCTTGGAGATTATGTGGATGATACATTTGAGATACAGGTAAGAACTAATTCTTTTGAGGGCTGGCATGAGATTGAACATGATATGAGATATAAAGGTTCAGCCTTTGGCACGGGTAATGAAGCACTTGCAAGAAAGATGAACAGTATTCTTGCGACACTGGAGTTATGTGATGATTCAGTTGTGGGTCTGATTGAAGATTTAGGACATCAGCATTACAAAGACAGAAAATGGAACTATATGTTAAGATGTCATTACAGACTGAAGTTTACAAGAGAACCGTTGCATCCATATATTGAAGAGATATTTGATGAAGATACAGAGCTTGCCAAGAAGTTTTATAAATTTAAAAGAGAACCGTTACTAAGACAGCTATGGGATAATACAGGAGATAAAGGTCCGGAGATTACTGTTAATAATATTGTTAAGATAGTTAATCAGATAGGACCTGAGGATGAGAGACTCAAAGAAGCATTTGTAAAGATAGAACATGAGAAGAAGCAGGAGACAGAAAGCGTTGCCAAGAGAAGAAGGTTTGAGCCGTTTAAACAGCTTGGTTCTTATATGGTATTCAAGGCTGATACATATATCGACTTAAGCAATCTTGCGATGCCCGATGCTTTCAGAAAAGCCACAGGGTACATATATTCGTGGGTTAAGTCAAGATATGAGGATGTATTCACAGATTTACCTGAAAGTGCGGAAACTTATGTTAATGCAGAGCCTGGATATTCAGTTAATCTTTCGTATGATGCAGAAAATGTGTATTTTTCTGAAAAAACTACACATCTTGATACTAAGATACCAACAAGAGTATGGATATCTGAAGCGGTTATATGCAGGGAAGGTGACAGACTGAAATTCACGGTATCTAACAGATATGCAGAGCCGTCAGACAGATACAGAGATAATGAAAATGTTCTGTTCTCAAGACCTAATTTCTTTGGAGAGATTGCAGACAATATAGGAATTGTTGATGTGGAAAGAATGAGGGAGTCTGTAAGATACGTTGAGGACAGCAAGGATTACGATAATCTTACAACACTGATTGCAGAGGAAGAAAGAACATTTCCTGTTATAGTATTTATGGCAAGTGATGGCAGATGGCTTGATAAATTTGATATGAACTATTTCGCTTATCTTGTGGGTTATTATGCACATATCAAGATGATAAGAAGCCCTTATGAATCACGAAAATTCGCTAAGGATTACGGCCTTAAGATAGATGAATGTGCAGATTCGATAACAGTATTTTATCCGGGAAGAGAGCCTTATACAAGCTATAAGACAGATATATTCCATACAACATTTGAAGTTATTAAGGTTGAAAAGAGAAAATATTGGAATGAAAATGGCTGCAGGGCATACAGAAGAAAGCTTGTTTCAGAAATAAGAGAGAATAACGTACTTTAGTAAGTGTTAAATTAGGAGAGAACAGAATGGATAAATGTGTCCTGATAGTTGATGATAACGATTTTAACAGGGAACTTGTAAAAGATATTCTTGAAGACGAGGATATAACAGTTTATGAGGCAGAAGATGGCAGTTCGGCGATTGAACTGCTTGAAAGTGAACAGGCGGACGACATAGATGTAGTTCTTATGGACATGAGAATGCCGGGAATGGATGGCATAGAGACCACTAAGATTATAAGGACTAAGAATGGAAAATGTATGGAAGTGCCAATAATTGCAATGACAGCAGATGGTTTTGAAACAGATATAGGTATGCTGCAAAAGGCAGGCATGAACGGACTTATATCTAAGCCTGTGGATGTGAATACATTGGTAGAACATATAACAAAACTGGCAGGGTGGTAAACACTCTGCCAGTTTTGCGTGTATATTATCTTGATTCACCCATAAAGAAGAGTGCAACTGTTCCAGGACCGGAATGTGTTCCGATTGTAGGACATATATAATTAATCCATATGTTATCTATGCCGAATCTTTCTTTAACAAGACCTGCTACGAACTGTGCATCTTGTAAGCAGTCACCATGACTGATGAATACAACATCATTCTTATCCTTGTATGAACCAATATGTTCCTCCATACGGTCAACTAAAGCAATAAGTGATTTCTTTCTGCCACGGACTTTTCCAATATTAATAAGTCTGCCTTCATTATCTACATGAAGGATTGGCTTGATGTTGGCAAGCGTACCGATAATGGCAGTAGTCTTAGAAACACGACCTCCTCTGTATAAGTGGTTAAGGTCATCAACCGTAAAATTATGTACTACATTAAGCTTATGATTGTTGACAAAATCTATTATTTCGTCCATAGATTTTCCTGATTTCTTCATCTCAACAGCTTTATACACGATAAGACCTTCACCCATTGAAGCAGCTAATGAATCTACTACAACGATTCTAGCTTCTGGATGTTCTTCCATAACTTCATTGGCTGCTATGCAGGCGTTATTGTAACTGCTTGAAAGTGCAGATGAAAATGCAATGTGAAGAATATCAAAGCCCTCATTGACACGCTTTTCAAATATTGTCTTACAATCCTGCGGGTTACATGCCATAGTTGTTGGCATATCGCCATTACGCATGCGGTCAAAGAATTCCTTCTCAGGCATAATGTTATCTGTTCCGTAGATTACTTCACCAAATGCATAAAAGAGAGTGTGGATATCAATGTTGTTTTCTTTAACATAACTTGCAGGTAAATCGGCAGTTGTGTCAGTTGATATAAGAAAATCTTTCATAAATGTCAGATCCTTTCTTGATTTATTTTCTGTATTATAATATCATTAATTAAGTGATATTCCAAGATATAAGATTAATTGCATTGTAATAAATTTTGCGAATAAATTTTAATAATGGGGTTGACATATATTGTTTAGGATGATATCATGCAATAGTTGCAAAGCAAAGCAGAGTATCCACTCTCACCTCAGCGCATAGGGCGACTCGGGTTGATATTTAAGAATTACACATAATATAGGATTGTGTTTTGATTAAAGAAAGTGGATAGCTGAGCTATTCACTTTAATTTTTTATATGGGGGTGTACCGCTATTAACGAGTTAATGATTAACGAACAGATCAGATGCAAAGAGGTTCGTGTTATTGGAGAAGAAGGACAGCAGCTTGGAGTTATGGCATTAAGAGATGCTTTAAACATGGCTAAGGATGCAGGAGTAGATTTGGTAATGGTTTCGCCATCAGCTAATCCACCTGTATGCAGAATTGTAGATTATGGCAAGTTCAAGTACGAACAGCTCCGCAGGGAAAAGGAAGCTAAGAAGAAACAGAAGACAGTAGAAGTTAAGGAAGTTCGTTTATCACCTAACATCGATGTCAATGACCTTAACACTAAGTGTAACTCAGCAAGAAAGTTCATTGAGAAAGGTAACAAGGTTAAAGTATCATTAAGATTCAGAGGAAGAGAAATGGCTCATATCGACTCTACTAAGCATATATTAGAGGATTTTGCAGAAAAGCTTAGCGATATAGCTGTAATTGAGAAGGCTCCTAAGATGGAAGGCAGGAGCATGATGATGTTTTTAACTGAAAAACGTTAAAATAAATAACAACTAACAGACATTTTTAGGAGGATTATTATGCCAAAGGTAAAGACAAAAAGAGCAGCTGCAAAGCGTTTTAAAGTAACTGGAACAGGTAAGTTAAAGAGAATGAAGGCATACAAGAGCCATATTCTTACAAAGAAGTCAGCTAAGAGAAAGAGAAATCTTAGACAGGCAGCTATGACTGACGCAACTAATGTTAAGACAATGAAGAAGATTATGCCTTATCTCTAAGATTAATGGTATAACAACATTTATTTAGAGATATAGTTTAAGGAGGAATTTATAAAATGGCAAGAATTAAAGGCGGATTAAACGCAAAGAAGAAGCATAACAGAGTATTAAAGCTCGCTAAGGGTTATAGAGGAGCAAGATCTAAGCAGTACAGAGTTGCTAAGCAGTCAGTTATGAGAGCTCTTACAGAGAGTTATAAGGGCAGAAAGCAGAAGAAGAGACAGTTCAGACAGTTATGGATTGCCAGAATCAATGCTGCTGCAAGAATTAACGGACTTTCATACAGCAAGTTCATGTATGGTCTTAAGTTAGCTAATATCGATCTTAACAGAAAGGTATTATCTGAGATGGCTGTTAACGATGCAGAAGGATTTGCTAAGCTCGCAGAGGTTGCTAAGTCTAAGCTTGCATAATTGATTATATATTATATATCATAGAGATAATAGGCTGTCGTGAAAGCGGCAGTCTTTTCTTTTTAAAATGTATGATATTTCTGTGAACTAATATGAACAGATATGGATAAAATCTCTTTTATGTGATATAGTATGAAAGTCAATTTTTTACTTCTGTATAAAGAAGTGAGAGCGGAGGTTTATTGTGAGAAAAAGTTTTTTAAGAAAAGCATCAATAGTTTTATTATCAGCAACAATGCTTATGGCAACTGCATGTAATAAAGAGATTGAAGTAAAATACGATTATAATGTTAATGATTATGTACAGCTTGGGAAATATGAGGATATAGCTGTAACAGTTGATAAAACATCTATAGAGAATCAGCTTGTTGATGATAAGATTGCTGAAGATATAGAGAATAATACTACTTATTCAGAAGTCAGCAGAGGTGCTGTTGATGGAGATCAGATACTGGTTACTTATGTTGCTACAAGTTCGGGTTCACAGTCAACAGGGCTGTCTAATACAGATGGTGTTACAATGATACTTGGCAAAGATAAACTTGGACTTGATATAGAAGAGCTTGATGAAGCACTCTATGGAATGAAGGCTGGAGAGACTAAGGTTATGGTAATCGACTTGCCGGAAACATATAGCAATACCGTATATGCAGGAACTAAAGTAGTGTTTGAGCTTACCGTGCAGACGGTTTCACAGCCTAATGTGCCAATGCTTACTAATGCATATGTTAAGGAAACATTTGGATATGATACAATCGAAGAATATAGAGCTTCTGTTAAAGATTCATTAGCATCTACAATCGATTCTAAGGTTGATGATGAGATTCAGAAACAGGTTCTTTCAACACTTCAGGATACATGTAAGGTAAGTGGTTATCCAGATACACTGCTCAGTACATTACGAGACAGATATGACCAGTCTGTCGGATTCTATGCTGATTTTACTAACCAGTCAAAGGAAGAGTATTGCCAGCAGTTATATGGAATGTCATATGATGATTTCATTAAGAAGTCAGCAGCACAGCAGCTTATTATGGAAGCAATCGTGAAAGATCAGAAGTTCTCTATGAGAGAATATGATTACAAGGGCGATCTTGATGAATTCGCAGGAGACAATGGATATTCTGATGAGAATGCATTTGTTGAGAAATTCGGAAAAGATAGTGTAGTTAAGGCTATGCTTGTGCAGAAGGCACAGGATTATGTTATTGAGCATGCCAATATTGCGTATAAGTAAGGCAAGAAAGAATTTAGGTTGTGTGTGGGAACCGGCAGCATATTATTGTGCGAGTCCTCATGGCGGCTGCACCTAGTGGGAGTAAATGCCGCTCTATACAGAGTTTATTACGGTGAGAGAAAACAAACGCGCTTCGCTTGAACGAGTTTTCTCTCACCGCTCTTTTGTATAGAGCGGCATAACTCCCACACGGTTCGCGCCTTAAATCGGACTCACACAATAATATGCTGCCGGTTCCAATCTACGTTAATTCTGTCTTGCCTTGCTTATGCCTTCGGCATGTTGCAAGGCGGGCTGTTTATGTGTAACCGGGGTGGCTATGAAATGCGGTGGGATAAAAAATCCATCTTGCTTATGCCTTTGGCATGTTGCAAGGCGGGTTGTTTATGTGTAACCGGGGTGGCTATCAAATGTGGTGGGATAAAAAATCCATCTTGCTTATGCCTTTGGCATGTTGCAAGATGGATTTTTTTACTTTGTGCCTGTTGAGCCGAAGCCGCCTTCGCCTCTTTCTGTGTCGTCAAGCTCTTCTACTTCGTTGAATGATGCTGTGATGTATGGTGCTAAGACTATCTGAGCGATTCTGTCTTTTGGTTCTATGGTTACAGGTTTATCTGAATGGTTGTGGAGGGCTACTATGATTTCACCTCTGTAGTCAGAATCTATTACACCTACTTTGTTGGCTGGGGCGAGACCTTTTTTGCATGCCATTCCGCTTCTTGCATAGATGAGGCCTACGAGTCCTGTTGGTATCTCCATTGCTATTCCTGTTTTGATGAATTCAGTTGTGCCTGGCATAACTGTTACAGCTTCGGACATTCCTGAGTAGAGGTCTGCTCCGGCTGAGAATTCTGTTCCGTATGTTGGGATACAGGCGTTAGGATTTAATTTCTTAATATTAACTTTCTGTGACATTGTGTAAACTCCTTTATATTATTAATCGTACAGAAGTACGATATTACCTGATTCGAGTGATTCTTTTACAAGGATTGTCCTCTGGTTTGATGAACCCTTGAACTGAAGCATCATATCTTTCTTGTCTTCTTCATATTTGCCGTCAACTATGACGTCAATGTATTGAAGCATTTCTTTAGTTTCTTTCCATTCATTGCACATTTTTTCAACAATATCTTTGTCAAACAGATATCCTGTAAAGCACCATATACTCAGGTCAGGATATATTCTGCGTACTTCCCTCAGCAATGGAAGGAGTCCCTGCTGGTTGCTGTGTTCAAATGGTTCACCTCCTAGAAGTGTGAGACCTGTAACATAGTCTGGGGCAAGGGAATCAATGATTTCTTTGATTGTATCGTCTGTGAAGTCCCTGCCATAATTAAAATCCCATGCAATTTCGTTAAAACAACCTTTGCATCGGTGTGTGCATCCACTTACAAAAAGAGATGTACGCACCCCTGGTCCGTTAGCAATATCGCAGGTTTTTATCTCGGCATAATGCATAATATAAACCCTCTTTCTAAAAGTTGCAATAAATCTGTATTATTAGCTGATAATGACATCTTATCACATGAATTACAGAATTATGAATGCTATATTAAGACTATAGCAAATGATTTAAATCTGTTGTACAATTATAGCAGATTTGCTCGTGACAAACAATGGAGGGTACATATAATGAAAATTTATTTTGACAAGCTTTACAGGTATGACAGATTACAGGAACCGGCAGGCATAGCACTTCCTTTTAAGGAAGGAGAGTTAAAGACTGCTGACAGGATAGCTATTACACAGGATGGCAGAAAATGTATGGTTCAGCCAAAGGTTACATCGAAACATGCAGATGGAAGCATAAGGTACCTGTATGTGGATTTTCTTGCTGATATTCCGGCTAATAAGGGCGCAGTGCTTGAATTTGAAAAAGAGTCTGATGGAAGCTGTGAAGAAAAGGGAGTATCTGTTACTCAGACTGGGCAGGGACTGTGTGTTGACACAGGCTGTGTTACATTTACAGTAAAGAATAATTCCCAGAATATATTTGAAACACTTGATGATGGAAGAAAACATTATACCGCTCAGAATTTTGAAGGACCATATCTGAAAGACGATATGGGAAAATACGATATTAATATTTGGGAGTGGAAGATTATAGATGCAGGTCCTGTAAAATGTGTAATCAGGGCTAAAGGAAGTAACATTCTTAATAATAAAAAAGTTGATTTTGAGATAACACTTACATCATATGCAGCTAAGTCATGGATTGATGTATCATACAGAATTATTAATACGACTTATGATGAGCTTCATATCAAATCACTGGTATTTTATGCAAAACCGGATGAGACAATCACTGCAAGTGATGATTTGTTTGATATGCACATTAATATGGATAATGATTCTACCGGATGTGGAGATGTACTTACGGATAATTCTAAAGAGAATGGACCTGTGTATCACACAAGAGGAACCGGGGAATTAGAGATGATATCTGGCAAAGCACCTGTTTCCAATGTAAGAACACTTGTTGGAAGCTCTAATTATAAGACTGATTTCTATATTGGAAGAGATGGAGTGCAGGTTAATAAGATTATCGATGATGCATATCTTGTAAAGGAAGCAAATGAACATTTTGCAGAGGTATTCTATGGTACATTTCTTGCAGATTATACTGATGGAAATGATGGATTGTGTATAACTGTATATCAGGCACAGCAGAATTATCCGAAGGCAGTTAAGGCATATGACGGCGGAGTAGCTGTTATGCTTGTTCCAGAGGATATTGGAAATGTTGTTATGCAGTCTGGTATGGCAAAGGAACAGCGATTCCTGATGCATTTCCATGAACCGGATATGCAGATGTGGGAGCTTGATAACAGAAGTACAATATACCAGATGCCTGACAGACCATGCATAGCACCAGAGGAATTCAAGAAGGCAGAAGTGTGTATGGATGTATTCCCTGAACATCTTGTGGATGAAGTTGAAATCGCACTTATTGCAAGGGCTGATAATCATTCAAGATGCTACGGCATGCTGAATTGGGGCGATTCTATTGATATGGGATATACTTTACAGGGAAGAGGCGGCGGAAAACCTGTATGGAGTAATAATGAATATGATTATCCGCATTCATGTGCTCTTATGTATGCAAGAACTGGAATCAGAAGATTCCTTGACTATTTAATAGTTTCAGCAAAGCATCAGATGGATGTTGATGTATGCCATTACAGCAAGAATCCATTAAGAATAGGTGGACAGTGGGAACATACAGCAGGCCATTGTAAGAATGGAATAATGGTATGCTCACATGAATGGGTTGAAGGAGTGATTGATTACTATCATTTTACAGGTGATGAGAGAGGTCTTGAGACAGCTATAAGTATAGGTGATAACATATTAAGACTTCTGGATACACCAATGTATGCAAAACCGGGAGAAGCCAATGCGAGAGAAACTGGCTGGGCTTTACGTGCACTTGTTGCATTATATGTGGAGACAAGAGATGAAAAATGGCTTGCAAAATGTGAGTGGATTATTGACAGCTTTAAGATATGGGAAGAGGAGTATGGCAACTGGCTTGCTCCATATACGGACAATACTCTTATAAGAGTAGGATTTATGATATCAGTAGCTGCAGGAAGCGTAATGAGATATTACAGGGTATTCCCAAGAGAAGATATTAAGCAGATGCTTATAAGAGCAATTGATGATATTGTAGAGAATTGTACTCTTGACAATGGCTTGTTCTATTATAAGGAACTTCCTTCACTTTCAAGAAATGGAAATAACACACTTCTTCTGGAATCACTGGCAATTGCCTATGAGCTGACAGGTGATAAGAAGTATCTTGAGTATGGTTTCAAAACATTTGAAACAAACATTAATAACACAGGCAGGGCAGGAATTGGTTCTAAAAAGGTTATAGATGATGCTGTTATTGTTTCCGGTGACAGCACGAAAGGATTTGCACAGAGCTTTATACCGCTTGTTACATATTATAAGGCACTTGGAGATACAGGATTAATTAATAATGTAAAGCTGTATTAATAGTTTATTACGGTGAGAGAAAGCAAACACGCTTCGTTAGGGCGGGCTTTCTCTCACTGCTTTTTTTGTATATAGCAGCATTAACGCCCTCACAGCTTGGAAAAGTCGCAGATATTTACTGGTTTTTTTATGTAATATATAGTATAATCTTCCAAAAGTGTTTGTAATTGACGGAAAGGTGGTTTTTTATGAGAATCGGAATAAGAGCACATGATGTAGCATACGCTCCATTAGAGGAGCTTATACCTAATATACATGCACAGGGTTTTCACTGTATGCATATAGCATTAAGTAAGTCTATTAAGGAGTTTAAGCCGGGCGTGGAGACTATGACACCGGGACTTGCCATGTATATAAAAGAGTTATGTACAGAGAATAAGGTTGATGTTGCAGTACTTGGCTGTTATCTTAACCTTTGCAATCCTAATCCTGAGAAGCATAAGGAGATTGTTGAGAAGTATAAGGCACATATAAGATTTGCAAGTATTCTTGGCTGTGGAGTTGTTGGTACTGAGACTGGTGCGGTAAATGAGGAGTATAAGTATGAGCCGGCTAATCACAGTGAGGAGGCACTTCAGTGCTTTATTGATAATTTAAGGCCAATAGTTAAATATGCTGAACAGTTTGGCGTCATTGTAGCAATTGAGCCTGTATGGAAGCACATTGTATACACTGTCGAACGTGCAAGAAAGGTGCTTGACGCTATTGATTCACCTAATCTTCAGATTATATTCGACCCGGTTAACCTGTTATGTGTTGATAATCTTGCACAGCAGGATGAGATTATTGAGAAAGCATTTGACCTGTTATTAAAGGATATTGCTGTTGTTCACTGCAAGGATTATATTGTTGAAGGCAGTGAGCTTAAGTCAGTGGCAGCAGGTACAGGAAAGGGTAATCCGGTGACCGGAGGAGGTCTTAATTATCCACTTCTGTTAAAGAAGATTAAGGAGCATAAGCCATATGTACACTGCACACTGGAAAATACTGTTCCTGAGAATGCAGTGGCTACAAGAGAATTTATGGAAAGAACATATGCCAGTGTATAAATAATGGGCTTAAGAAAACTATAACGCTGGACAATTACCAGAGAATGGAGGCACGTATGCCAGAGAATATAGAGTTACCAGGCGCAAGCCATAACAAAACTAATCAGGTTGAAAGAGCGGTGGATACACCAGCAGATTTTACAAGTCCTGAGGAATTATATAAGGATCTTATTGCAGCTATAAAGAAATACCACCCATCTACAGATCTGTCTGATATTGAGAAGGCATACGAGACCGCAAGAAAGGCACATGAGGGACAGTTCAGAAAATCGGGTGAGCCATATATAATCCACCCTTTATGTGTTGCTATCATTCTGGCTGAATTAGAGCTTGATAAGGAGTCAATTATTGCAGGTCTTCTTCATGATGTTGTTGAAGATACAGTTATGACAACTGAAGATGTTGCAAAAGAATTTGGTGATGAGGTAGCACTGTTAGTAGATGGTGTAACAAAGCTGACACAGCTCAATTACCAGCATGATAAGATTGAGGTCCAGGCAGAAAACCTTAGAAAAATGTTCCTTGCAATGGCAAAGGATATAAGAGTTATCCTTATAAAGCTTGCCGACAGACTGCATAATATGCGTACAATGCAGTATCAGTCGCCGGCAAAGCAGATTGAGAAATCAAGAGAGACAATGGAAATATATGCTCCAATAGCCCACAGGTTAGGTATTTCCAAGATTAAGGTAGAGCTTGATGATTTATCAATGAAATATCTTATGCCTGATGTATATAATGATCTTGTTGAACAGGTCAACTTAAACAGACCAGGCAGGGAAGCATTTATAAAGAGCATAATTAAAGAAGTCGGCATGCATATAAGCAATGCCGGTATTGAGGCTGAGATAGACGGAAGAGTTAAGCATTTCTTCTCAATCTACAGAAAAATGGTCAACCAGAATAAGACGCTTGACCAGATATATGACATATTTGCAGTAAGAATCAAGGTTGACACAGTAAAAGACTGTTATGCGGCACTTGGTGTAATACACGAAATGTATAAGCCTATTCCAGGACGTTTCAAGGATTATATCGCCATGCCTAAGCCTAATAATTACCAGTCGCTCCATACAACACTTATTGCATCTAACGGACAGCCGTTTGAGATACAGATAAGAACTTACGAAATGCATAAGATTGCTGAGTATGGTATTGCAGCCCACTGGAAATATAAAGAGGGAAAGACCGGTGAGAAGGACAACCAGAGTGAGGAAGCAAAGCTTAGCTGGTTAAGACAGATTCTTGAATGGCAGAAAGAAATGTCTGATAACAAGGAATTCTTATCATCAATCAAGAATGACCTTAACCTTTTCTCAGACAGCGTATACTGCTTTACACCTTCGGGTGATGTCAAGAACCTTCCTGCAGGCTCATGCCCTATAGATTTTGCGTACAGTATCCACAGTGCTGTAGGTAATAAGATGGTAGGAGCAAGAGTTAATGGAAAGCTTGTTAATATTGATTATATTATTAAGAATGGTGACAGAATTGAGATTATAACATCGCAGAATTCCAAAGGACCAAGCCGTGACTGGCTTTCAATCGTAAAGAGCACACAGGCAAAGAATAAGATTAATCAGTGGTTTAAGCAGGAATTAAAGGAAGATAATATCATTAAGGGCAAGGAAATGGTTGCTAACTATTGTAAGACTAAAGGAATTGTTCTTTCTGACATTACCAAGCCTGAATATGTTGAAAAATGTCTTAACAAATATGGCTTTAAAGACTGGGATTCTATTCTTGCAGCCGTTGGACATGGAGCACTTAAAGAGAGCCAGATAGTAAACAGGCTTAATGAGGAGCATTTAAAGACCAAGAAGGCAGAAGTTACAGACAAAGATGTGCTTGAGGAAATCGTTGCCGCTGAGTCTAAGGAAAAGGCAAAGAAGAAGGAAGGCAAGGGTGGAATTGTCGTTAAGGGAATCCATGATGTTGCTGTCAGATTTTCAAAGTGCTGTAATCCGGTACCTGGTGATGAGATTGTCGGATTCGTTACAAGAGGAAGAGGTATATCAATTCACAGAACAGACTGTGTTAATATAATCAACTTCCCGGCTAATGAACGTGCTCGTCTTATAGAGGCTGAATGGGAGCAGGGACAGACAGCAGGCGATACCTATGAGGTTGAAATCAACATATTTGCCAACAACAGAACCGGACTTATTGTTGATATATCAAGGATGTTCACAGAAGCAGAGATTGATGTAAAGTCTATGAACTGCCGTCTTAATAAGAAAGAATTTGCTACCATAAGTGTCGGTTTTGATATTCATGGCAAGGAAGAGCTTAACAGAATTATAGATAAATTAAGAAAGATAGACGGAGTTACTGATATAACAAGAACTGCCGGCTAAGAAAGGTTTGCAGATTATGATTAAGATAGAATCAAGAGTATTGGGACCGGTAGCTACTAACTGCTATCTTATAATTAACTTAGATAACAACGAGAGCATTATTGTTGACCCGGCAGATTCACCAGAGTCTATATATGATATGGTTGTGCGTTCAGCAAGCAAGCCACAGGCAATACTTCTTACACATGGACATTTTGACCATATAGGTGCTGCTAATGAAGTGCGTGAGCATTATGGAATTAAGATATATGCATCATGTGATGAGGAAAAGCTTCTTGCTTCACCGGCAAGAAACCTGTCGAATGCATACGGCATGAGTCTTAAAGTTACAGCAGATGTACTTCATAATGATGGGGATATTCTTGAACTTGCAGGACTTAAGATAAAGGCAATCCATACACCGGGACATACAGCAGGCGGAACATGCTATTATATTGAATCAGACAAGACACTTATGTCAGGTGATACACTTTTTGCCGGTTCAGTAGGAAGAACAGATTATCCTACAGCAAGCTCTGCTGCAATGATGGAGTCGCTTCATGACAAGCTCTGCAAGCTTCCTGATGATACAGATGTATATCCTGGACATGGAGAGTTCACAACGATTGGATATGAAAAGCAGAACAATCCGTTTATGTGATGCCCGCAAGAGAAAAGGAAGCAACGCGAAGCGTTATTTACTTTTCGCGGGGCATCAACGAGCAAACAGCCTGCGAAGCAGGCGGAGAAGCACGATAGTGCGGGTTTGCGAGTATGGAATCAGCAGGCGAAAAGAAACTGACGCGAAAAGGAAGCAACGATGATATATATTAAGATTGATAATGATGTATTTTATGATGATGCGGTTGTGCTTGTCCGTTCATTTTATCCAAGAACTGATGTTATGGCACTAAAGGCAGATTCCAAACCGGAAGAGAAAGATGAGGTTCTTTCAATAGAAGTTCCTGATGTCACAGGGCTTGATAAGAAGAATGCCCACGAAGTGTTTAAGGACAGCTTATATAAGAAGCTTTCAGAAAAGACAGGCAAGAAGCTGCCGTGGGGATATCTTACAGGAGTAAGGCCAAGTAAGATTGCGTATACAATGCTTGAAGAAGGTGCAACAGAGGAACAGATTAAGAAACATTTTATGGACAAGCATTATGCGAGTGAGGAAAAGGCAGACCTTGCACTTACAGTAGCAAGGAAAGAGTTAGATATACTTACGGATATGGATTATAAGACAGGCTACAGCCTGTATATTGGAATTCCATTCTGTCCTAGTATATGCCTGTACTGTTCATTTTCATCATATGCACTTGGTGCGTACAAAGACTATGTAGATAATTATGTTGATGCACTTATTAAGGAGATAAGATATGTCGCTGAATCCATGAAAGGCAGAAGACTGGATACAGTGTACATGGGTGGTGGAACACCTACAACTCTGAGTGCAGCACAGTTAGATAAAGTACTGACAGTGGTTGAAGAAGCATTTGACTTGAGTGCATGCCGCGAGCTTACTGTAGAAGCCGGCAGACCGGACAGCGTGACACTGGATAAATTCAAGGTTCTTAAAGCTCATAATGTGGGAAGAATATCTATTAATCCGCAGACAATGAACCAGAAAACACTTGACCTGATAGGAAGAAAGCATACAGTTGAAGATATTAAGAATGCTTATGCAATGGCAAGAGAAGCAGGACTTGATAATATAAACATGGATATGATTCTTGGACTTCCGGGAGAGGGTGTAGACGAGGTTTACCATACACTTAATGAAATTAAGGCGATGAGGCCGGAGAGTCTTACCGTTCATTCACTTGCAATCAAGAGGGCTTCAAGACTTAACATATTGCGTCAGCAGTACACAGAGCTTTCAATTAAGAACACAGACAGTATTATCGCGATGACTGAGCAGACAGCAAGAGATCTCAATATGCAGCCTTATTATATGTACCGCCAGAAGAATATGGCAGGTAATTTTGAGAATGTTGGCTATGCAGTCCCGGGACTTGAATGTATATATAATATTCTTATTATGGAAGAAAAGCAGACGATAATTGCGTGTGGCGCAGGTGCTTCAACTAAGGTTGTGTTCCATAATGAAGGTGATGAAAACCATTCTGTGCGTATTGAGCGAATCGAGAATGTCAAAGATGTCAGAAGCTATGTCGAGAGAATTGATGAGATGATTGAGAGAAAGCGGAAGTTCTTTGGGGAGAATGAGTTTTGATAAATGGAATGGATTGACTGGCATGGGGAATGTGATAAGCATAGGTAATCAGGGCTTTGATAGTATAAGAGAGAACAATTACTTTTTTATAGATAAAAGCAGTCTCATTAAAGAATGGTGGGATTCTGGTGATGTTGTTACTCTGATAATACGCCCTCGCAGGTTTGGCAAAACGCTTAATATGAGTATGCTTAATTGTTTTTTCTCTAGTAAATATGCTGGAAGATCAGACTTGTTCAAAGGCTTATCAATATGGGATGATTCCAGTTACAGAGATATACAGGGAACTTACCCTGTCATATATCTCAGTTTTGCTGATGTTAAGCAGACAAGCTATGCCGAGGCAGTTTCTAAGATTAAGAGCATAATATTGGAAATGTACTCACAGTATGAAAGAATGATTGATAAGGATGCTTTGACGGACAGTCAGAGACAGCTGTTATCAACAATTAAGGTTGGAATGGATGATATTGCAGCTCAGAATTCATTAAAAATATTATCTTCTGTACTTGCAGAGACAACAGGAAAGAAAGTCATAATATTATTAGATGAATATGATACTCCTATGCAGGAGGCTTATCTTGACGGTTATTGGGATGAATTCACAGCATTTATAAGAGGATTCTTTAATGCAGCATTTAAGACCAATACGTATCTTGAGAGGGCTATGCTCACAGGTGTTACAAGAGTTTCAAAAGAATCAGCATTTTCAGATCTGAATAATCTTGTGGTTGTCACAACGACATCTGACAGATACAGTACATGCTTCGGATTCACAAAGCAGGAAGTATATGCGGCACTTGACAGTTTTAATCTGGGTGAGCAGAAAGATAATGTCAAGAAATGGTATGACGGTTTCACATTTGGCAGACACAAAGATATATATAATCCATGGTCAATAACGAATTATCTAAAAGAACAGAAGTTTATTCCGTATTGGGCACTTACAAGTTCTAATAGTATGATAAGCAGACTGATACAGTCGGCATCGATAGACATGAAGATGGATATGGAAACTCTCCTTAATGGTGGAGAAATAACCGTTTGCTTTGACGAGCAGATAGTATTCAGCCAGCTTGAAAATGATGAGAATGCAGTCTGGAGTCTGATGGTTGCCAGTGGATATCTTAAAGTATGCGAAGTTGAATACAGAGGCATGATGGGTAAACCATGGTATCATCTTGCTGTTACTAACATGGAAACACTCAGCATGTTTACAGGTATGTTTACAGGATGGTTTGCTGACAAAATCACTAATTATAACAGCTTTGTCAAAGCATTTATCAGTGGGAATGTAAAAGAAATGAATATATACATGAAAGATGTTGCTTTATCGACAATAAGTAATTTTGATTCAGGTATGCATCCTTCATCAGTCAGTGAACCTGAGCGTTTTTACCATGGTTTAGTCCTTGGATTATTGTCTGAATTGTATGATACTTACGAAGTGAAATCAAACAGAGAAAGCGGATATGGAAGATATGATGTTATGGTGATTCCTAAGATTGATAAGCAGAAAGATGCTATGATTCTGGAATTCAAGGTATGTGATATCGACACAGAAGGTACGCTTGAAGATACTGCGGAGGCGGCATTGCAACAGATTAAAGAAAGACAGTATGATGCTGAACTGATAGCGAGAGGTATAGACAGAAAACATATAAGACATTATGGTTTTGCTTTCCAAGGCAAAAAGGTGTTAATAAAGGAACAATAATAGAAAGTCCTTATAATGATATCGTCAAAGTGATATCTTTATAAGGACTTAATTTAATATTGGGGCAGGTTTTGTCGTCTTTATATATGGGAAAATGTGTCGCAAAGGCTACAGAAGGCATGATTTGCAAAGCCCACTAATTAGTTATAATTCGTATAATGTGTTGGTCTTTTTTGCTACGAAATGGAGCTGGATGAGTTGAAAAACCCACTAATTAAGAGCAAAGTTAGAACATAGTAGGTGTTTACCCTGTAATATGTGTGTATAATAAAAATGAAGGGGAAGAAAAGACCTACTCAATGAAAGATTGATGGAGATTGAGTAGGTCTATTAGCAGGAGCAAGAGGGATAAGTGGTGTTAAAAGACCTACGAAAGGGCATATATTGCGAAGTTGAGTAGGTTTAAAGTGGAATAACAAGAGTTTATAGAGCAGATTACAAAATATGCAGGTGGTTCTTGATGATATGGTTTCTGAAATACTTGGATATGTAAGACAGAACAACAGAGGAAATACATATCAAGATACTTTAGAAATATGGGAGAAAATAAATATGGGAGAAAAGAACATAGGTGGTTATGATGAAAATTATAAATATGACAGCCTGGCGGTTAATTATCTTGAAGGAAGAATATTAAAATCCAAATACCTTATTCCACACATCTCATCGGGAGATAAAGTGCCTAATCTCGATGGTGCTATAGAATTGTGTGAAGATGCGGTAAATAAGATAAATCCAATTGCAAAATTTGAGGTGCAGGTAAAATCCCTGAATCATGATTATAACAATAGTAATATCAGAGATAATACACAATATCCATATAAATACTCCTGTGAAACAAAATGTGTAAATGTTGTGCTGCAGGGGATTACACTGAATCCTGTTCTTTTAATACTTGTAGACTTTAAAAATGAACATATATACTGGAAGTATATGAATGAGCGTTATTGTCTTGAACTTGATGTTGGCTGCCAGAAAGAAAAGACAATATATTTCAGTAATGAGGACGAGGTAACAGATATAGATGAATGGGGAGAAAACCTTCGCAGCATATATAAGTCGTATAAATATAACCTTAAGAGTAGTGACTGCTTTTTATTACCAGAAGAAGAGAGAACAGTACCGGAAGAAATTCAGAAAATGTCAGATTATATAAATGGATTGCTTGATAATGAATTATGGTTTATAAAAAAGAGTTTATTTCCTCAGATGTGGAAGCTTGGAATAGCATATTTTGATGGTAAGAATACTGATTTTTCATGTCTTGGCTTCTATATAATAAAAAAAGGAAAAAATGATGTATTTATAAAACAGTTTAAGAACGAATGGGATTATTTTGTAAGTATAAAATATGGAGGAAGTTATTCGCTGGAAGACATTGTCAAGGACACATTAAAGAACTGGATAGATTTATTCTTTGAAAATGAGCATTATCCATTAGAAATAATGCCAGATGAAGTCCTGATAGAAATATTATTCGAAAAGATAGATAATGCTGTTGCAGAAGCACGCATGGGGGATAAAGACAAAGTACATGTCAAGCTGGCACTGGAGGAAGATAAAATTACAATATCAGAAGCACGGGAAATAATTAATAAATATAATTGCAGTCCAATGTTGTGCAATTGCATTATATCTATGCTCGAGGAAAGAGGGTATTCAGAGATAAAAAGACCTTGGAGAACGCTCGTGTATTATCATATATCAAAATGTACTGACAACTGCATCAGTTATGAGCCAGATGATAACCGTGACAGCAATGACATATATAATATGACAACATTTATAAAAGGATATATGAACTTCTTTAATAAATGTAAAAAATATATGGGCAGATTGTCAGCACCTTTATTTGATATGAGACATGGCAGGCATGTAATAATTCTAGATGACGATATGGAAGTGTATCTGGGGATTGCAGAAGGGTCAGATGACTATTGCGTTGAAGTATATACGAGAAAAGAAAAATGTGAATTATACAATTCCATTCAGGAATCATGGCGTACATGTGATTCCCAGTTTGGAAAAATATGTAGGGGAACAGCCTGTAAGAACGATTATTCATGGTATAAGCTGTGGAGAGTTATGAATAGGAGATTATGCTATGATTATATAGGTGTTGATACTGATAAGGATATGACGGATGATTATAACAGGTGTTGAGGATAAGGAAAAGTATTATTGAAAAGTATTATTATGTAAAACATTGACGAATATAGACAAAAGTGATAGAATATTGGACGATGTATTTTGCCCTAGGCTAATATATAGTTATGGGTGCAAAACATCTGGCATGGAAAGAGCCATAAGAATAATTGATAGAAAAAAGCTTGCAAGGATAAATCGTTGCTTTGTCACGTTTATTCTTATAGTGGTCATATGTAGATAGTTAATCTGCCAGCATTGCTGACAGAATGGCGAAGCTTACCCATTTTTAGGATTAAAGAATCCAGAAAGGAAAATAATTATGTGGTATGCAGTTCAGGTAGAGACTGGAAAAGAGAGTGTTATAAAAGACTACTGCTCTAAACTAGTCAATAGAACAATGTATAACGATATATTTGTACTCAGATTCAATAAGGTTAAGAAATTCTATGGAAAGTGGCATCAGGAGAGCAAGGTAATGTTTCCAGGATACATATTCATAGACACTGATACACCGGAACAGGTATATGAGGCTCTGAAAAATGTGCCTGCATTCACAAGCCTGCTCGGAAGAGACAAGGACAGCTTCGTGCCAATTGAAAGAAGCAAGGAAGAGCTATTCAGGGAAATGGTCAATGACAATTACGAAATAGCTATGTCCTGCGGTCTGATTGAGGGCGACAAGGTAACTATCACAGATGGACCATTGGCAGGTAAAGAAGCCATGATCTGCAAGATAAACAGGCACAAAAGAACCGCAACTCTGAATGTGGAGATGTTCGGGGACAAGGTTGGGGTGACTGTTGGACTGGAGGTTGTGGAGAAGAGGGATTAGCAAAGCTAGTTTGTAAGAGAAATGTGTTTCAATGCCTGAGATTACTGGGAGTAAGGACAGGGGTTGATATTAACTTATCATAAATGTAGTTGTGGCTACAAAGAAAAGTTGATAAAGGCGAAATGTTAGATGAAGAGTATCTGCTGCGTGGGTGTAGTGGGGGCTTTTGAGGTTAGGAGAATCAGCTGAGCTATCCAGAATAATCTGGATAGTTGATATGGACTGGTTGACCAAAAGATAAAGAGGAGAAATTGAAATGATTATTACAAAGACACCATTCCGCATGTCTTTTTTTGGCGGCGGTACAGATATGGAGAGTTTCTTTAAAGAAAACGGAGGAGCCGTTATCTCCACAACTTTTGATAAGTATTGCTATGTGAATGTACGTCATTTGCCTCGATTCTTTGATTACAGTACAGAGTTGTCTTATTCAAAGACAGAGCGTGTGACTGATATAGAGGCTATCCAGCATCCGGCAATTCGTAATGCAATGAAAATGTTGGACATGCATGAATTACGTTTGACATACGAAGCTGATCTTCCAGCTCGTTCAGGGTTAGGAACTAGCAGTTCTTTTGCTGTTGGTATGCTGAACGCATTTTATGCGTTAAAGGGAAAATATGCAGATAAGAAGAAGCTTGCAGATGAGGCTATCTATTTAGAGAGAATTCTATGTGATGAAGCCGGTGGTTGGCAAGATCAGATTGCGGCATCTTTTGGTGGCTTTAACAGGATTAACTTCAATGCTGATGGCTATGAGGTTCTTCCTATTATTATCAGCCCAGAGAGAAAGAAGAGACTGAACAATAACTTGATGATGTTCTTTACCGGATTCACTCGTTTCTCTTCTGATGTTCAGAAAGCAAACAATGTATCTGCTAAAGAGAAAGAAGCACAGTTAAAAGAGATGTTGGCTCTTGTTGATGAGGCAGAAGAAGTCCTTACAAACAAGAAAAGAGATTTAGATGACTTTGGCAGACTTCTTGACCACACATGGAAACTCAAAAAACAGACAGGCGGATCTATTTCAACAAACAGTATTGATGAGTTCTATCAGAAAGGGATTGAAGCTGGTGCACTCGGTGGAAAGCTTCTTGGTGCTGGTGGCGGTGGATTCCTTGTGTTTTATGTTCAGCCAGAATACCAAGAGAAAGTGATGGCAGCAGTGCACAATCTACTCTACATTCCGTTTAAATTTGAAGATGGTGGAACAAGAGTGATCCACTACAGTCCGGAAGAGTGGATTCAGAGAGACTGATCAGAGGGGAAGAAATGAGCATGAAAGTTGTGATTATGGCCGGAGGAAAAGGAACCAGAATTTCCTCTGTGGCAAGTGATATACCAAAACCGATGATTGAGATTGATGGGATTCCTGTACTGGAAAGAGAAATCCAATGCTTGAAGGAGCAGGGCTTCAAAGATCTTATTATCACCGTTAGTCATCTTGGCCACATCATCATGAACTACTTTGGTGATGGATTAGACTTTGGAGTACATATTGAATATTTTGTAGAGGAGCAGCCCTTGGGTAATGCCGGGGCTCTCTTTGAGTTAAAGAATAAATTAACTGAAGATTTCCTTTTGCTGAATGCTGATTCGATTTTTGATATAGACTTCAATCGAATTGTGAAGTTCCACAAAGAAAAAGGGGGACTGGTTACGTTATTTACTCATCCGAATAGTCATCCGTATGATAGTGGTTTGATTATCGCGGATAAGACTGGCGCTGTAGAACAGTGGCTTACAAAAGAAGATGCAAGACCTAAGTATTACCAGAACAGGGTGAATGCTGGTCTTCACGTAGTGTCACCAGAAATATTAGAAGTTAGACCAGAAGGTGCAAAGGTTGACTTGGATCGTCAGCTTTTGAAGCCTCTTGCTGGAACTGGAAAGATGTTCTGTTATGACAGTCCAGAGTATGTAAAGGATATGGGAACGCCTGACCGTTATGAGGCTGTTTGTAAGGACTTTGCTGATGGAGTAGTAGCAGGAAAAAATTTAAAGAGAAAACAAAAAGCTATTTTCTTAGATCGTGACGGAACCATCAATAAATATGTTGGATTTCTGAGAGATATTGACGAATTTGAACTTCTACCAGGTGTGGCAGAGGCGATTGGTAAAATCAATAGAAGTGGATACCTTGCTATTGTAGTTACCAATCAGCCTGTGATAGCCAGAGGGGAAGTTGGCTGGGAAGAACTACAGGAAATTCACAATAAGATGGAGACTCTTCTTGGCTTAGAGGGTGTTTATCTTGACGGGATTTACTTCTGTCCACATCACCCACATAAAGGCTATGAAGGAGAAATTCCAGAACTGAAGTTTGATTGCGATTGCAGGAAGCCAAAGCCAGGAATGCTTCTTAAGGCAGCAGAAGACTTTAATATTGATCTCTCACAGTCTTGGATGATCGGTGACGGAGAAAATGATATTAAGGCAGGAGAAGTTGCTGGATGCAAAACAGCGCTTATTGGTGAGGGAAATTTTAATCAAAGTATAACAGGAAATAGCCTGTTGGAAATTGTGGAGCATATTTTGTAATGGGGTACTGGGGATTCTATAGAAAATCAGCATAATTTTACCTGGGGGGTACACCTCAGATTAGCAAAAATATTTTAAAGAATTAGCTTTATATTGGGAGCAAATGAAATATCTGCAAAAGCAACAATAGCTAATAGTGCTTTTTTTCTTCATAGAGGTCTTGGGTGTGTTGTACATGATAATGCAGTTATCGGGGAACACTGTACGATAAGTCAAAATGTAACAATTGGATCTAAATGGTCTAATGGTATTTGTGATGGAAGTTGTCCAATTATTGAATGTGGTGTTTTTATTGGTGCTGGTGCAGTTATATTGGGAAATATTAAAATAGGGGATTACTCGGTTATAGGCGCTAATGCGGTTGTAACTAAAGATGTCCCACCATATGCGATATGTGTAGCTGTACCAGGCAGAATAGTAGGTTATAAAAATGGAAAAAATGAATATAAGATTACAGAGACAAGTGAATCTTCTGATTAAGAGATATCCAATACTTGAAAGTGTAGAACAGAACATTATTGATGCATATTTAGTTATGCAGGAGTCATATGAAAATGGGGGAAAACTCCTTATTGCCGGAAATGGTGGTTCGGCGGCAGATTCGGAGCATATTGTGGGTGAGTTAATGAAGGGATTCAAATTACCTCGTAAAACAAATGATAAATATGCAAATAAACTGATAGAGACAGAGCCCGAACTTGGAAAGGTTCTTGCTGAGAATCTTCAAATGGCGTTGCCAGCAATAGCTTTGGATGGACACATGGCACTTTCTACAGCTTATATGAATGATTGTGAGCCGCTTCTATGTTTTGCACAGCAAGTGAATGGATTTGGAAAAGAAGGAGATGTATTCCTTGGAATATCAACTTCTGGTAATAGTAAGAATATACTTTATGCGGCAACTGTTGCAAAAGCAAAGGGAATGAAAATAGTTGGTCTTACTGGTCAGAATGATAGTAAGTTATCTGCAATAGCAGATGTAACTGTTAAGGCTCCAAATATGGAGACATATATGATTCAAGAATTGCACCTACCAATTTATCATTGTTGGTGTTTGATGCTTGAGGATTATTTTTTTGGAGAATAAAAAGGAAAACGAAGAGTAATGAAAAGTTTAAAGAAAAAACAGGCGATATTATTTGTAATGCCAAGGCTTCCATTTCCAGCATCGTCTGGAAGAAAAACTTCTTTATATCATTACTGTCGCATTTTATCAGAAGAATTGGGGTATCGGTTAGTAGTTGCAGCATTCTTGGAAGGTGGAGATGATCCCAATTTGAAGCCTGATTTTATTGAACGTCTTGAAATACTGCCAAAAGCGACTAGTAAAGAGAAGCTAAAGAATATTACAATGAATTCTTTAATCGGAAAGAAAAAGCCAATGCAGGTTTCTCTATTTTGGAGTAAATCTGCTAAAGATGCTGTTGATAAATTAGTGCAAGAAGAAAAACCAGATATTGTCATTGGCGATATGGTACGAAGTACAGACTATATTAAAGACATTGATGCGTTTAGAATTGCTGATCTTGATGATCGTATTTCTCTTAGATATCAACGGCAATTAGATAATGACCTGAATGGAATTAACCCATATGGTGCTTTTTTAAATACAGTTCCATCTATTCTACAAAGGATAATGCTATTTCACCCTATAAAAAAATATGTTGTAAAAACAGAAATAGAACTTTTGAAAAAATATGAATTGGAGATGGGACGAGAATGTGAAAAGACGGTATTTGTTGCATCACAAGAAGCAAAAGATTTCAATATAGAACTAGGAGAAGAAAAAGCATTTGCTATCCCTATAGGAGTAGATACGGATACTTTTGCATATAGAAAAACGGGAAATGATGGACAAGTCATAGGCTTTTTAGGAGCCATGAGTGTTGCACATAATGAAAATGCGGTTCGTCATTTTATTAGCGATATATTTCCAGATATTCTAAAGAGTGAACCTACAGTAAAATTCTTGGTAATTGGAGGTGGAGTTTCAGAAAATCTACAAAATCTGGCATCTGAAAATATAATATTTACGGGTCAAGTCCCAGACGTTAAAGAGTATCTTGAAAAATGTAAAGCTTTTGTGTGTCCTATGACATTTGGTAGTGGTATCAAAACAAAAAACCTAGAAGCGATGTCTTTAGGGTTGCCTGTTGTTACAACATCTATTGGAGCTGAAAATATTGATGCTGTAGATGGTAGAGATTGGCTTATATGTAATGAGGATAATAAGTTTGCGAAAGCTGTTGTTGAACTACTGACAAATGAAGAGGAACGGGTTCGAATCGGTATCAATGCTAGCCGGTTTATAGAAAAGAATTTTACCTGGAATGTTGCAAAGAATGCATTTGCAGAGGTATTGGAGTGTGAATAGATGCGTATTTTATGGATGACTTTAGAATGTATATTACCAGCTAATACAGGTGGCAGAATAGGTGTGTTTAAGCGGTTAGAGCAAATGACTAATCGTGGCCATGAAGTTTATCTTTTTTTCCCATATGATTCAGATATCGATGAGCAAGGAATTCAGTTGTTAAAAAAATACTGCAAACAAGTTCGTCCGTATAGAAGAAAAAAAACTATACCAGTATTATTTAATTCTTTGAGGTATCCTTACACAGTTGCATCCAGAAATATTCCAAACATGAAAAGGGATATTCAAAAGTGTCTGGATGAAGAAAAAATAGATATTATCAATGTCGATTTTCCGCATATGTTAATAGATCTGGTAGGATTAGACTTGAAAGGAACTCCAGTAATACTTAATGAACATAATGTTGAATGGAAATTTTATCGTCAGATTTCGGAAAGTGCTACAAATAAAATAAAGAAGTTCGCTTATCGTTTTGATGCAGGTCGATTAAAGAAGTACGAAGAACATATTGTAAAATGTATTAATCCTTCATTTGTCACATTTGTGTCTACAGATGACAAGGAATACTATTCAAAGTGGATGGGATTTAAGGACAAACTAGAGCTTATTCCGGTTGGAGCAGATAGTAGAAAAAAAGATGATGGAATTAATAAGAATCAAGATGGAAAAATCATCTTGTTTGTAGGAAAAATGTCTGCAGAACCTAATATTGATGCAGTGACATGGTTCTCAAAAGAGGTATTTCCTAACATTAAAAAGGAAATGCTTGATGTAAAATTTTACATTGTAGGAAGAGATCCTAGTGATGCTATAAAAAAACTTGCTTCTGATAGCATTACAGTTATCGGTGGCGTAGAGAGTGTAGAAGAGTATTATACACATGCTGATCTTGTTGTTCTTCCGCTTCGATATGGTGGAGGTGTAAAGATTAAGCTTTTGGAAGCGATTAGCTACAAGAAACCAATTGTTTCGACATCAATAGGTGTTGAAGGAACTTTATATAAAGACGGAAAAACAATTCCTGTAGCAGATGATGAAATAAAATTTAGCAATCTATGTGTAGAAATGTTAAATAGTGGTAGGGGAATAGATGATGCTTACTGTATTTTTGAGCGTAATTATACATGGAGTTCAGTGGGGGATAAATATGAAAACTTATTTAAAAAGGTAGGTACTAATGGGTAATCAGGGAAATGGCATTATGAAAATATGGATATTATCCATATTTTTTGATGCATATGCGCTAGCTTATGTGGGAACGTATCCAATAACATTATTTACGTTAGTAACAATACTAGCAGTGTTGAGCAAAGCCAAAAATGAAATGAGATGTTTTAAGATTGAAAACAATGCATCAGTGAAAGCTGCATTGTTAATGGTGGTGTATCTTATCATAAATTATTGTGTTACAGGATTTAAAAATTCTAATTCACTAATGTTGTCCATTATGTATTTTATGGTATTTATTGTCACAACAAGACGTGAGAAGGAACAAACATTTGAATCACATATGGAATTTTTTTCTAAAATAATGAATGTTATTGCTGTATATGGAATTTATCAGTTTGCTGCTAGAATTTATAATTTACCATTTTCAGATATAGTTATAGATGGACACATGGTGACAGGGTACAATTGGACAAACCGTGTAAGATTTCTTGGTCAGTATTTTTACAGATCTAATGCAATTTTTAGAGAGCCATCTTTTTTTAGTCAGTTTTTGGCTATAAATTTATTATTACTTATATTGAAGTTTCTAGATACTTCATATAAAAAAAAGACCAAAGCCAGTTGGATCTTAATTAATGCGATCGCAATGATTTTGACTTTCTCAGGAACCGGATTCATTATATTGATTGTGGGATTCTTGTTCTACGCTATTAGGAAATTAGACAACAAGGTATTACGAGGCAGAATTTTATTAATTCTGCTTGCAGGAATAGCTGTACTAATTGCATTATTGCAAACACCTGTTGGAGCCTATTTTACTCAAAGACTGCAAGAAATTTTCGTTTATAATACTGATAATTTTTCTGGTTATGTACGTTTTAGAGGTGGACGAGATGTATTAGCTGATGCGTGGGCCAAGAAGCCGTTCTTTGGAACAGGAATAGGAACTGCATCCGAATTTATTAAATCAATGCAGAATTATTATGATGGATTGACAGTAAATGGCCTCTACAGACCAGCTGTTGAGTTGGGGGTAGCAGGTGAATTCTTTTGGATTGTATTCTTAGGCTCAATAGTTCTTCGCAAAGAATTTAATGAAAAATTTAAAATGTTACAATGCATTATAATTCCGTTTTTGATATGTCATGAAACTTTTCAGTCTAATTATTATTGGATTCTGTTGTACATGCTAAATGTAACATTAATATACCAGACTGATGATCGCATATACAATAAATAGAGGGAAGTGTAAAGCATGAGACATAATCATAATGACAAAATAGCGGTTGTGTTAGTTAATTATAACGGTCTGAATGATACGCTTGATTGTATTAAATCCATACATGGAGCGGATATTATAGTGGTTGATAATGCATCGCATTCTAATGAATTATCTTTGATTTTAGAAAAATACCCATATGTAATAGGAATTCAAAGCAAGGAAAACAGTGGTTTTTCTGGTGGAAATAATTTTGGAATTCACTATGCCTTGAAGCATGGATATACACATATCATGCTTCTAAATAATGACACGGAAATTGATAAGGATATGATTCGTCATTTAGTTGAAAACTGTTCTTCGGATTCAATTTCTGTACCGAAAATGCTATATTACTCAAATCCGGATGTTATTTGGTATGGTGGGGGTGATATTAACAAAAGTACAGGAAATGCAAAACACTGGCAAAAAGGGGAAAAAGACACAAAGAATTCTAAAATTCAAAAATGTACTTTTGCTACAGGATGTTGTATGATGATTCCAAGAGAAGTATTTGAAAAAGTTGGAATTTTAGAAGAAAAATATTTTATGTACTGTGAGGACACAGAGTTTTGTGTGAGATTAGCTTTGGCTGGTATCAATGTAAATTATGTGCCAAACGCTAAGCTTTGGCATAAAATTGGGGCATCTTCTAGCGGAGAAGATTCGCCATTTGCTACGTACTATATGACACGCAATCGATTTTGGCTAGTTAGAGATTATAAGAATTATTTTCATTGGACAGCATTTCCTTTTGTTTTACTTACAAGGATACTTTGGGTTTTTAGAAGCAAAGGTGAAGTAAGAAAGGCGTTTATCCGTGGAATAAAAGACGGATTGGCTGGGGCATAGATTCGCCAAATGAATGTTAATGGATAAATGTCGGCTTCTGGACTAGTGATCAGAACACAAAACAGTATAATAAGTCAGGTGGTATTAAATGGATAACAGAGTTCTCTTGGTTGGCTGGGGAAGATCCGTAAATTATGGAACAAATCTACAGACAATTGCTTTATATGAAATTATAAACCAAAAATATAAATGTGATTTTCTATACTCTAGAAAATATTGCAGTTCAAAACTATTTGTGAAAAAAGCAATAAAAAAGCTTAGATCGAAGATAAAAAAAGAGGGTGGTGTGACACCGGAAAAGAATAGAAATATAGACAAATGTTATGAAAATATAAGAAAAATTAACTTGAATTCACCTTCTGACAAAAAAATAATTTTATCAAAATATAATACTTTTGTGGTTGGAAGTGATCAGGTATGGAATCCTGGCTATTTGGAGTCGACGTATTTGCTAGACTTTGTACCGAAGGGATACAGAAAAATATCATATGCGTCAAGTATAGGCGTGAATACTATACCTAAGAAGTGCCATAAGATTTACTGCAAATACTTAAGTGATTTTAGTTATATTTCCATGAGAGAGCAGCAAGGAGCGAAATGCATCAGTAAAATGATTAGACGTTCCGTGGATACTGTTTTAGATCCGACGCTTCTTCTTTCATCTTTAGAGTGGAAGGAGATTTGTTCTAAAGAAGTGAATAATATTTCTTCAAGCTTGCCAGATAAATATTTACTTTGTTATTTTGTGGGAAATATGGCTCAACATATGAAGGAAATCCAAGATATTTCTAAAGAAATGAATCTTAAAATAGTAGTGTTACCAATTACAGAACAAGAAACAAGATTATCAGAAGGTGTTGTGATTAATAATGCTGGTCCAAAGGAATTTGTAGCAGCTGTGAATGGTGCAACCATGGTTTGTACGGATTCTTTTCATATGTGTGCATTTTCCTTAAACTTTCAGAAAGAGTTTTGGGTATTTAAACGTTTTAATGACAATAGTTCCTCGAGTCAAAATTCAAGAATTGATAATTTGTTTTCTGAGTTTGGAATAAATAGATATTTTAATGATGGCGATAGACAGTCATTGGATTATAACAGAATATCAATTTCTTTAAAAAATAAGAGAATTGAGTGTAAGAAGCTTTTATTCTCTGCAATTGATGGAAAGGTAGCGGCAATACACTCCAGTTGAGTAGTCAAGCTACAGGGAAAAATCAAAAGTCCATAGTATCTGAATTGTATTGAACCACGATATTAAAAGAAAGGAAACGTGTGATAATTAACTTCCTAATTATCATACAAGAATAAATAAATGTATACGATTTTGGAAAATGCTAGAATAGTTGTAGATTTGTTAAAAAAACATAAAATTAGATATATTGTTATAAGTCCAGGAGGATCAAATATTCCAGTTATTCAAGCAGTACAACAAGATGATTTTTTTAAATGTTATTCGGTTGTGGATGAGCGAAGTGCTATGTATTTTGCTATTGGACTATATTTAAAAACAGGGGAAATTATTGCAACTTCATGTACAACAGCAAATGCTACAAGAAATTATGTACCTGGATTAACAGAAGCATTTTATAAGAGAGTTCCTATTTTAGCATTAACTATGTCAAAGCATCCAATGTATTTATCACAGGAATATATGCAATGTCCAATACAGACATCATTACCGATTGATTGTGTAAAGAAAAGTTTCTCAGTTCCTAGGATTAAAGATGAATATGATAGGGCAATGTGTGTGAGAATTACAAATGAAGCAATTTTGGAGTTAACACATCATGGAAATGGACCAGTTCAATTGAATATAGAGGAACTTGACAGTGAAACATGGGTGTTTGACAATAGCGCTGTATTGCCAGATGTTAGAATGATAAAACGATATGAAAAGGTTATAAATGATTTTGATTTTTCCAAAAAGAAAATAATGATTCTTATTGGAGAAAATGTGCCTTTATCTATGGATGAGTATAATTCTATTGAAAAATTCTGTGAGTCGCATAATGCTTTTGTTTATACAAATCACCTATCAAATTATCATGGAAAATATTCAATAAATGCCAATTTGTTAGTTGGAAGTACTTCTGATGAAATTTTCACAAAGGATTTGAGACCAGATGTTTTAATTACATTTGGGGGAATTACAGGTGATTATAATATCTATAGGAAATTATTTTCTTTAAGTAAATATATTGAAGAGCATTGGAGAATTTCAAAAGATGGTGATGTCATTGATACATACAACCAATTAACTCGTGTTTATCAGATGGGGTTAAATGATTTTTTTGATGCTTGGGATGATAATTTAAGTATACATGATTATTTTGAAAAATGGCAAGACTATGATAATAGATTGGATAGAAATATTTTATTACCATTTTCGAATACATTTGCAGCTCAACAATTGTGCAATAAAATTCCTAAGAACAGTTATATGAATTATGCTATATTAAATAGTTTGAGATCTTGGTTGGTGTTCAATATTGATAAATCAATAAAGTGTTTTTCAAATGTTGCATCATTTGGAATAGATGGTTGTTTATCAACTTTTTTGGGAGAGAGTGTTGTAACTGATGAATTGTGTTTTCTAATTATTGGTGATTTGTCATTTTATTATGATATGAATGCAATAGGAATAAGACATATAAAAGATAATGTAAGAATATTATTGGTGAACAATAATGGTGGTGTGGAGTTTAAACTTGGTGATTTGCAGTATAAAACAGATGTTAGTTCTTACATAGCAGCAGATAATCATTTTAAAAATGCAGAAGGATGGGCTGGAACACAAGGATTTAAATATATTTCTGCAAGAAATAAGGAAGAATTCTCAGCTAATGTTGACAGTTTTATTTCAGATAGCGATAGACCTATTATTTTTGAAATATTCACAAATCCAGAAGATGAAAAAAAAGCAGGATTTATGCTTGTTGACAAAAATAGAAATGCTACAACTTCTGAACAAATGAAGCAAGGAATAAAAAATACAATAAAAAATGTTATTGGAAATGAAAATTCTGCAAAATTAAAGAATATGTTGAGAAAGTGATGCTATAAGGAGAATAGCTATAAAAAGTCAACCATAAATTAGCAAAAAGTTTCTTTTTTATATAGGTGGTAAAAGGTGACTTTAATAGAACTCCCTTAGTGTGTTTTTCATAATCTATCGATATTGGTATACAAATCTCTTATTAGAGGCTAAATTCTACTTCGTCAGTGAGCATCTTCCAGATGACTCTGACAAGCTTGCCAGCTCAATGCCCAAGTTATTGTAGTGAGACTGGCATTTAGTCATTTTGGTATTGTAATAAGCCTCAAAGGTAGCGTTGTTTCTAATAACGTTACAAGCTGCATTAACAAGAGCGTAGCGTAATACGCGAGAGTCACGTTTGGACATATGAGTTGTCTTAGCCTGAAAGTTACCAGACTGATAAACAGACGAATCCAGATCGGCGCAAGTAGATTATTAGGATTGAAGAAACGGTGAATATCACCTATTTCATCAAGAATCATTCCATTATTTATATATCATATACCGGGAATTTGAATTGCATTGAATCACTATACTAAAAGAAAGGAAACGTGTGATAAGTAACTTCCTAATTATCATACAGGGGATAAATGTTAAAAAAAATCAAAATTAAATATATAAATTTGCCTATTCAAGTTAGGGCATCATTTTGGTTTTTAATTTGTACATTTACGCAAAAAGCGGTTAATGTTATTACAACGCCAATATTTACAAGACTTCTAAGTACGTCTGAGTATGGAGAATATAATGTATATACATCTTGGTTAGGTATCTTTACTGTTTTTATCAGTTTAAATTTATCACAAGGCGTTTTCATGAGAGGCTTATTAAAGTATAAAAATCATAAAGATGAATTTGCATCTTCCATGCAATTTCTTACATTGATACTTGTATTAAGTTCAATTTTAATTTATCTTCCACTGTCTCATGTTATTAATAATATGACAAACTTGAATACTACGAGAACAATATTAATGGTCTTAACAATTTGGCTTACATCAATTTTTGGATTTTGGGCCGCAGAGCAAAGAGTTGACTATCAGTATAAGAAATTAGTACCTATAACATTAATTGTTACAATTACAGGACAGTTGTTTGGAATTATTCTGATAAAAAATTTTGAAGATAAAGTAACAGGACGTATTCTTGGAACATTAATTATTGATGCGTTGTTTTATATGTGGTTGTTTGTTATTGACATAAAAAAAGGAAAGACCTTTATTAATATTGAGTATTGGAGATATGCACTTTCATTTAATATTCCATTGATTCCACATTACCTTTCTCAAGTGATTTTAAATAGTTCAGATAGAATCATGATAGAAAGAATGGTAGGAACTAGCGCAGCAGGAATATATGGATTAGCATATTCAATTTCACAGGTAATGACAATGTTTAATACTGCTTTGGCACAAACAGAAGAGCCATGGTTATACCGTAAAATTCAAGATAATAATATAGAAGCAATAAAACCAGTCGCTTACATATCGTTTATTTTTATTGCAATAGTAAATCTATTGCTGATATTATTAGCACCTGAGATTATAAGTGTTTTTGCACCTAAAGCCTATTATGATGCAGTTTGGATTATTCCACCGATTGCAATGAGCGTTTTTTTCTCATTTTCATATTATTTTTTTGCTGTATTTGAATATTATTATGAGAGAACGAAACCGATTGCTATAGCTTCTTGTATAGGTGCAGGGGTTAATATTATTTTAAATTTTGTATTAATACCTATGTTTGGGTATTACGCAGCAGGATATACAACACTATTATGTTTTATAATATATGCTACATTTCATTATTATTTTATGCGTAAAATATGTTTTAGTGAATTGAATGGAAAAGAACCATTTTCCTTAAAAGTTTATTTAAGTATAGCTTTCATATTTATTGTATTGGGCTTTTTAATTCAATTTACATATAATCTGAGGTGGATAAGATATTTATTTTTAGTAGTATTTTTTGCAGTTTCATTTTTAAAACGAAAAACGATTTTATTGATTATAAATAAATTGAAAAATATAAAAAAAGGGGAATGATAGCATATGAAAAGAATACTGTTGTTAGGAGGTACAGGAGCTATAGGAAAATCTCTTTTAAAATATTTGCAAGATGAAAATCATTTTATAGTATATGTTACTTCTCGAAAAAAGATAGATAATAGTGGTAATATAGTATATATTCAAGGCGATGCACATAAAGAGAATTTTTTAAAAAGTATTTTTGATAATGTAAAATCAATAGATGTTATTGTTGATTTCATGGTATGGTCTACAGATGAATTTTTAAAGATTTATGATTTGATTTTGAGAAATTGTCATAGATATGTTTATCTTAGTTCTTCTCGAGTTTATGCAGATTGTGATGGTTATATTACCGAAAACTCTCCTAAACTAATTGATACCGAGGCAAATAAATTTTTTTATAAGCATGATTCTTATGCAGTTCCTAAGATGCAACAAGAGAGAATATTGAATGAATCAAATTATGCAAATTACACAATAATTCGTCCATATATAACATATGGAGAAAGTCGAATTCCTTTCTTGGATTGTGAAAAGGAAATATGGTTATATCGAATATTACATAATAGGACATTAATTATTTCAGAAGATATAATAGAAAAATATACATCAATGACTATTGGAAATGATTGTGCAAAAGCAATTATTAGCATCATTAGTTCACAAAAAGGAGAAGGCGAATCTATTACTATTTCTACTAGTCAGAACATGAAATGGAAAGAAGTATTAAATATATTTCAGGATGTATTTGAGGAAAGACATATAATAGTAAAGAGCAAGTTGATACCTAAAAGTGTTAAAGCTAAGAATTGCGATTTTCAGACACTTTATGATAGATGTTATAATAGACGTTTTAATATAGGTAAATTGGAAGATTATATAAATTCTACAGAATTTGTTAGAATGGAGGATGGAATAAGGCAAGCATTAACAAGTTTTTTAGAAAACCCTGTATTTAATGATGCTTTACAAGATTGGTGTATACAAGCGAAAATGGACAAGTACTCAGGTGAATTTGCTAAATATAAAGAGTTTAATAATAATAAACAATATTTCACCTATATGATATATAGAATAACTCCTATAGCTAGTATTAAATCATTCATAAAGAGGATAGTTTATTGGTTTGGAAAAAGGAGTATATTTCGATAGTTTATATTAATACCATGTGAATATTAGAGAACAAGTTTGTAGTGAGCTATAGTGTAATTTCTCATAGAAAATGTATAGACTAGCATGGAATTTAACAGTCTTTACTTATTCTGGATTATAAATGATAACATTGATCTTATTTTAAGAAGATTAGAATCAATCTTTCTATAATGAAGTGGTAATCTAAAAGTAGACACCAACCCAATTATTGTAGACATTTGCCTGGTTCTTGTTTTATTTTAGACACGAATTAATGCATGAATTTTTAATTTAATATATGTGAAGTTGACCTCCGTTGGTGAAGCATTTGTTTTGCTGGCGGAGGTTTTTTGATATTCTGAAATGCGGTCTGTGATTGGGACAGAGGATTCGGGTAGAGAATTGTAATATTGATTGATAAATAGATTATAATATGCTATTATTTAGACAAGTCGGATTGTGAAAATAATTGTTTGGATTAATTCAAGGATACATATGGTAAGGAGTAAGGTACTATGGGTAAGGTTGGGTTAATTCAAGTTGTAAAACGAAGTCCCATTGGGGACTGGGATATTTGATGGGAGAGAGGTTGATGAGGCCTCTCTTAAAGTGATGGGTGAAAAAATATAAATATTTTTGATGGAGACATAACTTATGCAATTATATTCATTATGTATAGAAGGTTTTAGAAAACATTATAAAACAGAGATTAAGTTTTCAGATTCAACATTTTTGATTGGAGAAAATAATGTTGGAAAAAGTAGTGTTTTATACGCATTAGATTATTTGTTGGGAGCAAATTCGAGTATTCCTATAGATGAATTCTATGCATTGGAAGAAGAAGGAAAAAGAAAAATAGCAGTTGAAAATATAGTTTTTACTGCGGAGTTTCGTAGAATTCCTAGAGAAGCAAATTCCTGGAGAGGATTTAAAGGTCGTTTATTGAATTATGAACCAGATATAAATGATCCGTTTGATACTGGATTGAAATTTATATATAGGAAAACATATCCTAAAGGTGGGAAGGTAAAGATAGAGACTTTTGAAAATCTTAAAGTTTTGAAAAGTAAATTTAGGGATTGTATATGTATTCAAGATTATTTGGACGCAGGACTTTCAGAAGATGAACTTACAGATGAAATAAAAAAAATAAAATATGATAAAAAATTGTCTGCAAAGGAAAGAGCGTTATTCGATGTTATAGAAGATATATTTGATATTGATTATAGTAAAGAAGGTTGGGTAGAAAACCCGGGCGGTATTCCACAAAATGTACTAAGTAAATTGCCTAAATATTTATTGATTCCAGCCCAAGATAGTGAGGGAGAAATCTCTGGAACATCTGGAACATTACAAAGAACTTTAAATGAGTTGTTTAATGAGGTACGAGAGAAATCTGAAAATTATAGGCTGGCACAAGAATATTTAAACAAACTGGCACAAGAATTAGATCCATCTGATGATAGTACAGAAATATCAAAGATGATAGGAGAAATCAACAGTATTATTTCTGATGTTTTTCCTCATACGGGTATAAGTGCTCTGGCAAATTTAAGTGATGCGGATAAAGTGATAAGACCAGTATTTGATATTCAAATGAATAGTAATGTTTCAACATCATCTAAGTTGCAAGGAACAGGCTTGATTCGTTCAACTGTATTTGCATTACTTAGATATAAGGCATTGCGCGATAATAAAAAAGATATTACGCAAGAAAGACAGCTCATTATAGGTTTTGAAGAGCCAGAAATATATTTACATCCAAATGCAATAAGCAAAATGAGAGATACAATTTATAGTTTGGCTGAATCAGGAAATAATCAGATTGTTTGTACAACACATTCTCCATATATGATTGATTTGAGTAAAAAACCAAAGCAAACATTGAATAGATTATCTCTTATTAAATTAGAAGAAAGTACAGCGTTAACGGTTAAAAGTGATGCATTTAATATCACAAAAGAGTTTTTGAAATTGCAGGAAGATGATAAAAATTATATTAAGATGCTTTTGCGAGTGGAAGATTCAATTGCAAAATGTTTTTTTGTAAAAAAAGTGTTAATTATAGAAGGAGATACTGAACAAGTAGTATTATCAGAGACTATTAGTAAATTACCAATAAATTTAAGAAATGAGATTTTGTCAGATTGGTATATACTAAGGGCAAGAGGTAAAGCTGCAATTATTCCATTGATAAAATATTTGAGAGCAATGCATATTGATATTTATGTAATGCACGATAAGGATGCTGATACTCAGGGAGCGGTAATATTCAATGAACCTATTAGACAGGCTTTGGATTATGATGATCATTTGTTTGTATTGGAAAATTGTGTTGAAGATGTATTGGGATATACAGCACCAACATCAGATAAACCGTACAAAGCATATTGCTATATTAATGACAATTGGAAAGAGTGGAGAGATATTAGTGAGCAATGGAAAATAATTATACAAAACATTTTTAATGAGGGAAAAAGTATAGAATAGGAACAATAAAATAACAATCTTATTTTAAATTTGAAAAGGGTAATCATTGATTAACAAGGAAGATGCCATTGGTGATAAGATTTTCATTGATGGTATTTTTTCTTGTTAAATGAATTTAGGAAAGTATAGCATTAGATAATATTTAATATATAGGTTGTCATTGTTTCAGAGTATGAAATTTAATATAAAAATTTTTGATTGTATTGTTGCATGTCATTTGATGAATGAGAACAATTAAGAAATAAACTATTGCTTAAAGGGGAACAGCATATATGAGCTTATTATGGTTAAATAGCGGATTTATTTGCAAAGATTTGTATTCACCGTTTGTTTTGGAAAAAGATTTTGATTACCTTAATGATTTGAAAGAAAAATATAAGATTGTGCTACAGCAGGCAGAAATTGCAAAAGCTGATGATGAAAGTATTAAAATAATTAAGAAGTTTAAAAATAAGATACTGGAAGCATTAAAGTGCTATTATAAAGCAGACATTGAAAAATGCAACATAATAATAAGAAATTTTATTAAAGATATAGGGGAAGATTCATTTGCTGTGAGCTTATTGAACAATAGTTATGCTTTTACTGGTGCTTCCAAAACAGAAATACAGTTTTTTAGATGTTGAATAGGAAATCCTTCTAATGCTTATGAGGCAAAAGATATGCTACATTTGCCATTAAAATTGAGGTCAAAATCAGGAAACTATCGTTTTAGTATTCCAGGAAATCCAAGTTTATATTTGGCAAATTCTTCATATGGTTGCTGGATTGAAACTGGTTTCCCTTCTGAAAATGATTTTAATGTATCGCCTGTTCTTTTAGATGGAACACAAAAGGTTTTTAATATGGCAGTTTCTATAAGAGATTTTCATGCTTTGAATAATTTTGAAGAGAATAGAGTTCACTGTTGGCTGAAATTATATATGCTTACGATTGCAACTTCGTACAGAATAAAAGAAGGAGGAAGAACATTTAAATCTGAGTATATAATTTCTCAGTCGATTATGATGGCATGTAAAAGACTTGGATATGATGGAGTAGCATATTATTCCAAAAGAGTTTATGATGAAATATTTGCACGATGTGCGATTAATCTCGCACTTTTTATTGACTATAATGGGGATTATTCAGAACTTATAAAGCACATGAAAATGGATGATGCATTTAATTATGGTTTGTACAAGCAATTGCGTCCATCACTTACATGGAGAGAGCATGAATTACGTTCTACACATACTGGTTTTATCACTAACATAGGGAGTTATGACATACAATACCCATATTCAGAAACAAAATATTTTGATTTTGATAAATTTTTGTTTACATCATGGGAAAACAAACCTAATGGAAAAGGGAAAAATCAAATTTCATGGGGAGTATCGGTTGATTGATGACTAATAAGAATAATTGTTTATAATTATTGATTAAAATGATACATAATAACGAATAGATAATTTCCATGCATAAATAAGTTTCATGAGAAGTTCACCAATGACCAGATATTGGAAGATTGCACTTGGTCGAATGATTCAGAACTTTGTTGATCTGTCTACATTCACTGATCCGCTTCGTACATCGAATTTCCCACAGAACTGGACGATTTATTATTGGGCATATTGGATGGTCTGGTGCGTGGCTGCTCCGTTCTTTATTGGCAGCATTTCTCGTGGCAGAACAGTACGTCAGACAATTCTTGGTGGCTATATATTTGGTGTTGGTTCCACATTGAGGAGCTTTATTGTACTGGGTAACTACTCTATGGGAATGCAGGTGACCGAAAAAGCAGACTTTATTGCACAGTATCTGGAGAGCGGTGACCTGTACGGGATGATCGTATCTATCATTAAGACGATGCCGGGTGCGCCTGTTATTATGGTAGTTGTTTTGTTGACAATGATTGCTTTTTATGCGACGTCTTTTGACTCAATTGCATTGACAGCATCCTGCTACAGCTATCACACATTGAGAGATGGTGAGCAACCGAATAAGGGCATTCAGTTGATGTGGTGTATTTTGCTGATTTTGCTTCCGATTGCATTGTTGTTTGCAGAAAGTTCTATGAACAATCTTCAGTCGGTGAGTATTGTGGCGGCATTCCCGATTGGAGCGGTAATTGTGATGATTGCGGTTAGCTTTATGAAGGATGCCAAAAAATATATGGAAAATGTGGAAGAAAAAGGTCAGCAAGAGGTTGACAATGTTGACAACGAAAAATAAATTTGACAGGAGAGCATGTTGAATTTTAAAAGTACAATATAAAAATGTGTTGATAGTAATCAGAATCTTTGCAGTTGGATATAAAAGGGTCAGGTCTTATAATAATTTTTCTCCCGCTAATTTCAGAAAATGGTTATTCAGGTTTATGTTTTTAGAAAATAAAATGCCGTTACAAGATATACTTGTAACCATGAATATTCCTATATGTAATATTGTAAATTATATTTCGGATGATGAGATGATTGCTGGGTGTACGGATAGGATTGGGAATGGGTGGATTAATGATAATGAATGGGATGGAATATATAACATAAATTTTTAATAAGGTTGAAGTCAGCAAAGGCGATTGTGTCATGGTAAAAGCCGGTACGATTCATGCTATCGGAGCTGGAATCATTATATGCGAAATCCAGCAGAATTCAAATTGTACTTACAGAATGTATGATTATGACCGCAGGGACAAGTTCGGAAATAAGCGCGAGCTGCATGTAGATAAGGCTCTTGATGTTGTGGATACTAAAAGATATGTGCCATATGAAAGCAGCATTAATGCATATGATGAAGCTACGAATGAAGCCGCAGCAACTATTGAAGAGGACTCATCAGAAGGTCAGTTATTAGTAAGCTGCAAATATTTTGAATGTTATAAATATGATATATCCGATTCAGTATCTATTAATGTTGATACAGCTTATTTCCGCTCTGTGATATTTACGGAAGGATGTGGAACTATACGCGTAGGAGAAGATGTTAAGGCATATAAAGTGGGTGATAGTTTCTATATAACTTCAGGTAATAAAACTGTGGAAATAGAGGGAAACTGTGTTGCTATTGTTACGAAGGTCTGATTGAGATGCAGGTATGTATTTGTCTAGTTCTAGTTTTGTTATGGCCACAAAATAATGCATAAATTTTTAATTTAATATATGTGAAATTGACCTCCGTTGGTGAAGCATTTGCTTTGCTGGCGGAGTTTTTTTGTTATTCTGGAATGTGGTTTGTGATTGGAGCAGAAAATTCAGGTAGAGAATTGCAATATTGATTGATAAACTGATTATAATATGTTAATATTTAGACAAGTCGGATTGTGAAAATAATTGTTTGGATTAATTCAAGGATACATAGGGTAAGGAGTAAGGTACTATGGGTAAGGTTGGGTTAATTCAGGTTGTAAAACGAAGTCCCCTTGGGGACTGGGATATATGATGGAGAGAGGTTGATGAGGCCTCTCTTGAAGTGTTACATGTAATTTAATTCCATTTTTAAAAAGAAGGAGAAATTGATGTGCTTATTTTTTAACTAAACTGTTTGTGAAAGAATTATTAACTGATCAAATTTTTATTAATAAAGTGATATGCAATAGTTGAAGAGTCATATTTTGAACGCAATAATGAAGGCATAAGCTAAATTGTATGGTCGTAGATAATGAAAATTATAATATGTTGCAAAATATTTGCGATTAAAATGATACTATATGATAGGTTGATAAATAATAATTTTTTTAAAATGGATACCAAAGAATGGAGGTATAATACATGGCAAGAAAAATAATGTATGCAATATCAAATGTTGAAGGAGACAGCAAGAAGAAAATATATTGCGAAAATTTAGAGAAAAACGAATACGAAGCAAAATACAAAGGGTATTTAACATGCATCAAGGGATGCCAAGCTAGAATAAAATTTACACAAAGAAAAAATGATATTAAATTCTTTAGTACATGGAATAAAGAGGGAAATTTACATGAAAAAAGTTGTCCTTATCATGTTGATTATAAGGGTAAAATGGGAAGAAAAAAGTTAAATGCTTATTATCAAAGTATAGAGCTAAGTGAAGAAATAATATTACGACGATTAAAAAGAAAAATGGAGGGATTACTTAAACAATATTCGGATGAAGATATAATTGATCCTCCTAATGGTAGTATGGAAGTTGATGTAATTGGCGAAGATGAAGTTGCAGTATTTGAAGGTGATGAAAATGGGAAAAAGAGTGAATATTTGCCAAGAATTTATTATGAAGATGCTGAATATATAAGTACTGATGATATTGGATGTAGAAAATCAGTTTACGGATTTATAAGTAATGTTCAGTTAGAAGAGGATAAGAAAAAAGGAAAATATGCTTACTTTAATTTAGCAACGAAACATAGTACTGTTAATATTGCTTTTCCAGAAGCGTTCTACTCAAATGAATTATCGTCTGGAGTGCAAGAATTTGAAATATATGTATCCAAAGTAAAAGAATTAGTGCAAAAACATCCCAATAAAATTATGGTTATTGCGTATGGAGAAATAACCCGAAAGAAGAAAGATAAAAATGGAGTAAATGTTTCTGTAATTTCTCCAAATAGAATTTTGGTTGATAATAAAACATACAAACAGCTTGTGTATGGGTAAATAGTTTCTGCAAAAAGAATTTAAAGATAATAAATGTAAAATTCTATGATTTCATGAAGAATTACTTCAGTACCAAATGGTTATTGCGGTTGCTATGAGGAAGTATAATGAAGCGTCGAGAGTACATAAGAGAGAGTATACATTATCAGATTTTTATGTTATTTAATGGCAATAATTATATTCTTTAGAATTGGTGTACTAAAGCAGAATTTATGAAAAATTAATGAGATTGGAGGGGATAGATTGAATAATATTATAAAAAAGACATTTGAAGAAATTAATTTACAAGATCCTTTTTTTCAATCTTTAAGAGCAGATTATCCTGGTTTTGATGATTGGTTTAAAAGGAAAAGTAATCAGAATGCATTTGTTCAATACATTGATGAAAAGTTAGTCGGTTTTTTGTATTTGAAAATTGAAAAAATGTATGTTGAAGATATTGTGCCACCTATTTATGCTGACAAAATATTAAAGGTTGGAACTTTTAAAATTGATGCACATGGAACTAAAATGGGAGAACAATTTATCAAAATAATTATGGATTGTGCTTTGTGCGAAAAAGTAGATGTGTGTTATGTAACTATTTATGAAAAACATAAATCACTTATCAATTTGGTGCAACAGTTTGGTTTTGAATTTTATGGAACAAAAGGAAAAGGTGAAAATAAAGAAAATGTTTATTTGAAAAGAATGAATATAATAACAGGAGATATTAAAAAAGATTTTCCTTTAGTTGATTACAAATCAGTAAAGAAATATTTGTTGGGTATTTATCCTAAATATCATTCAATTATGTTTCCAGATTCTATTCTAACCACAGAGAATAAAAATATTATTACAGATGTTTCTTATACAAATTCAATTCAAAAAGTATATGTATGTTCAATGAAACAAGTTGAAATGTTGAAATATGGAGATATAGTTATTATTTATAGAACTGCTGAAAATGGGAAAAGTGCGGAGTATTCTGCAGTAGCAACATCTGTTTGTGTTATAGAAGAAGTGAAAAATCAGAATGAATTTAATTCGTTTGAAGAATTTTACAGATATATAAGCAAATATAGTGTGTTTGATAAGAATGATTTATATCACTGGTTTCGTCAAGGAGGATGTAAAGCTATAAAAATGACTTACAATGCAGCTTTAAAAAAGAGGATTGTACGTCATGACTTGATTGAAGAAATTGGCTTAGAGAGAAATCAATATTGGGGTTTTTTTGAAATGACCAATGAACAGTTTAAAAAAATAATTCATATGGGAGAGACCAATGAAATTTTTATCGACAAGAACTAATGTTTGGGCTGAGTTGCAATCATAAATTGATTACAGTATAATATGTTATATAAAATTTTGAAATGGAGTGAAAATAATGTGTGCAATATTATTATCAATTAATCCTAATCATGTAGAAAATATATTGAATGGAAGTAAAAAATATGAATTTAGAAAAAAGGCATGTAAAAGACATGTAGATAAGATCCTAATTTATTCTACAACTCCAATTATGAAAATAGTAGGAGAAGCTGAAGTCGAAGATGTTCTTGTTGATGAACCAGAGACTATTTGGAAAAAAACAAAAGCAAAGTCAGGAATTGATAAAAATTTTTTTGATAAATATTATAGAGATAGAGATCAAGCAGTTGCTTATAAATTAAAAAACGTTATCAAATATGGCAAGCCAAAAGAATTAAAAGATTTCGGAGTAAATAGTGCACCACAGTCTTTTCAGTATATAGATTAAATCTAATTATTAATTAAGCCGAGAATTTTATGACATAATTTAATAATCTTCTATATTTTATATTAAAATTTTATTGCATGCTGTAACAACAGCCAGTTTTGTACTGCATTCGTTAATTGAACGGGGGTTAGCGATAAATCTGCAGAATAGAATGTTATATAAGTACATATGTGAATTGCTTGATGAAAAGAATTGCAAATTGAGCCTTACTCCAGAAGAGGAAAGATGTGTACGAGCTTTTCGTGAAAATACTGATAAAACATCTGCTTCAAAATATGGGACATTGTCTCGGACGTAGTTATTATTGTGTTTTATACATGAATCTCCTATAATAATCGTATGAAATCAAAAAGTTTGAAATCTGAAATTTAAGCCGCAAATACACGATAAAAGGAGAACCCATGAAGGAATACGATAAATATCTAAAGTTATTAAAGGAAAAATATCCCACAAAACAGTCAGTTTACCGCGAACTTATTAACCTGAATGCAATTATGAATCTGCCAAAAGGAACAGAGCATTTTATGAGTGACCTTCATGGGGAATATGATGCATTTTACCATATAATTAATAATTGTTCGGGAGTAATTAGGGAGAAGGTAGCGATGCTGTATGGAGATGAACTTACTGTATATGAGCAGCAGGAGCTGTGCACTCTGATATATTATCCGAGAGAGAAGCTTTCTATACTTATGGATGAGAATAAGGTGAATGATGAATGGTACAGAAATGTACTTAACCAGCTGATTCAGATTGCAAAGCTTCTGTCTTCTAAGTACACAAGATCCAAGGTGCGAAAAGCAATGCCTGTGGATTTTGCATATATCATTGATGAACTTATTCATGCGCAGAAGGATGAAGATGACAACAGGAGTGTGTACCACAGACAGATTATGGAAACAATTCTGAGCCTTCATAATGGCGATGAATTTCTTGTTGCTCTTACTGATCTGATTAAAAGACTGGCTGTGGACCATCTTCATATACTTGGGGACATATATGACAGAGGAGCACATGCAGATAAGATATTAGATCTTCTGATGGAACATCACAGCGTTGATATCCAGTGGGGAAATCATGACATATTGTGGATGGGAGTTTTTTGCGGCAATCCGGTGTGTATGGCACTTGTGGTCAGGAATAATATTAAGTACAAAACTATGTCAATTCTTGAGAATGGTTATGGAATAAGCCTAAGGTTTCTTCTACAGTTCGCAGTTAATACATATTCAGATAAAAATGTTGATGATGCAGTCTATAAAGCTATTTCTGTGATTCTATTCAAGCTTGAAGGGCAGCTTATTAAGAGACACCCGGAATACAGAATGGAAGGAAGACTTCTGCTGGATAAGATGAATCTGGATAAAGGAACAGTAAGAATAGGGGATAAGGATTATTTTCTTAATACTAATGAATTTCCAACTGTTGACATGAATAATCCATATGAGCTTACTATGGAAGAAATGTTTCTGATGGGGAGATTCAGGGCAGATTTCATTAACAGTATGGCACTTGAGAGGCATATCAATTTTCTATATGAAAAAGGCAGCATTTATAAGGTTCATAATGGAAATCTTCTGTTTCACGGATGTGTGCCACTTGATGAACAAGGTGTATTTGATGGAATTGTTGTGGATTGCAAGTCGTATTCAGGCCGTGAGTATCTTGATTATTGCGAGTCAATGGTAAGGCAGGCAAGAACCGGCGATTCAGATGCAGTTGATTTTATGTGGTTTTTGTGGAGTAATATATTATCACCAGTGACTGGAAGGTGTATCAAAACATTTGAAAGAACTTTTCTGGACAAGGATAGAAATGCTGACTATAAGAAGGCAATTGAAGAGGATAAGAATCCATATTATGTCCAGTATGAAAATGAAAGAATCTGTAAAATGATTTTAAGGGAGTTTAATCTTTATAATGAGAATGCACACATTATTAATGGACATACTCCTGTCAGGACAAAAGAGGGGCAGCACCCTGTAAGGGCTGGTGGAAAACTGATTGTTATAGATGGTGGTTTCTGCGAAGGATATCATGCCGCCACAGGAATAGCCGGTTACACACTTATTTATAATTCGCATGGAATGAAGATTAAAGAACATCATCCGTTTATGAGTATTAATATGGCAATTAATAGTAACAGGGATATTGAGTCTGAATCACAGGTTGTTTATGTGGAAAAACAGCGGGTGTTTGTAAAGGATACTGATAACGGAAAGCAGATAGCTGAGGAGATTAATGATTTAATGAATCTGCTGAAGGTGTATAATTCATAAAATATGTGTAAATATGTAAGTTATATAATTATTTCCACTTGATTTCTATCCCCAATAGAATGTAGAATTATAAGATAAACTAGATTATTATTACGAGGAGTTGCAGCATGGAAATTTATGAAATGATTGATCTGCAGGATTGTCCAAGATGTTTTGGACCTTCTATATTAGAAGAGGAAGATCACTCTTATTATGTGATGTGTATGGATTGCGGCTGCCAGTCAGCATCATTTAGGTTTGAAAATGATGAAGACAGGCTTGATGCAGCTAAAAGAACAGCAGAATTATGGAATAGCGGTAAGGTGATATTTACAGGCCGTTCGGAATAGATATTGGAGGGAGATTTTAATTTATGAAGAGCAAAGAAGAACTTTTTAATATGCCGATAGTTGAACTGAGGGAATATATGAATTCTCTTTCTAATCCGGAAATACAGGAAGTTGCAAAGATATTTGAGGAAGATGATATTGAGAGAGACCCACTTGAACTTCTTACAGCGTCGAAGCTTTTTGATTATATGAAATATGCAAATGGTTCGGTGGACATTGAGTTTTAGGTGTTTAAGATTTTGAAATGATTTTTCATACATTGTGTGAGAATAAATATTAATCAGGAGGATTATTAATGATAATAGCAGTAACATACGAGAATGGTCAGATTTTTCAGCATTTTGGACATTCTGAGAATTTTAAGATTTATGAGACAGAAGAAAATAATATTGTCCGTGCAGAGGTAATTGGCACTGATGGAGCTGGTCATAGCGCATTGGCAGCTGTTCTTAAGGATAAAGGTGTAGATGTTCTTATATGTGGCGGAATTGGTAACGGTGCAGTCACAGCACTTTCAGAAGCTGGAATTGATGTATATTCAGGAGCAGATGGAGAAGCAGATGCAGCAGTCGAGGCATATCTTAATGGCGATTTAACATCAGCAGGTGTTAATTGCGACCATCATCACGATCATGAAGAAGGTCATGGCTGCGGACACTGTGGAAGCCATGAAGATGAAGAGTCAGGTTGCGGACATTGTGGAAGTGATGAAGGTGAATCAGACTGTGGTAGTGGTTGTGGCGGCTGCGGCGGTGGCTGTGGTACATTTACACCATCATTTGAAGGACCTAATGTGGGAAAGAAGGTAAAGGTTCATTATAAAGGAACTCTTAATGATGGAACACAGTTTGATTCTTCTTACGACAGAGGTGAACCGCTTGAATTTACTTGTGGAGCAGGAATGATGATTCAGGGCTTTGACAAGGCTGTTGCAACAATGAATGTCGGAGACGTTATTGATGTTCATCTTATGCCAGAGGAGGCGTATGGAGAAGCCGATCCAAGAGCGTTCATAACACTGCCTATAAGCGAGCTTCCGGGTGCAGAAGAACTTAAAGTTGATGATAAGGTGTATCTTCAGAATATGTATGGACAGCCATTCCCAGCTAGGGTTGCTGCTTTAACTGATACAGATATCACATTTGACGCTAATCATGAGATGGCAGGAAAAGAACTGAATTTCAGGATTGAGCTTGTAGAAGTTTTATAATTGAATAATATTAAGATACCGGCTGGTACAGCTAAATGCAGTATCAGCCGGTTATTTTATTGTCTGGAAACAAGCTCTTTAGTCAGCCGTATCCATTCTTTCAGTTCTTTCCGGTTTTCATCTTCCTTGCGGAAGGCGGCTGAGAATGGTATACGCATGTCTGGGTCGCCAATCTGTAATACGACTGAATCAGGTGAAAGCTTCATTGAAGTAAGATAACTGTTTAGTGTAAATGCAATTCCATATCCCTGTTCAGCAAGTCGGATTCCTGCGTCAATACTGCTTATCTTATAGGTAAGCTCTGGCAGGACATCAGCATAGAAAAGGGCGTCTTCTTCAAGCTGTCTTATACTCTGGTTGCTGTGCTGCAGGATGAATCTTTCTTTTCTTACATGTGCAAGATCAAGCCATGGATAGATGCAGGATTCTTTATGCTCTGCAAAAGAGACAGCAGGGTGGCTTTTCGGAAGAATGGCAACAAGACAGTCTTCATATATGATTTCATAGGAAAGTCTGGTGTTGCTCACGCTGTTATATCCAAAGAACATGTCAAGGTCTCCGGCAAGAAGCTGCTCTTCATGGTCTGAGAGATGTCCGTCAATGGCATATACAACTGACTGTGGATACAGTCTGTTAAATGCAGTCATAACAGATGGAAAGAGAGACTCAACCTGACGTACCATGTAACCAACGCGGAGTTTAACAGCTACATTTTTGCCAATATCAATCATGCGGTCTTCAAGCTCAAAGCATTTCATAGTAATATCTCTGGCAGATTTCACGAATTCCTCGCCTGCATATGTAAGAATCATGCGGCGGCCTTTTCTTTCAAAAAGCTGTATGCCAAGTGAAGTTTCAAGCTGCTTAAGATGTATGCTCAAAGCCGGCTGCGACAAGAACAGAGCATTGGCGGCTTTGGTAAGATTTCCGTAATTAGCAATTGTAAGAACATATTGCATGTCTTTTTCAGTAATCATATGAATTCCCTTTCTAAAATAGTGCATGTTTCAATAATAATGTAATAATTATACATAATTAAAATGTATCAATCAATTGAAACTATAAATTAGATTTATACTTTCGATAAAAACATACAATTTTATTTTTAGTATGATTTATATTAAAATGTATAAAAATATAAATTTGTTATGGGAGAAAATTTCATGGAAACAAAAGTAAAGAAAAAATGGAAAACGCCACATACATTTGTAATACTTGTGGTGATTATTCTTATTGCTGCAGCGGCAACATATATTGTGCCGGCAGGCGAGTTTACAAGATTTAAAGATGCAGCAACAGGCAAGACTTTAGTTGAAGCTGGAAGTTATCACAGAATAGCATCAAGTCCGCTTAATCCGTTAAAGATTCCTTCAGCAATCTATACCGGAATTGTGAAATCAGCGTCAACAATTACATTTATGCTGATAATCGGCGGAGCTTTTCAGGTAATTACATCAACAGGCGCACTTACAGCGTTATGCAAGAAGTTATCTAAGACATTTTCTAAGCACAAATATGTTGTAATTCCTGTATTTTTGACATTATTTTCTATATTTGGATTCACAATGGGAATGTCATCAGAGGTTATGATATTCGTTCCTATCGGAATTACACTTGCGTTATTCTTAGGGCTTGATAAAGTTACAGGAACAGCAATGATTGCACTCGGTGCAGCGGTTGGATTCACAGCCGGATTACTTAATCCGTTCAATGTCGGAGTTGCGCAGGATATAGCAGAATTGCAGTTGTTCTCCGGGATGGCTTACAGAGTATTTATTCTTGTTGTGCTTCTTGCTGCTACAAGTGCATACATAATCTGCTATGCAAGAAAGGTTGCAGCACATCCTGAAAAAAGCGTAATATATGGAATTCCTGAAGACCAGGAGTACACATTTGACAATGCAACAGACACAATTACGGTAAGACAGATTGCAGTTCTTATTGTTATGGCACTTGGCTTTGGAATACTTATATATGGCCTTTCAAAGAAGGGCTGGTACTTTGAAGAAATGTCAGGTCTGTTCATATTTATGGGTGTAATATGCGGATTTATCAGCGGTTACGGTCCTAGCAGAATTGCAAGGGAATTCGGAGAAGGCGCAAAGGGCATCATAGTTGGATGTCTTATTATCGGAATTGCCCGTACAGTTGAGGTAATATTAAGTGATGCCAATATTCTTGATACTATCGTGTACGGAATTGTTAATATTGTAAATGTTATGCCAGATTCAATTAAAGCAGTCGGCATGTTCTTATGCCAGTCACTTATTAACTGCGTAATCGTGTCAGGAACAGGTCAGGCAGCAGTTACAATGCCACTTATGGTGCCGGTTTCAGACCTTGTAGGAATATCAAGACAGACATCAGTACTTGCGTTCCAGTTAGGAGACGGATTCTCTAACTCAGTACTTCCAATGTCATCATCACTTATGGGATATCTTGCTGTATCAAAGATTCCATACAGTAAATGGCTTAAGTTCATGATGCCTCTGTTCCTTATATGGACAGCACTTGGATGCCTGTTTATGCTTGGTGCATTAATGATTGGATATTAGAATTGATTAGGAGCAGATATTATGTCAGACGATATTAAGAAGCAGCTTGGGGCGGTTATCGACAGCTATAAAGAAGATTTATGCCAGATGGCAGATGAGATATTCGACCTTGCGGAGATAAGCGGGGAAGAGTACAAGACATCTGATATATTGTGCAGTTATCTTGAAAAAGAAGGATTTGTGATAGAGCGTGGAACAGGACTTGAAACAGCATTCAGGGCAACATGGGATAATGGAAGTGACGGCCCGGTGATTGGAATTCTTGTTGAATATGACGCTCTTGAAAAAATCGGACATGCGTGTGGACATCATCTTCAGGGACCTGCCGGAATAGGGGCAGCAATCGCAGTAAAGAACTGCCTTCAGGATTATCCATGCAGGCTTGTTGTGTATGGAACTCCGGCAGAGGAAACTCTTGGCGGTAAGATAATTATGCTCGATAAAGGTTATATGAAAGAGCTTGACCTTGCATTTATGTCGCATGGTTCACCTAATACATCAGTAGATGAAAAATGTATGGCACTCGAGAATTTCGTGGTAACATTCCACGGAGTAAAAAGCCATGCTGCAATAAGTCCAGAAGAAGGACGCAGCGCACTTGATGCAGCGTTATTATCATTCCATGCAATTGAGATGTTAAGAGAGCATGTTAAAGATGACACAAGAATGCATTACACAATCCGTAATGCAGGTGGTCCTCCAAATGTAGTTCCGGACCTTACTGTTGCAGAATATACACTCCGTTCATACAGCACGAAATACCTTGATGAAGTTGTAGAGAGATTCTACAACATTTTAAAAGGAGCTGCGCTTATGACTGGAACAACATATGAAGTTCAGAGAGACCTTCCATTCAAGAGCAAGGTTGTGTGCCATAAGGTCAATGATCTGCTTATGGCAAATGCAGCATATGAGAATGCCCCATCGATTGCGCCACCACGCGAAAAGACTGGCTCAACAGATTTCGGCAATGTGTTATATGAAGTTCCAGGCTCATGTATAAGAATTGCATTCACAGACAAGGATGCACGGCCACATTCAGAAGCCTACCTTAAGGCAGGAAAGAGTGATGCAGCGCATAATGCAATAGTATATGCAGCAAAGATAATGGCTGATTCAATATGCGATGTTCTTGTTAATCCTGAGCTTCTTGCACAGATAAAGCAGGAGTTTGAGGTGGCAAGAGAAAAAGGCTGATTAGTGGGTTTAGCGATAATATTGAATTGAATTAATAGAGTTGTAATCAGGCGGCGGAGAAATCCAAAGCCTGATTTTTTTATAAATGAATTTAACATGACAATAACTGTCCGACCTGTCTGCTATCATATGAAAAGAGCCGGAAGTCATAAGTGTGGCTGCTGGCAGAATAATAAAATCACAAGGTGGAATGTTTATGCAGAACGAACTGGAAGAATTGTATAACATACTTGTAAGCGAGACGGATGTTATGAAAAATGTAGATGAACATATTGAGCAGCAGATTGAGTATGAATTGCAGCAGTTTCAGGAACTTGCAACGTGGGAAGATTATGAATGTGAACGGGACAAATACATGTCAGTTGCTGAGACAGCTAAGAAAGAAAGTTTCATGGCAGGTTTTAATTATGCTGTGAGATTACTTAAGGGCGCGGACAACTCGTAGAACGCGCTCTTTTTCGTCATCTGAAAAAGACTGAAGTTCCTTCATAATTTCTCTGTCAATTGCAGAATCGTCAGAAGCGTACTCACCGGATAACACATAATCTACAGTTACACCTAGTGCATTACATATATAGATAAGTGTAGGCAGGGAAACTTTCACACGGTTATTTTCAATATTGCTTATATGAGAAGTATTGACCTCAGCGGCACTGGCAACAGCGTCCTGCGGCAAACCTTTAGATAAGCGTATTTCTTTCAACTTCTTTCCAATACTTTCAAAATCAATATTCTTCATGAAATCCCCCACAATAAAGATGATAAATACAATACATATAATTGTAATATTGATTGGCTAATGATATAATTATCTACAGCTAAAACAAAATTAGTCACGGACAAAACATTTTAAAAAAATTTCGTTAAATAATCATACGATATGTTCAGGTTCGAATTATAAGAATTAAAAATGTTATGACAAAATATGACGCTAAGACATATAATGTCCGACCTGTCTGCTATCATAATAATAAACAAAACGAAGGAGGCAGTTATGCAGGACAACAATATTGAAGATGATAGCAGTGAAGTTTATGTGTATTTGAAAAGACCATTTCTGTTCAATATCAGATACAATTCAAGAGAAATATGGAACAAGATGACGGAGGAGGACAAGGCTCCGTATATCAATTATGAAGAATTTTACGAAGAATACAGGCTTATAAGGCTAAGAAGTATAGGGTATCCGATACTTGCGGTGGTGTATCTGTTTGCAATGTCAGCAATGGTACTTTATATCATATACATGTTTACAGGTTTTAACATATTTTCATTATTTGTGTGATGTATAATTATTCAAACATAATTTTGTGAAAATGTTGTATAAAAATGCAGAAAATATGATTTTATATTAGCATTTATTATGATAAAGTGCTAAAATATTAACAGATTAAATCGTGAATTGATGAGTGCAATCTTACAAACGACTTAAAGGAGAAAAACTACTTATGGCAAATGACTACAATGACAAGGTAAGTCGGGTATTAAGCCTGTATCAGCGCCTGATGGAAGGGGAAGTGGTTGACAAAGAGGCGGAAGCCGCCAGATATGGCGTATCTGCCAGGTCAATCCAGCGTGATATAAGTGCAATTAATAATTTTTTTGAACAGGAGACTGAAAAGAGCGGGGTAATTAATTCAATTGAATACGATAAGAAAATGGGCGGACATTATCTCAGTCAGATTTACAGGACAAGGCTGACCAACAGCGAGATACTTGCAATATGCAAGATACTGCTGGACAGCAGGGCATTTACCAGAGAAAGGATGGAGCACATTCTCGATATACTGGTCGACCGCTGCACACCGGCAGAAGGAAAGGCAATAGTACAGGACCTTATTAAGAATGAAGAATTTCATTACATAGAACTGACGCATAAATCAGAGTTCGTTGATAAGATGTGGGATATCGGGCAGGCAATTCATCAGAACCGTTATCTTGAAATGGATTACAAAAGGACTAAAGACGGAGCAATTGTAAAACGAAGGGTAAAGCCAGTGGCAATAATGTTTTCAGAGTATTATTTCTACCTGACGGCATTTATTGAGGATGAAGATGTTAAAGCTGACTTTGATGTGATTGATGATGCATTTCCAACAATATACCGAATCGACAGGATTGCAGGCTATAAGGTTCTTGACAAGCAATTCAAGATTCCATATGGAAATCGTTTTAAAGAAGGCGAATTCAGAAAAAGAATCCAGTTCATGTATGGTGGAAAGCTTCAAAAGGTCAAATTCAAGTATAAAGGGACAAGCGTGGAAGCAGTTCTTGACAGGCTGCCAACTGCGAAGATTCTGGAAGAAAAAGATGGCGTATACACGATATCTGCAGAGGTGTTCGGCAAGGGCATCAATATGTGGCTGAGGAGTCAGGGCGATATGGTGGAAGTGATATAAGAAACAATATAAATAAGACCAATTGTCTTATATATAAATAAAAGGATAGGGGCAAGAATGGTTAATTATAATCGATTAAAAAAGGAGAATGCAAAGATAAGTGAGAAAAGTCTTGTAGAAATTTATGGATGGCAGTTAGACTTAAATAAGATTGCAATTGATGCAGACAGAACAGCTAAAATTGCAAAATATTCTTCAGCGATAATTGAAGATATTGATGCTCAATTCGAGAAAGCTACAAAACTTAATAAAACAGATATTACATTTCTTCTCTTTGCAACGGCACTGCAATGTATCAGACAGTATATAATTGGGACAATTACTCAGAGGGTTGACGATAAAACTGCAGCTAAAAATACAAAAGGGCATAATGTTGAACATTCAAATAGAGTACACAGATTATATAATCCATCAATAAATGAGATAATAACTAATCCGGTTCCATTTGATGCAATATATGGTGGAAAAGATTATGGTTTAGGCATTGGTGGTGGTTTTACGCATAGAGCTAAAACAATCGGACACGATCCATTGCTTGGATGGATTTTTGGAACAATGAACATTGCGACAAGTACAGTTACAGTAAGTGAGGGACTACAGTCATTTCATGTTTTGACAGGTGCTGCTTCAAATGGTACAACCAGAGATAAAATTTCAAAGCATGCTGATACTTTTAAAATTCTTAATTCGTGTAAAAGTAAATTAATAGATGAAGGCGTGGAAGGAAAAGAGAAAATTGGTGTATCTCTTATGAAGGAAGCAATTCACTTGAAATCTGATATGTATTCAACTGCAAGTCTTCCACTACCAATCATTTCAACTATTTCTGTTGAGTCGGCACGAAAACTTGCAAATTACGGATTGGACATGGGAAACTTTGTGAAAGTTGGATCACAAGCAGGTTTTGCAGTTTTAATTAATTCTCTGATTGGTATGATTCATGGTCTTTATTATGATGAATCTATATACCCTAATAAGAATCTATATTCAGTAAAGACAAGAAAAATACTTAGTTATTCCAACCTGATAGCCTCAGCGAGTAATGTGATTGCGGTTGCAATAGCTGCTGCAGTGGGAGTTAGTTCTGGAAACCCGGAGGTTGTAAAGAAATCCTTAAATTACTTGGATATAGGTGGAATTATGGTTACAGTTTATAGAGTGATATCGGATCGGAATTTTATTTGTGAAGTAAAAAAAGAATTCTTAGAACAACAATGGTACAGCATAGTATTGGGAGAATAAAACACTTAGGGAGGAAATAATTCATGCGTAAGAAAAAACAAATGGAAATATACAAATGTGGAATGGAAGCCGGTGCAGCTCCTTTTGAGAAGAAATATGAAGAAACTGCTAAACAAATTCGTAAAACCAGTGGACATATTGATGAGTTGGCTCGTAACCAGCGGAAAAACAAAAAAATTGTAGATGCTATGATTGATGGAGAACAACAAAATCAGCAACGGATACAAGATCTTAATAAGATTGTTGAAACGGGAGAAAAAACACTTACAAGGTATAAACGAAAAACAGAGAACATTGAGTTAATGATGCCATCAGTTTCAACGACTTGCGGTAGTTGTGGACATCCAATAGAATCACATCAATTGGTATGTAGTTTCTGTGGTGCCTTATCAAAATCTTTTCCATATGAGCTGGTAGATTTTGATATTGAAAAAAAATGTATGGCGGAGGTTGAAGAATTGGCAAAAATTATAAAAGAATCTAATTGCAATGATGATGATTGGTTATATCAAGAGCTAGATGATAAATTTCGAAAAATGAAAAAGATTAAAAATATTGCATATAAGGCAATGAAAGATAAAGGAGAAGAAAATGCGCCAGTCTATAGAAAAATATATGGACTTACACAGAAATTTTTTTCTGATTATCGGAAAAGAAGAATTGAGATTGCTGTAGTGGGAACTGTTAAAGCTGGAAAGTCAAGTTTGATAAATGCTTTGATTGGTACTCGTTTAGCAAGTGTTGACCCGACACCAGAGACATCAATTCTGGTTAAATATCGTACCACAAGTGAAGGGAATTATTTGAAAATAAACTTTTATACGGAAGCACAATGGAATAAATTATGGAGTACTGCAAAAAATGCAACGGTTTTCAGAAATGAGTATGATAGGTTGGGAGCAGAGAATATCAAATATGAGTATCTGAATAAGCCACAGAAATATATTACATGTTCTTCAGAAGAGTTACCACGTATTATGATGGAGTGGTCAAAATCAGATGCGCCGAAGCACTTTTTTGTAAAAGAAATTGAGGTAGGTTATCAGAGTGATACAATACCACATGATGTGTTTTTAGTGGACACTCCAGGATTGAGTGATCCGGTAAGATACCGTTCTGATATAACAAGACGTTATATTAAAAGATCAGATTGGATTTTGGCATGTATAACAGGAGAAAATTTATCATGTCAGCCAGAATTTAATTTTTTAAGCAAAGTTATTTCAAATAAAGGCGGAGATGTAAGTAAAATTTTTGTAGTAGCAACAAAGAAAGATATGTTGACAAATGCTGAAGGGGAAAAGAAAGAAAAAGAGTTTTTGATTCGTTTAGGAGAATTATACAACAATGATAGTATGGCTGTTAGCAGATTTGCTTTTGTTGCGGCAGAAGTGCATTTAATGACAACGCAGGTAATTCAGGGAATTAATCTTGAACCAGAAGAGAAAAAGAAATTTAAAAAGGCATTATTAGAAATTGACGAAGATTTAGAATTCTCGGATGTGAGCAGAAAAGCTGATGATATTTTGAAATATGCAAGTGTAAATGATTTATTTGATAGAATCAATAAAGTGGTTCTCCTCAACAGAAGAAATTATATCGTGAATGGAATCATAAATGACTATATTAAGTGTATGAAAGTGATAAATGAAAATGCATCACTTTATCTGGATGATTCTAAGGCATATTTAAAGAAACTGACAGAGGATAGAGAGTACGATCAAAGTCAAATTGAAAAAATAGAACAAAGTAATCGTGATATAGAAATCTTACAAGGTAAAATTAGAAAAATTCGGAGAAACTTAGAAATTGAAATAAGTGCAAATTCAGAAAATATAATCGTTAGGTAATATTGGGAGGGTTGATTATGGGATTTTTTTCTTCGTTAGGTAGAGCTTTAACAAATGTAAAGAGAGCAGCATGCAGAGGTGTTGGAAAAGTAATAGAAAAAGTTGGTGAGATTACAGGTAATATTGATATTGAGATGAAAGGTTATGAAATACAGTGCAATAACCCATATCTTGAAAAGCAAGTTGATTTAAATAGCTCATCTACATCTGTACAGGATACTATTGATGTCCATAAAATGTGTGAAGAGACGAGACAGCAGGCAGCATCACAAGCGAGAAAATATGAAGATGAAATTGTTGATAAGATTGAGGAAGATATTAATGGTTTTATCGATGCTTTATCGGAGGTCTTTCCCGACAATATTTTAGTGGAATTTGATTATGGTATTGGAGATGCGTTTGAAGATGATATTCACAATACGGTATCAGATTATGTTGCAAGGCATATTTCACAAGATTCTGAGGAATTTGTAAAAATTCTGAATATGAATGATTCCATACGAGAAGAAAAGACTGATGAATATGTGAAAAAGGTAATTAATCAAGCTTTGAATTTGCTCCACAATAAATGTAGAGATAAAAAAATAGCTGTATATCGAAAAATGTGTGATAATTTAGAAGCATATTTTATAAATGAAAAAAATATTGCTGAAAAGCTAGAAAAAAATATGAAAGAATTGCAAGAGCATAAAAACGATATGAACTATTATGAAAATCAGGCAATTGATACTGTAAAAGATATCGCATATATGGAATGTATAAGGACATTAACATATGGAAATGTGTAATTAAATCAATTATTATATAATTATTAACTAAAACTTTCCATACTAAAATGAAATTTGTACCTTGAAAGTACAATATTTCAGCTAACAAAAGAGTGATTTATGTTGCTATAATATTCGAATGGAGTGTGTTGCACAGATATTTTTGCAGTTTTGTATCGAAATCAGCAGTAAAAGCAGTCAGCTAATCATTACTGAGTTTTAAGATTTCCTGAAAGCTTGCCATCAAGGCATACATCAGAATTCTGAAAATTCTGATGAAAGTAATGTCAGGTATTTCATCGACAAGATAGAAAAACAATTCACTAAGAAATCTCAGATTTTCATTTTCGCGTTGTTGTATTGCGAGTAACATATATTGGGCAAACACAATGGTCATATGGGCTGTTGATGCATCATACATAGTAGGGACAGTTTCAAGTTTTGTGCAAACTCCCAAAATTGATATAAGATTTTGTTAATAGTTATAAATGTGCAGAGCCGATTCTTCGAGTTCTGCACATTTCTGTATTATATATGAGTTTGTGGTTCGATATCCTGAAATTGTCTATAATGTATGGTATCAGTTTTCCATTAGAAAAGTCATAGATGAAAGTGTTGCGGGCAATGCTGAAACAACGAATGAAATCGCAACAAAAGTGGAAATTTTTGATGAGGTTTTAGCATTTTCTTATAAATCTAAGAATGATAAGATGCGTAAAGCACCTTTGATTGATACGCGTACAGATGAACTTTTTACACCAAAGGCAAAGATGCGGGAACTGGTTGGCAACGATAAAGAAAAGTATATGGATTTGCTCGTTACGAAGAGACTTACAAAAGCTACTTCAAGAAGTTTTATTTTTTCCAGAGAACTTATAAATCAATATCGCAGGAATTGCAGGAATGAGCTTTATATGAAACTTATTGAAAGCTTGTATATGTTTGGACATAGAGAGTTGTTTGTTATTGATACGGAGAGTATTGGTTTGATTAGTTTGAATACGCTTCCGCTGGTATTTAAATACAGAAATGAAACTTCAGAAGCAGTTGGCGGTGTGTTGCTTTCGTTAAATGGGCCGGCATTGATTCCAGAGGATACTTATGGAATTGTTGAAAATGTAATTAAGAATATGAATATTGTTCTGGAACAGTTGGTTCCGGGACTTAGAATTGGTGTTGTAGATTTAGGTTCAACAATGACTAAAGATGGGAAAATTGCCAAGCAAACCCAGCTTATATCTTTGAAGAATAACAAGCAGATTCCGTTCTGTTATGAATCAGAAGGCATAAAAAAGATTGTGTCAATCTTACAGCTGTTAATTGTAGTCTATAACAATCCGTCTGTTACGGTTGCAATAGATGAATTAGATAGCGGTGTGTTTGAATATCTCCTTGGCGAAATGCTGAATATTATTTCTGAAAAGGGAAAAGGTCAGTTGATATTTACATCTCACAATCTCAGACCATTAGAAACAATTGATAAAGGATTTATTGCATTTACAACAACTAATCAGAAAAACAGATATATTCGTTTAACTAATGTTAAAGGAACTAATAATCTTAGAGACTTTTATTATAGGGATATTGTGTTGGGAGAGCAAAGCGAGCAGGTGTATAATCCTACCAATAATTTTGAGATAGCTTTAGCGTTTAGAGAGGCAGGTGAAATTGAAATATAGACAAACCTGCCAATTTGTCTGTTAGAGGAAATACAGGATAAAGAGCGGAAATAATAACTCCCCGTAAGCAAAATCAGCTTACGGGGAGTTATTATTTCCGCTTTCATATTTTATGATATTGATATGTGATAATAAATAAAAAATTTCACACCCTGGACATATGATGTCACACCTAATTGTTATCATTAGGTTACAAGGTAACAACGGCATGTACCTAAAATACATTTTAAGAGAAAATCCTTGAATTAATATTGAAGAATACAATAGAAATATATTGATTTTTTTAGATGTAAATGGTATATTGTCTACAACTAAATTTACTATAGTTATGAATAAATCAAAGGAGAAAAGTATGGTAGGTCTTATTATTTATTTGGCGTTAGGATATTGGGCAGTTGGGGAAACTATATATAAGAATAAAATATTATTTAGTACCCAAACAGGAGGTATCTTTATTGAAAAGTTAGTTTCAGCACTTATGTTAGGGTGGATATGTATTCCGGTTGCAATTATAAAATTAATATTTTTTAGAAGATAACAATGTATGATCGATTAGACATGATATAAAACAATTTGTTACATGAAGGGAGAATGCATATGTTTTGTAAAAATTGTGGTATTGAAGTGCAGAATGGTTGGGTGAAATGTCCGAAATGTGGAACTGCAATAAGTGATGAGGTAAGAGAGCAGTTAAAGGTTACACAAAAGCCTGAAATGTACAGGACTACATGGAAAGATAGACTTAAATTCCAGCTAAAAGTCAGATTGTGTATTGGCGCTGTACTGCTTGTGATGATGGTTATAGTTATAATTATTATGGCCATTACAGAGATGTTTTAACGGTATGAAATTATAGGATGGGAGAATGCATATGTTTTGTAAAAAATGTGGAAAAGAACTAGAGGATAATGTACGTTTTTGTAATTATTGCGGGACGGAAGTTGGAAGCAATGTTGTTGAATTTAAAGGAGCATTTGGAGATAAAGAGCCTGAAAACAGTGAAAGTAGCGAGCCACAATATAAGTATGAATATGTTTCACCAGAGCAGGTGAGTCAGAAAGCTGTAGAAGAACCTGTAGAAAAGGATGTGACTATTAATATTGCAGGACATAAGATTAAGGGCAGACTTATAATGAAGATTGCTGCAATAGTGGCTGCAGCATGCTTCTTTTTTCCTATGTTTACAGTGTCATGTGCAGGGGTTAATGTTGGAAGTGTAAGTATGGCTGATTTAACATTTGAAACGGAAGATACAACTCAGGACAGCTATTATGATTATTATGACTCAGATGAAGAAGAAAATGGCACTGTAGGAATGATTGTATTCCTGCTTGCACCTATTTCAGCATTTTGCATATGCATGGTAAAGAATGAAGGAAAAGGTTGGGGAAAGGAGGCAGTTGCTGCATTTGGCTCATCTGCACTTGCGTTGATAAGTCTGTATTTTGTTATTACTAATACAATGAATGACGAATATGGTGGCTATGTTCAGGCAAAACCGATGTTTTCATATTATTTGTACATAATTGCTTGCGTTATAGGTGCGGTTGTGGGAATCATGATTATTAAGGAACATCAGAAAAAGATTACTGCAAATGTTGGAACTGTACAGCATGTGGAGAAGCCTAATGTATGGGTAAAGACCGCATTATATACAGTTGGAGAAACATTTGCAATATATGTATTGTTCTTCCTGCTTAGTGCGACTTTTTAAAATGTGATATTATCCCTATGGAATTTTCAATCACATAGTAATATAATATGTAAGCCACCAGTCCTGGGAGGGGTGCTGCGAAAGCGGTACTATCGGAGTCTAGGTTCAATCACTTTATTTTTCCCGTAGAACTCGCGATAGCTGGTGGCTTTTTTATTATTATGGAGTACAGATTTAACATGGAATTACTTGATATCGTTGATGAGAATGGAAAGCCGATAGGTGAGACTGTTGAGCGAAAGACTGCACATAGTGAGGGAATCAGGCATAGAACGGCGCATGTGTGGATTGTAAGAAAGTCTGATGAGGGAGCAGAGGTACTGTTGCAGAAAAGGGCTATGAATAAGGACTCATTTCCTGGAAGATATGATACTTCTTCGGCGGGACATATTCAGGCCGGTGACGAACCGGAAGAATCCGCTATAAGAGAATTGCATGAAGAGCTTGGAATTAAGGCTTCTGTTGATGATTTACAGTTTGTTGATACATTTGTAATCCAATATGAAAAAGAATTTTATGGCAAGCTGTTTAAGGACAGTGAGATTGCATTTGTCTATGTATATACGAAGCCAGTCAATATAGATGAACTTACATTGCAGAAGGAAGAATTGGACGGCGTTGAGTGGTTCAACCTTGAATATGTCTATGAAGAGTGCAGAAAGCATAATCAGAAGTTTTGTGCACCGGTTGGCGGCTTGGAGATTGTAAGAAGTTTTGTCAGAGGTACCGGATTATGATTTCAAGAAATATGTACAAGACAGGTGCTGTGTTAATGGCACTGGTGACAGCATTTACAGTGACAGGATTGTCGGGCTGTAAGAGCAGAACGGTGTCTAATGAAGTGACAGCAGAGTATGACACACCAGATGATTATAATGATGAAAGACCGGGTGTAACATATGGAAATGTTGATGAGATAAGCTATTATTCACCCACAACCGGAAGTGAGCGCAAGGCCTGTGTATATCTTCCGAGAGATTATGATGAATCACAGAGTTATCCGGTTGTGTATCTTCTACATGGAATGAGCGGAAGTTATTCTGAATATAACAGAATTGGCGCTCTGTATGTTGCACAGAATGCAGTTGATGATTATAACAGGAATCCTGTGATTATGGTGAGCTTTACTGTATTCACAGATGCTGATGGTGGTCAGGAGTCAGACTATGATTTCTCTGAACTTACAGCAAAATATGATGCGTGTGAGTATGATGTTATTAATACTTTGATTCCTTATATTAACGAGCATTATTCTACCAGAACAGGAAGGGAGAATACGGCGATAGCAGGATATTCACTGGGTGGAAGAGAATCGCTTTTCATGTGTTTTGCACATCCTGATGTGTTTGGATATGTAGGTGCATTTGCCCCGGTAGGAGGAGTGGTTGATACAGGAAGTGGAGAAAGAGTTTATGGAAACAGAGGATTTCTTCTACCTGAACTTGTTAAGGATGGAGGGCAGCAGCCTTTGGTTACTCTTATTGTGACTGGTGACAGTGATCCTTACTGTAAGCAGTCTGCCATTAATTATTCGGATTATATGACAAGTCATGGGATTAACCACATTTTCTATATAAGATCGGGAGCACATGAGGTCAGTGTATGGAATAATGGATTATACAATTTTATCAGAAGAATATTCTGATGCTTGAAGTTACGGCTGATATGTGAGATAATGTGCCGGGTTAGTCGGGTGAGACATGCTGGCTGCCACACATAAAGACGATTATGGAGGATTACATTATGTCAGATATACATAGCGTAGATGTTGAGGATGATCAGTTTGCATACCGTTATGATACACAGCTTCTGATTGACAGAAGAGATGAGGATTTGGATGAGGATGTTATTGCTGATTATATTACAGAGCATTTTGAAGGAAACTGCCTGATTGCAGCGGGTGATGAGGACCTAATCAAGATTCATTTCCATACTAATGAGCCATGGAAGGTACTTGAATACTGCAGCACTATTGGTGAGATATACGATATTGTTGTTGAGGATATGATTCGTCAGTCAGCTGGACTTCATGGCTGATAAGCCGCTTGTCATCAATAAACTGCCTGCCGGAGATAAAACGCTGGTCATCAATAAGCTGCCTGTCTGAGATAAATCATTCGTCATCGATAAACTGCCTGTTTGTATAAGGCAGGATTTGACGTGATACCTATAGGTAGTCGTATTGATGATAGATTTATAGGTTGAATTTCAGCGATTTTTGATATTTTAAGTGGATTTTATTATGAAATACCCATAAGATAGCATGTAAATGTTGTTTTATGGGTATTTTTTAGTTGTTTTTATTAGTTTAGATATTTTTTTTAGGAAATATGCCTATAAGACAAGCAAAAAATATAAATTTATAGGAACATCAGGCCGTCGAGCCGGACGACAGGCCGTCGAGCCAGCCGACCCCAGACATTCAATACATTTGTGAAAATTCTGTTAAATAATTGACACAGATATGTCGATGAATTAAAATGTACACAAGAAGATTTAATATACTAATGATATGAATAATTTTGAATACATTTGAATGATAATGATTAAATAGATGCGGCTATTTATTATAATTGCTAAAGACGGGAGGAAGTTACTATGAAACACAATTATAAGAGAATTACTGCATTAGCTGGTATGACAGCGTTGCTTGTTTCAATGCCGGTATCAGTATATGCAGGACAGATAAGGAACACATATACTGCTAATCTATCAAATGTTTTGGGGAGTGTTGATGCATCTGCTTTGAAGGGAAATCCAGTTGTTAAGGGAAGTAATATTGTGGTCGATTCTGATACAGATGACTGGGACGATATTACATCAAGAACAGCAGATGCTGCTGGTGTTAAGCTGTGGAAAGCAGCGGTTTCATCAGATTATTCAAAGCTTTATTTTATGTATGAAGGAACTGTTCAGACTGAATGGGACTACAGCTATATGGGAAGTAATCCTGTGAGTATTACTTATGCTGACGGAACAACGGGAATATCAGATAAGATTCAGTTTACTGGATGGAAAGACAGTGCACAGGCAAAGAATTCATGGTATGGGGATATAGAGAATTCGGAGACTGTAACTGTTAATAATGCACATGGTAATACAGCCGGACCTTATGTGGTTGAGACAGCTATTCCTTTTGATTTTTTTGCTAATTCGGATTTTAAGATTACATTTGCAGGAACAACTGTAGATATTAAGGATATTGAAGTATTAGACGGACAGAAGGTTGAAAAAGATGATACAGAAGCTGTGTATAACGGAATTGTTATAGATGGTGAGTTTGCTGACTGGGATGCCGTTAAGAAGTATAATGCAGTATGTCCTAATGATGCACATAATGAATGTATATCTAAGACAGCTATGATGTTTGACGGTGATTATGTATATGTGTATGTGAAGGATGGAACTGGCGGTGATGCTTCAGGAGCCGGAGCTCATAGTAATGGCAGGTATTCGATAACTACAGATCTGGGTTACGAACTTGTTTTTCAGCTTGACAGCAAAGGATATGTTAATGGTGTAGACGGTGTTGACTGCAGGCATGTTGGTAATCAGTGGGAGATAGCAGTTCCTAAGAGTGCCCTGCCAGCTTATAACAAGACAATATCATTTGGATTATACAGGTCAGAGCCTTTTATATCAGGAACTGCCAATATTAAAGATGATGGATCTTTGGATGATAAGATAATATACGATATCAGGTATGACGGATTGTATGGTGACTGGGAATATTATCCACACACAACGATTCAGTATTCTACAGCCGGAACACATCATAATATGGTTGATTCTGCAGGAGCATTATTCAGTAATGAAAGTACTGTTCTTGGACATGTGTATACAACTATGCCGGAGCATCTTAATGAAGCTGGAGGAGAGTTTACACAGGCAGTGACATTTAAGTTTAATGACAGCTATAATCAGGTACTATATCCAAGATTTGTAACAGTTGACGAACAGGGAAATATTAACTGGAACCCTAAACGTGACAGACTTAGTGATGGTACATATGAATTCTATATGTTTGACACAAGTGCATGGGGAACATCTAAGAATATTAATGAACTTAATGATGCAGATATATGTTATGGAAAGATGATAGTTACAGTTGGAAGCAACAGGGATGAATGTGAGTTTTATTTTGATTTTGACAAGGTTGCTCAGAAACTTGGCTGTGATGCAAGTGATTTCAAGCAGATTAGTGCACAGTTTGGAAGGCTGGGACAGGAATGGATTAATACAGCAGGTGCATCATCTGGAGCATGGCTTGGACTTTTCATATGTATAGCTGGAACATGTGGAGTAGTTGTATATAAGAAAAAGAAAGGCAGCATACAGGTATAAGCGGAATGAATCCCATTATAGTAATTGCAATTATAATAATATGGCTGTATATACTTTCTGTAACGAAGAGAGCAAAGCTTCATGCATGGAGCTTCATGTGGGGAAGTCTCGGACTGTTTGTAATTATGATGATGACGGTACAGCCATTGCTTACAATGCCTCTTGCAAGATGCGTTGCAGCAATGGCAGGTATTGTGGGAGATATAACAGGTGCATTTACAGCATACTTTAAATACGGAATTATATTTATACATACGGGTGCATCGTCAATGACACTGCTTATTGATTTTGAGTGTTCGGGAATCATTGAAATCATGGCATTTCTGTCATTACTGATATTCTTTAATGTGTATAACTGGAGTGAGAAGCTGATGATAGGAATTGGAGGCTTCTGTTACATTATGTTATGCAATGTTTTAAGAATAGTAATGATATGTCTTGCGGTACATTTTTTAGGCATGAATGCATATTATGTGTTTCATACATTTATAGGAAGAATATTCTTCTATGTACTCAGTGTGTATCTGTATTTTTATGTATTTACGAAACCACAGATTGTTAAGATGAAAGTAGGAAACTTCTCATATGGTAAAAATAATTCTTAATTCATTTCTTTTCTGGGGCGGCTGGATAATTATACCGTTTATTATGGAAATTGTTCCTGCGTTAGGAAGTGTTTTTCTTCTTATAAGAAGGAATCTGAGACATAAACTCCATAAAAAGGAGCTTGAGGTTTATCCAGAGATTACGCTTATAATACCGGTATATAATTCGGCTGATACACTATATGGATGTATCAGATCTATTAATGACAGTACTTACCCGAATGACAGGATAAGAATTTTTCTTGTTAATAATAAAGGAAAAGATAATAGTTTTGATATATATGCACAGTGTCAGCAGGAATTTCCAGAACTTCTGATGCAGTGGATGAATTCTGAACAGGGAAAGTCAAGAGCACTTAATCTGGCACTTTATAACAGCGATGGAAAGTACATTATCAATCTGGATAGTGATGGAATGCTTGAGAAGAATGCACTTGTCAATATGATTACAAGATTTGAGAATGATACGGCTATTAACTGTATGACAGGCTCTATTCTTACGGTGCCTGAACAGATTATGAAATATAAAGCGGGACCGTCAAGACTGCTCCGTGAACTTGAGTTTATGGAATATGCGCAGGCTTTTCTTGCGGGAAGAAGTTATGCGTCAGAGCTTAATTCCGTGTATACATTGTCAGGTGCATTTTCAGCGTTTAGAAAATCAGCAGTTCTGAAATCATGGATGTATAACACAGATACTATCTGTGAGGATACACATATTACATTCCAGATGAGGTATCTTCAGAAAGAACGGGTTGAAGTGTGTGAGGATGCACTGTTTTTTGTTGATCCGATTGAAAATGTTAATAAACTATATACACAGAGACAGAGATGGCAGAGAGGAAGCCTTGAAGTATCCAAGATGTTTATGGACAAGTCTTTCAAGGTAAAGAACCTTTTTACTAATATAAGTGTCAAAACTCTTTTGTATGACCATACATTTGCATTTCCGAGACTTATATGGTATCTGGCACTTATATGTCTGATTGTTGTGGGTTATTCTGGGAAAACGGTTATTCTATCTACAGCAATAATATTTGGTTTATATACGCTTATCGGATATCTGTATTTTATTGTTGTAGCATATTTCCTAAGAATTAATAAGGATATAAGAAGATATTACATGAGGCACTGGTGGTGCATACTGTTTCTGCCATTTTTTAATTTTGCTGTCTTCTTTATAAGACTTGCAGGAATTATTAACAGTATTGAAACTGACAGCTCATGGAAAACAATGAATCTGTCAGAGGAATGCAGGGCATTTGCAGATGTGGTTAAAAATGATTTCAGTAAACCTGTTAATGCAATAAAGAAAGTAAGAAATGCACTTAATTATGATGTTGTAGAAGATAATAATAACAATAATCAGAGGGAAGAACATGGAAAAGAAGCTTAATAAGAAGCGTGTTAAGAAGAATAAAAAGCCAAAAAATGTGCTTGTTATCACAACTATTTATGTAATATGCTTCTCGGTTATTGCCGGAGTATTTGCATATACAAGGATTAATAAGTACGAAGAAGGAGTCCTTGAGGTGTGTGCAACACAGCAGGACGCTTATGTGCAGCTTGTTTTAGACCAGATTAATCTTAAAAGCAATCGTGATGATGAACAGATTATTAATGATATTCTTGGTACGATGAATTCATCTTCTAATAAATACTGGACATTTTCAAAGAACCAGTCGATGCTTTTTGTTAAGGATGTACTTGAAACTAACAGATACAAAGGTGTTACCACAGCAACATATTATGAATCTGAGAGTGCCGCTGCATTTCTTAATAATCTTCAGACAGACAAAGTTACTCATGATTATATAGATATTAATGGAAACAGTTATGTGGCGTCAGGAGTTGCATTTGAATATAAGAACCAGTCATATAAGTTGTGCCTGCTTACAGGCAGAAGTGCAATTATGGATAATAACAGTTATCTCCAGATTAAGATCCAGATGGAGACATATGTTGTTGCCCTGCTGTTAGTACTGATAGTTACAGCAATGCTTCTTGCACATTCTATGAGAAAGCTTCAGAAAAAGCTGAATGATTCCGAAGATACAGTAGCACAGCTTAATCAGATGATTACGAAAATGAATAAGAAGCTTCTGGAAAAGGATTTACATGATACCCGTAATAATGTATGGGATAAAGAGGCAATAATGCCATTTATGTATAAGATTATAAAAAGAGATATTTATCCTGTAACTTTTATGCATATTTCGTGTATGAATATGCAGGAACGGGATAAGTTTGTTGCAAGAGCTAATTATATTCTTGATAAAAATGTGCTTAGATTTATATATGATGATACGGATGTTGTACTTGTTTTTATTGGAATTAATAAAAGGCATGCAAGACAGAATCTGCAGTTACTTGTTGATAATGGAACAGAAATTGCATTTGCATATTCAGTTAGAGGTAAGGCAGATGTTGACAGGCTTGGCATTAAATACACTGTTCAATAGCAGTAATTAAGGAGATATTATGGCAGTTAATATATATAGGGAATACCGGTTAAAATTCTATCTTAATATGAGACATTATATAATTATTAATGATACAAAAGGGGAAATTCACCCACATACATGGGAATTCGCACTTGATATTAAATTTGCAAGAAATTCATTTGTTGAATTTAACATATTTGAAGATGGAATCACACAGTTCCTTGAACAGTATCAGAATAAGACTCTTAATGAGGTGGCACCTTTTGATTCTATGATGCCTACTATAGAGAATGTAACTGATTATTTTGCAGAAGAATTTTTTAAGATTATATACAGTATGGGTGGAATGCTTACTAGCGTTGAAGCCAGCGAAACACCAACAAGAAGTTATATTGTTGATATATCAGAGCAGGACAGGAATGCGCTTCTTAATAAGAAGGCTGATGAGAGAATCATGTCAGATGTTATGGATGCTGTTCTGGATGAAATTATTAAGTAGCAAATGTTGTTAAGACGGATTGGAGAAGAAGTTGAAGAAGAAAAATAAAGCAATTTACCTGCTGTTTCTTATGCCATTCGTGTATTTTGCAACAGCATGTTTTGTTGTCTGGCTGGTAAAGACAAGTGGAATATATCCTTCAGGTTCAGATACTATGTATCATGTCTACAGAGGAGATTATGTATATAATGCGATTAAATCGGGCAACTTGTATCCTTTATATGATCCTGCATGGTATAACGGCGTGGAGATTTTAAGGTATTGGTCTCCATTTCCTGCTTATGTTATGGCTTTTTGTCAGTATCTTGCGGGTGGAAGCCAGTTTGGTGCATATCTTTTTTATATAGGAGGAGTGTGTTTTTTAGGCGCATGTGTATGGCCATTTATCGGAAGAGGCTTTAACAGACCTTATCTGGGAGCATTTATCGGACTCCTCTGGTTCTTTATGCCTAATAATCTGTGTGCAATATTTATAGAAGGAAATCTTGCCAGAAGTCTCAGTATGATATTTTTGCCGGTATTCATATATTCTGTATATAAATATTTATACAATCATAAATTAAGATACATACCGCTTATGGTATTTACATTTTTACTTATGGAATTGTGTCATCTTGGATATGCTGGAATGGTGGCTATAGCTGTGATTATATATGGAATTGTTTATATGATACAGAAGGGCAGAAAGAAGGCAGTACTTGATGTTGTAATATCAATGATTTTTGGATTTATGCTGCTTGGAATATGGCTGGTTGCGTCCTTAAGAGGTGGAATAACTTCACTTGATAATTCTGAAAATATGGCTAATTTCTTCCAGAATTTATGGATAACAATTAATCCTTTTGAAAGATTAACAAGAGGTTTTGAATATTTTTATTTCGGATTTGCAGCTTTGGTTGTTATTGTATTTGGCATTTTATTTGGATATAAGAAATCGAGAACAGGCTTTGTAACAGGATTCATTATACTGCTTATGACAACTAAATCAGCATATGCCGTTTTGAAGCACTTGCCAGGAAGCCAGTATTTATGGATGTTAAGATTCATATCCATTGCATTATGTATGATTCTTATGAGTTTTCTTATGTGGGACAGGCTAAAGAAGCCTCTGGTTTTGATGCTTTGTGTTTTACTGGCGGTAGATACTATACCATCTTTAAGCCTTATTGTTGGTGAACATAATGATATATCTGTTCAGGAAAGAATGGCAGCAAGACAGGACAGTACTCTTATTTCAAATGCTCAGACAGTCACTAAGCAGAGACTTGCCCTGATGGACGAGAGCATACTGGGGGCAACCGGTTCATGGCTGGTTTCTGATTATGGTAATCCGGTTGATGCTACATTTGGTGCAGGAAGAGAAGCTGCCAATACATCTACAAATATAGTTAATCTTAATAAAGCATTTGCACAAGGCGGTTTTCTGTATGTATTTGACAGATGTTTAGAACTTGGTGATGATTCAGTCCTTATAAAAAAAACATTTCTTAAACAATATAATAATTCTTTGGAAGACCTTGAAGCTGCCGCAAATGTGCTTGGATATAAGAGAGTGGAACAAAACAGTGATTATATTCTTTATCATATTGAAACACCTGACAGCTGGGGTGTTGTCAGCAGTTACAGAGCAGTTGCGATAGGTTCTGGGGCAGCAGCAATATCAATGCAGTTCCCTGCGGTTGAAACAGTAGATTCTGCTAATCTTAATGATTACACATATGAAGAACTGGCGGGATATAAAGAGGTGTTCCTGAATGGTTTTACATATGATGATAAAGAAACAGCAGAAGACCTTGTACTACGCCTAAGCAGAGCAGGTGTCAAGGTGATCATATATGCCGATGGCATACCACAGGATAAGCGTACCCACAGTCAGAATTTCCTTGGCGTAACATGCAGTTCGATAACATTTCACAATGGATATCCGGATATGGATACAAGAATTGGAACGATATATCCAGATATGTTTCCACAGGGACATACTACATGGAATACAGTGTATCTTGATGGACTTGATACTGTGTGGGGAACTTTTTATGATAACGGATTAAATCTCGATTTTTATGGGACTGTGAAGAACGACAATATTATAATGACTGGCCTTAATCTTACATATTTCTATAGTCTGACTGATGACGTATCTGTTGGACAGTTGCTTAGTAATATGAGTGGTATATCATCAGAGGAACTTCCAGACAGAAAGATAGTTCCGTTAAAGGTGGAATACGGAAACAATGAGATTACAATTACATCTAATAATGATAATGTTAATACAACACTTGCATATCACGATATATTCAGCTCTTCATCGGATATAACACATAGGAATAATCTTATGTATGTGAATAAGGGAACAACTGTTATTAAAATGAGTTATCCGTATCTGTGGCAGGGGACTTTAGTTAGTGCTGCAGGAGTTGTGTTAATGGTTGTGTGGCTGATTGTTAAAAGAAGAAATGAACATAATATTTAACACAAACGCACCGTAAGTATGTTAGAGATATACTTACGGTGCGTTTTATTTATGCACAATTAATTTAAAATACCTTTAACGTACAAAAAGATATGCCGTATATCCCACATACATAAGAATACATGCAGCACCTTCCCATCTGCTCATTGTCTTCTTGGTATATGCGAAGAGAAATAATACAATTCCACTGGCAAGAAGTATGATACAGTCAATAAGTGATTCAGAAAGAACGTGAAGAGGCTGTATCGCAGCAGACATTCCTAAGATAAATAATATATTAAATATGTTAGAGCCGATTGCATTGCCAAGCGCAAGTCCGCTGTCCCCTTTCCTTGTGGCAACTATAGAAGTTACAAGCTCGGGCAGGGAGGTTCCGATTGCGACTATTGTAAGACCTATGAAATTCTGGCTTACGCCAAAGTTAGCAGCTATGATGCAGGCTTTATCTACAACAAGATTACCACCGAATATTACAGCTATAAGACCACCGGCAATATAAAGCAGACTCTTAGGCAGAGGCATTATTTTACAATCCTCAGCTTCTTCCCTGTTTTTAAGTGCTGATATTATCATGCATGTGATGTAAGCTGCCATTCCGGCAAGGAGAATAATGCCTTCAATTCTTGAAAGTCTGCCATCAATAAACATAAAGCAAAGAATAGCAGTTATTATGATATTAACAGGCATATCACGCTTGAGAATGTCACGGTTAGTAGAAAATCCTGCGATAAATGCACAGATACCTACAACGACAAGACCATTAAAAATGTTAGAACCAACAACATTGCTGATTGCAATGTCATTACTGCCAGAGAGGGCAGCGTTAATACTAACAGATGCCTCAGGGGCACTGGTTCCCATTGCAACAATGGTAAGTCCTATGATAACGCTTGGTACTTTAAGGATTTTGGCAAGGGAAGAACTTCCCTCCACGAAGAAATCCGCGCCTTTTATTAATAGCACGAAACCGATGAGTAGTAACAAATATTCCATAATAAGCTCCTTTCTTGCGATAAAGGAATGGAATAATATAAAAAGAGACCTTTATCGCATCAAAAATGAATTGATAAAAGTCTCGTTAATTGTAATAATAACCGGCTGTTCAGCGTGATGACGATTACTATTGCACCGGATACGATGCTAACTACTCCCTCTTATTAACATTATACTAATATATATATATAAATGTGTCAATTAAATATTATAATTCAGATTATTTTTCACAGAGTGATATAAAATACTCATGAATTCTTGTGTCACCTGAAAGTTCAGGGTGAAATGCAAGACCAATCTGGTTATTATATTGAACAGCAACAATTCTGTCATCAACAGCTGCAAGAACATCAACATTATCATTAACTGATGAAATGTATGGTGCACGGATAAATGTCATTGGAAATTCATCAAAGCCCTTCATAGCAGCAGTTCTTACAAAGCTTCCTAACTGTCTTCCATATGCATTTCTTTTTACAGTGACAGGCAGAGTTCCAATATGTATACTGTTGTCATTGTCAATGTGTCCGGCTAAAAGAATCAGACCGGCACAGGTTGCAAGTGTTGGAAGGCCATCTGCTATTGCAGACTTAATTGTATCAAGCATATCCAGCTTTCTTAGAAGCTGTCCCTGAACAGTGCTTTCACCGCCCGGAAGGATAATTCCGTCAATACCTTCAAGGTCTTTTTTTTGACGTATTTCAACTACTTCATGTCCGATTTTTTCAATGATATGTTCATGTTCAATGAATGCTCCCTGTACAGCAAGTACGCCTATTTTCATATTATCTGCCTCTTTCTTCCATGATTATCTGGATTTCACCAGGATTAATACCAACCATGGCTTCGCCCAAATCTTCTGATAATTTAGCAATAAGTGCAGCATCTGTGTAATTAGTTACAGCCTGAACGATAGCAGAAGCTCTTTTTGCAGGATTTCCAGACTTGAATATACCGGAACCTACAAATACACCTTCAGCACCTAACTGCATCATAAGTGCAGCATCTGCAGGAGTAGCAACACCGCCGGCAGCAAAGTTTACTACAGGAAGCTTTCCATTATCATGTACATAGAGAATCAGGTTATATGGAACCTGTAACTGTTTTGCTTCCTCGAAAAGCTCATCATTTCGCATAGATGTTATCTTTCTGATTTCAGAATTCATCTTTCTCATGTGGCGTACAGCCTGAACAACATCCCCGGTACCAGGTTCGCCCTTTGTTCTTATCATGGAAGCACCCTCATTGATTCTTCTTAATGCTTCTCCTAAATCTCTTGCACCACATACGAAAGGTACTTTGAACTGGGTTTTATCAATATGATATATATCATCAGCAGGAGATAATACTTCGGATTCATCAATATAGTCGATCTCAACTGCCTGTAGAATCTGTGCTTCAACAAAATGACCGATACGGCATTTTGCCATAACAGGAATACTTACAGCATCCTGAATACCTTTTATCATCTTAGGGTCGCTCATACGCGAAACGCCACCGGCAGCCCTGATATCAGCAGGGATTCTCTCAAGTGCCATAACAGCACACGCGCCAGCGGCCTCTGCAATCTTAGCCTGCTCGGGAGTAGTAACATCCATGATTACGCCGCCCTTTAACATCTGTGCAAGACCTTTGTTTAATTCATATTGTGAATTTGTTGTCATAACTGACCTCCTTGAAAATGAATTTTATGAATTGATTTTCACATATAATATTGCACAACTGGTCATAAAGGAATATCCAATTTAATAAAAATGTCACATGCCAGTATAAGGTCAGAATAGATCAGGAATATGGTCAGATGAAAACTGATTATAAAAAAATTGTCGAATTATGTCGTACGAAAACTGTCAGTCTGATTAGTAATCAGCAGCTTTTTGTATTATAATAGAACATATTTTAAAAATATGTAGGGGAGGGAAAGTAAGTGCGTAGGATTAAAAGCTTTTTGATTATAATATGTCTGCTAAGCATATATACAGCCTTTTTATATGGGTGTGGGAAAAAAGAAAGGTCAGACAGCCACAATAATGAGGCTGGATTGCCGGAAATAGTCATAGGAAGTGACAACTATCCGCCATATAATTATGTTGATACAGATGGCAATGCTACCGGAATTGATGTTGAGCTTGCTACGGAAGCATTTAAAAGAATGGGCTATAAGGCCAGATTCATATATATTGACTGGGAGGATAAGAAGAATCTTCTTGCTGACAGAACAATTGATTGTGCATGGGGAAGCTTTAGCATGGATGGCAGGGAGAATGAATACAGATGGGCAGGACCTTATATGATCAGCCGTCAGGTTGTTGCTGTGAATATGGAAAGTGATATATATTCTCTTGAGGATCTGGAAGGAAAGACGATTGCAGTACAGACTACAACAAGACCTGAGAAGATATTTCTTAGCAAGACTGATGAGCGTATCCCGGCTATAAGGTCATTAATAGCTTTGCAGAAAAGAGAACTTATATATCCTTTTTTAAGCAAAGGCTATGCAGATGCTCTGGCAGCTCATGAAACTGCAATATGCCAGTACATGGAAGATTATAATATTAAGTTCAGGATTCTTGACGAACCATTAGAGACAGTAGGACTGGGAGTAGCATTTGACAAAAATGATGACCGTGGGATAGAGAAGCAGCTTACAGAAATTCTTAACCAGATGAGGAATGATGGTACAGAGAAGAAGATAATCAGCAGATATATTTCTGATGCTGATAAATATCTGGAGGTGGACAGTTATGGGAAATAATACCATTACCAGAAAGAAAAGAAAAAGAATATGGCCGATTGAGATTATAGCAGGTCTGTTTATAATGATGATTGTGTTTTTTATTGCTGTAAATGTTGATATAAAAACTACACAGGAAACACTTTCAGATACTGCGCATTATATCAATGAACAGTGCAACAGCTTTACAAGACATAATCTTGCGTCAGAAACCAAGAGCCTGCTCAGGGTAATTGAAAGTGCGCAGCAGATAAAACATAATATCACATATGAACGCAGCCTTTCAGATAAAGATATATTTACAGAAGAATTTATCAAAAAGAATATGCAGGAATGTTATCTGACGGCAGTTATAATCATGGATTCAAAAGGTAATCTTATAGCACAGGAATATACAGATGAATATGGTGCAGATGAGCTTAACGAATATCTTGACAGTACTTCACTTATTGATGTTGTTGATAATACTGAAAAAACATACGCAATAAGAATTGACTGTGAAGATGGTTCATATGTTGACCTTGCAGCATGTGGTATGGCGGATTCAAGTGGGATAGTTGTTGTTTATTACCACACACCGGCAGAGTATGTTAATAATTACAATCTTTCATTTACATATATATTATCAGGTTATGATGACAGGGAAGATGGAAAGATTGTTGTTACAAAGGGAAATCAGATAATAGCTTCTAATGATGACAGTATGGTTGGTGAAGATGTTGACAAATATAATGTAATTAAGAAGATAAAGGAGACCGGTGCAAGTGAAAAAATAGTACATGCTGATAGTAACAGAAGGTGGGGCTCGCATAATTATGGTCTTATGGAACGTGGCAGAGATTATTATGTATATGTTTATATGCCGGAAAGAAATGTTTTTAAGACAACACCAAGAAATATGCAGTATACATTTGTTGCCTATATGTTTGCTGTACTTGTGCTTAATATGATGCGCTGGAAAACGGTTCAGGGATATGAGCGTGAACAGTATGAAATGCAGCAGCAGTATGCAAAGACACTGCAGGAAAAAAATGAACAGCTGCAGGAGGCAGTACGCCGAGAGGAAAAGGCTAATGCTGCCAAGACTGATTTCTTATCAAGAATGACACATGATATAAGGACGCCTCTTAATGGCATAATTGGTCTGTTAAGAATTGATGAGAGTCATAAAGAAGATACAGATATGATAAATACTAACAGAAAGAAGATGTCAATAGCTGCTAATCATCTTTTATCACTTATTAATGACATTCTCCAGATGAGTAAGTTAGAGGATGGCCAGATTGAGCTTTCAAGAGAGATTGTGGATCTTAACAAGCTTGCAAAGGATATTATTACTATAGTTGAACAGCGTGCCTCAGATGCAGGCGTTAATATTAAGTATGACAAGGTGGCAGGAAAAGTTATGTATCCATATGTATACGGAAGTCCTCTGCATTTACGCCAGTTATTTCTAAATATATACGCTAACTGCATCAAATATAATAAAGCAGGAGGAATGGTTTCAACATATTTTAAATGTATTGGAACACAGGATGGAATTGTTACATATGAATGGACTGTTACTGATACGGGAATTGGCATGAGTGAAGAATTTCTTGAACATATATTTGAACCATTTGTACAGGAAAAGACTGATGCCAGAAGTGTTTATCAGGGAACAGGACTTGGGATGGCTATTGTTAAGAGTCTGGTTGACAAAATGAATGGAACAATTAGTGTCACAAGCAAGGAAGGGGAAGGCTCAACATTTGTAATCAGAATTCCTTTCGAGATTGCAAGCAAAGTTGAAGAAATAACGGATGATAAGGAAAAAAGCAGTAATGATATTTCGGGAATTAAGATTCTGTTAGCAGAGGATAATGAACTTAATGCTGAGATTGCACAGACTCTTCTGGTGGATGAAGGCGCTAATGTTACTGTTGTCAGTGATGGTGAGCAGGCTGTCAGGGAATTTACAAGGTGTGCACCACATACATATGATGTGATTCTTATGGATATTATGATGCCAAAGCTTGACGGAATTGCCGCAACAAAAGCTATAAGAGATATGGAAAGACCTGATGCTGTGGAGATTCCGATAATTGCAATGACAGCCAATGCATTTGAGGAGGATGCCAGAAAATGCGTTGAAGCCGGAATGAATGCTCATCTGTCAAAACCTTTACAGATGGATGTTGTAGTTGGTACAATTGCACAGTATTATAAAAGATGATTATGCAGGATAAAGGAGTCTCTGCATAATACAATAACTGATAAAAGGGGATAGCTATGATATGTAGTAATTGTGGAGCAGATATAGGAGATAACGAGACTGCATGCCCATATTGTGGTGCTATGCAGTATGAGAATTCTGAACAGAAGTACATGAAAGACCTGTACAATCTGAATGAAGGAATGGAGAAGCTGGATAAGAATACCAGAAAATACATCATAAAAAGTACAATGAAAAGTGTAGGTATAGTATGTGCGGCAATAGCGGCAGCAGTTCTTGCCGGAAGCATGTTTGGATATGGTTCATATAAGAGTATGTATAATTCTTCACATAACAGGAAAGAGATACACAAGTCATTAGATTGGTACAATAATAATATAGGTGAACTTAATTCATTATATGAAAAGCGGGACTATGCAGGCATTTCAGAACTGACAGATAGTTATAATGGCAGTTCAAGTGTTTTGGAAAAGTGGAGTCATTACAATTTTATTAATATTTATGATTATTATTATAAAAGAGTGGCAGACATCTACATTATGGTTCAAAAAGGCGAAAAACTGAGTGATTATCAGTTTGGAACAGGCTTTGAAGAGTCACTCGACATGATATATTTCATTAATAATAAAAACGGATATAATTACCGTAGGTATGAGGGCTGTACGGCAGAAGAAAAAGAAACTGTGGACGGCTGGGTTGCAGAAGCACAGAATTATCTTAAGAATGTTGCAAAGGCGACGGACAAAGAAATTAATGATATGCTTAATGAATTGTATCAGAATGGCTATTATGATTACAAGCTTGGAAAGAGCTACGAAGAGTCATTTTATAAAAAATATAATGAAGGAGGGAACAACTGATGAAATGTAATAATTGCGGCGCACCCATACAGATGAATCAGAAGTTCTGTCCTAATTGCGGCTCACCAAATGTGGAATTTAAGAAGCATATTGATGATATGGAACAATATAATAAAAAGTTTAACAGCACGCGTTCCAAAGTAATTGGTAACAGCAAATGGTTTGTGAAATATATTGCACCAATAACAGCTCTTGTTATAACAATGACTGCACTTACACTGGCTATTATTGGTAAAAATTCAATGATTGGATACGATATAGCAAGAAAAAATCAGCAGAAATATTATTCATCCCATAGTGATGAAATCCAGACAAAACTAAAGCTTCTGTTAGAAGCAGGAGACTATGCAACTCTGTACAGTATGGATTATGTGGGAGATTGTTCAATAAAGGATAATGATGATAAATATGCATGGAATGATTTTTACAATGTCGCAGGTGATTATGTGTATATAAGAAAAGGTATAATAAGTATGATGGAAAGGAATAATTCATCATATTATGGCGACGAATATATGAATACGATTTCAAGGGCTGTTGCCGATATGGAAGATATTGTCAGCAGACGTTTAAATTTATCGTATCATAGTGTATCGAAAGAAAGTATTAAGTATATAAATGATATATATGAAAAATCACATGAACTGTTAAAGGCATACTGCAATCTGACAGATGAGGACATAGCCGGACTTCCTGATATGTCACAGGCAGATATACTTACACTCATTACAAGGAGGAGCTTTGAATGAGAAAAAAGAAGAAATTTAATATATCACTTCTGGCTTATGTACTGTGTGCAATTATGATTATTATTATAATCCCATGTGTTTCAGATATATCAGGTGATGTATTCAGGAGTAAAGGAAGAATGTCGGGCTATGAAGAAGACAGTCTTTATAATGATTTTATAGAAAATAATTATGAAGGGCTTCTTGAAAAGACAGAATATAACACAGGCATAGGCAAAGATATTGATAAAGATACGCAGGACTACTATACATTTGCCATTGCATATAAAAAAGCTGTTGATTACAGGGTGTATGTGAATAATGGAGAAAATGAGAAAGCAGAACAGGTGGTTAAAGATATAGATAATGCACAGTTTAATAATGTGCTGTTTAAGGAAGCACTTGAAAATGTAAAAAATATATATATTAGTAACGGACTGTCACAATAATGTGTTAATGTAATTGACTTTAAAAGAAAGATAACGAAGATAAACAGAGGATGATGAAGATGAGTAACACAGGAAGGAATAATATTATGACCGACAGGGTGTCATATTATTTTAAATCCCAGTGGAATATACTTCTGATAATAACGATATCTGGTCTTATATACAATCTCGGACTTCTTGCAGGTCCGTGGTTTGAAGGAAGAATGACAGGCTGTCTTGTTAATATACTTGGTGGAAAATCAACATTTACAGATATGCTTATTCTTGTAATATGTTATGTGATTGCAATTGCAGTAGTGCAGATATCAAGGTATATAAAAAGATTCTATGTAAGAAGATTCGCTAATAATGTTAATAAGAACATGAAAGAGGTTTTGTATAATAGCCTTGTACATAAGAGCAGACCACAGTCACAGGAAGAAGGAGCGGGAGATATTCTTACCAAGGCTATCCTGGATGTTGATGATTGTGCTGAAGGGATGAGAAAGTTCACGACTGAGATATTTGATACGGGTGTTGCACTTGCAGCATATGCAGGAATGCTTCTTTTCTATGACTGGAGACTTGGGCTTATATGTATGATATTCCCGCCAATATCTTATATCATTGCAGAGAAGATGAAGGCTGTTGTACAAAAGACAGGTGCAGAATATAAGGTACAGTCAGGAAGACTTAGTGCGGCAACGCTTGAAAGAGCAGAAAATGCGGTTACATATCGTGTATATGGCTGTGAGCAGGAAAGAAAACAGGCGTATGAAGATAATCTTACAGCCTATGAAAAGTCGGCAGTAAGGGCTAATATATGGGGAACAGCATTTCCTCCGATATACAAGGTTATAGCACTTACCGGAGTTATATTTATATTATATTTTGGAAGCAGAAATGTTCTGGGAACAGGCTGGAAAGAATGGGATATTGCTATTTTAGCTACATATGTATCATGCTTTGCAAAGCTTTCTAAGAAGTCCTCACATGCAGCAAAGCTGTTTAATGCAGTACATAAGGCACAGGTGTCATGGAAGAGAATTAAACCGCTTATGAAGCATGAAAATTATGAAGATGCGGATAACAGTGTAAAGTGTGACTCACTTGAAGTAAAAGGACTTACATTTGCTTATCCGGGAGGTTCTGATATATTTGAAAATGTAACATTTGAAGCAGAAAAAGGCAGCATCATTGGTGTTACAGGTTCTGTTGCATGTGGTAAATCAACTCTTGGAAAGGTGTTTTTATGCGAATATCCATATAAGGGAAGCATTAAGATTTCAGGCAATGAACTTTCAGAACTTGATGATTCGAAAAAGGCAGGGCTTGCAGCATATCTGGGACATGATCCAGAACTGTTTAATGATACAATCAGGAATAATATTCTGATGGGTGATGACGAGGATGTGGCTAAGCTTCTTAAGGCAGTGTGCTTTGACAAAGAAGTAAATGATATGGAAAACGGACAGGACACTTATGTTGGGAATACAGGTGTGAGACTGTCAGGAGGACAGGCACAGAGACTTGCACTTGCCAGAACACTCTGCCATAAGAAGCCGTTAATTATATTAGATGATCCATTTTCAGCACTTGATAAGGACACAGAAAGAGAGGTATTTGCTAATATTAAAGAATACACCAAGGATTGTATTGTGATTCTTATTTCACACAGATTATATCTGTTCCCACAGATGGATAAGGTTATATGGATGGAGAACGGAAAAACCATAGCCGGTACACATGATGAGATTATGAATAAATGCCCACAGTATGCGGTTCTTTATAATGAACAGAAGGGAGACGCATCTGATGAAGAATAAAAGTGTTGGCAGAGTTATATTGAACACAATAAAAGAAAAGTGGATGCTTACAGCAGGAATTGCAATTACTGTTGTTGGTGCAATTGTAATGGCACTGTTTCCACCACTTATTCTTGCAAAGATTATTGATACAGTTGCATCAGGTACAATGCCCACATTTTATATGGTTCTTATGTATTTCGGATTTCTTCTTGTAACCGGTTTTATGGAGAGTGCAAGAGAAACTTTTCTTACAGTATTCGGACAGAAGATTACACATTCATTAAGGAGTGCGTTGATGTATAAGTACAGCTGTCTTACAACAAGCGGTCTTACAAGTCAGGAGCCGGGAACTGTTGTTTCAAGATTCGTTGGTGATGCTGATACAGTTGAGAATTTGTTTACATCAGGAATTATCAGTATGTTTGCTGATGCCTGTAAGATAATAAGTATAGTTGCTGTTATATGGTTTAAGAATAAGGGACTTGCCATTGTGCTTCTTGTTATTCTTCCATTCCTGTTCGTATTCACAAGAATTATTCAGAAAAATATGCTGGCAGCACAGATTGAGAACAGAAGAGCTGTAGGAAGAGCATCAGGACATGTGCCGGAAACTCTTCACAACATAAGAACAATACATACACTTGGCAAGGAAAATTATATGGCAGAAAGATACGATGAATATATATGTGAAAGTTACGCAGCAGTTGAGAAAACTAATTTCTATGATGCAGTATATTCACCTGTAATTCTTACTCTCAATGCAATTGTTGTTGCTGTGGTAATGCTTTTTTCAGCATCAGGTAACCAGACAGTGCTTGCATTTTTTGGCATGTCAGCAGGTACAGCAGTTGCGGTAATTAATTATATTTCACAGATATTTGCTCCTGTTGAGAGCCTTGGTATGGAGATTCAGACTATACAGTCAGCAATAGCCGGAGTACACAGAATTAATGAATTTTTCGAGATGGATGAATTATCAGTTAAGAAGGATTCATACATTGCAGACAATACAGCCATGGAAGCTGACAGTGATGTGATTGTCGATTTCAATAATGTAACATTTGCATATGATGATAAAAATGTTGTGGAGAACTTAAGTTTTTCTGTTAAGGAGGGCGAGCAGGTTACTCTGTCGGGAAGAACAGGTACAGGAAAGAGTACAATATTCAAGCTCCTTCTTGGGCTTTACGAGCCGGATAAAGGAAGCGTATCAATTGCAGGTCAGAAGGCTACGGCTATTCCGGATAGTGAAAAGAGGAGAATATATGGATATGTTGAGCAGACTTTTCATATGGTTCCAGGAACTGTCAAAGACCAGATAACACTGAATGATGTATCAATTACTGATGAAGATGTAATTGAAGCAGCTAAGGCAGCAGGTATTCATGATGCAATTATGGAACTTGACAATGGATATGATACTATATGCAAGCCGGAAGATTTCTCACAGGGACAGTGGCAGTTATTGTCAATTGCAAGGGCTGCAGCAGCAAAGCCTGAACTGCTTCTGCTAGATGAGATAACAGCTAATCTTGATGCTGATACTGAGAAAAATGTGCTTGATGCATTAAACAGGGTAAGCAGGAACAGGACTGTTATATCAATATCTCACAGAACTAATGCAAAAATGGGAAGAATTATAGAAATAGTTTAATTTTATTAATGTTTCTACTGGCTTATTATGCATTAAAGAAGTATAATACCCATACAATATTATGTTCAAATGAGAAAGTTGGTATGTTTTATGAATAATAGATGGGTTAAATATTTAATGGCAGGTTCTGTTACAGTTCTTATGGTGCTGGTGATAATATTTATCATCAGGTCTGTTAAGGAGAACAGTCTTGTGGTGTCATGCCCTGATACTTTAGTTGTTGAGTATGGAAGTACTAATGATGAAGCGGATATTAATGAAACTATTAAGAAGAATGTGCTTGGAAAGAAAGATAATAAGACAGATATAGAGATTGAGGGAAATGTTGATGTCACAAAGCTTGGAAAGTATGACATTAAGATTGTTGCGTCAAGAAAGAAGAAACATATTTCTAGAAAAGTAGCAGTAAAAGTTGTGGATACTCAGGCACCTGTTATTAGTCTTTCAGGAGATACAGAGATTACCATAGAAGTCGGAAGAAATTATGAAGAAGCAGGATTTTCTGCAGTTGATAATTATGATGGTGATATTACAGATAAAGTGGAGACTTCTGCGGAGGTTGATACATATACAAAAGGTGATACTACAATTGTATATTCAGTTAAAGATTCTTCTGGTAATGAAGCATTTACAGAACGTGTTATACATGTAGAAGATACTACAGCTCCACAGATATCACTTACCGGCGGTGAGGTGTATTATATCAGGATGGGAGATACATATAATGAACCGGGGTATACAGCTGTGGATATATGTGATGGAGATGTAACTGATAAGGTATCAGTATCTGGGAATGTTGATACAGCTAATGCAGGAAAATATACAGTAACATACAATGTATCTGATAATTGTGGTAATGAATCTGAAGTGCAAAGAACTGTGAAGGTAGTTGCACCAATGTCAGATGATGCAGTTAATCCGGGTGATAAGGTTGTTTATCTGACTTTTGATGATGGCCCCGGACCATATACAGAAAAGCTGCTTGATATTCTTGACAGATATAATGTTAAGGCAACATTTTTTGTTACTAATGGAAAACCGGATTATCAGAATCTTATTGCACAAGAAGCACAGCGGGGGCATACTGTTGCAATACATTCAGCATCACATGATTATGCAAAGATATATCAGAGTGTAGATGCATATTTTGCAGATTTTGACGAGATGAATAGTATTATAACTGCACAGACTGGAAAAGCAGCAGATCTTGTAAGATTTCCAGGTGGTTCTAGTAACACAATAAGTAAGAAATACTGCTATGGCATAATGAGCCAGCTTGTATGTGCTGTTGAGGAACGTGGATTCAGATATTGTGACTGGAATGTTTCTAGTGGAGATGCAGGTGGAACAACAAGCACATCACAGGTTGTGGCTAATGTTATAGCGGGGATTAAAGGTAATAATGTATCAGTAGTTTTGCAGCATGATATAAAGAATTTCAGTGTTGATGCGGTTGAGCAGATAATACAGTGGGGGTTATCGGAAGGATACACATTTTTACCTATAATATCAACCACACCAATGTCACATCATGGCGTTAACAATTGATTTTAAAGTAACTTGAACTATATATATTAATAACTTGTGGATTTGCTATTGGTATTGTGATATAATTTTATTATATTGGAAGTACGGATGTATATGAGGAGTGGAATCGTTATGGGAGGCTGTTATCTTGGAATGGCAGGGCATGATGTGTTTAACAATAAAGTGCGGGAGATTGTGAACACTAATGAACACAGGGTTGTTCTATTAGCTCTGGATATAAGTAATTTTAAGTATATTAATGATTTTTACGGCATGGATGAAGGCGACAAGGTTATGCAGGATATTGCAGACTTTTATTTTATTAATGAACCATTGTGCCTTGCTTCACACGGAATCGGGTTTGACCAGTTCAGGGGTGCCTATAAAGTTGATAATATGACGGATGAAGATGTAGTAGAATATATTGCAAGAAAGAATCGCATTTTCGAGAAAGAATTGTCAGAAAGATATCCTCTGGTGTATCAGCATGTTTATGTTGGATTATATTTTTATGATGATCCATCACTTGATGTACGTATGGCGGTTGACCGTGCTAATCTTGCAAAGAAGTCAACAAAAGGAAGATTTGACATTCCATGTTGTGTATATTCAGCGGATAATTGCAATGAATATCTTGAACATATGGATATGTCTAATGAATTTGTGAGAGCGTGCGAGGAAGAAAGAATAGAAATTTTCCTTCAGCCTAAGATATCCGTATCGCATAATTGTGTTGCAGGTGCAGAGGCACTTGTAAGAATGAAGACAAGAGCAGGCGAGCTTATTTCACCAGCCAGATTTGTTCCAGTGCTTGAACATACAGGGATGATAGGAAAGCTTGATGATATTATGCTTGATAAAACCTTTGCTTTCCAGAGACAATGCATTGATAAGGGAATTAAGCCTGTTCCTGTCTCGGTTAATATATCAAGGCAGAGATTTACAAGTGAAGATTTGTTAAAATATATGCTTCGGCTGCAGGATAAGTATCAGATTGATTCATCACTTATTGAACTTGAGATACTTGAAACAATATTTATTGATGCACTGGATGCTATGATTGATGTTATTAATGCATTAAGGGCAAAGGGATTTAAGATTAATGTTGATGATTTTGGCTCGGGATATTCATCACTTAACCAGATTGCCAATATTCCTGCTGATATTATTAAGTTTGACAGAGTATTTGCGAGCAGGTCATTAAAGAGTGATAAAGGAAGACAGGTTATAAAGTCACTGATTGAGATGCTTAAGATGGTAGAATATCAACTTGTATTTGAGGGCGTTGAGACTAAAGAGGAGCTCGATACAGTTGTTTCTTATGGTTGTGATGTTATACAGGGATTTTATTTTGACAGACCACTTCCTGCTAATGAATTTGTTAATAAATATTATACTGGCAGCAGGGAGATTACTAATGGGACATAGTACGGACATTAATGGGAATGAACATTTGCAATATATTTTTAATGACTATAAGAGTGGTATAGAACATGGGATTCTTGTTGCTAACCTTACATATGAGCTTGCTAAGAGACTTAAGCTTGATGAACGGGAATGTTATGAACTCAAGATTGCCGGAATGATGCATGATATTGGAAAACTTAAATTATCAGAATACTTATATGGCAGAAATTCGGGCGAATTATCAGTCGAAGAGATGAAATATATGAGAATGCACTCTAAAATCAGCTTTGATGTATTGAAAAATTATGATTATTCAGATAATATAATGAAAGTTGTTCTCTATCACCATGAGTGCTACGATGGAAGTGGTTATCCTGATAATCTTAAGGGGACAGATATTCCATTGGGTGCAAGAATTCTTAAGGTGACAGATGAATTTGCTGCGCTGATATCTGAACGGCCGTATAGGAAAGCATTTGACATTGATACGGCTGTGAATATTCTTATTGAAGAGATTAAGAATCTTGATATGAGAGTATTTATTGAGTTTCAGCGAATGATTCACGAGGAAGAAACATTTGAGATAATAAGAAATAGTAAGGTAGACTTAGAAAATCTTAGTCTTGAAGATATTCTATCCTTCGCAGATTAGTATTTAATTACAGGAAAGAGGTAAAGTAAGATGGCAGAGTCAATGGTTGGCTTAAAGAGATCGCACAGATGTACGGAGGTTTCATCAGCTGATATTGGTAAGAAGGTTACTGTAATGGGTTGGGTTGCCAAGAGAAGAAATCTTGGTTCACTTATTTTTGTTGATTTAAGAGACAGAAGTGGAATTCTTCAGATTCTTTTTGATGAAAATATAATTGGTAAGGAAGGCTTCGACAAGGCATATACACTTCGTAATGAATTCGTAATCGCTGTTGAGGGTGAAGTTATTAAGAGAAGCGGTGCCGTTAATGAGAATTTAAAGACAGGTGACATTGAGATTGCTGCAAAGACTTTAAGAATTCTTTCAGAGTCAGAGACACCTCCATTCCCAATAGAAGAAAATATCCAGACTAAGGAAGATATCAGACTTAAATACAGATGTCTTGATCTTAGAAGACCGGATATCCAGTCTAATATTATTATGAGAAGCAAGGTTGCAACTCTTACAAGAGCATTTCTTGCAAAGGAAGGTTTCTTAGAGATTGAAACACCTATGCTTACTAAGTCTACACCAGAGGGAGCAAGAGATTACCTTGTACCAAGCCGTATTCATCCAGGTAAGTTCTATGCACTTCCACAGTCACCACAGCTCTTTAAACAGATGCTTATGTGTTCTGGATATGACAGATATATGCAGATTGCAAGATGTTTTAGAGATGAGGATTTAAGAGCAGACAGACAGCCTGAATTCACACAGATTGATATGGAATTATCATTCGTAGATGTTGATGATGTAATTGATGTTAATGAAAGACTTCTTGCATATCTTTTTAAAGAAGTTCTTGATGTTGATGTAAAGCTTCCAATCCAGAGAATGACATGGCAGGAAGCTATGGACAGATTTGGTTCTGATAAGCCGGATTTAAGATTCGGTATGGAATTACAGAATGTATCAGATATCGTTAAGGACTGCGGATTCGGAGTATTTACAGGAGCACTTGAGAATGGCGGTTCTGTAAGAGGAATCAATGCAAAGGGACAGGGAAGCATGCCTCGTAAGAAGATTGATGCACTTGTTGATTTTGCTAAGGGATATGGTGCAAAAGGTCTTGCTTATATTGCAATTCACGAAGATGGTTCATATAAGTCATCATTCGCAAAGTTTATGACAGAGGATCAGATGAATGCCCTTGTTAAGGCTATGGATGGTGAAGCCGGGGATCTTCTTTTATTCGCTGCTGACAGAAATAAGATTGTATGGAATGTACTAGGTGCTTTAAGAGTAGAACTTGCTGATCAGATGGGACTTCTTGATAAGTCTGATTATAAGTTCTTATGGGTAACAGAGTTTCCACAGTTTGAATGGTCAGATGAAGAAGAAAGATTTGTTGCAATGCATCATCCATTCACAATGCCTATGGATGAAGATCTTGATATGCTTGAAACTAATCCTGGTGCAGTTCGTGCAAAGGCTTATGATATTGTTCTTAACGGAACAGAAATCGGTGGTGGTTCAGTAAGAATCCATCAGGCTGATGTTCAGAGCAGAATGTTCAAGGCACTTGGACTTACAGATGAAGTTGCTAATGAAAAGTTCGGATTCCTGCTTGATGCATTCAAGTATGGTGTTCCTCCACATGCAGGACTTGCTTATGGTCTTGACAGACTTGTAATGCTTATGGCTAAGAGAGATTCAATCAGAGATGTTATTGCTTTCCCTAAGGTAAAGGATGCATCCTGTCTCCTTACTAATGCACCTGATGTAGTAGACGCTAAGCAGCTTGATGAGCTTTCAATTAAGATTGAAGAAGAGAAAACTGAAGAGTAATATATAATAAAAGCCCTGCACTCATATGAAAGTGCGGGGCTTTTATTTATGATATTTATAAAAATGTTATTTAATAGTAATCTGTTCAACAGATGTATCAGCACCGCTTGTACTTACTCTGTAAAGGACCCCCTGATCTTCATAATACTGGAAAAATGTGTATTTTGATGTGCAGTGAATGTTGGTAATATTGCCTATAGCAATAGTTTCAATCTGCGTTCCATCAATATTCATCCTGTAAAGTCCGGTCATTCCATCTGTGCTTTCCACCTGAAAAAATATTTTGTTGCCATAAACATTATAATTAACGACTTTGTTTCCTTTTTCTCCATATAATAATTCAAGAGTTTTGTTAGATGTATTAAGTCTTACAAGTGAATAGTTCTTGCTTAAGTCAATGTAATATGCATAGCCGTTCTCAACATCTGCAAGATATGAATTGCAATCATATAACACAGAGGTCTTATCAGTTTTGGTATCGTAACTTAATATGTTATGTTTTCCGGCAGGATCAGAAAAATATATTGTTCCGTTATGGACGCACGCAGGTGAGTAAGGTGTGTCAGAAATTTTGGTATCTTTCTTTCCTGCAATGTCTACTTTATGAAAAGCCAGAGGTGTTGTGTCACTATAATGCTGGTAGTATAACGAGTTACCGGATAAGGCTATTGTTCCGGAAAGACTGTCGTATAATGCTTTCAGTGACTCACCGTTTAAGTCACAGCGGTAAACACCGAATAGCTGTCCCCTGAATATTGTTCCGATGGTTTCCTGCTTGAAATTATTCTTGACATAATATATGTAACTGCCACAGACATTGATTGATGCAACACTGTCATCATTTAATTTCATGGCATTAGTGCAGTCTGAATTCATTACATATAATTTGTTGTAATCGTATGGATTGGCAAAATATATTTTGTCATTGTATTCGCAGAACAAGCCTCCGTTATTGAGGTTACCTGCTGAATTGCCGATAGCATTATCGCTGTTGTATATGATGCGGCTGCTTCGGATAGATAAAAATATTGATACTGCGAGTAATAATCCTATTATGGTTATTACACTTATTGTGATGGCTTTTTTCATATGTTATCACTACTCCCTTATGAACATTATTTAAGAACATTTTCTTAAGTATAACATAAAGTACATTTATTGCATATCATTAAAAATGTGATACAATAAGAACAATACATCGCTTTAAAGAGGAGAAGTATATGTTAGATCTTAATGAAATACGAAATAATATTGATAAAATCGACAGTCAGCTTGTTGAACTGTTTGAAGAGAGAATGAAACTGACAACTGAGGTTGCAGAATATAAGATTGAGACAGGAAAGAAGGTTCTTGATCCGGCACGCGAGAAAGCTAAGTTGGAATCAGTTAAGAAGCTTGTCAGGAATCCCGATAATGTTCATGCTATTGATGACCTATTTGCACAGATTATGGCTAACTCGAGAAAGAATCAATATATGCTTCTTGAAAAGATGGGGCAGACTTTAAGAGAACCATATGAGGCAATTGATGAGATTAATAAAAAGAACTGTAAGGTTGTATATCAGGGGGTGCCGGGCGCATATTCATACGCTGCCATGATTAATTTCTTTGGTAAGGATGTTGATAATTTCAATGTTCCTACATGGAGAGAGTGCATGGAGGCAGTTAAGCTTGGAAAGGCAGATTATGCGGTACTTCCTATAGAAAATTCCAATGCCGGAATTGTTGCTGATGTGTATGATCTGTTACAGGAATATAATAATTACATAATAGCAGAAACTTATGTTAAGATTGAACATTTGTTGCTAGGACTTCCGGGAACTGACCTTGAAAATGTAACTGCTGTATATTCACATCCACAGGGACTTATGCAGTGTGACAGATTCTTAGATACTCACAAGAGCTGGCAGAGAATCAGTCAGGCTAATACAGCACTTGCAGCAAAGATGATTTTTCAGGAGCATAATAAGACTCATGTTGCCATTGCGAGTAAGGAAGCAGCAGAGCTTTATGGTCTTGATATCTTAAAGTCTGGAATTACAGACCAGGAAGGCAATACAACAAGATTTGTTATTGTTACTAATACAAGAAAGTTCGTTAAGAATGCACAGAAGATGAGTATTGTGTTTGAAACAGCCAATGAAGCAGGCACTTTATATAATCTTTTAAGCCATATTATATATAATGGGCTTAATATGAATAAGATTGAATCAAGACCTATTGAGGGGAATGTTGAAGGAAAGAGTTGGAATTTCCGTTTCTTTGTTGATTTTGCGGGTAATATTGATGATCCAAGAGTTATGAATGCATTAAGAGGCATTGAAGAAGAAGCTGAATCTATTAAGTTGCTAGGAAATTATTAATGTGTTAGAATTATAAATATGTCGTCAGACAATAAGCTATTAGATAAGTGAGGGAATTAAAGTGAATTTAGAAGAGGCAAAGCTTAAGCTTTCAAAGTACGGTCAGGAACAGATATTGAGATATTTTGATGAATTATCAGATGATGAGAAGGCAGCACTTCTTGAGCAGATTGATAAGACTGATATGGAAGTTTTATCTGCAATTGAACATAAGTCTGAGCTTGTTAAGAAAGGTGAGATTACACCTCTTGATGCAATGGAACTGGATGAGATAAAAGCTGATTATGATACATTTAAGAATACAGGTGTAGAGGCAATTAAAGCTGGAAAGGTTGGCGCAATTCTTCTTGCAGGCGGAATGGGAACAAGACTTGGTTCTGATAATCCTAAAGGAATGTATAACGTGGGAGTTAACAGGGAACTTTATATATTCGAGTGCCTTATTAATAATCTTATGGATGTTGTTAAGGAAACAGGTACATATATACATTTATTCGTTATGACTAGTGAGAAGAATAATGATGCTACAGTTTCTTTCTTTGAAGAGAAGGACTTCTTCGGATATAAGAGTGAATATGTACATTTCTTCAAGCAGGAGATGGCAGCAGCCACTGATTATGATGGCAAGATATATCTTGAAGAGAAGGGAAGAATGGCTACATCACCTAATGGCAATGGTGGCTGGTATATCTCTTTAAAGAAGGCTGGATTAACAGAGGTTCTTGAGAATAACGGAATTGAGTGGCTTAATGTATTCGCTGTTGATAATGTTCTTCAGAGAATTGCAGACCCTGTATTTATCGGCGCTACAATTGAAAAGCACTGTGCAGTTGGTTCTAAGGTTGTAAGAAAGGCAGCTCCTGATGAGAAGGTTGGTGTTATGTGTCTTGAAGATGGCAAGCCTTCTATTGTTGAGTATTATGAACTTACTAAAGAGATGATGGATGCTAAGAATGCAAAGGGCGATCCGGCATATAATTTCGGAGTTATTCTTAATTATCTGTTCGGGGTTTCTGACCTTGAAAGAATTGTTGGAAAGAATCTTCCATTACATATTGTTGAGAAGAAGATTCCATATATTGACGAGAATGGTAATCTGGTTAAGCCTGAAAAGCCTAACGGATATAAGTTCGAGAGTCTTGTTCTTGATATGATTCATGAGCTTGACAGTTGTCTGCCATTCGAAGTGGTAAGAGAAAAAGAATTTGCACCAATTAAGAATGCGACAGGTGTTGATTCGGTTGAATCAGCAAGAGAACTTCTTAAGAAGAATGGTGTTGCAATTTAGTTATTTTTGTTGTATGTTATTAATAAGTACTGTACAACTGGCGGAAGATGCCTTATAGGCATTGTGGGATAACCCACAGGGAGTACAGTTTATATTAAGAAAAGCCGACCGCCTGGGCAACGTTAAGCTATAAGCTGCGTTCCCAGACGGTCGTTTTTTTGCATTTGCCGCATGCGGCAAATTAGTAGTGATGGGAATAGGAGCGAAAATTCACAATCATGCTTGCATGGATTGGGGATTTTTTACGGATATTCCCATCGCTACTCGCGAAAAGAACCATGATGAGCGAACGCAGTCATCACATTTAACAGGAGGTCAGTTATGACAATTAAGAACCTTTCAGAGGAATTATCAGGATGTGCTTATCCGGGCAGAGGAATTGTTGCCGGTATGTCAGAGGATGGTAAGAAGGCGGTTTCAGCTTACTTTATTATGGGAAGAAGCGAGAGCAGCCGTAACCGTGTATTTGTACAGGACGGAGAGGGTATCAGAACAGAAGCTTTTGACCCATCAACACTTTTGGTTGCACCAGAGCTTATTATCTATGCCCCTGTAAGAGTACTTGGCAATAATACTATAGTTACTAATGGAGACCAGACTGATACGGTTTATGACGGCCTTTCAGAAGGTAAAACATTTGAGGAATCTTTAAGAGTAAGAAAATATGAGCATGATGCACCTAACTATACTCCAAGAATTTCAAGTGTGCTTCATATTGAGAATAATGAATATTCATATGCAATGTCTATATTAAAGAGCCATAATGGTAATCCTGACATCTGTGAAAGACACACATATACATATGATGCAGCATTTGCAGGAGAAGGACATTATATCCATACATATATGGGTGATGGCAATCCACTTCCAAGCTATGAGGGAGAACCTACATGGGTTAAGATATCTGGTGATATCGAAGAATTCACACAGATGATATGGGATAATCTTAATGCAGATAACAAGGTTTCACTTTTTGTGAGATATATTGATATTGCTACAGGTGAATATGAAACAAGAATTATTAACAAGAATGTAAAGTAATTAAATTAAGGAGAAAGAATATGAACGAATTTCAGTTAAAATACGGATGCAACCCTAATCAGAAGCCTTCAAGAATATTTATGGAAGATGGAAGAGACCTTCCTGTAGAGATTCTTAACGGCAGACCGGGATATATTAATTTTCTTGATGCATTTAACGGATATCAGCTTGTTAAGGAGTTAAAGAAAGCTACAGGACTTCCGGCAGCAACATCCTTCAAGCATGTATCTCCAGCAGGTGCTGCAGTTGGACTTCCTCTTACAGATGTTGAGAAGAAGATTTACTGGGTTGATGAAGCAATCGGAGAATTAAGCCCAATCGCATGTGCATACGCAAGAGCAAGGGGTGCAGACAGAATGTCATCTTTTGGTGATTTTATATCATTATCAGATGTATGCGATACTGCTACAGCAAAGCTTATCCAGCATGAGGTTTCAGATGGTATTGTTGCTCCTGGATATGAGCCAGAGGCACTTGAGATATTAAAGGCTAAGAAGAAGGGCAATTACAATATCATTAAGATTGACCCTGAGTATAAGCCTGAACCAATCGAGAGAAAGCAGGTGTTTGGCGTAACATTTGAGCAGGGAAGAAATGAGTTCGTTATTGACAAGGAACTTTTATCAAATGTTGTAACAGAGAATAAGGATATTCCAGAGTCTGCTAAGATTGATATGATTATTGCACTTATAACACTTAAGTACACACAGTCTAATTCTGTATGCTATGTAAAGAATGGACAGGCAATTGGTATCGGAGCAGGACAGCAGTCAAGAATCCACTGTACAAGACTTGCAGGACAGAAGGCAGATAACTGGTATCTGCGCCAGAATCCAAAAGTCCTTAATCTTCCATTTAAGGATGGTGTAGGTCGTGCTGACAGAGATAATGCTATTGATCTCTATATCGGTGATGAGTATGAAGATATTCTCAATGACTGGGAGAGAGTATTCACAGAGAAACCATCTGTATTTACAACAGAGGAAAAGAAGGAATGGCTTGCAGGCAACACTGATGTAACAATCGGTTCAGATGCATTTTTCCCATTTGGAGATAATATTGAGAGAGCATACAAGTCAGGTGTTAAGTATGTAGCACAGCCTGGCGGCTCTGTAAGAGATGATCAGGTTATAGAAACAGCTAATAAGCGTGGAATGGCTATGTGCTTTACCGGAATGAGACTGTTCCATCATTAATACAGAGTCAGTACATAAAAATGTTGATAATTACTCATATTCATTGACTTTAGAGGCCTTATTTGTTAAAATTTACTCAATCAATACATGTAACAATTGAAAAAGAGGTGGTTTAAGCATGAAGATTCAAGATTTTGCTGATATGGAGAAGTTTGAATCAATTATGTCTGACTGGGCTGTGGCAACAGGATTAGCTACGGTTGCAGTTGGAGCTGATGGAAAGTATATTTCCGAGTGTTACAACTTTACAGATTTCTGTATAAAGCTTACCAGAGGAAGTAAGGAAGGATGCAGAAGATGTGAGAAATGTGATGCTGAAGGACAAGGTGTATATCATTGTCATGCTGGACTTGTGGATTTTGGTATTCCGCTTAAGTTAAACGATGGTACGGTACTTGGCTCTGTAATCGGAGGTCAGGTTTTACCTGAGCATCCGAATGAAGAGAAATTCAGAGGTGTTGCAAGAGAACTGGGGATTAATGAGGATGAGTATATTGAGGCGTTAGGAAAAGTTACAGTAAGAACAGAGGCAGAGATTAATGCAGCAGCTAACCTGCTAGGAGCAGTACTTAATAATTTTATTAATTCAGAATATAATTCTAAGTATAATGGACAATTGATTACAAAGCTTACAAGTGGTGTTAAGAGTTGTGAAGAATATGTGAGAGATATCAAGGAGAATACCAAGCAGCTTGATGGTATCCAGAGAAAGCAGAATATTCTTGCACTTAATGCATCTATTGAGGCTGCAAGAGCCGGCGAGGCGGGAAAAGGCTTTTCAGTTGTAGCATTAGAGGTAGGAAAGCTTGCTAAGAGCTGTACAGATCTTAATAACAGAATAACCTCAACTGTAGAAAATATATATGATGTTATACATAATATGGCAGATATAGGTAAGAGATAAAGAATACCAGTGGGTAATTACATATAGCGAATGTCAACTGCAAGATGCAATTTGTTGACATTCGCTATTTTCAGTTCTATAATCAAATAAAAATTTTAAAAAGAGGTATATCAATTATGACACCATTAGAACTTGCTGAAGAGATTATTAATGGAAGAAGAATTACAAGGCAGGACGACTTATCCTTTTTCCTGGATTGCGATTTGGATGAACTTTGTGAAGGGGCAGACAGGATAAGAAAGCATTTTATTGGAGATAAGGTTGATTTATGTTCTATAATTAATGGAAGAAGCGGCAAATGTCCAGAGGATTGTAAGTACTGTGCACAGTCAGCACATAACCATACAGATTGTGAAGTATATGATTTTCTTCCGGAAGAGGATATTGTAAAAGCGTGTAAGCTGAATGAGTCAGAAGGTGTTGACCGTTTTTCGATTGTTACAGCTGGAAAAGCTCTTACTGGTAAAGAATTTGAAAAGGCTGTTCATGCTTATGAGACTATGAATAAAGAATGTGATATTGAGCTGTGTGCATCTATGGGGTTTCTTAATGCAGAGCAGCTTCACAGACTTCATGAAGCGGGTGTTACCAGTTACCACCATAATATTGAGACTTCAAGAAGAAATTTCCCTAATATATGCACTACACATACATATGATATGAAGATTGAAACTTTAAAGCTTGTAAAAGCAGAAGGTATGTGGGCGTGTTCAGGTGGCATAATAGGAATGGGTGAAAGCTGGGAAGACAGACTTGATATGGCGATAAGTCTTGCGGAAGTCGGAGTTGACTCTATCCCGCTCAACACACTGATGCCTATTAAGGGTACACCGCTTGAGAATGAGAGAAGGCTTACAGAGCTTGAGATATTAAGAACAATTGCATTCTTTAGATATATTAACCCGGAGGCTGATATAAGACTTGGTGCAGGAAGAGCACTTCTTACAGGAGATGGAATTAAGGCATTTCAGTCTGGTGCGTCTGCTACTATTACAGGTAATATGCTTACTACTGTTGCATGTGCTACAATTAGAAGCGATAAAAATATGTTAAAGGAAATTGGAAGAGAGACAAAATAATGAAATTAACAAAATATTTGAAAAAAGGAATGGCTGTGTTACTTACAGCGACATTTTGTGTGGGATTATCAGCAGGGCTGACAGGCTGTGGAAAAGATACAACTAAAGAAGATTCTAAGGATATTGATACATTCAGAATAATGATTGCACCGTATCAGGATGCTGATACGCTGCTTACAGGACTTGAGCCTCTTGGCGGCATGATTAAAGATGAACTTGCTGCACAAGGCTATAATGTAGGCAATGTTGAGATTACAGTAGGAACTTCTTACAGTGCAGTAGGAGAAGCTTTAAGTGCCGGAACAACAGATGCAGGATTTATTTCTGGCGGAACTTATGTTACATATGATGATGACTGTGATGTTCTGCTTACTGCACAGAGAAAAGCTATTAACAAGGATTCTCTTAATGCCAAGGACTGGAATGACGGAACGGAGGAAGCATTTACAGATAATCTTACAACATATTACCGTTCAATAATTCTTGCAGGACCAAGTACTAAGGGACAGGAGCTTGCTGCCAAGGTTAATGCAGGACAGAAGCTTACATGGGACGATTTGAACAGTGCAACATGGGCTGTAATGGGTGCTTCATCAGCATCAGGTTATATATACCCAAGTCTGTGGCTTTACAATAATTATGGTAAGCAGATAAGTGACCTTGCCAATGTCGTACAGTCTGATTCATATACAACATCTATGTCAAGACTTGCAGCAGGACAGGTTGATGTTATCGTTGGATTTGCACATATGAGAGCAAAATATGCAGCTAACTGGATGAGCAAATTTGGTGGTACAGATGATTGTTATAAACAGACTGCAGTTTTGGCAGTGACAGATCAGATAATGGATGATACAATATGTGTTAGTAAGAATTCAGATATTATGTCAGAAGGCTTTAAGAAAGCATTTGCAGATGCTTGTATTAATATAGGAAAAAGTGAAGACGGACTTAAAGTTTTGAATGTATTAAGCCATATTGGATATCAGTATGCCCAAAGCTCTGACTATGATGCAGAGCGTGCGGCGCAGAATATGTTAAAGAAATAATTCACCTTTAAGCTGTCTGGGAGGACAATATACATGTTACAGATAGACAGTGTAAGTAAATTATATAAAGGTGGAGACAAAGCCCTTGATAACATTAGTTTTTCAGTAGAACAGGGCGAATTCATATCAGTAATTGGAAAGAGTGGTGCTGGAAAGACCACTCTTTTTCGCTTGCTTAATGGAATGATTAAGCCAACTGCAGGCCGTATTATTATTAATAACCAGGATTTTACAAAGCTTAAGGGAAGAAAGAAAAGAGATATTCAGAAAACAATAGGCACTATATATCAGGATTTCTGCCTTGTTGATACAATTACCTGCTTAGACAATGTGCTTAATGGGGCATTGGCAGATAGAAATGCTTTTCAGGCACTTTTGGGTATATTCACTAAGGAACAGAAGGAATATGCAAGAAAGCAGCTTGAAGCAGTGGGATTATCTGAAAAAATGTATTCATATGCGGGAAAACTTTCTGGAGGACAGAAACAGAGAGTTGCAATTGCAAGGGCACTAATGCAGAAGCCTGATATTATTCTTGCGGATGAACCGGTTGCTTCTCTAGACCCATATAGTGCAGAACAGATTACTGATATTCTTGTACAGCTTAACAGGCAGTACAATATAACGGTTATTATGAACAGTCATTCGGTAGAGCTTGCATTGAAGAAATCGGACAGAATTATAGGAATTGCTGACGGCAGACTTGTACTTGATAAAAAGTCGTCAGAGGTAACAGATGAGAATATTGAATTCATATATGGTGGTGCGTATGAAAAGCATGAATAGAATGAAGGTTATCAGAAGAATTACTACACTGGTAATGCTTTTTATAATAATATTCTGTTTTGCTGTAACAGGCTTTGATATGAATGTGATTATAAATAGAGGCAGTCAGGCTGTATTATTCATAAAAAGAATGTTCCCACCGGATACAGGATATTGTGGTAAGGTTATAGAACCACTTATTAAGACTGTGCAGATGTCAATTGCGGGTACATTTATAGGTGCTGTGTTTGGACTTTTTACTGCATTTTTATATGCAGGCAATCTTATTAAGAAATCATATGTAAGGATTGTGGTGAGAGTTATTGTACAGTGTGTAAGAACAATACCTGTGCTTATACTTGCACTTGTAGCAACATTTATATGGGGGCTTGGTGCGGCAGCAGGAACTATTGCAATAGCTGTATCGACATGGGCTGTAATGGCAAGAATTGGTGGTGAGGATATTGAAGGCCTGACACTGAAGCCATACGAAGCAGTTACAGCTATAGGAGCAGGAAAATTTAAAGCATTTTCACGGACAGTTATTATTGAACTGCTGCCGGGATATCTTAGCAATTCACTTTATGTACTGGAAGCTAATATAAGACATGCGGCAATACTTGGCTATGTAGGTGCAGGAGGAATAGGACTACTGCTTAATGAAAAGATAAGCTGGCGTGAATACAGCAGGGTTGGAATGATTCTTGTTATGCTTTTTGTCGCAGTGCTTGTGGTTGAAGGAATAAGTACATTCCTGAAAGCATATCTTGATGGACGTATTAAGAGAAATACAACTGCAAATGTGATTATAAGTGTATGTATCATGGTATTTTTTGTATACAGTCTCAGTGCAGTTAAAGATGTATCAACATCAAAGCTTGGTATTAAGGTTGTTGGTGCGATTATGCACGGAATTACACATCCGGACTGGGAATACATGTTTATGACCGGAAAGAGTGGCGTTATGTATCTTATGCTTGAAACTATTGCAATCGCAGTTGCGGGAACATGTGCCGGAGCAGTGTTTGCAGTAATACTTACATTGATTAATTCGAGAAAATTCGTTCCAGCACCTATGGCTTTTATTGGCAGGCTTGTTGTTATGGCAATAAGAACTGTACCTGTGTATGTGTATGGGCTTATATTTATAAGGGTTACTGGACCTGGCAGCTTTGCCGGAGTGCTTACAATGATGATGTGCAGTATCGGACTTCTGACAAAGAGATTCACAGTTGCAGTAGATAACTGGAATATGGCGGCATGGAATGCGTGTAAATGTGCAGGAACGGGATTTATAGCAAGATTACGGCATGTGGCGGTGCCTGAACTTAAGTTCCAGTTTAAGGATGCTGTGATGTACAGACTGGATGTGAATGTGCGGTCGGCAAGTACATTAGGACTTGTTGGAGCAGGTGGAATCGGCGCCCCACTGATTGTCTACATGAACAATTACAGATGGGACGCCGTTGGCTCAATTCTTATTGTATTGTTTGTTGTAGTTCTTCTTATAGAACTTCTTTCAAAATGTTTAAAGAGAATCCACTAAGCTTTCTTAAAACGGCTGTAGTCAATAACATATATGAAAATGTAAAGAACGATATAAAGAATTATTGCTCCGATTACATCGACTACAGAATGCTGCTTTAAAAACACGGTTGCAAGGCATATAAGGACGCAAAGGATTGAAGATAATGTCTTTGTTATTATATGTCCCTTTAAAGCTTTGCAACGCAGTAATGCAAAATTAACTGCAAGCGAGTTGTATACATGTATACTTGGAAATACATTTGTTGAAGTATCTATTGTATATAGTGCATTGATTATCTTTCCACAGAAGTTATCGGGAATATAATCAGGCCTTAATGTAAGACCATTAGGATATATCATGCATATTGTAAGAGCAAGTGACATACCGATTACAAGCGATAATGCAAACTGTAAGAATTCTTTATTATCTGCCTTAAAATACATATATATGCACGCTGCAACCACATACAAAAACCATAATACATATGGAATTATAAAATACTCACAGAAAGGTATCATATCATCAAAAGGAATATTGATGATATGAAGCCCGGGATAATCACTGTTAATAACTTTTTCAAGAGTCGAAAACCATGGAAGGTATATAAATATATATGCTGCAAAGCATATTCTCCAGCCTTTTCTTTTAAAAAAATCTTTCAATACTGTACACCTCTACATTTTTTTATATTATTAGCAAAATATTTCAAGATTATATCATTGTTGCTGAATAAATGCAATATAATAAGGTTTTGAAGGTTTACAAACCAAATAAATATGTAATATAATGATATGACACATTTGATGCAGGAGATTTATAAATGTTACATTTGAATCATTTGAAGAAAAGTTTTGGTAAGAACGAAATTCTTACTGATATTGAATATACATTTGAAGAAGGAAATATATATCCGGTTCTTGGCGGTGCAGGAGCAGGAAGAACAACTCTGTTTGAGTGTATCGCAGGAGATATTGCTGTAGATTCAGGCACTGTTGAGACTAAGGAGAAGTGCACGCTTTTCTTTGCTGCAAAGCAGAGTGTTCTGCCTATGCTTATTACAGGATATCAGTTTATCAGTATGCTCTGTGATATGAATAAGAACAGCGAAAAGCCTGAATATTATCTTGATAAAGTGAAGCTTACAGGGCTGATAAGAGACAGACATATTGCAGATTACAGTTTTGAGGAGAAGAAGAGGCTTCAGTTAGCAGCTTTTCTTATTCAGAAACCATATGTAATGATGTTTGATGAGGCACTTGATTATTGTACTGATGAATATATTGATGATATGCTTTCAGTTCTTAATGAATATAAGAATGACCATATAATTCTTATATCAACAGGTTTGCTGGATATTGCACATAGAATATCAAAGGATGTGCTGGTTCTTAACAATGGTGAACTCAATCCTATATCACATGAAACTATGCAGATTCCAGAGATAAAAGAAGCTGTATTAGACATACTTGGGGAGGCAGACAATGAAATTATTTAGAAAGCTGTTTGCTGAGAAAATATTACGATATTATGAGGGAACAGAGGCAGGAATTAAGATGATAAAGAGTTTTCCTGTAATAAGGAAACTGGTGAAGGATGATGCTTTTGGTGAAAAATCAAAAAGCAGGGCTTTCGTTGGAACTATGGCACAGATATTTATGCTTGCATGGGAATTTATAAGAAAGTTCATGTATGTAATTCTTCTTATATATGTTCCCTATACAATACTTGCATATTTCTTCCCACTAATAAGGATTCATCAGGATATTTCTATAATATATCTGTTTATAATGCTTTCAACTATATGTGGAAGTCTTGCTAATACAACAATATTTGCAATGGGTGACAGGGATTATCTTATGATTCGTGTAATGCTTGTTAGTCCGTATATGAATTTTCTGGGGAAATTTATATATAAGATAGTAACAGAATTTGTATTCTATTTTATTATACTTATAATACTTGGAGAACCGGTATTTAATGCACTTATGTTGTGCATTGTTACAGCATGTGCAAGACCTGTGGGTGAGATGATGGCAATTATAACATTTGACCATTTCAGAGGTGTGTACGAAAACAGAAGTGTCCTTAATGGCACAATAATGGCTATATGTGTAATACTTGCATATGGACTGCCTGTGCTTAATGGCAGAATTGCAGCAAGCTGGATATATGCAATACATCCGTTTGTTGTCTGTGTTATGTTTCTTGTTGGAGCAGGCGCAATGTATTTTCTGTGGTGGTATAAGTATTATCGTGTGATAATAAGAGAGGCAATGCATAATAAAAGAGAATTTTAATTAAAGCAGGAGGACGATTATGTATCAGAAAAGCAGAAGATTTCAGACAAAAATAATTACATATGCAGTTCTGGTTATATTCAGTCTTCTTGTTATAGGAGTGTTTGTATACAGCTATGTATCTAAATATCAGGGAAATAAGCTGGATATCAAATCACGTTATACATTTTCAATAAGAATTGATGATCAATGGAATGTTGTATCTGATGATTATGTATCTGATTATGATAATGATAATGTGTCTAATTTTACTAATCCGGATATGGTTGGGCTTGGAACTAAATGGCTTGAAAAATATATCTCACAGTACAGACAGAAATATGTTCCATATTCAAAGTATATTGTAAAATCAGGTGTTGATTCGGTAAGTGTGCTTGACCTTTCAAGCAATACAGTTCTTCTGTCCTTCTGGGTTATTCCGCAGAATCTTAATTCGGATTATTTTTCTTCGTGGGAAGGTATTCAGGATGACGGAAGAATAAAATGTGAGTGGGTGGTTTCATTTTATCTTGATAACAACTATGATAATACTGCGAAGCTTTATGTTACTTCAGTCATGAGTTCAGAAGACTATGGACTGAAACAGTATTATGCACAGCAGGGAATCGATTCAGGCGGAGATACAGAGATTACAAGTAATTCTAACAAGGATCAGCTTGCTAATTATTCAATAAAGGATAATTCACTTCTTGTCACTTATGATAGAGAAAAATATATTTCGGTTCCTGTATCTTATTCTTATCTGTTGTATGAGCCTAACAGTTCAACAACACTTAAAGAAGGCAGTTATATGATAACCACAGAAAAAACTGCTTTTGTGTATGGAGGAAAGACAGTTAATAACACTAAAATTCCGGTTACTGTTGTTTATTCGGATGATAAAGGTGAAAACTGGACAACATGTGAGCTTGATAAGATATATACTGCTGATTATTATTATGTAAAATTCTTTGATTCTGACAATGGTGTGATTGTCTGCGGATATGCAAAGAGTAATGATACTAATGAATCATCAAGGATATACAGTACAAGTAATGGTGGAGAAAGCTGGGATATAGTTGGAAGCGGACCGGCTACTAATATAATTAAGGGTGTTGTTTATGTATCATCAGATGTTGGTTTTTTCTGTTATGATTACGTTGAAGGTATGGATAGTAATCTTTATAAGACAGATGATGGTGGTAAAACATTTGCAAAGGTAATGCTTGAGGAGCAGGAACTTGATAGTTCAGCTGCGAATCCACAGGGGCAGGAGACCGAAACTAAGACTGATTCCGGAAAAAACGGTGCAGATTCTTCAGAACAGTTAAGATGGAGCGATGTATATAAGGAAGCTCTTACACCAGTTGTAGATTCTACCGGAATTATAACAATATATCTTACCCAGGGCAAAAATGCTGTTTATAATGATGGAAAAACGGCGGCAAAATATCAGTCATCTGATAAAGGAAGTACGTGGAAATATATTGGTCAGGTTGAGATAAAAGATTAAATATTTATTAAAGTGTAAAAAATATTTGAATAATATAAACATGCGTGGTATTATAATTATAGCAAAAGGAATTATAATATTACGCATGTTTTTTTTGATATATGCATTTTCTTATGGACATGGGACGTGAATGAGGATTATTCATAAGGAGATTGTAATATGAAAAGCAGACATGGAAAGAAAAAGCGCCTGACAGCAGCGGTTGTACTATTAGGTATACTTGTTATTGGCTGGGCGGTGATATCATATGCAGCAGAAGACGAGTATAAGGTTCATCATAATATTACTATTGATCTTGGTGGAGGAACATGTGATAAGATATATTATCAGTCGCAGATTGATAATGGAGATAATGCCGGACAATGGAATGATGATCTGAGAATTGGGGAATATCTTGCTGACCGTTATGGAGAATACCATACTATTATTGATTATAAGGCATCTGTGCCGAAAGCAGATACAGTAACATCTAATTATTATGACTGCGTAGGAGTTACACCATATGTAAGAATTGGTGCGGTAAGCAGGGAAGGATATATTCTGAAAGGCTGGGAAGTTTCAGGAGACAAAGGATGGCATACTGATTATGGAAAGAATGGCATTCGGGTTGAAATAGGGGCTTATACGGAAGAAGATATTGTTATCAAAGCAATATGGGAAAGACAGACATTTACAGTTCATTATAGCGCAGGAGTTGCAGCTGACAGAGGCATTAAAGCTTATCTTCCAGATGATGAGGATGCTTATTATGGAAGAGGGGATGAACTGACAGGTTTTACTGAGGGTGCATCTGCTGATAATGGACTTATATTTACCGGATGGTCCTTTGACAGATATGGTGACTCTGGCATATTAGAACCGGAAGATCTGAGTGATTATAACAAAGATGTGACTGTCTATGCTATATGGGATTATATAATTACATTTGATAATAACACAGACGCAGAGGTTACCGGTTATATGGAGAATATTACATCAAAGCTTGGCAGCAGAATCAGACTTAAAGGAAGCAGTCTGTCAAGAAAAGGGTATTATTTGTCTGGCTGGAATACGAAAAGTGATGATACAGGAAAGTTTTATTCAACTATGTCTGTTGTTGACCTGACGCCTGATGATAGCGGAAAGGCTGTTTTGTATGCGATATGGCAGCCGATTTTTTATGAAGTACATCTGTATTGCAATAAGCCGGAAGAATCAAGTGAGATGATGAAGATTATTGATAATTCAGACTGGGACTGGTATGAGGATGAAGGTTATTACAGCAGATTCTATACATATGATGAAGAAGATGAGCTTCCGTGTGTATCGCAGCTATATAGTCTTACCGGTTGGACAGGTTTAGGCTGGGAGACAGAAGACGGCACATATGTTGAAGGCGGCGTGCCTGGAAAGCTTAATCTGGCTGATAAGCTTGGTGCAGTTGTTGATATGTCAGCTGTGTGGAAAGAGAATATATACAATATTAATATTGATTCTAATGGTGGATATGATGCCGGTTCTACAATTATCACAGGATATGAGAAAGAGAATGAACTTCCGGATCCGCCACTAAGACCTGGATATGATTTTGATTCATGGAACACTGAAGAAGATGGAAAAGGGACAAAGTACGAAAATAAGGATGTAGTTTCGAAGCTTGTTGAAGATGATGGCGGTAATATGACAATATATGCTCAATGGAAGAAGAAGAAAAAGTTGTGTCTTAAAGTTTCTTCTAATTCATATCTTAAATCATTGATTAATCCCGCAGCAGAAGCTCTTGCAAAGAACTGGTTTGGAAAGAATAATAATACATTGGTGGAAAATATGATGAATAAGTCTGATAAAGACTGTGTTCAGGTGTGGTCAGTAAGCAGAGAAGGAATCTCAAGAACGAGATGATATAACAGAAGATTATAGATGACAGCCTCCTGTTTTGGGGGCTGTTTTTAAGGTATGTATTTTTATGCAATATATAGATAAATATTTGCTTGAAAATTACATTTAATTATGGTAACATATTGTAAAGTTTGAGAGAAAAAAGGCATTTTTGTGTCTTTTTTTTTGCGCAAAAGTCATTTTAGCGCCTCTTGGCATATGATTAAATTAAATAAACGAAAGGAATTAAGGTGGCATTCATGAAAGCATTTTTGATACTTGAAGATGGAACGGTCTTTGAAGGAACCAGCATAGGTTCGACCCGTGAAGTTATTAGTGAGATTGTCTTTAACACATCTATGACAGGATATCTGGAGGTGCTGACTGATCCTTCATACGCAGGACAGGCAGTAACAATGACATATCCTCTTATCGGTAATTACGGAGTGTGCTATAAGGATATGGAATCCCAGAAAGCATGGCCAGATGGATATATTGTACGTGAGCTTTCCAGAATGGCAAGCAACTTCAGAAATGAAGATCCTATCCAGAAATTCCTTCTTGATAATGATATCCCAGGTATTTGTGGGATTGACACAAGAGCCCTTACTAAGATATTAAGAGAAAAGGGTACTATGAACGGTATGATTACAACTAATGAGAATTATAATCTTGATGAGGTACTTCCTAAGATTAAGGAGTACAGTGTTAAGGGCGTTGTAAGAAAGGTTACATGTTCAGAAAAGTATGTTCTTCCAGGAAAAGGACCTAAGGTTGCTCTTATGGACTTTGGCGCAAAGAAGAATATTGCAAGATCACTTAATAACAGAGGCTGTGAAGTTACAGTATATCCTGCATATACTAAGGCAGAAGAGATTCTTGCAACTAATCCTGATGGAATTATGTTATCTAATGGTCCTGGAGATCCTAAGGAATGTGTAGAGATAATTGAAGAGATTAAGAAACTGTATAACAGCAATGTACCAATATTTGCAATCTGTCTTGGACATCAGCTTATGGCACTTGCTACTGGAGCTGATACTCACAGACTTAAGTACGGACACAGAGGTGCTAACCATCCTGTTAAGGATTTAAAGACTGGCAAATGTTATATATCATCACAGAACCATGGTTATGTTGTAGATGAAAGCACATTAGACAGTAAGGTTGCAGTACCTGCATTTGAGAATGTTAATGATAAGACTAATGAGGGACTTGAATATGTTGGTAAGAATATATTCACAGTACAGTTCCATCCAGAAGCCTGCGCAGGTCCACAGGATACAGCGTACCTATTTGACAGATTTATGGATATGATGAAGAAGGAGGACTAAGAACATGCCAAAGATTGAGAGTATTAAGAAAGTATTAGTTATAGGTTCTGGTCCAATCGTTATTGGTCAGGCAGCAGAATTTGACTATGCCGGAACACAGGCATGCCGTTCTCTTAAAGAGGAAGGAATTGAAGTAGTATTGGTTAACTCTAACCCTGCTACTATCATGACAGATAAAGATATTGCTGATGAGGTATATATTGAGCCTCTTACAGTTGAAGCATTAAAGCAGATTATCTTAAAGGAAAAGCCGGACAGCATCTTACCTACACTTGGTGGACAGGCCGGACTTAACCTTGCAATGGAAATCGCTGAGACAGGATTCCTTGAGGAGCATAATGTAAAGCTTATCGGTACAACTGCACTTACAATCAAGAAGGCAGAAGACCGTCTTATGTTCAAGGAAACTATGGAAAAGATTGGTGAGCCATGTGCGCCATCACTTGTTGTTAACAACGTTGAGGATGGCGAAGCATTCGCAGCCAAGATTGGATATCCTGTAGTATTACGTCCTGCTTACACACTTGGTGGTAGCGGCGGCGGTATCGCTAAGAATGTGCAGGAATTAAGAGAAATCCTTGAGAATGGTTTAAGACTTTCAAGAGTAGGTGAAGTTTTAGTTGAGCGTTGTATCGCTGGCTGGAAGGAAATTGAATACGAAGTAATGCGTGACAGCAATGGAACATGTATTACTATCTGTAATATGGAGAATATCGACCCTGTTGGTGTTCATACAGGTGATAGTATTGTAGTAGCTCCTTCACAGACACTTTCAGATAAGGAATACCAGATGTTAAGAACATCTGCATTAAGAATTATTGATGAATTAGGCATCACAGGTGGATGTAATGTACAGTATGCACTTCATCCAGACAGTTTTGAGTACTGTGTAATCGAGGTTAACCCTCGTGTAAGCCGTTCATCAGCATTAGCTTCTAAGGCAACAGGTTATCCTATTGCTAAGGTTGCAGCTAAGATTGCACTTGGTTACACACTTGATGAGATTAAGAATGCAGTTACAGGAAAGACATATGCAAGCTTCGAGCCAGCACTTGATTACTGTGTAGTTAAGATTCCAAGACTTCCATTTGATAAATTCATCTCAGCTAAGAGAACACTTACAACACAGATGAAGGCTACAGGTGAGGTTATGAGTATTTCTGATAACTTCGAGGGTGGTCTTATGAAGGCTATACGTTCTCTTGAACAGCATGTTGACAGTCTTATGTCATATGACTTTACAGGACTTACAGATGAAGAGCTTCTTGAAGAACTTGCAATTGTAGACGACAGAAGAATCTGGAAGATAGCTGAAGGTTTAAGAAGACACATTTCTGCAGCCAAGATGCATGATATTACTAAGATAGACTTATGGTTTATTGATAAGCTCCAGATTATTGTTGATATGGAGAACGCTCTTAAGAGAGGACCTCTTACAGAGAGCCTTTTAAGAGAAGCTAAGAGAATTGAATTCCCTGACAATGTTATCGGCGATTTAACAGGTCACACAGAAAGAGAAATCAAGGAATTAAGAGACCAGTATAATATTCATGCTGCATTTAAGATGGTTGATACATGTGCAGCAGAGTTTGCAGCTACAACACCATACTATTATTCAGTATATGGCAGTGAGAATGAAGCTGTAGAGACTAAGGATAAGAAGAAGGTTCTTGTACTTGGTTCTGGTCCAATCAGAATCGGACAGGGTATCGAGTTCGACTTCTGTTCAGTTCATTGTACATGGGCATTCAAGAAAGAGGGCTTTGAGACAATTATTATAAATAATAACCCAGAGACAGTTTCTACTGACTTTGATATTGCTGATAAGCTTTACTTTGAGCCACTTACAGCAGAGGATGTTGAATCAATCGTGGATTTTGAGAAACCGGATGGTGCAGTTGTACAGTTTGGTGGACAGACAGCTATCAAGCTTACAGAAGCACTTATGAAGATGGGGGTTCCTATTCTTGGAACTAAGGCAGAAGATGTTGATGCCGCTGAGGATAGAGAACTTTTCGATGAGATTCTTGAGCAGACACAGATTCCAAGAGCTAAGGGACAGACTGTATTCACAGTTGATGAAGCTCTTAAGGCAGCCAATGAGCTTGGATATCCTGTACTTGTAAGACCTTCATATGTACTTGGTGGACAGGGTATGCAGATCGCTGTATCTGATGAAGATGTAGTTGAATTCATGAATATCATCAACAGAATTAAGCAGGATCACCCAATCCTTGTTGATAAGTACCTTATGGGTAAGGAAATTGAAGTCGATGCTGTATGCGATGGTCAGGATATTCTTATTCCTGGTATCATGGAGCATATTGAGAGAGCCGGTATCCATTCAGGAGACAGTATTTCAGTATATCCAGCTAAGTCTATATCACCTAAGATTGTAGATATGATTGAAGATTATACAGGAAGACTTGCAAGAGCACTTCATGTAAAGGGTATGATTAACATCCAGTTTATTGTATATAACGACCAGGTATATGTAATTGAGGTTAACCCTCGTTCAAGCCGTACAGTACCATATATCAGTAAGGTTACAGGTATTCCTATTGTTAAGCTTGCGACACAGGTTATTATCGGTAAGACAATTAAGGAATTAGGATATGAGCAGGGACTTCAGAAGGCAGCAGATTATTATGCAATTAAGATGCCTGTATTCTCATTTGAGAAGATCAGAGGAGCTGACATCAGCCTCGGACCAGAGATGAAGTCTACAGGTGAGTGTCTTGGTATATCTAAGAGCTTTGATGAGGCACTTTATAAGGCGTTCGAGGGAGCTGGAATCAGACTTCCAAAGCATAAGCAGATTATCATGACTCTTGCAGATAAGGATAAGCAGGATGGTATTGATATTGCACAGAGATTTGAAGCACTTGGCTACAAGATTTATGCTTCAAGAGGAACTGCAAAGGTTCTCAAGGAAAATGGAGTACATGCAATCCAGGTTAATAAGATTGGACAGGAAGCACCTACACTTCTTGACCTTATCTTAGAGCATAAGATTGACCTTGTAATTGATACACCAGAGAATGGAATTGAGAGAGCCAAGGACGGATTCCTTATCAGAAGATATGCTATTGAGACAGGCGTTCACTGCCTTACAAGTCTTGATACAGCCCATGCACTTATATCAAGTCTTGAGCATGCATTCAATAATCAGGAATTATCTATAGTTGATATTGCTAAGATTGATAATCGTGGTAATAACTAATCTGATAATAATTAAATAATGTAATGAAAATAAGGGGTATCATATCATTTTGATATGATATCTCTTATTTTTTATGGGAATAATATAGCATGTTATTTGCATTAGTTGCAGAGTTATCTGTTATCATGCTCTTACTTTACAAAGATATTTGAACAACAGGATAAGTGAATCAAACGGGTGTATTTTAATAAAAACATAGGAAAAAGGTATGGTGTTTTTATTGACAGATAAAAAGAGGATGATATAATTCTATCTGCGAAGTTAGTAGATGCTAACCTATTGACACATTAAACAGGAGATTTTTGATTATGCCACTAAATCTTGCAGATAAAAACAAAATATATATAATTCAGAGAATTGTTGGAAACAAAGATATGGTACACAGGCTTCAAAGTCTTTGATTTGTTGTGGGTAGTAAGATAAGTGTACTATCTGAAATAAATGGAAATTATGTAGTAGTTATTAAGGATATTAAAATAGGGCTTGCTAAGGAGTATGTTAAGCGTATTATAGTTGCCTGATGTAAAGGAGAGAATTATGTCTAATAGGAAATATATTAAAAGCTTACTCCTTGGAATGAGTGTCATGATGACTATATTGATAGCTATACAGATATATCTTACTGTTTATGTGCTAAAACATAACGAAATGCTTCCGAGGATTCTTTCGTGTACAGCACTGATTCTTGATATAATCATACTTGCTGTATTCTTTGTCAGTTCAAGGATAAACGCAGATGTTGACAGTATGGCTTATATAGATGTAACAGGGATTAATAACAAGCTGGCATACCAGAATCATATAATCAGACTTAATAATGCAGATGATACATTTTTAGTGGGAGTTATAATGTTTGATCTTAATAATCTGAAAAGAGTTAATGATACTCTTGGACACGAGATGGGGGACAGATATATTGAGAGCTTTTCAGCTATACTTGCAGGCGTGCAGAATGAACGTATTAGTGCGTACCGTATAGGTGGTGATGAATTCTGCGTTATTCTGGAGAAGACAAATGCAGTAGAGATACACCAGATTCTGGATAGTCTTGAAAGAAAAATAAATGTTTACAATGAAAAAAACAATATTAAGATTTCATATGCCAAAGGATATGAAATAAGCACAAGAGAGCATTATTATTAGCAGTAATAGTGTTTCAGTATATGATTATAAAAATAGACAAGGATAAAAGACATGAGGCCGGACATGATAAGCTTACTGGATTATGCAATCCTGAGCATCTTATGCAGAAAATGAAAGAACTGCCAGATAAGAAAAAGAACAGACTTATCATTTATTCAGATATAGCAGAATTCAAGCTTATTAATGAAATATTTGGAATAGAAAAAGGTAATGAAATATTGCTTAAGCAGGCAGATATAATAAAAAAACATGCGGTAGATGGATATTTATACGGAAGAGTTGGTGAAGATCATTTCGTAGTGATTGCAGATGAAGCTACATTTAATGAAGAACATCTTTATGAATGCAGGGAGACATTACAGAATGTGCTTTCTGATTCAGTATATAATGTCAGAGTCTGTTTTGGGATATACAGGACTGATAATATGAATGAATCATTATCATTTATGTGTGACAAGGCTTCATTTGCAGTAGCCTCGATTAAGGATGATACACATAGCTTTATTGCTTATTATGATGACACAATGCTTGAAGCTGCTATTAAATATAAGACAATAGTTGATGAATTTGATGATGCTATAAAAGCCAGTGAGTTCAAGATGTATCTTCAGCCACAGATCTCTGCAAAAACAAGGAGGCTTACAGGTGCAGAAGCTTTAGTAAGAAGAATAAAGCCAGATGGAACGATTGTTTCACCAATAGACTTTATACCTGTATATGAGAAGTCTGGGCTCATAAGCAGACTTGACAGATATATCTGGGAGCAGGCAGCGGCTAAGTTAGGAGAGTAGAAGAAAGTTGGTATCAATATGAGCATATCGGTAAATATATCTCCTAAGGATTTTTATTATATTGATATATTTAATACATTTGCAGGTCTTGTAAAGAAATATGATATAGAACCATCTAATCTAAAAATTGAAATCACGTAAACTACGATTATGTCAGATGCACCTAATCTGATGGGAGAGCTGGAAGAACTAAGAAAAGCAGGATTCACTATTGAAATGGATGATTTTGGAAGCGGTTATTCATCGCTTAATACATTAAAGGATATTAATATTGATGTATTAAAGGTTGATATGGGCTTTATAAAAGAGACTAAGAATGTTAAGAAAAGCCGCATAATACTTGCTTCTGTGATTAAAATGGCAAAGGAGCTTAATCTTTTGATTATTACATAGGGGGTTGAAACAGAAGAGCAGGTTGATAATCTGACAAAGCTGGGATGTGATGTATTTCAGGGGTATTATTTTTCTAAAGCTATTGATGTTAACGAGTTTGAAAAGAGATATCTATATAGGAAAAAAGCTGGGTGAATATAATTATAAAACATATATTATTCTGGAATTACACAGATAAAGTAAAGTCATAACATAAAGAGAAAGACAGATAGGAGCATATATATGGATTTACAAAACAGACAAGACCAATTAAATACTGAGTTTGCCAAGGACAGCACGAAGTATATCATGCGTCACAGATATAAGAGATAAGAATGAGATTGGAGGTGAAATCGTGAAAACTCATAAATATTGGGCAGTGGGTGCATTAGCATGTATGGTTGCTACATTTTATACCGGCGTCAGAGGAAAGATGAAGGAACATAAGATTTTTGCGATTGGAGCAATGGGATGTATGTTATTTTCTGTACTCTCTGGGTATAAGATGATTTCGGTCAAAGGTGCAGTTAAGAAAAGTGAAGAAGTAGAAAAAAATTAGAATATTTATGCAATTTGGTAACATATGTTACGGAATATGGTTTGCCTAAATACTATAATACATACATAAGATAAATAAAACAGAATCTGAAAGGAGATTTTTATTATGAAGAAATATGTATGTGGACCATGTGGTTATGTGTACGATCCAGAGGTAGGAGATCCAGATGGAGGAATTGCACCTGGAACACCATTTGAAGATATTCCAGATGATTGGGTATGTCCAATCTGTGGATTGGGTAAAGATGTTTTTGAAGAACTAAGCGAATAAGAAGACTGGTTTATTCGATATAGAGTAAAGCCTCAGCATCAAGAATTTTGATTGATTTCCTTGAAGACAGATGAATAAATCCGTCCTCCTGAAGTGATAAAAGCGTCCTTGAAAGGGAAGGTCTGGTTGTATTCAGATACAGAGCCAGTTCTTCTCTATTCATGGATAATGATACAAGATTGTTGTTATCTGCATGCTCTAATAGGTATGTGGCAATGCGCTGTTTGAGATTACCGCTGGTAAGGACTTCAAGCTGTTGGTTATTTTCATCAGTTCTTTTGGCAAAGAGTTCCAGCATATTAAAAACTACTTTGCTGTGATGAGAGCAGTTTTTTTCACATCTGCCACCAAAGAAGTCCTTTGCAATCTCAAGAAGCTTTACATCAGTTTTTGCTTTTGCATATCCGCTATAGCGGTCTTTATTAAGAAAAAGTTCAACTTCGCCAAAATCTTCCCCTTCGGAAATGTTGGTAATACGAAGAACTTTACCATTAACATTGATGGAGCCAAGTTCTACTTCACCATTGAGAATGAGGTAGAGCTTATTGGGAACATCACCCTGAAAGAATATATAATCGTTTTTCTTATATTCATGAATGACGGACTGAGTACAAACGAGACTTTTCTTAAATTCAGTGTCATCCAGATTATGGAAAATAGACAGGTCTTTGATTTGCATATAAGTACCAGCTTTCTATTATAGTAACATTTATTTTAACATATATGAGGTGGATTGTAAGGAGGTTTTTATGACAGTAATTACATTTGATGATAATTTAATAACAGGCAATAAGACAATAGACGAGCAGCATAAGGAGCTGATTGATCGTATTCAGCAGTTTGTGAGTGCATGTGAATCAGAAGATGCAAGAGTAAAGGCAATTAAAATGCTTGATTATCTTGATGAATATACAGAATTTCATTTCAAAGAAGAAGAAAAACTGCAGAAAGACGTTGATTACCCAGGCTTGGAGGAACATATAAAGAAGCATGAGGAGTTCAGGCATACTGTTAAGGAACTCTATGATTATCTGGATGAAAATGAGGGACCAGATGAAAAGTTTATGGAGCAGGTAAAAATCAATGTTATTGACTGGCTGTTTGGTCATATCAAGACATTTGACAGATCTGTAGCTGAATATATAAATATATATGATAATCCTGAAAGATTATAGAACTGTTTGTTACGCAATTATATTTTAATAAAGTATGCCCCAGTCAGACAAAATAACTGGCTGGGGCAATCAATAATCTTTAACTTAAAAAAGATATTTCATTATTGATGAAAATTATAGTATCACCAGCACAGAACATAGCGAGAATTAATTCTATGAATCTGTATAAACTACTTACACCTACTGTTTTGGTTATGTATTCAGAGACGAAATTTCGTCAGGTAATGAATACATATTTGAAAGAATTGTAGAATAACAAAAGGAAGGGATGATTGAATGAATAAGAAAAAATCAAATTCAAAAAAGGCAGTTATGATAGGCTGCGGATTCGTAGGCTCGGCATCTGTATTTGCGCTTATGCAGAGTGGATTATTCACTGAAATTGCCTTGATAGATGCGGATAAGAATAAGGCAGAGGGAGAGGCTATGGATATCAGTCATGGAATACCATTTGCCAGCCCAATGAAAATATATGCTGGTGATTATGATGATGTGGCAGATGCTGCAATTGTAATTATATCAGCAGGTGCAGGACAAAAGCCAGGAGAAACAAGACTTGATCTGGTAAATAAGAATGTGGCAATATTTAAGTCCATTATTCCGGAAATTACCAAAAGAGATTTTGGAGGAATCCTTCTGGTTGTAGCAAATCCTGTGGATATTCTGACACAGGTTGCAATCAAACTGTCAGGACTTCCGGAGGAAAGAGTTATCGGCTCAGGAACAGTTCTTGACAGTGCAAGACTTAGGAGCAAGCTTGGACAGCATTTATCAGTGGACAGCCGAAGCGTGCATGCATTTATAGTAGGAGAGCATGGAGACAGTGAAGTTGTGGCATGGTCATCTGCCAATGTATCCGGTGTTCCGCTTAGTGACATGTGTGAGATGAGAGGACATTATAACCATAAGGAAAACACGAAGGAAATCGCAGATGCTGTCAAAAACAGTGCCTATGAGATTATCAATAAGAAGCATGCGACATATTATGGAATTGCAATGTCAGTAAAACGTATCTGTGAAGTAATTATGCGTGACGAAAAATCAATACTTCCTGTATCGCACATGATACATGGAGTATATGAGATTGATGATGTTGTATTAAGTATGCCTGTTATTGTTGGTGCAGACGGAATTGAATCTGATATACCGATTAATCTTAGTGGAGAAGAAGCATTGAAGCTAAAAGAATCAGCAGACGCATTAAAGAATATAATTGAAACATTAGAGCTGTAAATAGAAAGAAGATTACAGAAAGAAACTTATACCAGGACAGGAACCGGCAATTGATTTTGCATTATGCGAAGGAGAACTGGTAGAGGAAGTATATGCATACTGCAATCTTCATGGATTGTGGAAATGCTTAATAACTACGAGTATAGTAAGAGTAGATAATATACCAGCTTATGTGTAGATTGGAGGAAACGTTATGTTAGAAGTAGGAACAAAGGCACCGGATTTTGAATTACCAGATCAGAATGGAGAATTGCATAAATTAAGCGAATATCTTGGAAAGAAGGTAATTCTGTATTTTTATCCAAAGGATAATACATCTGGATGTACAAAGCAGGCTTGTGGTTTCTCAGAAAGATATCCGCAGATTTGCGAAAAGGGAGCTGTTGTACTCGGGGTGAGCAAGGATTCTGTTGCATCCCACAAGAAGTTTGAGGAAAAATATGGACTTGCATTTACACTTTTATCTGACACTGAGCGCAAAGTGATTGAGGCTTATGATGTATGGAAAGAAAAGAAGAATTATGGAAAAGTGTCAATGGGAGTTGTCAGAACAACATATCTTATTGATGAGAATGGTATCATAATAAAGGCAAATGACAAAGTAAAAGCTGCGGATGATCCGGAAAAAATGTTACAGGAATTAAGCTGATGAAGATAATATTATCACCTGCAAAGAAGATGAAAGTGGATAATGACAGCATAGATACCATGAGTAGTCCGGTATTTTTAGAGAAAGCAGAAGAAATTCTTGGGTGGATGCAGGGAAGAACGGAAGAAGAATTAAAGAAATTGTGGAAATGCAATGATAAAATTACGACAGAGAATATTGAACGGATTAAGACAATGAATTTTCAAAAGCAGCTTACTCCGGCAGTATTGGCATATGAAGGGATTGCTTATCAATATATGGCACCAGCTGTATTTGAAGATGGGCATTTTGATTATGTGCAGGAACACCTGAGGATATTATCAGCATTTTATGGAGTATTAAAACCTATGGATGGTATCACACCATATAGGCTTGAAATGCAGGCAAAGGCAGCGATAGGTGATTTCACGAATCTGTATGATTTCTGGGGAGATAATTTGTATCGGGAAGTTATAGATGACAGCAGGATTATTATTAATCTGGCTTCAAAAGAATACTCTAAATGTATTGAAAAATATCTGACACCTGATGACAGGTATATAACTATTTCATTTTGTGAGCAGTCTGGTGGCAGGCTTATCACAAAAGGCACATATGCCAAGATGGCTCGTGGTGAAATGGTACGATATATGGCAGAAAATCATATTGAAAATCCAGATGACATTAAGGAATTTGACCATCTTGGATATGTGTTCAGAGATGATATATCATCGGATAGAGAATATATATTTGAAAGAAAAACTGTAAAATAAAAACATGGTTGATTACTGGATAAGATAATTGCGAAGGATAGAACAGGAGCAATAAGGGTAAGAAAAATTTTTGAAGTATAAAGTTACGGAAGAAACAGAAATTGAATACAAAGAAAAAATGGCTGATTCCACTTGGAATGTGGCTTGTATTTGAAATTGTTGCAGTTACATTATGGTTGACCAAGGATAATCTGTTTTATCTTCTGAATTTCAGTTATATAGGCTCGGCAATAGCGTTAGGGCTGTTACTTTTTCAGTTAAACTATAGACATGCCAGAAGAATCGGTTTTATTCGATATATCACCTTTACCGCATCACTTGTTTTTGTGGGAGCACTGTTTTTATGCCACGTGGAGAATATCGAGCAAATTATGTTCTGGGCATTTCTTGTTGGCAATATCCTGTATTATGCCATTGGAATCATTCTGGCATTTGCGTTTCGGGATAATAGGGCATTCTGTAAATATATCTGCCCAATTACCGTATTCTTAAAGCCTATGAGTTATTTTAGCCTACTTCGTGTGAAGTGTGATAAGGAAAGATGTGTTTCCTGTGGAAAGTGCAAGCGAGTATGTCCGATGAATGTTGAAGTAACAGATAATTCCCGTAAAAGAGAAAATGGAACAGAGTGTATTCTGTGTATGGAATGCGTCAAAGCATGTCCTAAGAAGGCATTATAGTGACTAAAAATATGTATGTACGGGAGACTCTATAAGAGCTGGGTGGCATCTACCCAGCTCAATCGTATGGAATTATATTGATAGTTATCGGTATAATATTGGCTGCTCTTCATTTTATTGTGGCTGGAGATGGTATCAGAGATTTATCCTGATAGTGTTCGGCCACTTCCGACCACCACGCAACAACCTTTTCTATATTTTTATCACTTGGGTCATTTTTGAATGCATCCGCCTGATAAGCTATAATGGGAATAATCCCATTATCAAGGCAGTCCCGAATCTGCCGATCAAGTCCCTCCAACAGTTCTTGGTCCACTTTGTCCGCAATACGGATTCTTACATGCGAAATCCCCGCCGCCGCAAAATCCACAGCCGACTGTGTGTTATAGTATTTGCGCCCCTGATTTGTTTTTGACCAATCCACATCCATTCCCTTTCCCAGAAGGGTTTTATACCCTCAAAGAGAAGGTGTTTTTCTTGTAAGAGAGTACACCTTCTTTTTGTAATTTACTCAATTCACTAGATAGAGCACTTCGGTCTGCATTCAGATAATCTGCCAGCCCTTGTCTATCGTAAGGGATTGTAAATGTGTTAGAGCCAGCGTGCATAGATTCGCTAGACAAGTAATTAAGTATCTTGTCACGTAAATTTTTCTTAGAAACATGATCTATTTTGTTCATCAATCTTACATTTTTTCGTGCTATTATCTCTAAAAGGTTATGAATCAATCTTGTATGGAAACTACAAGATGAAGAACAGGTTGTAACAATATGATTTATATTGAAAAGCATGACGGTGAGATTTTCATTAGCAATAACACTGATTTGAGCAGGAACACTACTGATGCAGGCATAGCTTTCGCCATAGAGCATTCCTGATGATAGCTCTGTAATAATATTGCGATTTCCCCAAACATCATCATTTATTATGAGAGCCTGACCAGATAGAATCATGCCGATAGTTTGTACCTTATCTCCACTTCTTAACAGATATTCGCCTTTTGAATAATTTTTAATGCTGACAGATAGACATTTAAGCATTGGAAGAATTTCTGCTTCTGAAATTCCTTGAAACAAAGGTGTATTCTTTAAAATGTTAATATATTTTTCCATGAGATTTTTCATCCTTCTTTTTATCTTTTCCTTAGTATATCACAAAAGTTGAAAATAATACGAAAATGTTGCCTAGACAACATAATGATTAATGTAAGTTTGATATAGTTCCATTAAGCAACAAAAGATGATGAATAAAGCAATAGAAAAGGAGAAGAACATGGAAAATAAGATGTTTTGTTATCAATGTGAACAGACAGCAGGATGCACAGGATGTACCGGAAATACAGGAGTATGCGGAAAGTCTGCCAATACTGCAAGATTACAGGATGAGCTTACAGGAGCATTAATTGGACTTGCTCGTGCAACTGAGGGTAATGAGCAGCTTGTAACTGAAGAGATGAATCAATTAGTTCTTGAGGGATTATTTACAACTATTACAAATGTAAACTTTAATGATGAAACATTAAAGCTTTTAATTGATAAGATAGAAGATACAAAAAAGAAATTAGTACCAAATTGCTTTACATGCTCTGACTCATGTGGAAGAAACAATAATTTTGATATGAGTACTCTCTGGACTACTGATGAAGATATTCGTTCATTAAAATCCTTAATACTTTTTGGAATTCGTGGAATGGCTGCATATGCATATCATGCAAGTGTGCTTGGATATACCGATGAAACAATCAGCAAATTCTTCTATAAGGCACTTTTTGCAATCGGAATGAAAGATTGGGGAATGGATAAACTACTTCCTATCGTATTAGAGGTTGGAAAAGTTAATTTAAGATGTATGGAGCTTTTAGATCAAGCAAATACTACAACTTATGGAACTCCTGTACCAACAACGGTACCTCTTACAATTGAAAAAGGACCATTTATTATTATTACAGGTCATGATTTAAAAGATTTACAACTTTTATTAGAGCAGACAAAAGATAAGGGAATCAATATCTATACACATGGTGAAATGCTTCCAGCACATGCATATCCAGAACTCAAGAAGTACTCTCATCTAAAGGGAAACTTTGGTACAGCATGGCAGAATCAGCAGAAAGAGTTTGATAATATTCCTGGAGCAATTCTGTATACAACGAACTGTCTTATGCCTGTAAAACCAAGCTATGCAGACAGAGTATTTACAACAGAAGTTGTATCTTATCCAGAAATTGTACACATAGGAGAAGAAAAGGATTTTACACCAGTTATTGAAAAGGCACTCGCCTTAGGTGGATATACCAAAGATCAGCATATGACTGGAATTAATGGTGGAATACAGGTAACAACTGGTTTCTCACATGGAACTGTATTATCTGTAGCAGATCAGGTGATTGAAGCGGTAAAGAATGGAGATATTAAACATTTCTTCTTGGTTGGTGGATGTGATGGAGCCAGAGTAGGAAGAAATTACTATACAGAGTTTGTAAAACAGTCTCCTGCAGACAGCATTATTTTGACGCTTGCATGTGGAAAATACAGATTCAATGATTTAGATTTAGGAACAATCGGAGGACTTCCAAGAATCATGGATATGGGACAGTGTAATGATGCTTATAGTGCAATCAAGGTCGCAATCGCTTTAGCAGAAGCATTTGAATGTGATGTGAATGAACTTCCGCTATCGATGGTACTTTCATGGTACGAGCAGAAGGCTGTATGTATTTTACTTACGCTTCTTTATCTTGGAATAAAGAACATTCACATAGGACCAACATTACCAGCATTCATTTCGCCAAATGTGCTGAATTTCCTGGTAGAGAATTATGGGCTTTCTCCAATTGGTACACCTGAAGAGGATATAAAAAAGTTATTAAATAAATAATCATGAGGGAACCAAACAAAATAGGTGAAAGGTGGTAAAATATTATGAATAAAAAAATGAATCTAAACTGGTCGGTGGATGAAATTACTGGTAATATGCCAGATATTTCTTCTATGAGAAGCAAAGAATTTCAAGTCAAAGAGACTAGCAATACAGAATTGCTGAAGGATTATTTAAAGAGACTTGGAAATGGAGAAGATTTAGAAAGTGTTAAAAAAGATTTTGTTCAAAATTTTTCTGATGTAGAAGCTTCTGAAATCATGAAGGCAGAGCAGGAACTTATAAAAGAGGGAACACCTATTACAGAGGTGCAGAAACTGTGTGATGTGCATAGTGCATTGTTTCATGGCTTAACTAAAGAAGAAAAAATAGCAAATGCTGAAAAGGCAGTCGAAGAATCTTTAAAAAAAGAAGAAAGATCCGAAATGAAAATTATGCCGGATGCGTATGTCAGAAAACATGAGCTTGCAAAAGCACTCAGAGAAACAAAGGGGCATCCTCTTTATTCTTTTACAGAAGAAAATGAGAAGTTTAGTAAAGAAATATCAGATATTAGAGGTGCACTAGAAAAGGGCGAAGATGTAAGCAAAAAAATATCAGATTTTAGACAAATAGCAATACACTATGCAAAAAAGGGTGATTTGATTTATCCACTCCTTAAAGTTCGCTATGAAATTTCAGGGCCATCGGATGTTATGTGGACTGTTGATGATGAAATCAGAGATGAATTAGCAGCAATAGATAAAGAAAGCAATCATGACGAAGAATGGATTAATAGAGTACAGGCTGTTTTAACAAGAGCGGATGAAATGATTTATAAAGAGAATAATATATTGTTCCCTATCTGCGCAGTGAATTTTACAGTCGAAGAATGGTATGGAATCTATGAAGATGCCAAAGACTATGCATTAGTGTATGGCATTGAGAATAGATGGGAAGAAGCAGAAAAATATGTGCAGGATAAAAAGAATCGTCATAAGGCGGCTATTAATGAAGGTGAAATAGTAATGGGAGGTGGACATATGAGTGTAGCACAGCTGGAAGCTATGCTTAATACATTGCCAATAGAGATTACATTTATCGATGATAATAATATAAATCGTTTCTTTAACGAAGGAGCGAAAGTGTTCAAACGACCTGGCATGGCAATTGACAGAGAAGTATTCTCTTGTCATCCGCCTAAGATAGAGCCAATGGTTCGTTCCATTATAGAAAGTTTTAAAAATCATACTAGGGATAGCGTTCCGGTCTGGATGGAAAAGCAAGGAAAACCATTTTTAGTAACTTATTATGCAGTGAGAGACAAAAAAGGTATTTATCTTGGAACTGTAGAAGTGGTACAGGATATGCAGTTTGCAAAAGAGCACTTTACAAGCATTTGAGGCTAAGTATATTATCAAAAATAATGTTATTCCAATGTATGTATTGTATGTAGAGAAGACTAATATGATGTAACGCTTTCCTTGACCTTATATAGATTATTAGGTATAATTTATAAGTATATTTTAAAAAAAGGGAAGGTTATGAAATGAACGAAAATCGTAATTCATTCAAGGGCTCTATAGGGTTCGTCCTTGCGGCAGCGGGTAGTGCTGTAGGACTTGGTAACATATGGAGATTTCCTTACTTGGCAGCTAAGGATGGAGGAGGATTATTCCTCGTTATTTACATTGTTTTAGCATTAACATTTGGTTTTACTCTACTCACAACAGAAATTGCTATTGGACGAAAGACAAAGCAGAGTCCGCTTACAGCTTACAGCAAGTTAAAGAGTAAGTGGAAGCCACTGGGTATTATTGCGTGTATTGTACCTATAATGATATTTCCATACTATGTAACAATCGGTGGATGGGTACTTAAGTATCTTCTTGTTTATATTACAGGTAATGGACATGCAGCAGCACAGGACGGATATTTCTCAGGATTTATCGGTCAGACAGCAGAGCCAATCATAATGATGCTTGTGTTTACAATAATTGTTGCATTTATTATATTCCGTGGTGTTAACAGCGGTATTGAATCATCATCAAAGATAATCATGCCATTACTTATTGTGCTTGTTCTTGGTGTATCTGTATATTCACTTACAATTTCATATACAGATATTGATGGCACAACAAGAACAGGTTTACAGGGATTAGGAGCATATGTAATTCCTAACATGAAAGGAATTACTGTTAAGCAGTTCTGTACAGTTCTTATGGATGCAATGGGACAGCTTTTCTACAGTTTAAGTGTTGCTATGGGTATTATGATTGCATATGGTTCATATGTAAGTGATGATGCTAATCTTGGAAAGTCAATTAATCAGATTGAGATATTTGACACAATGGTTGCATTTCTTGCAGGTGTAATGATTATTCCTGCTGTATTTGTATTCATGGGAAGAGACGGAATGACAGCATCAGGTCCAAGTCTTATGTTTGTTTCGCTTCCTAAAGTATTTGATTCTATGGGATTTGCAGGAAATGTAATTGGTGCAATATTCTTTGCAATGGTATTCTTTGCAGCCCTTACAAGTGCAGTTTCAATTATGGAAGCTATTGTTTCAAGCTTTATGGATGAATTTAAGTTAAACAGAAACAAGGCTACAGCAATAGAAACTGTAATTGGTATAGCTGTTGCAGTTATCGTATGCTTAGGATATAATAAGCTGCTCTTTGATATTAAGCTTCCTAACGGAGTACATGCACAGGTGCTTGATATTATGGATTATGTCAGCAATAATGTACTTATGCCAATAGTTTCTATAGGAACATGTATACTTATTGGATGGATACTTAAGCCAAAGACTGTTATAGATGAAGTTGAGAAATCAGGAATTAAGATGGGAAGAAAGGGTCTTTATACAGTTATGGTAAAGTGGGTTGCTCCAATTCTTTTATTCCTTCTTCTTCTTAAATCACTTGGAATTCTTACTATAATCTGATATGTAAGATATTACGGCAGAGGTTAACAAGAGGTTTTGTGTATGATTAGTAAAAAATGTTGTATAATCGCAATGGTTACACTTATGTCAATTCTGACACTGACTGGATGCAGCACTATGCTAAAGAATCCGATGAAATACATTCTTTCTCAGGACGAAACCAGACAGGATAATTCAGATAATGAAACAACATCAGAATCTGCAGATGATAACAAAGATGACAGTAACAGTGAGCCTGATATACGTGTGTATGGAACAGAAGATAATACAGATTATTCCATTGATGGAATGCTGGCAATAGCTAAAGACATTAATTCAGATATGAATAATAAAGATGTTAAAGGAGTTGTTCTTGTTCTCAATAAGAAATACTCAGAAGATGTCAGATATTTTCTGTCGCTTACAGTTAAGGATGATAAACCTCTTGTGATAATACCATATGATTATAACAACGGCAGTCCGGATTATAAGGTAACACAGGCTAAGGAGTATATTAATAAAGACTTTGATAAGACAGATAGTGCCAATAATCAGTTACCAGAAGGATTTTTTGTTAATGTTAATGATTATATGATATTTGACATTGCGGACACTAAGAGATTAGACAATATAGATATTGTATATGATTATGTTGGAATTGATGCAGATGCATTATACAAGAATATGTATCTTAATGATGCTATAGTTATAGTTTCTTCAACTGCTGATGGAGAACTTTCGGAAGAACTTTCAGAAGCTGTATCAGGAAAGAATGCTGGTATTGTAGTAGTATCATGTAGTGAAGATGTATATATGAAGGGTGATTTTGCAGACTGTGGAGATAATATCTTCTATACAGACATGTCGCCTACTAAAGCGAGAATTATGCTGGTATTATTGTTAGATAATAAAAGTGATTCGGGCACATTTAAAAATGCTTTTACCAGGAGGAGAGTTTAATGGATTCAATTAAAGCACAGGACATTATAAGACACATTTTTAAGGATGAAGACAAGGGTGTTGCGTATGTAACCGGACTTTCAATTACAGACGGAGTAGAAGTTCTTACTAAAGTTCTTCCAGAGCTTATCAAGAAAGCTCAGGAAAAGAATAATGTCAATGATGAAGGATATTTTAATGAAATAGCTGATGTGTACAGAAGGATTATTGTTGATAAGCTTCTTAATGCTGACCACTTATGGACAATATATTGTGACAGTACAGGTTATCCATATATGGTTGATGATGATATAGTTGTATTATATGATTATACTAATCATGCCAGAGTAGAAGAACAGCTTGGAAAATATGGATATGAAATTTCATATGGTATTGAGGATAAGGATTCAATGCAGTATGAAATAGCACATTTATATCGTAACGGATGCAGAAATATCAGATTTACAGATGGCAGGGATAATGAGCTTATTGTTTCAAGAGAAGAGATTGGAGCATATGACCAGTATATAAGAGAAGATTTTGTGACTAATCCAGGACTTCAGAATGCACTTATCAAGTTCTTCCAGGAGTACAGAAAGCCAGGAGATTCAACAGCTAAGGCGGCAATTTTAAGAGATAAAGAAGCAGAACTTAAGAAAGCTATACGTAATGCAGATTACATGGTACCTTGTACTAAGGAAGAGACAGATGAAGAGGTATCAATTTCACATCCATATGTTGATATTACTGATAAAGTAAGCCACAAAGAAGGTGAGAAAGTTCTTGCACTTCCAGTATTTACAGATGGTTTAGAGATGGAAAAATGTTATGCAGGTAAGCATGAGGATATGCTTTATACATATATGGAACTTCTTAAGACAGTAAAGGAATTGGGTGCTTCAGGGATAGTTATTAATCCTTTAGGAGTAAGTTATTACGTTCCGGTTGATATAATGAAGCAGCTTATAACAATGTAATAAAAGAATAAAATGTATATTTTAAAGACACACTGGTATGGTAACAGCTGGTGTGTCTTTCTGAAATTCGGGAAGGAGAATGTGATGGAAAGAGTATATATTGCAATTGACCTTAAATCATTCTATGCAAGTGTTGAGTGCGTTGAAAGAGAATCAGACCCGCTTACAACTAATCTCGTTGTAGCTGATGAATCAAGAACAGCCAAAACAATATGTCTTGCAGTTACTCCTTCTCTTAAGAAATATGGACTTTCCGGACGAAGCAGGCTTTTTGAGGTAGAACAGAAGGCAAAAGAAATAGAGGAACGCACAGGAAAGAAGCTTGAATATATAGTAGCAGTTCCAAGAATGGGACTTTATATAGAATATTCTTCGAAGATATATTCTATATATCTTAAATATTTCAGCAAGGATGACATAACTGTATACAGTATTGATGAAGTATTTATTGATGCAACGGATTATATGAAGCTGTATAATATGACGGCAAGACAGCTTACCGCAAAAGTTATTGAGGATGTGTATTATACGACAGGAATAACGGCTACTGCAGGAATTGCACCGAATCTGTATCTGTGCAAGATAGCAATGGATATAGTTGCAAAGCATATACAGGCAGACAGCAAGGGTGTGCGTATCGCAGAATTAAGTGTTAATGATTACAGAAAAATGTTATGGAGTCATACGCCTCTTACAGACTTCTGGAGAGTTGGACCAGGTATATCAAGACAGCTTGAGAAACACGGAATAAAGACTATGGGGGATATTGCGAGAATGTCCCTTGAAGATGAGGACTGGCTGTATAAGCAGTTTGGTGTAGATGCGGAGATTCTTATAGACCACGCATGGGGATATGAACCATGTACAATTGCAGATATTAAGAAATATAAGCCCAAGGCGAGCAGCCTGTGTTCAGGACAGGTGTTAAAAGAACCATACACATTTGAAGATGCAAGGATTGTAGTTGGAGAGATGGCAGATGAGCTTGCACTTGATTTAGTAGATAAAGGCTTTGTGACGGATTCAATTGCGTTAAATGTAACTTATGACAGGGTAAATGTTGATAAAGGAACCTACAAGGGTGAAATCCATGTAGACAGATATGGAAGAGAAGTTCCACAGGGACTTAACAAATCTGTTTCACTTACGACATGTACATCTTCATCAAAACAGTTAAGAGAAGCTTTTCTTGATATATATGATAAATACACTAACAGAAAGCTGTATATCAGAAAGTTAAATCTTACAGTTGCCAATCTTACTAATGAGGGCTTTCAGCAGTTTGACATGTTTACAGACCAGACTCAGCTTGAACGCGAAAAGAAGATGCAGCACGCAATGCTAGATATTAAGAAAAAATATGGTAAGAATGCGGTAATGAAAGCTAATAACCTGCAGAGCAAGGCAACCGCAATTGAAAGAAACGGTCAGATTGGAGGTCACAGGGCATAGCTTATGGGAAAATATGATGATATAATCAATATGAAATGGCCGGTACCGAGTAAAAGACCAAGAATGGATATGCAGAACAGAGCTAAGATATTCCTGCCTTTCTCAGCATTGAAGGGGCTTGGCAATGCCATTGACGAGCAGAATAAAACCAAAGATAATATGAGAGAATACGAATATTTTGACGAGGGAAATAAGGGAGAAGAATTTTATGAGTAATACAATGAAAGAAAATAAAATGGGTACAATGCCTGTTAATAAACTGCTTATTAATATGGCTCTGCCAATGATGATATCAATGCTTGTACAGGCATTGTATAATATTGTTGACAGTATATTTGTTGCAAGAATAAGTGAGGAAGCGCTTACAGCGGTTTCAATGGCATTTCCAATGCAGAATCTTATGATTGGTGTTGCAGGCGGCGTGGGTGTAGGTACTAATGCATTGCTTTCAAGGGCATTAGGAGAAGGAAGGCATGAAGAAGCTGATAAAATGGCTGTGCAGGGTATATTCATAACGGCTTGCAGCTATATAATATTTCTTGCCATAGGGCTTTTCTTTGCCAGAGAGTTTTTTGTTATTCAGGGTGCTAATGAAGTGATAGCTGACTATGGTTATGATTATCTTTCAGTTATTCTTATAGTCAGCTTTGGCTGTCTGTTCCAGATGATATTTGAGAGGTTATTACAGGCTACAGGAAGAACATTTTACAGCATGATTACACAGGGTACAGGTGCAATAATTAATATTATTCTTGACCCGATACTTATATTTGGTCTGTTTGGTGCACCAAAGCTTGGTATTGTAGGTGCAGCAGTAGCTACGGTTGCGGGCCAGATTGTTGCAGCCGTTATGGCAGTGATATTTAATATTAAGGTTAATAAAGAGATACATATTACTTTTAAGGGATTCAGACCATCAGGAAAAAGAATTTGCAATATCTTATTCATAGGAATTCCATCAGTTATTATGATGGCAATTGGTTCTGTTATGACATTCTGCATGAATAAGATTCTGGTTGTATTTACATCAACAGCGGTTGCTGTATTTGGTGTGTATTTTAAGCTGCAGAGCTTTGCATTTATGCCAATATTTGGTATGAACAGTGGAATGGTTCCTATAATAGCTTTTAATTATGGGGCCAAGAGAGAAGACAGAGTTATACAGACACTTAAGCTTGCAGTAATGTATGCAGAGATAATAATGATACTTTTTATGATTGCAGTTCAGATATTCCCGGTTCCAATGCTGTCAATATTTAGTGCATCGTCAGATATGATACGAATGGGAGTTCCTGCTTTAAGGACTATATCAATAAGTTTTATATTTGCAGGAATATGTATTATATGCAGTTCGTTCTTTCAGGCACTTGGAAGCAGCATATACAGCATGCTTGTATCATTTGTAAGACAGATTATATTCCTTGTGCCATGTGCTTATATTTTTTCTAGAACAGGGAATGTTAATCTTGTATGGTGGGCATGGCCGATTGCGGAACTTGCTTCAGTTGCATTAAGTGTGTTCTTCTTTGTGAGAGTCAAGAAGAAAAAGTTTGGCTTTATGGAACAGTAATGAGTAATACGATAAATAATGAAGGATGAGGAATGAGTATGAACAGACATATAGAGAAAGCTAAGGAACTGCGTTCACCGCAGAAATGCTATAATTGTGCCGAAACTATTATGATGGCATATGCTGATGATTTAGGTTTAACTGAGTCACAGGCAGAATGTCTTGGTTGTAATTTTGGCGGCGGTATGAAATGTGGAGGAACATGCGGTGCAATCACCGGGGGACTTATGGTACTCGGCGCACTTGGTGTAAGTAGTCCGGGTGCTGTCGGAGCATTTCAGAGAACAATAAGGGACAATCACAATGGAATGACTAACTGTGCTGACCTTTTAAGAGACAATGCTTTAAAGGGTGGTGAGAAGAAGGTTCATTGTGACAGTATGATTATGGAATCAATAAGGCTTATTGATGAGTTGACAGGTAAAGATAAGTAAAAATGCAATTTGTTTATTGATAATATTTATCAATAAGATATAGTGAATTATATAGTGAAATGTGATAAAGTAAGCAGGGTTAGGGCATTCTAACCTGTGCTTACTTTTTTTGTGCCTGTTAATGATAAATTTTCACCTATTGACACAAAATTAATAAGTGCTAATATAATGAATATATGAACGATTGTTCATATAATGATATGAGAGGGCGTGCCCGAAGGAGGTAAATATGTTTTTAGAGATTAATGGAATCAAAAAGCATTATGGAGAAGGCGAAAGCCGGGTGGAAGTACTGAATGGTATAGACATAGAGGTTAATAAGGGGGAAATTGTTGTACTGCTTGGTCCATCAGGTTCTGGTAAATCAACACTGCTTAATATTATCGGTGGTATTGATGATGCTGACGAGGGTTATATATCTATAGATGGTGAGAAGACAGCGGATATGAATGAGAAGCGCCTTACACAGTACAGAAGAAAGCATCTTGGATATGTTTTTCAGATGTATAATCTTATACCTAACCTTACTGTAAGGGAAAATATTGAGGTAGGTGCATATTTAAGTGACAAGGCACTTGATACTGACGAGATACTTAACACACTTGGACTTTCAGACCATTCGGACAAGAAGCCTAACCAGTTATCGGGCGGTCAGCAGCAGAGAACTTCAATAGGAAGAGCACTTATCAAGAATCCTGATATCCTGTTATGTGATGAACCGACAGGAGCACTTGATTACAATACATCCAAGGACATATTAAAGCTTATTGAAGACGTTAATAAGAAGTATGGTAATACTATAATAATAGTTACACATAATGATGCTATCAAGAATATGGCAGACAGAGTTATTACATTAAGAGATGGCAGAATCCGTAAGAACTATGTTAATGATAACAAGATTGCAGCAGCAGACCTTGAGTGGTAAGAGAGGAGATAATTATGAGAAATCCTTTAAATAAGCGTCTGCCAAGAGAATTAAAGCATGATTTTGGTAAATATCTTGTGATATTCTTGTTTATGGTTATGATGATTTCGTTAGTCAGCGGATTCCTTGTAGCAGACAACAGTGTAAAGCACTCATATGATGAGGGCTTTGAAAAATATAATCTTGAAGATGGACATTTTGCGTTAGATAAAGAGCCTGACAGCTCACTTATAAAAGATATTGAGAATAAGACTGACAGCAAGCTTTATGACTTAAGATACTTTGAGGAAGACGAGGCTGACAGTGGTGCAACAATCAGAGTGTATAAAGACAGGACAGAGGTTAACCTTGAGTGCGTTATGGAAGGTGAGATGCCTGCTGCTGATAATGAAATAGCACTTGACCGTATGTATGCACAGAATGCGAAGATTAAGATAGGCGACACAATTAAGATCGCAGGAAAAGAATTAAAGGTTACCGGTTTTGTTGCAGTTCCTGATTACAGCTGTCTTTTTGAGAATAATTCAGACATGATGTTTGACTCAACTAATTTTTCTATTGCTGTTATGACTGATAAGGGCTTTGAAAATGTTTCAAGCAATCATGTCAAATATAATTATGCATGGAAATATAACAAAGAGGTTTCAGGAGATAAAGCAGAAAAAGAGGCTTCTGAAGATTTTCTTGAAAATCTTGGAGATGTTATCAAAGACTATGATACAAAGCTTATGATGAGTGGTAATACGGATATTATCAGTGTTTCTGATTATCTGCCAAGATATACTAACAAGGCTGTTAATTTCACAGGAGATGATATGGGTTCAGATAAGGCAACAATTATGCTTTTTGACTATATTGTAATGGTTGTAATTGCATTTGTATTCGCTGTTACAACATCTAATACAATCAGTCAGGAGGCAGGTGTTATCGGAACTCTCCGCGCATCAGGTTATAAGAGAAGTGAGATTGTAAGACATTACATGGTCCTTCCTGTTGCTGTAACACTGTTCGCTGCTGTTGTTGGTAATATACTTGGCTACACTCTTCTGGAGAAGTTTTTTGTAAATGTGTATTATAACAGCTACAGCCTGTGTACTTATACGACATTGCTTAATGCAGAAGCATTTGTTGATACGACAGTTATTCCAATTATCATTATGTTTGTTGTTAATCTTATTGTGCTTGAGAAGAAACTCCGGCTTTCTCCACTTAAATTCTTAAGGCATGAGCTTACTAACAGAAAAAAGAAAAAGCTTATAAAGTTAAGCCACAAGCTTCCTTTCATGACAAGATTCAGATTAAGAATATTGTTCCAGAATATACCTAATTATCTGACATTGTTCTTAGGAATACTGATTGCAGGTGCACTTGTTGTATTCAGTATTATGTTTGAGCCGCTTATTGATGATTATGCTGATGTTGTTAAGAAGTCACAGATATGTGATTATCAGTATGTGTTAAAAAGTCAGGCAGAAACTGATGCTTCTGGTGCAGAAAAGTACTGTGTGACATCGCTTGATACAACTGATGAAAAATATATGACAGATGATATTATGATATATGGTATTCAGGATAACAGCAGGTATGTTGATGTGGATATCAAGGATGATGAGATACTTGTATCTAATGGTGTAATGGTCAAATACGGACTTAAAAAGGGTGATACATTTAAACTGAAAGATCCGTATTCAGATAATGAGTATGAATTCACAATAGCAGGAAGTTATAAATATGATGCTGCACTTGCAGTATTCATGACAAGAAAAAACTTTATTGATACATTTGACAAGGCTGATGATTACTTCACTGGATACTTCACAGACAAGAAGCTGACAGATATTGATGACAAATATGTTGCTTCAATAGTTACATATGAAGACCTTATCAAAGTGTCTAACCAGATGAAGGTTTCAATGGGCGAGATGATGTATATACTGAAGTATTTTGGAATTATAATGTTCGTGCTTCTTATGTATCTGTTATCTAAACAGATTATTGAAAAGAATGCACAGTCAATTTCAATGACTAAGATTCTTGGCTTCAAGAATGGAGAGATTGGAGGACTGTATATAGCTGCAACTTCAATTATGGTAGTTATATCACTGGTTGTTTCAGTTCCTTTAATCAATGTCATGCTTAAGTGGGCATTCTCATCATATCTTTACACTATGATGACAGGATATATTCCATACATGGTAAGAAGAAGCTGCTTTGTTGAGATGGTTATTCTTGGAATTGTATGCTATGCAGTTGTTGCTGTACTTCAGCTTGTGAAGATTTCTAAGATTCCTAAGACGGATGCACTGAAAAACGTAGAGTAAGGGTTTTATGGTGTATTGCACTTCAGACACGCTCCCGCTCGTGGAAGTGCGCAGCGGTACTAAGTTCACTGCTCCCTTCGGGAGTGCGTTCACTAAGTGCCGACGCACTTCCAACGGTCTGAAGCTGCAACACACCATAAAACAGGCCTGCCTGAGTGTGGGCTTGTTCCCCTTGGGGGAACATCGCTTCCTTGTTGACCGGAAGGTTTTGTTGTGAGATGGGCTCGTTCACCTTTGGGGAACATCGCATTTTTGATGTGATACCTATAGGTAGTCGTATTATCGGCGGATTTATAGGTAGAAATAAGGAAAAATCATGTATTATTTTGATAATTATTCTGTAAACACCTATAAGACAGTTCATAAGACTCGTCTTATAGGTGTTTTTTGCTGGAAATTATTGGAATGAGTGAAAAAGTACCTATATGTGCTTATGAAAAATGATATTTATAGGAACGGTAATTCCACATGAATAAATCTATACGAAAATAAAAATCACATAAAAGAATCCACGTGAAAATAAAAGCAGCATAAACCAAGACGTAACCAGGAGATACAGAGACGGTTACATGAAAATGCAAATCGAGCTATATTGAAAGGAAAATAGAGGATTACAAGCAAAATCAAACCGGTTTCACAACGATAAGCAGGAATCTACATAGAAATCAGGTTGACATCACAAGAATATACATATATAATTACCACTGGTAATTATCAGGAATAATTAACAGAGGTAATTAATGAAATGATTGCCTCTTATGGCTATATAACTTAAGGAGATGAATGTGTTATGAAACCAGACAAGATTAAGAGAATGCTGGATGCCTGTTATGTGGCTAAGAGGATCAGGGAACTGCTGCCGGAACTGCCAGATGGGGTTGCGCCTGCTTATATCCAGTATATTGATGTAATTCATCATCTGTTGGAGACTAATGATTGTGTCAAGGTTTCGGACATCAGTGACTGGCTTAATCTGCCAAGACCAGGTGTTACACGTACCGTTAAGGAGATGGAAGTTAAGGGATATCTTAAGAAGACTACTTCACAGGAAGATGCAAGGATAACTTATATTACGGTTACGGATAAGGGTGAAGAGTTGTCTAAGAAATATGATGCTGACTATTACAGCCGGCTTAGCAAATATCTTATGGATATTAGTGATGAAGAGGCTGATTCTATGATCGAAACTATTAACAAATTCTACAAGGTGATGAGCGAAAGGAAAGTTGACATTGAATAATTCAAAATCAGATTTTACACAGGGAAGTATATTAGGAAAGCTGATTCCTTTTATGATGCCAATACTTGGGGCATTAATATTACAGGCAGCATATGGTGCAGTCGACTTGCTTGTTGTTGGAAGATTTGGAACTACTGAAGGCCTTTCAGCAGTATCGACAGGAAGCCAGGTACTTAATTTAGTTACATTTGTTATAACACAGTTTGCAATGGGTGTTACAGTGCTTATTGCAAGATATATTGGTGAGAAAAGACCGGAGCAGATAGGAGCTCTGATAGGCGGAGCTATTGTTGTGTTTACAATGATTTCAGTGGTGCTTTTCGTTGTTATGATTATTTTTTCAAGACAGATTGCAGTTATAATGCAGGCACCGAAAGAAGCAGTAGGTCTTACATCTGTATATGTAAAAATATGTGGCTCAGGAATATTCTTTATAGTTGCATATAATCTTCTTTCAGCAATATTCAGGGGACTTGGAGACAGCAAATCACCTCTTATATTCGTTGCAGTTGCATGTGTTATTAATATTGTGGGTGATCTTGTTCTTGTTGCAGGGTTTAACATGAATGCTGCCGGAGCTGCTATTGCGACAGTCGCAGCACAGGCGGTAAGTGTTGTATTTGCGCTTCTATTACTTTTTAAGAGAAAACTTCCGTTTAAGATAACTAAGAAGGATTTCTCAATTAACAGACATTGCAGGAGAGCGTTAAAAGTTGGGCTTCCTCTTGCATTACAGGAATTTCTTACACAGATTTCATTCCTTGCCTTATGTGCATTCGTTAACAGACTGGGATTACAGGCTTCGTCAGGATATGGCGTTGCATGTAAAATAGTTAATTTCGCAATGCTTATTCCAAGCTCTCTTATGCAGTCAATGGCGTCATTTGTTTCACAGAATGTCGGCGCAGGCAACGAAAAGAGAGCAAAGAAGACGATGTTTGTCGGTATTGGAGTTGGACTGGTTATAGGATGCATAGTATTCTTATTCGTGATGTTTAAGGGGGATCTTCTCACAGCAATATTTACAACCGATGAGGCAGTTATTCAGAATGGTTATGACTACCTTAAGGGATTTGCGTTAGAAACAATTGTTACAGCAATATTATTCAGTATGATTGGTTATTTTAATGGACATGACAAGACAGTATGGGTAATGATACAGGGGCTTGTACAGACGTTGCTTGTCCGTCTGCCATTTGCGTATTATATGAGTATACAGCCTGATGCGAGCCTTACTAAGATTGGTCTGGCTGCTCCGGTTGCAACTATTTTTGGAATTGTGTTAAATGTGGTATTCTATATTTGGTGTAACAGAAAAGATAAGGCAAAACACAATAATTAATGATAAAAAATATCAATAAATATGTTTTGTGATATGAAATATTGACATGGAAATATAAAAATAATATACTCATAACAGTGTTATATAACGCTGTTATAGATAGGAGGCGTGAGTGTCTAAGGCGGTTGAAGGTGTTACTGAGAAGATAGAAGAATGTGCCAGAAAAGAATTTAAGAGCAAAGGCTATGTTGAGGCTTCGTTAAGAACTATTGCTATGGAAGCGGGAACTACAACTGGTTCAATATATTCACGATATGGCGGAAAAGAAGGTCTTTTTTCAGCATTGGTTGAGCCGGCAGCAAGGGAATTTACGGAAATCTTTGAAGATGTCCAGAAGAAATTTCATGCGATGGAGAGTGAGATGCAGACAGAAAGCCTTGATGAATATTCAAGAAATGGGATGATACAGCTTGTTGAGTATATGTATAACCATTTTGAGGAGTTTAATCTTCTGGTGAATTGTTCTTACGGTACAAAGTTTCAGAATTTTGTTGAACATCTAGTTGATATTGAGACAGATTATACATACAAATATATGGAAGCGGTCGGACTTAAGTTCAAGGAGGGCAGACCTTTGACAAAGGATTTCATGCATATTATGAATACCGCACTTTTTGAGAGTTTTTTCGAGGTAGTAAGACACAATATGTCTAAGGAAGAGGCAATGGAGTATATTGATCTGCTTGAAAAGTATCACAGTGCAGGCTGGAGCGTAATATACGATGAATGTAAATAATAATATATGGCTGTCAGTAATGGCAGCCTTTATTTAAAGGTGCAGGTTAGTGATATCTTACTCTGAATAGCGTTATATAACGAAGCAGTAAAGCAAGGAGGATAATTATGGCAAAGAAAGAGGAAAAGCCAGATACAATTAAGCAGTTGTTTGGATATGCCGGTAATTACAGGTATCTGACAATTGCGTCATGGGTACTTGCTACGATAAGTGCTTTCGTTGCACTTGTACCATTTTATTTTATATGGAGATTAATTAAAGAGGTGCTTCGTGTTGCACCTGATTATGGCAATGCGCAGAACCTGTCTGTATATGGCTGGAGTGCCGTTGCATTTGCAATAGGAGCAATGCTTATATACATAGGTGCATTGATGTGTTCGCATCTGTCAGCATTCAGGATTCAGGCCAATATGCGCTCTAAGCTTATGAGGCATATACTTACACTTCCACTTGGATTCATGGACGAAGAGGGAAGCGGTAAGGTAAGAAAGATTGTCAATGAATCAAGCGCTGCGACAGAAACCTATATTGCACACCAGCTTCCTGACAAATGTGTTGCGACAGCCACACCAGTCGGGCTTGTGCTTCTTCTTTTAGTGTTTGACTGGCGACTTGGACTTCTGTGCCTTATTCCGGTTGTAATCGCATTTGCAGTAATGAGCTGCATGATGGGCGACAACATGAAAAAGAAAATGGCAGAGTATCAGAATGCATTGGAGGAAATGTCGAGCGAGGCGGTTGAGTATGTGAGAGGAATTCCTGTTGTAAAGACATTTGGACAGTCAGTATTCTCGTTCAAGAGATTCAGGGATTCTATCAAGAAATATGAGAAGTGGACTGTATCTTACACAAAGGATTTAAGAATCCCGATGATGGGTTATACTGCAGCCATTAATGCAGTATTTGCAATACTTATTGCGGGAACATTCCTTTTCGGCGGAGTTAAGAGCGGCACGGTAAACAACACATTTTTACTGAATCTGATGTTTTATATAATTATTACGCCTATTATTACAGTCACACTTACAAAGATGATGTATGCAGGCGAGAATACAATGGTTGTTGAGGACGCACTTTCGCGAATTAACAGTATTATAGAAAGAAAGCCGTTAGAGCAGACCGCTGATAAGAAGCACCCTGCAGATACATCTATCACATTTGAAAATGTTTCATTCAGATATCCGGGTGCGGTAAATGATGCACTGCATGATGTCAGTCTTAAGATAAATGCGGGTGAGCAGGTCGCATTTGTCGGACCTTCCGGTGGTGGAAAGACAACACTTGCAAGGCTTATCGCAAGATTTGCAGATGTCACAGAGGGCAATATATTAATCGGCGGTGTAAATGTTAAGAACATTGATGAGAAAGAGCTTATGGATACAGTATCTTTCGTATTTCAGGACAGCCACCTGCTTAAGATGTCTATACTGGATAATGTCCGTATGGGTAATAAAAATGCTACAAGACAGGAGGTTATGGAAGCGTTAAAGAATGCACAGTGCGATGATATTATCGAGAAGCTTCCGGACGGAATAGACACTGTAATCGGTTCTAAAGGAACTTACCTGTCAGGCGGTGAAGCCCAGAGAATTGCTATTGCAAGGGCAATGTTAAAGAATTCTCCTATACTTATACTTGATGAAGCAACTGCATTTGCTGACCCTGATAACGAGGCAAAGGTTCAGGCAGCATTTGAAAGGCTTTCACAGGGAAAGACAGTTATTATGATTGCCCACAGATTGTCGTCAGTTACTGGTGTTGACCGTGTATATGTATTAAAGAATGGTCAGATTAACCAGAGTGGAAAGCATAATGAACTGGCAGAGTCAGGCGGATTGTATGCACATATGTGGGAGGAATATAATAAATCAGTAAACTGGAAAGTGGGTGTGTAATATGAAAGAAAAGCTTATGCATAAATATGCCCTTTCAAGTCAGGGCGCTAAGGATATGATTAAGGCATTCATATCAGTTACAATATCTGATTTGATACTGATGATACCTGTGTCTTTATTGTATTTTCTTGTTAAAGATTATATGGAAGGGAATCTGGCAGGAAGAGGCGGATTCTATATTGCCGGAGTTATTATTACACTTGTATTGATTGCGGTATCAACATATATCCAGTATAATGCAACATTTTTATCAACATATGTAGAGAGTGGTGTAAGACGAATTACACTGGCTGAGAAGTTAAGAAAGATTCCGCTTTCATTCTTTGGAAAGAAGGATTTGTCTGACCTTACAAGTGCTATCATGGCTGACTGCGCACAGATGGAGACTGCATCATCACATTTTATACCGGAGCTTGTCGGAGCGTGCATATCTACAGCATTTGTAGCAATAGGACTATTCTTCTTTGACTGGAGAATGGCAATAGCAGCACTGTGGGTACTTCCGATATCATTCATTATAGTCAGCTGCTCTGGAAAGGTTCAGAGAAAGCTTAACGAAAAGCAGGTGGCACTGAAAATGACGTGTGCAGACGGTATTCAGGAGTGCCTTGAAAGTGTCAGAGATATTCGGGCATATAATACTCAGGAAGAATATATGAAGGGACTTGATGAGAAAATTAAGGCAGTTGAGAAGCACGCTGTATCTACAGAACTTGGAACTGCTGTGTTTGTTGGAAGTGCACAGATGATTCTCAAGCTTGGTATTGCAACAGTTGCTTTGGTAGGCGGAGCATTATTAGCCAGTGGAAAGTTAGATGTTATCACATTTTTCATGTTTCTTATGGTTGTATCAAGAATATATGATCCAATGCAGGTATCTTTACAGAATCTTGCGGCAATTATCGCATCAGATGTACAGAGTGCAAGATTAGATGAAATACTTTCACATGATGTGCAGGAAGGCTCAGAGAAGCTTGATAACAAGGGTTATGACATAGAGTTTTCTAATGTAGGATTCTCATATGATACAGGTGATGAGGTATTAAAGGACGTATCTTTTGTTGCAAAGCAAGGCGAGGTAACAGCTCTTATCGGTCCGTCGGGCGGAGGAAAGACAACAATTTCACGACTTGCAGCCCGTTTCTGGGACGCTGATAAGGGAAAGATAACAGTTGGTGGAATGGACATATCAATGATTGACCCAGAGACACTAATGTCGCTTTACTCTATAGTATTTCAGGATGTTACACTGTTTAATAATACAGTTATTGAGAACATCAGGATAGGAAAAATGGATGCAACGGACGAAGAAGTTATCGCAGCAGCAAAACTTGCACATTGTGATGAATTTGCTGAAAAATTATCAGACGGCTGGAACACAATGATTGGTGAGAATGGCTGTGAGCTTTCAGGTGGTGAAAGACAGAGAATATCCATAGCAAGAGCGTTCTTAAAAGATGCACCAGTAATACTTCTTGACGAGGCAACAGCTTCCTTAGATGTTGATAATGAAACAATGATACAGGAATCATTATCACAGCTTATAAAGAATAAGACAGTAATGATAATAGCTCATAGAATGAGAACAGTAGCAGACGCCGACAAAATAGTAGTATTAAAAAATGGTAAAGTAGCAGAAAGCGGTAAACCATCAGAACTTATGGCAAAATCCGGAATATACGCAGGGATGGTAAACACACAGCTTACAGCTGCTAAATGGAGTCTGTAACTATACATTTATCAGATAACTTACACTTGATATATGCATGTTGACAGATTGTCACGAAATATAATGTATGTTATAATAACTGACATTAACATAAAGGAGAATTTCTGCGAAAGAAATAAGGTCAGATTATGTTGACATACTCATTTGAAAACATTGGAAAAGAATCAATTTATGAATATTTATACAAATGTATCAAGAAAGATATAATAGAAGGCAGACTGGTTAAGGGTGAGCATCTTCCTTCAAAGAGAACGCTTGCTGTCAATCTTGGAATAAGCACCATAACAGTAGAGAATTCATATGGACAGCTTATGAGTGAAGGATATATATATTCTGTTCCAAAGAAGGGCTATTATGTATCGGATATTTCAGGTGTTGCAAGGATAAAGCCTGTAAAATATGAAGTTCCCGAAATAACCGCAAAGAAGACTGGATATAAATCGGATTTATCATCAAACAGGACAGATCCTGGAAGCTTTCCATTTGCAACATGGGCTAAGCTTATGAGACGTGTTATAACAGACAGGCAGGATGATCTTATGAAGATATCTCCGGGAGAAGGAACATGGGAGTTAAGAAAAGCAATTGCTATGCATCTGGCTTCATTTCGTGATATGCAGGTAACACCCGGACAGATAATCATTGGCGCCGGAACTGAATATATGTATAGTCTTCTTATACAGCTTTTGGGAAGAGATAAAGTGTATTGTGTTGAAGATCCGGGATATTCTAAGATTGCCAGGATATATGCAAGTAATAATGTGAAATTCTGCTATGCCGGTATGGATAATGAAGGAATGAAACCGGAAGCGGTAAGAGAATGTATGGCAGATATTGTTCATATAAGTCCTACACATCATTATCCGACAGGTATAACAATGCCGGTAAGCCGGCGCTTTGAATTGCTTGCATGGGCTAATGAAAAGCCGGACAGATATATAATAGAAGATGATTATGATTCAGAATTCCGTATGACAGGAAAGACAATTCCGACTATGAAAAGCATAGATATAAGCGAAAAGGTTATATATATGAATACATTTTCAAGAACACTGACACCGACAATCCGAATCAGTTATATGGTTCTGCCACCACACCTTGCCGCAACATATCAGGAAAAACTTGATTTTTATGCATGTACTGTATCTAATTTCGAGCAGTATGCACTTGCTGCATTCATAGAAGAAGGATATTTTGAGAAACATTTAAACAGAATGAGACTGTATTATACGAAACAGAGAGAGGCTGTTCTTTCAGTACTTAAAGAGGAACCGTTCAAATGTGTTGGAAGAGTAAGAGAGGCTGATTCAGGACTGCATTTTATTCTTGAACTTAATACATTACTTTCTGATAATGAGGTAAAAAGAAAACTTGAGGCAGAAGGCATCCATATAAATGCGTTATCTGAGTACTATCATAATAATACTGATGAATACAGCCACAGCTTTGTTATCAGCTATTCTGATATGAAGATAGAAAACTTCAGAATTGCATGCAGTAAAATGTCAGAACTTACACCTTTATGATGATTATTTATGATTGATTGTGAATGAATATAACAGTTGCAAAGAATGTAATAAAGCGGTAAAATCTGTTTATGTGATTTGTAAATAATGTGAGAGGGTTTTGACAAAAGTATGGTAGACTACAGCATTTTTCCGCTTGATGAAGAGATTAAAGACAAGCTTGCAAAGCTGGAGATAAGTTATGCATTTCAACCTATTTTCTATCCGGATGGCAAGGATATATATGCATATGAGGCTTTAATGAGACCTAAGAATATTGGGGTCATGGATTTAATTGAAGAGTTCAGGATAAAGAATGATTTGCATACACTTGAGGTCGCAACTATATTTGGAGCAGTACAGTGTTATGCAAAGCGAGGATACCATTCATATATAGCAATTAATTCATTTCCTGCGGAATCATTTACTGCAGAGGAGCAGGCTGTTTTTGATGAATTCTATGCCGATGTTCTGGGAGATAAGGGGATAATAGAGATTCTGGAATACACAGCACTGGACATTGACAAATGGCAGTCTAAGAAGAATTCAATTAACAGAAGCAGATTCAATATTGCACTTGATGATTTTGGAACAGGAAATAATAATATGATGGCAGTGGATATATTTGCACCACATATCGTAAAGCTTGACAGAAGCCTGATAACAGATATTGAGAATGATGTTGATAAGCAGGAGTATTACTTTTATTATAGAGACAGCTTCCATAAAAGAGGCATCAAAGTGCTTGCTGAGGGTATTGAATCAAGAGAAGAGTATGAATTCTTAAGGGATAATGGTATTGATTTAGTGCAGGGATTTTATCTTGGACGACCGGAATAAGATGAATGCCAGTTTATATTTTTTTTATAAATGCTTTATACAATATATATTAACATATCACAAAGTATGTTGTATTATGATGGAGTAAAGAAAACATTTTTTCTCCCTCATATTTTTTTAAAAAGAGCGATGGCAGAGTTAATTTGCCGTCGCTCTTTTTTTGCGCGGACAGCGATGAGAATGTACAAGAAGTGACAGCCGGGAAATGTTAAAAAATATAAGTTGACAACTCCTCCTACAGGCGTATAATATATTTATACATCTGTAGGAGGAGTTTTTATGATTTTATATCATGGTTCTAATCACATAATAGATAAACCATTATATGGAGCAGGAAAGAAATATAATGATTATGGTATTGGATTTTACTGTACAGAGAATATAGAGCTTGCAAAAGAATGGTCTGTATCAGACAATCTGGACGGATATGTTAATATATACGACATGGATACTGATGGATTGAGTATACTGGACATTAACGGTCAGAATTATACAATAATCCATTGGATTAATATATTAATTAATAACAGGATATTTGACAGTTCAACTCCCCTTGAACGGGAAGCTAAAAGGTATATTACACAGGAGTTTCATGTTGATACTGATAATGCAGATATTATTAAGGGATACAGGGCAGATGACAGTTATTTTTCTTATGCCAAAGATTTTATAAGCGGAATAATATCGTATGAACAGTTATGTAAAGCATTAATGCTTGGTAATCTTGGAGAACAGATATGCCTTAAGAGCAAGAAAGCATTTGAATCAATCAGATTTACAGGTTATCAGAAGGTTGATTATAATGAATGGTATCCTAAGAAAATGGCAAGAGATATGTATGCAAGAAATGGTTATAAGGCAATGGAAAAAGAGAATTATAGAAAAGGTGAATTATATATTACTAAGATTATAGATGAGGAGTTGAAAGCTGATGATTTGTGCATATGACAAGGTCTATCTTAATATGGCCCAGAGAGTAATGGGAAATATGCTTAATTATGCAGTTTATGACTGCGGATATGAATTGTCTGAATATTATAATATATTTCTTGAATCAAGTTATTGTGAACGTTTTGGGAAGGGAGATATATTTGTTATAGCTGGTATGTCAGGTGCAGAGCTGGCTATAAAAGTTTTGGATATTCCAGATGATAAAATAATTATGCCTGGAGTATATGATGGCAGAAGCCAGGAATACTGGACTGGCTGGATATTAGCATATTATCAGTGGTATACAGGAAAGTCTTTCAGGATAATTCAGAAAGAAGTTACTATTGAAAGAATAAGAGATATGTATAATCCTTATCATGAAATGGATATATCCCAGTCAGTTGACAGGATTATAGAGTTAAGCCAGCAGACACGAATGGAAACATATCTTAAGAAATACCGGAAGATGGCAGGACTAACACAGAGCCAGTTATCAGAAGAAACAGGAATACCTATAAAGACGATACAACAATATGAACAGGGAAGAAAGGATATTAATAAGGCACAGGCAGAATATGTGATAAAACTTGCACAAGTTTTATGTTGTAATCCTGTGGATTTATTAGAAATCAGAAAGTGAATTGAAAATTAGATATGGAAATTATTTCCATATCAGTGATATAATAATTAATATTTTCAGTATTTCAGGTTCAGTGATATCTAAGGCAATGAGACTGGAATAATATATAACACAGAATAGGGAGAAAATTATGGGAAAGAAAATTGCCAGAATTATAGGCAGGATGTTACTGGTGGTACTTGTTACTATAGTAATGCTGGTAGGAACTTTATTCATTATGATTAAGAGAATATGCAGCGATTCAGCACCTGCTGCCAGAAATCTTTTTATATCAACAGTTCTTGAATCAGGTCAGATGAAGTTTCTTGCTTCGTGGTTCTGTACAGATGCGCAGATTAATGAAGTAATTAATGCTAATAAGATGGAGTCAATGGATTCAGATATTGATACATCTCTTATTAATATATCAACAGATACACAGACGGTTGACAATAACGGAGAAGCAGAGCAGTTTGACGGGAATGGAATAAGAATGGTTGAGATTTCAGGAAGGTCATTCTTTGGAAAAATGCTGATTATAAAAGATCCGTCACAGGTTAAGGTCGGAACTACATACCCATGGGGAGATTACGGTAAGGAACTTCATGAGATTGTAAGCGGAGCAGGGGCTGTTGCTGGAGTTAATGGCGGACTGTATGTGTCATCAGGAAACAGAGGCGGTTCACCGCTTGGAATTGTGGTGCAGGACGGTAAGATTACATATAACAGCCCTTCATCACTTTCCGGTCTTTACTTAATTGGACTTAATAAGGATAATCTTTTAGTTGTTAAAGATATAGATGGTATGTCGGCAGCAGATTTTGAAAGCTACGTTAATGAAGCAGGAATCAGGGATGCTGTAGCTTTTCAGGAGGAAAGCTCTGACTCTAATAATCATTTTGTTCCGCTTATTATTAACAATGAAGCAAGAGTATTGAAAGGTCAGGGAAGCGGGGCTAATCCAAGAACAGCAATCGGACAGAGAGCTGACGGTGCAATTCTTCTTTTAGTTACTGACGGAAGAGGTGCTTCAGGACATCTTGGTGCAACTGCGTCAGATCTGATATCAGTTATGCAGGAATATGGAGCAGTTAATGCAGCCAACCTTGATGGCGGAAGTTCTTCAACAATGGTTTATAACGGCGGATATGAGATGACTAGCGTAACATTTTATTATCAGAATTCATCATGGAAGCTGCCAACAGCATTTGTTGTAATGCCTAAGTAATTGGAAGGAGAACTGTATAGATATGAAAAATAATGCTAAGAAATCTATAAAGATAGGCAGAATCAATATACCATTGAATTACTGGACAGGGCTTGCTGTATATGCAGTGATTCTTCTTATTCTTGCAATCTGTATGATTGTATATACGGGTTCATGCCTTAAGAAATATGAGAATTCACAGTCAGACAAGGTTATGAATGATTTCCTTAATGACTTTACAAAAATGGCTGCTGATAAGACATTAGCCGATAATATTGAGCTTCCAGCCAGCAGTGAGTTTGAGGGAAAAGACACATTTGTCAATATATACATGTCTGAATTAGATGGTACAACTGACTATACATGTAAGAAATCAGAGGGCAGCTATAATACAGAAGAACCTATGTATGACATATATGCTGATGATAAGAAAGTTGCAAGAATGACACTGGAGGCCAAAGACCAGCATGTTGTTCTTGGAATACTTACAGTGTTTGACTGGAAGATTAAGTCAATTGAGCCTGTATTTTCAGCAAAGACTAATGATTATACTGTTTCAATTCCTGAAGGATATACATTTACAGTTAATGGAATAACTGTGTCAGATGATTACAAGACTGGCAAAGTTACAGAGAATCCTGATTTTGTGAATGTTTCTAAATATGTCACAATGCCAAAGTCAGTTGAATATAAGCTTACTGGATTTGTCAATAAGCCGGAAATCAAAGTATATAATGCATCAGGCAGTGAAGTTACTGCAAATGTAGACGCTAAGGGCAATGTATCATTATCCGCATGCGGTGAAATGTCTGATATGCCATCTGAAAGAAAAGAAGAAGCTCTTAATATGGCTAAGGTATGGGATAATTTCCTCACTAATGATTTAAGCGGTTCAGGTCATGGGCTTGCAACAGTGCAGCAATATCTTATAGAAGATTCCTACTACTGGAATCTTGCAAAAGATTATGCTTCAAGTGCAGATATTACATTTATAAGTGACCACACATTGTCGGGAAATCCGTATACAGGAGTGACAGTTGATAATTATATTGAATATAATGATGACTGTTATTCGTGTCATATTGCATTTACAAAGAATATGACGCTTACCTCAGGCGGTGCGAGAAAAGATGTTATTGATTCAACATTCTATTTCGTGAAATATGATGGAAGATGGGCGATTGCGGATATGATTGCGACTACGAAGTAATGTATTCCATGTAGAAGAGAAGTTATATATTAAGAAAAATGTGCAGGATGCCAATTAAGGGGTGTCCTGCACTTGTCATGTGTGCTACAATAATTATTGAGAAGAATTATCAATAATTATTGGGGCAGATTATTTAGAAAAGGAAAACACACATGAAGTTAAATGAACTTAAAATTGGACAATGTGCAAGAATTACCTCAGTTGGTGGTGAAGGCGCATTAAGACAGCATTTTCTTGATATGGGCGTAATTCCCGGGGCGGAAGTTACGCTTGTAAAACTCGCACCTATGGGTGATCCAATGGAATTACAGATACATGGCTATGAACTGACACTTCGTGTTGCTGATGCAGGAGAGATTACTATTAATCCTATAGATGAGCGTACAAGAAAACACGAAAGACCAGACCGAATATATAAGTCTGATCATCCGGGACTTGGTGAAACTGGTAAATACCATGCTAAGGGAGATGGGGAAAAGCTTCCTGAAGGAACAAAGCTTACATTTGCATTGGTTGGTAATCAGAATTGTGGAAAGACAACTCTGTTTAATCAGCTTACCGGTTCTAACCAGCATGTCGGAAACTTTCCGGGCGTTACAGTTGACTGCAAGAGCGGTATGATTAAGGGACATGAGAATACATCAGTAACGGATTTACCGGGAATATATTCTATGTCTCCATACAGCAGCGAGGAGATTGTTTCAAGAAATTTTGTGCTTAATGAGAAGCCTAAGGCGATTATTAATATAGTTGATGCAACTAATATTGAGAGAAACATGTATCTTACAATGCAGCTTTTAGAGATGGATGTGCCTATGGTTCTTGCACTTAATATGATGGATGAGGTAGTAGGCAATTCAGGTTCTATTGATATTAATGGCATGGAAAATATGCTTGGAATCCCGGTTATTCCTATATCTGCTGCCAAGAATGAAGGTGTTGACGAGCTTATAAGGCATGCACTTCATATTGCAGAGTATCAGGAGAAGCCAGAAAGAACTGATTATTGCGATGAAAATGATTTCGGCGGAGCGGTACACAGATGTATTCATGCTGTTATTCATCTTATAGAGGATCATGCAAAGAGAGCTGATATTCCGGTAAGATTTGCAGCAAGTAAGATTATTGAGGGTGATCCTCTTATATTAAAGCTGCTGCAGCTTGATGAGAATGAAAAAGAGATGCTTGAGCATATTGTACTTCAGATGGAGACTGAGAGAGGTCTTGACAGAAGTGCGGCAATTGCAGATATGAGATTTACATTTATAGAGAAGATATGCGAAGCTAATGTTGTTAAGCCTAAGGCAAGTAAAGAAAGAATACGAAGCCAGAAGATTGATAAGATTCTTACTGGTAAATATACGGCAATTCCCTGCTTTGTGGCGATTATGCTGGCAATATTCTTCCTTACATTCAATGTGATAGGTGCATTTTTACAGAATGTTCTGAAGATGGGTATTGATGCACTTACTGGCGTTGCTGACAATGCACTTGCAGCGGCAGGCGTGAATAAGGTTGTTCACAGCCTTGTAATTGATGGAATATTTGCAGGTGTTGGCTCTGTGCTTTCATTCCTGCCGATTATTGTTACACTGTTTTTCTTCCTATCACTTATGGAGGACAGTGGTTATATTGCAAGAGTTGCATTTTTTATGGATAAGCTGTTAAGAAAGATTGGTCTGTCAGGAAGAAGCATCGTTCCTATGCTGATTGGATTCGGCTGTACTGTTCCTGCAGTTATGGCAACAAGAACACTCCCAAGTGAGAGAGACAGGAAGATGACAATTCTTCTTACCCCATTTATGAGCTGTTCAGCCAAGCTGCCAATATATTCATTCTTTGTAAGTGCATTTTTCCCGGGAAAGGGCGCATTTATAATGGGTGGATTATATTTCTTTGGAATTATTATGGGAATTCTTGTGGCATTGCTTTATAAAGGAACATTATTCAAGGGCGAAGCTGTTCCTTTTGTTATGGAGCTTCCTAATTACAGACTTCCAGGCATGAAAAATGTTTTGCAGTTATTATGGGAAAAGGCCAGGGATTTCCTGCAGAGAGCATTTACAGTTATATTTGTTGCGACTGTAATTGTCTGGTTTTTACAAAGCTTCAATCTGCACCTTAATCTTGTTACAGATTCAAAGGACAGCATACTTGCACTTATTGCGGGAATAATAGCTCCTGTATTTGCACCTTTAGGATTAGGTGACTGGAGAATATGTACATCTTTGCTGTGTGGTGTCATGGCAAAGGAAAGTGTCGTATCAACAATGCAGATACTTTTCGGGACAGGCATACGGGCAGCACTTTCAACAGCCGGTGCAGCCGCAATGCTTGTATTCAGTCTTCTGTACACACCTTGTATCGCAGCAATTGCCTCAGTAAAGCGTGAGCTTGGCGGAAAATGGGCAGTTATAATGGTTGTATGGCAGTGCCTGATTGCGTGGGTTATGGCATTTGTTGTGCATGCTGTTGTGATGCTATTCTAGAAAGCATTTATTTCATGTGACATTACTGGTGAAAATGTGGTAAAATAGCATAAGATTATGCTAAAAGCAAGGAGCGGATGGTTATGAAATACATTTTTACTAATGGACATATCCTTGATGGAACTAAGGATATGAAAGTTTTGGATGGTCATTCTGTGCTTGTTGAAGATGACAAGATTACTGGTATTGTGAAGGGTAACACTGTACCAGACGGCTTTAAGGAGATTAATCTTGAGGGTAAATATCTTATGCCGGGGCTTATTAATATGCATGTTCATCTTGCAGGCAATGGGAAGCCACAGAAGAAACAGCGAGATAATGAAAAGACTGTTAAGATGCTTATGGGAACAGCACTTTCAAGAGCTGTGACATACAAGGTTGTAAAGGATTTTGCAAAGACAGAGCTTATGAGTGGTGTTACTACTATAAGAACTGTCGGAGGTCTGGCTGATTTTGATACAAGAGTAAGGGATGATATCAGAAATGGCAAGGCTGACGGACCAAGAATACTTGCAGCTAACGAAGGAATTTCTGTGCCGGGTGGACATATGGCTGGTTCTGTTGCAGTAGCTGCACATAATATAGATGAGGCGCTTGTGCAGGTTGATATTGCAAAGAGTCAGAATGTTGACCTTATCAAGCTTATGATTACAGGCGGTGTGCTTGATGCCAAGGCTAAGGGTGTGCCGGGTGAACTTAAGATGCAGCCTGAGATGGTAAAGGCGGTGTGTGATAAGGCACATGCACTTGGATATAAGGTTGCAGCACATGTTGAATCGCCAGAGGGCGTAAGGGTTGCACTTGAAAATGGTGTTGATTCAATTGAGCATGGAGCAAAGCCTGATGATGAGATAATACATTTGTTTAAGGAAAATAATGCATTTTTATGCACAACATTATCACCGGCACTGCCATATGCGCTTTTTGACAGAAGCGTATCTAATGCGTCGGAGGTCGAGCAGTACAATGGCAATATTGTGTTTGAGGGAATCAAGGAATGTGCCAAAGCTGCAATTGCCAACGATATTCCGGTTGTACTTGGTAATGATGTTGGCTGTCCATGGATTACACAGTATGATTTCTGGAGAGAACTATATTATTTTCACAAATATGTCGGTGTAAGCAATGCATTTGCATTATATACAGCAACTCTTAACAGCGCTGTAATGGCTGGCATTGGGGATGTGACAGGTTCAGTTGAAGCCGGCAAATGTGCTGACCTGATTGTGACTAAGAATAACCCGCTTGATGACCTCAGGGCACTTCGTAATGTGGATTTAGTCATGGCGCGTGGCAGATTGTACAATAATCCAAGGTTCAAAACGAAAAATATTGTCACTAAAGAACTGGATAAATTTTGTGATTTATGTTAATTTTATTAAAGAAATTTACTTAAAGGAATAAGATTATGAAGATAGGATTTGATAATGACAAATATTTAAAAATGCAGTCTGAGCATATTAAGGAGAGAATTGCCAAATTTGACAATAAGTTATATCTTGAATTTGGCGGAAAGCTGTTCGATGATTATCATGCATCAAGAGTTCTCCCAGGATTTAAGCCGGATTCAAAGCTTCAGATGCTTTTACAGTTAAAGGACCAGGCAGAGGTTGTTATTGCAATAAGTGCAGAAGATATTGCAAGCAATAAGATTCGTGGTGATTATGGAATTACTTATGATCAGGAAGTATTAAGACTTATAGATGCATTTACAGAATACGGACTTTTTGTTGGAAGCGTATGCATTACCAAGTATTTCCAGCAGCCTGATGTTGATAATTTTATTAAGGTTCTGGATGCACATGGAATCAAGAATTTCAAGCATTATAAGATAGCAGGCTATCCTAATGATGTTGCTAAGATTGTAAGTGATGAAGGTTACGGAAAGAATGAATTTATCGAGACAAGCAGACCACTTGTAGTTGTTACTGCACCGGGTCCGGGAAGTGGAAAGATGGCTACATGCCTTTCTCAGCTTTACCATGAATATAAGCATGGAGTTAAGGCTGGATATGCCAAGTTTGAGACATTCCCAATCTGGAATATTCCACTTAAGCACCCTGTCAATCTCGCTTATGAGGCAGCGACAGCAGACCTTAATGATGTTAATATGATTGATCCTTTCCATTTGGAAGCATATGGTAAAACAACTGTTAATTATAACAGAGATATCGAGATATTCCCTGTACTTAATGCTATGTTTGAGCTTATTGCCGGTGAGAGTCCATATAAGTCACCAACAGATATGGGTGTTAATATGGCGGGTAACTGTATTGTTGATGATGAGGCATGCCGTTATGCTTCTGATATGGAGATTATCAGAAGATATTACAAATGTTTATGCGACCAGAAGAGAACTGGTGTAAACAGTCAGGAAATATATAAGATTGAGCTTTTAATGAATCAGGCAGGAATCACACCATCTTCAAGACCTGTTGTTAATGCTGCACTTGAAAAGTCAGCAAAAAGCGGTGACAAACCGGCGGTTGCAATTGAGTTGGAAGATGGAACTATTGTTACCGGAAAAACAGGTGATTTGTTAGGTGCTGCGTCATCAGCATTGCTTAATGCATTAAAGCAGCTTGCTGGAATAGATGATTCAGTTGACCTGTTATCACCTGAGTCAATCAGTCCAATCCAGACTTTAAAGACTAACTATCTTGGCAGCAGGAATCCAAGACTTCATACTGATGAGATTCTTATTGCACTCTCATCTTCAGTTGTAGCCAATCCTTTAGCTGATAAGGCATTAAAGCAGATGCCTAAGCTTTATGGCTGTGATGTTCACTCAACAGTAATCCTTTCATCTGTTGATAAAGATACATTTAAGAGACTTGGAATGAACCTTACATGTGAGCCTGCTTATGAGGAAGAAAAGAGATTTCATAAGAATTAGTTATTGACACACATGCACGCATTTGATATTATTTATCAAGTAACTTAATATTCCATGAGGGAGTAGTTAGCGCGGAAGTGTGATTTGTCAACATTCTGATTATAATAGAGAGTATAATCTGGCAAATCTTAAATAATGAGACTCATGTATATCAATTATTTTCAGTGTGCAATATCACTGAATCTGGTTGATATACATGAGTTTTTTTATACCCCTCGGAAAAAGAAAAAGCAGAAAAATAAGGAGATTTATATGGGTGATTTTATTAATAATGCGCCATTTGCACTTGTAATTGTGTTCCTGATTATCGGATTTGTGCTGCTGATTAAAGGCGCAGACTTTTTCGTGGAAGGAAGCTCAAGTGTAGCAAAGAGGCTGCATGTTCCGTCTATTATTATTGGACTTACAATTGTTGCAATGGGAACTTCACTTCCAGAAACAGCGGTCAGTGTATCTGCATCAATTACAGGCAACAATGAGCTTGCAGTAAGTAATGTAGTCGGTTCTAATATATTTAACCTGATGGTTGTTATTGGCGTGTGTGCAATGATTGCAACAGTAAATGTTGCAAAAGAAACAATAAAAAGAGATATCCCATTTTCACTTATCTGTGCAGGACTTTTATTGATTTTAGGAATCCTTGGGGTTGGTGATAAGTCAGGAATGATGCTTGGACATTTTGATGGTGTAATATTTATCGGTGCATTTGCAGGATACATTTTTTACATGATTAAGATTGCACTAAAGGCAAGCAAAGAAGGCAAAAAAATCGAGATTGAGGGCGGTTCTGATGAAGATATTAAGTTGATTTCAGTTCCGCTTAGTATTCTGTTTATTATTGGCGGTGCGGCTGCGATTGCAGTAGGCGGAGATATTACCGTAGACGCTGCCTCAAGGATAGCTAGTGACCTTGGAATGAGCCAGACACTTATAGGACTTACAATTGTTTCAATAGGAACATCTCTTCCGGAACTTGTAACATCAATTGTTGCGGCTAGAAAGAATGAAGTTGATATGGCACTTGGTAATGCAATTGGTTCAAATGTATTTAACATACTTATGGTACTTGGTATTGCATCAGCAATCAGCCCAATCAGCATAATTACAGAAAATATTATAGATTTGTGTGTGCTTATTGTATTTACAATATGTGTATGGATATTTGCCGGAACAAGGAAGAAAATCGGAAGAATCGAAGGTTTTTCAATGGTTGCACTTTATTTGATATATGCAGTTTATATCATAATAAGATAAATGAGGTAACATACCAATGTTGTTGTTTTTAAAAGTATTTTTTACTGAATTCATAGCTGAGATGGGCGATAAAACCCAGCTCATGCTTATTGCTCTTACTTCTAAATATAAGTTAAGAGATATTATATTAGGAACTGCTGCAGCAATTCTTGTACTTAACGGACTTGCTGTTTTAGCAGGTGGGCTTGTCAGTGAATTCATTCCTGACTGGCTTATAAAGACTATTGCAGCACTTGCGTTTCTTTATTTTGCTGCATCAACCATTGCCGGGGAAGAAGAAGAAGAAGAAGGCAGCGGCAAATCAAAGATTAAGTTTGCACCACTTGCAGTTTTCTGTACATTTTTCATTGCAGAGCTTGGTGATAAGACACAGCTTACAGCCATAACATTTGGTGCTAATGAAGGTATGAGTGCAGCTCTTGTTGTATGGATAGGATGTTCGCTCGGACTTTTTGCAGCTGACATTCTTGGTATGTTAGTTGGATATCTGTTAAAGAGCAAGACTCCGGACGGACTGCTTAATACACTTGCATTCGCAATATTCTCGATATTTGGTGTATTTACACTTTATCAGGGACTTAAACTTATAAGGGCATCTGTCTGTCCGATTCCGGTATGGCCAATACTAATAGCTGCAACTGTTGTTTTTGTTGTTATATGTGTCTGTCTTTTTATAAGAAGAGAGAAGGAAAAGAATGATTAGAATGAAAGTAATCGTATCATTTTTTATGTGATGCGATTATTTTTTTTGTAAATATGTCGATATAATATTAAGAAAAGTCAAGGATGACTTTATCCAATACATTTACATTCAAGGAGGAATGAATTATGAGTAGTGTATATTCAGGGAATTTTTCCCAGATAGCCGGTTCGTATGCAGATACAGCGGCTGTTTATTCTAAGTCAGAGACAACTAAGACCGATGAGACAAGCGGAAAGAAGAAAGTCAGTGGTCAGACTATCGGTAATCCCCAGTTAAGCGAGAAAGCAAGCAAATATTATGAACAATTAAAGAAAAAGTACTCTAATATGAATTTTATTCTTGTAAGTGAGGATCAGAAAGAGAATGCCAAGGCTAATGCGGCAGGTTATGCTAATTCCAATAATATGGTTGTCCTTATTGATGAGGATAAGATTGAAAGAATGGCTTCTGATGAGAATTACAGAAAACAGTATGAAGGAATTATTGCAAATGCTGCAAGTGGAATCTCACAGCTTGCAAGCAGTCTTTCAGCAACAGGAACTAGTGTAAAGGGCTTTGGAATGCAGGTTAATGATAATGGTACAGCATCATATTTTGCTGTGCTTGAAAAGTCAAGTGCTGCACAGAAGGAGCGCATTGAGAAAAAGGCTGCAGAAAAGAAAGAAGCTAAGAAGACAGCCGAGAAGAAGGCAGAAAAGAAAAAGAATGAGGAGCGGCTGGAAAAGAAACGCAAAGAAACCGGAGATGTCGATGATACTGACGATACGGAGACTGTAACAGTGACAGCTTCATCAATAGAAGAACTTCTTGAAAAGATAAAAAATCAGGAGCAGCTTTTCTTAAGTGATACAGTAAGAACTCCACAGGAGAAGAATGTGGGTCAGAATGTTGATTTTTCTGTATAATGTCAGGGGGTGTGCCTAGTGATATTATCAGGAACAATAGCAAGTACCGTACAATTGCAGATGCTTAACAACAAGTGGATGCAGAAAAAGGAATCTGGCAATGTTTTATCTAAGCAGGAGTTAAATGAACGCTCTACATGGACATCTGAACAGTTTATGATTGCTGATTTTCAGGAACGGTTAGAACATAATCGGGAAGCAGAGAAGCGCCAGAAAATAGATAATAAGATTATGTCAGGTGGGAGTCTTTCGCCGGAGGAAATATCTTATCTTGAAAAGAATGATCCTGTTGCTTTAAAGAAATATCGTGAAACTAAAGAAGAAAAAGAAAGCTATAAGGAAAAACTGAGACAATGCAAAACTAAAGAAGAGGTTGACCGTGTAAAGCTGCAGAAGCTTGGAGAACTGGAGAGTTCATTAAGCAGTATAGTCAATGACCCGGCAATACCTAAAAGTGCCAAGTTAGCGAAAGCTCAGGAAATACTTGCAAAGACTAACAACATTGAGGCTGCACATCTTGAGTTTGTCAAATCCGCAGATTATCAGAGTATGCCAACTGATGAAGAAAAGAAAGAACAGGATGCAGCAGATAATGATATATCAGATGAGATAACAGACAGTGAGAAAGCTGATGATACTGAACTTACTGACGCTTCTGAAAATACACAGGATAAAGCAGATACTATAACTGATGATAATAATCAGATTTGTGATATTAAAAATACAGATACCGCAGATACAAAAGCTTCTGATAAAATATCTGAAAAAGATAATCGCAAGAAAGAATACAATACAGAAATTAAAAAAGTTAGCCGAAAGCTTAAGAAAGGTTTTGAGGCGGCTGACATGCATGTTGACATAATTGTATAATAAGGTAATCACTTCGTTAAACTGCAATTTAGCGAAGTGACCGAAATGTGTACTTTACTACTGTAACGAGCAATTTCTAAGTAAAAGAAGATGATTTCAAGGATTTTCCAGACGAAATTAAAGACCAATTTAGGCACTTATTTGAATAACTGTAAAACGCCGATAAATCCTGATTTATCGGCGTTATTTTATCTATTATTATCTATTATCGACCTTTTCTGGATACATATCATGGTTTGCCATTCTGTTAAATGCTATATCCTCCCATTTTGTTCCTGGTTTTCCATAATTACAGTAAGGATCTATTGATATTCCACCTCTAGGAGTAAATTTTCCCCATACCTCTATGTATTTTGGATCCATAAGTTTTATCAAATCTTTCATGATAATATTCATACAGTCTTCATGAAAATCACCATGATTTCTGAAACTGAATAAATATAATTTTAATGATTTACTTTCCACCATTTTAATGTTTGGTACATATGATATTGTAACAGTTGCAAAATCTGGCTGCCCTGTTATAGGACACAAACTTGTAAATTCTGGGCAATTAAATTTTACAAAATAATCATTACCCTGATGTTTATTCTCAAAAGTCTCTAACATCTCCGGTGCATAATCACTTGGATACTGTGTTTTCTGATTTCCCAATAATGTTATATCTGCTGTTTCTTCTTTACTTCTTCCAGTCATAATTTTCTCCTTTTTATTCCATAGCTGGATCATTAATTCCGTTTAACTCAAATGCTCTGGCTCTATCTATACATGTTCCACACTTTCCACAAGGTTTTTCGTTGCCTTCATAGCAACTCCATGTGTACTTATAAGGTACATTTAGCTCAAGCCCCTTTTTTACAACCTGATCCTTTGTTGCATTGATAAATGGTGCTACAACCTTAATCTGCTTTCCACTTCCAAGATATATAGCCTCATTTATTGCATTATTAAAATCACTGCTGCAGTCAGGATATGCACTTCCAGCCGCATCATCCGCATGTGCCCCATAATATATCTCACTGCAGCCTTTTGAAATTGCTATACTGGCAGCACTTGATAAAAATAACCCATTTCTGAATGGAACATATGTTGAAACTGGAGAACCATTTGTGCTCTTAATCTGCTCATCATATGATTCTTTAGGTATTTCCTTATCAGAATGTGATAATAATGAACAATCACTATATTGAAATATTTTTGCAAGGTCAAGATAAATATGTTCTACATTATAGTATTTTACTATTTTATCTGACGCTTCTATCTCTTTTGTATGTTTCTGCCCATATGATATTGATAACGCAATAACATTTTCTGGACCATATTTTTCTACTGCCATACCAAGGCATGTTGTACTATCTATTCCACCACTGAACAAAACCATTGCTTTCATTGTTAAATCTCCCTCTTAATGTTTGTGTATATGTTTTTGTGTTAGCTTTTTTAATTCCTCTTGCGGTCATGCAGCTATGACATCCTTCAATAAATACTGCTATATCTTTGGCACCAGTAACCATCTGCATAATATCGGCAATATCACTTCCTATTCTTTCCTGAAGCTGCAGTCTCTTAGATACCATATCTGCTATTCTTGCTATCTTACTAAGACCTATTACTCTTCCATTTGGAATATAAGCTACTGTTACCTTCATATCATACATAAGAGCAAGATGATGCTCACAATAACTGAAAATATCTATATCTTTTACCACTACCATATTGGAAGTTCCGCTCTGACCATTACATTCTATTTGTCCAGACTCTTCTTCATCCATATCCAGTGCAAATGTTTTGTTAAACATATCCGCAATTTCTTCATTTGTATAATTCATTCCATCAAAAACTTCTTCATACATTTTTGCAACTCTTTTAGGTGTATCTTTTAAGCCTTCCCGTTCAGGGTTATCACCCAGAGCCTTAAGAATACCAGCTATATGATATTCAATTGCCTTAGTGTCTATTTTCTTATGTTTTTCCATGTCAGACTCCTTTTTTGTCTGGTGACCATATAATTTTATGTAACTGAATCTGCATATTAACATCATTCATTGCATTCTCTTTCATAAAATTAACAATTTCCTCAGGTTCTATCATTCCAAATACCGGACTTATATAAAGGTTACATTTTCCATACAGATTATATTTTTCTATAATCTGTTTTGCCTTTATAAGATCCTCTCGACAACCAGCTACAAATTTGACAGTATCATTGCTATTTAAAATATCAAAATTATCCAGATTCATGGCAGCTTCCATACCACTGCATGAAAGCTTATAATCCATTGTAAAAGTTACATTCTCTTTGTGAAGCTTACGGATTTTATCAAGATAAACACTGCCGTTAGTCTCTATTTCAATGTTCAGATTGTTTTCTGCAAGAACTGTTATAACATTTTCAATACCCTCTCTTAACAGTGGTTCACCACCAGTAAGAGTGACATTTTTTACTCCTGTCGATAAAACATAATCAAGAATTTCTTTTTCTGTCATTGGTTGAGAAGGTGTCCCCTGCTCATTAGCCCATTTGGTATCGCAGTATTTACAGTTAAGATTACAGCCCTTAAAGCGTATAAAAACCGCTAGCTGCCCAGCTTTAGTTCCTTCACCATTAATACTTACAAATTTTTCAACTACTTCGTATTTACTCATATATAAATCCTTTCAGATTAAAAATTATTTAAAATCATTCCATATAAGTTGCACTATTAGCAGGAGTTTCATATACAGTTACAGCTCTCATGTTGTATCCAAGTATTTTTATTTTTTCATAAAAATACTTGGCCATATTCTCCGCTGTCGGACGGAAATCAAGTTCAATAATTCTGAAATTCTCGCTTTTTAAAGCTTCAAATGTAGTTTCCTTCAATGAATTTCTTTCTATAATTAATGCATGATCCATTGAATCTGCTATGTTTCTTAAATCTTTTTTCAGTTCTCCAAAATCAACATACATACCCTTATGCTGAACATCTTCCTTTAGTTCCTCAGTTTGAACTTCAAGAACAATCTTCCATCTATGTCCATGAAGATTGCTGCATTTTCCATTGTATCCTGCAAGAAAATGTGCCGAATCAAAACTAGCCTCTGTTTTTAAAATATACATAAATCTTTTCTCCATTTGCTTATATTGCATTAAAAAAACACGGATACATCTGTACCCGTGCCTTAATAGATTATTTCCCTAAAAATTTCCAATTATGAATTATAAAAATAATAGTCCTGGTTTTATTTAGAGACAGGATGGTACAAACGAACTGTCTTATTAATTTACTGTGCAATGATATCAAATCATTCACAGCTTGTCAATTAAATACTCATGGTTATCTTCCCTAGGAAATTTTACACTTAAGTTTTCTCAAATTGCCTAATGAATTACTGATTTTTAAAATCGTTGTATTCCTTTTTTATCCATTTCATTATTACATCAACAAGATAATCCTGCTGAATCTGCGTTAGCTCTACACCAGGCTTCATCTTATGCCACTTTCTTATGCATTCCCTGCAGCAGGTAGCTGTTGCATGCTGTGCAATAAATACAGAATGCCCTTTCATCGGAGTCTGTTTCCCATCATTGGGTATTACCGCTGGGGCTTCCCTTTTCATTAGCCTTGATGATAATACCTTGCTCATCAATAAGTAGTCTGATGCTAAATACTCTAATTAATACCTACACTATACCACATAACCACAATTCTATGATATAATATTCTAAGAAATTTCCCGTAGGAGGATAATGTATGGAATACGATGTAATTATTATTGGAGCTGGACCGGGCGGAATCTTTTCTGCGTACGAGCTTATGAAGAAGTCACCTGAAACCAGAGTGGCTGTATTTGAGGAAGGCAACACATTAGAGAAGAGAAAATGTCCTATAGATGGCAAGAAGGTCAAAGCCTGTATTAAATGTCCAACATGTGCGATTATGAACGGATTTGGTGGTGCTGGTGCATTTTCAGATGGTAAATATAATATAACTAATGATTTCGGTGGAACTCTTTATGAGTATATCGGCAGGGATCAGGCAATCGACCTGATGAAGTATGTTGATACAATCAATACATCACATGGTGGTGAAGAGACTCACATGTATTCGACAGCAGGCACTAAGTTCAAGACTTTATGTATGCAGAACAAGTTAAAGCTTCTTGATGCGTCAGTTAGACATCTTGGAACAGACATTAACTATATTGTTCTTGAGAACATGTATAATGAGATGAAGGATCATATAGACTTCTATTTTAATACTCCTGTAAGCAATATTGAAGTGATTGATGGCGGCTACAGAGTATTCTATAAGGATGAGTACATGGACTGTGACAAATGTATTGTTTCCGTTGGCCGAAGCGGAAGCAAATGGATTGAAAATGTCTGTCAGAAGCTTGAGATTCCAACAAAGTCTAACCGTGTGGATATCGGTGTGCGGGTTGAGCTTCCTGCAGTTATATTTGCACATCTTACAGATGAACTGTACGAAAGCAAGATTGTATATCGAACAGAGAAATTTGAGGACCTTGTAAGAACTTTCTGTATGAATCCTAATGGAATCGTAGTTAATGAGAACACTAACGGAATTGTAACAGTTAACGGACACAGCTATGAAGGCGCTGAGAAGCAGACAGAGAACACCAACTTTGCGCTTCTTGTTGCAAAGCATTTTTCAGAGCCGTTCAAGGACAGCAACGGATACGGTGAAAGTATTGCAAGACTTTCCAACATGCTTGGAGGCGGGGTTATTGTCCAGAGATTCGGCGACCTTATGAGAGGAAGAAGAAGTACAGAAAAGCGAATTGAGGAGGGACTTGTAAAGCCTACTCTTGCTGCTACTCCGGGTGATTTAAGTCTTGTACTTCCAAAGAGAATTCTTGATGGAATTATTGAGATGATTTATGCACTTGATAAGATTGCACCGGGAACTGCCAATGATGATACACTTCTGTATGGCGTTGAGGTTAAGTTCTACAACATGGAAGTTGAGATTGACAACAACCTTGAGACAAGATATAAGGGCTTATACATAATTGGTGACGGAAGCGGCGTTACACATTCATTATCACACGCTTCTGCCAGCGGTGTATATGTTGCAAGAAAGATTATTGAAGAAATGTAGTCACATAATATTAATTAATAAGGGAGATTGTCATAAGACAGTCTCCCTTTAATAGTTTAATTAATATTTTTATTAAGCTTTATTATTTCAGCCCCTAACAGATTGGCATCATCAGTTCCATGAGTTGCAATAAGCAAAGTACGATTATTACGCATTTTTAAGATATAGTCTATTACATTTAACTTAGTATCCTTATCTAAACCTGTGAATGGTTCATCAAGTATTATAAGTTTCCCGGGATATGATAATGCTCTTGCAAGTGCAACTCTTCTTTTCATTCCACCGGATAATGAACTTACAGGAATATCAAGACTATCATCTGGAAGAATTGATAACAGATTATTACGGATTTCATCCCTATTGTTTTTTCCATGAAGCACTATTCTGACATTGTCTATTGCGGAAAGGTCAGGAATAAGCCTGTCCTCCTGAAACATACAAGATATGTTTTTAGTATCTATTCCGGATATACAGCCGGAATCTGCACGTTCAAGTCCCATTAGAATTCTTAAAAGAGTTGTTTTTCCTATACCTGAAGCACCCATAAGGCAATATATCGAAGAATCTTCAAGGGTTATATTAACATTTTTAAGAACTTCATTGTCATCAAAGGTTTTGCATAAATCAGTGATTATAATACTCACAATAATTCTCCTGACATTTTAAATTTATTGGATAGAAAGCAGGCTTGTAACACAGTAAAGTGTCTGACCGTTATATACAACCCTTGACCAGCCAACCTCTGTATTATAACCGGTTCTCGTAAAAAACTCGCCTTTTTTAGCAGTTGCAACAACAACAGAATCTGCATCTGTCACACTAGGCTTATTCCTAAGATTAACCTCTTCCTTAGGAGTTACAGTATCGTTACAGTCTGTGAATTTCGTGTTAAATCCGGTTGCAGGACTTTCTGTTGCTTTAGGTGTAAGGTCTGTTGTTAAGTAACTTGTAACAGCGTATACAGTTTGTCCATTGTATACAAGTCTTGACCAGCCACTGCTGCTTGTTCCAGTCCGTGTAATTGTTTCACCATTGATAAGTGTTGCAATTACAGTTGCGTCTGTATCCTGACTAGGCTTGTCACGAAGCCTTACTTCATCTTTGGCAGTAACGGTGTCATTAACAGAGGTGAATACCATGCCTGCTTCTACATCTGGCGATGCGGCAGCTGCAGTTTCACCGCTTAGAGAGCCGTTACTTTCTGAATAACCGAAATAAGCAACGTTAATATCAACATTTGTACCAATTCCTGCTACCCTGCCCTGATTAGTATACTGCCACATGCTGTATGTTCCTGTATATGATGTGGATGGAGTCTCTGGATAAGGCGCTGACGGATATTGTGCAACCCATATCTTAAATGATTTTTCAAGACTGGCAATGTTCCACTGGCTGTTATTGGTAAGTTCAGAGCAAGCGGCATAGAACATAGGTGTATAGCCTTTATCATATATTTCCTGTAAAAATGCAACAGCTACGTCAGTTCTTTCAGCCTTAGTCATGCTCTTCTGCCTGCTTTCAGATGTGTTGAAGCCTTCACAGTCAAATGCTACAGGGTAAGTTATACTGTAGTCTGCTATGAAATCAGCAACCCAGTCTGCTTCTTCAATAGCTTCAGCTTCATTAACTGCTGATGAGAAGAAGTATACACCAACTTTAATTCCGTTGGATGCAGCCTGCTGCATGTTGTATTTTGCATTGGTGTCAGCATAGATAACACCTGTTTTCTGCGCTCTGTAGCCAACTCTTATCATTGCAAAATCAACACCAGATGAAGCAGCCTGTGCCCAGTCGATAGTTCCCTGAAATTTAGAAACGTCTACGCCAATAGTTGTATCTGATGTTTCATTAGTGCTGTTAGAAAGAATTACAGAAGCACCATTACCGGCTGACTGATTCATCGCTCCATCATTGTCGGAATACTGCGGATCCTGTTCTTTCTCATCTTTATCGCTTAAAGTATTATTGCCGTCGGTATCTGTTTCACTGACAGACGAAGTTTCTTCGGTTGAAGATGCATTTGCAGGTACTTTTTTCCCTCTATGACCGAAAGAAACAATAAGTACAATTATTAATGCAATTACTGCTGCTGCAACAATTATGATTGCAGGCAGGAATTTTTTCCAGTTAATATGAATAGAATCATCAAGATATCCAAAATCATCGTCATCAGAATTAAACAGCTTAGACATGTACATCGCCTCCTAATTTAAATAATCGCTGCACAGATAATTAAGAAGCAGAGCTGCACCATTACTATCCATTGCAGTACCATTTAGTCCCATGTAGTTAATTGTCCAGTAACTAATGGATTCATCATATGTGAATTGAATCTTCAATGAAGAATTCATGTTATTATATACTACTTTTCCGTTGAATTCTACAACCTTTTTATTATCAGCAGAACTGAAAATAGTCCATTCGGGGTCTGTACATTTGTTATCAAGACATTCACCAAATGTTATAGATTCATTCTGAAATATCTGTTGTTCTTTTACTGTATCTATTCTGGAATCCTGCATTGCACTGGCTTTAGTACCTATGCCTGCACTTGTCACACCGATAAAGCATATTATTAATGTGAGTATGACAGCAAGGAGTGTTGAAATTGTTCCTGAAAATGCATCATCTAAATTGTCATGGTACAGAATGAATACAAGAATACCACCTGCTATTCCACCGCCAAGATGACCGAGGATATCTACATTTGCACCATTAGATATAAGAGCATATACAATAATTAACGCAATAGATACGATTACAGTTGTCTTATTGGAATCAGTTTTTGAACTGAAATTAGTAAAAAGTGTTGCACACATTACACCGAATATTGCACCTGATGCACCTGCAGCAAAGCGGATTACATCGGGATTGATAAGGTGTGATACATATACAGATACAAGGCCTGATGCAAGTCCTGAACCGAAATATATAATTGCAGTACGAAGAGAACCGACACGGGGTTCAAGTCTTGAACCGAACAGATACAGAGCAACCATATTATTAATAAAATGTGGCAAATTAGCATGCAGGAACATATAAGTCAGAAGCCTTATATATTCTTTATTATTATGAATATACTGGTAATTAAGTCCACCTGTTTCAAAATGATCACTGCCTGCTATTATGCACATAATGCCTGCAAGCAGATTGGCAAGGATTATAATAAGTACAACAGGAATGTTCCTAAGACTGACTTCTGAATATCGTTTCTTTTGACTGTGTTGATAAAAATCTTCAGGATTAATTCTGTCAGATTTAATCTCGTATACTTCATCATCAAGATGAAGGTCATCAAATCCATTGGGCTTAAACTCGCTTTGATAGCTGTTATGATAGTTGTTATTGTAATCTGGTTCCATAGAATATTTCTCCCCTCATGTTAATTTTCCACTCTACAAAAAAAGAATTCAGCATTACACTAAATTCTTTTTCATTATAACATATTGGGTCAATATGTGTTATTTAATATGAAGCTGTGCATTAATAATAATTCTGTGAGGACCATCCATTTTAGCTTTAATACTTCCTTTATGCTCGGAAACAATAGCCTTTGCAATCGAAAGACCAAGGCCATAGCCGGTTATCTTAGCGGATGTTGAATCAGCCCTGTAGAATCTGTCAAACATTCTGTCAGTCAGGTTTTTATCAATATTATCAACATCATTGCTTACGATTAAAACAATATAGTTTCCTGAGGAAGATAATTTAAAGTCTATGTTACCTTTAACTGATGAATATTTAAATGCGTTATCAAGAAGAATTGTAAATAACTGCCATACTGATGATGCGTCACCACAGCATGTAAGATCAGGTGTAATATCATAGGTAAAGTGTTTACCTGAATCAAGTGCAAGTGCGTTATAAGAGTGCACAGCTTCTTCTGCAAGGTCAGAAACAGGAAAAGCAATACGTTTTATATGACCGTTGCGCTCATCCATTCTTGCAAGTGATACAAGACTGTTAGTCATAGCTGTAAGATTTTCTGCTTGCTTCTTTATATCTTCAATCCATTCATTATCAGGATTATCCATCTGTAATATATCAGCATCAGCTCTTATTACTGTAATCGGAGTCTTCAGCTCATGACTTGCAGAGGTTATGAATTCTTTCTGCTTGCGGTGTGCTTTTGCAATAGGCATGACGATAAGCTTTGAAGTAAATATAAGAATCAGGAGCATAACTGCAATACCTACACATGATGATTCTATAAGAGAAACAGCTGTTTTCTTAACATCATCTATCATATTACTTCGAAGCACGAATACAGCAATTGTACGTTTCTCTTTTTCATATATGCAATATCTGTAACCATTGTAAAATCCATCAAGTTCGCCAGTTTCATATGCTTCATGATATATTTTCAAAGCCTCATATTCAGAAATATCAGATATGTTATCGATATTAATGGTTCTGGGGCGGTTATCTTTACCAAATGTAATATAGAAATACCTGGCATCTGCTTTAATTGGCTTCTTATCTAAAATATTAATATATATAGATGAAACAAGATGGTCGGATTTAGCGACCATCTTATTGTATGTGTTTCTGACACTTGTATACACTATAAATCCCTGCATAATTATTACAACTGCCATTGAAAGAACAATAAATTGTATTCTTAAGCGGGTAAGCATTTTCTCATTATAATTAGATGCTTTATTATTTTTTGACATTATATACCTTCTTTATATTAGTTGTTATTTTTTAAATAATATCCCATATTTCTTCTTGTAGCAATAGAATAATCAGACTTTAAAGCTTCAAGTTTTCTCCTGAGATAAGATATATAAGTCCATACGGTGCTGATATCAGAATCAGATTCACTGTCCCAGATTTTCTCCATAAAATGTTCTGCCGAAATAACCTGAGTTTTATTATTCATGAACATCAGCATCATCTGATATTCCTTATTAGTAAGAAGAAATGAACCTGAAGGAGAAGATAATTCACATGTAGTTGTGTTGAGCGAAATATTTCCAAGTGTAATAACATTATCTTGTTGTTTTTCAGAGCGTGTAAGTACACGGATTCTTGCAAGCAGTTCCCTTGTGTCAAATGGTTTGGTAAGATAATCGTTAGCACCATTATCAAGTCCTTCTACTTTATCATCTATTTCAGTCTTTGCAGTAAGCATAAGAACCGGAATGTTGTTGCCGCGTTTTCTTAAATTCTTTAAAGCTGTAATTCCATCCATTACCGGCATCATGATATCCATTATTACCATGTCATATATATCCTGTTCAAGATAGTCAAGTGCAAGCTGTCCATTGTCAACGCAGTCAACAGTGTAATTATTCTTCTGTAATATAGTTGATACAGCCCTTGATAATGAGCGGTCATCTTCAACTAATAATATTCTCATATATAATCCTCCAGTTGAATAATATTAATTCCAGTAGCCAAGTTCTATACCTTTTAAGTATATAGCTTTGGCTTTGGAATAATATCCATAAGAGTTAAAATGTGTGAAATCAGCACGAATCTGTTCAGGAAGATTGCCTGTCTGTATATCAATTATATCATTTTCGGTTGGTGTAAGTCCACAGTCAGATAGTGCATTTTCCATAAGATAAAGTCTTGTGTTAAGGAAATGTTCTCCAAATGCATCATACAGAGCTTGTTCCCATAATGTTGCATGAAGTCCTGCATAATTACCATTATTATCGTATACATCCTGATATATGTCAGCTGATTCTCCCGGATTATCAGTATCGCCAACAATTATATAATCAGCATAATAGCTGTTATCAATTATATTCTGATATTGTTTTATAAGTTCATCATAATCATTCTCCCAGCCACCATTACTTCCCATCTCAAGAATAAGAATATCATTGCGATGGTCATAAGCTGCCTTAGGAATAACCCTTGTCCATGCGTTAATATACATTTCAGTTACAGAATCACAGTCTGCATCAGAACATATAGAAATATATAAGCCTTCATCGGCTCTTTCGACATAACATAAAACATCATTAATATATACTGTGTCTGGATATGTGTTATCTTCATATCCATATCCGCTGTAGTCATCCATATCGATTGTTTCTTCATTTTCATCAACAAATTTTACATAAGCTAATGAGTGGTCGGTTATATAGATATCACGGTCAGTGTATATTGGAATTCCGCCCGCACGTAAAGAAATCTGATATGAACTCTCACCACCTACACCAAAGTTGTAGGTATTGATTGATGTAAAATATTGCAGAGCAGATGGAGTTGTAAAGTAAGATATGTCTTCAATACCATTATCAGAGTATATATATGCTTCGTTACATCCAGCTCCCTGCATCATACTATCACCCCAGCATGTTATGCTGCGTTCAGGGATTTCATCATCTAATACTGATTCATTAGTGTAAGACTCAAGAACAATATTATCATTATTAGATAAAATGCATTCGGGCTGAGAGCTGTTTAATGTTATCTTAGATTCTTTTCCAGAACATCCTGTTAAGAACAGGCTTAATAATATAGTACATATATTTAATAAAGCAAAAAGGTTTTTTTTCATATGAATTTCTCCAATCTGATATCTTTTATCTTTGTTCTGACATTAATATAAAATATCAACCTAAAATTAATTTAAAAAATATTCACTAATCATCAATAAAATGGTAAAATATTAAAATATGTTTAGATAATGGAGGCAGATTATTATGGATTCAACATTAAGAAGAACATGGGCTGAAATAGATATGGATGCACTTGCACATAATTATGAAACATTACGGAAAAGAATTGGAGAAAATGTTAAGTTTTTAGGCGTTGTAAAAGCGGATGCTTACGGACATGGTTCTGTACAGGTAAGCAGACTTTTACAGGAGTCCGGAGCAGATTATCTTGCAGTAAGCAGTATAGATGAAGCTGTAGAATTAAGACACAATGGTATTACAATGCCGGTTCTTATACTTGGACATACACCTAAGGAAGAAGTATCTGAGCTTATTAAGAATAATATAACACAGGCTGTAACATGCAGGGCTAAGGCACTTGAATACAGTGAGGAAGCTGTTAAATGTGGTGGTACATTAAAGATTCATATTAAAGTTGATACAGGAATGTCAAGACTTGGATATCTGTGTGACGGAGATTATTTTGAAAGTGGTGTTGAAGGTATATGTGAAGGCTGTATTCTTCCGGGTCTTGATGCTGAGGGAATATTCACACATTTTGCAGTATCTGATGAATTTGGAGAAGAATATGAAAGCTATACTAAGCATCAGTTTGAATTGTTTACCAGTGTGATTGATGAAGTTGAGAAAAAACTTGGAAAGAAATTCAAGATAAGACACTGTGCCAATACAGGTGCTGTTGCAAGATATCCTGAAACATGGCTTGATATGGTAAGACCAGGACTTCTGCTCTATGGATATGGAGATTTTGCACAGGAGCTTGGACTTAAGCCTGTTATGTCACTTAAGACAACAGTAAGCACAATCAAGACTTACCCTGCCGGAACAGCAATAAGCTATGGAGGAATATACAAGACTGACAGAAAGACAAGAATGGGAGTTGTTCCTTATGGATATGCTGATGGATATTTCAGATGCCTTTCTAACAGATATGAGCTTATGACAGAAGAAGGTCCTGCTCCACAGAGAGGCAAGATATGTATGGATATGTGCATGATTGATCTTACAGATAAAATGAATGTTGATGTTGGTAGTGAAGTAGAGATATTTGGTAAGGCTAATCCTATTGAACATATGGCACAGCTTGCAGGAACAATTCCTTATGAGCTTACATGTGCAGTAAGTAAACGTGTCCCTAGAATGTACATAAAGGATGGCAAAGTTTATGAAAAAGAATTATTGTTAAGAGGATAAATGAATGAAGAAAATATTATGTGTATTAATGTCCTGTTTATTGTTTGTGATGGCAGGATGTAGCGGGCATAGTAAGAATTTGAAATTTGGTGCAGCAGATATAGGCGGAGTGTATTATTCATTTGCAAGCACGTTTACACAGCTGGCAGATAAAGAGATTGATGGATATACATTTGAAACAAAGACTACTGCTGGTTCGGTTGCTAATTTAAGGCTTATATCTGATGGGTATATAGACCTTGCTATTGTCCAGGCAGATCTGTTAAGTGATGCATATAATGCAACTGGTACATTTGCTGATAAAAAATACCAGAAGGGTTACAAAGCGGTTGCTTCCCTTTATACAGAATGCTGCCAGATTGTTGTAAGGAAAGATTCTGGAATCACAGGTATTGATGACCTGATTAATAAAACTGTAAGTGTCGGTGCATCAGAGTCAGGATCCGAAAAGAATGCAGAGCAAATATTAAAGATGAGTGGAATTACTGATGAGCTTATTAATAAGGTCAATATGGATTATACAGAAGCGGCTGAAAAACTTAAAGCCGGAGAAATTGATGCATTTTTCTGTACAGCAGGAACAAGAACAGAAGTTATTGGACAGTTGTCTAAGGAATGTGACATATGTCTTATAAGTCTTGATGATAAATGTATAGACAAGATGTTATCAGCATATTCACTCTGTGAAAAATATATTATCCCGGCAGGAACTTATAATGGTCAGGATTCTGATGTGACAACTATTGGTGTTAAGTCAGTTCTGATTGCAAAGCAGTCACTTTCAGACGATGTTATTAAGAAAGTGACTAAGACAATATATGAGCATGCTGATGATTTTAAGTATGCTACATCTCTTGATATTTCATTTGATATAAATACGGCGGCTGATGGAGTAGATATTCCGTTCCATTCAGGTGCGGCAGCGTATTATGCAGAGCATGGCATCAATGTTTTGACAGAATAATTAATTCTGTATATCAGGTTAATGCTATAAAGAATGGAGAAATTTAATGAAGGTTCAGTTAGACATGTATCAGACGCTGGCTATTGCGGTATTTGTACTGCTTTTAGGCAGCTATTTACGAAAGAAAATTAAATTCCTTGAAAGGTTCTGTATACCGGCACCTGTTGTAGGTGGACTGTTGTTTGCTATATTTACATGTATATGTTATGTTACTCATATACTAGAGTTTTCGTTTGATGACACACTTAAAGAAGTATGTATGGTTTTCTTTTTCACATCAGTAGGATTTCAGGCTAATCTTAAAGTACTTAAAAAGGGCGGAAAGTCTATGGTGATATTTCTGGGATTAGTTATAGTCCTTATATTTATACAGAATGGTGTTGCAGTAGGTTTATCTAAGGTTATGGGGCTTGATTCACTTATAGGAATGTGTACAGGCTCAATACCTATGGTTGGCGGACATGGTACTGCGGGTGCATTTGGACCGGTACTTGAAGATTTTAATGTTAAGGGGGCAACGACAATATGTACGGCTGCAGCTACATTTGGTCTTATATTTGGAAGTCTTGTAGGAGGTCCATTAGGCAAGAGACTTATTGAGAAGAAAAACCTTTTAGATACAGCAATTCCAGAGGATGACAGTCTTCTTATTGAAGACGAAAAGAAGCATGAAAGACATTCCAGAATGTATGCATCAGCTGTATTCCAGCTTATTATTGCTATCGGTATAGGAACTATTTTTTCATGGGCTCTTACGAAGACAGGACTTACTTTTCCTATATACATCGGGGCCATGATTGCAGCTGCGCTTATGCGTAACATTGCAGAATATGCAGGAAATGGAAAGCTTGTTATTCATATGGGAGAAATTAATGACCTTGGAGGCATAAGTCTTTCATTATTTCTTGGAATGGCTATGATTACACTTAAGTTATGGCAGCTTGCATCACTGGCACTTCCACTTGTCATACTGCTTGGCGCACAGATAATGGTTATTGTTTTATTTACATATTTTATTGTATTTAATATTATGGGAAGAGATTATGATGCAGCAGTTCTTGTTGCAGGCACATGTGGATTTGGAATGGGAGCAACGCCTAATGCCATGGCAAATATGCAGGCAGTATGTGACAAATATGTTCCATCAGTTAAGGCGTATCTGTTAATACCACTTATAGGAAGTCTTTTTGCAGATTTCCTCAATAGTCTGGTTATAACTTTTTTTATCAATATATTATAATTATAGAGGAGTTAAACATGTTTAATATATTCAAAAAGGTAAAAAACAAAGTTGATACATCTGAAAAGGATTATAGTCTGTCGTATGATAATCTTGCTATTCCTGAGATACATAAGAAAGATTCAGACAGTGAAAAAGATGATGCGGATATATCATCAGATATTGTCCCGGATGATAATACAGATAAGCCACATGTCACATATGACAGCCTGGCAGTTCCAGAAGTGCATTTTAGAAAGAATAAATAAAAATAATGGGATGATATCACTAAAGGTATCATCCCATTATTTTTTATTAACCCTCAAGAACTTCTTCAATATTCTTAAGAATCTCTTCTTTATCAAATGGCTTGGTAATAAAACGTTTGGCACCAAGCTTAAGAGCCTCAATTACTTTGTGCTGCTGTCCTGCAGCAGTTATCATAATTACTTTGGCATTAGAGTCATAAGCTTTAATTTCTTTAAGAGCTTCTGTTCCGTCCATGTTAGGCATTGTAATATCAAGTGTAATTATATCAGGGTAATATGTCTTATAAGCAAGTACACCCTCTAATCCGTCAGTTGCTTCAGCTAATACAGCGTAACCGGCTTCTTCAAGAATATCACGCAGAATCTTTCTTGACATTCCGGAATCATCAACGATAACTACTGTTCCTTTGCTGTCTAATGTAACTTCTCCACCTGCTTTTGCCATAATCTTTCTTACAACAGGCATATCTCCAGCTTTGGTTTCATCAGAGGCAGATATGAAAAGCAGAACTTCACTGTCATGTATATGAATAGGAAGTACATAAGCATCTCCTTTGGCAAACTGATTTTCATAAGCAAACTGTGGAGTAATCTCTAACATGCTGCCCTTCTTAGAAATTGCTGTTGCAAACAATCCGCTTATACAGTTAGTAAATTCACCTATAGCATCATATACTTCTATTCCAAGATTAGATATATTACTATGAGAGAATCCATTAGCTATATCAACTATAGCTGTCTGTTCACCAACACTTGCAAAACCAACAATAATATCAAGGTCACCTTCTAATTTCTGACCTGCAAGACATCTGTATTCAAGCTGTGAAATATGCTTAATTCTGTCTATATAGAAATCAGATGTTACAAATCTTTCAATATTAGCAAGTGCAAGCCTGCATATATCAGTTACATATGACTTTGATGAAAAGGCAAATATTGGAACAATCTGTTCTAAATCATCATTCTTAAGACCATCCATATCCTCATCAGTAAAACCATGCTCCTTCTGGAATTCCTTAAGAAGCTCATCAACCTTCGATACCGATATATCTGCTGCTTCTGAAAGAACAGAAAGGAATATTGCATAGGCACTTCCCTGCTTTTTAAGAAGAACATCTAACTGTTCTTCAGTAATATAACCCTCTCCAACAGCAATTTCACCAAATCTTGCATCCTTAGTTGTCTGTAAATGATTAATTTCATTCGCCTGTTTCTCAGTAATAATGCCATCAGCTACAGCAATTACACCAAGCTTTGCTCTTGATTCAGCAAGCCTTTCCATTATAGAATTGTACTTATTCTTATCTATAACCTCTTTTTCGATAAGAAATTTACCAAATAATTGACAAAACATTACATATCCTCCTAAACATTCACGATTTATTAATTAAATATATTTTATCAGCATTAGTCGGATATGTAAAGAATGTGTCGATACAAATTATTGTAAAGCCTTGAATGCTTCGTCAAGATCTTCAATGATATCATCGATATTCTCTGTACCAATTGAAAGTCTGATTGTGTTAGGCTTGATTCCCTGATCAAGAAGCTCAGCTTCGTTGCACTCTGAGTGAGTTGTGCTTGCCGGGTGGATTGCCAATGATTTAACATCGGCAACATTAGCAAGAAGTGAGAACAACTCAAGGTTATCAATGAACTTCTGTGCTTCAGCAGCACCACCCTTGATTTCAAATGTGAAGATTGAACCACCACCGTTAGGGAAGTACTTCTTATAAAGAGCCTGCTGTTCTTCGTTAGTAGAGATTGAAGGATGGTTTACCTTCTCAACTAATGGCTGATTCTTTAAGTACTGAACGACCTTTAATGCGTTCTCTACATGTCTCTCAACTCTGAGTGATAATGTTTCAAGTCCCTGAAGGAAGATGAATGAATGAACTGGAGAAATTGTAGCTCCTGTATCACGAAGAAGAATAGCTCTGATATATGTAACGAATGCAGCAGGTGCTGTATCCTTTGCAAAGCTTACACCATGATATGATACATTTGGCTCGACAAGCCATGGAAACTTATCAGCAGCTCCAACCCAGTCGAACTTACCACTATCAACGATTACACCACCAAGTGTTGTACCATGACCACCGATGAACTTAGTAGCTGAATGGATAACGATATCAGCACCGTATTCGATAGGTCTTACAAGGTAAGGTGTTGCAAATGTGTTATCAACAACAAGTGGAATGTTATGTGCATGTGCAATCTTAGCAATTCTTTCGATATCAACAACTTCTGAATTAGGATTTCCAAGTGTCTCAATCTGAACAGCCTTAGTATTAGGCTTGATAGCTGCTTCAATAGCGTCATAATCAAAAGGATCTACAAATGTAGCTTCAATTCCGTAATCTGGAAGTGTATGTGCAAGAAGGTTATATGTTCCGCCGTAGATATTCTTAGCTGCTACGATGTGATCTCCTGCATGAGCAAGTGCCTGGAAAGCATATGCTAATGCTGCTGCACCAGAACCAACAGCAAGTGCTGCTACACCACCTTCAAGTGCTGCAATTCTTTTTTCAAATACATCCTCTGTTGGATTAGTAAGACGTCCGTAGATGTTACCTGCATCCTTAAGACCAAATCTGTCAGCAGCATGCTGGCTGTTATGGAATACATATGATGATGTAAGGTAAATAGGTACTGCTCTAGCATCTGTTACCGGATCAGGCTGTTCCTGTCCTACATGAAGCTGTAATGTTTCAAACTTTAAATTTCTTTCTGAGTAAGATTTCTTTGCCATAATTAATTACCATCCTTTTTAATTTATTTCAAAAATGTATTGCTTTCTTGATGTTGATGATAATATAAACCCTTATCCCTACTATGTCAATAGGTTTGTATGATATTTTTTGAAAATATTTTGGAAATGTGTGTTGGTTGTGCTTTGGGATGTGTATCTGGATTTGTTTTGCAGTGTGTATTGGGAGGTGTTTTAGAATTGGCTGTATTATTGTATGAATTTTGCCGGAGACCTACTATACTCTGATAAGATAATAAAATAGTAGGCTTTTATTTCATGAATTAATCTTTGATTATCTGCAGAAACCTACTAGAAGGGAAGTTAATATATGTTTCGTGGGTTATTTTGAAGAAAAAGTGTTGCAAATGTGCTGATAAAATAGTTTAGATAGCGAAAAAGACCCACTAAAATATATAGAAAAGTTGTATGAGTGGGTCTTTATGCTATTCAACAGAAACATCAGCTGTAATAAAAACCTACTCAATTAAGAATTCATAGTTGGTTAGTAGGTATTCCAAATAATTCATGCTAACTAAGTTGTTATCCATTATCAGTGCAGATTACTATCGAAGTATACTTTGGCAGGTTATCAGCAAAGTCTACCTACGCAGCCTTGCAACAGCGGCTTTCAGTGCATCTATTGCATAGTCAGCATCTTCCTTGGTTAAATCCTTATCTATGCTTAATCTTAAAGCACTTTTAGTTTCACCTTTGCTTCGTCCGATAGCAAGAAGCACATGTGAAGGGTCGATTGAGCCTGCAGCACATGCTGAACCGCTGGATGCACATATACCGTTCATATCAAGCATAATAAGTAAAGAATCACCCGAAACATCTTTAAAGCAGAAATGCATATTAGACGGAAGACGCTTCAGGCTGCACATGGGCAAACCTACCGAAACAGCATTGACATCGGCATTAGCATCAATACAAGGTCCATCAAAAGTAACGTCAGGAATCTCACCAAGAATCCTGTCAACAATATAATTACGCATATTAATAATTGTACGTGTATCTTTATCAAGTGTACCTAAGGCAAGCTTTACAGCCTGCCCCATGCCGACAATGCCTGGAACATTGCTTGTTCCAGCGCGTCTTGCACGCTCCTGTGCCCCGCCATGGATGAAAGGCTCTAACTTAGCGGTATTCTTCATGTACATGAAACCGACGCCTTTAGGACCGTGGAACTTGTGTGCGCTTGCACTTAACAGGTCAATATTCATCTCTGTGACATTAATTGGGACATGACACATAGCCTGAACTGCATCAGTGTGAAAAAGAATGCCATGCTTATGTGCAATCTCACCTATTTCTCGGACAGGCTCAATTGTTCCGATTTCATTATTGGCAAACATAACACTTATAAGAATTGTTTTGTCAGTGATTGCATTCTCGACATCTTCTAATGAAACAAATCCTTCGCTGTCAACATCAAGGTAAGTTATCTCGAATCCGTTCTTTTCAAGATATGCACATGTATTAAGAATTGCATGATGCTCTATCTTAGTTGTTATTATGTGGTTTCCTTTATCTCTAAGACCGAATGCAGTAGACTTTAAAGCCCAGTTATCGGACTCACTTCCACCGCCTGTAAAATATATTTCATTGCTTTTAGCAGCGCCAATACTGTCAGCTATAATTTCCCTTGCCTCTTCAATTGCCATCCTGCTTTTCTGGGCAAAATTATATACAGAAGAAGGATTGCCGTAATATTCAGTAAAAAATGGAAGCATTGCAGAGATAACCTCTGGTGAGGTTGATGTAGTTGCTGCGTTATCCATATATATAAGTTTATCCATAATATTGTCCTTATTAATTAAAAAATAATTAAATAATAGTTCCACCGCCAAGTACATTGTCCCCGTCATATAATACAAGCGCCTGACCTGGTGTTATGGCACGAACAGGCTCGTCAAATGTACATTCAAGAGTATTCTCATCAAACATTCTTATAGTACACTTAGCACCCTCATGGCTGTAACGGATTTTACCTTTGGCACGCATTTCACCTTCAAGTGAAGGTATCGACATGAAATTAAGGTTGTTGGCGTAAAGCTTAGGTGAGAACACATCTGAATTATCACCGATTACAACCTCGTTGGTTTCAGGTCGTATAGCAACAACAAATGCCGGTTTTCCAAGAGCAAGTCCAAGCCCCTTTCTCTGACCGACAGTGTAGTGTATTATACCCTGATGTTTTCCGATTACATTGCCATTAACGTCAATGAAATTACCGGGAACAGAAGTATAGCCTGTTTCGCGCGTTATAAATCCTGCATAGTCATTATCAGGAATAAAACATATTTCCATACTGTCAGGCTTCTTGGCAACCGTAATACCAATCTTAGATGCAATTTCACGAACCTGATCCTTAGTATAATCACCAATAGGAAGAAGTGTGTGTGATAACTGTTCCTGTGTAAGATTATAAAGTGCGTAAGTCTGGTCTTTCCTGGCAGTTACTGAATTGCATATAGTGTATCTGCCATTAGGAAGCTGGTGGATTCTTGCATAGTGTCCTGTTGCAATGTAATCTGCCCCTATTTCAAGACTTCTCTTAAGAAGAGATTCCCACTTTACATAACGGTTGCAGGCGATACATGGATTAGGTGTACGGCCTTTTTTATATTCGTCAACAAAATAGTCGATTACATTACATTTGAACTCATTCTTAAAATTCATTACATAATATGGGATGTCAAGCTGACCTGCAACACGTCTTGCATCATCAACAGCACTGATACCGCAGCAGCCGTTCTCAGCGGCTTCTGTTGCATCATCCTGCCATATCTGCATAGTCACACCTATTACATCATAGCCCTGTTCCTTTAATAGATAAGCGGCAACAGAGGAATCAACGCCCCCTGACATGCCGACAACAACTTTTTTCTTCATTACTAATCCTCAATCATTTCTTATATCTCTTATTTCGTCTGCAAGTGCGCAGATTTCGTTCCAATGCTTCTTAGAATCCTCATCATATACAGCACATATCTTAAATCCACCCTGTCTTGCAGATTCAATGCCGTGAAGAACATCTTCATATACCCATGTATCTTCCGGTTTAAAATGCATTTTTTCAGCGATAAGCCTGTAGCTTTCCGGATTCTTTTTATTATACGGAATGTCATATACTGTAAAAATGTTGTTAAAACAGTCAGCTATTCCAAGACGGTTAAGTGCAGCGTCAACGCAGCTTCTGTCAGAGCTTGTAAATATGCACATGCAAGAACCGGCTTCATGCTCGCGTCTGATTAATTCAAGCATGCCGTCTTTAGCCGGAATATCAGTGCTGTAATGTCTTGTCATAATATCCACGGCGGTCTGTCGCATAGTTGCTGCATCAGTGTTTATACCTAATTCATCACGGAAATAAGCAGAACATTCGTCAAGGTCCATTACATAAGTACGCTCGTCAAAGTCGTCAGGTAACTTATCAATATACTGCATGGCGTATTCCTTGGAAACATTTCTCCAGTAAGGCATAGAATCAAGAATAGTTCCGTCCATGTCAAATATGAAATCCCTGTGATAATTAAATACACGGCCAGTCTTTAAGTAAAGCTCTTTCGTAGCAAGTCCAGGATCATCAGCGGCAAATATAGCTGAAACAACAGCAATCCCGTCAACACCAGTGCCTGCAAGCTCACCGCAGTTGTTATAATCAATACCGCCGATTGCAACGACAGGTATATTAACCGAACCGGCAACCTCAATCAGTCGTTCACGAGGCATGTATACAGCATCCTTTTTGGTACTTGAGCCAAATACAGCACCGGTTCCGATATAATCTGCACCAAGACTTTCAGCTTCTTTCGCTTGTTCTACTGTCTTGGCGGTCATGCCGATAATCTTATTATCTCCAAGAATACTTCTTGCAGTCATATAGTCAGTGTCACTCTGTCCGATATGTACTCCGTCAGCGTCAGCTTCAAGTGCCGCCTGCACATCATCATCAATAACAAATGGTACTCCATATTTTCGTGCAATTGGCTTAATTGCTTTTGCTTTTGCAACAATTTCATCATGCGATGCATTTTTTTCTCTTAATTGTAAAAATGTTGCTCCATTTTTTAATACATTTTCAACAACATCAATGAGACTGGCTCCGTTAAGCCAGCTTGTATCTGTGATTGCGTATAGACGCAGTTGTTCTTTTCTAATCATAATTAATTCTCCTGAATAAAATTCAATATGTATAATAACACATCTGCCTGTACCTTTGGCATACATTTTTTGACACATTTTAAAAAATTCTATAAAATATTCTGAAAATGTTGTAACGAAAATCCATTTCGTGCGTCTAACCTATGTAAGACGGAAGGAGGTGACCAGTTCTGAATTACGAGAAATTGTACAATTCCTATTATATGCAGGTGTATTCTTATGTGTTTACGATAGTAAAGAATCAGTCTCTTGCTGAAGAAATAACACAGAATACTTTCTACAAAGCCATGACCGCCAGGAGACAATATGAAGGCAAGGCGGGTGAGCTCACATGGTTGTGCAGTATAGCAAAGAATCTGGCAATTGATGAATGCAGAAAAAATAAGAAGTTTTCTGAGCTTGATGAGACTTTACCGCAGCAGACGGCTGATCTGGCGGATAAAATTTCAGATACAGATTCTGCTTTGCAGATTCATATGGTTCTTCATGAACTACCGGAGCCGTATAAAGAGGTATTTCAGTTGAGAGTTTTTGGAGAACTCACATTTGCACAGATTGGAATGGTATTTGGAAAAACTGAGAACTGGGCCAGAGTAACTTATCATAGGGCCAGATTGAAAATAAAAGAAAGGGTTGATTAGATATGAGTAATAAAGAATGTGATATCGTGCAGGATTTACTGCCACTTTATTATGACAATGCATGCAGCGAAGAGAGCCGCAGATTTGTTGAAAAGCATCTGCCAGGCTGTAATGACTGCCAGAAAATGTATAATGAATTAAAAGAAAATAACGTTGATGAAGTACTTGCAAAGGAATCGAAGGGAATACTCGAAAGACATGCAAAAATAGAGCGTAATGCAGCATACAAGGCAGGAGTTGTGATTGCCGCAATACTTCTACTGCCAATTGTCATTACATTTATAGTGCAGCTTGCTACCGGCATGGGATTAGGCGTATTCTCGGTTGTTACTGCTTCTATGCTGCTTGTCGCAGCACTTACGGTAGTTCCGCTTATGTCCACTAATAATCGTTTGTTAAAATGTATTCTTGCAGGAGTTACTTCGCTGATGCTTATACTGTTCTTCGTTGACCGGATGAATGGTGGAGGAAACTTCCTGTTATGGGCTATACCTACAGTATTTGGTATATCAATAGTATTGTTCCCGATAGTGATATGTCTGGTTAAACTTCCACCGGTACTTAGTGATAAGAAGGCACTTATAACAATGACATGGGATACTTTGTGGCTGTTTCTTACAATGTTTATAGTGTATTATCATTCCGGGATGGCAGGAATCAGGGAAGGATATACTGTTGCCATTGTACTTATGACTGGCGTGTGGGCAGTATTCCTTGTAATCAGATATCTTCCGGTTCATGGACTGATGAGAGCCGGAATAAGTACGATAATTTCTGTAATATGGGTTGCTTTTGCTAATGATTTTCTTAAGTTTATTCTTTATAAAGATAAGGCAATTGCTATAAGTAATATGAACCTGTCTGACTGGAGCACAGATCTTAGTATTAATGGAAACGTATTATTCATTATTTTATTATCTGGCTGTATAATCGGTGTCGTACTTATAGGTATTGGTGCGTTGCTTATGAGAAAGAAAAATGTTTAGAAGATAAGATAAGCCCCTCACAAGGTTGATGCTTTGTGAGGGGCTTATTAATATTATAGTTGCTTTTATAACATTATTATTCTTTCTTTTTTAGTTACTTCAATTTGTTTTTGATTGTTTGTGTAAATATCAATACCATTTTCGCCAATTTTTTCAACAAAAAAAGTTTTAGGTATGTAATATTTTAATATTTTATCTTTTTTTATACCGAGATGTACAATTGCATTTTCGTCTTTTGTGTAAAACAGAATATCACAATCAATTTTGGTTGGTGGATCAACATATTCATTCTTAAAATTTACAGCAATAGGATTTTCTATAAGAACAGGTATTAGATAAAAATAAATAAATTTAGCTTTTATACTTTTAAATTTACTTTTATTCATTCTTTTTAGATCTTTAAAACAAAGACTTGTATTTTGAATATTGTGCCAACCATCTAATCCTTTATAATTATGTATATCTTTTTGTGAAACTGCATATTTTGCAATTGATTCAAGTCCTAATAGGTGACAAAAGTTTTCTTTATCAAATCTTAGTTGAATTGAATTCGGATTAGAATCATCTTTTATATCATATTGATATATGAATGGATTTAAAAATTTCCTATAATAATCCTGTAAAATATTCAAATCAATGTCATTAATTTTAGGTTTTACAGATAGTGTTCTTAATTCTTCAGCTTTGTACAAATTATACTCCTTTTTATAAAAAAAGACTCTGAATTGTATCAGAGTCTTTCAATGCAACTTTAGTTTAATTCTGCTCATATTTAAACTCTCCGCAGCGGAGAAATCAGGAGTTGCCCCCAATTATATAAATAGCATATGCTATTTATTTCATAAGTATTCGCTTATATATAAGTATAATATACTTTTATATTTACTCTGTCAAGATGTTTTTCACTATTTAATACATGTTTTAATGTATACTTTTAATATATGCCTGTAATTCTTAACAAGCAATGGCACTTCTGCAATAAGCATGCCAATCCAGCCAGCAAGATAAGAGAAAGGAAGTGCTTCTATTCCCATGCCTAATGCAAATACAAGTGGTATGGCGGCAAGCACGCGGACACCCATATTGATAAAGCTTGAAAGCAGTGTAATCTTTAAGTCGCCGATTCCTCTGAAATATCCCTGAATACCATTAGTGATGGCAGGAAGTATGTACATTATAGAGATAAGCTTAAGGTAGATTACACCGTGTCTTATAACCTCAGTATCTGAAGTGAACAGTTTCATAAGTGGTCTTGCAAATACAAAACATACAAAGAATATGAAGATTCCATATATTATCTCAAGAATAATACCGGCTTTAAAGCCTTTGATTACTCTGTTGTCTCTTCCGGCACCTTTGTTCTGTGCCATCATAGCTGTCATTCCGTGTGCAATATTCTGCTCGGGTGTATATGCATAGTCATCAATTCTGTTAACTACTGCAAATGCGGCTGAAACCGAAACGCCCATAGTGTTAATAATAGCCTGTATTCCTATTTTACCAAGCTGTACAGTAGCCTGCTGCATAGCAGATGCCCAGCCGTAGCTTATAGTTTTCTTAAGCAGTGAGCGGTCAAATACAAGCCACTTCTTGCCAAGACACAGAATCGGTACTTTGAATTTAATATATATCATACAGAATACACAGCAGAGAGCCTCGCTCACTACAGTTGCAACTGCACATCCATTGCTGCCAGCTTTCAGGACAACAACAAAGAAAAGGTCACCAAATACATTTAAAACTGCACTTATGATAAGGAAATACAGTGGTGTTGCACTATCTCCTAATGCCCTTAAAGTGCTTGAGAAAAAGTTATAAAGGAATGTGAAGATGAGTCCTAACATGATTATTCTTAAGTACTGGGTTGTAAGTGTCATAATTGATCTGTCAACCTGAACAAGCATAAGAATAGGTCTTGTAAATACTATTGCAATCAGTGTAAGTGCAAGTGAGAATATCATACCTGATATCATAGTTGTACTTATCTGGCGGGAAAGTGTGTCCATTTTCTTACCGCCGAAATAATTACCCATAAGAATACTTGCACCCATACATAATCCGTTAAGGAAAAGAATAATGAGTGTAGTTATTGGATTGCATATTCCAACAGCAGCCAGTGCTTCTTTTCCAACAAATCTTCCGACAATAATAGAGTCAACCGCATTATAAGTAAGCTGAAATATATTTCCTAGTATAAGTGGAATTGTGAATTTAATTAACATAGGCATAATTCTGCCCTGAGTTAAATCTTTTGCCATAATTGATGAAACCTCTTGTGTGAATTTTTATGTGAATTTCTATGCAGATCTTTAGTAGATAGGGCTGTCCCTAGTTGTTAGATTTTAGCCTTTAAGAATTGTTATGTCAAGGATAGAGTTGGATTTGTGTCAGGTTTGTGCCAGACTTGTGTATGGAGGAAGCTTTTAATGTTGAATACTGATTTTAGATTAGGAAGCTATTATTAATGCTGGAATGCAGCCAGATTTTTGAATTTCCTATATAGATAAAAAAATACACTGTTTTATAGGCAGATTTCTTATGTTTTCTTATGAAAAATGCTTTTTTGAATCAGATATTCCTATAAGCCGATGAATTTACATAATTTGATAGGCTTAAAATGCGACTATTATTATAAATATTATATTTTTCTTCCTATAAGTGATGTGAAAATGCGACTACTGATAGGTATCACGTTATATAGGCTCAGACATCGGAGAAAATAATTAGTTGTATTTCAGGGAATAGGGTGAATATTATAAGTATATGCATTCACATGATAGAATACTTTGATTATCAAATCACTATTGACAACCACATCATCTCATGATACTATCACATAAAGAAACTTTGAATATCAAAGTATATTAAAATCTTTAAAGGAGTATGATTATGTTAAGAATTATTGCTGACAGCACATGTGATATATCTAAAGAAGATGCAAGAAAGATGGGGATTCAGATTGTTCCAATATCTGTAAGGTTTGGGGATGAAGAATTCTTAGATGGAGTTGAGATAACACATGAGGAATTTTATACAAGACTTGCTGAATGTGATGAATTACCTAAGACTTCACAGCCAAGCCCTGATGCATTCATGAAAGTATTTAATGAAGCTGTTGCTGACGGGGATGATGTACTAGGAATATTCATATCTTCTGATTTGTCAGGAACATATCAGAGTGCCTGCCTTGCTGCTTTAGATGTTGAAGAAGAAACAGGAAAGAAACTATACATGGTAGATTCAAGAAGTGCATCAATTGGGACAGCTCTTCTAATCAGAGAAGCCGTCAAGTTAAGAGATGCCGGTGTAAATGTATCTGATATCGCTGCTGCATGTACAGAGATGTCAAAATACATCAAGCTTACAGCAGTTGTCGGTTCACTTAAATATCTTAAAATGGGTGGCAGACTTTCAGGAGCGGCTGCATTTGCAGGAACAATGCTTCATATAACACCGGTTGTAAGTATTGAAGATGGAAAAGTTGTTGTGATTGGAAAAACAAGAGGAAAAAAAGCAGCTGAAAAACTTATGCATGATAAGCTCACAGAAGACGGATTAAGTCTTACAAGAGATTTCATGTTTGGTCATATCAACTGCTCTGAATCCTTAGAAACATTTATTAATAAGAGTCTCACTTACATATCGGATGTTAATGGAAATGTTGGTGTAAGCTCTATTGGTTGTTCTGTTGGAACTCATGTAGGTCCGGGAACATACGGGATTGCTTATGTAGAAGCTGCTGAATCAGGAATGAATCGTGAAAGCATCGTAAAGACGGCCTGATTCTTATAGCGTCGCTGTTCTGATGGAACGAATCTGTCAGAATTAACAAGTTCATCAAATTCCTTATACGGAACATACATGTAGTCCATGGTTTCTCCTTCCTGAAGGGTAACATGGACTTCTTTTTCTATTAAATTAAGGTAACTGTGATATATGGCATGCTTAGGTTTATCCACATAGCTGTAGAGCACAATGAGGTCATCAGTAGAAACCTTAATACCAGTCTCTTCAAATAACTCACGAACTGCACCTTCAGCCGCTGTTTCACCTTTAAGTATAGAACCACCTGTAACTTCCCACTTAAGAGGGTATGTTTTATTTCGTGAACGTTCTGTCGTAAGAAGCTTACCATCTTTAGTCATTGTATATACATTGACAATGACATGATATACCCCATCAGGTAAAGACTTTGCCTGACTTCTTTTTAAATCGAAGCCTAACAGCTTTTCATTCTCATCATAGGCATCCCATAATTCCTCGTCAACTATTTCAACAAAACTATCGTAATACTGCTCTTCGAAATATATCATTTCTTCAATCTGCTGGATTGTGTAAGATATATTTTCAGGTGCAATTATCCAGACAGTTTCAGGATCATCACGGCGTCTTGCAACAGCAATAAGCTCTCCGATATATTCATCAACGGCAACATCTACACCTAACAGATAAACTCTCTGTTTATCAAGCTCAGAAAATCCGGCAGTTCTTTCGACATCTACATAGCCGCAATTAATAGGATAGACCACCGAGGGGTTATCTTCATCAGTGCTTCCTAAGGGGTGGTCGATTTTCACGGTTACAGTTTCTTCTCTCATTATATCTCCTTGTTAAATGTTTATTAATTTGATATACAAACATGAATATACACCAATTAGAACAAAGGTGCAACCAGTCTTAATATACATTGTCCGATTCTCAAGATTCTCGGCTTATTGATGTACTTGTCGGTTACTTCCTCACTTCTTCTGAAAATGTTGTAGAAATCATTAAGTATGTCGGCAGCAGTTTCCCTGCCATATACATATGCAGCATTTTCAAAGTGAAGGTAAAGACTTCTGAAGTCCATGTTGATTGTGCCGACAACAGATACTTCTCCATCACTTACCCACTGTTTTGCATGAACGAAGCCCGGTGTGTATTCGTATATTCTTACGCCGTATCTTACGAGATCTGCATAATATGATCTTGTGAGGCTGTAGGTAAGCTTCTTATCAGGAATACCAGGTGTTACAATTCTTACATCAACACCTCTCATTGCTGCCATTGCAAGCTCTCTGGACATCTCTTCTGTAATAAGCAGATATGGTGTTGTAATGTAAAGATAATGCTTGGCACCCTTAATAATATTAAGATAAACATTTTCAGCGACCCTGTTGTTATTAAGCGGACTGTCAGCGTAAGGAACAACATACTGATTATTATTAACAGCCTTGTATCCGTAATCAGATGCCTTGATATATTTAATATAATCATCCTGTGGCTCGTCTGTTTTCTTAATAGAGTTCCACATAGAAAGAAACAGCATTGTAAGAGTCTTAACGGCATCACCGGTCAGCTTAAGGCCAGTATCTTTCCACTCACCATATGGGTGTGTTATGTTAAAGTACTCGTCAGCAAGATTATAACCGCCTGTGAATCCGACCTTACCATCAATTACGGTAATTTTTCTGTGATCACGGTTATTCATGAACATATTAAATGCAAGTTTAATAGGATTGAATACGCGGCAGTCAATACCATTGGCACGCATTTCTTTGATGAAATCCTTGTTAAGGAAGAAGATACTTCCTACATCATCATAGAATAATCTGACTTCAACGCCTGCGGCAGCTTTTCTTATAAGTACATCTTTAATTCTGTCAAAGCTTGAAGCTTCTTCAATAGCATGATATTCCATAAATATGAACTTCTCAGCTTTTTCAAGTTCTTTAAGCTGTGCTTCAAGACCTTCCTCACCTATGGAATAGAATTCAATATCCGTATTCTTATATACAGGATATCCTTCATGATTACTCAGATAATGGAACTGGTTATATATATAGATATCCTTATCTTTAACCTCATTAAGAATGTTTTCATCCTGAGAAAGAGATTTTTTATAGGATTCTTCTATTGAATTAAATCTTTTCTTTACATTTCTTGTAACAATGGAACGTCCAAAAAGCAGATAAATAAGTATACCAAGTATAGGAAATGCAAGAATCACAATTATCCATGGCATTTTCATGGCTGAATTAGTAGATGTTCCGTATATCTTAAGCACAAGAATAATTGCAATAAATGTGCTTAATAATGAAATCCATGCATAGTCCCTGTAAAAATATAATAAAAGATAAGCCAGCCACGCAACCTGGATAAGTACAAATATACCTGTAGCCAGAAGCCGTCCAAAACTGTTTTTTACGGCTGTTTTCTTTTCGGTTCTCATATGCTTGCGATTATCCATAATTTTCTTATCTCCTTGTCTTAATAATCAGATTGCTTTTCCAGCAAACTGTGTCATATACAGCTCATAATATCTGCCTTTAGCAGCAAGCAGAGTCTCATGATTACCAGTCTCGACAACTCTTCCATTATCCATAACAACTATGACATCCGCGTCCTGAATAGTTGACAGCCGGTGTGCAATAATAAGACTTGTTCTGTTCTTCATAAGATTAGTCATTGCATCCTGAATCCTTTTTTCTGTTCGCGTATCAACACTTGAGGTTGCTTCATCAAGTATAAGAATCTTAGGACTGGCAACAAATGCTCTTGCAATTGATAGTAACTGGCGTTGTCCCTGTGACAGATTCTGTCCGTCTTTAGCAAGCACAGAATCATATCCGCCAGGAAGATGCATAATCATATTATGGCAGTTAGCCTTCTTCGCAGCAGCGATTATTTCAGTATCTGTTGCATCCTGTCTTGAATATAGAAGATTATTCTTTACAGTGTCGGCAAAAAGAACAGTATCCTGTAAAACAATTGCAGTATTCTTCCTGAGATTCTCACAGTCTATATCTTTAATATTAACACCGTCAATAGTTATACTGCCATTGTCAATATCGTAGAATCTCATAAGAAGATTGACAACGGTAGTCTTACCGCTTCCCGTGCTTCCTACAAGTGCGACCTTCTGTCCGGCTTTAACCTTAAGGTTGAAATCATGTAATACCTGTTTTCCCGGTATATAGGAGAAATCAACATGATTAAATTCAATGTTGCCGGTAGAATTATCCATTGTAAATTCACCTGATTTGTCCTCGGAAGGTTCATCAAGAACAGCAAATACTCTTTCAGCTCCGGCTATGGCAGTCTGAATCTGACCCCATATATTGGCAAGCTCGTCAATAGGTCTGCCAAACTGCTTGGCATATACGATAAATGCTGATATTACACCGATGGATACATATCCTTTAATAGCAAAATATCCTCCAGCCCCTGCAATAATGACGAAGCCGGTATTGTTAATGACATTCATTACAGGTCCCATAGAACCTCCAAGAATCTCGGCTTTAATACCAACCTTGGTAAGTTCATCAGATGTATTATTAAAATCACTGCATACATTTTCCTGTCTGTCAAATGCTGTAACAGTCTTGATGCCAGTGACCATCTCCTCAACAGTACCATTAAGCTGTCCCAAAAGAACCTGCCGTCTGGAATAGAATTTCCTCATGGCTTTAGATAAATTCTTAGTTGCAAATATAGTAAGAATCACTGTTGTGCAGGAACATAATGCAAGCTGCGGAGACAAAACAACCATCATAACGACAGTTCCAATAATAGTAAGAACGCCTGAGAATAACGAACTCATAGATTGTGATACAGTGTTAGAGATATTCTCTACATCATTAGTCATACGGCTCATAATGTCACCATGTGAATGCTGGTCAAGATACTTAACTGACATACTTACAATCTTATTAAAAAGATCCTGTCTCATGTGCTTAACAATTCTCTGACTTAATATGGCACTTAATCTTGTCTGTATAAATGTGCATATACTGTATATTATGTATACCACTAACATGAAGATAAGTATATGATTTAAATTATTAAATTTTCTTAAAGAAATATAATCAATTGCCTGACTCTGAAGCTTTGGAGCATAGACAGAGCATACAACCATTATAACTACGGCAATAAAAAGAGCAGTAATTACAGGTATTTCTTTAGCAAAATACTGCATAAGGCGCATAAATGTTTCTTTACTGTTGACAGGCTTTTCAACAACGGCACCTCTGTTTCTGGGGCCTCCCTTCATGCCGGGAATTCTCATATTAATCTGTGATATATTCTTATCCTCAGCCATAATATCTCTGTCTCCTTGCTATTTCTTATTCAACTGTGAATTATATATATCCTGATATATTGCACTGTTTTTGAGCAGTTCGTCATGAGTGCCGACAGCACTTATATGTCCGTCATCAAGAATTACAATTCTGTCTGCATCTTTAACAGAGGCAATTCTCTGTGCAATAATAATCTTGGTAGTGTCCGGATATGCATTTTTAAGCATTGAATACAGGCTGGCTTCCGTCTTTAAATCAAGTGCACTGGTTGCATCATCAAATATAATAATTTCAGATTGTTTAAGAATTGTACGGCTTATGGCAATTCTCTGTTTCTGACCTCCGGAAAGACTGGTTCCCTGCTGTGTCACAAGAGTATCAAATCCGTCTGTTGAAGTACTGATGAATTCCATAGCCTGTGCGATAGAAGCTGCATTTGCAATATCGGTATCAGTTGCATTTTCACGACCCCACCGGATGTTCTCTTTAATAGTGCTTTGGAATATTTCACTTTTCTGGAGTGCAACGGATATACGCTCACGCAGATTCTTAAGGTTATATTTCCTGACATCAATATCATCAACAAGCACGCTTCCTTCGGTTACATCATAGAATCTTGGAATCAGGTTAATAAGGCTTGTTTTACCACAGCCGGTTTCACCAAGAATACCGATAGTTTCGCCGGGATTGATAACAAGATTAATATTATCAAGAATCTTCTTATCGCCAGTTAATGGATATGCAAATGTTACATTTTTAAATTCAATCTTACCCTTAACAGAAGGTTTTCCGTCAAATGAACCGTTTTTGATAGAAGGCTCACAGGCAAGCACCTCATTAATTCGTCTGCCTGAAGCAATACCTCTTGATGCGGTCTGGAACATATTAGTCATTCGCATAACTGCATTAAGTGACTGCGTGACATATGTAATTGCTGCCATGACATTACCTGGTGTTACAGAACCGTTGGCAACATGAATACCACCGACCTTGATAACTGCAACTACAGACAGGTTGAGAATAATATTCATAATTGGCTGCATATATGAGAAAATCATCAGCACATTAAGCTGAGTATTTACAAGGTCGTCATTGGATTTTCCGAACCGCTCTTTTTCGTAATCTTCTTTAACATATGCTTTGACAACGCGGAAACCTGATACATTTTCCTGCATTACATTATTAACATTATCAAGCTTTTGCTGCAGTTTTGAAAAAAGTGGATTAGCTTTAGAAAGAAAATATATAACACATATGGTTACAAGCGGCAGTGCACATGCGATAACTGCACCAAAGCTTAGATTAAGGGATAACATGCATATTATGCCGCCGGCAAAAAGCATAAATGTCCTTATAAAACCACGCATACTCATCTGGATAAAATTCTGTAACTGTGTTATATCGTTGGTAACTCTTGTGATAAGTGAACCTGTAGAGAATTTGTCAGTCTGTTCGAAGGAGAAAGACATAATATTTTTAAATATATCTTTTCTTAAATCATTACCAAAATTCTGCGATGCAATATTAGCACACACACCACATAAGATACCGGATAATCCGCCAAGAATTACGAATATTATCATCTTAAGTCCTTCGGTAAGTACAAGATTCAGATTACCAACACCGTTATTAGATAAACCTAAAACACCTTCATCCACGATGGTGCTCATTAAACGAGGCTGAACGAGGTCCGCAAGAACCTCGCCCACCATGAATAAAGGTGCAAGAATGGCAAAAAGCCAGTATTTTTTAAGATATTTCAGCATATAAAAACTCCCTGTCTTTAAATTAATTATTCAAAAACCTTCCTTATGCTGTCGTAATGAAGAAATTCTCCTCTGTCAGCGATAGCCTTGATTTCTTCTGCTGTAGCAAATCTGAAACCGGCAGTCTCTTCTGTCTGTAAATGTATATCTGCTTCTGTAATATCCATGTTAAACTTATAGATATCAACAAAATAATTATCCTTTTCTTCAGGATTATCTCTTCTGTAAGAAAATTCAAAGCCGCCATCAGCATGTGATACATCAACACCGGTTTCTTCTAAAACCTCACGGCAGACAGCCTGAAAAGATGTCTCTCCAGCCTGGCATGCACCGCCTGAGACTTCCCAGTGCCCTGGTGCCCATGCTTTAGTTAAGACTCTCTGTGTTATTAAAAATGTATTATCAGGTCTTTTGATTATGCCAAGAACAGTTAAGTGATAGTCACCATCCTTCATGTTCCAGTCATTACGTTTCATAGTACGGCCTGTAAGCTGTTTATTGATATCATAGATATCCCATATCTCGCCCATTATTAATCGTCTCCTGTTAAACTAATTATCTTTATGTTTTTTCAGATAGTCAAGTACGCTGTGTACAGCAACATTTCCTTCACCAACAGCCTTGGCATACTGATAAGGTCTGCCTGTACAGTCACCTGCTGCATATACACCATCAATGTTAGTCTTCTGAGTTCTGTCAACAATAATATGTCCACCAGCCATATCAAGTCCTGATAATAATACACCCGGATTAATAGAATCCTTTAAGAAGAATGCACCGCTTACGGGGATAGCTTCTCCCTTGAAAGTTACTGAAGCTACTTTCTTATCTCCGTCAACACTTGCAGGAAGTCCGTTAAAATGCGTTATGTTATCATATTGTAACGTGGTTTCCTTATAAGGTGTGAAAAGATATATATGATTAGCAAGTCCTGCTAAAAATGTTACTTCATCCTCGAATTTAGGTGATGCACATATAACAGCAATATCCTTATTCTTATATAATGCTCCATCACATGTAGCACAATAACTTACGCCACAACCTAAAAGCCTTGCTTCACCTTCAATCTCTCTTGTTGTTGTCATACCAACAGTCATTATGACAGCTTTGGCTTCATATATCTCATTATCAGCACCGGCTGCAAAATAACCGCCGCAGTCATATATGGAATTAACCTGTGACTCTGTTATAGTAATGCCACAGTCGTCAATCTGCTTTAAGAACACAGACTGCATTTCGCTTCCTGTAACAGCAGGAAGTCCAGGATAATTCATGATTTTCTCGGCTTTCTTTATCTTAGTGCTTAGTGCTCTTGAACCAAACCATATAAAGTTAAGATTTCTTGCTTTAGCAGTGAGTGCAGCAGATATTCCCGCAGGTCCGCTGCCGATTATCATAAGGTCATACATATTACATAGCCTCCTTATTATGTTGACTTATAAACTAGTATTGATTAAAGGAAACGGCTTATACGCTCTTTCATCTGCTCTTCGCCCATGATATGAACAATAGTCCACAGATCAGGAGTATTAGCTCTGCCGGTTACAGCTATTCTTACCACCTCTGCAACATCTGATACATTACCCTTGAAGTTCTCCGGATTAGCCTTGTAAGCCTTCATATCAGAAGCATATCCGTTCTTGTCAGCTATTTCCTTAAGCTTGTTAAACCACATGCTGTTATCATCATTATGGTCATAAACTGCAAGGTAATCGTTAAGAATAGCCTTAACTTCTTCATCAGCTAATCTGAATTCATCTCTTTCACCTGATTCGCCATCAAAGAAGAAACTGATAAGTTCAAATATCTGCTTAGCATACATAAAGTCTTTTCTTCTTCTCTTGGCACCAACACCCATGTAAAGTCTTAATATAGCAAGTAACTTCTCTTTGTCAGCAAACCATACCTTTTCCATCTCAGGTTCATTCTCTAATGCCCAGTTGTGAAGGAATTCATATAAATCATCCTCTGATAACTTGGAAAGCTCATTCTTACAGATGTTATGAAGCTTTTCTTTATCAAATAAGGCACCTGAAACACTCATCTTATCTACTGAGAATGGGAATTCATTGATATCCTTGTCAGGGAACTTCTCATGCCATTCCTCAAAGTTAGAGTTAAGGAGTGTAAGAAGATAGACCTTCATTGTGTATGGATGATATCCGTCTTTTCTGTAGTAATCAAGTGAAAGCTCCGGATCTTTTCTCTTAGATAACTTTCTCTTTCCACCTGTTTCCTCATCAAACTTCATAAGATGTGCTGTATGTGCGTATTTTGGCATCTTAAAGCCTAATACATGGAATAATTCATAGTGGATAGGAACAGAAGCAAGCCATTCACCGCCACGTACAACTGTAGTAGTTCTCATAAAGTGGTCATCAATTGCGTGTGCAAAATGATATGTTGGGATACCATCTTTCTTAAGAAGAACTACATCATGGATATTCTCTGGAAGCTTAATCTCTCCCTTAATGCTGTCTGTAAATGTGATTTCATTCTCAGGACTTCCCTGTGAACGAAGTCTTAATACATAAGGCTTTCCTGCCTTAAGATTTTCCTCGATAGTCTCTAAAGAAAGGTCACGGCATACAGCATATTTGCCATAATATCCGGTAAGAACCTTGTCAGCCTCCTGCTGTAATCTTACAGCCTCAAGCTCTTCCTCTGTACAGAAGCAAGGGTAAGCAAGACCTTTAAGTACAAGTTCCTTTGCAAATGTATGATAGATATCAACTCTCTGTGTCTGATAATATGGTCCGTATGCATTAACAGGGTCAGAATCCGGGAATCCTGCACCCTCATCAAATTCAATATCAAAATATCTTAAAGAATTAATTACAAGGTCAACAGCACCTTCAACAGTTCTCTTGGCATCAGTATCTTCAATTCTTAAGTAGAACACACCACCGTTCTTGTGAGCGATTCTCTCATCAGCTAAGGCACTGTAGAGATTACCAAGATGGATAAATCCAGTTGGACTTGGACCTAATCTTGTTACCTCTGCCTTGTTTGGAAGTTTTCTATATGGGTATTTCTCCTCATAATAATCAGGTGTCTTATCCACATCAGGGAATAAGAGTTCTGCTAATTTCTTACAATCCTGTTCGTTCATTATTAATCTCCTTATATTGCTAAATAAATCTCATAATATTTTACACATTTTGCAGACGCATTTCAACCTTGAAATTAATCTATGGTAATCTTGGGATTTGATTATATAATTATAACACAACGATACCTGTCTGTGGCTGACACTCTCCGATATCCTCGCTTAGTTGGAGTAAATACCGCTATCTACAGAGTTTATTACGGTGCTTGAAGTCAAACGCGCTTCGCTTGAACGAGACTTCAGGCACCGACCTTTTGTATATAGCGGTATTAACTCCAACACAGCTCGTCTATAGTCGGGTGTCAGCCACAGACAGGTATCGTTGTATATTAAAGTAATGAAAAGCCTAAGATTAACATATATTAAGTATATTGCGGAATGCGTATGCTACGCCGTCTTTATCGTGGTGCAGCGTTACGTGGTCGGCTATTTCTTTAAGGTGTGGGGCGGCGTTTTCCATTGCGATTCCGGTTCCGGCGTATTCTATCATGTCTGTGTCGTTGTCGGCATCGCCGAATGCGGCTACATTTTCACGGGAAAGACCGAGGTATTCTGTTAAGAACTTAACACCTGATTTCTTGCCGGCGTCTTTATATGATATCTCAAGGAGCTGGCTTATTGAACTTGTCATGTAGACTTCGTCTGTGGCTTTTCTTATTCTGTCCATTATGTTTTTCTTTAATTCTTCATCGCCGACTACTATGTCAATACTGTCCAGTTCATGGCAGTGTTCAAGTATGAAGGATACAATGTCGTCTTTAAGAATTCTTGTTTTCTTTACATAGTTAAGTGAGTGTTCTGTAGCACCGTATTTTTCAGGATGTGCAGTATATTCTATTGAAGCAAATGCCTGTCCTTTTATAAATGCTTCATATGTCACAATATCATTCTCTGTGAGTTTAAGTATTGTCTTTACTGATTCCGGTGTAAGAACATAGGATTTAAGGCACTCTTTGCCTGCAATACGGTATATGGCAGCACCATTGCTTGTTATTGCATATTCAATTCCGGGAACTGATATGACATCCTCAGGCAGTGTGTCAAATGCACGTCCGCTTGCGATACATACATGTACTCCGTTGCTTATGGCATCAATTAATGCCTGTCTGTTTACTTCTGACAGATGGCTTTCTGAATTAAGAGTTGTCCTGTCTAAATCAAGAGCCACAAGTTTAATATCTGTATTCATAATAATCACCTTGTTTCCGTACTTTTCATTGTAATAGCCATTATAAATAAATAAGGCTGTCCCTTTAAGGACAACCTTATATGTATAGTGATGATATGTCAATATTTTAAGCAGATTTTTTATCATCTTTCGATGGCTTAATCTGCCCCTGAACGATTTCGATAATTTCATCAGATAAGAAATTAAGCTCGTCTGCGTCGTGGCAGGCAATTATAATTAAAGCACCTCTTTCCCTGTGCCTGATGAGTATGTCACGAATCTGCTCTGTACCTGTATCATCAAGTGCATTGATTGGTTCATCAAGGATAATGATATCGGGATTCTCCATGATGGCAGCAGCAATTCCAAGTCTCTGTTTCATACCAAGTGAGAACTTATGGAAAGTTCTTTTATCATCAGGATCAAGACCAATCTCGGTAAGAGTCTCGCGTATGCGGTTATCATCAATACGCCTGCGGATAGATGCAAGTGTTTTAAGATTCTCAAATGCAGTGTAATTATTAATAAAAGACGGATTTTCAATTAATAATCCGATACTTGGCGGAAACATAATATCTTTTCCGATAATCTGTCCATTAATATCAACAGTACCCTTAACCTTGATAAGACCTGAAATAGCCCTCATAAGCATAGTTTTACCACAGCCGTTCTTTCCCTTGAAACCATATATTTTGCCTGATTCCATGCGTAGATTGATATCTTTAAGGATATCATTGCTCTTAATTTTCTTTGAAACATTTGTAAGCTGAATATACATATTAATCCCCCTTAGATAAAGTCTTTTTTCTTTGAATAAATAATACCAGCTGCAACCAGTAATATATTGATTGCCAGCATTAAGCACAGACCGTACGGCCATCTGTTGTATACATGAGGTATGCGGATAGTCATGAAATAATTATAGAAAAAGAACCATTTCATACTGCATATACTCACAATAAAGAAGAACAGATTAACAACGAATCCGAATACCGCATTGCTGATATAAGCAAGCAGAAGGCTTATGCCCGTCATAGTTACGAGACACACAAAACACAGTATAATAACCAGAGGCATATTGAAATCAAGTTCAAGCTTAGTCTGTAAAAATATTCTTACTGCCTCGGTGCCTGTAATGTTAAGTGACATTGAAAATCTGCTGCCAGTCATAATCAGACCAACAATTGTGTTAGCAGCAAATATACCTGCCATATATATAATTACAGCCAGTAACATAGTGATATATTTGCTGAGCCACCAGCCGGAAGCTGAACCTGAGATAACAAGAATATTCTTTCCGACAGCTTTCTGGTCAGTAGTTATGTAATAAGTTATTATAAATGTGATATACAGCACTATAAGAATCTCAAACAGCGGAATGTCAATCTGCATGCCGGGAGAGAATTCTTTTGCACCTCTGAATACATACAGCAGGGAATCTCCAAGAGAAATACTGCTGATTCTGGAATTCTTAATACATCTGTATACATTTGAAAAATACGATACAGCCTGAAATACGCAATATATATAGAAAACCATATAGAATTTCCAGCACATCGACCAGAAGCGTCTGATATCAGCCTTTAAAATACATAAGAAAGTATTCATTAATTCTTAAGCATGTCCTTTCTATAGAATTTAATTACAGCCCAGCTTATCAGAATCATATCAATCCATATAATAAACGGAGTTATAACATCATCAGCATAATAGATACCGGATATGTACACATCTGACTGGTTAAGACACATCTTTCTATAGAAGTTCTCAAAAGGCAGAACAGATACATAAGTAGTAAATATACATGCGTAAGTGATAATAAAATCAGCAACCGGATTTCTTATAATCCAGTGCAGCGCACAGATTGTAAGAATTGTTATCTGAACACGCAGAATATCAAGCAGGAAGCAGATAAGAATTATTACAAATGTGTTCTCAGTCGTAATATTTCCATTAGGTATAAAATTTCTTGCAACACTGCCCTCTTCCAGCCAGTTACAGTTAATAACTGAAGGATAAGATAATGCACAGCCTGTCAGTACCACTGAATTAATCAGAGGAAATACAATACTTATCCATGCACATTTTTTTACACAGTTAAGCCACAGCTTCGACATTGAAGAATACAGTACAACCCTGAAATCAGACATTTCATATCTGATAATGGATATAATCATGAAAGCTGCAACAACAAGTTCGAGATTGCATAGAAAAATGTTGTTTGGAAAATCATAAAAAAACAAAAAGAAATCCGAAACACAAGGTACTGCGTTATCAAAATATCTGCTTGTGTATGGCAGAGTCCTGATTAATATTGCAATTACAATTGTATATATAATTAATATTTTAATATAATGTTTATGTCGTTCTTTAATCATAGGCAAGCCTCTTATCAATGACGGTCAAATACAATGCGCAGCCTTTTTGGATAGAAAGAATATACAAGACTGATATCAGAAGAATCTATCTTGTCAAGTTTACTTTCTTTAACCATGGAACTTCCTAATGTGCATTGCAGGCGCACTTCTTTCTTTTCACCGGGAACAACTACAATACGTGAATCTTTTGATGAATACATAGTTACTCCGTTGTGTGCATTAAGCTCGTCAGACAAAAAAACGAATATTGATGGTGAGAAATTAACAACCTTATCGGATACATTTTCTAATTCTATAGTCATAACCACAATACGGCTCTTACGGGCAGTTTCCTCACGCATATTAAGCTGCTGACCTGATTTCTCGCGGTATTCGTCGATTGTATATACATTATAATCAACAGGAGTAATCTTTAAACCGTCAATAATAGGAGGATTATCAGATGTGTAAGTTACATCTTTGGCATTAGGAAAAATCATATTGATTCTCACGGTGAATCCTATAAATATTGCAATAAGCAGAGTTATTGCTCCAATAATTATTATTCTATAACGCTTCATTATTCTTTCCTTTCATAAAAAATATAATTCCACATATAACACAGATGATAATTGGTTCACATATGTAGGCAAATAACATTCCGTCCTGTAGCTTGGTTGCAGGTGAAAGCAGAGCCATAGGATTGAATGAATAAATATTCATTACGCTTTTACATAATGTAGAGATAATACCAAGTCCGTAATAGGTAACGAATGGAGATATTATTACTAAAAATGTATTGTCGATAAAGAATGAAACCGCAAGTGAAACAAGTGCAAATGAACCGCCATATATAAAGAACTGTAATACATATATCAATACATAGATAAGCGGATGTTCACAGAAAAGATTTCCCATTATATACGCACCTGAATGAATAAATAAGCCGTTGCCGGATGGCTTCAATGCAGGAATAAACATCATAGTTGCGCATAGATTCAGTAAAAGAGGAAGCATAGTTACAAGTCCTCCTGAGATAAATGTTGCAATGAATCTGGCAGCATGAATCTTATTCTTTGACATTCTGCTGTAATATTGCAGAATGTACTGGTTCTTGTTATCTCTGCAGAAGAATCCACAATACGGAAGTGCTGCAAGCAGCATAAATATATACAGATAAGATGTAGATATAGGCTTAAGCCCCATAAACATTCCCATCCACGAATTAAATACAGAGAACGGATATGTTTCCACTCCCCCATTAAAGCCGTTAGTAATATTAAGATGCGGCTTCGCACACTCAATAAATCCTCCAACAGATAAGGCAAGTCCTATAAAAAGACTTACATAAAATAATTTGCTTTTAAATAATCGTTTAAGTTCTATTCTTAACAGAATTAAAATATCGTGCATAATCCTCCCCCATAAAAGTAAGTGTAGTGATGTTAGTTATAAAAATGTTTAATCAAGTTCAATTAAATTATTTAGTTCAATTAAGTAACCATTATAACTGTCATGGTCATTATAATTTTGAAAATCACCCTGAATATAATAAGTGTTGTCATTGGAATATGTTCCTAATACATGATAGAAAAACCATAAATCGTACTCTTTTCCAGGTTCAAGATATAAAACATCTTTTTCTTCATTTGCTAAAGCTTTATCTATGAATTCAAGTAAACCTGGATCATACATTAAATTATCAGTCTGTCTTGAGTATCCAGTTGTATAAAAGGTCATATTAGTTGGTTGAGAACCAGTATATTTCAAATGAATTTTTACACAGAAAAAAGAATTTTTCTCATTAATTAATTTTCCTGTATCTTTTGAAATATATCGTCTTTTGAATATTTCTTTTTCCAGAGCTTCGTAATATTGTTCATCAACTAATGTATAGAAAAAATCAGAAGATATTGTTTTATAAGCTTCTGTTACGGTACATTCATAATTTCCTTTTGAAAATGTTTCATTCATTTTTATGTATATAATAGCGTTTTTATTTTTGAAATTGACAGTTCCTTTTTCAACATTTCTGGATTCATTCAAATCAACGGATGGCTTTTCCTCATGATAAGCTGTGCTTAACTCTCCATTAGGTTCTGTTTCATAATAATAGCTGTATAGATATGTTTTGGTTTCTAACATGTTATTGGTATCATTAGAAGGCTGTGCTGTGCAGCCGCACAACACAGTTAATAATAGTAAAAAGAAAGTTGCTTTTTTCAGTTTCAATTATTAAGCCTCCTAGATATCCGGATACCAGTAACCGCCAAACCATGCACCATGGTAATCATCTACAGAATATGCTTCACATCTTATAGCAGCGCGTGTATAGCCTTCTTCATTTACCCAGTTAAGCATGTTATGAGTTTCATTGACATCATAATAATATTCATAGCCATGTGATACATCGACCGGATTGTTATTGCCATCAATTGCGTATACTTTACCATAGTAGTATGAACCGTCTATGTCCTTATCAGTGCATGACATCTGAACTGAAGAAGAGGTATATTTATTTTGGCGACCTGTAAATTTAGTTTCACCATCCACACTAAATGCCACACCAAAGTCATTGCCAGCTTTAGACATTATAGGTGCTGAGTTAACCCCGACAATTAATAGCATTGCTGTAAATATAACAGTATTTTTAATAAAATGTTTGTGAACCATTTCTTATCCTCCTGTTAAATTATTTTGAATAAGTACTTATCTTTTAAAAACAGAATAACAGCCCTGTACTTAAAGTACAAGACGGTTATTCTGCGGTTTGTCGTAAGATGCATGTTTAACGACGCAAGTTACATATTTTATTAGTATAGTTATGAAAACATGGATTTATTCGACTTCTTCAATGTCGTTAAGTTCGACAAGGTAACCACTGTAATGGTTTCCGCCAAGAAGTTTCTGAAACGAACCTTGAATATAATATTTATTTGTATCAGAATAACGGTATGCTTCATATAAAAACCAGCTATCAAATTCATCGCCAGGGTTCAAAGTCAGGTGTTGCTCGTTGTTTTCAGCTAAAGACCTGTCTATAAAATTTATACCTCCTAATTCATATGTTGTCCCGTCAGGATATTCAGCTATAATTGTTGATGTAAATTGAAATTTTGAAGTTGTTTCTCCTAAATATTTAATATGAACCTTTATCCAGAAAAATCTATGTCCCTCATAAAATAGATTGCCGTTTTCATCATAAATTCCCCTATATAGATTAAGCTGATTCATTACAGGCTGGATATATTCTTCGTCAACTAATTCGGTGGCAAATGATTTAGATATAGTTGAATATACTTTTAATATCGTATAATCAAATGAGCCTGTATTATATGTTTCATTCATTTTTATGTATTTTATAGAATTTTTGTTTAATTTTACGATTGGTTCTTCTGTTATTTGGGGTTCATTCGCATCAACAGAAGGTTTCTCTTCATTGTAAGCAGTGCTTACTTCACCATTGGGATCTGTTTCATAATCGTAGTTATAAAGATAAGTTTTGGTTTCGGCTATGTCATTTGTGTTGTTATTGGTATTTGTTGCGCAGCCACATAAGGCAGTTAATAATAGTGGTATAATTATTATATATTTTTTTTTCAATTATTGACCTCCATAGGTTAACTTTTTTACAATTAGAAGACTACGTTGTGCATAGACACAACGTAGCTTTAATAATAAATCATATATAAATACTAATTTATATGTGATTTGTTTTAAATGTCTGGATTCCAATAGCCTCCAAACCATGCACCATGATAATCATCAACTGAATATCCCTCACATCTTACACAAGTCATATTGTAATGTTCTTCATATACCCAGTTAAGCATATTATGTGAGTCATTTACATCAAAATAATACTCGTATCCATGAGAGACATCTATTCTTGTTCCCGCTGAATTTAAAGCATAAACTTTTGCATACTAATAAGAACCATCAATATCTTTGTCCGTGCAAGACATCCAAACAGATGATGACGTGTTTTTACTTTTTCTATCTGTGTAATATGTGTCTCCATCAAAATCAAAGGATGCTCCGTACCAAACATCATCTCCAGCTTTTGATATCACAGGTGCAGTATACACACCAATAACCAGCATCATAGTAGCAAATATTATTGTGTTTTTAATTATCTTTTTAAATTTCATATTAAATATATCATCTTAAAGTAGTAAGACTAATCAATTTCAGTCAAATCATTTAGTTCAATCAAGTAGCCGTTATAACTATTATTGTCGTTATAATTTTGAAAATTACCTTTAACATAATAAGTGTTGTCACTAGAATAATTTGAAAGATTATAGAAAAACCACATGTCATATTCTTCATTAGGTTCAAGATAAATATTATCAAGTTTATGGATAGAAAAAGATTTATCAATAAACATTAAAAAACCTAAAAAAAGTATTTCGTTATTAGTGTCTTTGCTGAATATTGTAGAGTATATATCCATAGTCATGGCTTCTTTACCGGTATACTTCATATGTACTTTTACACAGAAAAAGCGAGAAGTATCGTCAATGAGTTTTCCAGTTTCTTTAGAAATATCGCGTTGTTTTGAAATTTCATCTGATAAAATATTGTGATAATTTTCATTAACTAATGTGTAAAAATAATTAGAATCCGAGGTGACATAGGCTTGTGTAATAGCACATTCACAACTTCCAAATGAATATTTTTCATTCATTTTTATGTATGTAACAGCATTTTTTTTGAAATTGACAGTTGCTCTTACAACATCTCTGGGTTCATTCAAATCAACAGATGGTTTTTCCTCATGATATGCTGTGCTTAATTCTCCATTAGGTTCTGTTTCATAATCATAACTATATAGATATGTTTTAGTTTCTAACATATTATTGGTATCATTAGAAGGCTGTGTTGTGCAGCCACACAACGCAGTTAATAATAGTGAAAAGACAGTTATTTTTTTCAGTTTCAATTATTAAGCCTCCTAGATATCTGGATACCAGTAACCACCAAACCATGCACCATGATAATCGTCTACAGAATACGCCTCACATCTTACAGCAGCGCGTGTATAGCCTTCCTCGTTTACCCAGTTAAGCATATTATGAGTTTCGTTAACATCGAAATAATATTCATAGCCATGTGAGACATCATAATATTGTCCACTTTTATAAGCATATACTTTGCCATAATAATATGAACCATCAATATCTTTATCGGTGCATAACATCTGAACTGAAGATGATGTGCTTTTGGATTGTGTATCTGTAAAAGTAGTTTCACCATCTACACTAAAAGCAACACCAAAGCTGTTGCCTGCTTTGGATATTAATGGTGTTGAATTAATACCAACAATTAGCAGCATTGCTGTGAATATGACAGCATTTTTAATGGCTTTTTTACATATCATATTTTGTCCTCCTGTTAAATTATTTTAAATAAGTACTTATCTCTTAAAAACAGAATAACAGCCCCGTACTTAAAGCACAAGACTGTTATTTTGCGGTTTGTCGTAAGATGCATGTTTAACGACGTAAGTTACATATTTTATTAGTATAGTTGCAAAAACATGGATTTATTCGACATCTTCGATGTCGTTAAGTTCGACAAGGTAACCAGTATAGCTGTCATCATCAATATAGTTTTGAAAAGAACCTCTTAAATAGTAGGTCTTATCATGACTATATCGGGAAGCTTCATAGAGAAACCATGCGTCAAATTCATCATCTGGGTTTAATGTTAAATGACATGTGGAATTTTCTGACAAAGCTCTGTCAATGAAACCAAGTAATCCAAGAGAATAATATGTACCGTCTGGATATTTACATATAATTGGTGATGTAAATTGAATTTTTGAAGTAGTTTTACCTGAATATTTTAAATGCATCTTAACAAGAAAGAATCTATGTCCTTCGTTGAATAGATTACCATTTTCATCATAATAGCCACGAAATTTATTTAGATAGTCAAGTAATAGCTGTGAATATTCTTCTCCAAATGTATCAGCGCAAAACTGCTTGGAAACAGTTGAATATGCTTTTAAGACAGTACATTCACATGCACCCGAATTATAAGTTTCATTCATTTTCACATATGTGACAGCACCTTTTTTGAAATTAACAGTAGGTTCAACTTCTTCGTGTGATTCATTCAAATCAACAGAGGGTTTTTCTTCATGGTAATCTGTATGTACTTCACCATTGGAATCTGTTTCATAATCGTAGTTGTATAGAAAGGTTTTAGTTTCTGTTATGTCATCTGTTTTATTTGATGTAGATGATGAACAGCCACTTAAAGTGAATAACATTATAAAAATAATTATTATTTTCTTTTTCAATAATTTTTTTCCTCCCAATAAAATTATTGTTTATATTTACAAATTCGGTAAGCTTTATAAGATATTTATTATTAGGAAGCTGCGTTGTGCAGTCGCACAACGCAGCTAGTATAAAATAGAGAATATATAAGCTTATATTTCAATATTTATAATTTTAAATATCTGGATTCCAGTAACCTCCAAACCATGCACCGTGATAATCGTCAACGGAATAGCCAGTACATTTAACAGTTGCTTTATTGTAATGTTCTTCATAAACCCAATTTAACATAGTATGAGTTTCATTAACATCAAAATAATATTCATATCCATGCGATACATCAACAGGATTATCAGATACATTAACAGCATTAACACGTGCATAATAATATGAACCATCAATATCCTTATCAGTACAAGACATCCACACAGATGATGATGTGTATTTAAATTGTGATGGTAAATATTTTTCATGACCATCAAAATCAAAGGATGCTCCGTACCAAACATCATCTCCAGCTTTTGATATCACAGGTGCAGTATACACACCTATAACCAGCATCATAGCAGCAAATATTATTGTGTTTTTAATTATTTTTTTTAAATTTCATATTAAATATCTCATCTTAAAGTAGTAAGACTAATTAATTTCAGTCAAATCATTTAGTTCAATCAGGTAACCATCATAACTATCATAATCGTTATAATTGTAAAAATCACCTTGGATATAATAAGTATTATCACTGGAGTATGTTCCTAATACATGATAGAAAAACCATAAATCATACTCTTTACCAGGTTCAAGATATAAAGTATCTTTTTCTTTGTTTGATAAAGCTTTATCTATAAAGAAAAGAAAACCTGAAGCATAAATCAAATTATCAGTTCTTTTTGAAAATCCAGTGGTATAAAAGCTCATATTAGTTGGTTGAGAACCAGTATATTTCAAATGGATTTTCACACAAAAAAAAGAATTTTTCTCATCAATTAATTTTCCTGTATCTTTTGAAATATAATTAGGCTTAGCAATTTCTTTTGCTAGAGCTTCATGATATTGCTCATCAACTAATGTATAGAAAAAATCAGAAGATATAGTTTTATAAGCTTTTGTTACGGTACATTCATAATTTCCCTTTGAAAATGTTTCATTCATTTTTATGTATGTAATAGCGTTTTTATTTTTGAAATTGACAGTTCCTTTTTCAACATTTCTGGATTCATTCAAATCAACGGATGGCTTTTCCTCATGATAAGCTGTGCTTAACTCTCCATTAGGTTCTGTTTCATAATCATAACTATATAGATATGTTTTAGTTTCTAACATGTTATTGGTATCATTAGAAGGCTGTGTTGTGCAACCACACAACACAGTTAATAATAGTAAAAAAAAAGTTACTTTTTTCTGTTTCAATTATTATGCCTCCTAGATATCTGGATACCAGTAACCGCCAAACCATGCTCCATGGTAATCATCAACCGAATACGCTTCGCATCTTATAGTAGCATGTGTATAGCCTTCCTCATTTACCCAGTTAAGCATGTTATGAGTTTCATTGACATCATAATAATATTCATAGCCATGTGATACATCGACCGGATTGTTATTGCCATCAATTGCGTATACTTTACCATAGTAGTATGAACCGTCTATGTCCTTATCAGTGCATGACATCTGAACTGAAGAAGAGGTATATTTATTTTGGCGACCTGTAAATTTAGTTTCACCATCCACACTAAATGCCACACCAAAGTCATTGCCAGCTTTAGACATTATAGGTGCTGAGTTAACCCCGACAATTAATAGCATTGCTGTAAATATAACAGCATTTTTAATAAAATGTTTGTGAACCATTTCTTATCCTCCTGCAAAATTATTTATAAGTACTTATCTCTTAAAAACAGAATAACAGCCCCGTACTCAAAGTACAAGACTGTTATTTTGAGGTTTGTCGTAAGATGCATGTTTAACGACGTAAGTTACATATTTTATTAGTATAGTTATAAAAACATGGATTTATTCGACATCTTCAATGTCGTTAAGTTCGACAAGATAACCACTATAGCTGTCGTCATCAATATAGTTTTGAAATGAACCTCTTAAATAGTAGGTCTTATCATGGCTATATCGATAAGCTTCATAAAGAAACCATGAATCGAATTCATCACCTGGATTTAAGGTTATGTGATGAGATTCATTTTCTAGCAAAGCTTTGTCAATGTAATCAATTCCTCCAAGGGAATAATATGTACCATCTGGATATTTACATATTATTGGGGAATCAAATTGAATTTTTGAAGTGGTTTTACCTAAATATTTCATATGCATCTTGATAAGAAAGAAACGATGTCCTTCGTTATATAGATTGCCATTTTCATCATAATAGCCTTGAAATTTATTTATCTTATCAAGTAATAATTGAGAATATTCTTCTCCGAATGTATCAGCAGCAAATTGTTTTGAAACTGTTGAATAAGCTTTTAAAACTGTACATTCAATTGTTCCCGAGGTATAAGTCTCATTCATTTTAATAAAGGTAAGACCAGCTTTACTTCTGAAATTGACAATAGGTTCAACTTCTCTATGAGATTCATTCAAATCAACAGATGGTTTTTCTTCATGATAAGCAGTACTTACTTCACCATTGGTTTCTGTTTCGTAATCGTAACTGTAAAGATAAGTTTTAGTTTCTGTTATATCATCTGTTTTATTTACTTGTGGTGATGAACAACCACATAAAGTTGTTATTAATATAAAACTAATAACTACTATTTTCTTTTTCAATAATCTTTCCCTCCCATAAAATTATTGTATATGTTTTCAAGTCTATTATGTTTTATAAAATATTCATTATTATTAGAAAGCTGCGTTGTGCAGTTGCACAACGCAGTTATTACAAGGAATAAGAAATATATTAACTTATATTTCCTATTTACTGTCTTTAAATGTCCGCATACCAGTAACCGCCAAACCATGCACCATGATAGTCGTCAACTGAATATCCCTGACATTTTACACAAGCCATATTATAATGCTCTTCATATACCCAGTTAAGCATGTTGTGGGATTCATTTACATCGAAGTAATATTCATAGCCATGAGAAACATCTATACGTGTTCCGGCTGCATTGACAGCATGTACACTAGCATAGTAATATGAGCCATCAATATCTTTATCTGTACATTCCATATTGACAGAAGAAGAGGTGGTTTTATTTTGGCGTTCTGTATATTTTTCTTGACCATCTACACTAAAAGCGACACCAAATGTATCTCCAGCTTTTGATATCACAGGTGCAGTATACACACCTATAACCAGCATCATAGCAACAAATATTATTGTGTTTTTAATTGTTTTTTTTTAATTTCATATTAAATATCTCCTCTTAAAGTAGTAAGACTAATCAATTTCAGTCAAATCATTTAGTTCAATTAGATAACCATCATAACTATCATGGTCGTTATAATTTTGAAAATCACCCTGAATATAATAGATATTTTTATCAGAAAAATTTCCCGATATATGATAGAAAAGCCACAAGTCATATTCTTTACCAGGTTCTAGATATAAATTATCTTTCTTTTCATTAGATAAAGCATTATCAATAAAAATAAGAAAACCATTGGAATATAATAATGAATCAGGTTTTTTCTCAAATTCAGCAGAATTAAATTCCATAGTAGTCGGTTGAGATCCAGTGTATTTTAAATGAATTTTTACACAGAAAAAACAATCGTATGGCTTAATTAATTTTCCTGTATCTTTTGAAATATATGGTCTTTTTGCAATTTCTTTTGCTAGAGCTTCATGATATTGTTCATCAACTAATGTATAGAAAAAATCAGAAGATACAGTTTTATAAGCCTCTTTTACTGTACATTCATAATTACCTTTTGAATATGTTTCATTCATCTTAATGTATGTTACAGTATTTTTTCTAAAATTAACTGTTGCTTTTACAACATCTCTGGATTCGTTCAAGTCAACAGATGGTTTTTCTTCATGATAAGCTGTGATTAACTCTCCATCAGGCTCTGTTTCATAATCATAACTGTATAGATATGTTTTGGTTTTTAATATGTTATTGGTATTATTAGAAGGCTGTGCTGTGCAGCCGCACAACACAGTTAATAATAGTAATATAAAAGTTACTTTTTTCAGTTTCAATTATTAAGCCTCCTAGATATCCGGATACCAGTAACCGCCAAACCATGCACCATGGTAATCATCCACAGAATACGCTTCACATCTTATGGCAGCATGTGTGTAGCCTTCCTCATTTACCCAGTTAAGCATATTATGAGTTTCGTTGACATCAAAATAGTATTCATATCCATGTGATACATCATAATATTCTCCGTTTTCATGAGCATATACTTTGCCATAATAATATGAACCATCAATATCTTTATCAGTGCATAACATCTGAACAGATGAAGAAGTACATTTTTCTTGTTTATCTGTAAATTTAGTTTCACCATCTACACTGAAGGCTACACCAAAGCTGTTGCTTGCTTTGGATATTAATGGTGTTGAATTAATACCAACAATTAGTAGCATTGCTGTGAATATGACAGCATTTTTAATGGCTTTTTTACATGTCATATTTTGTCCTCCTGTTAAATTATTTTTAATAAGTACTTATCTCTAAGAAAAGAATAACAGCCCTGTACTTAAAGTACAAGACTGTTATTCTGCGGTTTGTCGTAAGATGCATGTTTAACGACGTAAGTTACATATTTTATTAGTATAGTTGCGAAAATGTGTTTAAATATGCATTCTACCATCGTATTTCACAGTGAAATTCATTCTCTGTTTCGTAATAATCACATGTTCCATAATTCCTTTTAGCAAGTGATTTTACAATGTTAGTTCCGAGACCATGGGAGTTCTTATCCTCCTTGGTTGTGGCAAGACCAGAGTTCCTGTCAAGAACTGTTTCATTAATGTAATTGCTTACATGGAATACCATTTCTTCATCGTCCCAGTATGCCTGAATATGAAGCTGACGCAGAGACTCTTCCTCGTGAAGCTCTGCTTCTATTGCGTTATCTATCACATTTCCAATAATAGAACACAGGTCGTTACCGGTCATAGGCTTGATGTCCTTGGTAATATCAATTGCCGTTATTATATTTTCACTTTTGGCATATGCAATTTTGCTGTTAATTAATGTGTTGATGACAGGATTATTGGTGTTAATATAATCAATTGTTTTTTCAAGACCGATACCGTACTGTTTTAAAAAATCTGATGCTTCATTAAATTGTCCGTTATTAATAAGCCCGCTTAACACCTGAAGCTGATTGTTCATGTCATGTTTTATTGAGCGTATCTGACGGTCAAGCATGCTTACATTTTTGATGTAATCTTCTCCCGATGTTAATTGCTCCTGAAGTTTATCCGCATATTTTTTATTGCTGTTTGCCATATATAGTGACAAAGCCAGTTCGTATATAAGAAATATCAGTATGCACAATAAAAGAAGAATCAGCAGGCTGCCTGATGTAAGCTGCATTTTCATAGTCACTGTAAATACGGCACATACGGTAATCAAAGTCAATGCAAGAATTATGATATCACGAATATTAAACATGCCGTTTCTTATTGACGCGAATGATTTAAGGACAATAATTAACAGAACATATATTATAAGTGAGAATATGACATATGGCATTACCGGATATGAATATATTGAAAGCATTTTCTGTGCCTGATATGTAAGCAGCGGTACTGCAATCGTTACAATAAGCTGGATTATATATGGATATACTCTCTTCTTTTTGCCGATTATATTAAGCGAATTATTGTAAAATATTATTGCAACAGCCAGTAAAAGAATGTATTGCGAATAATTAAATGAAATGTATGGAAACATAGTATGTTATCTTACATTGTACGGCGGTATTGTACAAAGCCTTTCTTAAATGTATCTTTATAGGAGCGTCCGACTTTTATCCTGAAGCCGTCTTTCATAATAACTTCTGAACTGACAGCATCGAATCTTCTTACATGCATGTAGTTAATCAGGCAGCTTTTATGTACTCTTATGAAATTATATCCGGCGAGTTCATTTTCAAGGTCCGAAAGCTTTTTCCTAAGTTGATAATTTCCAGAGGTTGTATATATATTGAGCATATGATCCTGACTGACCGCGTACTTGATACTTACAGAGTCAATGCTTGTAATTGAACCGTTCTTTTCAAGATGAACCGAAGTGGTGAGCAGGTCTGTATGTGTAAGTTTGTTTACAAGCTTTTTCACACCGGTTTCATAATATTTCTTTCTGATAAAGTAGAATGGTGTATATTCAAATGTATCAAATACAAGTTCCTCATGTGAAGTTACGAAAACTATTCTTGTATCTGATGAAATGGAACATATAGATTGTGCTGTGTCAAATCCGTTAAGCGGAGTCATGTCTATATCAAGCAAGGCGAGATTATAATGCTTTTCTTTTACAGCCTCAATTAATACATTCCCTGATGAATAGTAATCAATTGTGGCTTCAAGATTATGTGCATGAAGTTCATTATTAAATGCCTCCATTATCTTGCTGGCAATTTTTTCGTCATCGTCACATAATGCTACTTTGTACTCCATATATACCCCCTGATGTATGTGCTAAATGTACTAATAGAATACATTTTCAAAATGTGTTTTTCAAGTAAATATACATATATAAGTTAATATATTTTTCACTAGATAATTCGTTATATTCGTGTTACAATTATAATAATATATCAGGATGGAGACGTGAACTATGATTATATCAGAGAATCATTTTGGAAAAGAGAATTGTGTTGCATATTGTGATGTTTTAATCAGAAGAAATTATGAAGTTATTAATGCGGATGAACATTTCTATCATTTTGTAGAAAAACTTGTTGGTATTAATTTTCTTGATATTGTTCATCAGGATAATCTCAAGGATTTTAAGATGGCTTTTGAGACGCTTAAGCCAGGTGAGAATTGCAGAATGCTGATTCTGTTAAGAAATGGAATTGGTGAATATTACTGGACAGATATGGTGATTTATAATAATGGGAAGATTCTGTCAGGTGAGAATGTAATTGAAGTCAGATGTTATTTTCTTTCAGCAGTTGAGAGCAGGTACCTTATGGCTTTGGACAATGTCAATAAGTACAGAACAATACTTTCTACATACAGAAATTATTTGTTTGATTACAATTCTTATACGGATATGTTTACAATATATCTGTACCGTGGTAATCAGTGCAATGCACCTATTAAGGGAACTCTGGAACAGTTTAGGGAAAGAATGTTAAGAATATTAAGGTCTGATTCAGAGCGTAAGGAGTTTGCTACATTTTATAATTATTTAAAGAATGGTTCTAATATGTTCAGCTGTATGGTTTATCTGCCGCTTGATGAGCATAACGATGAACTGTACAAGTTCAAAGTGAATGGTGACAGCCTGTTTTCAATAAATAAAACGTCTGTTGTTGCAGGTTATCTTGAGACTGTTGATGGATGTGTTTCGGATGTTATTCCTTATTATGCAACAAGTGAAGCTGTTGATTCTGCCACTGGACTTCTTAATAAACGTGCATGCATGGAATATACGAAATCAGTAATTGCATCCAAAGATGATAAGATTCATTATATGATTATGTTTGATGTTGATAATTTCAAGAGCATTAATGATACATATGGTCATCTTTTTGGCGATGAAGTATTAAGTAAGATAGCAGGCATTATTAATGCTAACCTTAACGGACGAGGAATTGCTGGAAGATTTGGTGGAGATGAATTCTATATATTCACTAATAATATTAAAGATGAAGAGGATTTGAGGATTCTTCTTACAACTATGCGTAAGGAATTACAATATGCATTTGACAGCAGAATTGAAGATTTTGGAGTTACTCTTTCTGTTGGTGTAAGTCTGTTTCCTAAAGATGGAACGGATTACGAGGAACTTTTCAGAAAAGCTGATAAATGCCTGTACCTTGCAAAAGAAAAAGGACGAAACAGATTTATTATATATAATGAAAGCAAGCATGGTTCACTTGAGAATAATAGCAGGCATATTCATAAAATTCTTGATTTGTCTGATCATTCAGAATATATGTCAGGCGTGGTATCTGACATAATTCTTGAACTTGTATCCAGAGGAAAAGATGCAATTGATGATGTTGCCAATAATATTTTAGAGCAGTTTGAGATTGATGGACTGAGAATATATAATGATAATTCCGAGCTTATATATTCTTGTGGTGAATATAAGAGAATGCCGGATATGACGAATATTCTTAATGATAAGGCATTTTTATCTAGATATAATAAGAACAATTCTATGTCAATCGGTATTGTTTCATCTGTGGAGGCATGGCAAAAGGAATTATATAATGAGTTATCAGACAGTAATATAATGGCTTTCATCAGTGCATGGTTTGAATTTAAATATAGAAGATACTATTTCTTCTACGATGTGTTTAATCATAAAAGCCGCTGGAATGATTATGACAGGAACTTTGTTCTTATTATAAGTAAAATCATTGCCAGCGTGCTGTAATATCAGATATAATTATACTGTTATTATGTTTGGCAGCTTTGCGAAGCTGCCAATTTTTTTGTCTGTAAGTATTGTTGCTTCTCCTATATTACCAAATGTTACGGCGCTTGTCTCCCCGAACTTTGAGCTGTCAGCAAGAATATACTTGAAGTGACAGTGGTTGAATGCAGTTTCCTTAACGAGTGCTTCATTAATATCAGGTGTAGTAAAACCTGATTTTTCGGTAATACCATTAGTTCCAAAAAATCCTTTGTTAAAATTCATTCTGTCGATTGTAATAATTGCCTGATTTCCTACAACAGCTTCTGTTAATCCTTTAAGTTCACCTCCAATTAGTATTACCTTAAAGCCTGCAATTGCAAGTTTTCTTGCATGTGTTACTGCGTTGGTAACATATGTTGCATTCTTTTCTTCAAGATAATCAATCAGATATTCAGTAGTAGTTCCAGCATCAATATATATGAAATCATTAGGTACTACAAGTCTTGCAGCGTACATTGCAATTTTTTTCTTTTCTTCTGTGTTTACATCAGCTTTTTGTGAAACAGATAATTCGGTAGTAGATACACCATTGATCTTTTCAACAGCTCCTCCAAATACCTTGGTAAGCCGGCCCTGTTCATCAAGTGTATTAAGATCACGTCTTATTGTTGATTCAGAAGTATTGAGAATGTCTTTAAGTTCAGTTACGGTAATGCTTCCCTTTTCAGATAGCAGATTAAGAATTATTTCATGTCTTTGTTCTGTAAGCATATTGTTATAACTCCTTTTCCATAAAATTTTTTACATCAGTAATGTTTTTATAATGTGCCAGCGACCACATGAGTTTCATTGTAAGGTTTTCAATTGTCATGGATTTTCCATTTATGACATTTTCCTTTGCAAGATTACGCCCGACTTCATATATCTCCCAATTAACACCTTCATAGAGACATTGAGTTGTAATAACAACACATATGCCATTAGTTGTAAGTCTGTGAATGTATTCTATAATATTATCTGGCATTCCTCCAATACCAAAACCTTCAATAATTACGCCTCGGCACGATGAATTAAGATAATCAAAAATATTATAATTCATTCCAGGAAAAAGTGTGATAACTGCTATATCAGTACACATATCAGTTTTGATATGAAATCCATTGCCTGATGTCATTATATTTTCAAATGTATTAATGTTATATTCAACGATATTGTTTCTGATTGTTGCAATATATGGAAAATTAATACTTTCAAATGCATCAAAACTTTTTGTCTTGATTTTCTTAGCACATGTTCCTTTTATAAGTTTTTCAGAAAATGCAAGAAATACTCCAGAAATGTCTTCACATGAATAAATAAATGCATTTGTTAAATTCATGACGGCATCAGTTTTTTCTACATCAATGGGTAACTGTGAGCCGGTAAGAATGACAGGCTTTGAAAGATTAATAAGCTGATATGATAATGCAGCTGCAGTGTAAGCACAAGTATCTGTTCCATGTGTTATAACAAATCCATCATAGTCATTATAATTGTTCATGATGCATTCTGAAATGGAACTAATGTGAGCTGTATCCATATTACTACTATCGATATTCATTAATGATATTCCGGTAACATGGCATTTTTGTCTGATTACCGGAATATAGTCAAGTAAAATATTAACATCAATTGATGGCGTAAGACCATTGCCATTATCTTTTGAAGCAATTGTGCCGCCAGTAGCTATCAGTAAAATATTCTTCATTTTATTTTACCTTCTCCATTAAAATAATCTTTTAAAAGCTGTACAACGGTGTTTGAAAGCAGGAATACTGCTATTAGATTAGGAATCACCATAAGCCCGTTAAAAGTTTCAGCAATGCTCCACATTAGACCTAAATTCATTGTTGCACCAACTACAGCAACAAGTGAGTAAGCAGCCATGAATGGTTTAGTTGCTTTAGGACCAAAAAGGAATTCTATGCATCTTTGTCCATAGAGTCCCCATCCTATAACTGTTGAAAAGGCAAAACAGCACATTGCAACAGCTGTAAATATTGATACCCAGCCTCCATATGTAGATGTAAAGCCTGATATTGTAAGTTCTGCACCAGCAGCCTGACCATATCCTACCGGAACACCACTACATAATATAACAAGAGCAGTCAGTGTACATATTACAATTGTATCTACAAATACTTCAAATATTCCGAAAAAGCCCTGCTTTACGGGTTTACTTGTATCAGCACATGCATGTGCAATAGACCCGGTACCAAGACCGGCTTCATTAGAAAAGATGCCCCTTGATACTCCTTTTTTCATACTCATAAAGAAGCTTCCAACTGCACCACCAGTAACTGATGCAGGAGAAAATGCACCTTGAAATATTGATTTAAATACAGCAGGAACATTATTAATATTAATAAGTACAACTCCGATGGCAAGAATTATATATAACACAGCCATAAATGGTATGAGTTTTTCTGTAACTCTGCCAATTCTTTTTATTCCACCAATCATTATAAGTGCAATAAGTATCATAATTATTATTCCGATTATAAGATTAATCACATGAGTTGAATCAGCAGATATTATGTTATAATTAATTAATGCTGAATCTAAAGCAGCTGTTATGGTATTTACCTGTGTTGCATTACCTGTTCCAAATACAGTGAGAACACCGAGTGCTGAGAATAAATAAGCAAGCCAGTGCCAGTGCTTATTAAGACCATTTTTAATATAGTACATCGGACCGCCAACAAGCTCACCATTATTATTAGTTTCTCTGAAATGCACAGCAAGAACTACTTCGGAGAATTTAGTACACATTCCAAGTATTGCGGATATCCACATCCAGAATACAGCCCCAGGACCACCAATTGCAATTGCTCCAGCAACACCGGCTATATTACCGGTACCTACAGTTGCTGCTAAAGCTGTACAGACAGCCTGAAATGGCGTAAGGGCGCCGTCAGAAGCTTTACGCTTCTTAAGCATGCGCCCGATAGTTATTTTCATTGCATAAGGAAATTTCCTTATCTGGATAAATCTGGTTTTTACACTTAAGACAATTCCTACGCCGATAATACATATCATTGCAGGAAGTCCCCAGATAAAGTTATTGATTACGCTGTTTATTGATTCAATTGTTGAAAGCATTAATTAGTCCATCCTGTTATATAGTTGTCATTATATGTTATTTTTTTCTTGACCCAAAGAATTTAGATAGCAGCCCTTTTTCCTTTGTATCAGAAGATTTATCAGATACCTCATCTATAGTAGTATCTGTTTCATCAGTATAATTAAATGTTAAACCTGTTAATTTACTGAATTCATTAAGTGCAGAGTCATATGCTGATTTTGCAGAATCATAATCAGCTTTATTATAATCACTTCTTGTTGCTTCATAATTTAATTTGTAGAATACTTTAGAAAGCTGGTTACATATGCTGCTGCTTTGGGTATATGTATAATTGGTTTTTTCGTATTCAGTTTTAGCATTGTCATATGCAAGTTTTAATAATTCAGAAGTACGTCCTTTTTCATCAGAATTAGCCTGGGCTTTACCAAGTTTTTCTTCAGCTTCATGTAGTTTAAAGCGTATCTGATTGATGTTTTCTTTTGTCTGGTTGATTTTCTTGTGGATATTCATCTCATCTGCAAGAGCATCTTCCATTGCTTTTTTCTTAGCTTCTTCATCAGCAATACATTTGTTAAGTTCATCCTTAACCTGAGGCATATTTGCTGCAGCATTCTGTTGTGCAGCAATGACTTCATCATATTGTGCTTTAGCGTTCTCATATTCAAGCTTTGCATTATTAAGAACAGAAGCTGAATCCTCATCAAATGCTTCAAGTTTTTTTATATGATCTTTGGCATTGTCAATATCATTAAGTATTTTATCTACACTTTTTCTGGCATTTTCATATTCTATATTAATTGAAGAGGTTGTAGAAGTTACTCTGTTATATTCTTCTAATAATGCATCAGCTTTCTGTTTATACTGTTCATAGATTTTATATGCAGCAGCAGCAGCTTTGGCCGTTTCATCATATTCAGTTTTAGAACGATTTACCATAGCACGCTGTGTATTAAAATTCATTTTTATTGATTCAGCATTTTTTACAGCTTTTTCGTATTCTGTCTTAAGACCAGGAACTGCGGCTTTTCGCGTTTCTAAAGTTGCAGCTGCATTATCTGTGGTTGTTTTTGCTTTGTTATAGGCAATTTCTGCATTATTAATATCATCCTGAATAGATTTCAGGCTTAACTGGTAAAGATCTGTTCCATTCAAAAAATCCTTTTCAGTAAAGAATGGTTTCTTAATAATATGCGACATGTCTGATATGTCACATTCACATATATCAATTCTGTTATCAGAAGTTTTTTTGCATTCACATGAATAATTAGTTTTATCAGAGATACCATTTTTTGTGAAACTTACCGGTATATATGCAAGTCCGGATAATCCCTTAAGATTAACAATCCATTCTCCAAATGATATGTCTTTGTAATCATGTACTGTCAGATTATAAAGAATCAGGTGCTTGCAATAATCCTGAATATCGGGATTATTAATTGTAAAATCAGTTATTAATGAAATGCTCTTTTCTTCAGCTCTAAGATTATCAAGCACAGCATCATAGTCATAATTGTGAGAATCTCTGCCAATATCTACCTGCGAGTTATATTTTTTTTCTTTAGCAGCTTCATCATTGACAGCATTGTCATATGCAGTATGTGCTTCTTCTAATAATTTTGCAGCATCTTCATATTCTTCTTTTGCATATTTCTCTGCGTTAACAGCTTCATCATACGCCGGCTTAAGGCGGTTTTGTGCCTCTATTGTACGGTCATATGCAACTTTTTTAATTGTTTCAATTGAATGAATCTGTTCATAGTCTTTTTTCTTATCAGCTTCTTCAGCCTCTGCTTTTTCAAGCATCGTCTTTCTGCCTGATATTAATGAAGAATTACGATTGTATTCTTCCTGTAAATCCTGAATAGAAGCTACAGCCTTATTATATTTATCTTCCAATTCTTTAAGCAGGGCTTTTGCTTCGTCTATCTTATCCTGTGATTTATCAGCCGCATCAATATACTCATCATATACGGCTTTTTTTGCATTGAGATTCTCTTCTACTTTGCTGATACTGTCTTTAAAAGTATCAGCTTTCTTTTTTATATTATAGAATCTGTCTCCCATTTCAATTGTCTTCTGTTTAGCCGCAGAATGAACTTCTGATGCTTTTTTAGAAGCTTCTTTAGCATTATTAATCTCATCTTTAAGTGACAAAAGGGATGCCTCTGCTTTATTCAATTCAACTTTTATAAGATCAACCGAAAGTATATATTCATGAATACCAGAATTATCTGATGATACTGCGTTGATATTATCATCATAATCTTTCTTTGCTTCTTCAAGCTTAGCTTTACTATCGTTAATCTTCTGTTTAAGGACAGATAAATGTGCTTTTGCTTTAGCAACGTCCTGTTCAGCTTTTGTTATAACAGCGAAATTGTTCATAAAAACACCCTCTTTAACTATATTGTTATTTCATTATCATAATGAAGAAATACTTATTTAAGTGCATCAGCAAGCTGGTCTAATGCAGGAATATCAGTTTCTTTAAGAACTGATTTAATTGTGACAACAGGTTCAACAATTGTTATATTTTTCATTGTTTCAAGTATGTTTCGCATTGTTTTTGCAGCTGTAGGTGCCCATGAGCCATTCTCAATAAGTCCTACTGTTCTGTTCTGGAATGCTTTTGCCTGAAGGTGATGAAGAAAATCCTGCATAATTGGGAATACACCTGCATCATAACTTGCGGCAGCCAGAACCATTCTGTCATATCTGAATGCATCTTTTACTGCCTCAGCAATATCACATCTTGAAAGGTCAGTAATAACAACATTATCAACGCCTTTGTTGCGAAGCATTTCTGCAAATTGTTCGGCAGCATATGCAGTATTGCCATGAATTGAAGCATAGGCTATAAATACACCTTTGCTTTCTGGCTGATAACTGCTCCATGTGTTATATAAGTCAAGGTAATATCCGAGGTTATCTGATAATACAGGACCATGTAATGGACATATAGTCTTAATATCAAGTGCCGAAGCTTTTTTAAGTAAGGTCTGGACAGGAGCACCATATTTACCAACTATGTTAAAATAATATCTTCTTGCTTCACATGCCCAGTCCGCATTCTCAGTAAGCGACAGAGCCCCAAATTTTCCAAACCCATCAGCTGAGAACAGAACCTTCTCACTGCTTTCATAAGTTACCATAACCTCAGGCCAGTGAACCATTGGCGCCATGACAAAAGTAAGAGTGTGGGAACCAAGATTAAGAGTATCTCCTTCTTTAACAGTAAGAGAATTCTTAATGTTAATATTCTCAAAGAACTGGTTAATCATTACAAATGTCTTGGCATTACCTACTACAGTGATTTCAGGGAAAAGTTCAATAAGTCTGGCAAGGCTTCCAGCATGGTCAGGTTCCATATGCTGTATAATTACATAATCAGCATTCCTTCCATCCAGAGCATTAAGAAGATTGTTTTCCCAGTCTTTCATTCCACGCTTGTCGACAGTATCCATAATGGCTGTTTTGTCATCAAGAATTACATATGAGTTATATGAAACACCATCTGGAACAGCATACTGGCTTTCAAAAAGATCTATTGTTGTATCATCAACTCCGATGTATTTTATTTTATCTGATATATTCATAATTTGTACCTCTCTTTCTTGTTCTGAAATTAATAAATTGCATAAAATCAATTGTTATAAGTATAACATTTATCTGACAGAAGTTAAATGGTAATTGTTTATAAGAAATCATGATTTTATTATGCTTTTTTTATAAAATCAACTTGTTATTATTTTGTCATAGTAGTAAAATATAGTCAACTTTTAAAAGTGAACAATTTTATATTTATGGAGGCGTTTTTATGGCACAGAGATTTATTTTGAATGGAACTTCTTATCATGGAGCAGGTGCAATCCAGGAGATTGCAACAGAAGTTAAGTCAAGAGGGTTTAAGAAAGCATTTGTATGCTCTGATCCTGATCTTGTTAAGTTTGGTGTGACAGCAAAGGTTCTTAAGGTTCTTGATGATAATGGTTTTTCTTATGAATTATATTCTAACATCAAGCCTAATCCAACAATTGAGAATGTACAGACAGGTGTAGAAGCATTCAAGAATGCGGGAACAGATTATCTGATAGCTATTGGTGGTGGTTCTTCTATGGATACAGCCAAGGCAATCGGTATTATAATCAACAATCCTGAGTTTGCTGATGTAAGAAGTCTTGAGGGTGTTGCTGATACAAAGAATCCGGCAGTTCCTATTATTGCAGTTCCTACTACAGCTGGTACAGCCGCAGAAGTTACCATTAATTATGTGATTACTGATGCAGAGAAGAATCGTAAGATGGTATGTGTAGATCCTCATGATATTCCTGTTGTTGCTGTTGTAGATCCTGATATGATGTCAAGCATGCCTAAGGGTCTTACTGCTGCTACCGGTATGGATGCTCTTACACATGCTATTGAGGGTTATATTACTGCTGGTGCATGGGAATTATCTGATATGTTCCATCTAAAGGCAATTGAGATTATTGCCAAGAGTTTAAGAGGTGCAGTTGATAATACTCCTGAAGGAAGAGAAGGAATGGCTTTAGGTCAGTACATAGCTGGTATGGGATTTTCTAATGTAGGTCTTGGTATTGTTCATTCTATGGCTCATCCACTTGGAGCACTTTATGATACACCACATGGTGTAGCTAATGCTATTATTCTTCCAACAGGTATGGAGTATAATGCACCTGCTACTGGTGAAAAGTATCGTGATATTGCCAAGGCAATGGGTGTTGAAGGCACAGAAAAGATGACTCAGGATGAATACAGAAAAGCTGCTATTGATGCTGTTAAGAAGCTTGCTGCTGATGTTGGAATTCCTGCTGATCTTAAGGATATTGTTAAGTCAGAGGATATTCCATTCCTTGCACAGTCAGCATATGATGATGCATGCCGTCCAGGTAATCCAAGAGAAACAAGCGTAGAAGAGATTACAAAGCTTTATGAGAGTCTTATCTAAGTAATATATGTATATGTAAATAATAAACCGCGGTATAGTAAATTGCTATATCGCGGTTTATGAATATTATTAATTTTCTGTCATATTAATAAACATTACATTTAATTCTGGTAAAGATCTTTTTAATGATACAGGACATCCTGATGTATCAAGGAAGCAGTGTTCACTTTCGCCAGTACATCTTACTTCTCCAGTCTTTTCATCAATCACAGTATATTCAAGCGTAATTTTTACACCATTGTATTTAACAACCTTGACATTAATAATAACAGTATCATAGTAATGAGTCATAGACTTATATCTGGCATTAACTGATAATACAGGACTTATTATGCCTGATTCTTCCATTTTCTTATAGCCAAAGCCATTCTCTTCAAGAAGAAATGACCTTGCTTCCTCAAACCATCTTATGTAATTAGAATGATGAACTATTCCCATCTGGTCTGTTTCATAATACTGAACCAGATGTTTGTATGGTTTATATATCATAATATCCCTCCTGACATGTTTTTGTATAATCCACAGTTATGAATTTTATTCATTGTGTAATTATAGTTATTCAAATACATTTTTGTCAATTTTAGAAGGGTTGATATTAATTACATTATAATTGGCAGCTACATTTATAATATTGTCAGCGATTATTTTATCATACCTGTTCATCCATTTTCCTGTTACTCCAGTGTATGAAGCAACTTCATCTTTAGATGCTCCTCCCATTAGCATATAGCTTATAGCTGCATGACGGAGTGTCTGCATTGTATAATGCTTCCGCAATTTTTTGGCTTTCACAAGCTTATCTGTGTATGAAGCAAGAAGACGTTCTGTATCGCGCATTTTAATACGGTTTTTTCGTATATTTGTAAATAATGCGCCGCTCTGTATATTTTCAGCCACAATATATGTATCAAGAATTGTACCAAGGTCATCAGGTATAATAAGAAATCTGCTTATATGATTCTTTGGTGGCATATTAATACATAGGTGTCCTGTCTGATTTCGGCATATATATTCTTTGTTCAGATTACATATTTCCTGATTGGTAAGCCCCATCTTAATTACAAGTGAAAATATTAAAAATGCTTTATTGTCATTGGCATCTAATGCCGCACTCAGAAGATTATCAATTTCTTTAGTATCAGGTATTGCATCTTTTGGCAATATTTTATCCTGTTCTGGAAGAGACATACTTTCAAAATGATTAACATATCGTCTGCCATGATTAACAGTATAAGTTTCTATAAATGTACATACAGATTTCATGACTGAAAGTCGCATAACTGCAGTGTTATATGACAGTCTGCCAGAGTTAACCTTCTCTATAAGGCTGTTGTAATAATTCATCGCCTCTTTTCTTGTTAATTTCATTGGGTCGTGTCCAGTTAATTTATCAAAGCTCTTTATAACATTCCAATATTCTTTCCGTGTTCTTGGACGCAAATTTGTCTGGAAATATATCCATATTTCATTTTCAAATTTAGATGAAATCATATGTTATCCTTTCTCAAAAGCAGTAGTGTAGTACAGTTTGGTTATATATGACGACATATGTCTAATCACAAACAAATTATACCATCCCTCCACCAAAAAATCAAAATAAAATAAAACAAAACCCAAAATAATTAAGAAAAGCTTCCTGTCTGAACTCAGTTCACATTTGCTTTTTATGTCGAAAGTCCGTATAATGTATTTATATTTACATTGAAGGAGCTAATATGGAACAGTATTCTAGGCGATTTATAGAAGAGCTCGCAAAGCATATCAACCCAACGATTCTTGAATTTTTCAATAAAAAGAAAAATCTTATGAACTTTCCTACTGATAATGCTGCAGAGCTTATAGACGAAACACTGATGGAGTATCTTGAAGGCAAGACGAGCCGTGAAGATTTAATGCCAATTATAAACAAGATAAAAAAGTCGCGTCTTCAGAAACGTGCCAGATGGTATAAGGCATACAATAACGATATTGATAATATGAATCTGGATGATCCCAAACATCCTCTTGCCAGTTTTATTTCTCTGGCCAGGTCATTAAGACCTGACGAGTATGCTAAACTTTATGGAGATAAAGAACTTGATGATATTATCAAAGATAAAAAAGAAGCTGCTAATGAATGGAAGAATGATTCCGGAAGTCTTTTGATTGATTTTCCTGGACTCTACTCTTTCACTAATAATTCAATATATAATTCTCTTAAGAATGATTTAATTATAAGTGCATGGAAGTATATTGAAAGTGAGCTGGCTGGTAACATTGATTCTTACCTGAGAATGTATCCAGTTGACCTTGTAGATAAACCATTATTCAGCCCATCTTCTTTTACTCTGATGATGGAAACAGCTTCCAATAATTTGTTAAAGGAAATTATCACTGACGATGATGGAGATGAATTGTTAGAGGTCACTGTAGATAATGGTAAACTGACACCACCTAAGTCTATGGATACTGACGACCTTAAGCTAGTTAATGCATTTATATCTAATATTAACATGCAGGAGTTCTCTAAGGAGAAATCTGTTGTTGTCGATCTAAATACTCTGGGTAAAGAGGTCGTTGATTATCATGTAGGTAAGAATGTTCTTAACAAGATAAGTAACTCATGCCGTAAACTGGTAGAGTATAACTTCTCTTATGAAGCTGAAGGCAGTAAGATATATTTCAACTTGTTTGATAATATTGTAATTAAAGAAGATGCTGAGCGCCCATATGCCATAGCACAATTTGGGGAGATCCTAAGCAACGCAATTATTCAGAAGAAGCTTATCTCAATTACTTCTGCTTCTTATGATGTTCTTGATAATAACCTTTCAAAGATTATATGCTATGCGATAAAGCGTGAACAGATTGCTAATCAGGAAACAAGAGTTAATGAATACAGTTATACATACTTCCAGAAGATTGTAAGATTCAAGCTGAAGAACAAAAAGAAGAATCTGCAGCTAATCCAGGAAAGTCTTCAGGAGTTTGTCGATAACCATATTGCTATTGAAAAATTTGAATTAAAGAATGGTGTATTTATCATAACTTTCCTGCCGTTGTCTGATGCTGAGATCGAGGATCTTAATTCTGACAATGATAAGAATGACAAAGGACTTTTGATTGACACCCTTGGATAAATGTCTACATTTTCGCATTTAAAAAATTGATGTAGATTACTGGAGGATAATTGATTATTTTCAATTATCCTTTTTTTATTTGCCTCAACCATGCGATTTATTCATATTTTGTCGTTTATTTTTATTTTTTAGTGTAAAAAATATGCTCTACTCCCCTATTTAAGGCATTTTGATAAATTTTAACGAAATAATCAATATTACTATGTAACCTGATGCTAAAAAATGTAGATATTTTTGGAGTAAATCGGCTCTACTTCTCTGTAAGAGTGTAGATATATTTGGAGTAAATTAATAAAATGTAGATATTTTTGGAGTAAATTTGTTCATTTTCATAAAAAATATGGCTTAAAACTATGCTTAATTGTATATTATTATTATATATAGAATTTATTTTCTACATTTTTTTTTCTTAAAGTCATTGTCAATGTCTACATTTTTGGCTTAAATACTAGATATTCGGGATTTTTTGTTTTTATATATGAATCAATAACACCTAAATGTAGATAAATTTGGAGTAAAAAATACAAAATATGTAAATTGAAGTCTACAAAAAAAAATCACAAGAAATTTCGTAGATAAAAACGGAGTAAAACAAGCATTTTTTAAAAAAATGTAGATAAATTCAGAGTAAAACAATATAAAAATAAATATAATGTGGATAAAAATGGAGTAAAACGACAAATTTGATTTTAACCCTAAATACTGTTAAATTATGGTCTAAAAGGGGGTGAAATGTTTGGATAATTTTGCGAATATTGGCAAAGCAGCTATAATCCAGTCTTTAGGTATCCAGAAGAATTACACAGAAGAAATTGAAACTACTGTAGATGCCATTGATTATAGTAATACAGCTTGTTCAACATGTAAATACAAAGCTATCATCAATACATTTGATAAAAATAGCAAGCCTTATGCTGATGCCTGTGCTTCCTGTGCAAGTTGTCCACATAAGACATTGATCCAAAAGAACGTGTATAAGAAAATCTACCATAATGAAAAAAACCGTTATGGTTACAGACCTATGCTTAAGGCTAATGCCATTAAGCTGTTTTTGTTGTTGCATTTTTATCACCCTGATAATAACGGAATTGTATATAATCTGGAAGCATGTGATCTTGCGTCTGTTATCGGGTGTAATGTAAGAACTGTATGGAATAATCTTAAGGTTCTTGAAGAATATACATATATCTCATATTCGAAGAATGAATATGGGCTTATTAATGTTATCCTCAATGATTATGAAAATTATTACCTTCCTGCCAATAAAGGTGGGCGAGGTTTTCTTGTCATGTCAAAGGAGCTTCTAACAAAACTTAATTCAACAGATTCCCTGGTATCACTCCGTATCTTTATAAGGGAACTTTTAAGTCTTGATTCTCCTGAATTAAAAGGTGTTGCAAGTGTTGATTACAAGAATATCCGCGATATACGTAATACTCTTCCAGCTTACTGTAAACCTTCGGTTATTAAAGCGAAGCTTACGAAGAACTCAGATATATTCAATGTTACATTTAAAGATGATGTTGTCCGGTTCGAGATTGATAAAGCATATATTCCAAAGAATCAGAAAGCCTATGTACATGAGGAATATGTAGGAATCCTGCAGAATTTTATATGGGAATTTAATCAGAATGTTGCTTATGTTAATTCCGGAGAAAATGTTTCTGGGAAATTCAGTTCATTTTTTAATATTAATACTCCAGTTGCTTCTTATAAACTTATGAAGCTCACTGATATTGAAATTGATGATATTGCAAGTCTTTCCTTACACTATTCTTATGAAATTGTGATAAATGCACTGTCTGTTGTTTATAAAGAATATTATATGTACGAAAAGACTGTAAATAACCTTGCGGGTCTTTTGTCGACAATAATTCGGTCTCAATTTAATAATCTTAAAAAGGCTGCTTAAAAAACAGTCTTTTTTCTGTGTCTTTTTTCATTAATATCTGCATAAATTATCTAAAGATCCTTTCTCCCCTTACCTGGTCTTAGTTTCTTAAGTTAAATATATGTCATTTATTTAAAAAATATGATAAAAATTAATATAAAAAGTGGCAATAATGACTAATATATTAATAAATCATGGAAAAAAAAAGACGATTAATAACTCAAAAAAGACCAAATATAAAATAAAAAAACTTCCTCTGAAATAAAAATTCTCATATAAAATCAAAAAGACTTTTTTTAAAAAAAATATATAACTGATTTAAATAAAGATTCAGCTTTTCTGAAAAACATATACGTCTTAAATATCCTCAAAATCAATAACCATCTGCCTTTCAGGATTTCTCATTTATCAATATATGTTAACTTGTTAATAATATATATATATATTTATTTATAAAAAAAGACGGATATTAATGCATAAATAGTACTTCATGCATAATATCCGTCAAAAATTTGACTTTGTAATTTGCCCATATTTCAATTTTTATCATATGAAAATATAAATATGTATCTAAATCATAAAATGTCCTATATTGTCAAATTATAGGTTTTCAATTAAATCAACAAGTCTATCCTTTAAAATTTCAACACGTATTTTTAATTCTGCATCATTTTTTATGATTGATTTATTATTCTTTAGTATATCAAAATTATTTTCTAATAAATTAAGTGACTGTTCCAATTTCGCAATTGAATTAATTCTTTTAAGTTCAGAATCGGAGATTGAAGTCTGACGTTGTTCCTTTTCCTTCTGCTGCTGCTTGAGTTTTTCAACCTGAGCTTCCATTTTTGCTTTTTCTCTTTCAGCTTTTTCTTTTGCTTGCATGGCGAATTTAACCATCTCGTCTTTATCAGGCTGTTTTTCTTTTGAGTTACCATTGCTTTGAAAATCGTTTATCTTTTGTTCTAGCAATTCAATTGTATGTTTCTTATCTTCTATTTCTTTAGTAGCTGAATCAAGCTGCTTTTTATACTGTCTCGCTTCATCTGCTCTTTCTTCAGAAAGTTTCTTAATAGATTGGAATTCAGCATTTTCAATTGTACCGTTTTTCTGAATAATTGAAAGTATTGTCTTCTGAGCGTCTTCATCTAGTTTACCAAATTTATCTGCCTGATTAAGATCAATACCATTGGAATTAAGAAGTTCAGATAATTCTGGAATCAGTTTTTCTGCTGTTGTGTATTTTCTTGCTTGTCGTTCAGATATGTTAAGCTGGCTGGCTATTTCAGCATGAATATTTTTAATTTCACCTTTAAGCTTCTTGGCTTCATAAAGTTCTAATAGTCTGCTTACTTCCCATCGCTTCACTTCCATGCTTGATTCTCTTACATCATGGTTTGCAGAGATAAGCATAATTTCTTCATCAATATCAGATATGTCAGATTTCTCTACTTTACAGGGAATTCCTGCAGGAAAATTATCACGATATTCTTTATCAGTCATCTGGCATATAGCATGGTATCTTCGTTCACCTGATATAAGACGATATTGATCTGTTTCTGCATCATATAAAACTGAAAGGTTATGACGGAGACCATTAACAAGAATACTTTCTTTAAGTGCTTCTATTCCGTCTTGTGTATATTGTTCATTCTTAGGATTAGGAATAATCTTATCTTTTGGGATATATTTAAAATTGTATTGTGTCTTAGCCTGGATTTCTCTGAGTTTTTCTCCACCATCATTATTAAGTACACCGGATTTTGTTGATCCAGCACTAAAATTTTTCTTAGCCATATTATTTCTCTCCTTTCAGATATCTTGCAAGCTTGCGGTAATGTGCTGTGTCCATAAGTCCAAGATAGTTTACAAGTTCAACGTAATCAAGAGATGCAGGACACTTTTTATCGTATGATAATAATGGTTCAAATGTTGTATTTGATTCATTAACTGCTATGCAGTTTCTGATAGATATTGGAAGAAATCTATCACCGAACATATTTTCATAACTTTCATACATCTGTCTGAAAAGAGTTGTTCTTCCTGCTACTCTTGTCATAAAGATACCAGCAAATTCAATACTTAAAGCATATTTATCGTTAAGCTCTTCTATAGTATCGAAAAGAGACATAAGACCATCATATGAGAAATTATCGACACAAATAGGAGTAATAATCTTATCACTGGCACACATCGCACATGATGTTAGATATGACTTGAACGGAGAATTATCTATAATTATGTAATCGAACTCGTCCTTAATTAAATTCAAGTTATAGCGTAAATATAATTCAACATTAACCTCTTTCATTTTGTCATATATTTTGTAAATAAGGCTGTTGAGTTCTCGTGATGCTGTAAGTATAGAAATGTTATTATATTCAGTTTTAGTTATATAGTTCATAACTTCATCTTTATTATTCTGTTTCTCACAAAACAGACGTTCGTAATCTATATCTGGATTAGCTTCTGCCTGACCATACATTTTTGTTGTATTCATCTGTGGATCAAGGTCAATAAGCAATACTTTGTATTCTGAGATAGCAAGAATCTGTGCTATTGTAATTGCTGATGTAGATTTGCCTACTCCACCCTTTTCGTTAATCAAACTAATTACTTCTGTCATAGTTTTTCCTTTCGCATATTAATATAAATTTATTATACAACATTTTGATTTCTTTTCAATTGTTTTCGGGAATGTTTTTAAGAAATATTTGAACTGAGTTCATTTTTTGACATAATTATACTTTTTATAAAAAATTGCACTCAGTTCATTAATAATTATAAAAAGTAATAATCAGATAGGCATATTATGTATCCTGAAATGTAGGTAATAACTAAGTAACAATTATATAATAATGATTTATCAAATTGAATAATATAATACAAGATACATTTGAACATAAAAGATATTATCAAAATATTATGAACTGAGTGCAATTTACATTAATAACAAAAGGAGAATAATGAATAGTCAATTTATAAAATTTGAACTCAGTTCACAATAATATAAAACATTGATAAATTAATGAAAATCATTACGGAAAATGAACTGAGTGCAAATTATAAAATTAAAGCAACAATCAGAACATGTGTTTTATATGTTTCATGTGAAACATTATAACAATATATAGTGCTTCAGATAATCTGTAACCACAATTCTTTATTACATCTCTTGAGTTATTGTAATTGTGACTGTATAATTAACAAAAATATTAAATATTAAAAAACAGATTAATGAGGTTATTATGGTATTTAATCATACATACAGAATTGGACTTGAAGATTGCGGAAAAGAAAATGAAGCTACTAACAAAGCAATTCTTACAATTCTTGAGGATATTGCAGGCTTACATTCAGCAACAGTGGGACTTGGACTCAATGAAATTAATAAAACAGGCTGTGCGTGGGTGATTTTGAAATGGCAGGTACAGATTATCAAGCGTCCAGAATATAATGATGAATTAAATGTTTATACATGGTCAACATCTGCAAATAAGCTTTTTGCTGATAGAGATTTTAAAGTGCTTGATAATAATGGTGAGACAATTATTATTGCAACTTCACGATGGATATATATGGATATTAACAAAAGAAGACCAGTCAGAATAACCGCTGAAATTATGGATAGGTATGAATCTGAGCCAGAAAGACGTGTGTTTTCAGAAGAAATTACTAAAAATGAGATTCCCGATACAGAATATAAAGAGATTTCGTATAATATTTTAAGAAGAGATGTCGATTATCTTGGACATATGCATAATATAAGTTATCTTGATGCGGCATATGAGATTATGCCAGAAGAATACTTTAATGGTCCACAATTTAACTATATAAGTATCGATTATTGTAAAGAATTATTGAAAAATGACGAAGTAAAAGCACATTTTTACCGAATTGACAACGGATGTATAATATCATTAAATACGGAAAAGATAAATTCAGTAATTACACTGAAATATTAGCGAAAGACAGTTATATAAAACTGCTGGAATCCAGTATATATTAGTTATATTGGGGATTAGCTGCTTTGAAAGGAGTATTTTTATGAGTTTGATTAATAAAGAAAAGGTTTTAAATGGTGTAGGAAAGGCTGTAGATGTTACTAACAAAGCAGCAGATAAGGCTTCTTCATTTGTCAAAGAAAAGAAAATTGACAAGAAAGCTATGAAAGCTGCGAAAACTGCCGAAAAAGGTATCAAAATAGCAGGAAATAAGATTGGAGAGGTTGCAGGAGAAATCGTGGCAGGTTATAAAAGTAAGGCGGGAGGTACTTCTTCAGGTACTTCTTCTACAGGCAGCACAGCACCAGATATCATTGTAGATGCCAAAGATATTAAAGAACATGTAAGTGATGAGGAATAGTAATGCAAAGTGATTTTTCACAGGGAAAAGTCTGGAAAAATGTTATTAATCAGGCAATTCCGCTTATGGTCGCTCAGCTTATACAGATTCTGTATAATGTTGTTGACCGGATATACATTGGGCATCTTCCTGTTATTGGAAGCAATGCTTTAACAGGAATAGGACTGGTTTTTCCTATTACAACACTTGTTGCGGCATTTACAAATCTGTTTTCAACAGGTGGTGTGCCGCTCTTTTCTATGGCAAGAGGAGCAAAAGAAGAAAAGAAAGCGGAACTTATACTAGGACAGGTTGTATCATTGCTTTTTGTTACATCGCTGGCACTTATGGCGTTATGCTATATATTTAAAAGACCAGTACTGTTCCTTTTCGGAGCAAGTGAAGAAACTTATGTATATGCTGACCAGTATCTTAAAATATATCTTCTGGGAACGATATTTTCAGTGTTTTCAACCGGACTTAACGGATTTATTAATGCACAGGGATATCCTAAAAAGGGCATGATGACAGTTATGCTTGGTGCAATTATTAATCTCATTCTTGATCCAGTGTTCATATATGGGCTTCATATGGGAGTTTATGGTGCAGCAATAGCCACAGTAATAAGCCAGGGCGTGTCTTTTATGTGGGTTTTAAGCTTTTTTATGGGAAAGAAAACATTTTACCATATAAAAAAAGAAAATCTGATTCTTAAAGCAGGGATGGTTGGAAAGATTACATCTCTTGGAATATCAGGATTTGTTATGCAGGGAACTAACTGCCTCGTACAGGTTGTATGTAATAAAATGCTGTTTATGTATGGTGGGGATATGTATGTAGGAATTATGACTGTAATTAATTCAGTCAGGGAGATTCTTTCTGTTCCCGGTAGTACGCTTGGAAGTGGTGCACAGCCTGTTCTTGGCTACAATTATGGTGCAAAGCAGTATGAAAGAGTCAGAAAAGCAATTAGATTCACGGCGGCAATAGGATTTTTATACATGCTCATTGCGTGGCTTGCTGTAATTATATTTCCGAAAGAGATTCTGTCGGTATTCACGACTGATAAGGCTATGATAGTTTCAGGAGAACATGCGTTAAAGCTGTATTTTTTTGGATTCTTTTTTATGTCATTCCAATTCGTGGGACAGTCGACATTTACAGCACTTGGCTGTGCAAAGAGGGCGGTATTTTTCTCTATATTCAGGAAAGTAATTATAGTTGTTCCGCTTACAATTATTCTTCCTATGCTTGGACTTGGAGTTGAAGGAGTGTTTATTGCCGAGCCGGTATCTAATGCAATAGGCGGTCTGGCAAGCTTTACAACAATGTATTTTACACTTTACAAAAAACTGCCGGAATAGTATTCTAAAGACAATGATAGCAAAGGTGCCATCGCTTCTGTATAGGGAGCGGTGGCTTTTTTAAAATCTTGGAAAGAAGGATAATTTATGGATATATTTGACATAATAGGACCTGTGATGGTTGGTCCGTCAAGCTCACATACAGCAGGTGCTGTCAGAATTGGTTATATTGCAGGAAAACTTATGGGAGAGCCAATTGCAAAAGCAGAAATCCTTTTATATGGTTCGTTTCTGGCAACAGGAAAAGGGCATGGAACAAGAAAGGCGCTCGTTGCCGGACTTCTTGGAATGAAACCGGATGATATGAGAATTCCGGACAGTTTTGAGATTGCTAAGGAGCATGGCATAGAGGTTGCTTTCGGAGAATCAGCATTAAGAGATGCACATCCGAATACAGCCCAGATTTTCCTGACATCTGTAACTGGTAAGAATCTTGAAGTTGTTGGTGAATCACTTGGAGGATCACGAATTAATATTGCTCAGATTGACGGAATATCTACGAATTTTTCAGGTGATTATCCGACACTTGTTGTGCATAACATGGATCAGCCTGGACATGTTGCAGAAGTTACATCAATGCTTGCACACAAATCAGTTAATATTGCTGCCATGCAGTTGTACAGGGCTGGCAGAGGCGGCAATTCAGTTATGGTGCTTGAGTGTGACCAGGAAGTGCCAGAGGAGGGAATTAACTGGTTAAGACATGCAGAAGGTGTTGTCAAGGTGACTTATCTTGGCTTGGAATAATCATAATGCAGAATTTGATTAGCATAATTATTGGTGAAAAATGGAGGATTTATGGCAGAATATCATTCAATCAGTGACCTTGTGAAATTAAGTATTAATAATAAGCAGGAATTATGGCAGGTTGTTCTTACGGGACAGGCACATGACAAGCTTATGTCTGAAAGAGATGTATTTGCACAGATGAAAAAGATGTATCAGGCTATGAAGAGCGCAGATGAGCAATATGACCAGCAGTTGAGGTCACCAAGTAAAATGGCTGGTGGTGATGGATATAAAATGCGCATTTATAATGAGTCTGGCAGGAATATATGTGGTGATTTTATTGGTGTGGTTATGGAAAAAGCATTAAAGATGGGGGAATCGAATGCATGCATGAAGAGAATTGTAGCAGCTCCTACAGCAGGTTCATGCGGTGTTATTCCAGCTGTATTACTGTCTTATGAAAAATGTTTTGGTGTTACAGAAGATGAATGTGTAAAAGCGTTATTAATTGCTGCAGGAATAGGTGCGGTAATTGCTGAAAATGCATCTATTGCAGGAGCAGCAGGTGGCTGTCAGGCAGAGATTGGTTCTGCAAGTGCAATGGCAGCGGCGGGACTGGCTTATATGCAGGGAGCAGATAGTGAAGGATGTGCAAATGCCCTGGCACTTGCTTTAAAGAGTATGCTGGGGCTGACATGTGATCCGGTTTGCGGATTAGTTGAGGTTCCATGTATAAAGAGAAATGTTTCTGGGGCAGTCAACGCAATTACGGCGGCACAGATGACAATGGCAGGTATAAAGAGCGTAATTCCTGCAGACGAGGTTATAGATTCCATGAGAAGAATCGGTAATGATATGCCGGTATGTCTTAAAGAAACAGGTGAAGGGGGACTGGCAATAACACCAACTGCAAAAGTGTATAAGCAAAAGTTAAATAATATTGACAACTAATGTCACAAAAGTTGACGAAAAACTGACAAAAAATACTGTTTTTTAAAAAAAAATGGCAAAAAATCTGTTGAATGACAAAAATAATATGCTATAATATAGATGATTGTAAAAGAGATTGAATTTGTTTGAATGAATTTGAATGATTTTACAATTAACATTACACACAGATATAAGGATAACTCCATAATTCCTTATATTTGACTATATTTCTATCCCCTCTACTCATCCCCGGTTCCCCCAGAACCGGGGAAGTTTTTTATGCGCGGATAGCGAGGAGAATATAAAAATGCGCTGTAATCATGCTTGCATGAATTGAAACTTTTTTACATGTGGGCATCAGTATATGCTATAATTAAACAATATGTTTACATTCAGACAATACCGGCTATGAGTAAATAAATAATCAGAGGATGGAGTTAGTTATGACACGAAAAGAACTTAATGAAATTAAATCACAATATACATTAGAGGATTGTGGAATATTAAGGTTATGCGGATGCTATGTTGATGGTGAGCGAAATAAGATAACACAGTTTAATGAGAATTTTCTTAATCTTCCGGAAGAGGAGAAGCATAAATATTTTGATATATTTAAGAAGACTCTTTCAGGAACACCAGGAAAGAATCTGGTTGATATGAAGTTTAATGTCGATGCGTATGCTGATGAGGGCGCAAGAACATTTTTAATGAACTTAAGAGACAGCGGACTTAAGGATGACAGACTTCTTAACGAATTCTATGACAGGATTATCAATAATTACAGCTATGTTGGTAATTATCTGATTCTTCTAATTAATCAGGTATATGATATTCCTGCGGTTACTACTGATAATATAGAGATGGATGATGCATCTGATGAGGTTTACAGCTACATTTTATGCAGTATATGTCATGTGAATCTTTCTAAGCCGGGGCTTGGGTATGATGAGGAGGACAATAATTTCCACGATAAGAAGCAGAATCATATGGTAGATGTACCGGATGTGGGATTTCTGTTCCCGGCATTTAATAAGAGAAGTGCAGATGAGGATATGGCACTTTTCTATACTAAAGATGTCAGTGAGTTTGAGGACGGGCTTATCGACTGCCTGCTTGACTGTGCGGTTCCGCTTCCTGCAAAGCAGCAGAAGGAAACATTTACATCACTTGTTAATGAGACACTTGGTGAAGAGGCTGACCTTGAGATTGTGAAGAATATTCATGAAAATCTTGAGCAGATTATAGAAGAGAAGAAGCAGGAAAGTCCGGCACCGGTTATGCTTGATAAAACTGAGATGAAGGATCTGTTGGAAAAAAGTGGTGTTAAAGAAGAAAAGCTTGAGAATTTCGAGGAGCACTTTGAGATGGCTGCCGGTGAACATGGAAAGCTTGTTGCATCAAATGTTTCATCTGGTAAGAAATTTGAAGTGAAAACGCCGGATGTTGTCATAAAGATTAATTCAGATAAGACAGATATTGTGAGTACACAGGTAATTGATGGAAGACAGTGCCTTGTAATTCAGATTGACGAGAGACTTGAGGTTAATGGGATTTCAGTTAATCCTGATACAGGTGAGGTTATAGACAGAACCGCTGAGGGATATGTAGAAGAATGATTATGGAGGATGAGTCTGTATGACATTGAAGAAGTTGCTGCATAATTTCAATGGGCATCTGCACACGGTTAATTCCCACAGAAGGCTGGTGAGAAAATACTGCTTTAAGCTTGGATTATACAGGCAGGGAATGATGCATGATTTGTCAAAATATTCGCCATCGGAGTTCATACCAGGGGTTAAGTACTATCAGGATGGACACAGAAGCCCTAATAATGCCCAGCGTGAAGATGAAGGTGTTTCAAAGGCATGGCTGCATCATAAGGGTAGGAACAAACATCATTTTGAATACTGGATAGATTACGATGTCGATGGTAACAGCACTATTCTTGCAGGAATGAAAATGCCTGTGAAATATGTTGCTGAGATGTTTTGCGACAGAGTTGCAGCGAGCAGGATATATAATAAAGACAAGTACAAAGATTCAGATCCATTGGATTACTATATTAAGGGGCTTGGGCATTATATTATGCACCCGGAAACAGATGAACTTCTTCACAATCTTTTGAAGATGCTTGCTGATAAAGGGGAAGAGTATACATTTGCATATATAAAAGCAAATGTGCTTAAGAAAAAGAAAACAGGCGAATTATAGCAATTTTTTGGTGAAACTTTAATATTTTGACAAGAAAAAGGTTTTTAAAATTGGTGTAATAGTGTATAATTTAAGGAACAATATGAACAAGAAAATGTTCTGGTGAATAATTTAATAAGAGGAAAGGGAGGTCTTATAATGGGGATAATGCATACTAAGGCCGAAAGAACTGAAAAGGTTAAAGAGATTAAGGCTGAGAACGAGAAGAAGGTAAAAGAGGTCAGGGCAAAGAAGAAAGAGCTTGATGCAGAGGTTAAGAAGAAAGCTAAACAGGTTGCTGCTGACGGAAAGAAGAGAAGAGCAGGTATTACATTCAGACTGGTTATGCTTGCTATTGTACCGGTAATTGTTATGGTACTGGGGCTTATTACAACTACAATATTCAGTCTTAAGTCAGGACTGGAAGAAGAGGCCATGGATGGACTAGAACTGTTAAGTGGGGCAGTACAGAGTTCTTATGAGGATATTAAAGGCAACTATGAATATAAGAACGGTAGATTATTCAAGGGTGGCGAAGAATTGACTATTAAACCGGCTGCACTTGATATATATGTCAAGAACTCCAAGAATGATGTCCAGGTTACACTTACATATGGAACCAAGAGAGTTCTTACAACGCTTACTGATAATAAGGGAGCAAGATTAACGGGAACAGATATATCAAGTGAAGTGTGGGATGTAGTTAAGACGGGAAAGACATATAGAGATACTAATTATAAGGTAGATGGAAAGAGATACTGTGCAGTATATGTGCCACTAAAGGATAATAACCAGGTTGTAGGATGTGTATTTGCAGGACAGCCTACATCAGATATTACAAACTATATAATGCAGAAGGTTGGAACAATGCTTATAGTTTCTGCAGTAGTACTTATAGTAGTAGGAATTGTGGCAACATTTATAGCACAGAGTATTTCAAAGTCGATTAAGAGAGCAAGTGTATCTGTAACGAAAGTTGCCGGAGGAGATCTTACAGTAGAGGTTGATAAGACTGTACTTAAGAGACAGGATGAAATCGGAGACATGGGCAGAGCCCTTGAAACTCTTATAATTAAGTTAAGAGAAATTGTTGGAAGTCTTGCGAAGTCTGCAACAGATCTTGGTGAGTCAGGTAATTCAATTGACTCTATGGCTTCACAGTCAAGTGTTGCTGCAGGAGAAATCAGTACAGCAGTAGAAGAGATATCTAAGGGTGCAGTATCACAGGCAGAAGATATTGAGACAGCAACTAATGAAATTATGACAATGGGTGAACAGATTACTCAGATAGTTAATAATATTGCTGACCTTACAAAGACATCTAAGAACATGGAAGAAGCCGAAAGTGCTTCACAGGATACAATGATTGAATTAAGTGATGCAGTCCAGAGAACTACTGATGCAGTTGCAAGAATTGCAAAACAGATAGAGACAACTAATGAATCGGTAGATAAGATTGGCAATGCTGCTTCACTTATTGCAGATATTGCAAGCCAGACAAGCCTGTTATCACTGAATGCTTCTATTGAATCTGCAAGAGCAGGAGAAGCAGGAAAAGGATTTGCAGTTGTTGCATCAGAGATTCAGAAGCTTTCATCACAATCTGACAGCACAGCAAGTAAGATTCAGGAGATTATTACAGATCTCCAGAATGATTCGAAAGAAACACTTGAGGTTATGAGAAGTACAGAAGTTCTTGTAAGAGAACAGTATGAAAAGCTTGCAGCAACTAAGGAAAGATTCAAGGAAGTTGGTAATGGCATTAATGTTTCAAAGCGTGGAACAGATGTTATTAAAGGCAATGCACAAGTATGCGACAGTTCAAGAGTTACCGTTGTTGATGTAATATCTAATCTATCTGCTATATCAGAAGAGAATGCTGCTTCAACACAGCAGACAACATCTTCTATGCAGGAGCTTAATGCAACTATTAATATTCTTGCAGAAACAGCAGCTAAGGTTAAGGAAGTATCAGACCAGCTTAATGAAGATATGAAGTATTTTAAGATGTAATCAGAATAAAAATTACCGGTTAAGTTTGTTATATTACGAACTTAACCGGTATTTTTTATGCTTTTTCTAGTACATTTATTAATTCTTTGAGCTGTGCCCGGATTTTCTTACGATTGATATCCGAATAACCAATTTCGTTAGCAATATGGTAAAGATATTCCTGAAAGTTCTGTACAATCTGTGGATGATTGAAGTCAAAAACCATGCTTGGCAGGGCTGTACGGATAAGCATTGCCTCAGATCCTTCGTTAACAATTATACATACGTTATCATCTGGATCATATTGTATCGGAACAAAGAAATAGTCAGGATGTGTATCCATAATTCTTATAATATTCTGCAGATGCTTTGCATATGAACGGGGCGTGTAATATACAGCTGTCTGTTGTCTTACAACAGGGAAAATAACCGGAACATGGCCAGCTATAACTTCTTCAGCAGTTGCCAGTGGACATATATCAACATTGCGTAAATCATCAAATACAGTGGATAACTGGTAAGAGGTACGCAGATTTACACCAAGGCTGTCAGGATTATTATTAAGAAACTCTGTTATCAGCTCTTCCGGCATGGCTGCTGGAGGAAGACTCAATCCCTTCTGGATATGGTTTACATGGGTGTTTAATATACGGTGGAAACACTCAGAAACATCCTCTGCTGATTCATATATATTCATGGTTGGCCTGCAGTAGGATAAAAATGTTTTGAATTCATTCTCTTTTATTGAAACAACTGCAGGTTCGGTTGTCATAACAGTAAATGAATTATCACTTACCGTTGAAAGACAGTCAGAGTAAACTGCAACATGCGGAGGATAAATTATGCTTATTTTTGAAAACAGATTATCACGCATGCGAGGATAGTAGTAAGATTTCACCCGTCCGGTAATATATGCCGGAACCCAGTAGAAAAACTCTTCAAAAAACTGAGTGGTATTAACAGGAGAAGGGGAAATCTGGCATATAGTATATCCATAATCTATCAATCTGAGCAGAAGCTTCTGTATAGAATTAAGAATTTCCTTATTATCAAATATACTGTAAACATCATCATCAATCCATACATATACTGTACCGTGGTCTTCAAGGGTAAGAAGATGGTTGATAAAACTGATAACAGCCTGTTTTTTTCCTTCGGACTTATAAAGAATACTGGTAGCATTGGGAATTACGTCAATGGATTTTATTCCCATAATATTATTAGTGCCTGATGAAGAGATATTTTCATTAAGAATGCCGTCAACCAGTGTATTGGTCTGAGGAAGCTCATCTGCCAGCCACTGGTAAAGCATATCTGAATATTCAGGCAAAGGTCTGGAATGATTGAATCTGCTATAATCAGACGCAAGAGCCAAAGCCTTTCTTTGATAGCTGAGTTTAATTGAAGCGGCAAAATAGTCCGACATTCGTCTTAAAACTTCCTTGTTACGGGGACATTTTCTCTTGCCACTGCGATACAGGCTTACAGCGGAATTATCGATGCCAACAGCACCAGCCAGAGTTGTATTGTTAGTGTTTGTTATATCCATGAGAAATTTGAATTTGTCATTAAAAGTCATAAGCTCCCCCTTATGCAAATGCGTGAACGCCAGAAATAATAAGCGTTGTAAGCGTGCGTGCCATTTCATCAAGAGTGATACCGTCAGGGTTGATTATCCATTCATAATACGCGGAAACCATTCCGCCAGCGACAAAGTTAGAAATCAGAGGATATTGCTCAGAAGGAACATTCATCTTAATATCCTTGTCTATCAGCTCTTTGAGAAGAGTTTCCTGCAATGCTTTCTGGAGCCTGTTAAAAAGCAGGCTTCCATTGTCCGAAGCAAAAAGGTTTCTTGCAATATCTGCATCAGACATAATTGTATTAAGAAATGCAAATAAAGTCTGAGGTGAAAACATATTATAATCCTCAGACATAGCACACAAAAGATCTTTAAGAGATGTTATAAGCTCATTAATTCCTTCATCAAGAACATCATTGACAGTAGAGTAATATGTGTAAAATGTTTTTCTGTTAATGTCAGCATGTGCAGCAAGCTCGGTAACTGTTATTGAATTAAGCTTTTTCTTCTGCATAAGCTCAACAAGTGCTTCGTAAATTGCTTTTTTAGTTTTTATAATTCTGCGGTCAGCTTTAATTTCATGTGCAGAGGTAAAACTAATTTCTTCAGATTTTGCCATAATAAACTCCTATTAATCAGATTATAAAATATATATAAAATTGTTATGAAAATACTATGAAAAATGTATTTTGCAGTTAACTATATTGTACAACATTTGCAAATGATAGTAAACAAAATACGACAAAATGTTACATAAGTGCCAAAAAGAAATTAATTGACCTTTGAAAATATTTGTTAAAAAACATACAATGCTGATTGGAAACATATTGTATGATATTGGAACATTTGTGTATTAACTTGTGATTAAATATTAATACGCGGATAAATGATTTGACAGCAAGAGGTATCAAATGAGAAAGAAAAATGCATTTATTAATGTAACAGCCAGTATGGGGAGAGGTCTTTTATACGCTTACCTGTATATTATGTTCAGACCTAAGATATGTTATCAGAGCAGAAAAGCTAAAGAGGAAATTGAAAAAGGCGGAGTCATATTTATTGGCAATCATGTGGGACATAATGACGGACAGATGTTTTATATGCTGTTTAAGAACAGTGTCCTTATAATAGCCAAAGACTGGGCTGATAAGAAGATTTTAAAGTGGCTTACAAGCGGTGGTAAGTTTATTTCTGTAGACCGCTTTGGAACAGATATTACATGGATAAGAGGAGCATCGGAGCATCTTCGTGCAGGAGATAATATGATAATTTTCCCAGAAGGACATACTTCTAAGACAGGGGTTATGGATGAATTCAAGCCGGGCTTTGCAATGTTGGCAGTTATGTCAGGTGCAAAAATTGTTCCGGTATATAATGACGGAGAATATCATAAGCTGTTTGGGAAGAGACTTAAGCTGTATGTTGGCGAGCCGATGGAACTTACTAAAGAGGGAAAGGGGCTTAATGCGGAATATCTCGCAGGGGAGTGTGCGAGGTTCCGGGAGGCTGTGGAGCAGCTCGGAAGGTAGTGACAGGACGGACGGGGCTGCCTCCGGCTGGCGATCCCGCATTTAGTTAATAAAATCCGGGAAGGTGTCAGTCGTAGGTTCACGGTTTATGGGTTTGTGTGGAAAAAACCGTCTGAGGACGCCGGCACTTAGCAAATGCGAGGTGCGAGGACGAAGTCCTCGCACCGAAGCAGGAGCTTAGTGACCGCTGCGTCCGAAGCCGAGCGGGAGCGTGTTTTTGGAGCATAAACCCATAAACCGTGAACCGTCCGTCGTCTGCATACCCCACCCACCGGATTTCATAAAATAAATCAAAAGGAGATTTTATCATGGTATTTGAGAAATTAAAGGAAATTTTTGGAAGGGTTATGCCACAGTGCGACCCGGCAACTATTACAATGGACAGTGTTCTTGCAACAGATTTAGGAGTTGATTCTCTTAATATGATGTTACTTGCTATTACTGTTGAGGATGAGTTCAAGATCAGATTCAGTTCTGATGCCAAGCTTGAAACTGTTAAAGATATTGTTGATTATGTAGAAGCTAACGTTAAATAAGAGGCGCTTATGAGCAAAGTAAAGACAGGGCTTGTACTGGAAGGCGGGGCTATGAGAGGTATTTTCTCAGCCGGAGTTCTTGATTACATGCTTAAGAAGGACATTTATTATGACTATGTTATAGGTGTGTCTGCGGGGGCAGGTAATGCAGTAAACTATGTATCCAGACAGGAAGGAAGAACAAAAAAGATAATTACTCATGAAAATGCTGAAAGCTATTATGGAGTCGGACAGCTTTTCGAGAATAAGAAGATTCTTAATCTTGAAATGCTGGTAGCCGAATATGCACTTAAAGATATTCCTTATGATTTTGACACATTTTTCGCATCTAAGACAGAGTGTGAGAGTGTTGTTGTTAATTGCGAGACTGGAAAGGCTGAGTATAAAGGGAATTTTAAGACTAAAGATGAATTCCTGAAGTGTCAGATGGCAAGCTGCTCTGTGCCATTTATATGCGAACCTGTTGAAATTGACGGCTATCATTATCTTGATGGAAGCATTATTGATTCAATACCGGTTGAGAGAGCAGTTGAGAAAGGGTGCGATAAGATTGTTGTTGTACTTACCAAGCCAGAGGGTTCTAAGCCTACGGATTATTCTAAGGTAAAGAAGCTTATCGAGTGGAGTTACAAGAAATACCCAGAGCTTTGTGAGGTTATGGCACACAGAAGGCAGGCTTATGACAGGCAGGATAAGTTCATGAAAAAGCTTGTGGAAGAGGGGAAAGTCTTTGTTATCCGTCCGGAGGAGCAGATGATAAGACACTTTGAGAATAATAATGAAAAACTTCTTCAATGCTATCAGTATGGATATGACACGATGAGAAAACAGTTTAGAACATTTGAGAAGTTTATGGAGGACAAATCCTCTCCTCGCTAGAGAGGCTCGGATTTTCCTGCGGAAAACAAGGAGGATTAATAATGAAGGTTTTAGTAGTAAACGGAAGCCCTAAAGGACCTAAGAGTAATACTATGCAGATGACGAATGCGGTTCTTAAGGGACTTAAGGAGACTAATCCAGAAGCAGAGATTGAGCTTCTTACAGTTAAAGATATGGATATTAAGCCATGTATGGGATGTATGAGCTGTTGGGGAAAGACAGCAGGTCAGTGTGTTATCAATGACGTTATGCAGGATGTTCATGTCAAGTTCATGAACGCTGACGTTATTATATACAGCTTCCCATTGTATTTCTTTGGCATGCCGGGTCCAATGAAAACATTTGTTGACCGAATCATGCCACTTATGGAGACTTACAAGGGTAAGGTAAGAGATATCGGTGATGATGCATTTCACGAGTTCCGTTATGATATGGGTGATAAGAAGTATTATGTTATATCATCATGCGGATATGGAAGAACATATGAGATATATGACGCACTTATCAAGGAATTTAATTTTATCTATGGCAAAGGCAGATATCAGGCTCTCCTTTGTCCACAGAGTGAAATGTTTGCAATTCCACCAATGGTAAACCAGATTAATGAATATCTTAAGAGATATACAGAAATTGGTAAGGTTATGGGAAAAGGTGAGGATATCCCTCAGGATATGATTGACTACGCTTCGCAGCCAATGATTCCACAGAGAGCATTAGAGAAGCTTATGAACAATTACTGGGATGCAGTTACACCAGAGAATCCTCTTCCGGCTCCTAATTTAAGATAAGAGGCAGCTTATGAAAACATACTACATGTTTGGTGACTCACTTATGCGAGGAGTTATGCCGGATGAAGCATGGAATTATCACAGCTCAGATGCAATCGGTTTTGAGAAAATGCAGGCACAGTATAATATGAAGTTTGTTAATTACGCAATGCCAACATTCACATCAGAGAGAGTAAAAATGTGGCTTACACAGGTAATGTCAAGTCATCCGGTACCTGATGTGGCATTTCTTGAATGCGGCGGTAACGACTGCGACTATAACTGGAAGTCAATATGTGAGGGCAGATGTGATTATGAACATAGGCACAGAGTTGCCCCACAGGATTTTAAGAAGAATTATGAGGATATGATACATTTGTTACAGGAAAAGGGAGCAGCAGTAACAGCAGTAATTGCACCACCGATTGCTATTGAAGTGTATCTGTCATATCTGCTTAAAAGTGGAGTAGACAAAGATATTATGTCAGAATATGTGAACTCAGTTCAGCAGATGCAGGATGAATATGCCGGATACGATGACATAATGAGAGACACAGCTAAAGAAAACGGCTGTGAAATATTAAGTCTTCGTGAGAGCTTTCTTGCACTTGGCGACATGAAGGCATATTATAGTAAGGATGGGATACATCCTAATGAGGCAGGATATGCACTTATTCGTGGTGATTTCGAAAAATATTTTGCATCTGCAGCAGGTATTATATAGAAAGATGAGGAATTATAATGTTTAATCTGCGTTTCAAATGTACTGTTATATCAAGCTGGCACATGGTGCTTCATGCTGTACCTAAGGCTAATAAAATGATTGCCAACAAGAACCGTTATTCAGAAACTGAACGGTTTGCGTATGCCAAGTGGATTATTAATTACATGAGAAAGCATGCCAGAACAAGAACCAGAGTGTATGGCAGAGAAAATATTCCAACGGACAGCAATTACATAATGTATCCTAATCATCAGGGCAAATATGATGCACTGGGAATTATTCTTGCACAGGAAAAGCCGTGTGGTGTCCTCTGGGGAAAGAAGCAGGCTGAAAGACTTATGAGCCGTCAGGTATGTGGTCTTATTGATGCAGTTGTTATTGATCTTGATAATAACCGTGACAAGGTAAGGGCTATTATGGATGTTACCAGACAGGTCAAGTCAGGAAGGAATTTCCTTATATTTCCTGAGGGAGGTTACACTGACAATAAGAATGAACTTCAGGAATTTCAGGCTGGCTGCTTTTCGTGCAGCTTACAGACTAAGACACCTATCGTTCCTATAGCACTTTTTGATTCGTATAAATCCATGAACAGCAATACATTTGAAAGAGTAGATACACAGGTACATTTCTTAAAGCCAATTCTTTATTCAGAGTATGGCGAGCTTAAGAAAAAAGAGGTCGCTGAGCTGGTTAAGAGCAGGATTGAGGAAAGAATGGCTCAGATTAAGGCTGGGAAAATTAATGAAAGCTATGAATTAATTGGATAATAAAAACACAGGCTCAGGGAAATAATATGTTCCCTGAGTTTTTTGACCAAATTCTAAAATATTCGTTTCAATGGTTGACATGTTCTAAGTACATTGATAAAATATTTAAGGTTTACTTAATAATAAGATAGTATAAGGAATAGTATGTTGTTTGGTAATAATAAGAAAAATGCAGAGTATATCGTTGATGTACATTGTCATATAATGCCAGGGATAGATGATGGTTCAAGAGATATAACAGAAACTCTTGAGATGCTTAAGATAGCACAATCAGAGGGAATTACACACATGATTGCTACTCCACATTTTAAAAGTGGGCATCGTAATGCTTCACCGCAGAATGTTAAAGAACTTATTCAATCTGTTGGAAAGGAAGCAGCCGCACAGGGAACAGATATTAAGCTTTACCAGGGCAATGAGATTCTGTTTCATGATGAGATGTGTGAGGAACTTGATAATGGAAGGATAAGCAGAATAAACGGAACTGATTATGTTCTTGTTGAATTCATGCCATCTGATCCATATCAGTATATAAGAAATTCTCTTGATGAGATTATGAGTGAGGGATATCAGCCTGTTATAGCACATGTTGAAAGATATGGATGTATGGTTGATGACATTGAGAATGTCAGGCGACTCAGCCGCATGGGGGTAGAGATTCAGGTTAATGCATCAAGCATTACCGGAGATACAGGTAAAGAAATTAAGAAGTTTGTACATAAGCTATTAAAAGAACAGCTTGTTGATTATGTAGGAACAGATGCCCATCGTTGCGATGGTAGCAGAACACCTATGATGAAAGAGTGCAGCAGGATGCTTTATAAAAAATATGATGAGGGGTATGTTGACAGTATATTATATGGCAATGCATTTGACAGACTGTTAGCAGATACGAATAATTAAAGGAGAATTAATGATGGAAATTAATAAGAGTACAGATGAGATTGAAATCAATCTTGGAGAAATATTTGCGTTATTGCTTCATAAGGTGTGGATTATAATACTGGCAGCTGTTGTATGCGGTGCAGTAGGATTTCTTTACAGCTATTTTCTTATAACACCTCAGTATCAGTCTACAACTAAGGTTTACATCCTTAATAAGCAGAACAGTACATCAGTTACTTATAGTGATGTACAGCTTTCAACAACTCTTTCTAAGGATTATGAACAGCTTGTTACAAGCCGTTATGTTATAGAAGGTGTTATTAAACAGCTTAATCTGGATGAAACTTATGAAAGCCTTGTGGAAAAGGTTTCTGCAACTAATACAGATGATACACGAATAATTGCTATTACAGTAATAAATCCGGATCCTCAGCAGGCCCAGAAGGTTGCTAATGCGGTAAGAGATCTTGCAGCACAGCATATTACACAGGTTATGGATATTGAGGCTGTTAATGTGGTTGATTCAGCTAATCTTCCAACAAGCCCTGTTTCACCATCAGTTCCTAAGTGGACACTGATTGGAGCTGCTATTGGTATTATAATTGCGGTTGCCGTTGTTGTTATACAGCATTTGCTTGATGATTCTATTAAGAGTTCTGAGGATATCGAAAAATATTTAGGTATCAGTACACTTGCACTTATTCCTATGAATCAGGCTGAGGAAGAAACTGCCAGCAGAAGGAGGTCTCCCCGGAAAGGTAAAGAGAAAGTAGTACTTGGCACTGATGATGAGAAGGCAAGAAGTTTTAAATCATCTGATATTAATAAGAACACTAATAACAAGAACAGTAAAAGAAATGCTGATGGCATAGAGTTTATGGAGGACTAGAGATGCAGGAGTTTTCAGTAAAACAGAGCAACCTTGATTTCAGGACCAGAGAAGCTTATAAGATGTTAAGAACTAACATAGAATTCTCTGGTGATAATAATAAGGTAATATTTATAACAAGCAGTACACCAAGTGAGGGAAAGAGTACAGTATCTTTTGAGCTTGCTATGTCTTTTGCACAGAATGGTATGAAGACACTGCTTATTGATGCAGATACAAGAAAGTCAGTTATGAAGAACAGAGGTAAGAAGGGTAAGATTAAATATGGGCTTACTCATTATCTTTCAGGAAAGAATGAACTTAAGGATGTTATATGCGTAAGTGATGTTCCTAATTTCTGCATGATATTTGCAGGACCTGTACCACCTAACCCAAGTGAGCTTGTAGGTAACGACAGATTTGCCAAGATGGTAGAAGAAGCAAGAGCTACATTTGACATGATTATCATTGATACACCACCAATAGGAAGTGTTATCGATGCTGCTGTTATTTCTAAAGTATGTGATGGCGGAATTCTTGTAATCGGAGCAGGTGATATAAGCTATAAGTTTGCAAGAAAGTCTAAGGAACAGCTTGAGATGACAGGGTGCAAGCTTCTTGGCTGTGTACTTAATAAAGTTGATATGACAGGAAATTCTTATTATGGTAAGTACTATGGCAAATATTACGGTAAATATTATGGCAAGTACTATGGACATGAGGATAATAATTAGTTATGGATATGAAGGCGGCACATAAGTAAGATGTGCCGTCCTTTTTAGATTCAAGGAAGAAAGGATGTATGTATGAAGAAGATATTAAAATATACTGGACTGTTAATAAGTATTATTATGCTTACAGTATCTGTGGTGTTTATAGATCTTTTAATAAATATCAGGGTTGTTCCAGTTAAATATTGCATCATTGCTGCAGTAGTGCTTGTTATACTAACGGCAGTAACAGCATTTACACAAAAGTGGTTTGTTCCAGGAATTATTACGAAGATAATTGCCATTATTATGATTGTTGTGCTTATTATGGGAAGCATTTACCTTAATCAGACAAGACATATGATAAACAAGATTACAACAACTCAGGAAGAAAAAATTGTTATGGGTGTGTATGTCCTTAACGACAGCGGATATGACAGCGTAGATATGCTTAATAATAAATCCATTGGTATAGGAACAGCTGTGGATCGTGAAAGTACTGATGAGCTTATTAAAAAGATGGGTGCAGGTGGATTTATGGCGGAGTATCCAGAGTATTCTAATATAATGGAGCTGGCAGATGCTTTGTTGCAGGGACAGATTGATGCTGCCATTATGAAAACGAGCAGTATTGAAATGATTGATGAGATGGGAGATTTCACCGGGTTTGCGTCAGATGTGAAGCTTATATATAGTGGTGAATTTACAATTAAAGTGGCAAAGACAGAAGAGAATATTACAGATAATTATCTTTCAAGTGATGATGTTATAAATGTATATATATCAGGAATTGATTCAAGAGGCGGTATTAATGAGGTGAGCCGTAGTGATGTCAATATTATTATGTCTGTTAATAAGAAGACACACAATATTCTTATGATTAATACGCCAAGAGATTATTATGTTCCACTTTCTATATCCAATGGTGTCAGGGATAAGCTTACACATGCAGGTGTTTATGGAATTGAGTGTTCCAGAAATACTCTGGAGATGCTTTATGGTATCCAGATTGATTATTATGTAAAAGTTACTTTCAGTGGATTTGAGAAAATAATTGATTCACTCGGAGGTGTTGATGTGACACTTGATTATTCAGCAACTCTTAGTCAGGCTGGAAATCTCACAGTACATAATGGTGTTAATCATTTTGATGGGGAGCAGGCACTTGCATTTGCAAGAGAAAGATACGCATATTCAGATGGGGACAGACAGAGAGGTCGTAACCAGATGATGATAATGGAGGCAGCAATTAAAAAAGCCTGTTCTCCAGCAATTATATCAAATTATACATCTGTATTATCAGAAGTGTCTAAAAATGTAATTACAGATATGAGTTATGACTTTATTGCAGATCTTGCACAGACACAGCTTAATGATATGGCAGCATGGAATATTACACAGATAAGTGTTACGGGAGTTGGAAGTTATTCATCAACAACATATTCAATGCCAGGGTGGTCGTTATACGTAATGGTACCTGATGAGGAAAGTGTGGGGAATGCAAGGGAACAGATAAGAGATAATTATAATTAACATTTTTATCAATATTTTAACGAAAAACATAGAAACTTATATGAAGGTATGATATTATTTTATTATGAAACATACGTGTTAACTGAATAGAGAAAGGAATTGACTATATGAGAATTAAAAGGTTATCAGCGTTATTATTAAGTGCACTTCTTATTACAAGTCCTATTGGATATATGACTGTAAATGGAGACACAATTGACGCAAAAGATTATTCGCAGCAGGTACAGTCTGTGGATTCTGCGTATATAGGAAGTTACATACCAAGTAGTCTTGATAGTGATGCTCCGGTATATGTATCGGATATTGCAACATATGCACAGAGAAATGTACCATCGGCATACCCAGAGGATGTTTCTTCATATAAGAAGGAACACCCTTCAAGAAATCAGAATCCTTATGGAACATGTTGGGCATTCTCGTCTATAGGACTTGAAGAATTTGACCTTATAGCTAAGGGTCAGAGAGATTCTAGTGTTGACCTGAGTGAATTGCAGCTTATACATTTTACATTTAACTCAGTTATTGATCCGCTCGGTGGAACCAAAGGGGATTATTCTAAGTATTATAATAATAATACCAACATGTCATATCTGGAAAAGGGTGGTAATTACGAGTATGCAGTAAAGAGACTCAGCCAGTGGGTAGGAGCTGTCAATGAATCAGATGTTCCATATGCTGATGCCCAGGCAGTATATAATAATGGTCTTGATAACAAATATGCTTATGATTATGATGTGGCACATTTACAGAATGCATACAGGATTAATGTTAAGGAGCAGCCAGATGTTGTTAAGCAGCAGATTATGGAGCATGGTGCTGTTGGTGCAAGCTATACTCATTATTATGCAGGAGAGAACCACCTTAATAATTCATATTATGATATGCAGGGAATTGTAAGCTCAGGTGGTGGACATGCAGTTATGATTGTGGGTTGGGACGATGATTATTCCAAGGATAATTTTGCGACAACTACAAAGCCTTCAAATAATGGTGCATGGCTTATAAGAAACAGCTGGGGAGATTATTTTGATTATTTCTGGATGTCATATGAAACTTATTCGCTTGCAGATACTGTTTGGGTATTTGATATGTCAGCAGAGGATGGGCTGGATAATAATTATCAGCTTGATGGCGGGCTGCATACAGCAACAGTAGGATATTATACAGGTGCAGCTAATGTATTTTATGTATCAGAAAAAGAAGGTGTTGCATCTGAAACTCTTAAGTCAGTATCTTTATCTTTTACACAGACAGCAGATGTTGGATATACAATTGATATATATACTGACCTTAAGGATGCCACCAACCCGCTAAGCGGGACTAAGCATGCTGAGGCGAGTACAAGTGGAAGAACAACTTTTGCAGGAATACACACTATTCCTCTGGAGGAAGAAGTGATTCTCAATCCTGGAACTTATTATGCAGTTGTTGTAAATATTGATAAGAAGGCATTTGAAGTTGAATATTCGTATTCAGAGAGCACTAATCCGGGGAAAACTGATGATAAGATGGTCTGGGAAAATGTAGTAAGCTATGATTCTGACTGTGAAGGAAGCTATTATTATAATGGTTATGGCAGATATGGAAAATATTATTATAACTTCTGCATAAAAGCATTTACATCAAATAATGTTGATTTGGGTGATGTATTAGAAGGATATACATTAAGCATGGACGGAAAGATTGATATGAATTTCTACATGAATCTTCCTGATAAACTGGTTAAGGACAGCAGCACGTACATGGAATTTACTATGCCTGATGGAAATGTGTCAAAGGTTATGTTAGCCGATGCAAGAAAGACAACCGACGGTTTGTATGTGTTCTCTTGCGGAATAGCAGCAAAGCAGATGGCTGATAAGGTAAATGCCAGAATTGTAAGTAATGGCGTTAAGGGTGAAGTTCATACATACTCAGTAACAGATTATGCTAAATCTGTAATTAATGCTGCAAGTGGAGTTTATTCTGATAAAGCTGTAAATGCAGTTAAAGCAATGCTTAATTATGGAACAGCTGCACAGCAGTATTTTGGATATAACACAGATAATCCTGCCAATTCTATAATGACGGATGATGATAAGAATATGGATATGGTTGGATTCAATACATATACAGGAAAGCTGGTTAATGCAGACAGTGTTTCAGGAATAAGCTATTATGGAAGTTCTCTTGTTCTTGAATCAGATACAATATTAAGGAATTATTTTGAGTTGTCAGACGGATATAGTATTGATAATTATACATTTTATGTGAAAGATAAAGATGGAAACAAGAATATCATTGCTCCACAAAAGACAGATGCTTCATTATATTATATAGATATCAGTAATGTGAAAGCGTATGAGCTTGCTGATAATGTTAATATATACGTTCAGAAGATTGGAGATAGTGAAGATAAAATAATGATGCTGGAGTATGGTGCATATGTTTACGCCAGATATGTCGATAAATATTTAGATAATATAGCACTAAAGAATCTTATGACGGCAATGTATCATTATTGCAATGCTGCTACAGAATATGCAAATATATATTGATATTTTTAATATGTGACTATATAATAATTAGCAAGGCTCATTTTGAAATATGAGCTGATTAGCGTATTTCAGTTGGGGAAAGTATATTTTAATATGAAGTATTAATACACGACTTGTTATGAAAAGTTAAAAAATAGCGGGGAGGGTAAGACCAATTAACGTATGGTTAATGTAAACAAAACCAAAGAGAGTATTCAGAATGTTTTAATATTTATTACAGATGCAATAGCGCTTATAATGTCTTATTACATGTCTGGTTTTATATGGCTGATGGAAATAAGAAATAATACATTTTCATATGTAATGAAAGTGCTTAATGGCAATATAGTCACAATTATTATAGCTGTATTAATAGCTGCTTTATTCTGTAACATTAAAGGCGATGTACTTAATCGTGGCAAATTTGAAGAACTTGCTTCTGTTATGAAGAAAAGTCTTATTTCATCAGCTGTTATAGCTGTTTATGAACTTTTGAGTAAAACTGCACAGGGTGTTCCAAGAAGTGTGTATGTAATTACATTTTTTATGGGAACAGTGCTTATGTTTTTATTAAGGATGCTTGTCAAGGTATATATGAAGTATCGTAATGGAGGAAAGCGTACCAACAGTATACTTGTTATCACTATTAAAAACAGGGCGGAAGATACACTTTCCAAAGCTGCGGCAAAGAATGACTGGATGCGTCGTATAGATGGTATTGTAATTACTGATGAAGATATGACAGGTCAGTCAATAGAGGGATTTCCTGTAGTTGCTAATGTACATTCAATGATGCGTTATATTAAGAACGAGATTGTTGACGAAGTGTTTATTGATGTGGACTACAAGACCCGCGAAAGTATCAAGCCTATGGTTATGGAACTTGAGGATATGGGAGTAATTGTTAATCTTAAGCTTGAGATTCTTGACAGCTATAAGGATTTTGACAGTAAGCTGGGTTACATAGGAGCAGTTCCTGTTATTACATTTGCTAACAGAATATATGACTGGAAGGGAATGCTTGTTAAGAGATGCATAGATATTCTCGGAGCAATTGTAGGACTTATAGTTATGTTTATTGCAATGATTTTTGTAGGTCCTGCTATTATGATAGAATCGCCAGGTCCAATCTTTTTCAAACAGAAACGTGTTGGAAAGAATGGCCGTTATTTTGAGATATATAAGTTCCGTTCTATGTATATGGATGCTGAAGAACGAAAGAAAGATCTTATGGCACAGAATGAGATGAGTGGTCTTATGTTTAAGATGAAAGATGACCCTCGTATAACTAAGGTTGGCAAGTTCATAAGAAAGACAAGTATTGATGAGCTTCCACAGTTCATTAATGTTCTTAAGGGAGATATGAGTCTTGTTGGTACAAGACCACCAACGGTAGCAGAGTTTAAGCAATATCAAGGACATCATAAGAGAAGGCTTTCTATGAAACCAGGCATCACAGGAATGTGGCAGGCTTATGGAAGAAAGACGGTTAGCGATTTTGAAGAAATTGTTAAGATGGATCTGAATTATATTGATAACTGGAGCATTATGCTTGATATTAAGATTTTGTTTAAGACAGTTCAGTCAGTATTAACTACTGGTGGACAGTAGAATAATTACCCCCTGTAGTATCATCAGATACTGCAGGGGGTAATTGTTTTATCTAGACATTATGTACATTAATACTGGATAATTATAGCAGAATTGCACAAAATTCGTTGGCAATATAGAAAATATACATAAAAATTAACCATAATGCTTATTGACGCAAATCGGCGGTTGGGTTAAAATGATAGTAACTTTTGGTATAGGGGACATGCTGTAGTGCAACATGTCGAAAAGAACATGTTATATGCTGTTAATAACAGGAACTTTACTATGCCTACAATATAATAAGGAGGATTTTATGAAAAAGGGTAAAAGAATTTTAGCCGCTTTTTTAGCAGTGCTGATGGTTGTTGCTATTATGCCATTTACTTCGTTTAGTGGTATATTCACAAGCAAGGCAAAGGCTGCAGAGAGTGGCAAGAAGTACACTTTTGAGGGTACTGAACTTGAGGCAGCAGCGGCAGGAAAGTATACAGATGGTCAGGCTGTTACTGCAGGAACTGATGGATATTTTACTTTCTATATGAGTGCAAAGACTAAGATTGATGGAAGTGAAAAGACTTGGTCAGACGGATATATATGTGCTCAGAGAGTAAACTTTGGTGGTAAAGCAGATGTTGCTAATATGAAGAATCTTGTTTCTTTCAAGACATCTAATGCAGCAAAGGTAAAGGTTTATTGGGTAGAAGGTGGAGATGACAATCGTCAGATTGCAATCTTTGGTTCTACAGGAGATGTAGTAACTAAGACAGAAGTAACAGCAGCAAAGAATGCAACAGTAGTTTCTACATTAGAATTAGCAGATGCAGGAACATATTACCTTGGTGGTCTTGAGAATAACAATTATATCTTCAAGATTGAAGTTGAGGAGACAGCAGCAGTTGAAGAGCCAGTTGTTAAGGAATACGAACTTGATGGTGCTAAGCTTGAGACGGCAGCAGCAGGAAAGTTTACAGATGGACAGACTGTTGCAGCAGGAACAGATAATGCATTTACACTTTATATGAGTGCAAAGACTAAGATTGACTCAAGCAGCAAGACTTGGGATGACGGATTTGCTGGAACACAGAGAATTAACTTTGGTGGTAAGGCTGATATTGCTAACATGAAGAACTTTGTTTCTTTCAAAACAGAGGGTACAGCTAAGGTTAAGATTTACTGGGTAGAAGGTGGAGATGATAATCGTCAGATGGCAATCTTCAATACTTCAGGTGCAGTAGTAACTAAGACAGAAGTAACGGCAGCAAAGAACGAGACAGTAGTTTCTACATTAGAATTAGCAGATGCAGGAACATATTATCTTGGAGGTCTTGAAAATAACAATTATATCTTCAAGGTAATCGTTACAGATACAGTTGGTGGTGGTGATGCACCAGTTGTTACAAGAAAAAATTGGTCAGAAGTTGCTGCTCCAGTAATTGGAGAAGTGGCTCAGGACGGAGCAAATGTAACTGTTCCATTTACAATGGTTCTTGGTAATGATGGTGCAGATAAAGTAAGCGTTGTTATGACAGATGCTTCAGGTAATACAGAAACTAAGGGATATGCACTTGAAGGTGAAGGCGGAAAGGTTTCATTCTCTCCAGCTGCTTCAGGTGAGTATACATTTACAATCACAGCTTCTAGAGAGAATGAACAGGATAAGACTGGTAATACAGTTAAGCTTAACTTTGCTTATCCACTTTCAGCACCATCTATCAGCAGTGCAACAAGCATGGGTAATGGTACAGTAAGTCTTGCATGGCAGTCAGTTAAGGAAGCTACATCATACAATGTTTATGTTGGCGGAACAAAGGTTGGTTCAACATCTGCTACATCTTATGATGTTACAGGATTAACTGTTGGTACAAAGTATGATTTTGCAGTTGAAGCAGTTAGAGAGACACCAGCTGCTGTATCTGATAAGTCAACAATATCTGCAACAGCAACAGCTGAAGCTAAGCAGGTATGGGGATATATCGTATATGGTAACGGTGCAAGCGAGTCTAATTCAGCATATGAAGGAAACATTAATGAAACTGGTTCAGTTACATTAAGATCTGGAGCAGTAGATGCTAATGGAGTTCTTAAGGGAAGCGGTAATAACGGAAAATTAGTTCCAGCATCATTCGATGGTCTTAATTTCTATTATACAGCAGTACCTACATCACTTAACTTTACATTAAGAGCTAAAGTAACTGTAGATCAGTGGAGTTTATCAAACGGTCAGGAAGGCTTCGGTCTTATGGCAGCAGACAGACTTGGTGGTTCTGGATGGAACAATTCTTATATGGCTGTAGTTTCTAAGACAGAATATTACTGGAATGAAGAAGCTGGTAAAGTTACTAATGATACAACAGCACTTAAGGTATCTCAGAAGATCGGTATTGCTTCACAGGAGAAGAAGGGTCTTACTAAGGATAACATTGCAGCAATAGAAGCTAATGATACTGAAACAGTAAAACAGTTCCAGAGTGCTATGTATCCTCTTGAACAGAGATATGCACAGAATGTCAATGTTATTGGTAATGCTGTTAAACCGGTTGATGCAACAATAGAGAATCCTGTTACTGAGATGTATCTTACAATTCAGAAGAATAACACAGGATATTTTGTATCATACGAATCAGTAGATGGAACATATTCAACAACTAAGAAGTATTATGACACTGAAACATTATCACAGCTTGATTCTGATAATGTATATGTAGGTTTCTTCACAAGTAGATATGCACAGGCAACATTCTCAGATGTAACATTTACAACAATTAATCCATCTGATGATGCTCCAGCAGAAGAGAAGCCAATTGAAGAATTAGTAACTAATGCAGCATTTAATTCTAAGACTGCAACAGGTTCAAGTGATTATGAATTCAGATTCACAGCTAACTGTGATGGTGTTCTTTCTATCTGGGATAGTGAAGATAACGCAATTGCTACAGATGTAGCTGTTGCAGCTAATACAGTTGTTAAGCCTGCAACAACAACACTTAATGTAGGTAAGAATTCATTTAGATATGTGTTTACACCAGATGCTGGCTATATTCCAGAAAAGGATATGGTTATGTCATCATATGAGCCAATTGAAGGCACATTTACTGTAACATACAGAACATATGGCGTTGAAGGACAGTCAATTTATGTAGCACCAGGTAAGTATGGTGTTGGTACTAAGGAAGATCCAATGAGCATCTATGATGCTGTTAAGTATGTACAGCCAGGACAGACTATCGTTGTTATGGAAGGTACATATTACCTTGAGAAGACAGTTAAGGTTGAGAGAGGTGTTAATGGTACAGCAGATAAGCCTATTCAGATGGTAGCTGATACAGAAGCTTCTTCAAGACCAGTATTTGATTTCCAGGGATTATGTGCAGGTATGGTACTTGCAGGTGATTACTGGTACTTCCAGGGATTTGATGTAACTAATTCAGCTAATGCACAGAAGGGTATTCAGCTTTCTGGTAAGTATAATACAATGGATAACATTATGACTTACCACAATGGTAATACAGGTCTTCAGGTTAGCAGATATCTTACAACAGATGAATTTGATATGTGGCCAGCATATAACTTAATTCTTAACTGTACATCATATGGTAACGCCGATGCAGGTTATGAAGATGCTGATGGTTTTGCAGCTAAGTTAACAGTTGGTGATGGTAATGTATTTGATGGTTGTATCTCATACAACAACGCTGATGATGGATGGGATCTTTTTGCTAAGGTTCAGTCAGGTTCAATTGGCGCTGTAACAATTAAGAATTCAGTTGCTTATGGCAATGGTTACCTTGAAGATGGTACAAATGCTGGTAACGGTAATGGATTTAAGCTTGGTGGCGACAGCATGTCAGGCAAGCATGTTCTTGAGAACTGCGTAGCATTTGATAACAAGGCTAAGGGTATTGATTCTAACTCTTGTCCAGATATTAATGTAATTAACTGTACAACATTCAATAATGAGTCTTATAATATTGCTCTTTACACAAATTCAGCTAAGAATACAGATTTCTCAGCAACAGGTGTACTTTCATACAGAACATATATGAAAGATAATGTTGAGCAGTTTAAGTTACTTGGAACACAGGACAAGACAAAGGTTGATAACGATACTAACTACTTCTGGAATTATGAAGGAACAGCTAAGAATTCAGCTACAACTGTAACAGATGACTGGTTTGAATCAGTTGATACAGCAATGGATTATGCAACACATGTATATGCATCACATAAGGTAACAAGAAATGCTGATAACACAATCAACATGAATGGTCTTCTTGTACTTACAGACAAGGCAGCAGCTAATACAGGTGCAAGAATGACAGGTACTCCATCAGCTAAGATTGAAATTCCTGAGGGAATTAAGGGACATAAGACAATATCTATAACAGGTAAAGATGTTGTTAAGGGTAATACAACAGATGTTGCAGTTATTCAGGGAACATCTACAGATATTGTGTGGACAATCGATGCAGATGCATCTACATTTGATTATATTATGGTTGATGATGTAGTTCTTGATGCTTCTAAGTACACAGTAGTAGCTAATGGTAACACAACAGTTGTTACATTCAAGGCTTCTTACATTAAGAGCTTAAAAGCAGCAGAGCATACATTCAGAGCATGCTTTACAGATGGTTATATTGCAGAGACTAAGCTTGAGGTTCTTCCTAAGACAGGTGATTTCTCTAGAAATATGATAGCTGTATATGCAGGAATTATGCTTATGGCATTACTTGCAGCAGCTGTAGTTCTTTTCGAAAAGAAGAGAAAGAGAGTTTAGTGTAAGCAAATAGTATAATAAAACATATGAATGAGGTCTGGTTATCCAGACCTCATTTTTGTATATAGATATATGATAATTATTGTACAATTATTACAAAGTAATATCTAGTTTTAACGACTTTCAGAAAAACATTTACTAAAAGTGTTATTGACTATTTGTTCTATTAGATGGTACTCTTATTACAGATTTATGAAAAGGAAAAGGAGGCTTTTTTCATGAGAAAAAGAACTAAAAGAATGTTGTCTGTTCTTATGGCAGCTTTAATGGTTGTTAGTATTATGCCGGTTAACGGCTCTAATAACATTGTTGCTAAAGCATCGACAGCAAGTGAAGAGTCTTCTGTTGTGACATGGTCAGCAGCAGATATTCTTGCAGCACAAGAAGGAGACTCAGGATTAGTGTTATGTGGCTCAGGATGGGCTAATAATAATGCTACAGATGACAAGACATTTGAAGACGGTTTTAGTGCATTAGGAGACAATGCCAAGGCAGGATCTACAAAGGCACAGACAGATGGAAAGACAGCAGCAGGAACAGTACCAGATAATGGATGCTATGTAAAATATACAGCACCTGTTAATGGTGAATTAGCTATTAATACTAAGATAGGAAAGGGAAAGACTTTCTATATAGTAGCGGAAGATGGAACTAAGGTAGCAGAAGCAAAAAATGGAACTTCTGGAAGTACATATAATACTGTTAAGGCAGAAGTAGAAGCTGGAAAGACATACTATGCATACCTTGGAGGAGCAACAGCTCAGATCTGGCAGGTATACTTTACACCTGCAGAAGCACAGTGGTTAGCTGCAGACATATTAGCTTCAACAACATATAATAATGGTTTAACATTATGTGGAACAGGCTGGGCTAATAATAATGCCACAGATGACAAGACATTTGATGATGGGTTCAGTGCATTGGGTGATAATGCTAAGGCAGGTTCAGTAAAAGCACAGACTAATGGAAAGACGGCAGCAGGAACAGTACCAGATAATGGATGTTATGTGAAATATACAGCAGCAGCTAATGGAGAGTTAGCAATTGATACTAAGATAGGAAAGGGAAAGACTTTCTATATAGTAGCGGAAGATGGAACCAAGGCAGCAGAGGTGAAAAATTCCACAGATGCAAGTACATATAATACTGTTAAAGCTAAGGTAGAAGCCGGTAAGACATATTATGCATACCTTGGAGGAGCAACAGCTCAGATCTGGAAAGTATATTATTCACAGTTAAATAAGAAAACTGTAGTTGACTGGGAATCAGTAGCAAAGCCAGTTATCAGTAAAGTAGAAGCAGGCTCAGATGGCTTTACAGTTACTGTTGAAGGAATTGTAGATGAGTATAATGGGGCTGAGGATATTGTTGTAACAATGCTTCATAATGATGGACAGGCTGGAGAAGCTGTTATAAAGAGATCAGAAGGAACAACAACAGTTAATTTTACAGCTCATGAAAGTGGTGATTATACATTTGTAGCAACAGCACAGAGATTAGGTTGTGCTGATAAAGCTTCAGATGTTTATGAAGTAAAAGATTTTGTACTCGGTGTTAAGATGCCAACTATTACATGGGCTGAAAACAAGGGTAATGGAGAAGTATATCTTGACTGGGTTAATATAAGTGATGCAAAGGATTATACTTTAACATATAAGGTTAAAGGTTCTGATGAAAGCACAGCAGTTAAGATTGATGGAATCACAGAAGGTGATTATACAGTTAAGAATTTAACAGTTGGAAGTACATATGTATTCAGTGTTGTTGCAAATAGAGCAGATGGATATTGTTCAGCTGTTTCAGAAAAAGAGTTATCAGTAACTGCAGATACACAGAAGAACTGGTATGTATCAACTGTTGGTTCAGCTCAGGAGACTAAGGCAACTATCACAGAGGCTGATGGTAATGCACAGGTTATAAATATTGCTAATGGTGATACAGCATCTAAGAAAGTTGCTACAGTTGAAGCAAAAGATATTACAAATACAAAAGGAAGTATGGAAATTCAGGCTAAAGCTTCAGGAAAGATTTCTGATGATGAAGATGGATTCTCATATTACTACACTAAGGTTAATCCAGAGAAAGAGAACTTTGAATTAACTGCAACATTTACAGTAACAGATGCATCTCTTACCCCTGATAATCAGACAGGTTTTGGTGTTGTAGTTGCAGATACATTAGGTGTTAATAACTGGGGTACACCAAGTTATGTACATAAATATTTTAACTACTTTTCATCAATGATGTACAGCTCTAAGATTAATGCACCAACAATGCGTTATATCACAGGTTATACATCAGCAGATACATCTAACAAAGATGGTGTAGACAGAGTTAATAATAATGTTAAGTTTAACCAGTTAACAGGAACAAATATGTTCAAGGTTGGAGCTGAGTATACATTTACAGTAAGAAAGACTAATGATGGATACGAAGCAGTTGCAACAACAGAGAATGGAACACAGACACAGAAGCTTACAGCTAATGATTTTACATCAGTACAGGAAGATGGAACAGTAGTTGTAGGTGTTATGGTAGCAAGAAAGATTGGTGTTAAGATTACTGATATCAAGTTTACTACATCAGAAAGTAAGGGACTTGCAACATCTGAGGTCGTAGAAGACAAGGTAACACCATCAATCAGAGTATATTCTTCTAACACATGTGGAGCAGGTGAGTATGAATACACGGTAGTTCCTAATTGTGCAGGAACTTTAAAGGTAACAGGAAGTGCTGACGGTAAGGCTATTTCTAAGGAAGTAACAGCTGATGAGGTTGTAAGAATTCCAGTTGCAGTTAATGTTGGAAGCAATACTATTAAGGCAGAATTTGAACCAGCAGCGGCAGCTAATATTACATCAACTAAGACAGTAGCAAGCGAAACAAATGTTACTCGTAAGGTATATGGTGAGGCTGGACAGACAATTATTGTAACTCCAGATGGTAAGACAACTGGTGACGGAACTGAAGAAAGTCCATTAGATATTAATACAGCAGTTTCATATGCACAGCCAGGACAGACTATTCTTATGAAGAATGGTGTATATGATAAATGGATTACAATTAACAGAAGTGTATGCGGAACAGCAGATAAGCCAATTAATCTTGTTGCAGAATCAATCTCAACAGATGGAACTGATGGTGTTGTATTGTCAGGCGCAGGTCTTACAGTAATCGGAAGTTATTGGCATGTATATGGTTTATATGTAAAGGATTCATCAGGGGTAGGTATTCAGGTAAGCGGTAACTATAATACAATAGATATGTGTACAGTAAATCATGCGGCAAACAGCGGTATTCAGATAAGCAGAAATGGTGGAGCTGATAACTATGCAGGAATTCAGGGTAAGTTATGGCCAACAGGAAATCTTATCAAGAACTGTGAGTCATTTGATAACTGTGATGCAGGAAGAAATGATGCAGATGGATTTGCAGCAAAATTAACATGTGGTGAAGGCAACAGATTCTATGGTTGTATATCACATAACAATATTGATGATGGCTGGGATCTCTATGCTAAGTCAGTATCTGGTACAATTGGTTCAGTTACAATTGAAAATTGTGTAGCATACAACAATGGATGGCTTACAACAGATGATGTAACTGCTGCAGGTTATAACTATGGTGAAGGTAACGGATTTAAGTTAGGTGGAGGATATCTTAAGGGAGGACATAAGCTTATTAACTGTGTTTCATTTGGAAATCATGCAAAGGGAATAACAAGTAACAGCTGTCCTGATATCTCTATTACAAGATGTACAGCTTACAACAATGGTAATGCAGATTCATATAGCATAGGTCTTAATACAATGGATTCTATGCTTAAGGAGTGGAAGGTTAGCGGCCTTATATCTATGTCTAAGGCAGATTTAACTGCTAAGGCAGACCTTATTCCATTCTCACAGCACGGAGATGATAACTACATTTATAATGGTTCAGAATCATACAATAATCTTGGTCAGAAGGCTACAGATGAGTGGTTCGAAAGTGTAGATACAACAATCAGACCATCAAGAAATGCAGACGGAACAATTGATATGCATAATCTCTTAGTTATTAAGAGCGGTGTATTAAGCGATAATGTTGGTGCAAGACTTGATACAACAAGTGAAGAAGCAATAAGCGTTAAGCCACAGGCTGGCGAAGTTGTATCTCATGTATTTGAGTGGACAACAACTAAGGAAGCAACATGTACAGAAAAGGGTGAAAAGCATGGAATATGTACAATATGTGGACATGAAGAAACAAGAGAAATCGAAGCCCTTGGACATGAATTTGCCAACGAGTTCACAGTAGATAAGGAAGCTACTACTACAGAAGAAGGCTCTAAGTCACAGCACTGCTTACATGCAGGTTGTACAGAGAAGACTAATGTAACAGTTATTCCTAAGCTTACAGCAGGCAGCGAAGAGGTTAATCCAACACCTTCAACACCTGATAATAAGGATGATGCAAATGTTCCATCAACAGGAACAGATTCATCAGAGAAAGCACCTGCAGCACAGACAGGAGATACAATGCATGCAGTACCATTTGCATTGGCAATGATTATCTCTGCAGGAGTAGTTGTTATTGAGATTTCTAGAAAGAAGAAAGCAGTAAGATAATAACAGTTAAACAGATAATAATAATGGCTGGTGATATGAGTGAATCATATCACCAGCCAGTTTTTATATAAGCATTTTTATCTGTAATTCTGCAGAGTAGGTGTTGAATTAACTCCAAGAGGAGTTGTTACACCAGCAGCGGTTGTTACTTTGTAAGTAATTGTAATGCTCGAACCAGGAGCAATTGAGTTGCCAAACATATATGCAACATCAAGGTTGTGGTAAGTACCTGTATACATTCTTCCACCATTGCTAGTTTTTATATCTGAGATTGTTCCACCAGCAGGAGCAAATATATGGATATAACCAGTGATTGTTCCGCCGTAGCTTCCAAGTATATAATTTCCAGCATTAACTTTGTCAGCATTGCTTAATACATTGCTATAAGTAGCTGTTACATCATATGTTCTTGTGCCATCATCATTAACAACCGGTTCACCGATTTCAGTATCAATATCTAAGAACCAGCCAAGCTTACAAGGATCAGAAATGCTAAAGTAAACACCAGTTTCCGGATTTTCCGGATCTTCGTTAAGTCCACCGGAGCAGCCTGCATTTTTAACAAGTTCCTGTTCTTCCTCATCTTCCATCCACATCATGACTGTACGGTTTTTAGCACCGTCTGAGAATACCTTATAATAATCACCAGCCTTCTTGACGTCAAAATCAGATACAAGCTTTGACATAGTGGCTTTAGCTGTTTCTGCAAATAAATCATCAACATAATCATATGATGTAGCAGAAGCATTTGCATTAAGATACTTGTAATAAAGGTCATACTGCAGAACCTTTGTAGCATTTTCACTTGTTAATTCTGTACCATCTGAAAGTGTTACATTACCTATATATTCAAGCATTCCCTGAATAATAGCAGGTGTGAGAGAAACAACACCATTAACGTGTTCGGAATTCTTCTGTTCATATGCGAGCGCCCATATATACGCAACTCTTTCAAAATCTGGATCAAAACATGCATCTCTTGGACCGTTCATCCATGAGCCGAAAAGCTCTTTTTCTTCGGATGTGATATTGGCAGCGGAAGGCGTATATGAAGCGAGAACCTTGTATACACTGCTGAAATCACCAATTGTAAGTACCCCATCACGGATGCGGATTGTACCTATAGAACCAGGGAAACCGCCAGAAGCACGGATTTCTGATGAATTCTGTGCAGCAAGCAGATATGTTCTGTCAGAGCCGTCTCCTATAAATGTTTTGAATAGAGGAAGGAACTCTTTGAGATTATCATATGAACCTGTCATTGAAGCAATCTGTACAGAATAGTCTGCAATCATGCTGTTAAGTCCCATTGGGAGATCAACCTGATTCATTGCTGTAACTATATGGTCTATCTTAGGCTCGATATCTTCAAGAAGTGAAAGATATGCGTTGATAGTGGTTATGCTGAAGCCATCATCAACTTTAAGTCCTGAAAGCGGATAGTCATTAAGTACAGCAACTGTTGGACGTGCAATATCTGAGGAAGCTTCCTGAACGAGATCAAGAAGTTCTTTGACAGAATCAATATATCCTTTGAATTTAGGGATTTTGTAAGCTGTCTTCCATATTTTTTTGTCAAATGTTTTATTAATATCTTCAATTGCTACATCAAGCTGGTCACATGCAGTTTCTGTGGCAACAGGGTCCTGTGCTTTAAGTCCAGCCATAACATTTTTAAGGTCAGCCTTAAGAGTGTAAGCCTGTTGTTTAACATCAGCGACCTCGCGTTTAGCAATCTTGTAGCCATAAGCACCGCCAACACCAATGGCAATCAGCAGACATGCGACAATGCTCAAAGTAATTATAAGTATGCGATTTCTGCGCTTGCGTTGCTTAGAGTGTCTATGTGAACTATGATGATGTGAGCCATGATGTGTTCCATCAGAATGGTGATGCGAACTGTGATGTTCTCCATCAGAATGGTGATGTGAATGATGTGAACCAGATTCCTTGGAATCAGAATATAAAATTTCAAAATCTTCTGACATGGAAACCTCCTTTTGTTTGGATTATTTTGTAAATATGTGTATACAAACACAACTCCACATTTTAACAGATGTTTAAGGTATTTACAATAATAGCCATAATATCTTATAATATTTTAATAAATTTATTAAAGAAAAGGATATCAGATATGAGTTTACTTACAGTAACCGGACTTACACACGGATTTGGTGACAGAGCGATATTTAACAATGTGTCTTTCCAGCTTAACAGGCTTGATAAGATTGGATTAGTGGGAGCCAACGGCGAAGGTAAATCCACATTTATGAATATAATAACAGGCAAGCTTATGCCTGACGAGGGAAAGGTTGAGTGGGCTAAGAATGTCAGAGTTGGATATCTCGACCAGCATGCTGTGCTTGAGAAGGGCATGACAATCCAGTCAGTGCTTGCATCAGCATTTGACTTTCTGTATGACATGGAGAATCAGATGAATGAGATATATGCCGGGCTTGGCGACGCATCACCAGAAGAGATGGATAAGCTGATGGCGGAAGCGGGAACTATCCAGGACCTTCTTACAATGCATGATTTCTATATGATTGATGCGAAGGTTGAGGAAGTTGCAAGAGCATTGGGACTATCTGAACTTGGACTTGATAAGGATGTAACTGAGCTTTCAGGCGGACAGAGAACTAAGGTACTGCTTGGCAAGCTGCTTCTTGAAAAACCGGACATCCTTCTTCTTGATGAGCCTACTAACTATCTTGATAAGGAGCATATTGAGTGGCTTAAGAGATATCTGCAGGACTATGAGAACGCATTTATACTGATATCGCATGATATCCCATTCCTTAACAGTGTTATAAATGTTATTTATCATATGGATAATCAGGAGCTGAACCGTTATACGGGTGATTATGATAATTTCCAGAAGGTGTATGCTGTGAAGAAGGCGCAGCTTGAGGCAGCTTACAATAAGCAGCAGCAGGAGATTGCGGAGCTTAAGGATTTTGTTGCAAGAAATAAGGCGAGGGTTGCCACAAGAAATATGGCGATGTCGAGACAGAAGAAGCTTGATAATATGGATATTATAGAGCTGGCAGCAGAGAAGCCAAAGCCAGAGTTTAATTTCAAGACTGCGAGAACACCGGGAAGATATATTTTCCAGACACACGACCTTGTTATCGGTTATGATGAGCCGCTTTCAAGTCCGCTTAACTTAGAGATGGAGCGAGGCCAGAAGATTGTGCTTACAGGTGCTAACGGTATCGGAAAATCTACATTGCTAAAGAGCATATTAGGACTTATTAAGCCTCTGTCAGGTGATGTTGAGCAGGGAGATTATCTTGAGATAGGATATTTCGAGCAGGAGACTCCGGCTGGAATTGAAACTACATGTCTTGAGGAGATATGGCAAGAATTTCCAGGATATACACAGTATGAGGTTCGTTCAGCCCTTGCCAAATGTGGTCTTACAACCAAGCATATCGAGAGCAAGGTTAAGGTTCTTTCTGGTGGAGAGCAGGCAAAGGTGCGTCTGTGCAAGCTGATTAACCGGGAGAGTAACATTCTTGTACTTGATGAGCCTACTAACCACCTTGATGTGGATGCCAAGGATGAATTAAAAAGAGCCCTTATGACATATAAGGGCAGCATACTTATGGTCTGCCACGAACCAGAGTTCTACGATGGTCTTGCGACTGATGTGTGGGACTGCGGAAAGTGGACAACACGTATTTAATCATTAAAGTACTCAGGGAACATTTTCCTGATTGCATCAATATTTTCAGAATATCTGCTCATATGTCTCTGTGATATATGGGCAGCTTTTTCTTTATCTTTCTTCTCGATGGCGGCTACAAGTTCTCCATGGTCTTTCAGGATTCTACCTGTTTCTTTGCATCTGAAACTTAATATTGTAGTTCTGTCAAAATGTGGTGCCATGCTTTCTACAAGGTTGTACCATACAGTTTTGTCACACATTTTATACAGACTTCCGTGAAATTCTTTATCAAGTGTGAAAATCTTTTCTTCATCACCGCGTTTGATATACATTTCCCATAAAGCTACATTTTCATATAATGAATCAAGCTGGTTCTTTGTCAGTATATCGCATGCTTCAACTGCAAGCTGTGCCTCAAGTACACAGCGTAAGTCGCGGAGCTGTTCTACAATATCTGAATTAACATATGATACAAATGCTCCAATCTTAGGCTTTATCTCTATCAGTTTTGACTGTGCAAGTTCTAATTCTGCTTCGCGTAAAGGATTATTGCTGACATTCATAAGTGAGCAGAGTTCAGGTGCTTCAAGCTTCTGACCTGGCAGCAGGTTAGTGTGGACAATATTGTAAATAAGCTGTCTGAGTACATAATCTTTAGCTGCTTCGCCTTCTGATTTTTCTGTAATATTTAACATAAATACCCCCAAAAATGTTAATGATATATATTTTATAGCATATTTTTATTAAACTGTCTATTTTTTAACACTTGACATTTAGTTGATTGATATATATTATATAGCTCGAAATATATAACATATAGAGTAATATAAAAGATACGGAGGTTAATGATGAGTGAAACAGAAACAAAGAACAAAAAGATAACTCTCATTCACAAGTTGGCATATGGAAGTGGTAATATGCTGGGAAGCGGAGCTTTGGCGATAAGCGGAGCATGGCTTTTATATTTTTACACGACATTTTGTAATATGTCGGTTGTTAAGGCTACACTTATATTTTCAATTGCAACATATCTTGATGTAATTCTTAATCCTTTGATGGGATTTATTACAGACAGTTTTTACAGAACTAAGCTTGGAAGGAAGTTTGGACGAAGAAGATTCTTTATACTTACAGGTATTCCGCTTATGCTTCTTTATCCAATGCTCTGGGTAAAGAATATGAATTTCTTCTATTATCTTACAACTTATATTCTTTTTGAATTTGTGTATACAAGCATTATGATTCCTTATGATACGCTTGCTGTTGAGATGACATCTGATTTTAACCAGAGAACTTATCTTACAGGATTCAAGGCAATGTTTGGAAAGCTGGCAAACTTCTTAGGCGCAGCTATACCGGGATTCTTTATTGGAATGTTTGGCAAGGATTCACCACTGCCATTCTTCTATACAGGTGTTACTTACTGCGTAATTATGATTATTTCGCTTACATTCCTTTACTTTAATTCATGGGAGAGACCTTATGAAGATGTAGCAGAGGAGAATATTCCTAATTTCGTTGAGGGAATTAAGAAGCTTTTCGTTGATATTGCATCAACATTAAGAATCAAGACTTTCAGACAGCACCTTGGAATGTATCTGTTTGGATTCGGTGCGGAATGGCTTTTTACAGCGTGCTTTACTTATTATATAGTATTCTGTCTGAACCAGCCATCGACACTTGTATCAGAGCTTAACAGCTTGAGCAGTATCCTGCAGCTTATATCAACAGCTATATTCATTGGAATTGTAGCAAAGAAAGGATTTGCAAAGCCATTTATCGCAGCACTTTCTGTTGTAATCGGCGCAATCCTGTGCTTTTTTGGAATATTTGTATTCCATATAGCTCATATTACAGTTCTTGTATTTGGGGTAATGGTTATATTTGGACTTGGAACAGGCGGTGTTTACTACATTCCTTGGACAGCGTATACATTTATGGCAGATGTTGATGAGGTAGTAACTAACAGAAGAAGAGAAGGTGTATATGCCGGAGCTATGACAATGGCTGGCAAGCTTATGAGAGCAAGCGTTGTCTTTATCTTAGGTCAGGTTCTTGCTGCATTTGGATTTGTTTCAGGTGCATCAACACAGCCACAGAGTGCGGTCAATGCGATAGCAGGTGTCCTTCTTGTCGGTGTTGGCGGACTTGCAATAATCGGAATTGTCTTCTCATGTAGAATGAAGCTTAACCACAAGACTCATAAGATCGTAATTGACGAGCTTGACAGAGTCCACGCTGGTGGCAGAAAAGAAGATGTTTCTGAGGAAACAAGAAGTGTAATTGAGAAATTAACAGGTATTTCATATGACAAATGTTTTGGTAACAATAATATTGGTTATAAGGAATGAGAAATTGAATAATAATTGATAGGAAAGCCCATAGAATCTGCTTCTATGGGCTTTTGTGTTAAAAAATCATATCAGCATCATAATCAGATATAATCCGACACATACGGAATTCTATGGAAAAGTATGTCATCCAGATGTTCAATAGCTTCATCTGATGCCTGTATCTTGTCCATGACGTGAAGCTTTTCAGCAGTCTTGTAACCAAGCATTAATGTAGTTAATGTGCCGATTGACATGGATACTTCGTAATCAGGCTGCTGTTCGGTTTCAATACATTTTCCGCTATCAAAGAGGTATGTAAAATAACCATTGTTCCATGCGAGAAGGTCATCTTCTATGTAGAAGCGTATGCATACAGATGGTTCGTCCGGGTCGCAGGCATATTTGGCAAAGAACTGTCTGATATCAATAATTCGCCCCATTGTGTATGGGCGGATTGTCTCTTTAATATCGCTGTCATCAAGTTCAAATGCGATTGGCTCACTGTAGTAATTGTTTCCACGGACCTCGTCAATCATTGAATCGTGGGCATGTATGAATTCCCACAAGCCAAGCTGTGCCTCGCGGTTAAGATAAATCATTTCTTTCACATGCATGACATCAGAACTTATCATGTATACCATATATCCGTAAGGTACATCGTCCTTAGAATAATAGATGGCAACAGAGGTGTCGTCCTCGTCCCAGCGCCAGTATTCTTCCCATGCAAGGTTGTTTCTATATAGACAGCCATGTGTCTTTTCAGCAAATTTGGTATGAAGCTCTTTAAATTCTTTGTCGTCCCATGAAACTCGTCTGACATAACCAGGCTCATTAAGCTTTCTTGGAATCTGCGTATCCTTGATTGTATAAGTCATCTTGTTAGAGATAATTTCCCAGCCAAGACCACGGTATAATGGAATTGAATATGGATACAGCAAAGCAAATGATTTGTGAGCATCTCTCATTCGTATAAGGCTCTGAATCATCAGTCTTTTCATAATTCCATGTCCTGTGTATTCAGGATAAGTACATACGCTTGTAACGAAACCTACACTGTATTTAACACCGTAAATGTTCATATCAAGTGGATACACTGCAAACTGTGCAATCAGATCATCACCATTGAAGCAGCCAAGTACATCAGCTCTTTGAAGAACTGGGAATTTGGACTGGGTAATCTCATCATCCTTCCAGCCTGTCTCAGCAAGCTCCTGTTCTGTTACCTGAAAGGCATATCTTAAGAGTGCATTGTATTCTTCAGCGTCATCTATAGTAAGAGGACGCAGTGTATAATTGTTTTCATCATTTTTGCTCATTGTGTTTGTTCCTTTTCTGTGTGTGCGGTTTTCGTACATAATAATTTTTATTATTGCGCTGAAAAATCCTATTTTTCACACTATAGCACTGGGGGCGGTTGTGGTCAAATGTTAGTTGGTGATATACTATAATAAATAAGGGAAAGACCCACGAAAGAAGTAAAAATCAGCGAAATAGTAGGTTAAATAAAGCTAAAGCGAGAGGTGTAAAAAGAAAAATAGTGAAGAAAAACCTACGAAATAAGTAGAAAAAGGCGAACTAGTAGGTAAAATGAAGCCAAAATAAGAAACATGAGAAGAAAAATAGTGAAAAAGACCTACGAAAGAAGAAGAAACCAGCGAATTAGTAGGTAAAATCAAGTCGAAGCAAGTAGAAGGAAGAGAAAAATGGTTGGGAAAGACCTACGAAAGAAGAAGAAATCAGCGAGTTAGTAGGCAAAATCAAGCTGAAGCAAGTAGAAGGAAAAGAAAAATGGTTGGGAAAGACCTACGAAAGAGGTAGAAATCGACGGATTAGTAGGCAAATTGAAGCCAGGGCGAAAAGCAGGAAAAGATAAAAACAAATTACGAAAAAAGGAGAAAATTATGGCAATTAAATCAGAAGCTAAATTAACCACATTTGAGGCAATAAGCATGATTGTGGGAAACAGCATAGGAACGGGAATAATAGCAGTTCCGTATCTTGCAACGAAGAACAGTATGATTGATGTTATCTGGATGGTAGGAGCAGCTTACATCATTAATGTAATTCTACATCTTATAATTGCGGAACTTTCGTATAACAACGGTGGAGTACAGCTTGTAAAAAGCTTTGAGGGCGAACTGTTCCACGGAGTTATGAAGAAGGTGTTCAGCTGGATTGTTTTTGTGGTGTATGGGCTTGCGATTATGATAGGAGTGAGCGGCAATATTAACGGTGGGGCACAGATATTTGTGAACTGGTTCGGACTGCCACTATGGGCAGCGCAGATAATATATTATGTGATTGCCGGAATTGTTGTATTTATGGGAATGAAGGCGGTAGGAATTGCACAGAAATACGCTGTAATACTTCTTATGGGAATAGTTGCAGTTATGACAGTTGGAACATTTACACATCCGGTTAATGGATTCTATACAGCACCTTTCCATTGGAATAATCTGCTTGCACTGTATAGTATGGTTGTATTTGCAACATCAGCTAATCAGGCAGTTATTCAGGTTGTTAAAGGGCTTGACGGCAATCCGGGCAAGATAAGAAAATCAATATTCGCAGGCTTTGGTCTGTCGTCAGCGTTCGTGCTTATTGTGACACTTACAGTTCTTCTTGGAACTAAGGGAACAATAGATAAGGAACTTGCTTATATGCAGCTTGGAGAAAGCATCGGAAAATGGGCAGTTATTCTTGCAGGTATCTTTTCGCTTTTTGCACTGCTTACAACATTCTGGAGTAACACACTTGCTTTAAGAGATGTCGTGCATGAGCAGGTTGGAATCGGCAACCGTGTAAGCTGGCTTATAGCGACAGTTCCATGTATATTATTGGCAATATTCGGAGTGAGCAGCTTTATAATACTTACAAGAATCATGAGCGGTGTAGTTGTACTGGTGAGCATAATGCTTGTTCTGACATATGGTAAATCAAGAAAGAAAGCAGGAGCAAGTCCTATATGCGGAGTGATAGGAACGCTGCCATTTCAGATTCTTATGGTAGTATCGACAATAGTTTCGGCTATCGGAGCGTTAATACCACTCAGCTAAAGAGGTGATAACATGTTTAATTCAGTGAATTTAAAGCAGACAGACAATGAAACATTTACATTTACAATAGATAAAGATAAAGATTTTAAGATATTACAGCTTACAGACCTTCATCTGGGATTTGGTTTTATATCAAGAAAGAAGGATAAGCTGGCGCTAAATGCAGTAACAAAGATTATTCATAAGGCAAAGCCTGATATGATAGTGCTAACTGGGGATTCTATATTTCCATTTCTGCCAAAGGCGGGGACGCTTAATAACAGAAAGCAGGCGTACAAGCTGATGAAATTCATGGACAGTTTTGCAATTCCGTATACACTTGTATTTGGTAATCACGATTGCGAGATGGGTTCGACTTGCAATAAAGAAGAGCTTGCACAGATTTATAAGAAAGGGAAATACTGCATATTTACAGAAGGTAGGAAAGAACTTACAGGTGTAGGAAACTTCTTTATTAATCTTACCGGCTCAGATGGCAATGCTTTATTGCCACTTGTTATGCTTGATTCTAATATGTATGGTGAAGGAGGCTGGTTTTACAGCGGATTTGACCGGATACATGATGATCAGGTGGAGTGGTGCATGAACAGGCTTAATGACTTGAAAAAATGTAATCCGGATATTAAGGCGATGGCATTTTTCCACATGCCGCCTGCGGAATTTAAGGAAGCATACCGTAAGATGAAGCTTGGTGATAAAAGCGTAATATATCAGCATGGCAGTATTGCTGAGAAGAATGAGCATTTTGGAATTTCAAAGTTTGAAGGAACATTTTTTAACAAAGCAGTGGAGAATGGCGTTATTAAATGGATGTTTTGCGGACATGACCATCTGAATACACTTTCACTTATATATAAGGGAATCCAGATGACATATGGAATGTCGATAGATTATCTTGGATATAAAGATATTGATAAGAGTTATATACAGAGAGGTGGTACACTGATTACACGAAAAGCTGATGGTCAGGTGACTGTAAATATGGTTCCTTTAGGAGCTGTAGTATCTACAAGGGTAAGAGGTGTAAATACACCCCAAAATGACGAGAAATAAAAAAGGCCTACCCAAGGAAGAGGGTAAGCCCTGCAATGATTTGAGCAAAAATCATTTACATGTCTAATATAACACACGGATTATAACAAAACAAGCAATACTTTGATTGCATTAGAACTTTACAATTCTACTAAAAAGGTCACAAAGCCAGTGTTTATCAGCTATTCAGATAGTTGGACACTGGCTTTGTTGTGATTGTGCTTTTTGAAGTACAATTTTAATGATTAAGTAAAAAGTATTAAATATTAGAATTAAGTGCTACATAATCTTCATTCATATCAATAACGATATCCTTGCCGCTGTTAATCATGAACAGCTTAACATAGTTGGTAACAAATGCATATCCAACGGAAGTGATGAAACTATAGTCATTATCGAAGCCCTGCTCGTTAGCAGCATACTGTTTGTGGTTAGTTACGAGATAATCTAACATTCTGTCAGCAGACACACCGCGACCATTATTAGATATCAGAGGTTTGTTAATATCGTTCTTGTTTTCTCTTATATAATTCATGAACTTAATTTCATATAACACATGCTCAGACATCGGTTCCGGATACCATGAGTTATGTGGAAATGTAAAGTAATCTTCTATGTAATGTAAGGCATAGCCTAAAGACAAAAAAGAAAAACAGTTCATTCTGCCATGTCTTTCAAGACGCTGCAGCCTTCTTGAAATTTTATTGTAGGAAGAATCCCATGTATGTCCCTTAATATATGTATGCAGAAGAATATCCGGCATAATACTTCCAAGTCTTAAAGCAAGATCATGTCTTTTCTTAAGCTTAGGGGTAAGTCTTTTGGTTACGGTTACATGTCCGTACTTGTTCATTAATTTTCCTTTCATAAATGCTTTATATCCGAATAATAAATCCGAATATAAATAGTCCTTTAGTCCTATAAGAAAGTAACACCTTTTAATACATTTGTCTAGCACATTATGGAAAAGAATGCATGAAATTTATGTAAATTTATTTTGATAGTCAAGCAAATACAAATCTTACGAACATATTGCAATCAGCAGCACTTGTTTATGTATATAGATTCTGGCACAGTTTAGTTCTGATTTTTACAATTTATAATATAAATGAGGTCGTACAATTCAAAGCATACAATTGTTAAGGCAAAGGCGCCCAGTACAGCGGAATCCGTTGGCTGGGCGCTTTTCCTGTATATCGTACAGATTGCGGGCAGCCAGAAAGAGATGTAGAAAGGATGGTAGTTATGGGAGCAAGAATTGAAGAACATCCAATATTGGGAAAACAAGAAAAAGGAAGGCTTGTAACATTTTATTTTGATGGAAAAGAACTGACAGGCTATGAGGGAGAACCAATTGCAGCGGCTCTTAAAGCACAGGGAGTTATGATACACAGATATACAAAGAAAGAGCATAAGCCAAGAGGAATATTCTGTGCGATAGGAAGATGTACAGACTGTGTAATGGTTGTTAATGGAAAACCAAATATCAGGACTTGTGTTACTCCTTTAGAGGAGGGTATGAAGGTCCAGACACAGTATGGAGTGAGTGATAAACCATTTGAAGAGCAGTAGATGAAAGGAAGTGTGGATATGAAGCGATTTGATCTTATTATAGTTGGTGCAGGTCCGTCGGGGTTATCAGCAGCAATAGAGGCAGCTAAGAGAGGACTTGAAGTAGTTGTATTTGATGAAAATGAAAAACCGGGAGGACAGCTTTTTAAGCAGATACATAAATTTTTTGGTTCTAAGGAGCATAAGGCTAAGATAAGAGGCTTTAAGATAGGTGAGGATTTATTAAATGAAGCAGATGAAGCAGGAGTTAAGGTTGTTCTTAATGCAACAGTCTGTGGAATGTATCAAGACAAAGAGATTACAGTAAGAATTGGCGATGAGATACATCATTTTAAGGGAGATTCAATAATAATTGCCACGGGTGCAGCAGAAAATATGGTTACATTTCCGGGCTGGACATTGCCGGGGGTTATTGGTGCAGGAGCAGCACAGACAATGATGAATCTTCATGGAGTTAAACCGGGAAGCAGAATTCTTATGCTTGGCTCAGGAAATGTAGGACTTGTTGTAAGTTATCAGCTTATACAGTGTGGCTGTGAGGTTGTGGCACTTGTTGATGCTGCACCAAGAATTGGCGGATATGGAGTGCATGCAGCAAAGGTAGCACGTACAGGAGTTCCATTTTATCTGTCACATACGATAGTAAAAGCAGAAGGAGATGACCATGTTACTGGAGTAACAATAGCAGAGGTTGATTCATCTTTCAAATTCATACCAGGTACAGAAAAACATTTTGATGTAGACACAATATGTCTGGCCGTTGGACTTTCACCTATGTCACAGCTTCTTAAAATGTCAGGCTGTAAGATGGAGGATAATCCAAAGCGTGGAGGACAGGTTCCTATATGTGATGAATATGGAAGAACTTCTATTCCGGGGGTATTCGTTGCGGGAGATGTTTCAGGAATTGAAGAGGCAAGTTCAGCTATGATTGAGGGACGTATGGCAGGAATCGCAGCAGCTGAGTATCTGGGATACATAGATAAAACAGAATTAGATGAGAATTTAAAGAGTCTTGATGTAGCACTTGAAGGTTTAAGACAGGGAATGTTTGCACCAAAGAACAGAGGTAAGCTTATAGAAAAAACAGAGGAAGGAATCGACATTTCTACAACACTTCTTACTAAAGGATATGTTGCAGATGATGAGATTGAGAGATTTCCAGGTGTGACAAGAAAGCCGGGAGTTCATCCGGTAATGGAATGTACCCAGAATATACCTTGTAATCCATGTCAGGATGCATGTCCTAAGAAATGTATCAAGATAGGAGAAAAGATTACTTCACTTCCGGGTGTTGATGAAAGTGCAACATGCGTTGGTTGTGGAATGTGCGTGGCTTCATGTTCAGGTCAGGCAATTTTCCTTGTTGACGAAACATATGAAGAAGGCTTTGCAAGCGTTACGATGCCGTATGAGTTCTTACCTTTGCCAAAGACGGGTGACAGAGGAATAGCTCTTGGACGTAATGGACAGAAGGTATGTGCGGCAGAGGTTATCAGTGTGAAGTCTTCACCGGCATATGATAAAACCAATCTGCTTACTATAAAAGTTCCTTCAGAATATGTTATGAAGGCAAGATTTTTCAAGAAAGAGGCGTAATCCTCCCCTCACCAGGGGCTGGATTTTGCTACGCAAAATAAGGAGGATTGAATATGCATGAAGTAAATGACCGTTCAAGGGATATAGGAGAATTCGTTCCGGCACCAGATGACGATATGCTCATCTGCCGCTGTGAAGAGATTACAAAGGGTGAGATAAGAAAAGCTGTTCATGAGGGGATGTGGACAATGACAGAAATAAGAAGATATTTAAGAACAGGAATGGGACTATGTCAGGGACAGACCTGTGCAAAGCTTGTTAAGGGAATTGTTGCAAGGGAATTAGGAGTATCACCTGCAACACTTGAACCGGCAACAAGCAGAGCACCAATGAGACCTACAGAAATGAGAATTCTTGGTAATGAAGCAGAGGACAACAAGGAGGTGTAATTATGGCAAATACAGCAGATGTAATTATTATAGGTGGCGGAATTATAGGTAATGCTATAGCCTATTATCTGGCAAAGAAAGGCACTGATGTAATCGTTCTTGAAGGCAGCGACCATATTGGAAATGGCGGCTCGTCAAGAAATGGTGGAGGTGTCCGCCAGTCAGGACGAGACCCAAGAGAGCTTCCTCTTGTTATGTACGGAATAAAGAATCTGTGGCCATCATTATCAGAGGAACTTGAAGTTGACTGTGAATATCATCAGGATGGAAATTTAAGACTTGGAAAGAATGACAAACATAAACAGATCCTTGAAGGGCTTACCGAAAGGGCTGTCAAGGTGGGACTTGATGTAAGAATGATAGATGGAGATGAAGTACGCCGTATTAATCCTTATCTGTCAGATGAGGTAACATGTGCAAGCTGGTGCCCAACAGATGGTCATGCCAATCCGCTTACAACAACATTAGGCTTCTATAAGACAGCAAGAAAGCATGGAGTAAGATTTATTACGGGCGAAAAGGTAATAGAATTAAAGAAGATAAAAGGCAGATTAAGACAGGTTATCACCCCTAATAATATATATGAAGCAGATACAGTCGTTGTAGCAGCCGGATATGAAAGTAAAGAAATTCTTGGTACAGTAGGAATAGATGTGCCTATGAGCAGAGTACTTATTGAAGCACTTGTAACAGAAGCTGAACCACATATGTTTGACCAGATGTTAGGAACAGCAGAAGCTGATTTTTATGGACATCAGACAAAGCATGGTTCATTCGTATTTGGTGGCTCATCAGGTTATGAGGCAGTCAATAAGGATAATGGAACCCCGATATGCAGCAGCATTACTGCTCCTTGTATATGCAGAGGTATTATGAAATATTTTCCGGATCTTGCGGATGCCAAGATAGTAAGGACATGGGCAGGCTGGGCTGACCAGATGAAGGATGGTGTTCCGGTATTAGGAAATGTTTCAGAGGTTCCGGGGCTTGTTCTTGCAACAGGATTTTGTGGCCACGGTTTTGGAATAGCACCCGCAATTGGTCATGAACTGGCAGATTTAATAGTAGATGGAAAAACATCTATAGATATAAATGCATTGCGATATGATAGATTTAAGGCTAAAATATAAATAATATGGCTTGGACTTTTGGTGGAGTTATATATCTGCTAAAAGTCCAAACTTGTCGTTGACTTAAATGTAGGGGGAAAAGAGGAGGCAATATGGAGTATAAAACAGACAAATTAAGACCAACCCAGCCTTTTCTTGTATTGGAGACGCAGGATTTTAAGCAGGAAATATATCTTAATCAGGGGATATCACATTTCTACACATTCAGACTTGAAAAAACAAAGGAAATAACTACAGTTCCTGATAGTTGTGTAGATATGCTTTTCGAATATGGAGAAAATGGAATGACTGCTTATGCAATTGGTAGTCCTATTAAAGCATTAGATGTAGAGTGGAAGGGGAAGAAAGAGTATTTTGGAGTAAGGTTCATGCCTGGAAGCATGCCGGTTGGACTTAATGTGACATTGCGGGATCTTGTTGACTGCAGATTCTATCTGGAAGATATACTTCTTGATAATAATGGAACATTTGTAAGTGGGATGAAAAAAAAGAAGACATTCAAAGACAGGATTAATTATTTTCTTGAAGAATATACTAAACTGGAGATGAGACAGGAAAAGCCGTTTGGTAAGATGGAGATACTTATGGCAGTTAAAGAGCTGGCATATAATTCAGGAGGCTTGATGAGAATTTCAGAAATGGCTGACACAGTTGGATATACAGAAAGATATATTAATAAGATTTTTATTGAGCAGATGGGATTTTCCCCTAAGGTATTCTGCAAGATAATACAGTTTCAGAGAAGTCTGGAATTCCTTAATTATGGCAATGTGGATAATATGACGGAAGCAGCTGTTAATCTTGGGTATTATGACCAGCCGCAGTTTATAAGAGATTTTAAGACATATTGCGGAATGACACCTAAAAGATATCTTATGCTTACTAAGAGAATCAGATACAACAGCCTTGTTGAAAATGTGTCATAAAATATTCATTAATTAAAATGTTTATAATAAGTAATATAATTAAGTAAAAAGTGACTTTCAACGTTAAATATGCTACAATATGCAGGCAAATATAAGTGAACGGGGAGATTTACATGTCGCAGTTGACAAGAAAAGCAATAATGAAGTGTACACTTGAACTTGCTGAAAAAAAATCACTGAAGAAAATCACAGTTAAAGATATAGCCGATGAATGTGGTATTACGAGGAGCACATTTTACTATCATTTTTCTGATATATATGATGTATTGGATGGTGTTGTCCAGGCAAAGATTGATGAATTCAATGAAGAGTACAATGGTGAAATGGACAAGGTTCTTATGAGATTTATTGAATATAGTATAATCCATAGGAAAGTATGGGCTAATCTTTTTGATGCAAGAGGAAGAGAGTGGCTGGAAAAATATGTTAAGACACGAATTCATTATCTGGCACTTTTGCAGATTAGAAAAATGTCTGAAGGATACATACTTTCTATTAAGGATGTTGAGATTATATGTAGTTTCTATGAAGAAGCTATATTTGGATTGCTTATAAGATGGATTATTAAAGAAGAAAAAACCAAGACTGTTGATGAAATCAAGGATACCGTTGAAAGAATCGAGAAATTATTTGAGGGTCAGCTTGACCTTATTATATCTAATATGAAGAAGTAATTGCCAGGAGTACATCAATGTGGAATATTTTAACAAAACAGTTTTATAGGCAGAGAAAAGATTTTGAAGATTCATGTGCAGGAAGAGATGCAGGATTAACATTTCCAGAAGGCGTAATATGCAGTACTGACATTGCATATGCCGATGATGGAATTAAAGCACACATGCTTGACATATACAGACCGGAAGAGTCACAGGAAAAGATTCTTCCGGTAATTATTAATGTTCATGGTGGAGGACTTATTATTGGAAATAAGGAGTTCAACAGATATTTCTGCGCGCTTCTTTGTAAGAAGGGATTTCTTGTATACAGCATAGAATACAGGCTGATTCCAGATTGTCTTATGTATGACCAGATATCAGATGTTTTTATGGCAATGGATTATATAAAGGAGAGGCTGGCAGCAGATGGCGGTGATTCGTCACATGTGTATATGGCAGGTGACAGCGGAGGAGCATGCCTTATCACATATGCCAATGCTATCCAGAATAACACTAATATAGCGAGGGCAGCTAATGTCACACCATCAGGACTTCGCATTAATGCGCTTGGGCTTATAAGCGGAATGTTCTATACATCAAGATTTGATAAGATTGGACTTTTTCTTCCAAAGTATCTGTATGGCAGGGATTACAAGAAAACTCCATTCGCAAAGTATGTTAATCCTGAAAACAGGGAACTGCTGAACTCACTTGCACCAGTATGGCTCGTGACAAGCCATAATGATTTCTTACGAAGATATACAACAGATTTTGAGAAGGCACTGACAAGAGCAGAAAGAGAGCATGAACTTGTAGTTTTTCCTAAGAATAAAAAGCTTACACATGCGTTCAGTGTGTTTGAGCCGTTTCTGCCAGAGAGCAGTGCGGTTATTGATATGATGGTGGAGTATCTTAGGAAGTTCTGATAATGTTGTGGAATTGAGAGGCAGAACTGTGCAGATAATTCAACGCTTTGACGATAATATTCGGACACTTTGATGAAAATGTCCGAAATTAGTACAATTATAGAACCCGTGTAGCGTTTTCGAACACTACACGGGTTTTGTTATGCCAAATTTTTACAAAAAAATATATAATGTGTGGGTGCTTTTCTTAGTGGACGCACAATATAATTAAAGAAAAAGGATGGAATATTATAATGAGCACTAACGAAATAATGCCAAAGTTAAAAGACTTTTTATGTGAGAATTTAGGAATTGATGCAGATGTTTTAGAGTTTGATACACAGCTTTTCGGAGATGGTGAAATCGGACTTGATTCAATCGATTCGCTTGAAATCATTGCTTACGTTGATGATGAATTCGGTGTTCAGATGACAGGTGTTGGCAAAGAACACTTCTACAGCATTGAGACAATCGCTAAGTATATCGAAGAAAATGCATAATATATTCTGATTTCACAGTATATAACCTGGAGCCATTTATGACTTATAATCGCAGGATTCCTGCACCTAGTGGAAGTAAATGCCACCATATACAAAGTTTATTACGGTGTGGGAAATCAAACGCGCTACGCTTGAACGAGATTTCCCACACCGCACTTTAGTATATGGTGGCATTAACATCCACACGGTTCGGAATAATTTGATTATAAGTCATAAATGACTCCAGGTTATTAACAAACAAAATAGAATAATAATAGTAATAAGGAGCAATTATGACAGAGAATAATAACCGCGCAGTCATTACAGGTCTTGGAATGATATGTGCTATCGGTAATTCAGTAGATGAAGCATGGAATAATGCCATTAATTCGGTTTCAGGAATACATAAAACAACAACACTTGATACAACAGACTGTTACGCAGATCTTGCAGCAGAAGTTAAGTGCGACACACTTGGAGATTTTGAGGGAAGCGAAGATGCAGACCGTTCAGCACAGCTTTGTATCAAGGCAGCTGGCGAGGCAATGAAGGACGCAGGACTTGATGATTTTGCAGGAGACCCTAAGGCTTCGGTTATAATTGGAAGCTGTGTCGGTGGTGCAGTCAGCATATCTGATTATTATGAGCATGGCAAGAAAGCAAGTGATGTAACTAAGATGCCAATTTCATCAATAGCACCTCAGGTTGCAGGTCAGTGCCATGCAGGCGGTGTTGTTACTAATATTGCAAATGCATGTGCGGCCGGAACAATCAGTATTGCATATGCATGCGAGCTTATCAGAGCAGGTAAGGCAGATGTAGTACTTGCAGGTGGTTCAGACACATTTGCAGCAGTACCATATGCCGGATTCTTATCACTTCATGCACTTGACGCAGATGGCTGCTCACCATTCAACAGATGTACAGGAATTACACTTGGTGAAGGTTCAGGTGTCGTAGTAGTAGAAAGCTACGAGCATGCTAAGGCAAGAAATGCAAAAATGTATTGTGAAGTATTAGGTGCTGGTGTCAGCAGTGATGCACACCATATCACAGCTCCAAGACCAGATGGAGAAGGTCAGATGGAAGCTATCAACAGAGCAATTAAGAATTCAGGATTGAAGAAATCGGATATCGGATATGTTAATGCACATGGAACAGGAACAGCTAAGAACGATGATGCTGAATTCTTATCATTACACACAATATTTGATGGTGAGAACGATAACCTTTCAGTAAGCTCAACAAAGGCTATGACAGGACACTGCCTCGGTGCAGCAGGTGCAATTGAAGCGGTATTCTCAATCAAGGCACTTACAACTAATACAGTAGTTCCAACACTCGGATTTAAGGACGAGGATATGGATAAGCTTGCCGAAAAGGCTGGAAAGATAGATTTCTGCCCTAATAAGGCACATGAGAAAGAGCTTACAAGCGTAATGAACAACTCATTTGCATTCGGTGGTAATAACGCAAGTATTATCTTTAGCAAAGAGGCTGGCAATGTGACAGTTAAGGAAGAGAAGAAGCCACTTGTTATCACAGGTATTGGTGTGGTTACACCAAGCGGCAATGGTGTAGATACATATGTTGCAAATGCAGTAAAAAACGAAGCTCCTACAGAAGCTAATTTGAGAAGTTCAGTCGGCAAGGAAGATTATGATGCACTTGGACTTAAGATGTCATTTTACAGAAAGCTTGATAATTTCAGCCAGCTTCAGGCAGTATCAGGCATGGAAGCACTTAAGGATGCTGATTATGCAGTAACAGACGATAATGCAACAGATATCGGAATAATTGTGGGTACATCAGAGGGTGCGCTTGGAACATGCTGTGATTTCCAGAGCATGATTACAGAGAAGGGCAATGCTTCAGGAAGTGCATTCAAATTCCCTAACACTGTATACAATGCAGCAGGCGGATATCTTTCAATCTGCTCAGGAATCAAGGGCTACAATGTAACAGTTACTAACGGTGCACAATCTGGTCTTGCAAGTATGGCATATGCAATGAGCGTACTCCGCTCAGGTCAGGAAAATGCTATGTTAGCTACAGGTTCTGATGAGAACAGCGATATAATGACAGAGCTTTTCGGTAAATTAGGTGTCACATCAGAAAAAGTTGTAGTTCCATTTGCAGGAAATGACGGATTTGTATTAAGCGATGGCAGTGCTTCAGTTCTTATTGAGGATGAGGAGGCAGCCAAAGAGCGTGGTGCAAGAATCTACTGCCATGCATCAGGATACGGAATGGCTCATTCAAATGTTAAGTTTGGAACACTTACAGGCTCAGAGGCTGGTTTAACTAATGCAGTTAATAACGCATTAGCAGACGCAGGAATGACAATTGATGATATAGACGCAGTATTTGGTTTCGCAAACGGAATGAAGGCTGTTGATGATGTAGAAATCAAGGGCTTAACAGCAGTATTTGGTGACAAACTGGCAGAAAAACCGGTTGTAGAATTAAAGGAAGTTCTTGGTGAATCAAGAGCAGCAGCAGCTACAACAGCAGCAGCACACGCAGCACTTATGTTTGCAGGAAAGATACCTTCACAGGAAGCATACAGCATTGCAGCAGACGGAAGCGTTTCTAAGACTAATGTAGAAGCTTCTAAGTTAAACAATGTACTTGTGGCTGCATATGGTGCAGGGGGTTCATACACAGCAATCGTACTCAGCAAGTAATGGGAGCATGGGCAAAGGCTCATGGCAATGAGTAACATTTCTTATAGAAGAAAGGACACACAGATATGAAAGTAGCATTAGTTACAGGAGCTTCCCGTGGTATTGGAAAGGCTTGTGCTATACGTCTGGCAAAAGACGGATATGCCGTAGTCATCAATTACAGTCATTCAGAGGAACAGGCACAGAAGGTTCTCGATGAAATCGTGGCAGCAGGCGGAACAGCCATAACATATAAAGCAGATGTTTCAGACCTTAATCAGGTTAAGCAGATGGTTAAAGATGTAAGCAAGGAGCTTGGCGGAATAGATGTACTCGTAAACAACGCAGGAATTGTAAGAGATGAGTATCTTCTCATGCTCAACAAGGATACACTTGATACATGCATGGACTTGAATGTTAAGGGTTACTTCTACTGCGCACAGCAGGCAGTACTTAAAATGTTCAGAAAGAAGAGCGGTGTCATCATCAACATGTCATCAGTCAGCTCGAAATTCGCACTTCCGGGACAGTCTGTATACAGTGCAACAAAGGGTGCTGTTAATTCAATGACACAGACAATGGCTAAGGAGCTTGCAGGTTACGGAATCCGTGTAAATGCAGTAGCACCGGGATTTATAGAGACAGAGATGCTGGATGCAATTCCAGAAGAGAAGAAGAAAGAGTATTTAGACGCAATCCCAATGCATAAGTTAGGAAAGGCAGAAGATGTTGCAAATGTTGTATCATCACTTTGCTCAGACGCATTTTCATATGTAACAGGTCAGGTTATCGTGCTTGATGGAGGATTATCATTATGATGAACATATTTGAGATTAATAAAAAAATCGGACAGCGCCCACCTTTCCAGATGATTGAGAAGGTGTTAGAGCTTGAGCCTAATGTAAGTGCCAGAGGTATTAAAAATGTATCAATTAATGAACCATATTTTATGGGACATTTTCCTGACGCTCCTATAATGCCGGGCGTACTTATAATTGAAAGCTGTGCCCAGCTCTGTTCACTTGTAATCGATGATGGTGGAAAGAGCAGGGAAGAGGGCAAGTTATATGTGCTTCTTAAAGTAGACGGATTCAAGTTTGTAAAGCCTGTAATTCCAGGAGATACACTTGATATTACAGTTACAGCTACAAGAATCAACAAGGTTCTCGCATCATTTGACGCAGTAGTTAAGGTAGATGGCAATGTGTACGCAAAAGGAAGCATGACATTTACAACAGTAGACCGTAAGGATATATATGGAACGGAGGAATAAAGTAATGGGAAAAATAGCAGTATTATTTTCAGGTCAGGGTGCACAGTATGTAGGAATGGGCAAAGACCTATACGATTCAGATTCTGATGCAAAGAAATTATATGATTTGGGGGAGTCGCTCCGCCCGGGAACAGTTAAGGTGTGCTTTGAAGGAGAAGGCGAGGAGCTTACCAAGACAGAGAATACACAGCCAGCACTTTTCCTTACAGACCTTGCATTTGCCAATGCGCTTAAGGATGCTGGGATTAAGGCTGACGCTGTAGCAGGATTTTCGCTTGGAGAGATTCCGGCGCTTGCTTATGCAGGAGTTTTATCGACAGAGGACGCATTTAAACTGGTAGTTATCAGAGGCACTAAGATGGGTGAGCTTTCTACAAAGTATGCAGGCGGAATGGCAGCAGCACTTAAGCTTGCTCCAGAAGTTGTTGAAGAGACTTGTAAGGAATTCAAGGAAATCTGGCCGGTTAATTACAATTGTCCGGGACAGATTTCATGTGCAGGAAGTGCTGACGAGATAGACGCATTCTGCGCTGCAATCAAAGAAAAAGGCGGCAGGGCAGTTAAGCTTGCAGTAAGCGGAGCGTTCCATACACCTTATATGAAGGATGCAAGCGAGGAGCTTGAGAAGGCACTTAAGACAATGACAATTAATGCTCCACAGACAGAGATATATGCCAACAGAACAGGAAAGCCTTATCCACAGGATACAGCACAGATTATAGAAACAATTGCTCTTCAGGCTTCTTCAAGTGTAAGGCTTGAGGACACATTAAAGAATATGTGGGCTGACGGAATAGACACATTTATCGAGGTAGGAGCAGGAAAGACACTTACAGGATTTGTTAAGAAGACACTTCCAGAAGCAAAGATGTACACAGTTACAACAGTTGATGCGTTGAATGAGGCAATTGAGAACATCAAGGCAGGAGAATAATAATGACAGTCAAATGTAACAAATGTAAAGAAGAAATCAATAAAGAAGATTTGGAGAAGAATTACTACATATGCCCGTTATGTGGGAAGCTAAACCGTATGCCGGCAAAGAACAGACTTCAGATGCTTACAGAAAAGTTTGATGTAATGTTTAATGATCAGGAATTTACAGATCCTATTGATTTTCCATCATACAAGGAAAAGTATGAGTCTGCCAGAGAAAAGAGCGGTGAGACAGAGGGCGTTGTATGCGGCAGAGGAACTATCGGTGGGAATGATACATGTATATTCATTATGGAGCCTAACTTCATGATGGGTTCTATGGGAACAGTTGTTGGGGACAGAATTACAGCACTTTTTGAATATGCTACAAAGAACAGACTTCCGGTTATCGGATATACAGTTTCAGGTGGTGCAAGAATGCAGGAGGGCGCACTGTCACTTATGCAGATGGCAAAGGTTTCAGCAGCAGCCAAGAGACATAGTGACGCAGGACTCTTATATGTTGTATGTACAACAGACCCTACAATGGGCGGTGCTACAGCAAGCTTTGCAATGCTTGGAGATATAATCATATCTGAACCGGGTGCAATGATTGGATTTGCAGGAAAGCGAGTAGTAGAGCAGGTTACAGGTGAAGTGCTTCCGGATAATTTCCAGAGCGCAGAGTTCCAGTTAAAGAACGGATTTATAGATGATATCGTGCCAAGACAGGAACAGAGGGCATATCTTGCTAACATTCTTGCAATACATGCAGAAACAGTAAGTGCATAACAGTATTGCATTGCAATATAAGGAGAAAGATTAATCATGACAAACGAGAATTTAAGTGTTTATGACAGAATCTGCCGTACAAGAAAGAGCGGCAGAGCAACTGCATCGGATTATATAAATGCTACAATAACTGATTTTGTAGAACTTCACGGTGACAGATGCTTTGCAGACGACCATGCCATTGTTGGAGGTATCGGACGACTTAACGGAAAGCCTGTAACTGTAATCGGAATTGAAAAAGGAAGAGATTTAAACGAAAGACTTTTAAGGAATTTTGGCTGCGTTCTTCCAGAAGGATACAGAAAAGCATTAAGACTTATAAAGCAGGCTGAAAAGTTCCACAGACCTGTTATCTGCTTTGTTGATACACAGGGTGCTAACTGCGGTAAGGGCGCAGAAGAAAGAGGACAGGGACAGGCAATTGCTAACAACCTGTATGAGCTTACAGATGTTAAGACACCTATTATATCAGTAATGATTGGTGAAGGCGGGAGCGGCGGCGCACTTGCACTTGCTGTTGCGGATGAAGTATGGATGCTTGAAAATGCATATTATTCAGTAATCACACCTGAGTCATGTGCAAGTATTCTATTCAAAGATCCTAAGAGAGCGCCAGAGGCAGCAGAACATCTCAAGCTTACAGCCGCTGACCTCAATAAAATGGGTATCGTAGAAAAGGTTGTTGAGGAACCGGAAGATTTTTCAGAAGAGAAAGAAACATCACATTTTATGAAAAAGCTTGCTGACGACCTTTCAAAAGAAATAAAGCAGTTAGAGAAGAAGCCGGTTGATAAGCTTCTTGATGACAGATATGAGAAATACAGAAAAATAGGACGTTACAGTGAATACAGTGAGGCAGTAGGAGAGGTTCCTGGAGCAGCACAGTTACTTGGTGTATCACATGCTCCTGCAAGAAAGAGAAGAGGATTATTTGGACGTGGCTAAGATATTAGTTTTAAATGGAAGTCCACATAAGAGTGCCAGCACTACAATGGCGGTAACCAACGCATTTGTAAAGGGAATGTGCGAAGGTGGTGAATACGAGTCGGAGATAATTAATATCTCCGACTTAAATGTTACTCCATGCATGGGCTGTCTTTCATGCTGGGCAAGGACTGAGGGCGAGTGTGTTATCAAAAATGATGACATGCCGGCAGTTAAGAAAAGAATAGAAGAAGCAGACATTATAATTGAAAGTTATCCGTTGTATTTTTTTGGCATGCCGGGACAGATGAAGCTTTTCACAGACAGACTTTTAAGCATGATGTGTACTTACAGGGGACAGAAGCCACCTGAAAATGGCGAGTCATTTCACGGCATAAGAAATCCAAAGACGGGACAGAAATTGGTTCTTATATCGGGATGTGCTTATTCGGAGTCAGAGTCAGTCTATGATTCGCTTCTTAAGGAATATGAGTGCATATGTGGTAAAAATGGATTTACAGCAATTCTATGTCCACAGTTAAAGACATTAATTGAACTGGGTGCAAGTTCAAGACTTGACAGATATTTGTCAAAGTATGAGGCAGCTGGAAAAGAGTTTGCTGCGACAAAGCATTTGTCAGAGGAAACAAAGCAGAAGCTGTCAAAAGCTCCATTTTCAGAGGCAGTGTATAAGAATCTGCTTGATAATTTCTGGAGGGAGCAGAAGGAGGGCTAAATCCTCGCCTCGTCAATGGACTCGGATTTTACTTCGTAAAACAAGGAGGATTAGATTTGATAAAGATAGTTGTAGATTTGCTTGGCGCTGACAAGCCGCAGACAGAGCTTGTTTCAGGCGCAATCAGGGCAATCAGTGAGAATAAAGATTTGTATGTATATTTGATGGGAAGGAAGGCTGAGCTTGAGAAGTTCCTTGCCAATGTAACTTATGATGAATCGCAGCTTGAGATAGTGGACTGCACACAGGAGATAACTAATTATGATGACCCGGTTGACGCTTACCACGATAAGACTGATTCGTCCTTAATCAAGGGTCTTAAAATGTGCCGTATGAATGAGGATATCGGAGGATTCGTGACATGTGGTGCAACAGGAGTTGTGCTTATCAGCTCAATCCTGATACTTGGCAAGTTAAATGCGACAAGACCGGCACTTTCAGTAGTTCTTAATGGCCGCAATGACAAGCCGTTCTGTATAGTTGACTGCGGCGCCAATATTGACTGCAAGGCAGACCGTTTTGTTGATTTTGCAAGACTTGGTGTGGCTTATATGAAGACACTTGGCATTGAGAATCCGACAGTTGCAACACTTTCTAATGGCATTGAAGCTGGAAAGGGAAGTGATGTTATTAAGGAAGCTCATGAGCTTTTAGAAAAATGTGGTTTTAATTTCACAGGTAATATTGAAGGCAAAGAAGTGTTAGACGGCAACGCAGATGTTGTTGTATGTGATGGATTTGCAGGAAATGTGCTTCTTAAATCAATCGAGGGAACAGCAAAGGTTGTGTTTGATGATATAAGAAGGGCAGCAGCAGGTGCATCTGATACCCAAAAGGCACAGCTAGAGGCATTTATTGGCAGACTTGAGCCAAAGTTTGATTACAACAATGAAGGCGGAGCAATTCTTCTAGGCGTTAAGAAGCCGGTTGTTAAGGGACATGGAGCAGCAACGGACAAAACAGTGTATAATACAGTTAAGATTGCTTATGGACTTGCAAAGAATAATCTTGTGGAGAAGATAAGCGAGGAATTTGAGAAAAAGTAACATCCATTGAGGTGATTGTATAATGCAAAGAGAGAAAAACAACAATTTTATTCTTGATTTCACAGGTGTATATGATGATGAATTTGCTAAGGAAAAAACATCACTTACATGGATAGACTGCACTGATATTACAGGATGTGATATGTATGTATCAGACGAAGCTGAAAAACAGATAGGTGAAAGAGTTGATTCTGTTGGAATTCATGGAATACATTTTCTTGATTCGGGTAACTATCATTATGTTACTAAGATAATGACTGACAGAATTAAGGAACCGTTTTCTTTAGTTGTATTTGATCACCATACCGATATGCAAAAACCTATGATTGAAGGATTAACAAGCTGCGGAGACTGGGCAGGAAAGGTGATTAAAGACAATCCGTATATTTGCCAGCTTATTCTGGTGGGACCAGAGAAGAAAGATATTAATGCGATTGGGTTAAGAAGTAATAAACTTATAACATATTCAGCACAGGAGATAAGAGCCGAAGCAATGGAATCTAAAACAAATCAGATTGATTTATCAGTTCCTGTATACATATCTATTGATAAGGATGTTCTTGATGAAAGCATAAGTGAAACCAATTGGAGTCAGGGACATATGAAGCTTGGTACATTAGAGCATATGCTTGGGATAATTATAAGAAACCAGAAGGTTTTAGGTATTGATATATGTGGAGAATGTGATACAGATATGCCGCTTCCTGAATATATGGAAGATGAGGAAAAGAACGGAGAACTTAATAAAGAATTATATAATTTTCTTTTGAAACGACTGAAAAAATATAGTTTATAAATATTTTATAATTCCGCAATCCCATGTAAATACTGGGGTTGCGGGATTTTATAATTGGAAAATAAAAATAATTAGCACTCACCTCTTGACAGTGCTAATAAAAAGGTATATAACATAGCCAAGAACAAAGGAAGGGAACCAAAAGAGGTACGAAAGTAAAGGAAAGTACCTCAAGAGGTTACTGAAACATCCCGGTTCCAAAGAAACAAGGTAACAAGATAATGATATATGTTAAAGGAGGAATGACTTATGTTGATGCCTAGTATTTTTGGAGAGAATTTATTTAATGATGATTGGATGGACTTCGGATTTCCTGAAGTTGACAAGGCTTTATATGGTAAGCATGCAAATAATGTAATGAAGACTGATGTTAAGGAAACTGATACAGGTTATGAAGTTGATATTGATCTTCCAGGATTTAAGAAGGATGAAATTAATGCACAGCTTGATAACGGTTACCTTACAATAAGTGCTGCTAAGGGACTTGATAAGGATGAAAAGGATAAGAAAGGTAAATACATCCGTAAGGAAAGATATGCTGGTGCTATGAGCCGTAGTTTCTATGTAGGTGAAGGTATCACACAGGAAGATATCAAGGCTAAGTATGAAGATGGTATCTTAAGACTTTCAGTTCCTAAGAAAGAAGCTAAAGCAGTTGAGAATAAGAAGTACATTGCTATTGAAGGCTAATGACTAATCATTTATTATTGAATTAGAAAGGGAGCGATTGTTATGGATAAGAATCCAAAGCATCCATTAAAGAAAAAGAAAGTACATCAGAAGATGAATGTTGCAGACCACAGTGTCGAGGAACAGGCAGCTTTTGGTAAGCATAAGAAACACACATATGAATAAATGATTTTAATCCCGTGACGGTTGTATGACTGTCGCGGGATTTTTATTTAATCAGCAATTGCTAAATATGAAATTTTAAGAATATATGCCATAGAAAACCGCTCATATGGTATTATAGGAACTGTTAAAAAATGTGGAAAGAAGGCAGGCGGAAAATGTTTAATAGAGAAGATAACACATATAACGAAATCAGGGAAAAGTCATTATTCCAGTGGCTTGATGAGATGGAAAAGCATGAAGACATAGCAGTTCGTGGAGGCGTTAAACTGACACGGGAATATATACAGCATTTAAAAGATGAAAATAAGAGGCTTGAAGAGCAGAATAAGCTGAAAAATGAATATCTTAAGAAGGTTGTGGGAAGATAAAGCATTTACAAGGTAGAATCATGAACATACAGGTAATAAAATCCAGAAGAAGAACAATAGGAATAGAGGTTCATGCAGATGGAAAAGTGATAGTAAGAACTCCATTGCGAATGTCTTCAACAGAGATTAATAGATTTATAGATGAACATGAGGACTGGATCAGGCAGAAACTGGATTATGTCAGACAGAAATCAGATAACAGACGCGGTACAGGTGCGCCGGGTATTGAATGTCTGTCGAATCAGGAACTTGATAATATAAAGGATACATTTGAAAAGAGAGTACAGCATTACTGTGATATAATGAATGTGAGTGTTGGAAGAATAACTATCCGTAACCAGAAAACAAGGTGGGGAAGCTGTAGTTCTAAAGGCAATGTGAATTTCAACTACCAGTTGTATTATATGCCGCAGGAGCTGATGGATTATGTTATTGTGCATGAACTTTCGCACAGAAGATATATGAATCATTCGGCACAATTCTGGTCAGAGGTTGAAAAGTACTGTCCAGAGTATGGAACATGTAGAAAGCAGTTAAAGGAATATGAACTTACTTAGAGGAGGCATATGATGATAAGGCACATACTTTTTTGGAAATATACAGATAATATAAAGGCGGAACACAAGGAGGAATGGGCATTACATTTTCTTCAGGATTCAGTTACAACTATGGACGGCAAGGTAGATGGACTATTAAAGATTGAGATAGGACCTAATATGGCAGGTGGTGACTATGACCTTGTATTCTATGCAGAATTCAGGGACGAGGAGTCACTTAAGGCGTTCAGGGAACATCCGCTTCATGTTGCACACAGGGAGCGCTGTAAGGATATAGTTACAGGAAGATTATGTGGAGATGTTAAGGATTATTAATTGTTTTAAAATAGTACGGGTATAATAAATTATTTAATGATACAATCCAGATATACTCCTGTCTTTGACAGTAAAATTGTGAAAAAGTCCAACAAACGGCTTGGTTGAGCCATTGTTGGACTTTTAGTTCATTCGGTGGATGCGTAATGTTTGTTTTTTATAATCCTTTTGATTTTCTGGTGAGACCTTTTAGGTTCCTATCGGTCATATATTGATAATCCGTATTAAATCTAAATGTATCATGAAGAGTATCTGTAAGTATTGTCCTTGTATAGGCAGGGATAAATCCGTTTTCTCCAACAGTTGTCACATTCATATTTCTAATTGTTGATATTATCTCATCACAAGTGAATTTATCATCAAGTTTCTTTTCGAGCAGCCTGTATATAAGCAGTGAGATAAAGCATGTAAGGAAATGAGCCTCGATTCGATTATCATCATGCAGATAAACTGGACATGCTTTGAATTCTGATTTCATGATGCGGAAGGATTCTTCGATTTCCCACCTGTTATGATTGATTTTAGCAATGACAGCGGGATCGTCATCAAGGTTTGTGCATACAGCATAGAATCCATCATACTTTGCTTCTTCTGCAATAGTATCAAGATCAAGGGCATAGACTTTCTTTTCAGCAATCTCACCATCATCGGTAACGGTTGTCTTCTGAATAAATCTTTTGTAATCGTTTTGTCCGATTTTTTCAATTTTGGATTTGTTGCTAATAGCATTTTCAGCATGTTGAATCTGTCTTGCTCTGATGTTTGTCTGATACTCTTTGTACTTCAGAGAGTATGTAACAATTAGTGTTTGATTGAATTCGATATCACGTTCTTCATCATACCCCTCAATCAGTTTTTCTTTATAAAAAGTTTTCTTTTTATTCTCAGGAGTATCTTCAAGCTTGCTAATGTCATATTTCTTTTTATGCCCTTCTAACGACCATCCTGTAGGATCAAGGCACCATTCTTTGAGATTATTATTCAGCTTTTTAATGGACTGTGCTGTGATGAAGCTTCTTTCACCAAAGTTATTGAACTTGCGATTGCTCTCGGATGAAAGTACAGCATCGGTACAGACAACAAACTTAGAAAGTTCAAAGTCTTTCATAATCTGTTGTTCCAATGGCTTTAGTGATAACTGTTCATTCTGGTTGCCTGGATTGATACAGAATGCAAGAGGAATACCTGACATATCCATAAACAAACCCATCTGAACGATTGGATTAGGCCGATGTTCCTTACTTACCCCGTACTGCTTTGAACCATCCTCGGAATCAATGTCAAAAAAGTAGTTTGTACAGTCATAGTAGAGAACACCGGTTTTACGTTTAATAATTCGTTTGGAATTCTTATACAGTGTTGCCTGAATGTTATCAGATTCTTTTGCAAGGACATCTAAGGCCCTGTATATATGCTGTAATTCAAAGTCAGGCTGCTCATAAAGCTTTGTTGATTGCTCATAGCAGGAAAGTTTGGATGAAGGGAAAAGAATTCGTCCATAGATTAGTCTGGACAGCAAAGCTTTATAATACTTATTATGTCATAACATACGGCATTACGGAAGAAAAAACATAAAATGTACAAAAAAATAAGACCATTACTGGTCTGCGGGATTTATGACTGTCAAACTATGGAGGTAAAGAAATACTACGATGCATTGTGTTCGGTAGCTTCCCAATTAGGAAATTCACTTTAGGTATTTGCACTTCGGTGTCAAATATAATATAGTTTAAAGGAGAAAATCCAAATGGTAGCACGTATTACTATTACTTCGGAGGAACTCAGAACTGCTTCTACTAACTTTGCAAACAAAGCTGGTGAAATCAGAAAGATTCTTGAGTATCTGAGATCTGAGGTAAACCGTCTCGAAAGTACTTGGGATGGCGCAGCGCAGGACCAGTTCTTCATTCATGACCTACGAAGAAATGGCAAAAACAATGGCGCAGTTCCCGGAAGTTGTGGATGGCATCAGCCAGCAGCTGAGTGCCGTTGCGCAGACTTTGGAAGAGACAGATCAGGCATTGACCGACTCTCTCAGAGGCTAATTCGGCAAGGTCAAATAGCCGTTGAGCTATTTGCAACACGGCTATTTGATTCGTTTATCAGGAGGGATTTTTATGGGCTTATTATTGCAAATATTAGGTGTTCTTGTTTTGATTGTTTAGTTGGTTTGTAGCATAATTGCCATCATTAATGAAGCATCTAAAACTGTGGCGATTTTGCTATTAGTTGCCGGTGCATCATTGATAAGAATTGGTAGGGCCATCTATAATAATAACCATAAAAAATAATCTCATTTTATATAAACAGTAATGAAACTAGTGCCCATACCAAATTTATGCGGGGTCACTTTTTCATTTTCAAATTGGGGTAATTGATATGCCAATAAAAATTGTTAGAAATGACATTACTAAAATTGAATGCGATGCTATCGTTAATGCTGCCAACCCTTCCCTTTTGGGTGGAGGTGGCGTTGATGGTGCTATACACAGAGCCGCTGGTAAGGGGCTTCTTTTGGAATGCACAAAGCTCGGAGGCTGCAAGGTCGGGCAGGCGAAGCTCACAAAGTCCTACAAGCTCCCTTCTAAATTCGTAATACATACAGTCGGCCCTAAGTGGAAAGACGGTCAGAACGGCGAAAAAGAGCTTCTGGAGAGTTGCTACCGCGAAGCATTGAGAATAGCATCAGATAATAACTGCGAATCGGTTGCATTTCCGCTGATTTCTAGCGGTGTATACGGTTATCCAAAAGATCAGGTGTTAAAAGTTGCAGTTGACACTATTACGTCATTTCTGATTGAGCATGATATGCTCGTATACATTGTTGTGTTTGACAAGTCGGCATTCCAGATCAGTGAGAAGCTGTTTTCAGATATTGCATCCTACATTGATGACAAATATGTCGATACACATTTTATTTTTAATCGTTCTCGCCGGGATGAGTATGGTGAGAGCACAGTGTTAGCAGAAACTCAAATTCTACCAGACGAATTTGAAACCTGCAATCTGCAAGCTCCTTGCTGCCCGTCGATGTCTGCTCCAAAGGCATCCTCCCTTGCAGATATTGTGGAACAAATCGATGAGAGCTTTTCGCAAATGCTACTTCGCAAGATCGATGAAAAAGGCATGACAGATGCCGAATGCTATAAGAAGGCCAATGTTGATAGAAAATTGTTCTCGAAGATTCGCAGAGATATATATTATCGCCCCAGCAAAACAACGGCAATTGCATTTGCGATTGCGTTGGAACTGAGTCTGGATGACACAAAGGATATGCTGATGAAAGCGGGTTTTGCGCTTTCACATAGCAATAAGTTTGATATTATCATTGAATACTTTATCACCAATAAGAATTATAACATCTTTGAAATAAACGAAGCGCTATTCGCTTTTGACCAGGGCCTTTTAGGCGTTTGAATTTATGATTTATACTGTCGAGAAAAGAAAAATATTCTGCAACAATCAAAATGCTGACAGATTAAAATAATTGTCGCTTTTCATGCGACCATACCTCCGCAGGTAGAAATTATAATGTAGTTACAAGGTAAGAAGACTTTAGTACACATTATTGGAGGTAACTCACATGAAAGCGAAAAACAATATTACAGAACTGGTGTTTATTCTTGATCGAAGTGGCTCGATGTCCGGCCTTGAGGGAGATACAATTGGTGGCTTTAACGCTATGATTAAGAAGCAGAAAAAAGAAGCTGGTGAAGCCTATGTATCTACCATACTATTTGACAACGTAAGTGAAGTATTGCATGATAGGATCAAACTGAAGGATGTCCCAAAGATGACAGGAAAAGATTATACAGTTGGAGGCTGTACTGCCCTTATTGATGCAATTGGCGGAGCTATTCATCATATTGGGAACATTCATAAAAATGCTCGACCGGAAGATGTACTGGCACATACCATGTTCATCATCACAACCGATGGGCAGGAGAATGCAAGCCATCAATACAGTAGCGATGAAGTTAAGAAAATGATTGAGCATCAGAAAGAAAAATACGGATGGGAGTTTCTCTTCATCGGGGCAAATATCGATGCGGTTGAAACAGCAGCGCGTTTCGGCATCAATCGCAATCGTGCGGTCAATTATAATGCTGACAGCAAAGGAACGCAGGTATTATACGAAACTCTTTCAGCACCTATCAGTGCGATGCGTGCAGATGCAGCTATTTCTGATGACTGGTGTCAAAATATTGAGGAGGATTACAATAGCAGAAAGTGAGGATAAGGTATGGGAAAAGAAGAACTTATAGCTTGTTTTCAGGATACAGTTGAAAAATCAAATGACGGAAGTTTGAAACAACGGACTGCAAGGGCAATTAGGTCAAATCGTGTCTACAAGGAAGGCTTTGTCTCCAAAGTTAAACATCGTAGCGAGAGAGCATCTATTGATGTATATTCCGGAACCACGTTCGACATTGCTAAAAGATATCGCTCACGCGGTAAAATTGCTGTGTTAAATTTTGCGAATCCTGAATGCCCCGGTGGCGGGGTGCAGATCGGTGCAATGGCACAGGAAGAATGCTTGTGCAGAAGCAGTAATCTGTTTGCTTGTATTGCTAATCGTAATGTGTATGATGAATATTATGTCTATCATAGAAACGGTCGAAGCCATTTCTATACGAACAGATTGATATACACGAAGGATGTCACTGTTTTTAAGAATGACAGTTTAATTCCTAAAATGCTGCCTGAAGACGAGTGGTTTAATGTTGATGTAATTACTTGTGCAGCACCTTATCTTGCAAAGAGAAAACATACAAATGGGGCGGCTCTTTTTGAACTATTCAAATCAAGAATAAAGAACATTTTTGAGGCAGCCAGAGATAACAAAGTGGACTACCTTATTCTTGGTGCTTTTGGATGCGGTGCTTTCAAGAACCCTCCTCTTATTGTTGCAGAAGCATTTCTTCAGACTATAAAGGAACAGAATTATTTTAGAGATTTCAAGCAGATTGTTTTTGCCATTAAACCAACTGGAGAAGATTGTCCTAATCTCAGCACATTCAGTCGTCAATTTGATAGCTATGCTCTTGATGCTGGCGAAAGATGTGTTCTTCTTTCGGAACCGCTAGAATGGAGGCTGCAAAGAAATCCTAAGTTGACTACAGAGAGTCGTTTTTCCGACAATAGGGAATTTAAATCATGGCAACTGGAAAATAGATATTTTGGAAAACAATTTTCTATTCTTGGTGACTCCATAAGCACCCTTGATGGCTATAATCCAAAGGGATATAAAGTGTTCTACATGGATGATAATTGCGTAAAATCCGATGTTATCGAAGTCGAGGACACATGGTGGGATAAGGTTATCGGTTTCTTTGGCGGCGAACTTTTGGTAAATAATTCGTGGTCAGGTAGTCGTGTAACTAAGTTGGAGTATAACGAACAATTATTTCCATCAGGGTGTTCCGATGAACGTACTTCAGCGTTACACATTAACGATGTAAGACCGGATGTAATATTGGTCTACCTTGGCACGAATGATTGGGCTAACGGAGTACCAACTTTAAAATACTGGGAAAATAGCGGGGATTACGAGAATTGGCTGGGGACCATGCTACTTCCAAACGAGAAATGTTTTGATGTGGCCTATGAACAGATGCTCACTAAACTAAGAGCAAACTATCCGAATACAGAAATTTTCTGTTGTACGCTCTGTGAGACATTTATCTCAAAACGCCCGGATTTCAAGTTCCCGCATAAATATGCTGGTACTCATATTGAAGAATACAATGAAATCATTCGTAACATTGTGAGACGAAACGGATGTAGATTAATTGATTTGTATTCTTATAAAATAGCATATGATTCCATAGATGGCTCTCATCCAACTTCAGACGGAATGAATACATTGGCAACCCTGATGATTAGAAGTATGTCAGATGAGCAAGGTGGAAAATTCCTTAATTGTGAAGAAAACGAGCATGATTATATCGTGATAGATGAATTTACCGGTAATCCCCAATATGTATGTAGAAAATGCGGTAAATACAAACATTCTGAAACTTACAATTATGTCCTCGATTCTAAAGCTAAAATCGAGAAAATGGAATTAAGCTACGGCGACTTTCCAATACATAATGTGAAATATGAAAGTGGTAAGGTTACATATTATAATCGAATACATGGAAGCAGAGATGGTGGACGCAACTATCCTGAAAAATTTTTCGATGAAAAAACAATGAAATTGACCGATGCGGAAATTGAAATCCTTAATGTGATATTAAACAAAGTTAAGCTTGCAGAATATGTGACTGATGCTTTTCCTGAAATCACAGCTTGTGGCGCACCTTCGCGTGAAGATAAATATCTGAAACTTAGTAACGGAAATGAATATGAATTAGAAAATACAAATTTGTTTGCTAAGTTCTTTGATGAGTTATGTGAATTTGAAGAGTATCTTTTGCCTGAATGCGATAATGAAAAAGTTTTAATTGATGGTGTGGCTGGTGGCAGAACAGAGGTTTTATCTGATTTACCAAGCGATAACAATATCGTGACTGGGGAAAGAAAAAGAAAGTGCGATACGCCCGAAAACCTAATCGGAAAAGAAATAGGCGGTCGTTATAAGCTATTGAAACTTGTTGGACGCGGAGGTATTTCAGAGGTCTATCTAGCAATAGATATGAGGCTCAATAAAACATGGGCAATTAAAGCGTGTAGAAAAATAGATTGTTTTGCCTTAACTGCTGTTTTATCTGGAGCTACAATGATGAAACAACTGAATCATGAAGGACTTCCAATGATAGTAGATATTATTGATGAGGAACAGTATCTGTTTATTGTTATGGAATATGTTGAAGGTGTAACAATAGATAGAATAATCAGAGAATATGGTCCTCAACCAGAAGAAAATGTTGTTGAATGGGCAAAGCAAGTGTGCGGTATATTAGGCTATTTGCATACACTAAATCCGCCTCATATTCATCGTGATATCAAACCTGCTAATCTTATGCTTACTCCAGCTGGAAAGGTTAAACTGATTGATTTTAGCATAATGAACACTTATGACCCCAATAAATCATTTGATGAAGTAGCACTTGGTACAGTTGGGTATGCTTCTCCTGAAGGATTTCATGGACAAACAGATCCTCGGTCAGATATTTATTCTCTTGGTGTAACAATGCATGAAATTCTTACAGGTGTTGATCCAAAGCAACCGCCGTATGAGTTGAAATCGATTAGTCAGGTTAATCCATTGTTATCTAAGGGGCTTGAATATATAATTAGTAAATGTATTGAACTTGATCCGAAAAATAGGTATCAAAGCAGTTTTGAGTTAAATGCAGATTTAAACCAATATAAAGATTTACCGAAATCCAAAAGTATTTTCGGTAGATTATTTGAAAAATTATTTGAAAAATAAACGAAAATATCAGATTCATAAAAAAGAACAGCCTGTTTCGATATGTATAACCCGAATGATATGCTCCCTTCTAGGTAGACAAGTGAAATAATAAAAACTTGTCACTTAGAAGGGAGCATATTTTATGGGAAGAAAAGCAAAATTCTCTTTTGAAACAAAAATAGATAGTAAGTGCTAAATAGGTTACTATACAGCAATACAATATGCTAAAAAGGCGGGGAAAAAGGTTATCAAATTATAAAAAAATAGACGTCAATATCCAAGCAGATATTGACGCCATTATTTGCGTAGAACTACGGGTTCATAACATATATAATACTTATTATTAGTTTAAATTTAGCACTTGACCAACTGTTTGTCAATTCATTTTCTTGCCTTTTTCGACTGAAATCAGTAAAAATCGAAAGAAATTTTGATGAATTCAGTAAAATAATATATTTTATAGTGGTCAAAAAAATGGTCTGTTTTATGTACAAAAGGAGAAAGCAAAATGCCAAAACAAGGAAATAATATACGAAAAAGAAAAGATGGTAGATGGGAAGGACGATATAAAGTTGGAGTTTTACCTTCAGGACAAACAAAATATCGATCTGTATACGGAAAAACATATTCAGATGTAAAATTAAAATTGATTTCCGAAAAAACTAATAATACTTACAATACTCACATCAAAAAGAGACTAAGATTTAATGAGCTGATAGAGAAATGGATGGCTTCAAGCTCAATAAGATTTAAAGGTGCTACAGAAAACAAATATTGGACAATCATTGACAGACATATCAATCCTATATTAGGCAGATTAGAACTATCACAGATAACACCGTCTTTAATAAATGAATTTTTAAATCATAAATTGAATAACGGCAGAATAGACGGTAACGGAGGATTATCACCTTCTTACGTTAACACTATTCGTATCATCATATTATCTGCTGTTCAATATGGTATAAATGAAAAATTATGTGAACCTTTAAACGCAAACATATATAAACCAACTATAAACAATAATGAATTAACAGTATTAAGTGAAAAAAGCTGTGAAAAGTTAGAGAAAGTCTTAGTGATGAATTTGGATTGCACTGCTTTAGGTATGTTAATATCTTTACACACAGGATTACGCATTGGTGAAGTTTGTGCCTTAAAGTGGTCAGATGTTGATATTGAACGTAAAATATTGACAGTTAGACAGACGGTAGCAAGGGTAAAAGCTAATTCAAATGATAACTGCAAAAGTAAATTAATCCTTGATGCTCCAAAAACAAAAAATTCTTTAAGAGAAATTCCAATTAACTCTTTTCTTCTTCCTTTATTAGTTAAAAAGAAATCTGAAAGTGTATCTGACTTTGTCATATCAGAGCAAAAAACATTTGTCAGTCCACGGACATTTGAATATAGATATCACAAAACTTTGGAACGATTTGACATTGAACAAGTAAACTACCATTCTTTACGACACACATTTGCTACACGATGTATAGAAAGAGGAGTGGATTGCAAATCTTTATCAGAAATTTTAGGACACGCAAATGTAAATATTACGCTTAACACATATGTGCACTCATCTATGGAGTTAAAAAGGATTCAAATAGAAAAATTAATATGAAATTTATCGTGGTCAAAAACGTGGTCATATAAAACAGAAATTCCTTTAAAAAGGTCTATTTATCTTAAAATTGTGCTGAACCCGTAGTTCTACGCAAATAATGGCGTTTACACTTATTTATATTATTTTTGTTTTTGGAAATGATATACGCAATGAAAAAGGTGATTTTTTGGAGGATTTGACGGAACGTCAGAGAAAAATGATAAATACGCTTACACAAGCGATGCCTTACTTGAGAAAAGAACTTGGAGTTTCACAAACAGTATTGGTCACAAAAGTCGAAATGAGCCGACAAATGATATCACTGATTGAAAGAGGTAAGCAACCAAATGTTGTTGAGCAACTATTGCTTCTAGAGTCAGATATAAATTACTATGAAAAGAGAAGGCAGATCAAATGATAATAAACCTGATAAAAGCCGAACAAATGTTTAACTTAACATTGCCCAATAAAGTTAAAGGTCAATATTGGTTAAGCGACACAGACACAAATGGAAAACCGCGCGATTTGATTAGTGTTGAAGCTGTAAATGGTGAATGGGTTTTAAAGAGTAATAAGAGAGTTTCTGTTCTTAATTCTAATAATGAGCCTGTAAGCAATACTGCTTTGCGACCGTTAGGATTTTTTAATCTGAAAATTACTGGCGATGATGATCGTGTTATGCTATTCGCAGAAAAAATTGATGATACACGACATACCTTTAGAAAGGTTTTAGTAAGAAAATCAGATGTTTTTAACATCGGAAGGACAAACGATAATAATTTCTGCTATGAAAATAAATTTGTATCAAGCAAACACGCAAGAATGTCATACGATGGAAAAAATTGGTCTATTGTTGATTTAGGAAGCACAAATGGTACATATGTAAATGGCTATAGAGTAGATTCATTAAATTTAGTCCCTGGAGATTTTATTTATATAATGGGATTGAAAATAATTGTTGGATGTAATTTCTTGGCAATTAATAATCCTGATGGACTTTTAAAAATCAACTCGGCAAGCCTTTCAGAATATCATCCGCAAATAATTAAAGAGGATATTGAACCTACAGAAATTCCTGAAAAAAATTATTTTTTTCGCTCTCCTCGTTTCCACAGAGAAATTGAGCACTCTGAAATAAAAATTGACCCACCTCCTCAATTGCAGAAATTAGATACAGTGCCATTGGCACTTATGTTAGGCCCATCAATAACTATGGGAATGACATCATTAAGTACAGGTCTATTAACATTAAACAATGTTATTTCTAACGGAGGTGAAATAACGCAAGCACTGCCGACTTTGATGATGTCAGTAAGTATGTTACTTGGTACAGTTTTATGGCCAATACTTACAAAAAAATATGAGAAAAAGAATAAAATTAAAAATGAAAAGAAAAGACAAGAAAAATATTTAGCCTATTTAGATAGTATTCGAGATGAAATAAAACGAAAGTCAAAAGAACAGAGTGATATACTGCAAGAAAATCTTATTACATTGGAAGAATGTGCCGACCGAGTTGCAAAAGAAAGTTCTAATTTATGGGAAAGAGCACTTGGACACGCTGACTTTCTTAAGTTAAGGCTTGGACTTGGCGATATTCCGTTAGATGCAGATGTTAAGTTTCCAGAGAAAAAATTCACTTTAGATGATGATAACTTGCAAGATGCTATGTTGTCACTTGGTTCAGAACCTAAACAGTTGGTTAATGTGCCGATTAGTGTATCTTTAGTGGATAATATGACAGTTGGAATTTATGGCGAGTATATTCAGACTGTTTATATGATCAAATCACTTATTTTACAGATGGTTTCTTTACATAGCTACGATGAACTAAAAGTAATTTTAATCTGTGATGAGAGTGATGAAAAAGAGTGGAGTTTCACTAAATTTATTCCTCATTTTTGGGATAATGACAAAACCATTCGTTTTTTTGCTACAAATGCAGATGAAGTTAAAGAGATTTCTGCATTTATTGAAAAAAACATTTTATCACGTGGTGATGTTTCAAACCAAGACTATTCCGAGTTATCTCCTTATTATGTTGTGATTTCAACGAGTAAGATACTAAGTGAAAAATGCGAATCGATGCAACAGTTGTTGAAATATAAAAACAATAGGGCTTTCAGTGTTTTACTGTCAGCGGCTGAATTAAAGGATTTACCGAAGGAAACAAAAACTGTAATCTTTGCTAATGGGGAAAACTCCAAAATGTTTGACAGAGAGGATACTACAGGTAAGGATGTTCCCTTCTCTGCGGATATAGTTAATGAAGCGGCAGTAAACAGCATAGCAGAAGATTTAGCAAATATTGAACTTGATTTAAGCACACAAAGATACTCCTTGCCATCAATGATTACATTTCTTGAAATGTTTAATGTTGGTAAAATTGAACATTTGAACTCGTTAACTAGATGGAAAGAAAATAATCCAACCATTACGTTACAAACTCCAATTGGTGTAGATTCCTATGGTGGAATATTTAATTTAGATTTGCACGAAAAGTTTCACGGTCCGCACGGACTTGTCGCTGGTATGACTGGATCAGGTAAGTCTGAGTTTATTATAACTTATATTCTTTCACTTGCAGTTAATTACCATCCTGATGAAGTTGCATTTATTTTGATTGACTATAAAGGTGGCGGACTTACAGGAGCGTTTGAAGATGATAGAGGAATAAAATTACCGCATCTTGCTGGAACAATTACTAACTTAGATGGTGCAGCAGTTAAACGTTCTCTTATTTCGATTCAAAGTGAACTCAGGCGCAGACAGGCAATCTTTAACGAAGCAAGAAAAGTATCCAATGAAGGTACAATGGATATATACAAGTATCAGCAACTGTACAGAGATAAGGTGGTTAGTGAGCCAGTTCCTCATTTGTTTATAATTTCAGATGAATTTGCTGAATTGAAAACTCAACAACCTGAATTTATGGAACAGCTCATAAGTGCTGCTCGTATTGGTCGAAGTTTAGGTGTGCATCTGATACTTGCAACGCAGAAGCCAAGCGGTGTTGTAGATGATCAGATTTGGAGTAATAGTAAATTCAGAGTTTGCTTGAAAGTTCAAGAAAAAGCGGACAGTCAAGATATGATTAAATGTCCTGACGCAGCAGAAATATCACAAACGGGTAGATTTTATTTACAAGTTGGTTTTAATGAACTGTTTGCTCTTGGACAATCGGCTTGGTGTGGTGCTGAATACATACCTACTGAGACTGTTGAAAAGTCTGTAGACAATAGTATTCAAGTAGTTGACAATCTTGGTCGAACAATGATGAAAGTTAAGCCAAATAAGAAGAAAATCTCAGGCGGAAGTAAGACAAAACAAATCGTTTCTATTGTTAAGTATTTGTCTGACATTGCCTCTGAAGAAAATATTTCTGTGCGGCCACTTTGGCTTGATCCAATTCCTGGCTATATTTTTGTTGACGAAATAGAAAATAAATATTCAATTAGTGAAGCGGGTACGACATTAAATCCTGTAGTTGGAGAATATGATGATCCGTTCAATCAGAAACAAGGGGGACTTACAATACCATTTTCTGAAGAAGGCAATTGCTTAATATACGGTGCCACAGGAAACGGTAAAACAACATTTTTGACAACTCTATGTTATGCCTTGATCAAAAATCATTCTGCTGAAGAAGTCAATATCTATATTATGGATTTTGGCTCAGAAACATTGAAAGTGTTTGATAAGGCACCTCAAGTTGGTGGCGTTATTGTGTCTTCTGACGAAGAAAAAACAATCAACTTCTTGAAAATGCTTCACAGCGAAATGGAAAAAAGAAAGGGATTGTTTTCTGAGTTTGGCGGTGACTATGCAGGGTATTGCAGAAACAGCGGGAAAACCGTGCCTAATATCGTTGTACTTTTAAATAATTATTCGGGATTTTCAGAGCAATTTGAGGATTTGCAAGAATCTTTCGCCCTCCTTACAAGAGATGGCGTGAAATATGGTATTTATTTTGCAGTTACGGCAGGTAACACCAATGCTGTCCGTTACAAAACTCAGCAAAACTTTAAAATGATGCTTACAATGCAATTGAATGATGCTACTGATTATTCTCTTGTTGTTGGAAAGACGGACGGATTGATTCCATCAAAGTATAAAGGCAGAGGCTTGGTTTCTCTTGATAGAGTTTATGAGTTCCAAACCGCATACTGCAAAGAAGTTGATGATATCCAGGATTATTTACGTACATATTGCTTTGAGCTTAGAGAAAAAGCTGAGACATTTGCTAAACCTATTCCGGTATTACCAAATACAGTTGATGTTGAATATGTTAAACCGGCAATTAAGGATATTAAGAATATACCGATCGGTGTAAATAAAAAATCTCTTAACATTGCTTCTATTAAACTTGCTAATAAAGTTGTATTTCCTGTTGTTGCGCAGGAAATATATGAAGCGGCGAACTTTACTGAAGAGTTAATCCGAGTATTGGCATTGACAACTGAAACAATTGTAGTCGATGTTGAACAATTATTCGGTGAGCAAAATTTTGGCGTTTCTATAGTGAATGGCAATTATGAGAAGTTTGTTCAAAAGCTATTTTCTGAGATGGCAGAAAGAAATAACACATATAAAGATGCTAAGATGGACATATCATCTCTTGATAAATACGATGAGCGTGTATATGTATTTGTCGGCTTTAAGAGAATGTGTGAACAGTTAACTGCTGATGGTAAAGAAAAACTCGGTTTGTTGTTAGAAAAGGCAGAGAGCTTTTATAAGCTACATTTTGTAATTGTTGAGTCGCTTACACAATTAAATACATATTCTTATGATACTTGGTATAAACGACAAATTACCGGAGCAGATGGATTATGGATTGGTGATGGTGTAGCTGATCAATATATGCTTAAACTTAACAAGATTACAAGTGATCTTTACGATGAAAACGGAAATGAGTACGGTTATGTCATCGTAAGAAACAGGCCTACGCTTATAAAACTTCTTTCACCAAAAACTGAAGAGGAGGTTGAATAATATGGATAAAGTGTTAGTAGAAGTTTTTGTGCCTGTATTAGACCATTCTTTTGATGTTTTTATCCCTTTACAATCGCCTATGTATGAGGTTTTAGAACTAATAAAAAAGGCAATTGTCGAAATGTCTGGTGGTCGTTTTATCGCAAATGAAAACACTACAATATGCTATCGAGAAGATGGTTCAATTATTAATATTAATTTATCGGTTTATGAACTTGAAATCCGTAATGGTTCAAAACTGATGTTAATATAAAAAATTTAAGGAGGTCATTATTATGGCAAGAAACATTCAGGTAACACCTGAACAGTTGGAGTCCGCAGCAGGAAGAATCGAAAGTTTAGCTGGCGATTACAAAACACAGTATGACCAGCTTTACAGCGAAACAAGTGCTATGGCTTCAACTTGGAACGGAAAGGACAATACCGCATTTGTTGATCAGATTGCAGGCTTCAAAGATGACTTCGAGAAGATGCATACTCTGATGCTCAACTATGCAGATTTCCTTAGAAAAAGCGCAAAAGCTTATCGTGACACTCAGGATACAGTAGTTTCTGAGGCAAGAAAATTAGTAAATTAAGGAGGGTAATAAAATGGCAGACGGAATTCAAATTTCCACACAAGTATTGCTTGATACGGCAGAAAAGGTTCGCACAATCAATACTACATTAGATTCAAAACTTGCTGATATCAACAAGAATATGAACGATTTGGAAGCAACTTGGAAAAGTGATGCTGCTTCCGATATCAGAGCTGCAATGAACGCTCTCAAACCTCGTTTTGAGGAATACAAAAATATCGTAGAATCTTACGCAAAATTCCTTGTAAATACTGCTCAGAATTATGAGACAACTGAAGGTGCTATTCAGAGCAACGCAAGTGCATTTAAATAATGCAAAACCAATGCAAGTGGGTGTAATCTTGCACCCACTTGCCTAAACTTGAAATCAAAAGGGTTTTCCTTTTATATAGAGAGAATTTAGGAGGGATGATTATGAAACGTTTTATAGCATTAATACTTTCATTATCAATGTTGCTATGTTCCTTGTCTTTATTTTCTGGATGTTCATCGTCTAATAGCGAAAGCATCAAACTTGGTCAATGGCTTTCTATGATAAATGAGGCCTTCGGAATGGATTCGTATGTGCAGGAGAAACCGTATTTTGCAAATGTTACCAAAGAAGACACATATTTTAAAGAAGTTCAGATAGCTACTGAGTGGGACATAATCGATGCTTCTCAAATAATTGATGTTAATAAGTGCATAACATGGAAAGAAGCTTTGCTCTCCTTGGTTAATGCGGGCAACTTCATTTCTGCTGATAGTACAGATGACGAAAAAATAGATTGTGCTATAAAAAAATTTGATTCCTCTATAAGAAAATACTGGATGAATAGGGATATTAAGTACACGGATGCAGTCTTATTGCTTGTTACTGCACAAAACCTATGGGCAAATCGAACCTACAACGAAAGAACTGAAAAAGTTAAATATAAGGACGGCGTCAAGGACTTTTCTGAAAATAAATGGATTGCTGATAATTATATGGTAAATGGAGATACCACCATTTTTCCTGCTACGAATGACATCGATCTTAAAGTTGGCGATGTTTATGTTTTGCCGAGCAATGATAATTCGATTGGAACAAAGGTATACAAAGTAGAAAATATATCACAAGAAAATGGGCAAGTACATGTAAAAAATAACACTGATGTGGATCTGTATGATATTGCAGAAGATATTTTTCTTCAGGAAACCATAGTGCCAACAGCACAAAATACCGTTTTCTATGATGGAAATGGGAATATTCTTTCCGATAATGTAGCTTCGATTATTCCACAAAGTAATACGGATTCTGAAGCTGTAGCTACAACGTTATTAGCAACAAATTCGGATGCAATGGTACAAACATTAGCATTATCAAAAATTAAGCATGAATTTAAAGTCGGCGAATGGAAAGTTTCCCTCTCCTATAAACTTGATGGTTCATTAGATCTTGATGCCACTGTGGGAAAGTCTGTAAAAGATGATTGGGAATGGGAAGTAGGTGTTGGCTTAGATAATGTTAAGGTTACCAATGAAATTGACTACAGTTGGTTCAAACTCAACTCGGCATCTGTAAGGGTTGATTATGAAACGAAGTTATCTTTCAAGGCAAGTACTGACGAAAAAATTGTTAATAAGGTGTGCGCTCCGTATAACAACGGCAATGGAAAGGGACTGACTAATTTAAAAAAAGCTGCATTCAAAAATGCAAAAGAAGCTGGAGGCAATGGTGCTCAAACAATTAAACTGTTTAGTATGGATGTTTGGTCAGTAGGAGTTGCCCGCGTATGTTTAGATGTAAACTTTGTCGTAAAAGTTGATGGATCGTTTGAGATTACAATTACAAATCATGACTCTAAAGGAATCGAATATAAGAATAACAACATCCGTTTCATTAATACGAGTGACAAAGATATTGATATTTCAGCTAAAGCAAAAATAGAAGCCACCCTCGGAATCGGTCCGGCATTGTATACAGTTGGTTTAAAAAAGCCTATAATCGGTGTACAGGGAAAATTTGGTGCGGGTGCTTCTGCAAGTATTGTGCTTCATTTAGTTGATTCTGAAAATCATCTTATCGAAGAAGCTTCGGCGGAAGATTATCCCCCTGATATATATAAGACATTGATGGATGCGGATATTACGACAGATGTTGACTCTATTAGACGAGCTGCTGAAGCACAAGGTGGTACATATTCTGCTGAAACCAGTGGCGAATTGAAATTGCATACAGACGTTTGTATAAATATATGTATGTATTGGATTATTCGCCTTGAAGTAACTGATAGTAGTTATGCAGCTGAGTTGTTAGGTGGGAAAATCAAATTAAGCAAGGAGTTTTTAGGAGAAAAAAATGGAAAGTTTGGCTATGCTCATATAGAAAACTTTGATTTCATTTCCGGATTTTCTAATGCTGTATTCGGTTCAGCAGCTCTAAGTGCGGACCAATGTACAAAGAAATATAAACCGTTTGATGATGCAAAAGAAAATAAAGAGGAAGATGTTAATGATGAAAAGCGTGAAAATGACTCTATCCTAAAAGGAGATCAGATTGTGCTTTCGGAAATGCGTGCAAGCATTGCTACCGGTCAAAAGTATTATGTTATAGTACAGCAAATTCCTAAGGGCTATGATGTTAAGGATCTGAAAATCAAGGTAGAGAACTCAAAAGTTGCTTCAGTAGACGAAAGTGGGATTGTTATAGGTAAGGAACCGGGTAGTACGGTCATTACAATATACACATCAGATAATAAATTTAGTGCTTATTGTGCGCTCACGGTTACAGAACCCTCGAATGTAAAATTTGAGCCATTGTGCGTTTTGACATAAAGGTGATGTTATGAAAAAATTAGATACTATTGCTATTCTAAAAGAACAAAGGTTTTTATCAAGGATTTTTAATGGTTTAGTTTTTACTTTAATAGGCGTTGTTGCATCGATTTCTCCACTGATATATCTGCAATCTTTAGATGCAAATGCCGTCATAGGTATTGCTGTTTGCTTTCTTTGCTTTGGGATTCCTTTTGGTTTCTTATTTGGTTTAAGAAGATTAATCCCTGCCATAGCACAAAAGAAAGCTCTTTCTAAAGGAAATTTTAAGATTTATGTTGATGTGGTGAAATCAACAAGAATGCTTTCGCAAGGGGTAAAAAGCGAAAAAGGAGATTATTATTGTCAAATAGAGTTTGCAAAGTATTCAAGAGTAACTGGAAATTATTACACAATATCGCGAAGAATGTTTAATAAAACTAACGATGGCGATGAATTTTATTTGATTAGTCTTGGAGATATAAAGAAAACAATATCTATCTTCCCAAAGAAAGACTATGAATTATCCAATGATCTACAGGAAAAATTGGTTAATAAATGATTTCGATTGGAGGTGCCTAAATGGCCATCAATGTTAATACAGCCAATACACAAGCTGGACAGTTGGCGGTATATGCCGATCAACTTGTCAGTGCAAAAAATCAGTTGAGCAGTTATAAGTCGTCAATTTCAACTTATTGGCAAGGACAAGAGGTATCATACATTGTTTGTGGTATCGATCAAACAATTGCGCAGATTGATAGTGTAATTAAACAGTTGAATAGTCTAAGTTCAGACATAAAAAGCACAGCGGCTACTATCAAAAGAGAAGATGATGCTGCCGCCGCTGCTGCACGAGCAAGAGCATTAAAGCAACAGCGGATTCAAGCGGCTCAAGTAAACTATAACAGAGCAGTTGATGAATGTGACAATCTCTATAAAGAAAGAGATCAATTGCAAAAAACACTGATGAAAGATCTTTCCTCAAAAAGCAGAGCATCCTATCAAAAGAAGTTTGATGAGATAATGAAAAAAATTAAAGAGGCAGAAAGAAAACGCAATTATCGCTATAATGCGTTGAATGCGGCAAGAAGGTAATTAGTTGTATGAACAAGGTTAAGATTGTAAAAAAAATGGGCACTAGCCAGTTAATGATAAAGAGTTTAAAGGGACAACAGCTAAGCGAACACGAGGTGTACTCTATTAATAATAATGAAGTTCGTGGACTGCTGCATCTTGATGTTGTTCAAAAAAATAATTCTTTTAAGCTCTTTTATAATGTTACCGGATTTGTTTCATTTAGAGAGTTCCTTCGCACTCCATTAACAAAGGACACATTTGCCAAAATGCTTCAGAGCATACTTGACTGTTTACTTGCTTTAAAAAAAGCTTATTTTCATCAGCAAAATCTTTTAATGGACTTTAACAGAGTAATGGTTAATCCTGCAACGCAAAGTATATATTTTGTTTATGTTCCTATTCAAGGATTTGAAAGTGGAGACTCTTTACGAGATTTTTTGCTGAACATCATTCAATTTTGTACTTTTGCTCCAGGTGATGATACAAGCTATATTAAAGAATATATTACTATTCTTAATAGCGGAATAAACTTTTCGGAGTTTGAACTTGAAGAATACATAAAAAAATTGATGGGACAGAAATCGGAAAATACAAAAGAAATCGAATGCCCCGTATGCCATATTATACTACCAAAAGGTACCAGTTATTGTAGTCACTGTGGTAGTAAAGTAACCGGAAACACAGGTAGAACAGGAAATGGTATATATGATCCTCTAAAGCAGAATGAGGAACAAGAAAAAGCAGATAATCCTATAAGAGAAGAATCAAAATCGCGAAAAGGCAATACTCAAGGCTTAAGTGATGGAACGACGGTCTTGGGGGCTGATCCCGGCGGAACAACTGTGTTGGGGTCTGAAGAATTAGAAACGCCTAATTATCCCTATCTTATTAGATATAAGAATGATGAAAAAATAATGGTTAATAAACCGACATTCAGAATAGGTAAGGAAAAGAAATACTGCGATTATTTTGTCGTTGACAATAATGCTGTTAGCAGAAGTCACGCAGATATTATAACAAAAGGAAAAAGATATTACATAATAGATTTGAATTCAACAAATAAAACATATGTTGATGGTCGTGCTATTGCCATTGAAAAAGAAGTGGAAATTTTTAACGGAACCAAGTTGCGCTTAGCTAATGAGGATTTCGTTTTCTATATTGATGATGTGAAAGGCGGTGAGTGAGTTTGCCATTTAAAGTAGAAATGCATACAGATATTGGTATTCGTAAAGAAACTAATCAAGATAGTATGTGTGTGAAGGAAGCACAAACTGACAAGGGTAATATATTATTTACGGTAATCTGCGATGGAATGGGCGGATTGGAAAAAGGCGAAGTTGCCAGTGCTACTATTATAAATGCTTTTTCAACTTGGTTTGAAAATGAACTTCCCTATCAGCTTTCAAAAAGTAATGCTTATGATGATATACGCTATTGCTGGGGAAGAATGATTAAAGAACAAAATCAAAATATTGCTGATTATGGCAGAAAAAATCATATTCAATTAGGTTCTACTATAACTGCAATGTTGTTCTTTGAGGACGGAAAATACTTAATTGGTCACGTGGGCGATTCAAGAGCATACAGAGTTACTGAAACTGTTATTGAAATGTTGACACAGGATCAGACTGTCGTTGCAAGAGAGATTAAGTTGGGCAGGCTTACCCTGGAAGAGGCAGAAAGAGATCCTCGTAGAAACGTTTTATTACAATGTATAGGTGCATCAAAAATTGTTGAACCTGATTTTGTAGAAGGTAATTATGCATCAGGTGAATGCTATATGTTGTGTTCTGATGGGTTTAGACACGTAGTATCAACAGATGAAATAAAAGAGGCCTTCGCACCTTCTCAGAATACAGATGAGAAAGCAATGAAAGAAAATATTATCCGATTAATTGAATTAAATAAGGAAAGAGAAGAAACGGATAATATTTCAGCAATTCTTATCAGAGTGATTTAGGAGGTGTAGTTGTGGCATCAATCGGACAAGTTATTGACGATAAATACGAAATACTTAAATTAGTAGGGCAAGGCGGTATGTCAAAAGTTTATCTTGCAATGGATAAACGATTAAATAAGCAGTGGGCTGTTAAGGAAATTGAAAAACGAGCAAAAGACAGAAATAATGAAATCGTTATACAAAGTGCTATTGCTGAAGCCAATTTAATTAAACAGCTTGACCATCCTGCTATTGTTCGTATTGTAGACATTATTGACAACGGTAATGTTATTTATATTATCGAAGATTATATTGAAGGTGAAACGTTAGGTACAATTCTTGAAAACAATGGTGCACAGCCGCAAGAACTTGTTATTGAATGGGCAATGCAAATCTGCGAGGCATTGGAGTATTTACATACACGTAAGCCTCCAATTATATACAGAGATATGAAACCAGCAAATGTTATGCTGAAGCCAGACGGTAATATTAAGGTTATTGATTTTGGTATTGCTCGTGAATATAAAGATCAAAGTTTAGCCGATACGGTAAGCCTTGGTACAAAAGGTTATGCTGCACCAGAACAGTTTGGCGGTAAAGGACAAACAGATGCACGAACAGATATTTATTGCTTGGGTGTAACGCTCTATCATCTTTTGACAGGTCAAAATCCTTGTGAGCCACCATATGAAATATATCCGATTCGACATTGGAATCCTCAGCTTTCGGCAGGTCTTGAAGCTATCATACAAAAGTGTACCCAACTTAATCCTGATGATAGATATCAATCTTGTGCTGAGTTGTTATATGCATTGCACCATTACGAAGAATATGGTGCTGCATATCGAGCAATGCAAAAAAGCAAATTAAAGAAATTTATTGTTACTGTTTCTGCTATGGTTATATGCCTTTGCGTAGGCGTTTTTGGACTTCTAATGCGAACTGCTACAAATAATGCAGACTATACACAAAATATTTTACAAGCTGAGAAAGCATCAACTTCTGAAGAAAAAGCAAACTATTATGCTACTGCAATTGATATAAAACCACTGGAAAGTGAAGCTTATATTGGAATGATTGAAGCATTTAAAGACGATGCAGCTTTTTCGACTGATGAAGAAGCTTTGCTTAAGCAGAAGTTAAATACCAATATTGCTAATTTAAGGAATCAAGAGGATTACGCAGAGTTAGCTTTTGAGGTTGGAAAACTATACTGGTATTATTATGACTACGGTAAAAGTAATGCAGCTGACAATCAAATTACTAGGATGAAGAGTTCCATTCAGTGGTTTGAGGATGCTGCCGAGTATGGTGGCGAATCTTCTGATAATTATTTAATGTCAACGATTTATAGAGATATTGGTAAATTTAACAGAGATATAAATCTAAATGTTGAAGAAGCCTCAGATAAAGGCAAATATGCTCCGTATTGGGAAAATATAAAAAATTTAGTATCAATGATTTCATCTAAAGAAAATGAAAGTGAAATTATTGAACTTGAAGTTTATAGACTTTCAATGTATTCAATAGAAAACTATGCCAGAAAGTTTAAAGCTGATGGCGTAGAACAATCAGATATGATTGACTTATATAACAGAGTGAAAAAGGCTGTTTCTGGTGTTGCCACAACATCAGATAAAACAGAAACACTGAAAAAAGATGTGATGGGACGATTTAGTTCAATTGAAGGTGCAATAGAAAATGCGTATAGAGAGTAGGTGAGAATTTAATGAGTGCAACAACATGGTTGATAATAGCAATTATTGGATTTTCACTTGCCGGAATTGCTTTAATCATTGCAATATTTATGTTTGTAAAAATGAATATACCGTCTATTATCGGTGATTTGTCAGGAAAAACCGTTGCTCGTGAAATAAAGGCAATGAGAGAGTTCAACAATGCTAACGGAGATAGAAGATTCCGACCGAGCAAAGTTAACCTTGAACGAGGTGTTTTGACGGAAAAAGTTGAAATCTCTCAAGACAATAGGAAAGCTATGGCTGAAGCACACGCTTCTAAAAGATTAGATAATATTAAATCGGGCGAATTGTCAGAGAAAAAAACTTATAGTAGTGGTAGCGGTACAGTTGGATTGAATGATTTTGAAATTAATCCAACAGAAGCGTTGGATGAAGGCAACGAACCAACAGAAATGTTAAGTGACGGCGAAACAGAAGTTTTGAACGAAAATGCAACTGAGGTATTAAATGAAAATGCAACAGAAGTATTATCGAATGACACTACTGTTTTAAACGGAACAACTGTACTAGGTAAAACAGAGAAACTTACAGAGGAATCCGAAGTTATCCCTGTTCCGTTTAAAATCACTAAGTCTGAGATTGTCATTCATACAGACGAGGTGATTAAATGAGACAATTAATTTTTAAATTCACGCGTTTGGTAAATACAGCAATTGTCTGTTCGTTTATATCAAGCTTTGCATTGTTATCGTGTATATTCATTGGTATGAATGATATCTCAGATAAAATTATCGGAATAATTTTTCCTATTATATTTTGGCTCGGACTGATTGCAGAGCAGATTTTAATTTGGAAATCAAATGCAGTTAGAAAAGAAATTGAAAATACCGGTGAAACTCGGAAATTTCGAGGGAGACCAGGGATTATTAATATATGGAAAAACCGATATGGTGCAATAGCTGATATAGTTTGCATAGTGTCTCTTTTGCTGTTGGTTGTATTTATGATAATTGGCATTGGAGAAAAAGCTATTCAGTACATTCTTATTTTTCTTTTGGTTTTGTCTTTTAGATTGCATTGCATTTTGAATGGGCAAAACTTTAGATATAAAAAAATACTTGTAAAAGAGGAGGGTTAAAAATGATATTTAGCAAATCCAAAACAATGGCATCAAAAATTTTAGCTGGATTTTTAGCTCTGATTATGCTTGTGAGTGTAATTCCTCTGGGAGCACTCGTTACAGCATTTGCAACTACAATTGATAGCTATACCGTGAGCTTGACTGATGGTGCTGACATCATTGCACTTGATGATGTAAAAATTACTATCAAGAACAAAAATGATGTTGAAAAAATATTGTCGCAGTCATCGAAAAACGGCATTGCAACATTTAATAATTTTATCGAAGAAGATGAAACATATATAGTTTCTATTGATTCGATTGTTGGATATAAAAATGTTGCTGATTTTGAAATAACGCCAACTGCTGGAGAATCCAACAAAGATGTTGCGTTGACTGCTATTGGTAAAATTACAATCAGCGGTAAAGTAGTTGATGAAAATGATGTAGCATACAGTGGTGCATCCGTTGCTATCTCAGGTTATACAAATGTAACTACAACCACAAATGCTTCAGGTGAGTATTCTTTTGAGGCTTATGAAGGTCAAAATTATACAATAAAGGCTACAGCAAAAGAAGCAAAATATGAAGAAAAAACTACAACTATCACTAATCCTACAAAAGACTATACCTGCGATACGTTAAAATTTGCTGTTAAGCAGTTTACTATTGCAACAACAGCAGGTAACAATGGTACTATTACACCTACTGAATCTGTAGAATATGGTTCAAATAAGGTTGTTAAGGCTGTTGCAAACGATGGATATCGCATTGAAAGCTATAAAGTGGATGGTCAGGAGCAGTCTGCTGCCAAGGGAGAAAAAGAGTACGCATATACTTTTTCAAATATAACCGAAGCCCACAAAGTAGATGTTTCTTTTATCAGACAGACATATAAAATTACATTTACAGTTAGCGAAAATGGTAAGGTTACTTATAACGATGGTACAGCTCAGGAAGTAGCTGGCGGTTCGGTAAATATTGAAAAGATTTTTAATGAATCCACAGATTCTGCGAACCCTACAAAAATTGAATTAACTGCTACACCAAACGCAAATTATCGTGTATCTCAAGTTATTGTAGATAATGGAAAGTCTGAAACTTTTTCAGAGAATGATAAGACATATACAAAAGAGTTTGAAATGACTAAAGACCATTCTTTTGTGGTTGAATTCAAATTGAATACATATATTGTTAAAACAATTGATAGTGAAAACGGTTATTCCACAGTAGATAAAACAGTTGTTGATTATGATGGAACAGCTATTATCACAATTAAACCGGAAAACAATAGTTATAAAGTTGATTCTATTACAATTAAGACAGACGATGATTCTAACGGAATACCTGTTGATAAAGCAACAGATATTAATTATGTCGAAAATGAAGATGGTTCAGTTTCTTATACTTTGCAGAGTATTCGAAATAATACCACAGTAGATGTTAAGTATGTTGCTATTCCTGTTGAAGTAAGTGAATGGGCAGAAAAAGTAACTATTGAATCTAAAGAAGGTACTTTGATAAAGCAATACAATGATGATCAAGGAAATTATGTTTTGGTTTTTTCTAATGATGCTGTTGTAAATGTGAAAGCCAATTCACCTTATAGTCATACCGATATGAAATTCACTTCCAAATCAAGCTTCGAGGGTTGGAAGAGTAATGATAGATGTAAAGATTATAACGATTCGTTTGAGATTGAACGTTTACAAGTGAAAAATGGAAAACGAGGCAACGAAACCGAAATAGGATTAAATGGAAAAAAGATCATTGTAATTATCGATAAAGATGTTCCTGTTGTGGAACCTGATAATGATGTTATGGATTGGACAAACAGCAATCAGGTGACAATTACAGGTAGTGTTTCTGATTCTAATACATCAGCAAAACCTTCTTCTGGTCTTTCTCATATAATTTGGATTAAAGACGCTACCATGAGCAAAGACGAAGTTCTTGCTGCAACATTTAATAAGGTTAAAATTGAATCTGATGGCACATATTCGTTTGATAGTGTCGAAGGTGAGCAGAATTCAATCTACTATATCTATGCAGTAGATATTGCAGGGAATGTTTCTGACGCAAAATCTGTTAGTGTACGCATTGATCAAAAAGACCCAGCCGTTACTGCTTTTACATATAGCATAAGTGAGACATCAGTTGTAGAAAATTTCATTAAGTTCCTTACATTTGGAACTGTTTCTTCTAAATCGATATATGTAACTGTAACAGGTTCTGATGAGGATATTACATCCGGCTTGAAAGAAATTACGCTTTACAAGGGGTCAGATGTATTTGAAACAAAAACAACAACAGGAAATACCGCAACATTCAAATTGACTGAAGCTGAATTTAAGAATGGTGCGGAAATTTCTGCAACAGTAACGGATATCGCTGGTAATGTTTCAAATAATACGAAACCTACCGATGAGGGTGTAACAACTAAAGCAAAAAATAATACTGTAAAGATTGATACAGCCAAGCCTGAAGCAACTATTCAAACTGATGAGGCTGTATATACTGATGGCGATGGTAAACTTTGGTATAACGGAAATACCGCACTTAACATTGTTGCTACTGATAACAATGCAGGTATTTGCTCTGTTGAAATTAAATTAAATGGCGAAAGTCTTAAGACAGATATCGAAGGGAAAGCAATTGATACAGATTTTTCCGCTGCGTATACCACAAGCGAAAAATTTGTGATAAATACAGCTCAAAATGCCGTCAACGGTGAAAATGTAATTGAAGTTATTGTTACTAACAATGCAGGTGTTCAAAGCGAAAGCAAAATTCAGAAGGTTTATATTGATACAACAGCACCTGATATAACAAATTTTGAAGTAACAAGAGTTGGTGGTAAGGCACTTGATAAAATACTTAACTTCTTGACATTTGGTATATTCTTTAATGATCAGGTCGAGGTTACAGTAACAGCTGCTGATTCTAATGCTACATCTGGCGTAAAAACTATTACCCTTTTTGCCGGGGAAAAAGTATTTGAGACAAAAAAAGTTGAAAATGATAAAGTAACATTTGTAATCCCAACTGACGCTATCACTGATGAAACTAAGCATTTTGATGCTGTTATTTCTGCAAAAGCAACCGATAATACTGGCAATACAACTCAAACCACTGTTGAGCCTAATACGGAAAATTCAAATGTTAAAGACAGCGGATTGATGATTGAAACCATCAAACCTACTATTGATGTGGAATTCCCTGAAGCAGTAACGGGTAAAAATACTAACACAGCAACCGCAGGAGATTGGTATAACTCTGATGTGAAATTTGCAATTACTGCAAATGACGCTGATGCAGGTTTGAGAAATGTTCTTATCACTATTAACGATAAAGAACTTGTCAATGACAACCTTTATGCTTCTAAAAAAATCACGTCAAAAGAATATGAGGTTAATACAGCTGATGCTGTAAGAGCTGATGATGGTTCGTACACTTTAAAGGTTATTGTTACAGATAATGCCGGAAATGTTTCTGATACATATTCAAAAACAATCTTTAAAGATGTTGATAAACCTTACATTACAGGCTTTGATTTTGCTCTGGATAAGTATATAGAAGGTAGTGAAACAAAATCAACCGTGGAAGTAACAGACTATGGCTTCTATTTCAAGGCTGATACAAAAGTTACTATTTCTTCAAAAGATGATGCTCCGACGGCAGGTGTTAAATCAATCACTTACTATACTGTGGATATTGACAGCGGTAAGAGTGAAGAAATAACAGAATTAGTAAATAAAGATAATTGCATTGATTTTACTATCAAGGCAAATTTCAAGGGACAGATTTATGCTAAAGCAACGGATAATGTCCTGAATGTTGCTTCCGATTTCGTAAATCCGGACAGCGCAATTGTTGAGAGTCCTGAAAAGCACGAAAAAGAGGAACATATTGCTTTCTCTAAGAGTTCAACCGAATACAAAACACAAGATGAAACAGAACTCTATGCAAAAGATGTTTCGGTAACCCTTACTGTAACAGATACATATTCAGGTATCCGTAATATTGAATGGGAAGTTGTTGCACCATATGATACGGAAAACAATCAAAGCGGTAAAGTATCAGTAAACAATGACAAAACATTTGCGGAAGGCAGCGATACCGATTGGAAACAGACCAAGACTGAAAGCAACTTGGTTACTGAGATGCAAAAAACAATTACAGTTAACAATAACAGTAATGACATTGTTGTGTTGGTTAAAATGACTGACCGTGCAGGAAACACATCTGAAAAGCAGATTAAGTTCAGCATTGATAAAACAAACCCTGTAATTGAGGTTAAGTACGATAATAATGTTCCGGACGAAACTTATAAAGACATTTTCAAAGCAAGTCGTACAGCTACAATCAAAATTACAGAACGTAATTTCAACGGAAAAGACGTAATCCATAGAATTACCAATACAGATGGTGTAATTCCTGCTCTTTCAGCTTGGGAAGAACACAAAAACACAGAAAATCCGGATGAAACCTATTACACTGCAACTATTGCATACACAGCGGACGGAGACTATACATTTGATATTAGTTATTCTGATCTTGCTGATAATGCAACAGAAAAATTTGCACAGCATAAGTTTACAATTGATAAGACCATTCCTACAGTGGTTGTTTCTTACGATAATAACTCTGCACTCAATGGAAATTATTACAAAGCAGACAGAACAGCAACGATAACTATTGTTGAGCACAATTTCGATTCTTCAAGAGTAAATGTTGTTGGTACGGCAACAGATAATGGTACCGCTTTGAGTTTTCCTGCAACAAGCACTTGGACAAGTAATGGGGATACGCATACAGCAACCATTAATTATACCTCAGACTCTAAGTACACATTTGATATCGAATTTTTAGATATGGCGGGTAATCCGATTGCCGACTACACAACAGAAGAATTCTTTGTTGATAAGACAGCTCCTACACTTGAAATTTCAGGCGTAGCTGACAAATCTGCAAACAATGGTACTGTTGCACCTGTTGTTACATACACGGATACAAACTTTAATAAAGATGCTGTAAATATTGAACTTTCCAGTGTAAGTAATGGCAAAGTAAATTATGCAGGCTCAGCTGAGGATATTGCAAACGGTCAGAAGTTTACATATGCAGATTTTGAAAAGGTTCAAAATGTAGATGATATATATACATTAACTGCTACTTTAACAGATATGGCAGGAAATGAAACAACAAAGTCCATTGTATTTTCTGCTAATAGATTCGGCTCTGTTTATACCTTTGATTCCTTCTTGAAATCTATTGAAGGCAAGTATACTAATACAGAGCAAGATGTTGTGTTTACAGAAACAAACGTTGACACACTTGATCGTGAAAGCATAAAACTCAAACTTGTTAAGAATGGTACTCCTTCAGATCTTAAAGAAGGTAATGACTATACTATAACTACATCGGGTGGTAACGGTCAGTGGAGTCAGTACAAATATGTTGTAAACAAAGCCTTGTTTGCTGATGATGGTAACTACAGATTGACCATTTACTCTATGGATGCTGCCGGAAATGTTAATGAGAATATCGACGAGTCTAAGAAAGCAGAAATTTCTTTCGGTATTGATAAAACGAATCCTGTTATTGTTCCGATTGATTTTGAAAGCGGCAAACAGTATCCTGTTGAAGTAAAAAATGTAAAAGCTGAGGTTAAAGATAATCTTGTTCTTGAAAGTGTAAAGATTTATCTTAATGGTGAAGAAGTCGAATATAAGGTCGAAGGAGAATCATATACATTTGATGTTCCTGAAGCTAACGAAAAACAGAATGTTGAATTTGTTGCAGTTGATGCGGCTGGCAATGAATATAAACTTCAGGTTGATGACTTCCTTGTTTCTACTAATATCTTTGTTCGTTGGTACAATAACACACCTTTGTTTGTTGGTTCAATAATCGGTGTGGTTGTTCTTGCTGTTGCTATTACTGCATTTATACTCTTCGGTAAAAAGAAGAAAAAAGACGAGGAAAAATAATTCTTATATGAAAGCTCCAGTGAACATTTATGCTCACTGGAGCTAATCCCAAAGGAGGTAGAATGTATGTATCCTGAATTTATACCAATTTATATAGGTTTAGTGGTTATAATCGGACTGGCTATTGCAATACTTATATTGTTGATCTGTTTGTTAAAAGATAAAGGTGATAAAACGGTTACGCCAACATCTTATTCTGACAAAAATGGTAATTCTCCAATAAAAGCAAATCAGACAAGTGGTAATATGGCATTTTGTAAGAAATGTGCTACTCAGTTTGATGCTTCTGAACGATTTTGTCCTAATTGTGGAACGCCACGATAAGATGGATGCAATGTTTGTTTAGGAGGTGAGCCAATGGCACAAATAAAAATTAATGTAGGAGCAGTTATAGGGTTAAGTCCAACTGCAACTTCTGCCAAAAACACAGTGGCAAATGTAAAATCTTACTTTAACTCAACACGAAACCAAGTAGACGGTAGAGTGTTAAATAGAAATAATCTCGGCAACAGGATGTCAAGTGTATCATCCCAATTGTCAAGTATTGAAAACCGAATTATATCTATTAAAAATATGGTCGAAAAAGGTGCAAATAACTACCATAGCACTGATGTTCGTGTTATGGGAATGAAAAATGCTTTAACAGGAAAAATAAGCGGTCTGGGTATTATTGGGTTGGGGCTTGGCACAACTGGTGGCTCAGAAATGAGTAAGCAAGCATCAAACAAGACTCAAGTTGATGACAAGTACGGAACAGATAGCACATTCAAAAAAGTTCTTAAAGATGACTGGAAAATTGAAGGTGCTGTGCTTGGAGGAAAAGCCACAACTGAAGGTTCAGTTCTTGGCTTTGGTTCATCAGGATCAGCTGAAGGAGATGTAATCGGCGGCTCAATTAAAACTAAGTCGAGTGCCAAATGGAATCCAGGGAAAGGTGACGCTGGCATTGAAAAAAGCGTTGAAGCTGAGGGGCATCTCGCTAAGGGAAAACTTAAAGGCAATATTGGCTTAGTAGGCGGAGAAGTTAGTGGCACAGTTGGTACTGTCGGTGCTACTGGTAAAATTGGAGCAACGTTGTATAAGGACGGTAAGTTTTCACCAACCTTAGATGCAAAATTAAAAGCCGAAGCTGTGGCAGCTAAGGGAAGTGCTGAAGCAAAAATTGGAACAGATGAAATCAATGGGCATATTAAAGGCAGCGGTACATTATTAGGAGCTGAAGCTGAAGCTAGTGGCAGTGTTGGTAAGATAACCTATAAAGACGAAACAACGGGGCAAACTAAAATGGAACTAGGAGCCAAATGTAAGGTTGGAGCTGAAGCATATCTAGCGCAAGGAAAAGTTTCCGGAGGGTTCACAATCTTTGGTATCAATATTGATGCTGGAGTGACTGGAAAAGCTGGTGGAGCTGGTGTGAACGCCGAGGGAAAAGTTACAACCGGAGGCGTGTCAGGCAAAATAGGTGCTGGCTTAGGCTTAGGAGCCGGAGTAGAAATTAGTATTGATTGGAGTAATTTTTCGCTCTGGTAATTGAAAAAATGCAATAAATTTGATATAACTAAATTAACGATACGGAGGTAAAGATATATGCATAAAAATTTATTACCTATAGGTTCTGTCGTTCTGTTAAAAGGCGGAGACAAAAAGATAATGGTGTGCGGTCGCATTCAGGCTAAAGAAGGCGAAAATACAATATATGATTACTCTGCTTGCTATTATCCAGAAGGGATTGTTGACCCTTCATCAATGTTTTTCTTTAATAGAGATGCAATTGATACTGTATATTTTCTCGGATTTCAAGACAAGGATGAGTTAGATTTCAGACAAAATGTGTTAGATAAACTTGGAGAACTTGAAATTAAGGACGGTTCAATTGTTCCAAAAGAATAAGGTGAAATTATGATACTTGATGTAATACAAGTTTCAAAGGATTTGTTTTCTGCAAGTTTTACAATTGAACGTGAAAATACTCAAATAGGAAACTTTTCACTCCAAGGTAGATTGGGCTCAATGGAGGCAGAGATACAAGGAACAATTCACGAGCAAGCCTTTAAGATGGTTTATGGGAAAATGGATAATTTAGAAGTTGATCATCCATTTCGACCATATTTAATCTATAAAGAAAGTATCCTTAATGGAACTGTTTATCAAACTAAATTCAATGGTGGATTATTCAAAAAATTTGATTATCATCAAATGAAATTGAATGGAATGATATTTGATCTTTTCCCTATTGGTTTTGGTAATGAAGGAAGCAAGTCACCCATTTATAATGGGAATAAACAGATTGCTCAAATAGAAAAGGATTGTATTGTATATAACGATTTACACAATTACAGAATTTTTGCAGAGGATTCATTTGCCTCACAAATAGCGATATTATTCTGTATTTATATGTATATCAATGTTGGGTATAAGCCAGGAGAGAAAGTTATAAGTTCTAAAGTAAAAGTAGTTTCAATTACTACCAATAAATTACTGAAAGAAAAATATAATCCTGAATTTATAAAAAGTATAGATAAATGATTGATAAGGAGTTTGTTTCATAGCGAACTCCTTTCTTTTGTTTTATAGCTATGCTATAATTTAGAAAGTTATTATGATTTTTTTGGTGTGGTTATGTCTGAAAGCAAAATAGATTGCTATATATTCTTAAATATTTGTGGGAGTGTACCAATGAAGAACATCAGGTTACGACAATTCAGCTGATTGATATTCTTCAGAAAGAATATGGTATTTCTGCGCATAGGAGCACATTCGCTAAAGAATTAACCGAGTTGCAAGAGAAAAGTCCTTAAAAATGGCGGCGAGGTTTACGTTATAAGTCCATATCATCTTGTTTGGAATAATGACTTTTACTATGTGGTAGGTTATTCCGAGAAAAAAGGGAAAGTGGTAACTTTCAGAGTGGATCGTATTGCAGCTCGGCCGGAAATTTTAAATCAAGCTGCTTTGACAGCACCGAATGACTTTGTGCTTGCTGATTTCACCAAAGAGGTTTTCTCTATGTATGACGGACAAGAAGTAGAGGTTGAACTTCTATGTGATAACAGCTTGATGAAAACGATGATTGACCGTTTCGACGAAGATGTAAAAACAGAAAGCTATAACGATACGGCATTTAAGTTGACAACAGAAGTGTCTGCAAGTCATACATTTTTCGGTTGGATATTTGGATTTGTCGGTAAGGTTCAGATATTTGCACTGCAGGAAGTCAAAAAACAATATAAATAGATGATTATTCAGGCTTCAGAGAAGTTATCATAAGGTACTGCTCTTATAGTGAATAATTTATTTTCTTTCGCCCACACTTAAGGCGTTTAGGGAACATCCGCTTCATGTTGCACACAGGGAGCGCTGCAAGGATATAGTTACAGGAAGATTATGTGGAGATGTTAAGGATTATTAATTGTTTTAAAATAGTACTGGTGTAATAGATTATTTAATGATACAATCCGGATATACTTATTTTGATTAACAGACAACACAAAAAGGAGAGACTATGAAAGAGTTTATTTTTTTGATTGTGTTGTTTATAGCTAATATAATACAGGCAATCACAGGGTTTGCTGGAACAGTGCTTGCAATGCCTGCTTCTATGTTTTTGCTTGGAATTGATGATGCCAAAGTAGTGCTTAATGTGATGGCATTAATATCAGGGTTATTAATAGCAATTTCAAGTTATAAGAGCATCAATAAGAAAGAATTGTTGAAAATATGTACAATAATGATAATAGGAATGTGCATAGGTATACAGCTGTGTAAGGTGATTTCATCTGAATGGCTGTTAATAGTATATGGAATAATTATTATTGTAGTTGCAGGAAAGAATCTGCTTATACATAAGGAGCATCATTTACCGGGAATACTGTTGTTATGTGTATTGATTATTGCAGGAATTATACATGGAATGTTCGTATCAGGGGGAGCTTTACTTGTTGTATATGCAACTCAGACATTTAAAGATAAAGATGAGTTTCGTGCCACAATAGCACCTGTGTGGGTGGTTCTCAATTCATTTCTTATTGCATCGCAGATTCACAGCCATCAATTTAACATTAATAATATAAGACTTATACTTATTAGCATTGTACCATTAATGATTGCTACATGGATAGGCAAAAGACTTGCACAAAAAGTATCACAAAAGCTATTTCTTACTATTACATATATTTTGCTGTTGATATCAGGAATATCACTTATAGTGTAAATGTAAAGGAGATAATGTGGGATTAACTATAAAAGAAATTATAAAGCTTGTAGATCATCTGGAAATGAAACTTGTTGCAGGTGAAGCAGGAACAGATAATGAGGTAACATGGACACATGTGGTGGATAGTGATACAATTTCTGCTTTTCTGCAAGGAAAAGAGCTTGTTTTTACTACGGGAATAGGATTAAATAAAGATCTTCCGCTTATAGAACTTGTAAAAGATGTGTATAGGGACGGAGCAAGTGGAATTGTTATTAATATAGGACCATATATAGATGCTATTGGACAGGACATACTTGATTTTGCTGATGAAAAGGGGTTTCCTGTTTTTGAGGTGCCATGGCATGTACATATGGCCGAAATTATGAGAATTATATGTTATGAAATTACAAGGCAGCAACAGAATGTAATAGAAATAACAGCAGCACTTAATAATGCATTTTTATGTCCTATGCAGGAGGATTTATATGTTCCTACTCTTATGAGAAAAGGGTATATGCCAGATGGCAGTTATTCAGTAATTATGCTGGACTTTTATGCTTCACATGGTGAAGTATCACAGGACAGGCATGATACACTGGTTTCGCAGCTTAGCGGACACATCAGAGTCAATTATAAGAGAATTCTTTTATGTACACAGGATAAGACTATATACTTAGTTGTGAATAATTATTCAGTTGAGGAAAAGCGTCAGGTATTAAAAGAGATATTTGTAAGAATATGCAGCTGGCTGAGAAAATCTGAATTTGTTATTATGACAGCAGGCTCTGATAATATCAGTCTTAGTAATATACATAAAAGTTATGAGCAATCAGTTATGATGAGCAAGCTTGCAATATCAGGAATTATACCAGGAGAGATTATTGATAATAAAAGCAAGCTTTTATTTTATACTGATATTGGCGTATATAGAATCCTTTTGTCATTAAAAGACAAAGATGCAATGGAAGAATATGTAAGGGAAACAGTGTATCCTTTATTGGAATACGATAAAATCCATGGAACAGATCTTTCTGGGGAATTACAATGTTATATAAGGCATGACTGTAGTTTGCAGGATACAGCAGATGAACTGATGGTACACAGAAATACAATTAATTATAAAATTAACAAGGCAGCAGATATACTTAATATGGATTTGACAAGATTATCGAACCGATTTGAAGTTGCAATGGGTTTTCTGGTAAATAAAATGCTGAATCTATAATGTTTGTACTCAAGCACAAAAATAATTAAACTTTGTTACATTGAAAGACGTTTTTTTGTATGCTAGTATAATGGCAGATGAGACAAAGGCGTCCATTCACAGAATATGTGAGTGGGCGCCTTTTTTATCCCAAAAGTCTGTTTATCAAAATAAGTAAATTAAAATGTCAGGAGGATAATATTATGAGTTTAACAGGAAAAGAAATCGCACAGATGCATAAGGATTATGTAATGCAGTCATGGTCAAAGTCAGGAGTAGATGCATTACCGGTTGAAAGAGCAGAGGGAATATATTTCTATGATTATGATGGTAATAAATATGCAGATATGGCCTCATTGCTTGTATGCTCTAATCTCGGACATGAGCTTCCAGAAATTGTTAATGCAATAAAGGAGCAGGCAGACAAGATGTGTTTCATGGCACCAGCATATGCATCAGAACCTAAGAGTGTTCTTGCAAAGAAGCTTGTAGAACTTGCAGGTGCAGATACTTATAAGAGAGTATTTTTTACAAATGGTGGAGCAGAATCTAATGAAAATGCAATTAAGATGGCAAGAATGGTTACGGGAAGAACAAAGATTTTCTCATGCTACAGAAGCTATCATGGAGCAACACTTGGAGCTTCTAATGCATCAGGTGACTGGAGAAGATATGCTGCTGAAATAGGTGGTGCTAATGGATTTGTTCATTTTATGAATCCACAGATGTATAGAGACGGATATACAAAAGGTGTTGATGATGCTGAGGTAACAAAAAAGTATCTTGATGCTCTTGATTTACAGTTAAGATATGAAGGACCACAGAATGTTGCTGCGATTGTAATGGAATCAATAGTTGGTGCTAATGGAGTAATTCTTCCACCAGATGGTTATATGGAAGGTGTAAGAGCACTCTGTGATAAATATGGAATTCTTCTTATATGTGATGAAGTTATGGCAGGCTTTTACAGAACAGGAAAAGCATTTGCATTTATGAACTTTGATATTAAACCGGATATCATTACTTTTGCAAAGGGCGTTACCTGTGGATATGTTCAGTTAGGCGGATGCATAGTAAGTAAGGCTGTGGCAGAGTATTTTGAAGAAAATGTATTACAGTGTGGTCTTACATATAGCGGACATACACTCGCATGTGCAGCAGGTGTTGCAGCATTAAATTATTATAAGGATCATGATATTGAAGGACATGTAGCTAAGATGCACGCTATAGTAGCACCATTTATGGATGAAATGGTTGCTAAGCATAAGTGTATTGGAGAGGCAAGATGCATAGGATTATTTGGAGCATTAGAGGTAGTAAAGAATAAAGAAACAAGAGAACCTATGCAGGAATATGGAGTTCCAGGACCAGTAATGCCATGGATATTTGCAGAGTTAAAGAAGAGAGGCTTTGCAACATTTGGAAGAGAAAACTTTATAGAGATATGTCCACCACTTATTATTACAGAGGAGGAATTAAAGGAATATCTCCCTATTCTGGACGAAGTACTTACTATGGTTGATGAAAAATATTGTGATTAATACATGCGAGGTGAGCTTATGAATTGGGATTATATCCAGCCGGTAGAAATACATTTTGGAAAAGGCCGTGTAAATGAAATAAAAAATATTGCATCATCTCTTGGCTGTAAAAAGGGAATTCTTGTTGCAAGTCCGTTCTTCTTTAAAAGCGGACTTGCAAAGAAGATAATGGAAGAATCGGATGGTATGCTTGTGGCATCATATGGAGATGTTTCACCAAATCCGGATGTCACTGAGGTAGATGCATGTGCTGATATAATAAGACAGAATAATATAGAATTTGTAGTTGTTATAGGTGGAGGAAGTCCTATGGACTGTGCCAAGGCAGCAGCAAGTGTAAGCCTTACTAAAGATTCCATAAGAAAGTATCACGGAACAGGAATTTCCCTGCCAGAAGAACATCTTCCGCTGATTGCAGTTCCGACAACAGCCGGAACCGGAAGTGAGGTAACGTGTGTTTCTGTTTTATCTGATCACGCAAATGGAAAAAAAGCACCGATTGTATCTAATGGATTTTATCCGGTTGCTGCTATTATAGACCCTGAGCTTACATATACAATGCCACCGGCAGTTACAGCAGGAACAGGTATTGATGTATTGTCACATGCAATTGAGGGCTACTGGAGTAAGGGACATCAGCCTATATGTGATGCACTTGCTATACATGCAGCATCGCTTGTATTTAAGTATTTGTATAGAGCATATACCAATCCGAATGACGAAGAGGCACGCGAAAAAATGTGTGAAGCAAGTGTAATTGCAGGATTAGCATTTACATTGCCCAAAACGACTTCTTCACATGCCTGCTCATTTCCATTGACTAATATATATCATATTCCTCATGGAGAAGCCTGCGGGCTGACACTGGACTATTTTGTAAGAATTAATTCTAAGGGAGAAGGAGCAGAAAGAGTTGAATATCTGGCAGACAGATTGGGATTTAAAAATGCGTCAGATATGGCAGATGCAATATATGGTTTAAAGAAAAAACTTGGACTGCGTTGTGATTTAAAAGATTTGGAACTGGATGAGAAGCAGATAAAAGAGCTAGTAACAATAAGCCGTCATCCTAATCTTTATAATAATCCGGTAGAGATTACTGATGAGATGTTGGACGAAATGTACAGATATCTTGCATATTAATAGGAGGTGACACTATGAAATTAGTAACTGCAATTGTAAGACCGGAAAAGGTCATGAATGTTATAAAAGCATTGGAAGAAGAGGGATATTTTGCATTTTCCAAGTGGTCAATTTCTGGAAGAGGCCGTGAAAAGGGAATTCAGGTGGGCGATGTTTTATATCAGGAAATGGCTAAATGCATGCTTTATATTGCTGTTGAGAATAAGGAAAAGGACGAAGTTGTTGATATAATCATAAACAGCGCAAAGAGCGGAGACAGTGGACATTGTGGAGATGGAAAGATATTTGTCTCTGATATAGGTGAAGCCTATACAATAAGTGAAGAAACAAGGGAAGATGATGAATAGTATATGATGAGGAGTTGGTATTTATGGCAGAAAAGAGAGTGAAACTTAAAAAATCAATGGGAGCAGGATCCATATGGGCTGTAGCTTTAGGTTCAATAATTGGCTGGGGCTGCTTCATACAGGGAGGTTTATGGACACAGAGAGCCGGTGGACCATTACCTTTATTTCTGGGCTTCCTTGTGGGCGGACTTCTCATGATAGTAGTTGGATACAGCTATTCTTATATGATAGCTAAATTTCCTGTAGCAGGAGGAGAATTTGCATATGCATATAAGGGATTTGGAAGAACGGCTTCTTACATATGTGGATGGATGCTTTCACTGGGATATCTGTCTATTGTTGCACTTAATGCCACAGCTCTTCCGGTACTGGCATCATATATATTTCCAGGAGTATTTAATAAAGGATACCTGTATACGATTGCCGGATATGATGTGTATATGGGTGAGGTTGCCATAGCGTTATTTTTTATAATTCTTTTCGGTATAATGAATTATATGGGAGCTAAATCTGTAGGAAAGTTACAGCTGGCTATGGTTCTTATCATGTGTGCAGCAGTTGTAATATCAGTTGTGGGAACAATTGTTACAGGATCATTTGATACAGCAAATCTTGCACCTGCATACGGTGCGGGAGGTAAAACATTTGGAGGAGGATTTATATCGATTCTGGCATTAGCTCCATTTCTTTATGTTGGATTTGACTGCATTCCACAGTCTGCTGAGGAGTATGATTTTCCACCACAAAAATGTAAATTACTGATTATATCTGCATTGATAATTGGCGCAGTTATATATGGTCTTATGGCATTGGTTACGGATTGTGTAATTCCATGGCAGGATGTGCTGGCACTGACAGATGCGTCTGGTGCACCAGTTAAATGGCATACCGGAGCAGTACTTGAAATGGCTATGGGAAAGATAGGTGTAATATTTGTTGCAATTGCAGTATGCATGGGAATATTTACAGGAATGAACGGGTTCTTTATGACATCAAGCAGACTCCTGTTTGGAATGGCAAGAGCAAAAATGTTGCCAGCAGCATTTGCAAAGATTCATCCAAAGCATAAAACACCATCTGTATGTATTATATTTGTCATGATTGTCTGCTGTATATGTCCGTTCTTTGGCCGTGAGGTAATAGGCTGGGTAGTTGATATGTGTTCTGTAGGTACAGCATTTGGATATTTCTTTACATGTGCAGGTGCATATATTCTTCTTAAGAAATATGGAGATGAAAATGATACGAACAGGATTCATCCAGTAGTTGCACTTGGTGGCTGCGTAATATCAGTTGCAATATTGTTATTGCTGATAGTTCCAGGTTCTCCAGCATTTATGGCACCACAGTCATTTGTTGCACTGGTTGCATGGATTGTACTCGGAGTAATATTCTACTTCTGTTCAAGAAAGAAGTTCATGGTAGTTACTAAAAGAGAAATGGATTATCTGATTCTTGGAAATGTACAGGTTGTACGAGGTGTTAGAAAAGGTCAGAAACAAAGTGATATTGTTCAGGGAAATATAGTTAATCCAAAGTGATTTAGCATATTTTCTGTGATATAGAAGTTAAATAACATGCGAAATAATAAGGCGTAAGAGAAATCTTGCGTCTTTTTTAGTGCAATTGAGTGAATTGACCATTATGAAAGTGTTATGTATAATCATTACATAAATAGTGACAGGGAAAATTGATATAGTGGCAGTATTAACTGAAAGTAAGGACGCAAATGCATATTGAGCGGAAACATTAGTAACTATAATCATAGAAAAGAGGTATACATATGGAATTACAGGCAGCAATGGAGAAAAGAAGAAGCATAAGAAATTATAATCCAGAGGGAAAAGTTACAAAGGAGCAGCTTGAGGAACTTATTAAGGCTGCATCATATGCACCTTCATGGAAGAATCTGCAGACATCAAGATATTACTGTGTTTTATCTGAAAATGTGGTAAAAGAACTTAGAGAAAAATGTCTTCCTGAATTCAATCAGGCTAATTCAGACGGAGCAGGTGCATATATAGTCACAACATTTGTAAAGGGAATGGTTGGCTTTGACAAGAATACAGGCAGCCCGGTTAATGAAGCTGGTGACAGCTGGGGTTATTATGACCTCGGTCTGCAGAATGAGAATCTGCTTCTTAAAGCTGCTGAACTGGGGCTTGATACTCTGGTAATGGGCATTAGAGATGGTGAGGCGTTAAGAGAATTGATTAATATTTCAGACAGTGAGAATATTGTGTCTGTTATTGCTGTAGGTTACAGAGGACAGGAACCACCTGAAAGACCTAAGAGAAAAGAACTTGAGGTTGTCGCAAAATTTATATAATGTGTATGACGCAGGAGGATGAGCACACCACAAAATGTTTTGGTGGGGTTCGGAATCCTGCGTTTTTTAATTATGTGTAAAAAAATATTATATATCCCATAATAGGTACATATATTGTAATATTATTTACATTGATGTTTGTGTATACATAAAAATAGTGTATAATAAAAGCAAATAAATGTTCGATAGTACGTTTGTGATAATAAAGAGCAGATATCAGTTTTAGAACAATTTGAATTGTGTTAGGGGGGGTAAAAGATGAAGCAGGAAACATTAAATAAATTGAACCTTTGCGAAGATCATGAACGAGAGTGCAAGCTGGCTAATGGTGGACTTCCTGAGAGCATATGGGAGACATATTCATCTTTTGCTAATACCAATGGAGGCACTATTTTGCTTGGAATTAGGGAGCATAGGGATTCCTTTACGATTGAGGGATTGACAGATAAGCAGATTATTAAATATCAGAAGGATTTCTGGAGCACCCTAAATGATAGAAATAAGATATCAAAAAATATACTATTGAATCATCATGTGCAGGTTGTAGAGGTGGAAGATAAAAAGATACTTAAAATTGATATACCGGCAGCAGATAGGCATGATAAGCCGGTTTATATTGGAACTGATCCAATGAAAGGCACTTATAAAAGAGATTACGAAGGAGATTTTCTCTGTACTGAAGAGGCAGTCAGGGCTATGTTTGCAGATCAGAGAGATGTATCTGGAGACGTGGAAGTATTGGATGAGTTTGGATTGGATGTTTTGAATCAGGATACAATAAAGGGCTATCGAATCGTATTTGAGCAACTTCATAGTGGTCATCCATGGAATGCACTTGAAAATGATGAGTTCCTTATGAAATTAAGAGCAGCGGCGAAGAATAAGATGGGAAAATTATCGCCAACGATAGCAGGATTATTATTCTTTGGAGAAGCTTATCATATTACTGAAGTTTTTCCTAATTATTTTCTGGATTATCGTGAGGAATGTGATGATAAAGCCGTGCGTTGGTTGTTCCGTACACATTCTAATGAGGGCGATTGGAGCGGTAATATATACGACTTTTTCTGTAAAGTGCGTACAAGAATAGACGATGAAGTAGCTGTTCCATTTGCCAATAGAAGAGATGGATACCGGGTAGACAGAGTGGATGTGCATGATGCGTTGGAAGAGGCATTGGCAAATGCACTGGCACATGCAAATTATTATGGAAGACGGGGAATCATTGTTGTCAAAAATGGAAAGGAACTTAGCATTTCCAATCCCGGAACTATCAGGGTAACAAAAGAGGAGTTTTATGCGGGTGGCAATAGTGATCCACGAAACCCTAATATTTTAAAAATGTTTGGATTTGTTAATGTTGGTGAGCGTGCTGGAAGTGGTGTCGATAAGATTATGACAGCATGGGCAGAACAAAACTGGAAAAAGCCGGAATTTGATTTTTCAGAGCGTAATGACAGAGTAACATTAAAACTCGAAGTTGGACAGGTGGTATATATTCCAGGGGCAGCAGATATAAGGAATTCAACAGATAATAGCGAAACAGATACTGCAAAAGCTATGTCAAAAGAAGATAAGATACTTGCTTACATTGGGGAGAATGGAAGTATTTCTATGCAGAAAGTAGTGGAAATCTGTAATTATAAATCTAGAACTGGAGCAAGAAAGCTAATAGATAAAATGATGAAAGCAGGTTTGATAGAAAAAGTAGGAGAAAGAAATAATACTCTTTATAAAACAAAAAATAGTAAAATTAGTAATTTCTTTTAAGATCAGAGTGACCAGTATGTGGTCACTTTTATGATTAAGTGTTCACTAGGTGGTCACAAGTGGTCACTTTTAACATCAGAGTGACCACCATATATACAAGCAGACAGACTTTGGAGTTATAAATCATGAGTATATTTAGAAAGAAACACACACAATCCTATGATAAAATGAATAAGAAACCAGTACTGAAGACAAGCATATGCACAGGGGAGCAGGTTAGCAGGTTGCAGGATTTCAGGATATTCATACTGGTAAGATTGAGGAGATAATGCTGATTAAGCAGACTGGGGATATAGATACATTTAAACAAATGTATGGAATTGATGGAGAGATACCAAAGGTATACTAAATATTTACAGGTAAAGAGGACTATGAACATACCAGAAAGAGCAACGAAGGAACAGACAGAGGCAATAACACAGACAGAAGGCAACATAAGGGTTGCGTCAGTTCCAGGTTCGGGAAAAACATTTGTACTTACATATAGAATAGCATATCTCATAACAGAACTGTTTGTTGAGCCATCATCTATTGTGGCGCTTACATTTACAAACAAGGCGGCTTCGCAGATGAAGCACAGATTAAGGAATATTGTTGGTGATAACGCCAACTGTTTTACGGGAACATTTCACGGATATTGTAACATGTTTCTTAAAGAGGAGATTCACAGGCTGACATTTCCCAAGACATTCACGATTCTTGATAAGAAGGCAGAGCTGGAAATGATTAAGAACGTGGCTGAGGATATGGGAATATCGCTCAAGGACAATACTGCGAAGAAGATAATGAGTGATATAGACATAACCAAGCAGGATATGTCCTATGTTGAGCTTATGGCAGGCGTTGATAAGACAGAGCTTAAAAGAAGGGCTTCCAGCGAGAAAAACGTGGATAAAAAGGTTTTCTATAATTATCTTAAGAGACAGTGTGACAATTATGCTCTGGACTTTGAAGACCTTATTAATTTCACTTTATATATTTTAAACAGGAATGAAGATGTGCGGATTCGCTGGCAGGAAAAATGCCAGTATGTACTGTGCGATGAGTATCAGGATGTTAATATGAAACAGGACATGCTGCTTCACATTCTAAGTGGTTTGTATCAGAATCTGTTCGTGGTAGGTGACGACGACCAGAATATATATACATGGCGTGGTTCTGACCCTGAATACATGATTAATTTTGACAAAACACATGAAAATGTGCAGGATTATTCACTTACTGAGAATTTCAGGAGTACTCCTCAGATTGTAAATGCAGCGAAATCCCTTATCTCTGCTAATCAGAACAGGCTTGAAAAGCAGATGATTTCTAACAGACCAGATGGCAATAAGCCGGTATTCAATGCGCTTGACACGGAGGAGAAAGAGTCTTTGTGGATAGCTGATACTATTCTTGATAATGTCGCTAAGAATATGAAGTACAGCGACCATACTATATTGGTGCGGGCTGCTTCACAGACAAGGTCGTTAGAGGAAGCATTTATAAAAAGAAAAGTTCCATACAAGATACTAAGCGGTGCGAAATTCTATGAAAGCGAAGAGATAAGAACGGTGCTTTCATACATGAGAATGGTGTACAGTCTTACGGACATGGATTTGATGTATACTATATCCAGACCTAGAAGGGGCTTTGGTAAGAAGTCTGTTGAGAAGCTTAAAAATGCAGCGGCACAGAACAACTGCAGTCTTTTCAAGGCACTTGGAAAGCAGATTGAAAATGGCGATATAACACAGAAAAATGTTATAGAATATTACAATGCAATCAGTGAATTGCATGATACATATGTTGCTTATACCTGTACTGATATAGTAAACAAATGTCTTGACATGGGATATCGTCAGGCATTGGAGCAGGATATCGACCAGACCAGACTTGATAATGTGTCAGAGCTTATCAGGACTATTACGGCATTGGAGGAAGATAATCAGGAAAAGGTTGAGCTGGCTGATCTGTTAAGCCATTTTGCATTATTTTCAGCGCAAGATGAGGACGGAGAGTATAATGTTGTAAAAGTAATGACAATTCATACAGCAAAAGGACTTGAGTTTGATACAGTATTTGTACCAGGACTCGTTGAAGGACAGTTTCCAAGCAGCAGGCTTCGTAATGAAGACGAATATGAAGAGGAAAGAAGATTGTTGTATGTTGCGATGACGAGGGCTAAGAATATGCTTTACCTCAGCACTTATAGAAAGAAAGACGGGCGTTTTGGCGCAAGACCATCAGCATTTTTAAGTGACATTGATACTAATCTTCTTGACTGTATCAACAACAGCAGAGTATTAATCAGAGGTGTGACTGAGCAGATGCTGCCAAAGACCGTATTTGAGGTTGGAGATAAAGTCAGACATAAGGTATTTGGAACTGGCGAGATTGTTAAGGTCGATAAGGTTACACAGACATATGAAATCCAGTTTGAGAATATCAGGGGAACAAGAAGACTGATGTTTCGGGCAGAGCTGGGAAATGTTGAAAATTAGAGCAGGTTAGAGATGGAAAAATAGGGGAACCCCCTATTTTTTCATTCTTGACTGCAGAAAAGTAGGAATAAGAGTAGTTGTAAGTAAAATGCTTCCGATAGACAGGAAAGCATATACGATAAGGTCGGATAATTATCCAACAATTATAATTATTAATGGAAGATATGAGCATAAAAGCCAGCTGGTTTTGTGTGCACATGAATTAGGACATGCACTTCTTCATTCAGATGATATTAATAATTTTGCGGTAACAAGTAAAAATGCATTTAAAAATGTTGAATATGAGGCTAATCTTTTTGCTGTATCGCTGCTGTTTAATGAAAGTGATTTTAATATGAAAGTCTTAAATATGAGCAATTATCTGCTTAAGCAGGTACTTGATTATAATATTGCGGTTGAAGGGAAGGGTTATTTATGGAATTTTCAGATGTAATTAAAAACAGATATTCATGTAAAAAATTTAGCAGCGAACAAATAGGAAAAGATAAATTAGATGCTATCTTGGAAGCCGGAAGAGTAGCGCCTACAGCAAAGAATCTTCAGGAACAGCATATATATGTTGTACAGTCTGAAAGTGCATTAGAAACTATTGATAAGTTAACGCCTTGCCGATATAACGCACCTACAGTCCTAATTGTTGCTTTTAATAAAAATAATGTGTTCACTTACCCGGGAGATAAAAAAAACTCTGGAATAGAAGATGCAACTATCGTTGCAACTCATCTTATGTTAGCTGCATGCAATGAAGGTGTTGACAGCTGCTGGATTAACTTCTTTAATCCTGATGAACTGGCAAAAGCTTTTAATTTACCAGAAGATGAGGAAATATTAATGCTTCTTGATCTTGGTGTTGCTGACAAAACAACTACTCCTCTCCCTAATCATAACAGCAGAAAAGCATTAACAGAGACAGTATCGTTTATTTAATTAAAATTATATATGTCTTTTTGACTATCTTTTTATATCTTCTTAAATGTCCGCAAAGCCTTATTTTATCGGCTCTACGGGCATTTTCCTTTTGTGGTAAACCTCACATATCTAGGTCTATCTTCTTATATTTTCGCTATCAAGCGTGGTTAAAATCGTGGTAAATACTTCTTATGCGATTAGACGCTGAACCTCTGATTTTGCGGTATCTATGGACGCATGAGCATAGTAGTATGCAAGTCTTTTTATGAAAATAATTTTTAAAAATTATTGACAAGAAGCATTTCTTAGTTTAGTATTTAACCGTAAGGTTAATTAACTTTTTGATTAAATGAAAGGGGTGTGAGTGTGGGAAGTGTTTTTAAAGCTATTAGTGACCCAACTAGACGAGAAATTTTGAAACTATTGAATGAGAAAGATTTAAGTGCTGGAGAAATAGCGGAACATTTTGACATATCGAAACCTGCTTTAACAAAACATCTGAATATCTTACGAGAAGCAGAGTTAGTTAGTTCAGAAAAGCAAGGAAACTTTGTCATTTATTCAATCAATGTAACAGTACTTCAACAAGCATTGTCTGGATTTATGTCTATTTTTGGAAAAAAGGAGTGATTTAGAAATGAAGAAATCAATTTTTATTTTAGATATATGTATATTTGGGTTATCTATCACAGCACTTCTGATCGCCTTTTTCAAAAATTTAAGCAATGTTAATTTCCTTATAGGAGCAGGTTTGATTAGTTTAATGGGTGTTGCGCAAACGAGAATGGCAGTTATTACAAATTTATCTAAAGATAATCCAAAAGTGAAAACAATGCGTCGTATGAATAGATTGACGGTAATATTGGCAGTTGCACTATATTTTGTTCCGCTAATAGATAATGATTTCTTCGTCAACATTCCAACATCATTTATTTTTGTGGTTACCATTATGCTTTTTACTGGAAATGTTTCAACAAAACTTCCTTTAAATAAGTATATGGGATTACGATTACCTTGGACAACGACAGATGAAAAGACATGGAAAATTGCGAATAGATTATTAGGATATATTACATTTCCATTAGTTTTCATTATGTTGATTTTATATTTTATAACAGAGCAATCAGAGTTGGTTTTGTTCATTGGGCTTGTTATTTGGGTTGGAATTCCTACAATTTATTCTTTTATCAAACACAAAAAACAAATTAGGAGAGTGAACTATGATTAAAAAAATATTAAAAGATGTCTTAGGAGAAAATTTTACTGAGAATAATGAAAAGTATGCTAAAATCAATTTTATTATTGTTATTCTTATGTTTTTGGTTTCCGCAATTATGTTATTTTTCTTACCGGAGAAGATAAATATTTTGCATAATGGAGATACCTATTATCCTATCCCTAGTATTTTGGGAATATGGCTTGTTCCTGTTATTTCTTTGGTACTGAATTTTACTTTTATCAAGCAAAAAAAGTTATCATCATTAAATAGTATTATCATGGGATTACTTCTCATTGGAAGTACCATATATTATATTACTTTGATATAGTAAAGGATAAGACCAATGAAAAAAACACTTAACATCATTCTATTTGGAAGAAAAAAATCATATTTTGTCAAATGTACATTAACTTTAATTGGACTGTATCTAGGTGCTTTGTTTTGGTATTTTAATGTGGATTATCTAGGACAGCCAATACAAAATGCTTTAGTATTGGCTGTTTGTAGTTTGATTTGCATATCTGTTCTTGTAGCTTTGTATCGAATTCCAGAACAACTATGTGTAAATTCACAGATAGAAAAGTTACTATATTTTCCTGTTAATCCTACAAATATTATTTATATGGTTATAATTCGATTATTTAAAATACAAATATTGTCATTTATCTGCTGTTTTTTATCAAGTATATATTTTTTTAAGTGGAATATTTTACCGTTAATTTTAACTACCATATTATGTGCTTTGATATTGATAATAATTGATTTATTTATCTTTTCAATTTCTATTGTTATATCGACAGTTAGTGAAAAATATTGCGGATATATTTTACTTACTTTTCAATATGGTGGTTTTCTTTTTATAATGTGGGGGATTGTACGTTTACTTATATTTGCACTTGAAAAACCGCTGATGATAAATGGAATATACCATCTTTTTGAAAATAATTATTTGATAAGTGTTCTTATTTTTATAATGATTATATTTCTGAGTTATATATATACTATCAAAATAAGTGCATCATATTTTCTTAGGTGTTACCATTATTTAAATTGTTTTACCAAACCTAGATTTCATGCAAATATATCTAAGTATTTTAACAAAAATCCATATATTTTGAATGAATGGTGTCGAGTTTCAAGAAATAAGGAATTACTTTTTTACTCTAATTTAAAAAGTGTGATAACTGTGTATCTTTTGGTAAATCTTTTTTCAAAAAGAATATCTGGAAGTTATATAGAAATTCAAAGTGTACTAAAAATTCTTGTAATGGTATTATGCTGTGCTATGAATACAATTTCCAGCACATCATATACCAGTGATAAAAATATCTCATATTATAACCTATTTCCAGTCAAAAACAGTAGGATATTCTTTTCTAAGGTATTGATAAGCTCTGTTTTGAATGAAATTGTCATCATTTGTGCATGGATTGTTTGCAGTATTGGTAAAAATGGGCTATTTTTTGATATATCTTTATTGCTGTATGGTACATTTACGAATATACTTTGCTCTTTTATGGGAGTGTACTTTGACTATAAAATGCCCAGAACTGAAATCACACCTAATACATTATTACATGGGAATATGAGCAAGATATTTGTTTTAGTCATGATTGTGGCTTTAACAATTTTAGAAATGTATTTTTGGAAAAAATTTTCCTTTGTTAAATTTTCTATTGGATTATCAATGATGAATATCTTGATTTTATTATTGATAGGTGTGGTTATGTATATGAAAAGAGGTCTTTCAGATGATAGAAATAAATAATTTAAGTAAGTCTTATGGTATAAATAAAATTTTTGAAAATGAGAGCATTACTTTAACTAATTCCTGTATATATGCTTTAGTAGGGGTAAATGGTATTGGAAAATCGACTTTTTTAAATTCGATTATCCAACCTAGCACATTGGATAAAGGAAGTGTAAAAATAGATGATATTCCTTCTACCGATTTTACAGCAAAATATCACTATGCTTTTGTTCCAGATACAAAGGATATGTTTTTAAATTTGACTGGAAAAGAATATTTACAATTTGTTAGTGAACTTTATAATCAAAAAGAAAAGTTTGATGAACTGCTTGCTATCTATATACCAAAATTGAAGTTGGAAAATTCATTAGAACAAACTATTTCCAGTTATTCTCTTGGAATGAAACAAAAAATATATCTTGTAGGAGCTTTCATGTCAAATGCTCAAAACATTATTTTGGACGAACCGTTTAATGCGATTGACCCAGAAAGTACTTCCGTTATCAAAAAAATATTATTTGATTTAAAAGATACTGGAAAAATGATTTTATTTTCTGTTCATAATTTAGATTTAGTATCAAATTTCTGTGATAAAATTATTTTTATAGATAACAGACATAGCATTTTTGAGTGTAACAACCCACAAAACTTTGATGTATTAGAAAAAATATTTTTTGACAAATGTGTAATAAAAAAATAAATTTAATGACTTAGTGCTAGAATACTGGGAGAATTTTATGAAATGAATGAGAAAGAACTAACTTCTAGTTTTAAGGCTCTCTCTTGCGAAACTATAAGAAAAATTATTTACCTTTTAAAAAGTAAATGCTTATGTGCCGGAGATATAGCCAAACATTTTGAACTCACTGGAGCTACTATTTCACATCACTTAAAAGTATTAGCAGAGGGAAATTTGATAACATCTAAAAAAGTGGGTTTAGAGATATACTATTCTCTCAACATTGAAAAATATAATGTATTGAGTAGGTGGTTTCAATTTCTGAATGATATAGAAAATTTCAAAGAGAAAGGGATAAAATGAACACTCCAAAATATCTAGAAATTGCAGAATTGCTTAGAATAGATATATTTGTAAAACATGCAAAAGAAAATCAACTAATTCCCGGTATCAGAAGATACGCTCAGATTTACAATGTCAATCCAAAGATTGGATTATTCTGATGTGGAATTTGAAAATATGATAACAGAAGAAGTTATAAAAAGGTAGGTGTTCTATTATGATTGGACTTAAAAAACGAGATATAAAAAGGCGTTAAAGTTTGAAATCAAATGAAGTAATCAACGGAATAAACAAAGAAAATATAGGGAGATGCACAGTTATTTGTGCTATCTCCCTTAGTCGTTTTATCATCATATCAAGGCTCATTCAATCGTGGTAAAATGAGTATTTCCTATACCTCAAAATGTTTAAAAGTGTAGTGTTTATGCGGATAATCTAAAATTAAATATAAAATTTAAAATTACATAATATATACATTTATGAATATAATAAGCCCTATTTCATGCTTTCTCCCCAAAATTTGAATTTGAAAACCACAATTTTATAAGTGGTTATTAACCCCCACAGGGTTTTAATAAAATCCTCCAAAAGCCTTGAAAATAAAGGATTTATCGCAAAATGCTCACCTTAACTTATTATACGATTTCACACTGTTTTATTCTTCCCTTGGAAGCTGATAAGGGTAAACACAAGGGCAAGAAAATCTGATAACAAGATATAACAGAATGTGGCAATCGGAGAACTGTGACGTATGTGCGAACATATTATACTGGAGGATTTATTATATGGACAAGTACATTTTGAAAGTATGGAGGGGATTACGGAATGAGATTACTTGTTATTCTTAGTCCGACAGAGAAATGGGGAACCAAAACAGAGTATACAAAGCTTATAAATTATTAATAAAAAATGATATGGTGTTAGTAATATTTATGTGGTACACTAGAAAAAAAGAGGTGATAAAAATGGAAGGCAAGTTTAATATTTGGCAAAAATGCTTAGAAATTGTATGTTTTGTATTGATTCTGGCATCTAGTATATATAAAGGACTTTTTTGTGATGGAGATATGGGTGTAGTAATTACTTTGTCCTTTGTTGCAATTTTATTATTTATAATTTTTTCAATTGCAGCGTTATTTCCAGCAACATGGAGAATGACTGATCGAGAGAAAGAGAAAATTAGTGATTTAAAACGATACCAAGAGAAATACACTAGTATATTTGTTATTGTAAATTTAGTGTTGAGTATTTTTATGGCTTGGCTAATGTTAGTAATAGGATGATGCGTTGTTATAAAAATAGAAAATAGAGGAAATGATGAGATATTATTGTATAAAACAGCTCGACATTACTGATTGTGGTGTCGCATGTCTTGCGACCATTTGTAAACAGAATGGTTACAAGATAGGTATTACCCAGATTCGTGAAGTCGCAGGAACAGATAAACAGGGAACTAATGCATATGGTGTAATTAAAGCAGCAGAGCACTTGGGTTTTAGTGCAAAGGGAGTAAAAGGGAATAAGGAATCATTCTTTTCAGAGTTTCCCTTGCTCTGCATTGCTGTTGAATGCCCCTCCAAAAATGGTGTATCTTCAACTTTCATGAACAGAATAATGAAGACAATAAATAAATCAAATTTAAGTGGAAAATATATAAGATAGTAAAATGTTACTCCCGTTTCTTTTGTTTTTCTCCCAAAATATATTATAATTGGGAGAAAGATGTAACGTTTGGGAGAAACACGCAACAAAAACAGGAAAGAAGAGCAGTGCTTACGATATTGTAAAATCATTCACGGAAAATACGCTTGGAAAATTTTCAAAACAGGATGCCTTATTTTCATGTCCCAGCCTTGGCAGCTCCTCTGTTAAATCTGCACTTAAAAAACTTGTAGAAGAAGGAGCTATTATAAAAACCGGAGCCGGATGCAAAACCATGTATATGAGAAATATCAATTAATACATTTATTATATTCTTGCGTTTAGTTTATACCCATGATAACTTCATATTATATTAGTAATTCCTATTTATTCTATTGTTGAGAATTTGTCATTTGTATGGACTTGTGACATACAAATCAGGAGCTATTTATTCAGCATGTATTAGCACGGATTTTTCCGTGCTTTTTTTATTGTTTAAATCCATGCTGATTATATAGAAAATTATTAAGCCAAAGGATAGAAAAGGAGGTTGTCTATGGACAAAACTATTCAGAGAAAATCCCAAAAGGATATCTTTTTTGAATTATCAGGCATTTTAAAACTTGAAGATTACAAATTCAAAGAAGATACCACCCATCAGGCTTATTTCCCATCAGCAACAGTTTTTAATAAAGTCCGAAATCTATTGGGCTTTAATTTGGAAACTGAAGCTATTCCTTTGCCAAATGGAAAACTATTCGATGTAACAAAGGAATGTGATCAGGTTGTGGTATCTGCCTTAGTAAGGACTACCATTAAATATGATGCTGGTGGGCATTTTTCGCATTATAAAAAATTCTAATTAAATGTCATCTGTTTGATACTTACCTTTTAGGTGTCCTTACGAAGGATATTAAGATATTCAATATATGAATAAATCTTAGCCTTTCCCGATTTATCTGTTTGCTCCAATATTCCATCATCAATCAGGATGGAAACTGCCTTTGCCACAGTATTATACGACATTTCAAGTGCAGTAGCAGTTTTCTGAATATCAATAATAGGATTAGATTCCAAATAGGCAAATACTTTAAGGACGCTGGTACGCTGTCTCTTTGTTAAAGCATCAAATGACTTTAAGTTTTTATCATGTAATTCAGTAAGTCGGTCAATTGTATGGATTGCATCCTCCGCAGAATCTGCAAATGCCTGAAGGAAAAAAGAAATCCATTGCTCATAATCACCAGTACGTCGTACCTGAGTCATACGATCATAATATTCTATACGATTCATCTTTAGGTAATATGAAATATAAAGTGCCGGAGTTGACAAAATACCTTTTTCCATCAAGAAAAGTGTAATGAGTAGTCGTCCTACACGTCCATTGCCATCAAGAAATGGGTGTGTGGTTTCAAACTGGTAGTGAATTAAGGCTGCCTGAATCAATGGATCAAGGGTATCATCACTATTTATATACTTTTCAAGATCAGACATGGCAGTTAACATATCTTCCGGGTTTGGTGGAATATATCTGGCATTCTTAAGAGTACTTCCCTGTCCGCCAATCCAGTTTTGCGAATATCGGAATTCCCCAGGATTTTTTTCCTGTCCTCGCGCACTTTCCAAAAGAACTGCGTGAGTCTCTTTAATTAAACGGTTGCACAGAGGTAATGTTTTTAGTCGCTCAAGTGCAAATTCAGTTGCACGAATATAGTTGACAACATCAGAAACATCTCTATTAGTGTTATTTTCAATAAGAGGATTCAAGATATCCTCAAGAGTACACTGTGTGCCTTCAATCTGCGAAGAAAGAAGTGCTTCTTTTCTAACATACATGGAAACGAAAAGCCCCATGTTAGGTATACGAGATGATAAGCCTTCAAGTGTTGCTATTTTCTTATTAGCATCAATAAGTTTCGTAAGAAGCTCTCCAGATACCTCAATAGGAGGTTTGGGTGGAAGAGGAGCCGGGCGAAAAGATTCATAAGCCATTTCGCCTGATAGATTACTTATAAATGTTCCAGCTCTATTTGTCATGATTGTTTCCTTTCCTCCGAAAAACGGAAAATGAAATTTCTAATGTTATTTTAGCATAGAATTTTCACTTGTTCAAATTATAATGAAAATATAGTGAGATAGAAATTTCATAAAATTGCATTTTTATGAAATTTCATAGATAAAACTGCACTGGAAATTTCAAGTTAATCACTTCTTTATTATTAAATCCTATCTGGATTTAACACATAAGTTCTTATCTATTAATTATAATCTACCATATTGCATTGAAAATACACCCTTTATATAATCAAATTGTATTAGATTCTTAATTGGGTGGCATTTTGAAAGTTGTTTTTAATAACATACAGATAAAATACCGCAAAGGATAAAATTGTGAAAGTTCAATATAAAAACTCCATCACAATCTAATTGATTTTAATCATATCTTCTTGTAAAATTATAAATAGTTTCACATATCTATTTGTTGTATTTATATTAATCGAATCAATAAACCCTCTATGATTAGATTTTCATGTGCATATAGTTGCTTATCAAGCAAATTATTCATATTGACTCAATAAATTCCAAGGATTAATTGTTTTAACAAGAAATTCTATCATGTGTGTACATAGAATACAATGATGAGATGTCGATAGAGATAAAATTCAAATAAGATTGCTTTTGAAAAAGGAGTTTTGACAGAATGGATACAAAATTTAAGTTTAGAACAGTTGTATATATTGTAGTTACCTTAGTGGTTCTCTCTGTAACTTCCTTAACATGTCATTTCCTTGGTATTGAACAAATTCTAGATGGTTTTACTGATATTAATTATTTTGATTTATTAACCGGACAAGTGGCTAATACATTGATTGTATTATCTTTGACATCAGTATTATCTTCAAATTTTGGACAAGTATATTGGGTAGATATAAAGGATACAAAATTAATATCTCCATTTTGGGGATGCTTCATTGGAATAACTGTATACCTATTAACTGGATTAATTTATTCAGTTGCATCATATGCTATTGAATTCAAATCTGGAATAGTTATATCTGCCGTTGGTTCTACTGTTTTGCTGGTAATTCTCACATTTAAAATGATTAGCATTTATTTTGGAAAAGATGAATTAAAAAAACAACTTAAAGTTGAATACCAAAAAAAATTAATACTTAATAATACAAGTTATGTGACAGATTACCTGAGAAGATTAAAGATTTTTCAAGAAAGTATCAAAAATGATGATTTTCAGAAAAAAAAGAGATTTCTTGCTAAATTAAGCAAAGAAATAAAAGAAATTGAATTAGAACTTAATTCGAGAAATGAAGAAAGAATTGATCGATGTCACAAAGAACATATTGCTAAGTACATTAAGGGGAAAGAAGAAGTTCAAACAATTGATTTAAAAATTGAAGAATATACTAAAAATGCCATAAGCAATAATGATACCGAAGTTGTAATGGAAAATATAGCGCTTTTAATTGATGCTGAAAGTTATGATACATTTTTTAATTTGTTAGAGGAACTGTTTGAATGGGATGAAAAATATGCTTGTAAGACACTTAGACTCATAAGCAAAAAAAATAAAGCATGGCTAATTAAAGATAAAATGAGCTTCTTTAAACAATATGCTCTTCAAAAACTTATTTCGCAAAGTGGTAAGCTTGATGCAATTCAAAATCTGCTCTTAATTTATGATCCTACTAATTTGGGAATGAGTAAACTCATGCCAAGCATAAAAGCTATAACTGAGCAAAGCAATGAAATTAAGAAACAGCGACTTGAATTAGACAATGAATTAACAAAAGTCAAAAGCGAAAATTATCGCGCATGTATGAAGATTCAATGTGAAGCAAGAACCAATCTAAAAAATAAAGATACAAAATTAGGTCAAGACTTACAGGATATCCTAAAAAAAATAACTCCTAAAGATATTAGGGCTTACTATGTTCCAATTCAAGAAGCTCATCTAGCATACAATGAAGGAAAATATGAGATTGTAAATAAGTATCTTACAGTAATTTTAACTAATTTTGAACAAGATTGTTTCATGATTAAATCTGAATTAGGATTCACAAATATTGATATGCCAATAGAATATGTTTTTTCATATATAACTGATGAAGAAAAACTTCTTATTGATCAACTTATCGAAAAGGATATGGGAATTATGGCGATTCCAGAGGCAACAAAAATCAAATTATCCAAATTGAACAGGGTTGTTATTAATAATAATGTGTGGTCTGGAATAAGTACCGATACCTTAGAAATATATAGAAGCACTTTGGATTTGCCTAAAACAGATTAATCCATCTCAATCAATGCATTAAACACAATTACATTTAATCACTGGGTTACTAAATTGCTAAAAATCCATATGAAAACTCATGGGTCAAAACAACAATTCGATATGTCTCAATAACATATATTAAACTGCATAAAGGAAATATCAAATAACCGGTAAACAGGATTATTTATAAATATCTACTGTTATTTAGGAAAGGAAACCTTACAAATAAATGATGTCTTTTCATTTATCAAAGATGATGATTATATATATATTATTTGTCACTATTGGATTTATTGTTCGAATTGGAATAATTAGCCCAATTGTCATGGATGCAAAACACTGCATAAAAAAATCATGTTTTCTTATAGTAATAGTTACTATAATTACTCTATTATGGAATCTAGCTTCAAAAAATATAGTATCACAAAATGTTTGGGCTGTAGTAATTTTAACATTTTGTTATGTCGCATATATTTTAAACCAAAAATCTGAACGAGATGGTTATGTACACAGTTTTTTGACTTTTATAAATGGATATTTTATTACCTCACTATCATTTATGTCTTTGCCTTGGAACATAGTTACAGCAATCATTACTATTGCTTTAGCAATTTTCGTATTTAAAAAATTTGAAAATGAACGAAAGAGTGTTTTAATTGAAATCTTTATTCTATGTGCAGAGGCAATTTTAATTTCTATAATAATGTGGGTAATGAACTGGAACAATACATTTAATATCGTTTTAGTTGTCCTTTTTGTTGAAACTGCAGTATATGCATTGAATTTTTTTCTGGGCATATTTTGCGTATGGATCTGTGGTGAGGACATTGATGAATACATAATTGAATTGAAAGGTTTAAAAGACTATTAATAATGTTCTTAATTTTTCAAATTATTTTATTATAAGCTGATTAATTCACAATGATTTTCAAATCGATAAATCTGATATACCGATACACTTAGAAAATTGAAATAGCGCAAAACAAAAATTCTAAATTCATCAGGTAATTTATGTAAAACTATACATATATCTCATCTTTATGTAACGTAAAATCATAAAGTAAGTTCAGTTTTCTAGAGAATTTTATTGATAATCTGAAAATTTCACAATAATGATTCATATATGGAAAAATTTTATTTATTCAACATTTTTATTTTAAAAGTATTGTCTTAAAAAAACACCCTCAATATAATCAAATTATATTAGTACTTATTTCTTTTTCCCTTAGTTAGGGAGTTGTTATTTTATAGGGATTAGTGACCTATAAATATGGTGCTATTTTCAATCCGTTAAACAGGATCTATGGCTTTAGCTGTAGGTCCTTATTTTTTTACCGGATTGTCTAAATAGAAAATTATATAAGCTTAAGCTTAAGAAACGGAGGTAGCCATTATGGCAAATTTTAATTTACGCAGACTAAGTGCTGCTAACCGTAAGCTTAAAAAAGAAGCAAGCGGTTCGGAACAGATAAGGGAACTTCTCTCTGAAGTACTTTCCTTTACCAACACAAGTCAGGTGGATTTTGATAAGTTTACACCTGAAATTCTGGTTGATGTTGCAAAATATGAGATTGAAAACGCAGATAAGATTCACGTAGCATCATCTCAATCAATCAGCTTTATAAGCAAGGTGGAAGATAAACCACATGTAAAAAGAAGCTATGCCTGCTGTCTTTAGGAGGTTTTTATGAAAACTATGACATCCATTATCAAAGAAGACGGCAGTCCCGTACAGGTCACAATCCAAGAGGGAAATAATAGAAAGAATTATCAGGTATCCTTAAATGATTACATTGCAAGTATTTCATTTGATACTGATGAAGTCCAATGTTTCTATCCACCTGTAGGAAAAATTCCTAAAGAATGCATTGATTTTTCATATGCAAGAAACTGTAGCAAATTCTCATGCCGGGCACTGTTTAAACTGCCTGCAGACAGACAGCTGATAGTTTATTGCGGTCAGGCATTTCTTGTTGCATTACCAGCATTGGTATTTGATTTTACAGTAATTGATGAGGTTCTTATTCCCAAGAGATCATTTGTATATTCAGAAAAAGATGGTGTCTTGTATCATTACCCATTAACTAATGTATATGAGGATGGCCGAATTTGCTGGGGAAATTTAAAAATTCCTGCATGCATGTCTGTATCTGACATGAAAAGAGCAGTTGACTTTTTAATGCATTTGATTCAATTAATTCATATTAATAAAATTATGTAATTACATGTTACATTGTCATACCAGAGTCAAATTAGATAACAAATTATTCATATACTATATAAGATTATTGGTATCAGTATTCATATAAATATGGTAATATAATAATGTAATTATATTAGTATTATCTAGTAATGATAATAACTCATATTAAGAAGACGTATGTTATATTTATATGTCTGAAAGATGTCTTTGGTAAAAATCTTCCAATCTACACATTTAACAATATCTGTGAACAGGATAACTCCTTGACACTTGGTGATAACGCCAACTGTTTTACGGGAACATTTCACGGATATTGTAACATGTTTCTTAAAGAGGAGATTCACAGGCTGACATTTCCCAAGACATTCACGATTCTTGATAAGAAGGCAGAGCTGGGGAGATGTTGAGAATAAAGATGATAGAATAAATTAAGCGGAAATAATTACAGGAGAACCTATATGGAAGATAAAAAATATTCACTGGGTGGGTTTACATTTGATACGCAGCAGGAATATGAGCGGGCAAAAGTTGAATTGCAGGTTATTCTTAAGATTAAACAAAAATATGATATTAATAATCCAGAGGATGCCAAAAATGTTTTGGATGCCGTGAATAAAAAAGGAGATGTGTTTAAGTCATCAGTTGGAAAAGCATTTATTAATAAGTTAAAAAGAGTGTCAAAGAATGAAAATGAAATACATGTACAAAAACCAGTACCAGAACAAAAAGTAAGATATAAGCAGGAAGAAAAAGGTCAGGATAGAGTAATTATCCCTATTATAGCAGAAGGAAAGAAAAAATCTGATATAAAATATCATATTATATTTTTTATGACTTTTTTATTTGCGGCAATCGGACCCTATATTCCAAATGGAGGAGAAGCTTTTGGTGCTGCTGTTGCATTTACTTTTTTGTTGGTAATTGGAATTGCAAGTATAAGAAAAATAAAGAAGAACAAGAAAAAAGCTGATGAGTATATATATAATCATTTAACGGCTGAAGAAAAAGAAAAATTTGAAAACAAGAAAATTAAGGATAAAGAGTTTGCTGATAATTCAAGATATATAATAAAAATTTTGATGTTTATTCTAATGATAGTGTGTCCGCCATTATTAGTTATATTTATTATTTTTATGCTTGTTGTTAAGTCATCATCTAAGATTAAATGGTTAATCCACAACTGGAAATCAGGAGTGATGAATGTAATGTATTATATTGCACTGGCTATGGCAGAAGCGACACCAATTGTAGCGGCATATTATTTTAATATACAGATTTCAATAATAACAGTGCTTGTTCCGGCAATATTAATTTCAGTAATAACATATGCTATAATCAGGGCAACACATAAGAGTCAGTTTTATCTTGCTATGAGAAATATAGCCATGTATCCGATTGTAATCTTACTTACATTATTACCATTTGCGTTAACGGGAGCAATGGCATATATAGGATATACAGCGAAAACTGCAGTTAATAATGTAAATGGTGGTGGTAATCCATATGGCGGAACCGGACCTGATTTTGTATATGACAATCCACCTGTATATCAGGTATCAGGATACAGCTATTACAATAGTCATGGCACATTTGTTGTAGTAGGACCAAGTATGAGAACAATGCCAGATGCATCTGTATATAATAATTTGAGTTATAAAGGATAGATTTTAAGATAAGGAGACACACAATGAAAAGCACATTAATAAAAGACACAACTAAATCAGAAAGAATCCAGTTAATAAAGGAATGGGAAGAAACAGAAGGTTGCGAGAGCAGCGGAATAGATCTGATGACATATTTTAAAGACTACATTGACGGGGTGAAAGAGATTTCAGAAGTCAATGCAGCCTTTAATGCAAGATATGTCTCAGAAATACCAGAAAATGACTCATCAATGAGCTGCGGTATGGGTATGAGAAGATAGTATTTGGCTTATTAATGAATTGTAAAATTAGTCAAGATAATCAGAATCATCAAGTGTGTTGAGCTCTTCATGTTCAATTGTAACATACTGGTGAGTTTTACGGTATTTTAAAGGGGTTACATTCATTATTTTTTTAAATATTCTTTCGAAATATGACGCACTTTCAAAACCAAGCTCAGCAGCAACATCTGATATACTGAGATTAGAGGTTTCGAGAATCTGGGTGGCTTTTTTAATGCGGAGAGTGTTAACATATTCGGTGATAGTAAAGCCAGTGTATTCTTTAAATATACGGCACATGTAATATTTGCTCATAAAGAGCTCGTCTGAGATAGTATCAAGGGCGAGCTCTTTTGTGTAGTTAGCTTCAAGATAGGCACTTATGTTAGAGGCAGATAATTCTTTTGGACTATTAATTACAGCATGTATCTGCGTACTGTCATGTTTCAGGGAGAGCAGCTTATATAGCCAGTATATAGCTGCAATTTCAACCCTTGATTGATATCCGGTGCTTTTTTTATTGCTAAAATCCACGCTGATATCAGGCATTTTAAAACTTGAAGATTAGAAATTCAAAGAAGATACAACCCATCAGGCTTAGCAGCGTGCTTAATAACGATATTATTTTTGTATGCAATACATACTACCAAAAGTGGTTTGAATATAGAAAAATATGAAAAAAGTACTAAAAAACTTATGGGGAGGGTGAAACTTTTGTAAAAAAAATAGAATATAAAAATAGTGCCTGAAAACTGTTGACTAAAAAAATATATTCTGTTATAAAACATTTGAAATTAATATAACAATTAAAGAAAGGAAATAACAATCTATGACACCACATATAAATATGATGAAAAAGAAGTTGGAAGATATGCATTTGCAGGAAAGGATAAATTATGGCTACAGAAAAGTTATCATTATGATGCTGGTTTCCGGGCTGTTTTCTATAATAGTTATAGGTGTGTTATTTGCTAATATGTTTAACTATGTAGAAAATGTTTCGGCTGCAGATAAGGCGGTTAAAATGTGCAGAATAAATGTTAATGCTGCTGCAAGAAATATAAGAGAAATGGCATTAAATAATGATACATCTTCTTATAATGACTATGAACTTACAGTAGAAAAATTGCTTACGGATGTTGATTCCCAGCTTCAGATTATAAAGAAAAGCGGGGTTGTTTCGGAGGCAGATTATAATGAATATTCATCTTATCTTTCTCAGTGGGGAAACATAGGTTATTCGATTATAGAAAATATTAAAAAAGGAAACAAGGATAAAGCAACTGAAGAAATTCTTAATAAATGTACTCCTGCATTGAATAAGGTTGTTGAAAAAGCAATAAGCTTAGATGATATTGCAGATAAGGAGAGCCGTAAGGCAGCTATAGTTACATTTATATTTGCGGTTGCAGGAGTTGTATGTATTATTGTCTGTCTATCGACTGCGTGGGTACTGGCAAAGAGGATAAGTAAGAAAGTGCTGGCAACGATTATTGCACCATTAAAGTCAGTAGAAAATACTGCAGATGAACTGATGAAGGGAAATCTACACAGCACATTAGACTATAAGTCTGATGATGAGCTTGGCAGACTGGCACACAGCCTGCGTAACTCTATTGCTATTCTTGGAAGCTATGTAGATGATATAGACCGTGCAATGAAATTGTTTGCAGAAGGCAATTTCGATGTCAAACCGGAAGTAGAGTGGAAGGGTGATTTTGTCGGAATACTGAATTCTTTCATGTTGTTTGAGGAAAGCATGGCAGAAACTATTAAAGGAATCCAGAGAGTTTCAGATGAAGTATCAAGTGCAGCAGAGCAGGTTGCTTCAAGCTCTAATGAATTGGCAGATGGAGCAACGAATCAGGCGTCTGTTGTAGAGGAGCTTACAGCAACTGTTGAAGGTGTTGCGGAGCAGGTAGAAAGAAATTCACAGTCTGCAAAGCAAATCAGCAACAGAGTTGGAAACCTTGGAGAAGCTATTTCTGAGAGCAACAGTAAGATGCAGGAAATGGTTGCCTCTATGAAAGATATTAATGAGGCATCAGAAGAGATTGACAAGATTATTTCAACAATTAATGAAATTGCCTCACAGACTAATCTGCTTGCCTTGAATGCATCTATAGAAGCAGCAAGGGCAGGAGAGGCCGGAAAAGGCTTTGCAGTTGTAGCCAATCAGGTAAATCTTTTAGCAGACCAGAGTGCTAAGGCAGCAAAGGAATCTGCTGTACTTATTGAAACATCGGTAAGGGCTGTTAAGAAGGGTATGACTATTGCAGATGAGACTGCAACACAGTTAGAAGAGGTTGCTGGTAATTCTAAGATGATTACAGAGGAAGTTGCTGATATTGCTGATACATTAGAGAAGCAGACGGTAGAAATCCAGCAGATTAATGAAGGAATTGAGCAGATTAATGATGTTGTACAGACGAATTCAGCAACATCACAGGAATGTGCAGCAGCTAGCGAGCAGATGAGCAGCGAAGCAGAGAATCTGCGTGAAATGATACGAAGATTTAAGGTTGCAGACTTTAAGAAGAAATAACAGAGCAGATGACTTGATTATTTCTGAAAAGTATAAGACTGTATTTACAATCTCTAACGGAAAATGTGGATAACTAAATCGCATATACAGATGCATTATTTATTGTATTCTGTATATGCTTTTTTTTAATTGATTATCCACATTTTTTCTTGTTTTATAGTTGTTACAATCGACCAAGAACTTTTTACAATTTTTTAAGTTAGTATTTATTTTCGCCAAAAAAAGATGTAATATAGTTAGAAAGAACTAACATATGATAGATACATGAAATTACTTCTGGCGAAAGGAATAGAATATGATTGTAGAGTTTAAGGATGTTGTGAAGGAATATGGAAGCAAAGAGGCAGCTTTTAAGGCTGTCGATAATGTGAGTTTTGGAATAGAAGAAGGGGAGTTTGTCGTGATTCTCGGTCAGTCAGGAGCGGGAAAATCGACTGTACTTAATATGCTTGGAGGGATGGATGTGCCAACAAGCGGAAATGTAATTGTAGACGGAGCAGACATATCTGGCATGAATGACAAGCAGCTTGGTAATTACCGTGCAGAGAAAATCGGCTTTATTTTCCAGTTTTACAACCTGATTCCAAGTCTTACTTCTTATGAGAATATCGCGCTGGTTAAAAGTATTGTGAAGGGCGCGAGGGATGCGGACGAGCTTTTGAAGCTGGTGGGACTTAGTGAGTGCAGAAATAAATTTCCAGCCCAGATGTCAGGCGGAGAACAGCAGCGTGTCTCAATTGCGCGGGCACTTGCAAAGAATCCAAAGATTCTTCTCGGTGACGAGCCGACAGGTGCACTTGATTCAGAGACAGGTGTAATTGTTCTAGAGCTGCTGCAGAAGCTCTGTAAAGAAGAAAAACGCACAGTTATTCTGGTAACGCATAATGCTGACATAGCAAAATGCGCTGACAAAGTAATCCGGATGAAAAACGGTAAGATTCGTGAGATTTACAGAAATGAGAAGCCGCTTTCTGTTAAGGAGGTGGAGTGGTAATGCTTGCAAGAAAAATGTTTCGTGACATGAAGCATAACTTTGGACAGTTCTTTTCGGTATTCATTCTCGCAATGCTTGCAATGGCAATGTATGTAACATTTGAAGGACATGTGTTAAGTGAGGAGAATGCAAGAAAAGTATTCCATAAAGAATGTAATACCGCAGATCTGTGGGTGTATGGTGAAAGTTTCGGTAAAGAACAGTTAGAAGACATAAGAAATTTACCATTTGTAGAAGATGCACAGCTTCGTACGAAGTTAAGCGGAAGTGCTCCGGATTGCGGTGATGCACAGGTGGATATCTATCTGACTGATGAGAATACTGTCAATAAAGCATACAGGATTTCAGGGGAGGAATTCAATCCGTCTGATAAGGATGGAGTATGGCTTACAGACGCATTTGCACAGAAACGAGGCATCAAAGTCGGAGATGATTTTACGGTTAAATATGCAGGCGGGACATTTACCAAAAAGGTAGAAGGTCTTATCGAATCATGTGAATATGAGTACCGTCAGGCTGATGGCGATGCCGATGTTTACATAGAAAATATTGCATTTGTATATATGTCGTATGGTGCAATAGATATACCAGTTCCACACACAGAGATGGATATTGTGACTAAAGATGCTGGGGCACTGGCACATGAGGAAGCAGTTGCAGAAGCACTGAACCATAAATATTCTGCAATCATAGACCGTAAATCAGTACAGGGACTGGCGCGTTTTGACAGTGAGCTTAAACAGCATGAGAGTTTTTCGTATGTATTTGCACTTATATTTATAGGTATTGCTGTATTAGTAATAGCTACATCAATGAGCAGAATGGTTGAAAAGCAGCGTACACAGATTGGAACCATGAATGCTCTTGGAATGAAGCGTTCAAAAATATTATTTCATTATATAAGCTTCAGCCTTATCACATCGGGACTTGGAGCAGTTGCAGGTATGCTTTTGGGTGTATTTTTAGGAGCGCCGTACATGCTTGATTTATTTGGAGCATACTATATTGTGCCGGGAAGAAAAAGTGAATTTAATATGATTTACTTAGTAATCCTGCTGGCAATTGTTGTGATATGTGCATTTGCAGCATATGTAAGCTGCAGGAAGCTGTTGAAGATAAAGCCGGCGGAAGCACTGCGTCCGGCAGCACCAAGAGCGGGGAAAAAATGTCTTGCCGAGAGACTGCCATTCTGGGAAAAATTATCATTTTCAGTACAGTACAATCTGCGTGATATCTCAAGAGGCAAAATGAGGGCATTTATGAGTATCGCAGGAACTGCATTTGGAATGCTTCTTATGGTGTATGGAGCAGGCTGCAACGGACTTCTCGCAGAGATGGAGGCTATTGTATTCGACAAGACAACACCAGCACAGTACCAGATTAAACTTGCCGAGGATGCAGATGCTGATGAAGTTAAGAAACTTGCCAGTTCGCTTGATGGTGAACTTATCATGACAAGTGCATTGGAAGTATCAGCGGTTAAGAATGCAGCATCCAGTGAGAAGCAGAAAGGCGTGCTGACGGTTACGGAAGGAAAGAAGCTGTATAATATTCTGGACCTGGACAATGAAGTAACGGATATAGAGTCCGGAACGGTTGCACTTTCAAGAAAATTTGCTGATGAGCTGAATCTGAAGGTCGGAGACACTGTTTACTGGCATCTGTATACAAGAAATGAATGGCATGAGGCAAAGATAGGCGTAATCTACCGCAGTTCTGAAACACAGGGAATGACTATGCTGTATGATGATTATAAGAACACCCATGAAACCTATCAGCCAACAATGCTTATGTCAGATAAGACACAGGATAATCTTAAGTCAGATGCATGCGTAACCTTAGTAAATACCAAAGACCAGATGAGAGAAGCGTATGAAAACAGCATGGAAGTTGTCAATATGCTTGTGTATATGATGATGATTTTTTCTGCAACATGTGTGGTTGTTGTTCTTTACAATTCAGGTTCACTTTCATTTAACGAGCGTATTAAGGAGCTTGCAACGCTCAAGGTTCTTGGATTCCAGAGCGGAGCAATCCGTAAAATGATGTCGCAGCAGAATGTGTGGTTTTCAGTCATAGGAATCATACTCGGGGCACCATTTGGAAGGGCTTCATTTAACATGATGATGAACAGTAACGGTGAGAATTTTGATTATAACCTGTCGATAAGACCAATTGCATATCTGGAAGCCGGAATATTTGTACTTGTTGTATCGGTACTGGTAAGCTTTATGTTCTCTAAGAGAATTAAGAAGCTTGATATGGTTGAGGTGCTTAAGGGAGTGGAATAAAAGAACAACTGAAAAATAATACTTAAATTTGGACTTCATTTTTAGATATGGCATTAATAACTTAAAAAGAACTTAAATTGCATAAATGTAATTTAAGTTCTTTTTAAGTTGTTTTTGAGTTACTGCATATTATTTGAGATTCTTGCATATAAATAAAATAAATGATAAAATTGAAAATAAAAATGGAGGAACTTAAATGACAGAGGATGAATTAATAGGAAAACTCAAAGCAGTCCAAAAGATGAAATCAGAATCAAATACTCTTGAATTAAAAAGTGCGGAAAATGGATGCCCACAGCATTTGTATGATTCTTTGTCAAGTTTTTCAAATCAGGATGAAGGTGGAATCATCATTTTTGGAATTGATGAGAAGCAGGATTATAAAGAAGTGGGAGTTTATGACCCACAGGATATACAAAAAAAGATAAATGAACAATGCTTGCAGATGGAGCCAATAGTGCGAGCATTGTTAACAGTCGTGGAAAAAGATGGTAAGTTTTTTGTTTCAGCCGAGATTCCGGGTGTTGATCTGGCTGACAGACCAGTATTTTATAAAGGTAAAGGACGTCTTAAGGGTTCATATACGCGCGTAGGAGATAGTGATGAACCGATGACAGAATATGAGGTTTATAGTTATGAGGCGTATCGAAAGAAGTATCAGGATGATATACGCGGAGTGCAGCGGGCAACATTGCTGTCTTTAAATCAAGAGAAGTTAGCTCTATACATTGACTTGCTAAAAAGAGGTAAACCTAATTTATCTAACATGGATACTGCAAGTATTTATGAGTTAATGAGTGTTACCAGAAATAATGAAGTAACATTGAGCGCAGCTATGATTTTTAGTCCATATCCACAGGCATATTTTCCACAATTATGCATTACTGCAATTGCCGTACCCGGAACAGAGATTGGATGTCTTGGGGGTTCGGGAGAACGCTTTTTAGACAATCAGCGGATTGAGGGCAGTATTCCAGAAATGCTTGAAGAAGCAATCAGCTTTGTGAAAAGAAATATGAAGAATAAGACTATTATTAATCCGAAAACAGGAATACGTGAGGATAGAACGGATTATCCCATTACTGCAATAAGAGAAGCTGTTATTAATGCATTGGTACATCGCGATTATAGTATTCACACAGAAGGAATGCCAATACAAATTATTATGTATGAAGACAGAATGGAGGTAAAAAATCCAGGTGGTATATATGGGAGAATAAAAGTTGATCAGTTAGGTAAAATGCAGCCGGATACAAGAAATCCTGTATTGGCTTTTGCGTTAGAAACATTGCATGTTACAGAAAATAGATATTCCGGCATACCGACAATTCGTAGAGAAATGGAAAAGTACAATCTAAGGGAACCTAAGTTTGAAGATGAGAGAGGCAGCTTTATTGTGACATTTTACAAGGCAGATAATATCAGTAAAACGAAACCAGGACTGGAAGAGACAAATGATCTTTTAGTGTTCTGTAGGACGCCGCGGACAAGAAAAGAAATATGTGAATATCTGGGATTGTCATCTATTACTTATGCTATCCAGACATATGTTATGCCACTGGTAGAAAGTGGAAAAATTAAAATGACTAATCCTGACAAGCCCAAAAGTACAAAGCAGTTGTTCTATAGTGAGTAGGCAGGGCAGGTAACTAATCATATCTAGGTTTGGCGGCTTTCCACCACTTTGAATACCATAGCTTAAAACTATGGCAAACTCATATTTATATGTATTATACACACGAATAACTTAATGATAGGATATCTGTAACAGCATTTGCTGCATATAGAAATTATCAGGGAGGTTATCATATAATGAGTACATTAAAAACACCATTCAGATATGATTTTGTAGGAAGCTTTTTAAGACCAGAGAAGTTAAAGGAAGCTAAGAAGAACTTTGAAGAAGGAAAGATTACGCAGGATGAACTTGACAAGATTACTGATGAGTGTGTCAGTGAGGTAGTTGCAAAGCAGAAGGCGGCAGGATTTCATGCTATAACAGATGGAGAATTCAGAAGAAAGTTCTGGCATCTTGATTTCATGTGGGGATTCGAGGGAGTTGAACATGAGAAAGATGGCGGTGGAGTGCAGTTTAATGGGGAGGTTGCAGATCTTGAAGCAACTTATCTTGTTGGAAAGGTTAAGGCTAAGCCGCATCCATTTGTAGAGTATTTTAAGTTCCTAAAGCAGTTTGAGGATGAGAACACTGTTGCAAAATATACAATTCCGGCGCCAGCCCAGATGTATCAGCAGATGATTGTTCCTCAGAACATTGAACAGACAAGAAAATTCTATGAATCTGATGATGAGTTAATTCATGATATCGGGCTTGCATATCAGGATGTAATCAGACAGTTTTATGATGCAGGCTGTCGTAATCTGCAGTTAGATGACTGTACATGGGGAGCAATTGTAGGAGATGCTGCAAAGCAGAGATACAAGTCACTTGGTCTTGATATAGAAGATGTAAAGGCTCAGCTTCTTAAGGTTAATAATCTTGCATTAGAGGGCAGACCAGAAGATATGACAATTACTTCACATATCTGCCGAGGTAATTATCATTCAACATATTTTACAAGCGGACCATATGATTCAGTTGCTGATTATGTATTTGCACAGGAAAATGTAGATGCTCTGCTTCTTGAATATGATGATGCAAGATCAGGAGGTTTCCTTCCTCTTGCAAAGGTTTCACCGGATAAGAAGGTAGTTCTTGGACTTATCACAACTAAGAAGCCGGAACTTGAGAATAAGGAAGACGTTATTGCAAGAATTCATGATGCATCAAGATATATTCCACTTGAGAGATTATGCTTATCTCCACAGTGTGGATTTGCTTCATGTGAGATAGGTAATAAACTCACCGAAGAACAGCAGTGGGCAAAGCTTGCATTAGTTAAGGAGATAGCAGAAGAAGTCTGGGGATAAAAATAATAATCCTGGTTATTAACAGCAGATTATGTTAATAACCAGGATATTTTTGAACATAAGAAAGGCAGATAAGTCTTTATTGGAATAGCAGTTGAGACCGTAAAGAATTGATTAATAGATTTTGCAGTTGTATCTTCACCAGTTTATGTGGATACATACTTGAAGATAGTTCTGCTACATTCTTTTCAGGAAATACTTGTAGGCGGAACTACATTTACAGCTGCCTTGTATATGACAGCAGACATACAGTGAGTCTGGCGGCAAGAAAGCTGAGGAAAAAACTGACGGGAGAGTAGATAATAAGTTTACTCGGGCACAACCGACTCGGTTTCATCCGAATGTGCCTAAGTTGTTCGAAACAATATGCAGGCAGTATTTAATCAGAATGAATAAAGCCGGAAAGATGAAACCGGTATTTGAAAGAATTGGAAAATACTATTACGATAATCCATCAACATATACTAATGGAGAATTCGATGCGGTATGGGTATGAGAAGATAATATTTGGCTTATTAATGAATTGTATAATTAGTCAATATAATCAGAATCATCAAGTGTGTTGAGCGCTTCATGTTCGATTGTAACAGACTGGTGAGCTTTACGGGAATCTGGGTAACTTTTTTAATGCGGAATAACATTTAAAGTGATATAATAAATATTTACAAATCAGCAGTTTGGAGTGAATGAAATGCATTTTATAAAGAAAAATATTATTATTCCACTTGTTGTATTTATAATCGGAATGAGTGCTGTGGCAGGTATTGTATGCAGCATAAATAACGAGCAGAATAAGCAGAACAGGATAATGGCGAATCTTAACGCAATGACTTATGCAGAGCGTATTAAGACGGATATTATGAAAGGCATAGCCGTTTCGGACACATTAAGACAGATAATTATAAGTGATGATGGACAGATTAATAAATTCTATGAGATAGCAGAGGAGATGATGGAAGATTCTGTTCAGAGCATCCAAATTGCACCAGATGGTGTTGTGACAGATATTTATCCTCAGGAAGGTAATGATGCGGGAAAGATAGATCTGTTAAATGATAAAGACCGTGGTGAAATATGCCGTTATGGAAGAGATAATAAAGTTGTTACAATGCAGGGACCATTTCAATTAAAGCAGGGGGGATATGGTGTAGCTGTAAGAAATCCTGTATACATTGAAGAAAACGGACATGAAGATTTCTGGGGATTTGCAATAGCTATAATCCGTGTTCCTGAGATTTTTGCTGATTCAATGAAGGCACTTTCTGATTTTGGTTATAATTATACATTATATAAAACTGCTTTTCCGTGGGGGTCTGAATTTGAAGAAGTGTATGGCTCGGAAGAAGGGTTAAAGAATCCTGTTTCATATATATTTGATATAGGAGACAGCAAGTGGAAGCTTGATATAATGCCATATAAGACTCAGTCTGAAAGAAGATATCTGTATGCGGCTGGAATAGGCGGAGTTATTATTGTTCTGCTTCTTACAGGATTTACATGTGCGCTGCTTGTGCTTGACGAACACAGAAAGAAGTTTAAGAAGCTGGCTATAACAGATGCTTTGACAGGAATAAATAACCGTCATGGATATGATGAAAGAGTAACAAGGTATCTTAAGCAGAATCCGGATAATCACTGTGTAGGAGTAGAATTTGATATTGATGATTTTAAGACTATCAATGATATGTATGGTCATGTTTATGGCGATGTGGCACTTAAGGTATTGTCCGAGGGAATGCAGAAGTTTTTTGATAAAAATGTGCTTTTAGGACGAAATGGTGGTGATGAATTCTGTATTTTCCTGCCAGATTGTACATGTGCAGATGTTAAGGAAAAACTGGAGGAATTCACAAAATTAAAACGGTCATTTAAATATGACGGTGAAGAGCATCAGTTCACTATATCAGTTGGATATGCTGAATATCCGGTTCATGCTGACAAACCATCAAAGCTCATGCGTTGTGCAGATACTGCACTTTATGAGGTAAAACTTCGTGGAAAGAATGGCTGCATGGCATATAAGAACGGACTTAGAATGGAGATTCGTACACAGCTTGGTTTTGCACTTAAAGATGTTTCTGAAAATCTTCCAGGAGCATTTATCATATACAAAGCAGATAAGAATGATGATGAAATTCTTTTTGCAAACCGTGAGTTTATCAGATTTGCAGGCTGTAAGAACATGGATGAACTGCTTGAATATACAAAAAGAAGTTTCCGTAATATCATTAGAGTGGATGAACGGGAAGCTGTTATAGCGGATATATGGAAGCAGATAGATGAAGGACATACTAATGGTTATACGCATTTTTATATGCAGAAAGCAGATGGCGGTCATATACAGGTGTTTGACCATGGAAGAATTGTTGAGAATGGACGATATGGAAGAGTAATATATGCATTGATAACTAATATGGAAGCTGTGAGAGAAAATTATGGAAATTCAGAATGTAACAATTGAGGATGCAGAGGAACTTCTTGATATATATGCACCATATGTTAAGTATACAGCGATAACATTTGAATATGATGTGCCTTCTGTAGAAGAATTCAGACAAAGAATTGTGAATATTTCAAACAGATATCCATATATCAAGGCAGTTGACAATGGACAGATTGTCGGTTATGCATATGCCGGATGTTTTAAGGACAGGAGAGCATATGACTGGTCTGTTGAGACAACTATTTATGTGCGACAGGACTGCAAGAGAATGGGAATTGGAAGACTTTTATATGACAGACTTGAACATGAACTTAAGAGTATGGGAATACTTAATATGAATGCATGTATTGCATGCCCTGAACAGGAAAGCAAGTATCTTAATGATGACAGTATCCGCTTCCATAGCAGATTGGGATTTTCAGAAGTTGGTCGTTTTCATGACAGTGGTTATAAGTTTAACCAGTGGTTCGATATGGTGTGGATGGAGAAGATGATTGGGGAGCATAACGCAGAACCGAAAGAAGTCTGGGGATAAATATATAAAAACATAAAACTGCCGTCCGTTTAACATTAAGTTTAGCGGATGGCAGTTTTTATATGGAATGTTTAGTTATAGGCTGTGTGTATCAAGAACTGTTCTGCCGGTTACCGGATCAGTAATACCAAGCAATGCCATGATTAGTGCCATTCTTATATATTTACCATTCTGGACCTGGTCAAAATATGCAGCTCTTGGATCGTCATCGACATCAAGGGAAATCTCATCGACTCGTGGCAGAGGATGAAGAACAGGCATATCTTTATCAGCCAGCTTTAACTTTTCTTCGTCAAGAATGTAGACATCTTTTAAACGGAGATATTCTTCTTCATTGAAAAATCTTTCTTTCTGTACTCTTGTCATGTACAGAACATCAAGTTTAGGAAGAGTATCTTCAAGGCTTGACACTTCCTCATAAGTTGAATTAGATGGATTTAATACATCGTCTCTCAGATAATCCGGAATCCGTAATTCTTCGGGAGATATGAAGTAGAATTTATTATCAGAGAAACGAGTAAGGCTGCTGACAAGGGAGTGTACCGTCCGTCCGAATTTCAGGTCGCCACAGAAACCGATAGTCAGGTTATTAAGCTTTCCTTTACGCTGTCTTATAGTCATCATATCAATAAGTGTCTGTGTAGGGTGTGCATGACCGCCGTCTCCTGCGTTTATTATAGGAATGCGTGAATATATTGATGCCTGCAGTGGAGCACCTTCTTTTGGATGTCTCATCGCAATTATATCTGCATAGCAGCTTACAACTCTTGCAGTATCAGCAACGGTTTCACCTTTGGAAGCACTAGACTGAGCTGCACTTGAAAAGCCTAGCGTCTGTCCTCCAAGACTTAACATAGCAGACTCGAAAGATAAACGGGTTCTGGTACTTGGTTCGTAAAAAAGTGTAGCAAGCTGTCTGCCATCGGCAACATGCTTATATAATTGTGGTCCAATGGATATCCGCTCCGCAAGATCTAATATATTCATAGTTTCTTCAACGGAAAGATCCATAGGGGTTATCAGATGTCTCATAGCCACTCTCCTTTTAATAAATATTCATCTCTTTTAGCGCCAACAGATATAAAGTTGATTTCTGCATGAAGCATATCCTCAATTGTTTTAATGTAATTTTTTGCATTAGCAGGAAGCTCGTCAAATGTCCTGCAATGTGATATATCTTCTTCCCAGCCGGGAACTTTGTATATAACAGGAGTGCATGAATCAAGGTTATCAGTTGGGTCAAATTCAACCAGAGAGCCGATTGGGTCATTGTAGCCTGTAATTATAGGAATTTCTTTCATAGAGCTTAATACATCAAGCTTGGTTAGTGCGATTTTGTCTGCATGCTGGCATCTGAGACCGTATCTGCTTGCGACTGCATCAAAAGGGCCAACACGGCGAGGACGGCCTGTTGCAGCACCGAATTCGCCCCCGGCTTCTCTTAAGTCCTGCTGCCATTTTTCTGAAACAGCATTTTCAGCAACAAATGGGCCTGCACCAACGCATGTAGAATAAGCTTTAAGCACGCCAACGACATGGTCAGCGTGTCTTCCGGGAATTCCTGCACCGATAGGACCATAGGCAGATATAGTTGATGAACTTGAAGTGTAAGGGAAGATACCGTAATCAATATCTCTTAATGCACCAAGCTGAGCCTCAAGAATAACTTTTTTACCACAGGATAATGCCTTGTCTATAAATGTGCCTGTATCGCATATGTATTTGCTGAACCTTTCAGCCTGTTCCCTGCACCAGTCAAGAAGTGCCGGATATGACATAGGCTCCTGATGATAGCAGCCGGCAAGCTCAAGGTTCTTGGATTCAAGAATAGTTTTTAGTCTTGCCTGTACAGCTGTATCATCTAAGTGAAGCAGGTCGCCGAGACGCAGAGTTTTTTTTCTGTATTTGTCGCTGTAGGCATATGCTATGCCTCGTTTTGTAGAACCGAAAGCAGAGCCGGTTCGTTCCAGTCTGTTTTCTTCAAGTTCATCCTGTATCCTGTGCCATGGCATAGATATTGTAGCTTTTTTAGATAATTTCAAATGTTTTGGATTAATCTGTATTCCTCTGTCTTCAATCTGTTTTATTTCATTGGTAAGATGTTCAAGGTCAACAACCATGCCATCACCAAGAATGCATATTACATCTGGGTGAAGAATTCCTGATGGCAGTAGATTAAGAACGAATTTTCCCTGATTAGTTACAACAGTGTGACCGGCGTTATTGCCGCCCTGATACCTGACGACTATATCTGCATTTTCAGCAAGAAGGTCAATTACACGGCCTTTGCCCTCGTCGCCCCAGTTAATACCTGTTACAGAAGTAAGCATAATAATAATTCCTCCTTATATAAATGTATAGTTAATACTAAGTGCAATAACGGAATGTGCGGTCCGTAATAATTCTGGCAAATATAAGTCCGAGCGGAAGAGCAACAATTATCATAATTGCAGATGTAAACCATGAGACCGCTTCTGTCAGGGACATTATGCCGAAATTGTATATTGCGCGGTATAAGTAAAGTCCGGGTACCATAATAACTATGGAAGGGACTGTAAGTGATATTCTAGGATATCCATTATAATTTTTAATAAATGAGGCAAGTAATCCGGCAGTAGCAGCACCAATAAATGCGGCAGCAGCGGCAGGCATGCCTGTAAAATCAACAAGTTCAAGACGCAGCGTATTGGCGATACAACCAATAAGAGCAGCCATAGCCGCCATCGGAACAGAACTGTTAAACATGATAGAGAATCCGAATACACCGCAGAAGCTTGCAATAAGTCTTAATATCAGATGTAACATTTTTCCAATATGTAATGTAGTAAATTCTTCTGGCTGCAAATGCAGTAACAAAGCCATAATCCATGCAAATACGGTAGCAACCAGTACAATAATTATTGAATAAGTCAGCCTTTCAATACCTGACCGTAGGTCGAGCTTTGCAAGGTCAATGCCGCTGGTGATGAAAGGAAATCCCGGTATTATGAAAAGCATGGAACATATGTATCCGGCTTCATGTACAGAAGGGATATTAAACATCAGAATAGCAAGTTTAAGCAGAATTGCATATATAAGGCATGATGCAGATATAGAAACTGCTATATTCATGAATAGTGTAAAATGATGTTTAATAAGCTTTGTCCTTATAAGATTACCTGTTCCGGCTGCAATGAATGCGAAAAGCATCTCTATAGGACCGCCGCCAAGCAGAAATGTGAATCCGCAACATGCTAGAGCGGCGGCAAGTCCAAGCTTGACCGGTGAATACAGGGTATGTATCTGCTCAATTTCATCAAGCCTTTTATGAATCATTTCACCTGTAAGGTGGGCTTCTTCATTAGGAAAATTGTCAACAAACTGTTCCATTCTGTAAAGCTTGGAGGTATTAACACCGGTATTGGCAATGCTTAACGACTGTGATACGCAGTCATTACCATCAAAGCAGTTAAATTCAATAGACATAAGGCCAACATCCACGGTACAGGTTACTCCAAGTTCCTTGGATAGCTTATTCATAGATGTACGGACACGCCATGCACCAGTGCCGCATGATAGCATAATCAGACCTACACGACCGATAACGGAGGCTTTTTCTATAAGGTCTGCATTAGCAATTAATGCATTGCTGTCGGCATTCGTATAGTCGTGCCACGGAATTTCCATATGATTTTTTTCCATAATGTCAATGTAATTAGTCCTTGGCATATATAATCGCCTCTGCTTTCTTAACATGGTGTTCAAGGTTTCGTAAGAATATAGAATTAGGAAGGAAAATTCCAAGTTCATCAAAATGTTCATTGTGTTCAACGAATGAATCCTGACCATAGAATATGTATGCCATTGGAAGATTCTTCTCAAGCTCAAGCATAAGATCCCATACAGCACTATAGGCCTCTGCTTCGGTTTCCTTCATTCTGACAGTGTCAGGCAGTTCGCGGATAAGCAGTATACCAGTGCTTCTCTCAAGAACCTGCTGCTCCACTACAGACGGGTCATCGCCATATGTGTGACTGTATCTGTAAGCCTCGGCAAGAAACATATTTTTATTATTATCAAGGTTCTTATAAATGTTATAAAAATGCTGATAGTCTTTTTCATGAACAGAATTAGCAAATTCTGGTAGAAGCATACCTTTATCGTCGGTCATAATTATAGGATTTTGCTTTCCATCAGCGTTGAAGCGGTATGGAATAAGAAATGAATTTCTCAGTAAATCAAACATGGTATTTTGCGTGATAGCCATAAGAAATGCAGATAAGTCTTTATTAGAATAGCAGTTGAATAATGCTTCCGTGAATTGAAGCGGAGAAAGTATTGCTTCAGAATCATCATTGCAAAACAGATTGTTACAGAATGTCTGGAAAAGTTTGTTGTAAGCCCAAGGGTCATTTAGAATTTTATCAAATAAAACCTCAGATTTTTCTTCTCTTGGAAAGATAGTTTTTTCTTTCATAATCGTCAGCTCCTTCTTGTTTTTCAATTTCGGCTAGATTATACTATTGGCATAGAGATAAGTAAAAACTATAATTGATATAAATGCTATAACAATATGATATGTCAGATGTTACGGAGCGATAAGTTATGGATGTTAATTTTGAGTATTACAAGATATTTTATTATGTGGCAAGATATAAGAATTTTACGAAAGCCGCACAGGCATTAGGAAGCAGCCAGCCTAATGTTACAAGGGCAATGAACTGTCTGGAACAGCAGATTAATTCAACACTGTTTGTAAGAAATAACCGGGGAATACAGCTTACACCAGAGGGGGAAAAACTGTATATAAGGGTTACAGCGGCTATGACACAGCTTATGGCAGCAGAAGAAGAGCTTGCGGACAGTGCAAGTCTTTCACATGGCAGTATTTCCATAGGGGCAAGTGAGACTGCGCTTAATATATTTCTTCTTGATAAGTTAAAAGCATTTCACATGGTCAATCCCGGAATCCGGCTTAAGATATATAATCATTCAACGCCGGAGGCGGTTGATGCAGTAAAAAATGGACTGGTAGACTTTGCAGTGGTATCATCACCTGTGTACGCAGATTCATCACTAAAGACGGTGGTGCTGCATTCTTTTCAGGAAATACTTGTCGGAGGAACTACATTTACAGCATTGGGAAGTCAGGAATTATCAATAAGAGAATTGACGGATTATCCACTGATATGCCTTGGCAGAGAGACTATGACATTCAGATTCTATAAAGATTTATTTATGTCACATGGGGTTGAATTAGAGCCTGATACGGAGGCTGCGACAACAGACCAGATACTTCCTCTTGTAAAATGTGAATTAGGACTTGCATTCTTACCAGAGACAATGGCGCAGGAATCGATTGATAAGAAAGAGATTGTGAAGATATCTCTTAAGGATAATATTCCGAAGAGAAATATATGCCTTGTCTATGACAGTAGACACCCGGTGAGTTCGGCGGCAAGAAAGTTGAGAAAAACAATAGGGGAGATTAATTATGGGGAGAATTAAAGTATGTAACTTTGGCAGAATTATGCTGAAAATATTCTGCTGGACGACAGTAATATTATCAATATATCTGATATTAGGGTTTACAGGCTGTTATGAAAAATGGTTTGGTGGTTCGGCAGGAATAGTAAAAGCGCCAGTTTACTGGCTTATCTGGGCAGGGATAGGAATTCTTGTGGAAAACATTATTTTCTGGATAGGAATTATTATGGTGTATGCGACATCTGAGCAGCTTGGAATCAGATGGAGAGTGCTTGGAATCGTGTGCGGATGGATACCTGTTGCACATCTTGTCATGCTTCATATTATTATAAAGACAGTTGGTGAGGAAGTCCGCATGGAGAAAATGCGTGCTAAGAGAAATCTGCAGCGCAAAGAACAGCGGATATGCAGTACGAAATATCCTGTTCTTATGGTGCATGGCGTATTTTTCAGGGATTTTGAACATCTTAATTACTGGGGAAGAATACCGGCAGAGCTTGAGGCTAATGGTGCAGTGATTTACTATGGAAATCATAACAGTGCCGCGGCTGTGCGAGACAGTGCTAAAGAGCTGGCAGAAAGGATTCATCAGATTATAAGAGAGACAGGTTGTGAGAAAGTAAATGTAATTGCTCATTCAAAAGGAGGACTTGACATGAGGGCAGCGTTAGCGCTTACAGATATTGCACCTTATGTGGCTTCTCTTACAACGATAAATACACCACACAGGGGCTGTCAGTTCGCTGATTACCTTCTTGGCAAAATTCCTCAAAAACAGCAGCAGATGGTTGCCAATACATATAATGCGGGAGCGGCTAAACTCGGAGACATTAACCCTGATTTTCTTGCTGCAGTATATGACCTTACATCAGAAAAATGCAGTGAATTTAACAATGAAATAAAGGATAATCCAGACATTTATTATCAGTCAGTTGGTTCTAAACTAAACCATCCGGCTTCGGGAAGATTTCCACTTAATTTTACATATCCACTGGTGAAATATTTTGACGGACCAAATGACGGACTTGTTGGAGAAGAATCCTTTCGATGGGGACAGAACTATCAGTTTCTTACTGTCAGCGGCAAAAGAGGCATATCGCATGGTGATATGATAGATCTTAACAGGGAGAACATTAAAGGATTTGATGTTCGGGAATTTTATGTGCAGGTTGTTGCGGGACTTAAGAAGATGGGATTTTGATTTGAAATATATTGATAAATTTCCAACATTTGTATATACTAGGTATATACAAAGAGGAGAGGTGATTGTATGCAGGCACAAGTAAGAGAATGGGGAAATAGTCAGGGAATCAGATTATCTAAGGATATATTAAAAAGTGCTGGAATAGCATTAAACGAAATGTTAGAAGTTACAGTATCAGATGGAGTGATTACATTAGCAAAAACTTTCAGACATAAAACTTTAGAAGAAAGAGCGGCAGAATATAATGGCAAGTTAATGCTTGATGGTGAATATGATTGGGGAGAACCTGTTGGAAGAGAGGTATGGTGATGGGGATTGCACATCAGGGTGACATTATTAAAGTAGAAAAAATAAAACCGCCAGTATTAGTTGTAAGTAAAGATTTTTTTAACGAAAGTGGAGAAATAATAGGCTGTCCTATTATTGCTGATTCTAACGAAGGACCACTTCACATATGGACATCAACAAAAGAAGTTGAGGGATATGTTCAGTGTGAAAAAATAGCGTTGTTGGATTTATCTGTGCGTGGATATAAAATAATAGATAGCATGCCTCTATCTGAATTGATTAATATATCTGATGCAATACAAGGAATTTTTGAGTATATATGATATTAACTATATAAAATTTAAAGATGGAGGCAAAAATAAGATGAAACTTGATAAATTTATAGGAATGATGACAGGACATTTTGATAACAAAGAACAATTTGATATTATGCAGAAGGCAGGAAAAATATATCCTTATGCAGAACACATCAATACTATATGTAATGATAAAATAAAAAACATTCCTAAGGATTTTAACGGAAAATTTGTTGTTGAAGAAAGTTATTATGAAACCAATGGAAAACGCCATGCATCACCCCACATTTTCCTTATTATGGAAAATGAGGACGGAATTGTTCTTTCTTCATATGAAATTCCAGCAGGAGAAGACAAGAATACATTTTCATATAATTCTATGAAGAATGTTGATTATGCTGAACTGAAAAAATCTGAAAAGTTTACACCGGCACTTTATCATGAAAAGAATGGAATCTGGGAGGGAGGCAGCATAAGCCAGTTTTCACCGGTAATGACATTTAAGCTTTGGGAAAAGTTTTCTGATAGCTGCCTGGAAGTATCTGAAAGCATGGAAGTTAACGGAAAAAGAACTTTTGGATATGATGAACCAATTATTTATAAGAGGATATAAACAGGGAAAATCACACTTTTTTAGGATATATTGTTTCATAAGAGTTCAATACCAATAATTGAAGCCATGCAAAGATTAGCAGGAGAGCGAATTAAATACGCAGTAAGCAATGATAAATAAGAAAAACGCAGGATATATGGGAGTTAGTCACTATATCCTGCGTTTTGTTTATTCGTTTTTATATATTTTATTATTAATTACTTTAACGATTCCTATAACATTGTAAGTTAAGAAAATGTTGATAGGCAGCTGGATAAGATTTTTGGTAAATCTCATTGTAAGATAAAACATAAATCCTTTGCCGTACATTATGCTGCACCAGTATGTTCCAAGAAGAACATTTACAAGAAGTGTATCAATAGTAAGGGCAAGCACAACTCTTAAAAGAAACTTGAAATCAATGATTTCTAAAAGACTACGCTTCTCACCTGTTACTTTTTTCTTGGAAATTTTGATGTTGCAGTCATAGAAAAATAAACCATAGATAAGCCCAGCTAAAGCAGCACTTAATGTCCAGCCCGGAAAATATGGACCAGTTGGCTTAATAATATACTGGATTATATCGCCAAGTCCTCCGCACATGAATCCCATAACAGGACCAAACATGTATCCAATTGCACAATTGGCGAGGAAAGATACTGAAATTCTGAGTGTCGGGGTTACATTAATAGATACAAAAACTGCTAAAACAGTGTGAAGTGCGACGAGGAGTGCCGCAGCAACAATTGACTTGAGACATTTGAACTCTTTTGCTGAAAATGCAAAATTTTTTAATAAAATTGACATAAAAATAACCTCCTTTGCAGTAGTATTCGCACTACATAAGAGGCTGTTGACCAGTATATGTAGCAGCGGGATGCGGATTATGTATCGCAAGAAATCTTTTCGTCCGTATGGCAACTCCCTGTCCATATGGCACTTAACGCACATATTCCTACTCTGCTTATATAATTGATTTGTACAGGCACTATTAAAGCACATATTCATATAAATGTAAAGCATTATATGAAGGCTGTTTACAATATATTATAAATTCTGTTTAGAATTAATGCATCTTCTGTTGTACATCAGGTGCATGGTCATGGCATCCTGTGCCTTGATTGCATTATGCTGTGCAATGGCAGTAGCTATTTCACGGTGAGTTTCAATAGTTTCTACTTTAAGGACATTACCGGTTGTCTCAACAAAAAGAGGAATTGAGCTGTTGATAATCGGAATGAGTCTTGGGATAATAAGATTCTTGCTTCCCATTGCTATTGCGGTGTGGAATTCTATATCTTTCTGGGTATGATCCTTTTTCTGCTTTAGAAGCTCTTCAACTTCATCGCACAAAGAAACAATTTTCTTAATATCATTATTATCTGCATATGTTGCAGACATAGCTGCGATAGCTGGTTCCAGTAAAAAACGGACTTCAAGCAGATCCCGGACAAGCTTTTTTGTCAGGTATGAATGTAAATCCGAGTGGGTCATCAACTACACCGGGTGATGATGCTACATATGTTCCAGATCCCTGTCTGATTGTCACAATGTTACGTGAAGCAAGTAATTTCATGGCTTCACGAAGAGAACTTCTTCCAATATTGAGTTCTTTAGCAAGATGTGCTTCATTAGGAAGCTTGCCACCTGGCTGTAAATGTTCATTTATCGGAACAGCTTCAACATTGCAGATAATGGCAGAGGCACTTGGATTAGCACTGCCTGGAAGTGCTCTTATGCCAGCTACAAGTCCTGACCCGTTAGCATATGCAAGAGAAGCAGGAAGACAGTCAGTAAGGCTTGCAAAGATGAAGAATATGAAACCATCAGATATAGTAACTATGGATATTATGGTGTTAATGAAGACAATATTAAAAATAAGACGGAAAGATACTCAGCATTGATAAAAGGAATTGTGTTCTTGACAAATAAAGGTGGTGTGTTATAATTCATTTAACATTTAAGTTAAATGTTAAATGAAGGAGGGATAAATGTGAGCATGCAGGATACGCTTCAGGCGCTTGCTGATCCTACAAGACGCGAGATACTTAATCTGCTTAAGCAGTCCCGAATGTCTGCTGGAGAGATTAGCAATCATTTTTCAATTTCGGGTGCGGCAGTTTCCAGACACCTGTCTGTTTTGAAGGAAGCTGATTTAATTCGAGACGAGCGGGAGGGAAAATACATTTATTATGAGCTTAACGCTACTGTGCTTGAGGAGATTTTATTATGGATTAGTGAATTAAAAGGAGAAAAAGACCATGATTAAACAACATAAAAAAATGTTAATATTAACATCTGTCATAACATTACTTCCAATCTTTATAGGTTTACTTTTATGGAGACAGCTGCCAGCTTCTGTCGCAACACATTTTGGAGTTGACAATCAACCAGATGGGTATTGTTCTAAAGCATTTGCAGTCTTTGGACTTCCGGTAATGATGCTGTTTTTTCATCTTATATGTATAGTTGCAACTAATATTGACCCCAAGAGAAAAAATATAAGCAAAAAGGTATTCCATGTTGTTATGTGGATTTGTCCGGTGATTTCTTTGGTTAATTGCAATATTCTCTATGTATATAATTTGGGATATAAGCTCAATATTGGATTTGTCTGCGGATTGTTCGTTGGAATTTTGTATCTTATTTTAGGCAATTTTATTCCAAAGGTAAAACCAAACTATAGCATTGGTTTTCGCATTCCATGGGCATTGAATGATTCTGACAACTGGTATCATACACATAGATTTGGCGGAAAATGTATGGTAATTGGGGGAATTGCAATGATTGTAACCTCACCATTTCAAAATGTGTGGATATTTCTTGCTCTAGTCATTGTACCATGCATTCTGCCAGTAGTTTATTCATATATGTTTTATCGGAAAACAATGGGGTAAGTTTATTGTATTTATGGATAGAATCTACTGGCTTACCACGAAAGATTTTGATGCTGCCGGTGTATTTTATCCGGAAGAAAAAGAATCCTGATGATAAAAGAAATACAATTATAAGATTGATTGTGTTGTCATTTGCGGCTGTATCAATCTTTGTACTATTGCTGGGGTCGGGGTTGATTATTATGTATTTTCAGGATTTGTTCAGTTAGTGCGATGAGTGTCTGGGGAGAAGAATGTATAATATGATACAGAAGTCCGATAGGGATAACCATGACTATTTTGTCACCCTAGAGAACAGTATGAATAACATGATACCTATAGGTAGTCGCATTTTTGAAAGTTTTATGGGACAGAAATGATAATGACTATAGAAATAGTTGCGACATTTGCCTATAAAGTTACGGAACATGAGACATTTATAGGAAAAATCATTAAAAGAAAGTGATTTACACAGGACTTACAGAAGAAAACAGAGGAATTTTACCTATAAAAGTGAGATGTATTATGAATTTATAGGAAGCGGGTATCTGGCACATGAGACTTTAGGTGTAAGGATAGAGCAGGACGGGAGGAAGCCGGAATACAATGGTGTTTTGCCATAATCCAGAAGAAAGTTACAAAAGCCAGGATAAAACTTCGAAGAAATGCACATTTTAACGAATAATAACATTGAAGAAATCTATAAGAGAATAACAGCGTTCAGAGACTGAAGCAGCGGATAGGCTGCGGGGCAGTTTCTGGACGCTTTTTTCATATTCCGGCTGAGAAAAATGTTTTTTTTGAAATGACCAGATTTGTCATAAATTAATTGGAATTACATGTGAAAAAGATTATAATATAAACAGCATTTGTCAAGTTTAAAAATAATATAGAAGGAAGGGATATTTATAAGTTTATCAAAAGAATATGTAAAAATGCGAATGGAGCGCAACAAGGAAATAGCTACATCTGCGAATCTGGCTGACAGCCTGACAGAACAGCAGTGTGATGTACTTGAATGGGCCTCTGACATGAGGCATGTAATGCATAAGAACAGTGATGCATTATATGATGTTAATGCACCTAAGCATAAGGAAATTAAAGCATTTATAAGTGATACACATTATTCACAGAATCCGAATAACCTTAATAAAAGATTAAAAGATGCTGGATTACCGCTTATCAAGTGGTCATTTGATGATACAAGGATTCCGACAAATGAGCTGGCAATGATTCTTGATAACAGAAGACTTGAGAAGAGCAGAAAAAGGCAGTGCATCAGGACTTTAGAAAAAGCAAATGCTGATATTGAGAATTATTTTGCACAAATTGATGCCAAATACCTCACATTTTATTGTCCATCAGGGAATAAGAGAGTTTTTAGTAATCAAAGTAAAGGGGTCAGTGTGGAGTCAAGGAATGTTACCATTGCAGAAGGCTATACAATTATGGGAATCGAGAGTCTAAAGAATAATATAGCCTATCTGCTCCATGTGTACGCTGGTCAGATTAGTGTTGAAGATATTGTTTCATATGTCAATGAAGATATAGAAAACAGGATTTATCATATGGATGCTTCAATGGCTCCACAAAGTGTTCATAAAGCGACTAATGCCCTGGTTGAAACCGGATATATAAAACCTGATACTAAAGAACTTATTTATATTAATCTTACTAAGAGAGGCGACGCATTTGTAGGAAGTTACTGCGGTACGCTTAATAAGATAGCAGCATCATTATCCATACTGCCATTTAATAAGGCACACAAGAATGATATTGTTTATTATAGTTATCTGATTGGATGGCAGCGTGCTAAAAGAGAACTAAAGCCACTGATTCCTAAAACTGTCGACTTTATTAGTAACAAGATAAAAGAAAAGCAGGATATGATGTATACCGGTGATGATAGTAATTATGCCGTGGAGATGGAGCAGACAATTATCCAGAGCATGAATATTAATAATTTGCCGGTTGTCTATGAGGTTAAGAGTGGTACATATGTAATAGCGGAGATAACGACATTATTTGGAAAGATTAATGTAAGTATTATTAATTCTTTGTTTGTCGGAAGTGCATATACATTAACAATTCCGCAATATCAGTATACTGCAATAATCCATATGGCAGATAATATTGATTATGGAGAGATTCCTTATGAGGTACAGAAACAATTGAAGGCGGTTGTTCCTGAACTTATGAAGCTTATACAGTGAGAGGGGAGGCAGGGACAATGACCAATATATACAAGAATATTTATCTGAGAAGAGAAGAAGAAGTTTTATATAATATTAGAAAAAATGTGGATGAAACAGTGGAAACACCGACTATATCCAAGATAATAGATTATGTTCTGGCTGATCCATATGAACATATTATATATATGGATGTTAAGCTTAAGATGGTAACAAGTTACGATGCAACCAATGTATTTGTTGATACCGGTTATAAAAATGTGTCAGGAGAACCATTATTTCTGTCGCTTGTGTTAAAGGATGATGTATTTACCGGCAAATATGTGGGAACGATTGACCAGCTTGGCAATGCAATTCTTACCATTGTAAAGATGAGAGTCAATGAACAGGAAATATATGATAACATGGAATTTCTTAAGAACAATTATGGCAATTATAAGCAGTTTGTTGATGACTGGGATCTCAAGGCTGGAGAGAGAGAAAAAGATAATAATCTAGGGGATATGAGTACTTTGTTTGAAGGAATTGATATATCAAAATTCCCGGAGACAGCAGAAGAAATTCCTTCAAATGAGGATACAGCAGCTGCGTCAGAATCAGATTTTTATGAAGAAGATATGGATGCTGAATCAGAAAATGGGCAGGAATTATTGTTAGAAGAGATTAAGAATGATAAAATGCATGTGTATGACTATATTCCCGATAAATTGTATCTTGTTGAATGTCACACAATGCTAGGAACTATCAACTTCTCACTTGTTAATAATTATATGGATGTATTCGGGGATAAAATACCTCTATACAGCCTGTTTATTGTTCAATACAATCAGGGTACAAGCCTTGGACAGTTATTACAGGATGTGGATTTAAGACAGTATAATCTGCAGATTCCAGATAAGATTATTGATGAAATAAGTGATGCTGTGAATTATATCAGGGGGTATATGGGCAGAGAATAAAAACGAGAAATTCAAGGAGAAATAAGAGAATGTCAAAAGATGAATCAAAGGATGAATATTTAATTACAGATGTGCCCCTTAAAGCTCTGACTGTTTTTGCCATGCCTATGATTCTGGGGAGTTTTTTCCAACAAGTATATAATATGGCTGACTCAATTATTGTCGGTCAGTTTGTCGGTTCATCTGCACTTGCGGCTGTCGGAGCATGCGCTGCTCTCACAAATGTATTTATTTGTGTGGCACTTGGTGCCGGGGTAGGTGCCGGAGTGCTTGTGAGCCGTTATTTTGGTGCAAGAAATTATAGTAAAATGAAGACCATTGTATCAACATCATTAATCAGTTTTCTGGTTTTAAGTGTATTATTGGGAATCTTTGGCTTCGGGTTATCACACCCAATGATGAGTTTATTACAGACACCAGCTGATATACTGGATGAGGCAGTACTGTATCTTCGTGTTTATTTTGTGGGATTTCCGTTTCTGTTTATGTACAATATTCTTTCAACGATGTTTACTTCAATCGGTGAATCAAAGATTCCGTTAGTGCTTCTGATATTTTCTTCTGTCTTAAATATTCTGATGGATCTTTGGATGGTTGCTGGCTTACGACTTGGCGTGTTTGGTGCAGCTCTTGCAACCCTGATTGCACAGGGTATCTCAGCGGTATTTTCATTTGTAATTTTCTTTTGCCGGATGCGTCGGTATAAAAGTCATTTTGACTGGTTTGACAGGAAGGAGTTACGTTCAATGCTTCAGATTGCCATACCATCAATTCTTCAGCAGTCTACAGTATCGATTGGCATGATGATAGTACAGGCAGTTGTAAATCCGTTTGGTACACAGGCACTCGCAGGTTATGCAGCGACAATGAGAGTAGAAAATGTATTTTCACTTATATTTGTATCCATTGGAAACGCAGTGTCACCTTATGTTTCCCAGAATCTTGGCGCGAAGAAAATTGGGCGTATCAAAAAAGGATATCATGCTGCACTCGTGTTAGATATATGTTTTGCGGTCCTTGCTTTCATAGTCATTGAGACACTGCATACACACATTTCTTCGCTGTTCCTTGGTAAAGATGGAACAGCTTTGGCATATCAGGTGTCAGGGGATTACATGAAATGGTTAGGTTACTTTTTCATTTTCATGGGTATCAAGATGGCAACGGATGGAGTTCTTCGTGGTCTGGGAATCATGCGGCCATTTCTTATAGCTAATATGGTTAACCTTGCAATCCGTCTGTCAGTTGCTCTGATTTGTGCACCGCGTTTTGGTATAGAGTTTGTCTGGCTTGCTGTACCAGCCGGCTGGTTTGCAAATTTTCTGATTTCTTATGTGGCACTCAGAAAGTCATGGCCGGTTGAAAAAGTTGATTGATGAGTTCGTGAGCGTGCTTAATTGGCATGACGGCTAATGATGTTCAAAAGATTTTGAACCTGAAATAAAGATAACATGTTTGACATAAAACCCGTTGAATGATAATATAATTAAAGAGGCGCTACCGATAGACGGTTAGCCTGATATATTTTTTGGTTAAAACAACCGCCAAGTTTAGCAGACCGTGGCGGTTGTTTTGTGTTTATTTTTTGCTCTTAGAACCAATAGTATAACCAAGAGCAAAGCAAGTAATACATAAGCTGATGATGGCTATAAAAAGCTCCGTTGTAAGCATAAGCACAAACCTCCTTGATAGATTTCCAAGTCGGATTTCTATGTAAACAGAGCTATAACTCTCTGATGGAGGATAACCGCCTACCGTGTAGGGTAGCACCACATAAATTATAACAGTTATAATTTGAAAAAGCAATCGCATTGCGAGCATTTATTGGCAAACAGAATATGGCACATTTTGATCGTACATATCTGGCAGGGTTAAGATAATTTTTGTTTGACATTTTTTAAAAAGAAAAATATAATAACTTCTAAACGAGTAGCAGACTAGCGTAAATCCAGTTTTGCTGCTCGTTTTTTTGTGCTCCTGCTGTCGTACATTATGAAAATATATATTGCATTTTAAAGTGTGTAGCTTATCAGCGTAAGTCCAGCTTACGAGGTAAGTGCACACTTTTTTTATGCAGAAAAAGGAGGCAGAATCCTCTCCTCACCAAAGGGTTCGGATTTTGCTTCGCAAAACAAGGAGGATTATAAAATAGCAAAAAGAATTATTACAATCAGCAGGGAATTTGGAAGCGGTGGACGTTTTATCGGTGAAGAAGTGGCAAAGAAACTTAGCATTGCATATTATGACAAGGATATTATTGGACAGATTGCAGAACAGTCAGGCTTATCACCGGAGTATATTAAGGAAAATGCTGAGTTATCTCAAAAGAAAGGCTTATTTGCATATGCATTTGCTGGACGTGACATTACAGGAAAGTCCATAGAAGATATCGTATATGAAGCACAGAGAAAAGTTATTTTGGAGTTGGCTGGAAAGGAGCCTTGTGTAATCGTTGGAAGAAATGCTGATTACATTCTTAAAGACAGGGATGATGTGTTAAATGTGTTTATTCATGGGGATATGCCGGAAAAAACACAGCGTATCATGGGCTTATATAATGTTGAAGAGAAGGAAGCCGTCAAAATAATTGCGGACACAGATAAAAGACGTATGACAAATTATAACTTTTACACGGAGCAGAGATGGGGAAAAGCCAGTAATTATACGTTGTGCCTGAACAGTTCACAGCTTGGATATGACAGGTGTGAGAAGATAATTCTGGATTGCATGTGATTTTATCATGAATAATTCAGGATTAATGAAAAATAGTGAAAAAATAGTGAAAAATTAATGGAAAAAAGCTTTTCTTTTGGATATAATAATATTTGGAAGGAAGGTTTTTATGATTAAAGTAACATTAACGAACGAGATTTTAAGATATATTACAGAAATTGAGCAGAACAGATATAAAGTATCGTCAGTGAAACTGTCCTCAACAGTTATGAACAGGCTTCGTAAAAATTCAAAGAAAAAAAGTTCTTATGCCTCGAATAAAATCGAAGGGAATCCTTTGTCTGAAAAACAGGTAGATGAAGTGATAGAAAGTGATGAAAGAATGCATTATCTGAAGCCAGAACAGGAAATCCGTAATTACTTTCTGGCGTTAAATTATCTCGAGGAAAAGGTAAATAAAAATGAAAAATTTTCAAAGAAGCTAATTTTAGATGTGCAGAAACTGGTGGAAAAGGGGGCTTCCAAAGAAAAAATCGGACTCAGAGGACCTATGCCACCAGGAGTCCTGTTTGCTGTGTATGATTCTAAGACAGGAAATCCTGACTATATTCCACCAGAATATTGTGACATCCAAGGGCTATTGGATGAGTTGATTGAGTATGTAAATACTACAGATGATCATCCTTTGATTGTGGCAGCAGTTGTACATTACCAATTAGTGACCATACATCCGTTTGAAGATGGCAATGGCAGGACAGCCAGATTGTTATCAGGTTACATTATGGATTTGAATGGGTACGGATTTAATGGAATCGGATCATTAGAGGAGTATTTTGCATACGATATTGATGAATATTATGAATCCATCCAAATGGGACTTCCTGCATTGTATTATTCTGGAAGGGCGAATCCGCCACATCCAGAGATTTGGATTAATTACTTTTTGCGTATGGTTAAACTTTATTCCAGCAAAGTTTGTGATTTACAGTTAGCTTCCGAAGAGGAAGATATTGCTGGAGGTCTATCGTTTCTGAAAGGGAAGGAAAAGGAACTGTTACAATTTTTGATTAAAAGTTATCGAGGAGAATTTACTCCAATTGAAGTCAGCAGGGAATTGTCAGTAACAAATAAGACGATTATTAACAGACTGGCGGTATTGGTGAAAAATGGATTTGTGGTTCCTATATTGGTCAACAAGAGAATCCGATCTTATGAATTAAGCGAATTTACCAGAGATCATGAAAAAGAAATTATGAAAGTTATCAGCTGACTAATTATGGAAAACTATCTGCAAGCTTAGTTCAGATAGGGGAAGTTATTATGATAAGAGTAGTACAAAAAACAGATATAACTAAAGTAGCAGACATATGGCTGGATACTAATATAAAGGCACATAATTTTATATCTGCTAAATACTGGGAAAGTAATTATGAGCTGGTAAAAGAAATGCTGTTACAGGCGGAGGCCTATGTGTGTGAGAGTAATGGGGAAATACAGGGATTTATAGGCTTAAACGGTGATTATATTGAAGGGATTTTTGTTTGTGATAGATTGCAGTCGCAGGGCATAGGAAAACTTTTGCTGGATTTTGTAAAGGAAAGCAGAACGCAATTAAGTTTAAATGTGTATCAGAAAAACACTAGAGCGATACATTTTTATCAGAGAGAAGGATTTGAAATTCAGAATGAAGGATTGGACGAAGCTACGGGCGAAAAAGATTATGTAATGACATGGCGGTAATATGTGTATATTCCCTATAATGTATTCAGAGATAAATATTTTGATGTTAAATGTTAATTTTGTTCAAGACAGCAGATGCATTCTGCATAATGGAAAATATGATTTTGCAGGCGACAGAGCTTGGAATTGCTTCGAGTATAGTTTCAAGGGGCTACGAAACATTTGAAAACCGGGATGGGTCAATATTTCCAATAAGCTAGTAGAGAACTCCCCAGGAATATGGTATAACAATAGTAATCATAATCATGTATGAAAGAGACGGATTATTTTAATGAGAAAGACTATTGCATATTACCATCTTCCGGGGCTGTTTGAATTCTATGAGTTGTATGAAGCATTTTTGCCGGTATATCGCAAGCACAGGGAGTATTTCTATGACTGGTGCGGGATTGGCTCAATATATGGTGCGCCTGCAGACTGTATCTGGGGCGGCGGACGAATCGGTTCCGGTGAACATGGTGTGCAGGAAGTTATGAATCTGATGAGTGAATATGGGATATCGGCAAGGCTGACATTCAGCAATTCACTGCTTCGCGAAGAACATTTAGCTGATGAAAAATGTAATGCCTTATGTAAGGCACTTAATGACAGCGAGGGAATTAGCAATGGCGTGATTGTACATTCTGACATTCTTGCCAGGTATATCAAGAAGCATTATCCGAATCTTTATCTTGTCTCATCGACAACTAAGGTGTTGACGGATTTTAATGATTTTCTGAATGAAGTAAAAAGAGAAGATTTCCAGTATGTAGTGCCGGATTTCAGGCTGAATAAAGTATTTGACAAGCTGGTGAAGCTTACAGATAAAGAAAAAGATAAGGTGGAATTCCTGTGTAATGAGTGCTGCTGGTTCGGATGTTACGACAGAAAGAACTGTTATGAGATTGTGAGCCGTCAGAATCTTGGTGAGGACTGTCCAGATCATGTATGCGTTGCACCGGATTCACAGAGTGGATACCGGTTTTCTAAGGCAATGGAGAATCCGGAATTTATCAGTGTTGATGATATAAGGAATACATATATGCCGATGGGATTTTCCAATTTTAAGATTGAAGGACGCGGGCTTGGAAGCGCACTGGTTCTGGAATTTCTGTTGTATTATATGACGAAGCCGGAGTATCAGATACATGTGAGAGAAGATATATATCTGGATAATATGCTGGATTTATTCTGAAAAATGGAGAAGAGAGTTGAAGGGGATGATGAAAAATTTGATGGGGAATGTTATGTTAAATAAAAGAATAAAATATTTTGTATGTATGCTGGTATTCTTTGCACTATTATTTATTGGATATAAGTATTTTAAAGCACAATCAATAATTAAAGATGGAGAAGTATTGGCAGGGATGGTCAGGATAGCAGATCAGAAATATGTATATCAAGCATTTATGACGACTGGAAAGAAAAAGAAAATTGCAGAGATTGATAACTGGGATGTATATGAGATAGATGAGGATAAGAGTCATACTTTTTTATTATTAAAATCATTTACAGGGGAACAATATATAGTTAAAGAAAATTATCAAATACCAACTGGGGGAAAAGTCAATTGTGTTTATGTAGATGGACAAAGAATAGAAGATAAAGAAATACTTGAGGCGTTTAATGAAATTTTGACAACGAAATATAATGATGGAACATATTATTATATTTCTAATAACAAAGAGGAGCAGAAAAGATGGAAACATTTTGTACTTGGGTATGAAGATTGCCCTGTGGGTACGGATAATTCTATCTATGGTATAGCTAAGATAGATTCAAAGTGGGTGATTGTGTTTAACAGTGATTTAGGCCAAAAAGATGAGAATGGTTATCAAGCTATTTATTATGAGATTAGTCCTGAATGTGGGAAAATATTTGAAAAAAGTAATATATGGAAATATTGATTTCAGAAATTAATATAGAATATTAAAATATTGTATGAGCGAATAACAAAGATTTTAAAGAACAAAAGGGCATTGTATATCCGGATATGGATTATTTGGAATACAATGTCTTTTTTTATGTTCAAATGCAACTTGGCATGCTTATAATGCAACTTAGTAGTAAGCGTATAGACATGGGGATGGAAAAAGTATATATATGAATATTGAGGTAATGGCAAGCTGGATATGGTAGAATGGATTAATAAATACATGAAGTAATTCTCAATAAGGAGGGGCGTATGTCGGATATTATTAAGATAGAACATTTAAATAAATGTTTTGGCGATGTGAAGGCAGTTAATGACTTAAGTTTCCGCGTAAAGAAGGGAGAATTGTTCGCATTTTTAGGTGTAAATGGTGCTGGAAAAAGCACAACGATTTCTATTATATGCGGGCAGTTACGCAAGGACAGCGGAAATGTGTGGATTAAGGATAAAGAAGCAGACAGGGCAGGCAGTGAAACAAAGAGGCTGCTGGGAGTTGTGTTTCAGGACAGTGTTCTTGATAAACCTCTTACAGTTAAGGAGAATCTTAAAAGCAGGGCAGCGTTGTATGGAATTACTGGAAATTCATTCGAAAAAAGACTGGCAGAACTGGTGGAGATACTTGATTTCGGGGATTACATTAACAGACCGGTTGGTAAGCTGTCAGGCGGACAGAGAAGAAGAATTGATATTGCAAGGGCGCTGATTCACAGACCGGAGATACTGATTCTTGATGAGCCGACGACGGGACTTGACCCGCAGACAAGGCTTCTTATATGGAATATTATTGAGAGACTTCGTACAGAGGAGAACATGACGGTATTCCTTACAACTCATTACATGGAGGAGGCGGCAAGTGCCGGATATGTTGTGATTCTTGATAAGGGAAGCATCGTGGCAGAGGGAACACCTTTGGAATTAAAGAACGAATATGTTCAGGATACGATATCTTTGTACGGAGTTACAGAGGATGAGATTAAAACTTTGGGAACAGAGTACAAAGCAATCCGTGATGGTTACAGGATTCAGGTTAAGAACACACTTGAAGCTACGAAAATGATTGTGAAACATCAGGAGATATTCCGTGATTATGAAGTTGTAAAAGGCGGTATGGATGATGTATTTCTTGCTGTGACTGGGAAAATATTGGGAGGTGGTCAGTGATGAAAGAGATAACCGCACTTGTAAGCAGAAACAGAAAACTCTTTTTTAAGGACAAAGGAATGTTATTCTCATCAATGATAACTCCTGTAATTCTTATCGTTTTGTATGCAACATTTTTAGCAAATGTATACAAAGATTCTTTTGTTTCTGCAACTAAGGACATGATTGATTTACCAGACAAAATAATTAACGGCACAGTGGCAGCACAGTTAGCTGCGGCACTTCTTGCAGTAAGCTGTGTAACTGTTACATTCTGCGTCAATCTTACGATGGTTCAGGACAGAGCCAGCGGAGCAAGAAAAGATTTTGATGTTTCGCCTGTAAGCAAAACAAAGATTTATATAGGATATTTCTTATCAACAGTACTTAATTCGCTTATGGTTAATGGCACAGCACTTGCATTATGCCTGCTTTACATATTGAAGATGGGCTGGTATATGAGTGCATCAGATGTAATATTTGTTATATTGGATATGATTCTGCTGGTGTTATTTGGAAGCACGCTTTCAAGCATTGTAAGCTATCCGCTAAAGACGCAGGGGCAGTTGTCGGCGGTTGGAACTATTGTAAGTGCAGGGTATGGATTTGTGTGTGGTGCATACATGCCGATATCTAATTTTAGTTCAGGGCTGCAGAAAGCATTGTCCTACCTTCCGGGTACATACGGAACTTCTCTGGTTAAGAACCATATGCTAAACGGAGTGTATAAAGAGATGGCAGACACAGGGCTTCCGCCAGAAGCGGTCACAGTCATAAGGAACACTCTCGACTGTAATCCTGTATTCAGGGGACATGTCGTTGGCGTGCCACAGATGTATTTAATTATGGCTGGAAGCATAGTTGTATTCGGAGCAGCTTATCTTCTGATTATCATGATTCGGGAGAGATAATAATCTTAATATAATCTTAATATCATATAAAAATGCTTAACCCCTTTTTTAACATAATTCTGGTAGATTTCAATTATGTTAGAAAAGGGGAATTTTTTATGTTTGACAACAGGATAAGAAAACATTTGTCATCATTCCGGGTTATAACAATTGGATTTGGTGGATTAATTATATTAGGAGCATTGCTTCTTATGCTGCCGGTTTCATCAGCCAGTGGCTGTGTAACACCGTTTAGTGATGCATTATTTACTTCTACATCAGCGGTATGTGTAACCGGATTAGTAGTACTGGATACAGGAAGTTACTGGTCTTCATTTGGGCAGCTTGTAATAATTACGCTTATACAGATAGGAGGTCTTGGCGTAATTACTGTTGCCATTGCATTTTCTTTATTGTCAGGAAAGAAAGTGTCTTTAATGCAGAGAAGCTTTATGCAGGAATCTGTATCAGCACCAGTGGTTGGCGGAGTAGTCAGGCTTACCGGATTTATATTAAAAGGAACATTCATTATAGAATTATCAGGAGCATTGCTTATGATGCCGGTATTCTGCCGGGATTATGGATTGAAAGGAATCTGGTTTGCAATATTTCATTCAATATCAGCATTCTGTAATGCAGGATTTGATGTGCTGGGAACAGCGGATAATCAATTTGCTTCAATGACGACATATGCCTGTAATCCTGTTATTAATATTACATTGATGCTTCTTATTGTGATAGGTGGAATTGGATTTGTTACGTGGGAAGATATTAAGAATAATAAGTATCATTTTAAAAGATATAAGATGCAGAGCAAATTAATAATTGTTACAACAGCCGTTCTTATAACAGTACCTGCAATTATATTTATGATAAATGATATGATGACTGGAAGCGAGAAAATGCCTGTATTTAAGGCACTTTTTCAATCAGTGACATTAAGGACTGCTGGATTTAATACGGTTGACCTTAATGCAATGAAACAGGCATCTGTAATGATTATGATTGTTCTTATGCTTATAGGTGGTTCACCAGGTTCAACAGCAGGTGGTATGAAAACAACTACATTTGCAGTTCTTATGGGAAACATGGTTGCAACATTTAAGAGAAATAAGAATATTCATTTTTTTGAAAGAAGAATAGATAACGATACAGTTAAAAATGCAGCTACGATAGCTATGATGTACATTACATTATTTGTTACAGGCGCATTTATTATAAATGTCACAGATGGAATTTCATTAGGAAAATGTCTTTTTGAAACAGCATCAGCAGTAGGTACGGTCGGATTGACATTAGGTATTACTCCACAGCTTGGAATATTATCAAGAATTGTTCTTATTATTCTTATGTTTATGGGCAGAGTTGGCGGTCTTACTTTAATATATGCTGCTTTTTCTGGAAATGGAAACAGCTATTCAAAATTTCCTGAAGAAAAGATTAATATAGGATAGGAGCACAATATGAAAAAGAATGTATTACTTATAGGAGCCGGAAGATTTGGAAAACATATGGCTATGCAGCTTAATCAGCTTGGACATCAGGTGATGGCAGTTGATATTGATGAGACCAGAATTAACGATGTTATGAATATAGTCACAAATGCACAGATTGGAGACAGCACGAATGCTGAATTTTTAAAATCATTAGGTGTTGGAAATTTTGATGTGTGTATGGTGACAATTGGTGACAGTTTTCAGAATTCGCTGGAAACAACATCGCTGTTAAAGGAACTTGGCGCCAGATATGTGGTATCAAGAGCTGAGCGGGATGTACAGGAAAAATTCCTGCTGCGTAATGGTGCAGATGCGGTTGTATATCCTGAAAAACACGAAGCAAAGTGGGCTGCAGTACGCTATACTGCGGACCATATTCTTGATTTAATACAACTGGATAATACTCATGCAATTCTTGAAGTGGAAGTTCCTGAGTCGTGGTTAGGAAAAAGTATTATTGAACTTGATATAAGAAAAAAATATGGAGTAAACATAATGGCTATAAAGCATAATGACTCAATAAATGTAAATGTTGAACCAGATATTGTACTTACAGAAGATATTACATTACTTGTGTTAGGAGATTATAAAAATCTGAAAAAATGCTTTAAGGTTTAAGATTAGGGGGCATGAGCATGAAGACGGGATTAATTATAATAATACTGATAGTTGTGATATTATTATTTATGGCAGCAGGATGGTATGTTATGAATAAAATAGACGGATTTATGAACAGAACAAGAAGAACCAATGACAAAGATACAATGAATGCTGTATTGAATGAAAGTGATGATAACGAAAAAAAGAGATATTAAATTGAAAATGTGTTATTATATACAAAATAAAATAAGGTGGTAATTATAACGGAAAAGACATTGAAAAAACTTGTAAAAGAATTCTTAATAACAATAGGCTATTTAAGCATTGCAACAGTAATAGGAATGCTGCTTATATATATTGGATTTACAGAATCAAATGTTACTATGGTATATCTTCTGTGCGTGCTTTTGCTTTCGATATTCACTAATGGATATATCTGGAGTGTGGCGGGTTCGCTTGTAAGTGTTGTTCTGATGAATTTCTTCCTGACAGAACCAAGATTTACTTTTCATACATATGACACAGGATATCCGCTCACATGTGTTATTATGCTTGCTGCGTCAATGCTTACAGGAACTTTGGCATCTAAACTGAAAAAACATGTTCGTATGTCAGAACAGGCTGCTTACAGGGAAAAGACACTACAGTTAAGGGCTAATCTTTTAAGGACGATTTCACACGATTTAAGAACACCACTCACATCAATATCAGGTAATGCCAATAATCTTATGTACAATTATGATAAGCTTGATAATGATACGAGAGAGCAGATATTTACAGATATATATGATGATTCAGAATGGTTAATCAGTCTTGTAGAGAATATATTGTTTGTAACAAGATTTGAGGATGGAACAGTAACTCTTAATATGTCTGACCAGCTGATAGATGAAGTTATTGCTGAAGCGTTAAAACATATCAACAGAAAAAGCTGTGAACATAAAATACATGTGGATTGCGGCAAAGAACTGCTTCTTGTGAAAATGGACGCCAGACTTATAATACAGGTTATTATTAATATAGTCGATAATGCGATAAAGTATACACAGGAAGGCTCTGATATATATATTAAAGCAAGAAAAGAAGGCAGATATGTAATTATATCCATTGAAGATAATGGCGCGGGAATACCTGATGACATGAAAGAAAATGTATTTGATACATTTTTTACCTGTAACAATGAAATCGCAGATAACAGAAGAAGTCTCGGACTTGGGTTATCTTTATGTAAAACTATTATAAATGCACATGGAAGTGAACTGGAATTAAGGGATAATACACCACATGGATGCATTTTTGAATTCAAACTGCAGTTAAGTGAGGTACATTTAAATGAATAAAACACAGGTTCTTGTAGTTGAGGATGATTCACCAATAAGAAATCTCATAACAACAACATTAAAAACTAATAATTACAGGTATTTAACTGCTGTGAATGGAGAGAGTGCTATTTCACAGACCGCATCACATAATCCTGATATAATTCTGCTAGACTTAGGTCTTCCTGATATAGATGGGGTGGAAGTTATAAAAAAGATAAGAACATGGACTAATACACCAATAATTGTTATAAGCGCAAGAACTGAAGATGCGGATAAGATAGAAGCACTTGATGCAGGGGCAGACGATTATCTTACAAAGCCGTTTTCAGTAGATGAGCTTCTTGCAAGATTACGTGTAACAGTAAGAAGACTGTCGCTTATGCAGACGGATATGACTCAGAATACAAGTGTATTCGAGAATGGAGATTTAAAAATTGATTATGCGGCTGGCTGTGCATATCTGAATGGAGAGGAGCTGCATCTTACACCTATTGAATATAAGCTTCTCATATTATTATCAAGAAATGTCGGAAGAGTGCTGACATACACATATATTACTAAGAATATATGGGGCAGTTCATGGGAAAATGATCTGGCATCACTTAGAGTATTTATGGCAACATTAAGAAAGAAAATTGAAAAAGATGTCAATTCCCCGCAGTATATACAGACGCATATCGGTATAGGATACAGAATGCTAAGAGTATAATTATGGATTTCCTCATAAAAATGTAAAACGGTGTATAATATAACCATAAAATATATGGAGATTAATTATATTGGATATTTAACCAGATAAGCAGATTTATTTTTAAATGAATGGAAAAATAATGCTCACAGATATCCTTTAATTATAAAAGGGGCATACGTTAAAATAGGACTAAATCAAGAGAAACCTTATAAAACAAGGGCTTGAATGATTTAAGTCCTATTTTTTCATATCAATTTTGAGGTAAGAGGACTCAATATTATAATTGAAGTGGAACGTTTACATGGTGTAAAATGAAAGAAAACAGATAAAGGAGATTTGAATTATATGAATTATATTACATTAAATAATGGAGTTAAAATTCCACAGATAGGTCTTGGTGTTTTTAGAACACCAGACGGAGCTGATACAGCTAATGCAGTAAAGTGGGCGATTGAGGCTGGATACAGACATATTGATACAGCTAAGGTTTACGGCAATGAAAAAAGCGTAGGCGAAGGCATACGTATGAGTGTCGTTGACAGAAGGGATATATTTGTTACAACTAAGCTTTGGAATGAGGATATTAGACAGGGAAGAACTAAAGAAGCATTTTTACAGACCTTGGAAGACATGGGACTTGATTACATAGACTTGTACCTGATTCACTGGCCAGCTAAAGGATATGAGAAGGCGTGGGCAGATATGGAGGACCTGTACAAGGCTGGCAAAATCAAGGCAATCGGTGTAAGTAACTTCAATGTTCACCATCTTGAGACTCTCAGTGAAAACTGGACAGTTGTACCAGCGGTTAACCAGATTGAGATTCATCCTTATTATGCTAATATTGAAAATGTTGAATATGCTAAGAAGAATGGTATTGCAATAGAAGCCTACAGCCCACTTGGAGGCAACGGAGCAGGAACACTTGAAAATGAGGTGATTATTGCACTGGCTGACAAGTATGGTAAGACACCTGCACAGATTGTTTTAAGATGGGAGCTTCAGAGAGGAATAATTGTACTTCCAAAGTCAACGCATCAGGAAAGAATTATTTCTAATTTTGACGTGTTTGATTTTGAATTGTCTGAGGATGATATGAACGCCATAAATAAGCTTAACAAGAACGAAAAACACGGTTCTGACCCAGAAACATTTAATTTTTAAGAGGAACTTGACTTTTGAATCGGTTTCACAAATCGAAACACAGCACAAAGCACCGAATATTCTAATCAACCAGTCCCTTGTTCTTCCACTTTCCGCTCTTCCAGCGCAGCACCATGCCGACAGCCCTGATGCACTCGTCACTTGCGAGTCCGATGTAAGCACCGACTGCGAGAAGCCCCAGATGCAGTCCGAAGAAGTATGTTCCGCCGACCGCCGCAAGGTACATGAAAACGGCACCAATGACAACCGGGAAAACGGCATCACCGCTTGTCTTCAGTGCCTGACCATAGACCAGATTGGTGACTCTTCCAAGCTCCAGCACAACATCAATGGCGAGAAGCTTTGTGACTAGGTTTATCATCTGTACATCATTCGTGAAGATTCGCACAATGTAGTTACCCAAAAGCGCAAATGTGATAGAAAGGCAGGATGCCGTAATCACACCATAGATAGCGGCCTTGCGAGTGCCCTTATCGCATTCGTCATACTCCTTTGCACCGATATGCCAGCCGGTCAGAATGGCATTTGCCTGAGCTAAGGCAGCACCGATACAGTACGAAAAGTTAGCAATCTGTGAGGCATAGGAACGCGCTGTGACGTTTATTCCGTCAGCATCCATCTGGTTCATGAAACGCACTACAAGAGTCATGGCGATATTGTAAAGTGCGGTTTCACAGGCAGACGGAAAGCCAATCTTTATAATCTGTCCGAGAATTTTTCCGGGAGCTATGCGCTCAGGACTGTTCTTTGCCTTGATGAGCACAGCGCCCATTGTGGCAACAATAATCAGATTGACAATACGTGAGATAACCGTTGCAGTGGCAACACCCATAACGCCCCAGTGCATTACAAAGAGAAAAACAGCGTTAAGTATAAAGTTAATGACATTTCCAATAATTGATGCCCAAAGTGACTGCTTTGTGTAGCCGAAAACTCTCAGGTAGCTTGAATAAATCGGTATGAGAGCATTTAAAAAGCAGGCACCTCCAACAATGCGCAGATAAGTATTTGCCGAATCAAAAAGCGCCGGTGCAATGCTGACCATTTTGAGAATATTTTCGGAAAAAACAGCCAGAAAAACAGCCATGAGCACACCTATTACAGCGTTAAATATAAGCCCAAGCTGCCTTGCCTGATATGCTATACCCGGTTTTCCGGCACCGATATTCTGCGTCATGACAGCAACCATACCGCTTGAGATGACACCAAACATGATGATGAAAACGGAGATGTATGTATTTGCCGTGCCGACAGCACCAACCGCCTGGTCGCTCACGGATGACAGCATAAGAGTGTCAACCATGCCTGCCAGCATGTAAAAAAGTGTTTCGAAGCATATTGGAATGGAAAGCTGTGTAAGTGTTTTTCTTTGAACCTGCATATAGATTTTACCTCATTTATAATGTATGTATACCTTGTGATATTAACAGAATGAAAGCAAACTTCTCGTTATAAGCTTCATTTGGGAGAGGAAGATATAAAGAAGAGAAGCTTGCATGTATCAATATATTACATTATCACAAATAATTCTTGTATTATTTCAAGGAAAAATTGTACTATTTCTACTTTATCTATTACTAAATCCTAGAGAACAAATAAAAAAATGCACACCTTATGCATGCAATATGTTAAAATATAGAACAGTTGATATGTAATTATTACAGCAAACAAACCGGATGGGAATTAAAAGAGACTAAGGAATATGTAGAAAAATGTATTTTGAATTAAAAGAAAACCGGCCACACGGCACACCGGAAAATCCGTTCAGTCAATATCATATCAGTGATGTAAAGCGTGCATTCCAGATTCCGGTACACTGGCATGATGAGCTGGAAATTATATATGTAAAGCAGGGCAAGCTGCATGTGACCATATCAGGTGAAAACTATATAGGAAGCCCAAAGGATACATTTGTGGTATCTCCGGGCAGTCTGCATTTCATGGGCTCGCCGACAGGAGATGCAGATTATTACACATTTTTGTTTCCTCTTGAATATATATCATTTCAGACGGATGATCTCATGGAAAAATCAATCCTATCCCCTCTCAAACGAGGCAGACTTATGATTAGTCCTCAGATAAATGATACAGCAGCAGATATATGCGAGCGGCTGATAGAGATAAATGCACAGATATCAGGGAAAAACGCAGAAAACACAGATGCTGCAAATATAGAGGCGCAATTTGAAACCAAAATAACTCTCATCAAATTCATCCAGAAAATGTGGAGCAATAATCTGATACTGGAAAATGGCACAAATGGCACCAACACAATAGAAAAAGAAATGATAACGTATATCCGGCAAAACTATAAAAGGGAAATTTCACTGAAGGAATTTGGTGCACAGTTTCATTTGTCAGAAAAATACATATCACGCTACTTTAAAGAGCATTTTCATATTACTCTGTCGCAGTATATCAATCATCTCAGGCTGGAGCATGCTAGACAGCTATTGGAGGAATCAGCAACTTCCGTTACAGAGGTTGCAATGTGCAGTGGATATCAGAATGTGAGCTACTTTATACGCAGCTTCAAGAAAATGTATGGGGTATCACCTCTTAAATACAGAAAAGCTTCCTGTATAATTTAACGCCTTCTACTATAGCTGGCACAGTCTCAGTGAATGCAGAACCATCAAGCGCAGTGTGCAGACTGAGTGCATCAGCACCTGTAAGCCCCACAGACATCAGAAGCATTTATGATGAACCATAGCGGCGAGCGTTTCTATGGAAAGACAGGAGATATATTGAACGAACAGAATATATCAAGGTCATTTGATGTTAACGTGGTTGTGGATGAGATTATATATCAGAATAAGATGATAAGAAGTATAATTCCTGTATCACTGGCATGAAAGGTTGATAAATATGCATAAAATGTAATATTTTTGTTGGCTATAATATTGTCGATATGATATAGTAACATATCGTGTTATCATTAAAGGAGGGTATGAACATATGAGTTCTTCCAATGCATTAGATGGTGTGTTCACAGTTGCGGGAGTCAGACCGGCAAGAGATGGTATGACAATATCAAGAGATACTAAGCTTGGTAAAGAAAATGTTATCACATTTTTTGCACTGGGGGCAGGAACATCTATCAGTCAGGAGCGTTACGATACGACTTCTGTTTACATCGGAGCTGAGGGTGATGCATCATTTATTACAGGTGAGGATGCAGCCAGACAGAGTTTTACTGATGGTGATATGCTTATTGTACCAGGTGGAACACTTTGTGGTGTTGATAGCGAATCTGGAGCGGTATATACAGAAATAATTATTAAAAAGGAGATTACAATGAACAATTTAGTTAAAGCAGGCGAAGTAATGAAACTTAAGGACCTTATCCAGTATGAGGATGGAAGCATAAGCAATCTTGATGTTGCAAGCAACCCTTCAATGAAGTTTGTCCTTATGGCATTTGATGCAGGAACAGGTCTTACACCACACCGTGCACCAGGCAATGCAATTATATTTGCACTTGAAGGAAAGGCAACTATCGGATACGAGGGCAAGGATTATGTAATCAATGCTGGCGAGAACTTCCGCTTTGAAAAAAACGGACTTCACAGTGTCACAGCAGATGAGAAGTTCAAGATGGCTTTATTACTTGTTATTGAGTAAATATCTGTAAAGGATTGCAGCCAGTTGAATTTGCAGCCAGTCGTACGACGTGTTAAGCTGGATTTGAAGGATATTATATATCTGCTGTAAACGATACTTAACACTGTTGACATGGATGAACAGTTCTTTTGCAGTTTGGTTCATATTTCTATCATTATCAAGATATGTAAGAAATGAAGTCATGAGTTTGGGATGCTTTGGGAGAGAGCCCAGATAATCACTTACGACACATTTAAGCAGGTACTGATTATTAATATCAATCATTCTGAAGAGAGAAATCTGGTTGTAATGAAGAATCATGTCTTTTAAAATGTTACATTTAGCTATATGCAGAGTCTGATAAGCCTGTATATAGCTTTTTTTAATTCAGAAAGGCTTGAGACCGCATATCCGACACCACCATATAATGATGTGTTATCTGACAGCTTATTATTATAATATGGATTATTCTGTTCAATCATATCAGCTAAAGTGCGTATGAGCTTTATCTGGACATCAATAGATGTATCTGGTTCAGAACCGGTTTCAATATCAAAAGAATATGAAATACACAAACTGTATACATATATCTTGCATTAAAGCCATCAACAGTGTTAAAGTCCCATATTGTCATGGGTGTTGACATAAGATAAGAAGTCAAGCGGAGAGACAAAGGGCAGACAGGGAAGCTCTTCAAAAAACTATGATGTATTAGGAAGAGAACTGTTTACACCGGATGAAGCAGAGCAGAAAGCAAAGATTGACAGGGAGCAGGCAAATGAGCTTGAGTATGTCGATGAATCACAGAAGTCAGATGCAGTAGAAAGTGCTAACGCTTCTAGTGGAAGTACTGGTGCTAAACCTGTAAGGAATCCTGAGAGGGAAAAGCCTAAGTGGGAGGACACGATCACAAATCGAATGCTGCACTGGTCGTATACACCGGAGCAGAAAGAAGAAGTGAAGAAAGCATTAGCTGCAGGAGTTACGAAAGCAACGATTTTGACTTATTTCTATCCGGAGGTCACTGTGGAGAAGATGAGTTCATATCGGAATAAGCATTAAATGATATCGCATAGGCACAGAAAATGTGGTATACTGTGCCTATGTAAAAAAGAAAGTGTTTTGCAAATCGGAAGTTGGAGGATACACGCATGAAAATTGTAATCATTAATGGAAGTGCCAGAAAAGGAAACACGCTGACAGCAATCAATGCATTTATAA